>Ga0074195_1000011_pt1 | contig 540525 bp, 478 predicted proteins | sample EPASupsiteHSE623_FD_64525 | JGI IMG/M metagenome (GOLD analysis project Ga0074195, IMG submission 64525) | Bioremediated contaminated groundwater from EPA Superfund site, New Mexico - Sample HSE6-23 | ecosystem: Environmental > Aquatic > Deep subsurface > Groundwater > Contaminated ... | reverse complement strand
TATGTCGATACGGGTATCTACAAGACCTATCTCGATGGGACGTACGATGGGGGGCGATTCCCTTCTCTTGTCAGGGCATACCATTCCTCCGATTTCGTAGTACAAGACTCGACGGAATTCTTACCGTACAATCCATTTGAGAGGAAAGTGACAGCGAAGATTGTGACGTATTCTGGAACGGTAGCTCCGGTTGTTTGGGTTGGAAGTATGGATGAAGTTTCGGGAACGTGTCCGCAGGTTTCTCCGGCTCTCTCACTGACCGGAGAACTCATGACGGGAGATTGCATCGGAGTGGGGACTGGTTCTCATGCTCTCTTGCATATCTCTGACGGTTCAGAGCTCTCGCTCGGGAGTACGGGGAGCGTAACGGTGTTGGAGCTCAAAGATCTCCGATACAAGGACAGTGAAGATCCGGTCACATCTGTATTGTTGAAGCTCATCTCCGGAGAAGTCTGGAGTGAGGCTCCGAGACTCCGTAAGATTGATGAGAATGAGAGTGAGATGCAGATCTACACGACTACCGCTCTCGCGGCGGTTCGTGGAACGATATTCGGAGTGTCGGTGAGTTCTACCGGAGTGACGAATCTATCACTCGCTGCTGGACAGATTGATGTGGGGAGGAATCCCGTCGTAGTAGATGGCATTCCATTGTTTGGGAATACTTCTGTTTCATATGATTCATTTGGAACGGGTGACGGATTCAGTACGACAGCTACTGGATGATTCGTATTATCGGGAAGTACGTCATCGATGGTCGTAGCGGATGGTGAGAAGCCATTGGTTCTGACAGTACCTCCACCAGTTGTTATCCATGGCTCAGATACTGATATTCCTACTACATCGACTGGAACTATTGATTCGAGTACCTTGCAACAGAAACTGCATTTCATACCGTTTGGGATGGGGTATCGACCAGTCGTGACAGGTGTGGCATTCACTGGAGCAGTGATTGATGGGGCTGTGAGTACTCAGACTGGAATCCTTTCCGTGACATTTGAGAATCCGGGGGCGGACTCGTATCGGGTGTCGTTTGGGACGGGAGATTGGGATTATGATCAATCTTTTGTGGATACCAATCCATTCATTACTGGTCCTCTCAACAGTGGAACTCCGATTATGACCATCACGGGAGCATTTGTTCTGAGTAATGAGAGGAGAATAATCAGTGTCAGACTCTGTTATCAGAGTCTCTGTAGTGCGCCATATCTCCACGGAGTCAACTTGGGTAATTCTTTCTCCCTCCAGAGACTCAACAACCGTCACAAACCCTCGCAATTTATCTGTCCCGACGAACAACGACAGTTCGGAGAGCTCGGATGTCAACCAAAGGAACTCGTAGCATTTGCGCCGTATGACAGACCAAGTGATATTGTCATGTACACAAGCCGATGATGATCCCTCGGATTCTCGACGAACCGGGTTGTCGGAAGTGGGAGTTACACCTCCAATGACGATGCACGATATGCACTGGAGGCTATACGGGGATTCACTACAAACAAAAATGCTTGTGTGCCAGTATTGAATACCACTACGATGGCGTTTGCCTCAGCTATGTGTAGTACCAATCCTACAATAGATCTCATCAATCTCGCCTCCAAATGATTCCGTTACGATGTCCCGAATTCGTTCTTTGACATCCCACAAATTGGAAGTCCTGCTGTGAGAGGAGTACTCGTAGAGAATTATTACAATACCGATTACCTGAAATATGATCTGGCTCCACTGGAATTGAAGGACAAGTTCGCGATTGAGGTGAGTGTGAGGGGGGCTGCGTTGAAGAGACCATCTTGCTGAACCTATTGCAGATATCATCTATTTGAATTTAAAGACCGATATAGTAATTTATGAATTTATCTTTCATTATATGATTGAAACTTAATTTTATGAAAACATCCATGGAATTCTACAGTCCCTTATACAGATTATCAAAAAATTAACTCCTTAAATCTTGGTTTGCTTGATAATAATAAATTATATAAAATCATAGCCTCCTTTAATAATTGAAATTGGAGCTTTAATATTGATTGAATCAATAGTTCATTACTTCTTAACTCTCCACCAACTGTATCACCTTTAGAAATATTTATCTGATCGAGACAATTTTCTACTTCATATGATTCTCAATGGAACGACATTATTGATTATATAAAAGTTTATAATTTAAAATAATTTAAAACTATGGATGACATAATCAAACAATATGATACAATCTGAAAAGATTATACACAAGAGCAGAAAAAATATTTTTCTGCAAAATGAGATTTTCCTTTAGAATACATTAAAAATAATATTTGAGATTTGAATTGAAAAAAAATATTGGATCTCTGATGTTGAGACGGCCACGATATTGCTTATTTTGAAACAAAATATGATGCGGACTTTTGGGGAATAGACTCCTCAGAATATATGATAGGTCAAGCGAAGAATAACATAAAAAATCCTCAAAGTCTTCATATATGAAATTTTCAAAATATGCCTTTTGAAGATAATTTCTTTGATGTTATATATGCGAAATATTCCTTTAGTTACTTGTCTGACTTTGAACTGGTATATAAAGAGGTGACAAGAGTTCTTAAAGAATGATGATTATTTCTATTTATTCAAAATCATCCATTAAATGACTTTATGAAAAAGAAACAGAAATTATATTTTCAAAAACAAAAATTGACCGTATGATTGTTTAGTGGCGTCAATATAACTTATTTCACACACATTTTTTCAGAAATAATAAGCCCTACTTTTTTAAGAAATTTCAACTTACTTGATTTTCATGAGGATTTCCGATGAGAAAATGTTAATCCAAGATATGTAGCTATAAAATCAGTAAAATCTTAAAAGTTAATTCTAATACAATGAGCTTAGAACAATTACAGAAAATAACAGGAATCAATATAGATATCGAGGATATTTTTCGTTTGCAAGAAAAATATGGGGAACTCATAGAGGAGATTGACACTCGAAGGAAACCAGATGATGAACGAGCAAAAAAAGAGAGCCTTTCCCGGCTCATAGAAAACAGGATGTACAAGTACGCTTTCAGATTGGCAGAGGAATATAAACTTAAAAAGGAGGAGGATATCAAGAAGATGTTTTATGAGATAATTCAAGGTATTTTTGATTATTCTTGGAGTCTTGTAGAGTGAAAATGAAAGATAACTCAAGAAGAAATACACGTGCTCCATACGAAACTCTTCCCAAAGTGACTCTGGGGAACAACAATCAATCAGCGCTGAGAGAAGTTCAAAAAACTCTATCCTGCAGGGCAGTTCAGAAAAGAGAGAGATTTTAAAAAATATTGAGATGAGATATACAACTATATTGATTACAATCTCATACCCGAATCAATCGAAAATATAAACCTTTTCCTCAATATCGAGAGTGATTTACATTTTTTGATAAAAATTATTCTCTATCTTGAGTACTCTTGGTTTGTACACCCATACTACAACGGGAACGGAACGGCATATCTTCTCGTCATATCCATCCTCCTCATTAAAAACTGATACATCCTGCCCGGTAACTTTGGCGAAGGAATTGAAAAGCTCGTAAAAGATGGGGTATTCCGTGAGGCGGATCAGTGAAATCACGAGCCCCTCATCCGAGGGTTTCTCGAGTTGTTTACACATGAGACAACACAAAAGGATACATAAACTCAAAAATACTTTATCTTCATTTCCAAAAAACACATGAAACACAATACCGCAGGATTTACTCTTATCGAACTTATGGTCACAGTCACGATTATCGCGATCGTGAGCACTGTGGCTATTTCACCATTTAAGATGCTGAGTGATGGGATGGATACGAAGGAAAGGAGCGAACATATCGGAGATATGTTGGAATCACTCAATGAATCGGCTGAAAAATGATGAGTCGGATCGTATGAGGCAGTCTTTACGACCGGATCGATTGGGTTTGTGACGAATCAGAATTGGTATAAGAAAAATCCGGTTATTGCATGTGAATATGATTTTTGGTCAGGAACAGGGATGTTAAAAAGTATGGGAACCGGAACAGGAGAATGGATAATCACTAATAATAACAACAGGGGAGAATCTGCTTCTGTGAGTTGATGAATATATATGTTTTCTTTCTCAGGAGGAGACAATAACAAGGAGCCATATACGATATCCACTAATCTCGATGACACCTCCAACTCTCCCCTCAATTCCTTCCTCATCCGATACTATAATCTCCCAGAAGCCACGGATATCGCGGAGAATCCGACACGACTTGATCGTATCGAGTCTACTCTGACAGGGAGTGGATATGCAGCCCTTAAGATACGCAATGTAAACGGAGCAAGAACCCTGCTCGGATATACCGGAGCTGTCACCGATGTAGTGAAACCGGACAGGCTCACAGGAGTGAGGCTTGTTTTTGAGAAAGATGGGACGGAGATGGTGACACTTGTTGGGGAGGTGGGACGGTAGCGTTATTGGGATATATAGAAAAACAAGACAACGGTGTTGTCTTGTTTTTGGTTTGGGCTTTTTGTTGGGCTTTCTGAGATTTGGATATAATACATTTGCATTTCTTATAGTTTTGCATATACTTAAAACTAAAATAGATTTATTAATTAGTTCTCGATATGAATAAAACTTATATAAAAAGGACCCGCTATATTAATCAGATAAAAAAATTTATAAACAAAGATATTATAAAGGTTTTTATCTGACAACGAAGAGTTGGAAAAAGTTATATACTATTTCAGATAATGGATGAACTGGTAAATAATGTATGAATTACCGAAAAGGAAATAATTTATATGAATAAGGAAGATATCAGGTGGGATACCATAAAAGATTATAATGATTTATATAATGCTGTGAAAGATTATAGATATATTTTCATAGATGAGATTCAGGATATCGTCTCTTGGGAGAAGGCCATAAGAAGCCTACAGTCATCATGAAATCATGATATATATATCACGTGATCCAATTCTAATCTCCTCTCAACAGAGCTTTCTACTCTCCTGAGTGGGAGGTATGTGAGTTTTCATATTTATCCTCTTAATTATGGAGAATTTCTCGAATTTCACTCTCTCACATCCAGTAAAGAAAGTTTTTTGAAATATATAAAATTCTGAGGACTTCCTTATCTGAAAAATCTCACACTCGATGAAGAAATCGTATATAGCTATCTCAAAGATGTTGTAAATACTATAATTCTCAAAGACGTTGTCTCGAGGAATAATATTCGAAATGTAGATTTTTATAAAAAACTCATCACGTACCTTGCCAGTGAGACGGGAAACATTTTCAGTGCTAAAAGTATAAGTGATTACCTAAAATCTCAGAAAGTAAATATGTCACCAAATATTGTACTCAATTATATAGAAAATTCTATCAATGCTTCCTTCTTAAAAAAAGTACAGAGGTATGATATTAAAGGGAAAAGACTTTTTGAATTGAAGGAAAAATATTACTTTACAGATATTTGAATAAAAAATGCACTCCTTGGCTCGTATAATACGATCCATATTTCTGGGATTCTCGAAAATATAGTTTTCAATAATCTCGAATCTCTCGGTTGGTGAGTAACCGTATGAGAATTCCAAGATAAGGAAGTGGACTTCGTATGTGAAAGAAATGGGAAAAAGATGTATATACAGGTTGCATATGTGCTCGAAAGTAAAAAAACTCTTGAAAGAGAATTTGCTCCACTTCTCGTCATACAAGATTCATGGCCAAAATATGTCATCTCTATGGATGAGGATGTTTCTGGAAATAAAGAATGAGTCGAATGGAAGAATATTGACACGTTCCTACTTGAACTCAATTAAATCATATTAAGATTCTGGAGTACTCAAAAAGTACGACTCATTTCTCAATAGAGTATTATATACATTTGATTTTTTTGGAAGAAAGTCTATAGTCAGTTCATTATTTAATTTTCATTATATACGTTATGGTATCAAAAGAACAAGCTCAGGCGCTGAAAGATACGGGACTGAGTTTCGAGTAGATACAAGAACTCATTGCTTCAGAAGAAGAATTTGAAAAAACCTGAATATCGTATGATCTCGATGATACTTTTGTTATTGTCAGAAACAATATCTTTTCTAAGCATAATAGTGCTCCTCGATAACAAACAAAAACATTTCGTGAAAAACAATCTCCTAGAAGAATTGATAGTCCTGCTTAAAAGATATGATTAGCTCGGATACGAAAAAACCAAAAATTTGCTTTTTTCACCCATTATTGATATACTGGATACATATTTCCTATCTTTCATCCACTATGATAATCCCGAAAAGCCCATCCGGAAATCCAGGCAAATCCCCAGAAATCCAAGCAAATCCCGTACTCGAAAACCACACATCCCTCAAAGATCGCCCTTTCATGGAGGCGGTTCGCAACCAGACTGTCGCCGCTCTGGCAGCCCTCAGTATGAGTACCTGTACGCCAGTTTTTGCACAAGACAAACCCCTCTCACCGTACGAGCCACTCGCGGACGCGAGTGGCAGTATGACGCTCGTGCTCAAGGATACGGGGGATCAGATCGTGCCACTCATGCAATCAAAGGGTTTCGCCCAGAGTAATATCAATATCGTTCGTGATATATCTGATATGATTCGTAAAGGAAAAGATGCTGGACTCCTCCAGCCGGGAGAATACATATGAGTGGTGGCTGTAGATCCCGTATCACCAAATGGAGGCGGACTCGATGGACTTATCAATGGAGGATCCAAACTCCCGAAACAGAGTTTCGAAGCAGTGACCAAAGCGAGTACACTCACTCGAGAGAACTATGCGCAAGTTGTGGAAGCACTATTCGATCCCAGTGATGTTGGACTCTGGATGGGGGGTGATGAAAAAGAAAAAACAAACTATACGGGCAGTCTCACCTCTCAGAAAAATCGATGGCTCAAAAAAGTAACAGAACTTGAGACTTCAGGAAAATGAGACATTATCACCGAATGGTTTGCTCGCTTCAATGCACTCACGAAAAAAGCCATTCATGGCTCTCGTGAAGAATTCCGTCGTGGCTTCATCGCCTCTCTTTCGATGGCACAATACCCATCCATGACACCGCAAGACAAGATGACCGCAGCACCGCTCACCATGACACAAACAGGAGAATACCTCCTCATCACCGATCCCAAAGCCAATCTCATCAAAGTGGAACAGAGTTACAATAACACCACCGGTGGTGGTCCAGTCACCTACGGAACCCTCAAATACCTCATCCCAGCCGACGCCGACTTCGACCGCATCGGTTTCACCGCCGGCAAAACAACCGTCTGACAAACGCTCGATGCCTGGAAAGTACGACAAGTAAAGACAATAGGACTCATAGAAAAAGATAAAAAATTAGACACCAGAAAATGAGAATTAGACACATCACAAACATATTTACATCTCCTCTGAAATTTTAATGCTGTCGCAAAAATCCTCGTGTCCCAACTTGATGAACTCCCACAGAAGAGAAATGATCGAAATTTCCTCGAGTCACTCAATGCGAATCTCGCCAAATTGATCAAAACCCGAAAGGAAATGGACAGGATTATAGCCCAAGATACCGACGATAAAATCGTAAGCCGAGAACAAAAGAAATCCGATGCGGAAATATATGCTAATATCATGAAAAGTGCCAAACTTCAAAACATATCCATGCCAAAAATTGATTCATAAAATATACTATCCCATAAAAAGAGCTTTAGTAAAAGCTCTTTTTTGTTTTACGTGGCAAAATATGATAGTATAGACTCTGTAATTGTATATTTTATCAACTTTCTCTCATGGCAGAACAACAAAAAACCTCCATAGAATGATTGAAGAAGACGGAAAATACTAATCCTCTTGGGAGTATTCTCACGATAGATAATCCTGAAAGTAAGGCAAAAATTGAGGATATCTATAGGTGACTCGATGCACAGAAACAAGAGATTTTCATAGCGAAGCTCCGAGAAAATCAGGGGAAACTCGAAATGTTTCAAGATGCTCCGGATGATATAGGGAATCTCCTACAGGAAATAATACAAGAATTAAATATACAAACGAAAGAAGAAACAGTGAAAACAACCGAAGAGACGGTGAAAATAGAAAAAAGGAAAAAGGAACAGGAGACAGTAGAAGTGTTGAAAAAAACTCGGGAACAACTTGAGAAGACGTATGCGCTTTTCTGAGGACAAGACAAATTTGAACAAATTCCGGGGCATAAGAATTGGAAGGAACAGGCGACGAGGCAGGTTCAGGAAGAGGCAGCGAAAAAGGGAGAGGAATTGTCTGGGGAGGAGCTCGCGACTCGGGTTGAGACCTCGATTATCCTCACAAATAGCGAGGCAATCAAATCATCATTGTCACCGGATAAGCAGAAAGAATTCGCCAATTTAACCGGTCAACTCCGGGCGAGTGCGGATTTTTTGAAGATTCCGTATGAAACAACACCTTCAAGAGAACCCATCTCTCGACTAAGTGAGCACAAAATCACGACCGAGCTTTTGGACTTCAAATCCGGAGACAAGGTTATCAGAACCGGATCAGAATACCGTTTTGGTGATCAGGTAATCGATATTAGTAAGGTGCCACCGGAGCGGAGTATCGAGCGAAATGGGATCCGCATTCCCCTGTCTGACAAGGACGGTATCAAAGCGGAAAATTATCAAGAACAAGAAAATTACCGAAAACAAAAATGATTACTGACAAAAGAGATAGGAGAACTGGAGGTGGATATAGAAAAAAATCGAGAAAATATGAAAGAAAAATACTTGAAATTGCCAGAGATGAAACGGGATTATGAATCGGCTATTCAGGAGGGGGCATTGCCAGAAGCTGAGGGACTTAAAAACCTCATAGAAAAAACAGAAAAGGAACTCGAAGAATTCAAACAAAAAACAGAGAAGCTCGCAATTCTCAAGGAAGCTCTTTTGGTGCTCGAAAAAGAAGAGCAGGAGAGAAGTGCTCGCTATCAAGAATCGCTCCAATCCGAAACCGAAGATAGCAGATCCAACCTCACTTTCCTCGCGAGCACCCACCTCGACGGGATCCTCCGGGATGAGGGTATTCATATTCTCATCCAAGAACTCGGTCGAGATGCCTCCAATCAGATTATGGAATTTTCACTCGAAAAAAAATGGGAAGAACCGGACAAGAAATTCTTCGCGACAGGGATCAAAAAACTCCTCGCAATACAGCCGGGAGAAGAAAGTCAATTTTTCAAAGAAGATGGCTACACCATGCGAGAATTTTCCCCAGATGGTCAACCGATAGAGATCGCCCTCAAGCATCGACTCGAGGCAAACGGCGTGTATGGAGGTATCCCTCCGGCTCTTATCAGAGAGAAGGTTGGAGAGGTGATGAAGAGGAAATAGGTGGAGAGGATGTTGTAGGGAAAGTTTTTACCTCTTCCAATACTCCGAGATGGTTTTTTGGTACTGCTCGAGCATAAATGTATAGTATCTATGGACAGATAATCCGGACCCTCCTCATATCACTTTTCCAATAAAAATCAAATGATTTTTATTCCATTATGCTATATTTCCCCTATTTTAAAGCAAGAAAACTAGGACCCGATTGATAGGATATTCCTGGAATATAGAGAGGTTATTGTAAAATAATCCCTCTCAACTCCTCCTCTTTTCACAGATACACATACCGGAGAACTTCAACGGCAAATTCTTGCACTCGGAATTTTGGATCCGCGACGGTATCGAGAATTTCCTCATCTTAAAAATTTGCAAAAATTCCGATACTCAATATAGTTAGTGGCATTCTTTATTTCGAACCACCAACCCATATGTTGCAACTCTCTCGTTTCCCAATCAAAACACTTAAGTCCTCACCAAAAGTGAGTGACAATAGATCAACTTCGCTCTTGCTTCAGGCAGGATTCATCCGTCAAGAGATGGCGGGCGTGTACAATTATCTCCCCCTCGGACTCAGAGTCCTCCGCAATATCGAAAATATCGTCCGACAAGAGATGAATGCGACCGGAGCAAGTGAGATACTCATGGCTTCGCTGTCCAATAAAGAAAGCTGGCTCAAAACCAAGAGATGGGACACGGTGGATGTCCTTTTCAAACTTGAATGATCCGGTGGGAAGGAATACGGTCTCAATCCGACACACGAAGAAGTCGTGACTCCGCTCATGCAGGAGTTCATCCAATCATACAAAGATTTGAATAATATGAATGTGTACCAATTCCAGAATAAATTCCGGAATGAAGCACGAGCCAAGTCTTGACTCCTGCGCGGGAGAGAATTCATCATGAAAGATCTCTACAGTTTCAATAAAAATCAAGAAGACTTGGATGTTTATTTCGAGGAAGTACGCAAGGCATATGTGCGAGTCTTTGATAGACTCGGGATTGGGAAAGATACACTCTATGCCTTTGCCTCCGGATGAGCATTTTCCAAATTTTCATACGAATTCCAGACTATTCTCGGGATCGGTGAGGACAATATCTACGTGTGCGAAGATTGCTGACAGGCTCACAATGATGAGATCGTCGGAGATCCGTTCGAATGTGTGAACTGTAAATCGGGCAAGTACAAAATCGTCAAAACATCCGAAGTGGGGAATATCTTCAAACTCGGAACCAAATTTAGCGATGCTTTCGGATTAAAATACACAGATGCAGATGGGACATCCAATCCTGTTTATATGGGATGTTATGGAATAGGAGTTTCACGACTTATGGGAGTTATCGCCGAGTATATGATGGACGACAAGTGACTCGTCTGGCCAGCGAATATCGCTCCAGCATCACACTATATCATCGTCATCTGAGACAACCTTGAACAGGCAAAAAAACTCGCCTCTGAGCTTGAGGCGAAATGATGAGAAGTCCTCATCGACGATCGAGACGTCGGATTCTGACAAAAAGCTGCCGATGCTGATCTCATGGGTATCCCACAGAGGATTGTCATCTCAGATAAAACGATAGAGAAATGAGGGTATGAGATCAAAGAAAGATTGAGCGAGGAGACTCAGATAATGAAGTTCTAAAAAAAGAAATATTATCTCACTCAATCCTCTTTATATGAGAAAATTTTCTATAAAAAACATCGTATTTCTCCCTTCTATTTTAGGGAGAGTCAGTGGGAGGAATCGTGGCTTCACCCTCATAGAGGTCCTTATTGCCTCGGTCATACTTTCCTCGGTCTTTTTCGCCCTCCTCTCGATGATCACAAACAGTTCGCGACAAACCGTCAATCTCAAATCGTCCAGTACGATGGACGAACTTTTCCTCTCTTCGAAGGCCTGCATACAGTCTCTCGGATATACCACTCTCGCCGGTATAACCGGGACTCAGAGTGTGAATTTCGGAGTCGATAATCTCGGGTGTTTCATAGGAAGTTATAGTGCAAATGCTACGGGAATAACGCTAGCAAGGGATGTGAAAATACATGACACCGAAACAGAAACGGGAGAATTGGTATTTTGGAATTATTTCACTCAAACAGGATCGGACAATGGTATCGTCATAACGGATTATCTGAGTGATGGGAAAGATGTGAAGAAATATGAATTTATGATAACTCCATAAAAAAATCTCCCCGAACACTCGGGGAGATTTTTTTATGAGTCTTGCATCAGCATATATATCGCATTGGCGACCTCTCATCGTGTCATAAGTTTGTTTGGTTCGAAAGTATTGGAGGCAAACCGGATAAGGTTGTGAGTCTTGGTAAAATTGGCATACGGAGCATGCCATACATCAACCGGGACATCATCGAAGACCTGAAAAGAGACACTATCAAGTGCTTCTGTATGAAACGTATTGATAATGATCTTAAAAGCTTCAGCACGGGTAATAGGATTATTGGGCTTAAATGTCCCGTCGGAATACCCTCCGATAACCCGATTGACTTTCGCAGTATTGGCATAAGGTGCTTGCCAAGAACCACTATCAACATCAGAGAAATAATTTGGTCCTCCCGTTACGAGGGTTGTCCCGGCAGCCCCGAAGACCATCTTGAGGAGTTCCGCACGGGTAATGGTATTATTTGGGAGGAATTTCCCGTTATTCCCAGAGACGATATTTTTGGACTTAAGAGCATTGATAGCCGGAGCATACGGATAGCTTGCTGGTACGTCAGTAAATCCAGTAGAAGGAGTTGGTGTTGATGTTGTCTTTGGAGTATCTGAAACCGGAATGGTACTCGCGATAACCGTACTCGAAACAGTTGGTCCGCCAGATGAGAGATTTCCGGATTCAATCCCATCCAGGTATAGGAGTGGGTTGACAGTATATTTACGAGCTTTATCAAGTCCGAGGCCTTTATTGACCGCCTCGAAGAATCCCATCCCAGCCTCTTTTGCTTCTGCAAAACTAAACGGCCAGTACGGATGGAAAGGGGCATCCGCACGATCAATCTGAAAGTGAAGATGTTCTCCGGTTGAGTTTCCCGTATTTCCGGACTTCCCTATTACATCACCTTCACTCACAAGTTGTCCAACCGTGACACCCAACTCAAGGAGATGAAGATAACAAGAATAGAGGGTTGTTTGTACTTTGGGGTTAACAGGATCTGGAACATTGTCATGTTTAATAACCACATAATTTCCTTCCGTTGCCTTATTTTGAGCTACTTGTACTACCCCATCCAGGCAGGCGAAAACGACATCATTTGGGATAACTGGGACGATATCAACACCCGGATGACTCCCATGTCCTTCGCTATAATCTCCGGCAACGTAATTCCCGAGATACACGGTCGTATAGGTATTGGTTGTGGAGGCAAGACTATTTGCATCATACTTCGCCTTTGTTTTGAGTGGATACATAGAGATTAAAGTTAAAAGATTAAAGTTTGTAAAATAACTCAAATATTCTACTCGATTTCTTTATTATCCGCAAGTCGGAATTGAAAATTATCTTCAATAAACCGACCCTTGAGAGCAGAGAGGCATCGCACGACATTATTGTGCCAGTTAGCAGAAGAAGATGCATAGATGGATCCTGTCTTATTTCCCCAACGAGAAAGCTGATCGATGCCTTGATACTTTCCGAGGAACTTATTATTGAGTGTTTTCGCCATCCAATAAATCCCCTCTCGAGCACTGGCAAACTCATAGGTTCCACCGGAATCCGTATTTCCTATATTTCAGACATTGTATGCCGTTTTGAGATGGTTCCCGAGACCCGACTCAGCCAAACCAATACACATGAGGAAGCTCGGATCGAGTTTCGCTCCAACTGCCTCTTCCGTCCATATATCAGGATTGGTGAATACTGGAACGGCATAATTGGCGAGGAGGTACTTCTGTCGCTCGATTTCGCTCGATCCCGCAATGAAAAAAGTTGAATATTTGGAAATATTGGTCTTATTCCCATAACGGGCCTTGAGATCTTCAACGAATTTGTATCGATATTTACCATCCAAACCATCATATCGAAGTCGTGTGAGATCGAGATATCGAAGCGGATCAATTGATTCACGATTCTTGTAGAGTTCAAAATGGAGATGTGCCCCACTCGTCATCACTCCGGCACCAGGAGTCCCTGGTGCTCCACCACTTCGTGCAAATACCTTCCCCGCATCAACGAAATCAAATTTATTGACGAGTACTTCGGATATATGTCCATATACACTTACGAATCCATTGGCATGCTTGAGCGCCATATATCCATATCCTCCTTTCGTTGGCGGATTAATAAAATAGACATACCCGGCCGCTGGTGCCACTATATCAGAAGATTGGGGCATTGGGATATCAATAGCCTCATGCTCACTTCCGAGTGCCTTATAATATCCTTCATCGTGGAAATAGGTCGAGAGACGAGTAGCTCCTACTGGCCAGAGGAGTGGATTACGAAGATCTTCATCGATAGGATAGTCAATGAGTTGTTTTTCTGCTGCGTAGAATTTCTGGAGATCATTGCAAGAATCGAGAAGTTTTCCGGAATCGGTAAAAGTATATCCTGAAGCGGTATTTTCCGTTATAGCCTGAACACTTCCGGTTCCTACAATATCACATTTATACTTATCACCCAATTTTGCGAAAATATTTGTGTATTCATCCGAAATATTCGTAAGGCGGTTTTGTATATTTTCTTCGCCCTGCTGTTTGGTTGCTATATACTGATTGAAGAGGGCCTCTTGTCATTTGGTCATCTCAAGGAGTTGTTCTTTATACTCTTTCTGACCAACAAGATCACGATTTTTGGTGATGAGTTCATTTTTGAGACGGAGATATTCGATTTTCTCTTTTTTAAGGGATTCTTTGTTGTAATAATATTCTTTAATGAGATTCCTATGCTGTTCGATGAAATTCTGTCCGGTTATCTCCAGTATCGTTTTATAGTGAATATCGTTGAGGATATCAGAAATATCCCCATCATTCAGGATAATGCTCCTCATAATGTCGATATTTTGAGAATCATCATAAATAAGATCTCATTTAGAGTAAATATAGGTGAGATATCGTAAAATAGCTTCTTTATTAACCGCTATTTTTTGTTGAAGCTCCTCGATATGTTGTGTGTACTGGGCTATTTCTCGATTCTTTTCCGAGATACGATCTTCGGTATCTTTTATGGACTGTTCTGTTTCACCGATACTCGTATCGAGTTCACTGATAGTTCGCTTGAGTGTTATTTTTTCACGCGTCACTATCTGCTTCTGCTCCTTATATTGCTGTTTGGATGATTGTATACGTTTGAGAATATCACTCAGGCTATTCATTTTTCGTTCTGCATTAAATATCCCCAACTCATCATCAGAAGAAAATGGTACATTCTCAAAGAGAAGTACTTTTTCCTGATCTTTAAAAGTATCGAGAATCTTTGATGTACGAGATTTTTTGATACCGACAATGGTTGTCGGATCAGATCCAGCCGCGTACACAAAAGCTGGTGCATACTGTCCAGCGAGGAGGAATACGAGGGAAATGAATGTAATATACTGTTGTATTTTCTGGTTTTGCATCGTATGTTTTGTAAGATAAGAAATTTATACACAAACAGTATAATATATCTTTGATAAAGAAGCAAGTAAATGGTGTTGACAAAGACATAAAAAATGTAGGGAATGAACATATTCATTCCCTACATTTTTACTTAAATCCTTTTGGCGGACTACTCTGAAGATTCGAATCAAATATAATCACGACATTGTTCTGGTTTCCTTGATTATAATCTTTACTTCCGTCTATACCACTGATATTATATCCGTGATTATTTCTCCGCATATAATTCAGGTCATACATCATAGCTTGATCAAAATCATTTGTCGATGATCATCCTGGTAAAATATACTTGCCTGTAGAACCCTTGATTGCCCCTCCGATCGTATTCCTCGTAAAGAGTGTCCCCTTGATAACCAATTGTTCACTGAGTACATTGGTTCGTTCTACGGAATCCTTGTAGGTATCAACCGTATCATTTGAAAAGCCATTACTAATAATACCACCGTCCGCATAAATTGCTGCACGAATATATCGGACAGTCGGTTGCACATAAATATTTCCCTTGGTTATCTGGGTAGCACTATCTCGAATGACGATAATCCCAAATTTTTTATTGGTTGTATTGAAGGTATCTGAGATTGTAAGGTTTCCATTTTTGACGATGAGTGTCTCATAACTTGGTTCTCCAGAAAGTGTTGCAGAACCCTCTATATATTTGACGCCCCCGATGATAGGCCCCGAAGTACGTCAACGAATGAGCGTGTAGGCATTTTTTCGAATAATCGTCCGCATATCCGATTTGGATATATCGGAGAAATTCGCACTCTGACTTGCAAGGGTTTGTTTTCCTTGTCACTGGAGACTTCCAACGACTTTGAGAGAATTCAACTGTGTTCATCAGAGAGCAAGATTTACCGTATCAGTTGCACTGTCGGTAGCAGAGAGTCGATATCTGACAGTCTGTCCGTCAAGAGTATAGGAAATAATGGGATTGCCACTGATAAACACACCCGGAACTATGCTCACTCAAGCATCCGTCTTTGCATTGATACGGTAATCAATCGTTGGATTACTATTCAAGTTTATAGCATCTCCCATATTTTGAAATTCATGGTTTGTACTGTCTACGAGTTGCATTTGATCTTTAAATTGGGCAATACTATACGTTGATAATGTACTTTTTTGAGTCACGCCGAGTCGCATTGTAAGCATCGTCCCAATAGAGAGGTTGTAGGGTGATGTCGTAATAGAGAGTGCTCAAGTGAAAGGTTTGCGGAAAGAGTTCTCATTTCAAGAAGAAATAGATACATTTTGAATTGTACCAGTATCCTGATAATTATCATCCCATGTACTCATCGAGATCTTAAATATTTCACTGAATACTCCAGGGGTAAAGGATTTAATGGTAAAATTTATCTCACCATTACTATTCGTGACACCGGACCACTGCTCGGTAAGAGCATCGGTTCATGTTGGTGAACCTGGACTCGTCATATCTATCTTGATGGTTTTCGCCCCTCATTCTTGATTGAGGCCTGTTATTGATTTGCCATAGATAGGATTATCATAGACATCCTTGAGGGTAAGTTTGTACGTATACATACTCGTATTGTTGGCATAACGAGCATCTCGATCGTTTGAGATAAGTGCAAGACTTGAATGGAGAGCATTTGGTGCAGCCGGATAGATAACAAGAGTGCCACTATAATCAGTACTGGTAGTATTCCCAGCCTGATCAATGATGGTGATATGAAGATTATAATTCCCAGATTTTGTAAGATTGAGCTTCCCACTCGTCAGCGTCCCATCACGAGGAGTAGTTCCTGTGATAGTCTTGGTTTCTGCACCCGTTATATCGATACGATAATTGAGGTTCGGATTAGCACACCCGGGTCATATAACTGCATCTTTAGCACTTATGACGAAGATATTATTCGGTCCCGCCACTTGATTATTGGTAACAAATTGCAAGGCATATGGTGGGGTCTTGTCTATCCAATCGACCGACCATGGGAGATCTGCCACATTCCCAGCCTTGTCGGCAATTCATAGGGTTCCTACTTGATTATTTGCAATACTAAGAACTGCCTTATCCTGGGGAGCTGGTCGACAACCACTCCCTGGTCAACCATTATCTCAAAAATCAGAAATACATGTATTGGTTACAGTAACATCCTGTTTGGTACAAATTGCGGGACTATAACTCATTTGACCAATTGGTGCGACATGATCATTAGGATAATTACATCCTCCAAATCAACAATTATCGGTAATAATCGGTATTACAGTGGCAACTACACTCGATGTACAATTAGTATTATTTGAATTACAAGTTGTACTGTTTCATGCCTTATCATACACTGTATATGTTCCGACGAATCCCGCCGAAACAGTGTAGACAGAACTTGCTGTCCGACATCCACTATTCCCAAATTTTCCACTCGTCCAATCCATAATATCCGACCCATCATCACAGTTGACCGTATGTGAATCTGTCAGATGCTGATGATCCACGGCAGTACCCGTACATCCAGTACCCGTACATCCAACAGGGGTATTGTATGTTGTCTGAGTATCTATCGGATCAACGTTAATATGTATGGAGGGGGCTATATTGTCATAGAGGACATACTCACACGACATGGTTGTATTGACATCTCCATACATATATCCGCCATTATTTCGATACGTTTCACTCCCATACGCCGAACCTGGACATCCAACGCGAGTATTTCCAATACGGGTCGTGCGTATCTTGGTCCCGATATAATGTTTGGTCCCGTCTGACCTCCATGATGTCTCCCAGGTACCATTACATGCCGTAGTGTACTGTGAACATACGTAATCATAATTTGCAAATGTCTCAGAAATAAAAAAATTCCCTGCGATAAATACGAAAAATAAGAGGAAATAGTGATAGAAGGTTTTCATAAATAGGAAATAAGTACTAAAAATCAACAATCATTACACCATACTTTTTATAAAAAGCAAATTTATTTTCAAATTTCTGAGATCGTATAGAAAGGCATCTCGGATATACCCTCTACAGAGATAACGCTGGCTCCTTGATTGACCCATATTCCTTTGGTTTGGTCAAATACCCAGAAGACTGGGTAACGGAGGAGATTATTTTTGATGAGAAATTCTCTGTCTATCGGATACCCTCCAAGTTTCTTGGATTCTCAGACGAGAAACTGCATATCATCATCAGTGAGTGGCTCATAGATATGGTCTTGATTGGTTCGGAGAGCATTCATTTCGCTGATTTGAGACTGGAGTATCATTGGACGACTTTTAAGAACATGGATCGTTTCTCCATCATCAGTAACGAACAGGACATACGGCATCCCGAAGGTCTTCATAAGGTTCCCGGCATATCCGACAACCGTATCGAAAATATCATTTCTGAGGAGATCCTCATTATGAGATTGTTTGTTAAATTCGAAAAAATAAGCTGTTAATTTTCATTTGTACATCTTTCCATTTTTATGAATTAATGCTCAAAAGGGTATTTTATAATGACTCCATGAGGTTTTGATGGTAAAATACCCTTTATCAATTGCTGTACCTTCTCCAGAAATAGTATTTTGTACTGTATCAATAAAAGCAAACTGAACCGGAGTCTCGAGAGTGAAATCCTTAAAGCCAGATTGCTGTGTGACGGGAGAGAGAATATCTATGGGATAGAAAGCGTTACTGAAGCCAGGTTTGTATGCCTCCACACGGACTTTCGTCTGTGGGAAAGTTGGGAATGTGAGGGTATATTTCCCTTGTATATCAGTTTTCACTGAAGCTATACCTCCTGCCACCCGTATGGTAACGCCTGAGATTGGAACTCCACTTCCAGAGAGTACTTTCCCCTGAAGGGTATACAAAATTGATTCTTTTTTGCAGTCGACCTTAAAACGAGTACAATATTGATTTCTCTCCTGTTGAGATTCTTTATATTGTCCCTCAAGTGCGAGAAAATAGATATTTTTTTCGTAATCAGATTTTGTCGCCTTTCCTGATTGGATTCTTTCGGTGACATCTTTTTTGATGACCAGATAATTATTTTGACTGGATACCGGCTGAATCGTATCGTAAAACTGAAGAAATGCTGATTTTTTATCATCTGCCAATGGCTGAACATTGAGTACTCTTGCTGTTTTCATCACTTCCTTGAAACGCTCTACATCCTCAAATCCTGCCGTATGCTTATCAAAATCATCCGGGATGAAACAGTCAATGGTCGAATTCTCCTCTCATTCTTTTGCTAACTCAAAACACACCTGCCTACTCGTATCTATACCCGAGAGTTGTGGGAGTGACCGCATAAAAGAGCGACCTGGATTGGAAAAATTATCATTATAATACCGAAATGTTCCATATCAGGCAACTAATAAAACAACTATTGCCACAAAAAATATCACTCATTGTTTTTTGGTGTTTTTCATAAGAAAAATGGTTATATGACGAAAAACTTAGGATATTTTTTTACGAGATTTCGCTACAATAAGGAGAGATGCAAGGAGTGTTACTGCTATAATATACCAAGTTTCAGTACCCGTTTTTGGAAGCTTCTTGGTTCCGAGAACTGGATTCCCAGTCTGATCCCCTCATGAAAGAGAAGAAGTACTGCTTGAATTATTGGAAATTTTTTCTCATTGGGCTGAGAGACTGGAATCCTCAGTCGGAGATGGTGGTGGGGCAGAATCGAGAGATTTCTCTTCTTTTGCTTTCTTAAAAAATTCATCTATGGTTGCTGATTTTTCATTTTCAGCCTTCGTAATAGCAGAGATGGCGATATTATCTGGGAGAGTAATCCCGGTTCCATCTTTTGTTTCTACTTGAGCAAGCGTACTCCCGCTCATACTCCGAGCAGATTCCACGAGAAATATGTATTCTGCCGAACTTTTAAGTGGCTCAAGAGTGGTAATATCTGCAGAAATTCTCCCTGGTTCGATTACCTTTATCTCTTTAATACCGACTTTGTGCCCAGTAGTGGACTCTGTTATAGATATATCCACCGGCTCCTGGGCGAGTTCTTCGGTGAAAGAAACTTGCACTGTTCTATCATCGACTATCTGTATCTCAGAAAGAGAAAAAGTACCGACAGATACGGCAAAAGCCGGATAAAAAGAGAGGAATAGAAGTGTAGAAAATCAAAGTATTTTTCTCATAAGAAGCATGATTAAGATATAAGTAACTCTTCGTATTATAGGCTCTAGTGTGAAAAATCAAGAATAAAATCTTGACTCTCTCGCTAAATAATTCATAAAAAAAAGAAACCGATATCGGTTTCTTTTTTTTATGAATTATAATTACTTTGATTCGAGAAGCATATCTACGGCCTTTTCAAATTCAACGAGAGGGCGAGCTCCAGGAATAAGTATGTATTCCCCTGTCTTATTATTGATAACAACCGTACCAGGAGTTCCTTTTACACCGAGTTTTTTTCCTTCTTCCGTTTCTGTATCAAATCGTGCGATATTCTTCTTATTGTCCATACATGCTTGGAATTTCGCAGTATCAAGTCCAAGCTCTTTTGCGAGTGGGACGAGATTATCTTTAGAGAATCCTGTTCCATTCCCTCCATTTGATCGATCAAATATAGTGTTATAGTAGGCACTGTATTTTTCTACACCACCAAGATCTCCGGCACAAAGAGCTGCATTTGCCTCAGCTTCTGAATTTTCATGAGGAAATCCACGGAAATTTTTAAAAGTGGAATTCACCTTTTCTCCATATTTTTCATGAACCTTTTTAATGGTTCCATCCATATGCTGACGGATACAGTATGGACATTCGAGATCACTGTATTCAACGAGAGTAATAAGAGCATCCTTGTTCCCTTCTATAAAAGCGGTTTTTTTAATCGCTGCGATCTCCTCTTGTGAGAGCTTCTTGGAAATAGTTGGAGCCGTTTCTGTTTGAGTACCATCCGCTTGAGGATTAGTTGTATCAGAAGGAGTTGTCGTTCATTTCTTGGATTCTACAAACTGTTTAATCTGTGGAAGCTGCTCTTGGAGCTGAAGACGTTGTGCTTCAGTAAGGAGATCATATGTTTCTTTATCTCCAGATTTTTTATATTCGAGAGCAAGATAATTCTCTTGAACCTTTTCTGGAACTACTTGAGAAAAATAATATCCAGATCCAATACTCATCCCTATGGATACGAGAAGGAGAAGTATTATAAGGCCTGTTCCTGAGCAAGAAGATTCTTTTTTCTCAGAACAACAATCATTTCTTTCTATACGTGGAGTCATAAAATATAATAGATAAAAAAATATAAGCTCATATAGCTTACTCAAATTCTTTTTATTGCAAATAAAAAATATTGACTCTTGTTCCGGAATCTCCTTAAATAAGGGAGAGTGTTTCTTTATAAACAAAAACGTTGGTTGGTCAATATATTTTCTCTTGCACAGAGGAGTATGTATGAATATACTGCAACTCGCCAAATTATCAGCGAATTATTTTTCGCGAAAGGTTTTATATGTATTCTTTTATTTAAATATTTACTTTTTATATCATGTCTAAATTTTTAGCAATCGCTATCGTAGCATCTTTTGCTCTCGTTTCTTGTAGTCTTACTGGAACTCCAGAAGTTGCTCCTACTCCAGTTGATGTTGCTGCTCCAGTTGAAGCTCCTGCTGATACTATGGCTCCTGAGGTTGAAGCTCCTACTGCTCCTGAAGTTGCTGCTCCAGTTGAAGCTCCTGCTGCTCCTGAAGTTGCTGCTCCAGTTGAAGCTCCTGCTGCTCCTGAAGTTGCTGCTCCAGTTGAAGCTCCTGCTGCTCAATAATATATTTTTAAAAAAGTCATTCCAATTTAATTGGAATGACTTTTTTTTGCGATGAAATATGCAAGCATACCAACCATGGCAGCATTGTCTCAGGAATATATTTTCGAGATGGGGGCGAGGAAATGATATCCGTATTTTTGAGCCTGCTGTTCGACGGTTTCTCGGAGATGATCATTGGCGCTCACTCATCCAGCAATCATTACCGAGTGAATGTTCTGCTTCTCTGCCGCAAGGAAGAGTTTGTATGTGAGGATATTGACCACTGTCTGTTCAAACTCAAAGGCAATCTCTTTTCTATCTTCCTCTGTCAGCGCTCATTTTTCTCATTTCCTCTTATCAATCTCCCGCTTCACGGCAGATTTGAGTCCAGAGAAAGAAAAATCATACTGCGTCTTATTAAGAAGTACCTCTGGAAAAATACCCCGAAATACTCCAGTGTACTCACTTGCGTATTTTCCAATAATGGCACCACCCGGATACCCGAGATCCATCATCTTCGCTACCTTATCAAATGCTTCACCAGCAGAATCATCAAGCGTCTCTCCGATTTTTTCCCGATCAAACATACTCTTCCAGAGATATATCTCATTATGTCCTCCCGATACTGTAAGACACACCGTCGGGAAATGAATATCACTCTCATCACGACCGATATAATTGGCGAACATATGCGCCTGGATATGATCGATGGGGATATAGGGAATATCAAGTATTTTGGACAGAGTCTTCGCGACGGTCATCCCGACCAGAAGTGAGGGCATGAGTCCGGGTGATTCTGTACAGGCAATAATATCAATATCCTCGAGTCGGACTTTTGCCTCATCGAGCACTTCCTCAAGTACCGAGAAAATAACATTCGCATGCAATCGTGCCGCCACCTCCGGTACCACCCCGCACGTCACATTATGCTCTCGAATCTGTGAACGGGTTCGCATCGCGACAAGTGCATCATCACGGAAAATCGCAATAGATGTATCATCACAGGAGGTCTCAAAAGCGAGAATAAACATAAAATATAGGAATTTAAATACCATATAGCAATGAGTATACGGAAAAAATCCGAAATTAAAAAAATTTTCTGGACTTCTTTTGATTTTCACTATACTGGAGGAGTTTTATTATGTACTATTTATTAACCATTCATCATCTATGGCATCATATCTTATCAAGCTTCTTGGATTTGTCCTCTTTTCTATTTTTATCCTCATGAAGTACTACAACATCCCGTTTCATAACGAATCTGGAGTCGGATATATGCCATATATCGTCACAATACTCATCGTGTATAGCATCTATAAATATATCACGACGATGTCTAAAAAACCAAAAACTTCTTTTTCTCCCCTCTCGATTGGGCTCTACGCGCTCCTCCATATCATGATCCTTTGTTTCGTCTATTTTGGGCTCGTCGGGGGTGCGAATGGTGGTCTCATCTTGTTTTTTAAGATTTTCGGATATCTCCTCTTCCCTCTTGCAACCGTCCTTATAGCCTATAGCTTCGGGAAAATGGCACTTCGTTGGTTCGTTCCAAGTATCAGCCAAGAAGAGCCGGCATTTCGATTCCTCCTCTCACTCGGATTTGGTTTCGTTGCATTCATATCTACGCTCGTTATATTTGGAATATTTGGACTCTATAATATCTGGAGTGTTTTCGGAATACTTGCTGTTATGAGTCTTCTCGCCAACCATGAGATGCTCATAACCCTCAAAAATCTCTGGACGTATCGGATCGAATTCCCTGCCCATAAGTCCCATGGTACTTTTTTTGAACAGGTCAATCTCCCACTCATCTCTACCGAAATTCTCTTCCTCATCCTCACATATCTCATCAGTGTAAGTTTCATCAATATCATCCGACCGATGCCAATTGGATGGGATGATCTCGGGGTCTATATGAATTATCCGCAGATTATGGCCAATAATGGAACCATACTCAAGGGGATGAGCATGGCCGCTTGGCAGGTTCTCACTGGGATTGGATTTATGTTTCACTCGGCTCCGCTCGCATTCTTTTTTAATCAAATCGGAGGTGTTCTCTCCGTTATCGTTCTCACTGTCGCATTCAAAAGCCTCCTTAATCGAGAGTGAAAAAGTTTCGTCAATCTTCCCCTTCTTGGAGCAACTATGTTCTACGCGATGCCAATGGTAATATTCCAACAAGCAAAAGATATGAAACTCGATCCGGGACTCTTTTTCATCTCGGTTATCGGAATCTATGGAGTCATCCATCTCCTCCTCCGGTATCGAGAGAGTCTTGAATGAGGCGATAAGAAGCCCTGAGAGGATATCCTCCACTTCTTTAATGAGCACAAAAATCTCGCCTATATACTCATCCTCGGAACCATTGTCGGACTCGCCTTCACGATCAAATTCACGACCCTTATGCTCATCCTCGGAGTGCTCGGACTCATCTTCTACTCCAAACTGGGGCTTGCTGGATTCTTTGGGTTTTTCTCATTATTCGTCGGGGTATTTACCAAAGCAGGACTCTGGACTCAACTGAATGTGAATTATCCAAAAGATGACACCAATTTCCTCCTCGCAGTAACCGGTATATCTATAGGATTTGCTATTATATTCTTTGCCTTTGCTTTCTATCAACACAAGGCTATTGCCTTTAAGAAAGCATTTCTCGTATCGCTCATATTCCTGACTGGAGTCGGAATCACTACCCTCCCGTGGATCGTCAAAAATATATCTGAGCTTGGAATAAATAATCTCTCTATTATGGGTATCCTTGGCGGAAAGAGTGAAAGTTTGGTTGTTGATTATACCAAAATATATTCTCCGGAAGAGCTCAAAAAAATCGAAGACAAAACGAATACGGAAGTAATGTCCGCGAGTGGGAAATCGCAAAATGAGGATCTCGGTCGGTACTTCGGATATGAGAATGGGGTCAATAACTATCTCAAGCTCCCACTCAATCTCACGATGCAGTCGAACCAACCCGGAGAATACACGGAAATCACTCCGTTTTATCTCATGCTCATCCCGATCATATTTCTCTTCCTTGCCTACCAAAATCCTTATTGGATTATCGGGCTCGTAGCAATGCTCGGATTTGAATACGCCTACTTCTTCTCGAGTTCACTTTCTCCCATCATAACGAACTTCTTCGCGACCAAAGATCTCCCGGGAGGGTACGTCTATATAGCCCTTCTCAGTTTCTTGCCACTCGTTTATTTTTCTCTCGCTCTCAAGAAGAAGAAAAAAAGGACCGAACTCTTTCTCCTCAATCTCGTATTTGGAAGCTTCTATACCTTCATCTTTATTATCGCTGCATATGGGATTGTCTGGTATGGTATCGCGATGTATTTTTCATTCCTCCTCGCTATCCTCACTGGAGCCTCATATATCACCAAATACAACGAAGAAAAGGGGGAATCGAAAAAAAATATCATCCGCTTCTTTGGGAGTCTTATATTCCTGAGCATCGTATGCACCTACTTCTTCGCATCAGCCATCCCTCATGGATGGAATAATCTCAAAGGGGCGAGTTTCAATGAATTTAAATCCGGACTCCTCAATCAAGAAGAGGGGATATTTGCATCACATCCCGATTACTTTACCATCCTTGCTACCCTCAATATACAGGACCAGAAGGCGGTGTTTGAGGAAACTATGGCCAAAATCCAAAATCCAACTCTCAAGAAACTCCTCGAGAGTAATCTTGGTTCAGAACAATCCCTGAAGAGACTCGAACAAATTCTCCGCGAAGTCGGTAAAGCAGATCTCACGAAAATCGGACTCGACAATCTCTCTATTCAGCATCTCCGAAATGAAGCGAGCGATCTTCTCACAACCCTCTACAAGACCATCCTCTATCCGACGAAAGAACAGAGGAATACGGCAGGAATCTATCGAATCGGGACATTCCTGACCTACTTCATCGACAATAATCGTTCTCGATACTATGAGGACAGTCTCATTATGAGTTTCGACAAATACTTCTATGATATCGATCCAAATAAAACGGTCGAGCGCATGGAGAAACTCGGACTCAAGTATTTCCTCGTCGATCTCAATGCGGCAACCATCGACAAGGACCCGCGTCACGATCTGACCAGACGATTCGAGAATCTTCTCAAGACATTCCGATCAGACAAACTCAAACTCGTCCAGACCGACAGTATCTGTCTCCAGATCGCCCTCGAAGAAAAAGACCCCGCTACGTACATGACATACGCCGGAGTCAATTATGAATCGTACACAAAGGATGAAAAGTGAGTGGAAACCTCAATCAATCGAGGGCAGAAACAGTTCGAATGCTACAATCATATCCTCGGTCTCATCAAGGAGAATAAGATCGATGACAAACACTATGCATACCTCCTCCCACTTACCAACTACCTCAGACAGAATCAACCAAAAGATCAACAGGAAATGGCGACATTATTCCAGAACTATGTCGGACATGGGTGGCTCGCTTTATTTGAGATTAAGTAAAACCTCACCCCAACTCCTCTCCACCCGTGGAGAGGAGAAAAGATTATGCCCCTTCAAAATATCTCCTGTCTATCTGTCCTTTCTCCATACATTCCTGACAATTCATCGAGAGGATATGGACGCCTCCAGCGAGATTCTTGCCCATGTATCCGGAGTGAGAAAGTGCCTCGGTGACATATCCGCTTCGTCCACCTGTCCGACAAATAAAAATAACTTCTTTGGACCAATCAATCTCACCAAATCGTCTCTCGAGCTCTCCCATCGGGATGAGCTTGGATCATTTGATACGAACCTGATCGAACTCGAATTTTTCTCGCACGTCAATGAGTTCGAGTGATGCGGGATTATTCAGAAGTTTTTCTTTAAATTCTACGGTTGATATTTCGAGAGCCATAAAAGAAAAGGATAAAAAAATAAAATTATAATTTAAATATCTTTGCCATCTTCACAGGATACACAAGAAGCATCTTTTTCATGAATTTCGTATCGCGCCAAGTATATACCATGAGAGCGCCAATAAGTCATATGATAAAGCCTACGAGAATGTCTCCGGGATAGTGAATCCCTGCAAGAACTCGAGAGAATATCATCATAATCCCCGTTATGAGCAATACCCAAGCAATCCATCATCTCGTATAGAGAAATCCCGCGAGGATGGATGATCCCGCGAAAATCGCATGCCCGGATGGGAACGAATTATCTGGAAGATGTTTAATGAGTGGCTCGATAGCAGAAACCGTCTCTGGACGGGGACGGAATGGGAGACCGAGATTGAGGATGACATAGATCAAGAAAGCAAAACCAATCGAATAGAGCATCATGAGCGCCTCTATTTTAAACTGATTATTTTTCTTGTACACGCCATAGAGCCAGAGTCCTATGAGTACCACCATCACGATACCGACCTCGATATCTGAGAAGATATGAATAAGTCGGGTCTGAAATACAGAATTTGGGTCAACGAATGTGCGGAGGAAATTCAGGAGTGTAATGTCTTGTGAAATAAGATATGGAATCATGAAAAGAAAATAAGATATATTGATTCTCAATATATCTTATTTTCTAAAAAATACCAATTTTTATTTTTCTTTTTTGTCCACCGGATCGTATCCTCACTTCCCCCACGGATTGCACCGGAGGATGCGCCACATTCCCCTCAAGAGTCCGACCACGACTCACCGCTTCTCCACCGCCTCGATCATATACTCACTGCAACTCGGGATATGCCGACAATACGGCGGACGCCTCATCGCCCTCGCCCAGACACTATGATCCGGAGACAAGTATTTCTGGTAGAGTCTGATGAGGAATATGATAGATTTTTTCATGGGAAGAAATTTTAAAAAACCTCCCGGTCGGGAGGTTTATAATTATTTTACGAATTCAACAACTTTCTCGAATACTGCTGGATGGCTGATGGCGAGATTGGAGAGGGCTTTGCGATCGATCTCGACTCGTTTCTTGTAGAGGAGATTGATAAAAGTCGAATAATTGAGTCCGAGAGCGTGAACTGCATTGTTGATACGGACAGTCCAGAGATTACGGAATGTTCGTTTCTTGAGTTTACGACCAATATAAGCGTTCGTTCCTGCCTTCATGACAGCATTTTTAACTCGAGAGAATACATTCCCATTCATCATGCGGAAACCTTTCGCACGATCAATGAAATTTTTATGTCTTTTTTTGGTCATGAGACCACGTTTTACGCGTACCATAGAGGATAATGAGTTAATTAAATAATTTTTAAGCTTGAGAGACGAGTTTTTCAGAGACTTCCACTACACCCCGTATGGGAGACATTTGACTGCCGCTCGTACATTTGTCGAGTGCATAACATGACCGTATTTATTGCGTCCTTTCGCTTTTTTACTCTTGTCGGAGAGGAGATGTTTCTTACAAGCCTTTGTGAGGATGTATTTCCCGGTTCCAGTTATCTTCACACGTTTCTTGGCTCCAGAGTGAGTTTTTGCTTTCATAAAATGAAAAAATTAAAATAAAATAAAATATTGGGGCTATTTTTTGAGATGAAGGAGGATAGAAAAATTATTCCCTGCCTTCATGACCTTACTGTCTGCCTTGTATACATCCGTAAGTGATGTAACAAATTCATTGACCTTGTCGAGCGCGATATCTTCATAGCGATTCTCTCGTCCGCGGAGTGAGAGAATAATCTTCAAAGGATGTCCTTCTTTTGCGAATTTGATTGCCTGATTCTTGCGAATCTCGAGATCATGATCACCAATCTTATAGGTAAGCTTGATTGTTTTGATATCCGTTTTTTTCGATTGTCCTTTGTTCTGAGCTTTCTGTTGTTTGAAAAGAAATTTCCCGTAATCCATCATCTTCGTGAGCACGATACCATCTTGCATCCCGATCTCCACTATGTCCATCTCTTTGGCATATGCCTGATCGATAGCATCAGAAAGTGACATAATCCCAAGTTGCTCCCCTGATTCGGAGATAACCTGAACCTTGTCGGCCCGGATTTGTTCATTGGTGCGTTTTGCTTTTGGAGCCATCGATTACGCCTTAGAAGATACAGACTTCAACATCTTCGCGAAACGAGACTTCTTGCGAGAAGCATTGTTGCGGTGGAGGATGTTTTTCTTGACGAGTGTGTCAACACGAGAGTAGAGCTTAGAGAGAATGGTCATCCCTTCTGTAGATCCAGACTTGATTGCTTGCTCGAAAGCTTTGAGTGTTTCTTTGTAAAGTGCAGTGTAACGACGATTTCTTGATCGTTTCGTCTCACTTTGTTTCATGGCTTTTTTCGCCGATGAAGTTATAGGCATAGAATATATGATTAATAAAGGAAAATAAAAGGAAAAGGACTCCGAAAAAGGAGCACTTCTCTGAAAAAGTACGAGCATTGTATAGAAAAAGCCCCGAGAGTCAAATTTTTATATTATTTATTTTTTGAAAGAAAACGAACAGAGAAACCATTCCAGCGATCACGCGAATGCAAGACGGCATCCTGATTGCCACGTCTCAAGCACACACAACGGGCAGAACTATCGGAAGAAGCAACCCACCAATAGGCAACATAGCCTCGGCCATAAGACTCGCCATTGTTGGCACCGCGATAACCTGGAAATATTTCACCATTGGGTGCCATTACTTGTGCCTTTTCCACAGCATTTCCAGGAATGGCATTGATATATGTAAGTAATTGTTGTTCAGTGGGCAGTTTCCTTCCGAGTTTTTCTGCCAATTGGATCATTCATGGATAGTTATATTTCCATTCTCCCGGATAATCTGGATCAGGAGCACACTGTGGTTCGGTTTTAGAAAATGGACGGCGATCAGTGACGATCTCAATACCAGAGTTTTCCGGTGGTCGACCGTAATCTTCTTCGTCCAAGTGAATTTCAGCATTTTCAGATGACTCGGACGTTTTAATTCCAAGAATCGCATCGATCGCTGCTTTTTTGGCATTATTGATAGTCTCCGCCTCTTCCCGATGAATCATATGAAGAAGTTCTCGATCATCCTTAGGAAGCCCTGCGAGTGCATTCTGAGCCTCTTCCGTATCGTATCAGTTGGTCGTATTCATATAGACAAAGATGAAAAATAAGATTGATTTCTTTAATTTATATAAAAATAACACATTTTGTCAAATTTTTTATAGGGAATTTCGTAGGGGCACCTCTTGTGGGTGCCCTAGTATTGATATGGATGCCCTGTATTTATTGGGCAAATGCAGGGCAGGCACGTTCAATTATTAGGGCAGGCACGAGACCTGCCCCTACGGATGATTTGTTTTAATTAAGGCAGACACAGGGGTCTGCCCCTACGGATGTATAATTTTAAATGAAATATAAATTTTTATATTATTTATTTCAACAGATTTTCACACTGTTCCTCAAATGCTTCAAGAGTCCCGTTATTTTCGATCACGACTTGGGCGATATCTTTGAGTCCCCGTATCCGAGTTTCTGGCTCTGCTTGGCTCTCCTGAAGGAATTCCTCAAGGGTTTTGGTGGCATCGGAACTGTTTTCTCCACGGGCAATAACACGAGCATATCGGACGGTGAGCTCTGCGTCGATATAGACGAGACGGAACCCGGGGAGATTTTTGAGGTATTTGATATCACTCTCTCGACGTACGCCATCCACGAGGATGAGCGATGCGTCGCTCGCTCCGATATCTCCGAGGATAATCTCGGAGAGAATATCGTCCCCGAAGGCACTCCTGAGAGCCGTTGATATCTTCTGGATATTATCCCGACTCTTATCGCGATGTATGCGGTCGAGGATGTCTCGGAGTGAATCAGAGAACTTATACATAATAGCACCGTGCTTGGAAACAAGATATTTCACCACCGTCCCCTTTCCGCACCCCATCTCTCCGGCGAGAGCGATAATCATTTTTTGCATATCCATATGGTTTTGATAAAAATATTATATACCATCTGTTATATGAATTTTTTTGTTTTTGGGAAATTTTTTATTCAAAAAAACCGACAGAACTAAATTCTATCGGTTTTCGGCTTATGATTATTATTTACGAACTTTGGGGATGTTCTTGTGGACAATTTTCTGGACAGTAGTAGGAGTAGTTGTATTGATTACTGTCTGTTGTTGTGGAATAATCATCCCCTTACTGACAACCACAAGACGTGTGCTGAGATATTCCATTATTCGTTTTTCTCGCATATCGGATGTTTGTTGTGCCCGATTTATCATATATTCATTGACTGCTTGATAATATTTTTGTCTCTTTAAATCATTTCCTTTGGATTTCGCATCGAGAATCTTTGTAAGTTTCGTGATGAAGAAATTGAGCTCTGATGCGACCTTTTGTGGGATACGCTTGTTTGTAGTAAAATCATGCTCCGCAACAACTTGATTATCAGAAAGGAACCCCGAGCGAGATGCTGATACTTTTTGAGGAGTGATAGAAGACTGCACAGAAACCGCTTGAGTAGAAATCTTTCCGCATATTCCATCATAATAACTCGGAGAGGTATCTCCATTTGGACAACTGTCGGATCGAAGACCTCCTCATCCGCCACCACCTCAACCACTAGAAACCACTGGGGCAGTCTTGGTTGTCACTCGGAATGCGGATGATACCCCACCGATTGTGAGGGTCATCTGGGTTGCTGTACTATATGAAGCCGATGAAGTGAGTCGAACCTTTACGCTGTCACCATTCGACACGGTACCGACACTGCCAGTATAGGTAGCATTATTGATAGAATAGGTCCCCCCGGAGACGGATATACTGGCAGGAGTATTGATGCCGGAGATGACAATCTGATTGGACTCGGTACTCGTCGAGAGCTCTATGCCCGTTCTATCTGTGAAAGTGAAGGCATCTGGAGTTGTATCATTTGGTGCTCAGAAGGTAAAGAATGAGAAATGATTGGTGGTAAATTGACATATCCCGGATGAGACCGTACAAACATCGATGGGATCGAATACCCCACCGGTATCACTCCTGTAGACGCGAAGTATTCTGCCATTGAAGGCTGTCCCGAGATATACCTGGAGCGAAGCGGTCTGTCCACTGAGTGAAAGTCCTACGAAATCATTTCCTGCTTTGTATATGGCTCCGGTATGTATATACCCATTCCCCGAAAGTGTTATACCAGAAAGACTCACGGATCGTGGTGGGAGCATCATGCCATCCCACGTACCAGTTCCGGTTGTTGTAACAACCAATCCACTGAAGCTTAATGAAATCCTATCTGTTGAGTTAGTTGCATCCGTTATAGAGACGGTTTCGGTTCCACTAAACACCGTACTCCCGGTTGCGAGTGCTCCGGAAAATACCACCGAACCAGTCGTGTACACATCTGATGATGGAATAGTTATATCGATGATATTTGGGATATCGAGTATAATCGATGTTGTAGCAGTTGTTTGTACTCAAGCACCATCAGTAAATGTAGCTTGGATATTTTTGATCCCATTGTTTGGACTCAAGGTAACGGGGATAACAATAGTCCCTGATGACGCGAGAGTCCCAACAATACTCTCGGTAATACCTGTTCCTGAGATGGTATACGAAACTGGTTTCGCGACTGAAAGGAGAACATCTGTAGTGCTCGTATAAGAATAGGCTCCGGAAAGGAATGAGATACTTCCTGCGGCCAATACGACCGATTTCCCGATCGTGACAACGACATTATTCCCTACATTTCCAGCCCTATCAATGATATGAAAGTTACAAGTGAGTATCCCATCGGCAAGAGCAGATACATCAACATGAGAAAACAAGAACGATCAATTCGAATCTATCAATCCAGTTCCAGTTATACTCCCCGATGCACTATCAAATATGGTATATTCCACGATCGATCCACTCTCAGAAATTTCTCATGATCCGGTTATGCTGACATTGGACTGAGTATCTGCATTGATAATATTCCCACCATTCACCGATATATTGGTCGGATCGAGAGGAAATATTGTATCAATGGTAAATGAAGTCACAGCTGAAGTACTGGTATTTCACACGAGATCCGTTGACAGAATCTTGAGGAAATAAACATCGTCCGCAAGATTAATTGTGACATCAGTGGAAATGGTAGAACCGGAGTCTACGGTATTTATGAAATTACTGTCAGTTGCAACAATATAGGTATAGGGATTATTTGTAAGTCCCGCGCCCGTGTCAGTCACTATATCCCATGTAAGATGAATGGTTCCAGTATTGTAGAATGCACCACTAATAGGGGAAGTTATCGATGTTGTAGTAGGTGCAACGGAATCGAGGAAGAATGACTGCGTAAGAATCGGACTCAAGAATCCATTACTATCCCGATATTGGAAATCAATACTCCCCGATCCATCCGGAAGTCCGGTGAGTGGGAGCGATATCCCGCCTGTCGCACCTCCTCGTGTCATCTGACCATCTGATCGAGAGATGATATAATCATAGTCTCAATTCACATTTATCTGTGCCTGGAGCCCCACTGGAGAAACATACTGTCCGGTTCCTGTACTGGAATCTACAGAAATGGATCCAGTGAGAGCAACAGCATGAACCCCATCGATACCGACCTCATCGAGTCATCCAGAAAAACTGTAATCTTTGTTGTATTCCCAAGTGAATGTGTGTGATCCGGAAGTGACTGCCTCACTATAAAACGACCATGGATTGATCCCTGACCAACTACTTTTACGTACTCCGTCGATATAAAAATCAAGTGTATCAAATCCCGCCTCAGATGATGTCCTCCAATAAAAAGTCATGTATCCCGGATCTACAACCCCTGACCAAGACACGGTAGTGGTACTATCATCTTCTATCAAACCGGAAACAAGACTATTATTCCCAATAGCTCAAGTGGTAGTTGTCACTGACCAGAGTCCCCCGGTTCCGAAGAGGAGAGAGTTTGTATACCCAGATGGAAGATCGGTACTATTTTCAAAACTTTCATCTGCCGTTGCGAGAACAATTACAGGATCACTTGCAACATCGACTGCATCCCATGCGGCCGTGACAGAATCAACGAAATTCGGATCTATAGAAGTCGCCGCATCAATCCATGCCTGACGAGCATCTTTATAAGTCGTGGTACTTGTGAGGAAGTGAGTATTGGTCTCAAAGGCGAGGCGACGAGCATTTTCTAGTCCGATACCATCGACACTATAGAGGACACCGTCATTATTCCCCGATCCTCATTCAGAGAGGAGATAGTAGAAGAAGTTTTGTACACTGCTATTATAATGGACTCATCCATTATCTCCAGAACCAAAGTACCAATAGGTTCCATGATATTTTGTCGGCTGCTCATTCCCTGTTCCAACTGTTGCAGTATTTGCCGGATTGCGCATATCGCGGAATGCTTTTTCTCAAATCATCACATCCTCTCCGATGAGCCAATCTGCCTGCCCCGGAGTCACATCTGGATAGTTATTCGAAGCATTCTGCACATACATCTCGACATTGACTCCAGAGATATCAGAAAACGATTCATTAAGCGCTCCTGGTTCATCCTGGTAGACAAGATTTGAGGTATTCTCTGTCCAAGCATGCCCAAACTCATGTGCCATAACATCAAGTGTCACGAGTGGCTTCAGATTTATGCCGTCACCATCACCAAAATACATACCATTACCTGGATACCAATACGCATTATTATAATTCGTCCCATAATGAACAAATACCGGCATATATACCTGCCCTGTTGCAGTAAAGGAAATATTATCAGTTCCAAAACCAAACATATCATAATACTCAAGTGTTTTTTTCATATTATATCCTGCTGAGATCTCTGTCGTATCTGACGTCCCCCAATTAGAAGTACTCCTATTGGCATAATCAAACGCATCAACATATACCCCGGTATTAGATGAAGCATTAAATATATAATACAATCCATTTGTAGAAAATGCATCATACATATAATACTTACTATCAAGCGTATCAAATGTCCCAGTAAATGTTTTCACCCCACCCCCCTCACCAACAAGAAGACTTCCGCTTATAGAGGCTGGACTTATGGCATCATGAACCATATTGTAGGCAGTAATCTTTTTCCCAGTCTGAGCATCAATATAATATATCCACTGACCCATACGAGCAATCGGATCATCATAACTCACCTCATACCTGTATGCGAGGACATGTGTGGATGCCAGCTTATAGATGACAAGTTCCGGTTGTACGGCAATCTTAAATTTCTTCTTGGTACCATGTTCTTTTTTCCCGATAGCAATGGCCTGAATCGTAGAGATACTCGGTGTCGTAGAGATACTTGGAAAATCAGGAGCCCCGTCCACTTGATAGAGTACGCCGGTCTTGTCTGTATGAGCAAGGATCTCTCCGCCTACAATTTCGATATTATTATAATACTGTTTGAGACGAGTATGACGCTCTTTTGTGAGCTTAGATGTATCATTTTTGGCAAGTCGGATATCGATAGAGGTGGAAGTATTCACTCCATATGATGGAGCAAAATCCTTCAGAATCTGCTTGGTATCAGCAACGATATTTTTGGAGGCCTTTTTATGAAGTCCTCGGATATGAGACGGTTTCTGATTGGATACACTCCATTGAACTTCCGCCTCCTGATATTCAACAGGATTTCCTTTTGACTGGAGATATTTCTTTTGTTTCTTGGATTTTTCTTGAATCTCCTTCGGGATATATTGGACAACTCCCGATTTAGGAGTACTGCCCGATCGGCCAGTAGAAGCAAAAAGCTCTCCCGGAATGATATTTGAGAGCAGGAGAACTACTATAAGAATACTTGCCGGATATTTTCGTAGAGACATATGAGAATACATAAAAAAATAAGCTACCCATATAGAATAGCATATTGTTTTGGGAATTGCAAAAAAATTGAAGGGGAAATTGAGAAGTTAACAGGTAATTTAAAATTACAAATCCAAACTCTCCAAAAATCAAAAACATTTTCTCATCTCCCCTACCTCGCATTCGCATATTTAAACGGAGCCTCCGCAAAGGCCGCGTAGATGTAAGTTCAACCAGAAGTATTAGCATATGACGCCAATGTCTTTATTTTAAATCCATTTGACAATATATCCAAAGTAACAAGTATCTGATCATAATATGTGGAATTCGCGGTTAAATATGTTTGTGTGGGATTATAAATATCTCGCATTGTATCATGTATAAACCAACCCTCTGATGTTCCAGTATCAATCTTTTTTATCATCACATACCTCGGTCTGAATCCCGTATATACAAACGGCCCATCAGAACTTCCGTTTCCGGTGTAACTCCCAAACTTCGAGAATCCTGGAACTTCAGACCAGAGGTAGGCGATGTAATTTCTCGTATTTGTATTATCTCCAAAGGAATAGGTAGAAACTGTAAAGCTAGAATTTGTAGGTGCTATATTATTTGAAAAAGCAGTACTAGTAGTGGCCTCAACATTCGAAATACCAAGAAATCCCCTTGTCCAACCGAGAGAATCATGTTGAACTACCCAATTTGATACTGAAGTCCTTTCTTTAATAATTATAAGCTTTGGTATAGCGTTCAAACTATGAGGGATTGTTAAATTAACTCAACCTCCAGTATAACTCACGATATCAAATCCCGGTGTTGTTCATTTTTTCCAGTTCCATGCGACATATTTATTTGTATCTACATTTGTAACGCCTCAGGCACCAAGAACAGTGAAGCCATTGGTATCAAAAGACTGCATAGCTTCAGTATTTTCTACGTATGTTTGATTGGAACGAAGACGCTTAGTTGCACCACGAACAGAATCATGAAGTGAATGATCATTTAACGCCGTACGATTCTTGATCCAAGCGAAATCCGGCTGAAATCCTAGACCAGTAATGCTTTGTTGAGTTGCATTATTCCCCGTATACGTCAACACATCAAAATACTGTTTCGGATTCTTGATGGTTGGGTCTGGAAGATTGGCGGTGGAGAGGGCTTTGAAGCCGGTTGGTGGTTGGAATTTGAAATATCACGCCGCACCTGTGGAATATATAAGTCAAGCTTGTCATCATTGTCAGAAGTTGAAAGTTTCTGATTGACTACCATATGGAAAAGTTATTGTTGTCCAATCATAGTCAGGAGGGAGTATTTGAACTGGATTCATCCCATTGGCAGGATCGCCAGAATAAGTTCCGACTGAACTGAACCAATTATTATTCACTCAAATCCAAAACTTATTAGTATCGGCATCAAAAGCAAATTTAAGAACGTCTCAACTTACCTGGGTATATCCAGCATTCACTGTTTGTATATTTATAGAACCACCACCAGCAAAATTGATGAAATTCTGATTTGTTGATTGCCCATAATTATTTAAATAAATTATAGATGATTTTGAGGGTGCATTTGCAAGTCCAGATGTAGTAGAAATTCCAAGAGCATGAACCGATGTAGATGATGCAGTTGTATTAGTCAATGCTTCCCAATACCATTTTCCTGTCTTTGGAAATGCCTGAGTTCAACGAATATACTCATGTACTGCAGCATTTGCTGTAACCTTTAAATTACCTTTTGATAAAGTAGCAAGTGTCCCACCCCAGTCAATCGGATTCAACGTCGCAAAATTATTCAGCGGAGTATCGATGACTTGATTATTTGCAACAGCTGAGACTCCATTTACTGTCCAAGTATTCCCATTTCCAGAACTATCGGTTCCAAGAGAAGCTACACTCGCACCACTCGAGAAATCCAGATGAAATCCGTTGGTTCCATAATTTCCGGTATATTGTTTCGGAAGCCACTGATTGGTAGTTGGGTCTGTGTATCCGAAAGCTGTCGGATCGAGAGCGCCGGAGTCAACGAAGTTAAGATCAGATACATATCAATCATAAGCATATGCACCAGCTGGAAATGAGGAGCTAAATAAATAATTATAATTACTTATTGCATTTAACTGGGTTTGGGTATTTTGTATTCCCGGGTAAGTTGGTCAACCACTTACTCCAGTTGTAAGGACTTGTTGTTTTCCATTAACCCAAATTTTAACTCTGTCAGAACTTATGGATTGTGCACTATCATAAGATAAAACTATATGATAAAATGCTGACGGATCCCTAAAAACAGAAGTGGTAATACAATCTGTTTGTGTTACATATGTAGGTATAACGTCTTGAAATCCTAATTGATTAGTGGTAGTAAAAAACAATGATGTGTAAGAACTAGATGATGCTGTTGTACCATTGGACATGCTAAACAACATACGCTGAGTATCAAGTCTTCCTAATTTCACCCATCCCGACCATGTCCATTTTTTCCTGTTTCAAGCAGTTGTAAATGATTTACTCAAATACTGACTCCCCGCACTATCAAACATCAGTGAGTTTGTGAGGCTGTAGGAGGTAGCTGGAGGTGGAGGCGGAGCACTGGCAGATCAGCCGAGGTAGTTGGTGATGATGGAGGCTCAGAGGGAGGTTATGTTGGTCGCACCAGTGGTAGTGAGAATATTTGAGATATTGGAATTACTGGAGACAACAGAACCTGAGTAGACAGTCTGGAGATTGGTAGTAAGGAGAGTAATCTGTCAGGCATTGTCATTGGTTGGGAGTGATCAGGAAGAATAGATGAGAGTTGGAGTATAAGCAATTCATCCTGAGTTGGTTTGTCCGTGGTAAAGAAGCTTACCCGAGAGGGTGGTGATATCGATGTTGGAACCGGTAGTACCGGTGGAAGTCGTGAGAGACGGAGTAGCTATGACATAGACAGTAGAACCGGTGACTGTTTTAGCAACCATTCCATTGTAGTTTCCTTTGATGTAGGTGATAGTCGGATTTCCGGAAGCTGCGAAGGCTTGTGGGATGAGAGAACTCGTTACCCCCTCCGACTCCCCCTGAAACAAGGGGAGAGAAAAAAAGTGTGCGAGTTCCTCCCCTATTTTAGGGGAGGTTAGGTGGGGTAATTGTACGAGGAGACTCTGGTGGGGTAAGTACGCTATACGATCTCATTCCCAGTTAGAGGAGAGTTCGTAAGTATTGCCGTAGGCACTACGAGAGTAAGTGTATTCTTTAGTTGTTACCAGAGGATCAGTGGGTTTCTTGGAGAGTTTGGATCCGTTGGATGAGAGAGTATTGATGAGGGTATCTCAGACGGTTCATTGATACCAGAGGGATCATCCTGAGTAAGTGACAGTAAAGGAATTATCTGGATTGGGATAACTTCCGGTTTTGATGTAGGAGGTATCGAGAGCTTGAGAGAGATTGGCAAGATCGGATGCTCTGGTAGAATCTCTGGCGGAAGACTGGAATCCATTGAAGGCTGTGAAGGCTATGGTTCAGAGGATGGCGATGATCGTGATGGTGACAATGAGTTCGACGAGAGTGAAACCATGACGGGATTTAAGACAAACCCCCTTAATCCCCCTTATCAGGGGGAAATTATTACTCCTCCCTTGATAAGGGGAGGTTGGGAGGGGTTTGTTTTTGGTGTGGGGCATACATTGGGAAATGATGGATAAATCTGTGCGGATAGTATATATCAATGTCAGATGAAAACAAATTTATTTTTTGTTTCTTTTTTTCATTTTTTCTATATATTAGGAGAGATAATCTATCGTTACCCATAAAAATGTTCGTTCATCTCCACACTCACACCCACTATTCTCTCCTCTCCGGTCTCGGCAAGCCGGTGGCGTTTGTGAAGCGGGCGAAGGAGCTCGAGATGCCGGGTCTCGCGATCACGGATGCAGGGAACCTCTATGGGGCATTCGAATTCTACAAGAAGGCAAAAGAAGCTGGGATCAATCCCATCGTTGGACTCGAGGCAACGATTTCGAAGAAAGGATTCAAAAACAGAGATAAGGACAATGAACTCTACGAAATCGTGCTGCTTGCCAAAAATATCGAGGGGTATCATAATCTCATCAATCTCGTGACAGAATCGTATCTCCATGGGATGTACAACGGACGTCCTCGTATCGATTTCGAACTCTTGGAGAAATACTCGGGACACCTGATCGGGCTCTCAGGATCCATCACCGGAGAGATTCCTCAACATATCACGACGGGGAAAAGCGATGAATATATTCGACAGCGGATTGCTTACTATGAAAGAATTTTTGGAACAGAGGACTTCTATCTCGAACTCCAGGAGCATCCCGATCGGGGAAATCAGCCGAAAATCAACGACTCTCTTATCAGACTTTCGCGTGAGCACGGATATAGGGTTGTCGCTACCAACAATGTCTACTATATCGAACAGAGTGATGCGGAAGCACGAGATCTTTTCTCTTGTATCGGAGACGGTCGCTCGCTCGAGGATCCGGATCGTCCGACGCTCATCGACGGGAATTATGCTCTCAGGAGTGGAGAAGAAATGGAAGAGCTTTTTGCTCATGTGCCCGAAGCGATCAGGAATACGATCGAAATTAACGATAAAATCCGCATCGATATCCCCTATGGGAAGACCCTCATCCCAACTTTTGAACTCACGCCAGAGGAACAGATGACGTATGAAAAATATTCTGAAAAAATACCAACATGAGTGAAAAAGCTCGGAAGCGAGGAATGGTATCTCCGCCATGTCTGTATTACCGGTCTCAACACTCGGTACGGGTTTGGATTTGATGAAGACATTATAAATGAATTCATCCACAAAAAAGATATACCCGGAACGGAGAAAGAGCTCACAGAAATGTCCGTAAGCGAACTCAAGACCCTCTCTCAATCATATTACACCGATAAAAAAATCACCCTCATAGCAGCACTCACACCGGAACAGCAGGTCATCATCGATCGATTGGAATATGAACTCGTCGTCGTTGATCTCATGGGATTTAATGGATACTTCAATATCGTCTCCGATTTTATTAACTATGCGAAAAACAACGGAGTCCCGGTTGGTCCTGGACGTGGATCCGCTGCCGGAGCCCTCCTCGCCTATCTCTCCGGGATTACCGATATCGATCCCCTCCCCTATGGACTCCTCTTTGAGCGATTCCTCAACCCTTCTCGTGTCTCCATGCCCGATATCGATGTGGACTTTTCTGATCGCGGACGCGATAAGGTGATCGAATACGTCCGCAATAAATACGGGGCGGATCATGTCGCTCAGATCTGTACTTTTGGAACCATGGCAGCACGTGCGGCGGTGAAAGATGTCGGAAAAGCGCTCGGAATCCCTTTCTCTGAGATGAACCGCCTCGCTGCGGCTATTCCGCCAAAACCGGGAACAAAACTCAAAGACGCTCTCGAAGAGTCAATAGAATTCAGAAAAGCCTATGATACGGACACTCGATACCATATGGTCATCGATAATGCCCTACGGCTTGAGGGGTCCATCCGTCAGCTCGGAGTCCATGCCTGTGCTGTTATCATAGCACCAGAACCGATGACGACCTATTGTCCCCTCCAGCATCCACCAAAAGATGAACACACGACTGTGACGCAATTTTCTGCCCATCCACTCGAAGATCTCGGGCTCCTCAAGATGGATTTCCTCTGACTCCGCAATCTCACGATCATCGAGCGATGTCTGAAGATTATTAAAAACAAGCACGGGAAGGATATCGATATGCTCAAAATCCGATTCGATGACAAAAAGGTGTTTAAAATATTTGCTGCCGGGGATACGACTGGGATATTCCAATTTGAATCGTCTGGTATGCGCAAGTACCTCAAGGAACTGAAACCCAACTGTTTCGAGGATATTATCGCCATGGTATCACTCTACCGACCCGGACCGCTCGCCTATATCCCAACCTATATCGCCCGAAAGCACGGTCGAGAAAAAGTCGAATATCCGCATCCTTCACTCGAAACGATTCTCAAGCCGACTCAGGGGATCGCCGTCTATCAGGAGCAGATCATGCAACTCGTACAGGCCTTTGCCGGATTCTCGCTCGGTGAGGCGGATATCCTCCGTCGTGCCATCGGGAAGAAAAAAGTCGATCTCCTCATGGAACAGAAAGGAAAATTCATCGACGCTGCGAAAGCAAATGGACATCCCGAAGCACTCGCACGGTATATATTCGAGGATATTATCGAGCCTTTCGCGAATTATGGGTTCAATAAATCCCATGCCGCCTGCTACTCTATGATATCTTATCAGACCGCCTTCCTCAAGGCCTACTATCCAACCGAATTCATGACCGCACTCATGGTATCGGATGAGGAAGATATGGAACGTATCACGATGGAGATTGGAGAATGTAAGTCCAAAGGGATCGAAATACTCCCTCCGGACGTCAACGAATCGATGAAACACTTCACGTACATCGACCGCAATCATATCCGCTTCGGACTCAAGGCCATCAAGGGTCTCTGAGATGGTCCAATTCATTCCATTATAAGTGGTCGGGAAGGGAATCCGTATACGACGATATACGAGTTCATAGAGCGCAACAGTGGCGATGTTATCAACAAAAAAGCTCTCGAGGCTCTCATACTCTCCGGGGCCTTGGACAATCTCGGGGACCGTGCCTGCCTCTTTGCCTCTATCATCAAGATGAGCGCAATGCAAAAAGAGAATGAGAAGAAGAGTATAACGAGTCAGATTGGTCTCTTTGATCTCGGACATCATGATACTGAACATCTGAGATTTTCACTCGAGAAGACTGCGCCGATGACCTTCGAGCAGTGTATCCGCGGAGAGAAACAATCGGTCGGATACTGTATCTCTGGTCATGGACTCGACGGGCTCAAGGCTTATATCAATAAGCGAACGATTGGTCGCGAACATGTTATCGCATGGAAGAAAAAAATGGCAGAGAAGGTGGTAATCGAAGGAGAAGAAATAGTCCCTCAAACCCCCGCCAATAAATGATGAGGTGAAGGAGTCGAGGGGATAAAGACCAAAAAGGAAGCAATGAAACGAGTGCGATTTATCGGACTTGTTAACAATGTTCGGCATGTCCAGACCAAAACCGGCAAGATGATGGCGATCGCCACCTGTGACAGTTCCGATTTCCGTTTCACCGTCCTTGTGTTTTCCAAAGAATACGAGACCCTCTCCCCCCTCCTCGAAGAAGATAAAATCGTGCTCGTGGAAGGGATTTTCCGAGGAAATGAAGAAAACGGCGAGATATCCGTCACTGCCCAAACCATTCGTGCCTCGACTATCACCTCCATCCGACAACAGGCAAAAGATATGAATCTCTTTGACCCAAAATCATTCGTAAATCTATCGGGGTACGATGAGATTGAAACAGAACAAAAAGATGAGAGAGGAAAGGCAAAGAAGACGGAAAAGAAAAAGGGATCGGAGGAGGCAGAAGTTCCGCATGAATATATTATTAATGTTCCCATCTTCGCAAAACAGCAGGATCTCCTCGACCTCAAGACATTTCTCTGAGAGATAGAAATATGACCTATTCGTATTTTTCTTGATATCAAAAATCAGAAAATTGATACGAAGATGTCCATAGGGGATGTATCACTGTTAGAAGGTTGGATAAAAACAAGAGGGTGGGGATAAAATAAAAAAAACTTTTGCTTTTCATCCGTTTTCTATATAATGCTCCTCGCCCGGCGGGGTAGCTCAGTGGTAGAGCAGGGGCCTGAAAAGCCCTGTGTCGGCAGTTCAATTCTGCCCCTCGCCACCAGATAAAACTAAATAAAACTAAGCCTATCACGAAAGTGGTGGGCTTAGTTTTTTAAAATTTTGGTCTTAATAAGGCTATTTTGCATTTTTTGCAATTTACTATCATCCATGGAAGTTTTTTCACTCATCAGGCTCGCCATCAGTGTAGATTTTTATTTTTGTAAAAGTTCGACAAATAAAAAAGGCTGGGTATGCACCATGTGCGTTACCCAGCCTTCTTTTTTATCTTATCGTTATTTTGTCGATAATCACCTCCTTTTTGTGATTATTTATTTCATTTTTATTTGGCGAAAGGGTCAATGGTTTGCATTTCCCCCTTTTCCCACGTCTTTTTGGTCTCGGCTGTGGTGATAATACTCTCGAGATCAGCCCATGACTTGCGCGGGAATCCAAACACCCCGGAAAGAATGTTGTTTGGGAAAGTTTGGATATGGTTTTTGTATGACTTTACCACATCAATCTTTGTCCGTTGTGTGGCTTCAAATTTGTTGTATCCGGCCTCCATAACCACTTGGAGTTTGGAAAAGATTTTCGGATCGATGGAAGGATTTTGTTCCTTGATCCACTGCATTCCTGCCTGAGATCCGTCTTTGCCATAACGGCCGCTCATGGCAACCTCAAGAGCCTTGATAACGAGGTCGCCATATTTTTCGACGGCGATACCCTGACTCTTCATGTTGTTGAACATACTGGCGTGTACATTTTGCATATCCTTATCCACGGCAGAAATTTGGTTTTCGAACCGGATGCAGGAGTTGTAAACTCCGATGAAAACCACAGCAATCACAGCAATGATTCCTACAAACACGAGTGCTTTTTTCATGACTTTCTCCTCTAAAAACGATTTTTATAGTAAGACTTCGACATATATTCGTTATTTACCAGAAGGTAACTGACGAACCAGCTTACACTTCCGGCAATTAGTACGATGAGGATTTGACACCATACCGGAAGTTGAATGTCGGATATGAGATATTCAAGATCCCGCATCCGCTTCCTTTTGAACCCTCCGTTGAAATCAGGTTTGTTCATTTCCTCACGAATTACATTTGTTAACTCGTATTCGCCTCCTTCTGTTTTTTTTGTAAGATCTTTTAGATCAAGAATTTTATTTCTGAGGTTGATTTTGAACTCTTCCGCCTCGGTCCAGCTCATGATGGAAACCCACTTGATATCAGGAAAGTGTGATGTGCCGATAAGTACGACAACATCGTTTTTCTTCCCATTTATCCAGGCTTCCTCAAGAGCATGTAAAAATCCCTGATCCTCTGTTCCTACCAAATAAACCAGTAGGTTGGCTTCTTTACTGATGCCGCAGTTTGCAGCGACGACATCAAGTTGTGCGTCTACATCTTTTGCCCAGGCCTTATCATCGACCTGTACATTTGAAACGATAACCCTGTTGAGTTCGATAGCACCCATAGTTCCTTCATAAACTCTCGGATACGGGACAATGAATTTCTCATACCCATTCATGTTTCCGAGTCTTTTCTTGATAGAACTCGAGGCCTTCATGTAGTTGACGAAGGAATGCTCGTGTGCCGTTGGCACATATTTTTCTTTTTCCCCCTTGTATCTGGTCTGAAATGTTTTACCATCTCCAACCGATGATTGATCTGAGTGTCCATTACCCGTTTTGATTTCATTATCAAAAAAGGATACATATTTCGCATAGACTGGTGAAGATGTCGAAACCTCTTCACCGTTGCTCGTGAGGATTTTCCAGTAAGGTGGATGATCAGTATAGCATGTTTGATGAACTGTCGTACATGTCCTATCATCGCCACTTCCAGAACAACTCTCATAAGAGCAATCATATTCCTCAGTCCATTTTTCCCCATACTCAGCAAGGCTCACATGACCGTTCCATATTTCGGTATCTTGAACATTACTTGAGGTATAGAAAAAAACATAAAAACAGAGGAATATTACGAATGCTGAAGCAGCGACTTGTACGGGCAATTCCAGCCATGTGAATGTATCTGGATGCTTGATTTTATTCCAGATTCCAAATCCGATGGCAATGGTAATACATATCCAGAAGGAGATGTTATACCTTACCATCAAAATCACTTTTGGTATTACCTTGTAACTGAAAATTCCGGTTCCATATTCATAAAAGAACCAGCTAATTGTCAGTGTTATTGCAATAACTACACCAACAATTATACGATCCTTCCACTCATTATCAAGACCTCCACCAAATTGATTCATCATAACTATCTCTCCTTTCCTATAGGAAGTTTTAAACTACAAAAGTTTATTGTTTCAATATATATTAAGGCTGTTAAAGAACGTAATTTTTATTTTTATTTTTATTAATATATAAATTATTTTTAGAATGTCAAGCATATTTACTTAAAAAGCAACGGGGGTTGATTCATACTGAAAAATCAATCACTAAACATACCCCGCGAAAGCGGGCATATGTTTTCGAGACACTAAACCGGAAATCCGTTTTTTTGTGGAAAATCAAGAGAGTGAGAGGTTCCGGAGATCCTACTCTCCGAGTAATCCCACTCCTCCAAGTCCCTCTTCATACTGCTGGATTTTCTTTGAGAGCTTCTTTGTATCGGATGCAGGTGGGAGTGATTCTGGGACGATTCATCGTCCTATGAGCGTCTTGCGAACGGACTGGTTGTTAATCATATGCTCTCTTGAGATGGTATTCTCCGTCGAGAGATTGGTATTCTTATCGACGTTCATCGCCGTCATCTGGTTGGCGAGAGATTGTGCAGTGATAAGGATATCCGGAGCCCGATCGACAATTGGTTTTTTGTCAGAAATTCCGTACTTTTTGCGGATAATTTTTGGATCCGCATTATAAAACACTTTCTGTCATTTTGCTTTTACATTCGCAATTTGTGGGGATTTAAGTCATTTGTTGTAAAGCACCCCTGAGAGTTCCTTATCCGTCTCAGAATACTTCAGGCGTTCTTCGAGACGTTGTTTGTCTCCGAGATATTCCTGGAAAAGTTCCTGTTTGCGGGTTTGGCTCGCAAAATACATTTGCGCGAGGGCAATCGGTTGTTTTTTCGGATCTCCATTCTGAGCTATGATCGAGCATGCATAACGAGACAGTTCATAATCATTCACGAACTGCGTACCTCACTTCCCACTCACGATTGGTTTGCTGACCTCAGCAAAGTGATCGGACGCACTATTTCATGCGGTTTTGCATGAATCAATAGCCTTTCAGATAACATTCTCGAAATTCCTCCACTGTTTATATCAGAGTACTGGCGCGAGCTCACGAGCCGACCAATATTCTTGTTGATACTCGTTAATGTGCTTGATGGATTCAAAAACTGATTGAGCCATAAATTTAAGTGATTACAAATTATTTCACCCATTATATCCAAAAACTCAGAATAGCAAAATAATTTACGAAATAATTTAATTATCGTAAAAGATTGAAAAAAGACTATTTACACTAGAACCCCACAAAAATGCTCCGCTGGATATTTTTTTCCCTTCATAATAAGATACTGTAATATACTTGACATAATATTTATTTATGCTACATTGTTATTTCTACAAATAACAAATACATATTATGCTGGAAATACCATTAAGCTATCCGGAATCTCATGATTGACAAGTAAAAATTGCCAATGATTTAAGAAAAGTAGATGAAAAAGTAGAAGGTATATTGAGTAAGAATAAAAATTTTGAAGAGAGGTTGAATAATTTTGCTGAATTAGAATATACAAGGAGTATTGATAAGGATCTTCAAGCCCTAAAGAGTTTAATTGTTGTGAAATTGAAAATAATACTTCTTCGACTTGATGTTGTAGGTAACGATCCAGAATTAATAAAAACTCTCAAATCAAGTATCAGTAATACTATAGCATCTATCAAAGATAATCAAAATGTAAACGATTATGTAGAAGAAGTCGATGAAGTTTAAACTATTAAATATATCCCGCTTCACGAGGATTTATTTGTAAAAAAACTACAAATCATCTTCTTTTTTTATGGTTAAAGAAAAATTATAGATATCCTTTAAAAAACTTTTTATATAAGCATTATTATATTCTAATGCTTTTTTAATATTTGATTCATTATAACATAAATCTTGTTTTTTATACATTTCCGAAAAAATACTTAAGTCGTATAGTAATGCCATTTCTCAAGAATAAGCAAGAAAAAAATTAGAATTACTATTATATAATTCTTTCATAATTGAGAAAAATATATAGTCCAGTATGCCTATAAACCTATTTATATCCATTCAATAAGATTTAATAAAATCATCTTTATAATTTGAATTAAATCAGTAACGGAAAAGTTGATTTCATAAAATTGAGTATTGTTCGGCAAAATCAATTAAATTTTGATTTGTGAAAATCTCTTTATTTATGGAAGCACATTCTTCTAATAAGTTTTTTATATTATGTGAAAAAACTTTAATATCTTTATGTTTCAGCTTATTATTATTAATTGAAATATATAATTTTAGTAATTTTTCGATACTCTCAGCTCAATTATGTATAATGCTATGCATTATTGAATTATTGTAATTAAAGTACAAAATTCTAGTTGTTATATAATATTCTTCAGCAAACTTATATAGTTGTTGAATTAAAAAATGTCATCATTCTTCTTTTGTAGTTTCAATTTTTACAGACATATCATAATATATGGTTAATAATACCAATACAGTATAATATAAAATATTATACAGCAAAATTATAAATAATTTTCAACTCTTTTTTGCTTTTCCCTCCATTTTCCATATATCACTCGGGTGGCAAGACAACCCCGGAGAACTGTCAGATGCTTTGCAAACAATGTAATCGGGTGAAGTCGGGGAGATAAGGTTTTTTGTAATTTTTATTGACAAAATGAAATTTTTTCATACAAACGAATCTATAATAATAATTATTTATAGATTCATATGCTTTGAACGGCAAGAAATATACTGGAAATCGATGACATTTTATCATCTCGCATTCTTGATGAAAATGACGAGTCTCATTTCAATGAACAGGATTTTTGAATAGTTCTTTTTGGTATACTTGTCCAAGAATATTACGAATATATAGACCAGGGATTGGAAGAGTTATGAGAGATGACTAAATTATGATTAGAAAAAGTTGCGGAGATGGTTGGTATGCCAGTAAATAGAGAAATGAGGAAACAAATAGCCAAAGATAATAAAGGCTTTAAAAGGGAGGTGCAGGCACACATATGAAGTCTTCATAATTTAAAAAAATGGCTTAGTAAAGAATGACAGCGTATTGATTCAGAAGAAAACTCATTCGTAGTAATATCTGAATCGTGTATTAATAAAATCATGGGTTTCGATGATGAATTATTTCCGGAAACAGGCATTCAAGAATTGAAACAAAAAACAAAACAACTTCAGTCTCTTTATGGTTTCCTTGTAGAGAAAAGAGATGAATATGAAACCTGAATAACAACCGTACAATTAAGGAAAAATACTCAGGAGATTATATCATTTTTACTCAAACAAGGCAATGCGTTTGTTGCGCAAAATATGCAAATCCGTGCTGAAAATGAAAGCATGCAAGAAGTTATCACTACCGAACGGAAAATAACATGATTTCTCGAAAAAGAAATACAAACCCTCACAAAACGATACGAGAAAATGCTTGCGGAATATGAGACAACTAAAAATAGTATAACTTCTCTCTGAGTACAGAATACAAAACTTCAGAGAAAAATGACAGAACTGGAAGGTACAATCAAGAACCTCAGATGAGAATTATCAACCAAACAAAAGACCATTGATCATTTCACACAGATAAAGGCTGAATGACAAATACATGAAGGTGGGAGCTTTACTATGGAATACGTAACGGCTATAGAAGAAGAAAATTCTCTTCTCAAAGAACAACAATGAGGTTTTATGACAGAAAATAATAGATTGGGATTACGTATACAGGCTCTTGAAGAATATGTTGACGTCCTTCTTAGTCAGGCAGATACAAGTATATCCTCATTTATGTCTCGTGTAGAGCATAATATTGAGATATGCTCCGTGGATGATCTCATAAAATATATGCTCCATGTGGATTGTCCATATGAATTAAAAAATAAAACCATTCAGGTGATTTTGGATTTCTTTGATGCTCTTCTCCGACAAACGACTGGATGAGCATCATCTTCAACTAAAGGGAATCCGGGGATTGGTGGTGGGTGTTATTCCAATAATTTTCTGAAACCGATTATCAATTTCCTAAAAGAGAAAGGAAAAAACGGAACTCACCCGCAAACATTCCTCAGTACAATGGTTTTTCTTGATTGGAAAAAAATCATGTCGGAATATATGGGACATGAATGAAAACATAAGAATCAAATGGTTTTTTCTATGTATAGTATTTTCCCGGAAGGAAATAATCAATTCCCACTCTTTCAGGCCCTTCAAATACTTGCCGATAGTCTTGGAGCTGTCAATGAGCCGGGAGTAAATCTTATAGCCATTTCGCAAAATATCTACAGTGCAACAGAACAGGATGGGGTCACAAAAAGGAAACTTCAAGATATTGTAGAAGATGCCTCTAAACAAAAACAGAGATAGCCATATAGTTACACATCAAACCCGATCAACAACGTCGCGTCGTCCTTGTGGAAATTTTTGAGATTTTTAATGAGATGATCATGCACGGATACGCCGGGTGAGGATGAGACGGTGTTTCGTTCATCGACTTCGTGGAAACTGACCGCTGGGAAGATGACCTTGGTGCCGTATTTGAACACGATTGGGGCATCGGGATCTCTGAATGTGTCGTCGTGGGTGGCGCAGAGGGTGACGTCCCGTTTGATGCATTCGTACACTCCGTGGTTTCGGTCTTCTTCATTTTCGAAAATGAATTTCTTGTCCTCTTTGGAGAGTTCGAATACTTCTTTGATCCCGGTGATGCCGAGCAGTACGCGTTTTTCTTTCTCGACGATTTCATCCCGATTCTTTTTATTCCCCTGATTCAGAGCATCCAGATTGTTGATTTTTTCCCTTGCCTCCTGGGAGATTGAATAGAGATAACTGACGATCATATAGACTTTCTCGACATCAGGGATATGTTTCACCATGAATCCGCTGTCATCCTCCGATCAGCTGGAACGGGCAAAAAACGTCCCGTAATTGAAATAATAGTGCAGTAGGTTGTTTTTGGAATACGCCATATCTTTTATCTGCGTGAAGTAGAGATTCATCTCAAATTTGGAAAAGAATCCATTCTTTATCCGCAATCAGATCCGCTTGTTGGAGATATAAAAATAGGACTCTGTCCAAAATACCATGAAATAGAACCATATATAGAAAAAGATCGAGAGGGGTGTGATGAAGAGGAAGGCGATGCCATAAAAATACCCTCCGATTAATCAGAGAAAGAGGAGGAGAAATGTTCATCTGGCGACTTTCAGACAAAAGAGGATCACATGCAATTGGGTTTTGTAGAGGATATTTTCTTGGAGCATAGGTTCATTTTGATTAAAAAAATAATCCCGAAAACGGATGTGTATAACAGTATAATCAACTCCAAGGAGAATACAAACAAAAATGTAAAACCAGCCAAAATACCTATTTTTCATCACCGGCACCCATATTTTCGGATAAATCAAGTCATTTTTCTTCCAAAAACAGTTTTGGCTTAAATAAGCCAAAATACGATAATCATTATAGTCTTCTCCTCAGTAGAGAGCCCTTCTTTTTACAAAAAAATAAAAAAAGATTTGCATTTTGTTTTGTGCTCTATATAATCAGTTGTGTTATTTTATATCTATAATAACATTTTTTATGAAAAAACAGGATTTTATTAAAGCAGTTGCCACTGCTGCAGGTCTTAGTCAAGATGCTGCTGGAAAGGCTATTAACTCTGTTATCTCCGTTGTTACAAAGGAGCTTAAGAAGGGTGGTGAAGTAAACGTTACTGGTTTTGGTGCCTTCAAGGTTTCTAACCGAGCAAAGAGAAATGGTGTTAACCCTAAAACTGGGGCTAAGATCGTTATCCCAGCTATGAAGTCTCCTGTTTTCCGCGCTGGTAAAACTCTTAAAGAAGCTGTTAGATAGTCTAATGCAATCTTTGAAAACACTATTTGCTAAAGCAAATAGTGTTTTTTTTGACTTTTGAACTATTATTTGATATAATGACTTCTATATTCTTATCGATTTCCCATGCTTCAAATAGATATATCCAATCTCGACTACGAAGATTTACGAGATTTTGCAAACACAAATATCTCAGATTTCGGCAATTTTGAACTCGCAATCACTTTCAAGACCGATTACAGCCAATCAAAAATTATTCGAGACCTCATCCTCTCTTTTTTCGAAAAAAACAACATCAACGTCCCTTGGAAAAATCGTTTCGTGCTCGTTTCGGACGAGCTTATCAATAATAGTATCGAGTATGGGAGCCTCCCTCTCGATAAAAATCTCTTCCATATACAATTCAAGACTGAATGAAAAATACTCTCAATTAATATAGAAGTATCTGATACAGGGCGATGACTCGAATCAAAAACGAGTCAGGAAATGGAAGAAATTAAGCGTCTCAAGGAGATGAATGGATCTCAAGTATATCTTGGCAAACGAGGTCGCTGATTATTTCAGCTCGTCACTAATCTCGTTGATGAACTCTATTTCCGAGATAATCCAACCGGCGGACTCATCGTCGGAATCAGAAAAAAATTGGAACTTACTGCGTAAGTTCCAATTTTTTTATTTTCATCTGAGTCGTTTTTCCATCGTCTCTCTCCCGAGTACCCGCATCACCGAGCAGAGATCCGGAGTTTTGGTCGAGGCACACAGGAGGATGCGGAGCATCATCGCGATATCCCCGACCCTCCCCTTATATTCTCCTGTCTTCCACTCGTCCCCAGTCCGAGCGAATCCGTGCGCATGTGCGAGATTTTTGAGTTGTTCGAACCACGCGTCTCGTTCAAGAGTCGGATCGTATGCCTCAAGATATGCCTCTATAAAGGCATTTTGTATCTCTGGTGTAATTGACTCTGGGAGGACTGGAGCCTCTCTTTTCATACTTTCAAACATCTCATCATAAAAAAACTGAATCTGTTCTTTGATGTCAGAAAATCTCGTAAATCTGCGAGGATCTTTCTCGGTATGGCGCTCGATATCGAGGGCTTGATACGTAAGATCAGGATATGTTTCCATGAGGCGAGCAAGTTCTGTGTCATAGGTGCGAGCCCATTCGAGTCCCCGTTTCTGGAGTTCTGCCGTCGAGAGACGAGTGAGAAAGTCATTGGCAATGGAGTCAAGTTTCTGAATATCGAAGAGCGCCCCCGAGAGCGGAAGTCTCTCAATGGTGAGTGGGTATGTCTTGTAGTCTGCATCAGGATTCTCAACCCTCCATGCCTCGTACCGAGAATCCATAATACCGAGCATATAGTCGATGAGCGCCTCGACTGTGTACCCCTGTTCGAAGAAAAACTCCACATTGGCCTCTGGATCTTTTCGTTTAGAGAGCTTTCGTTTCCCTCCCCCATCCATCTTCATAAGTGGAGAAATATGGATATATTTCGGCGGAGTGAACCCAAGGGCTCCAGCAAGTTGCATATGGAGAGGATATGACGGAAGCCATTCGTCTCCACGAGTCACATGTGTCGTCCGCATAAGATGATCATCGACCACATGGGCGAGATGATAGGTTGGAATACCTGTTTGCTTGAGGAGAACCGTATCCGTAAAATTATCCTGCATCTCGATATCTCCGCGCAATTCATCATGGAGCTTCACACGCCTACTCATAATCCCATGGGATCTGAAGCGTACGACATATTTCTTCCCTTCTCCTAGGGCTTTTTGCACCTCCTCAAGTGTCGCAGAACGCCACGGAGAATACGAACCATAGATCCCCATCGGTTGACCTGCTGCAGCTTGCTCTTCCCGTATCGCAGCCGTCTCACTCTCACTCAAAAAGCACGGATATGCCATCCCTCGAGCAACAAGCTCTTTCACATACGTCTGATAGATGGGACCTCGCTTGGATTGAGTATATGGTCCGTACGGACCCTCATCCGAATACTCCGGACCAATCCCCCCTTCGTCAATCTGTATGCCGAATTTTTTAATCCCGTCTATGATAATCTGTGCTGCGTTTTCAACCTCGCGCTTGTCATCCGTATCCTCATTGCGGAGATAAAATACTCAAGAGTTCAGGTGAGCGATGCGCTCGGATAAAAGAGAGGCGTACACGGTCCCGATATGGAGAAAACCCGTCGGACTCGGACCCTGTCGAGTCACCATCGGAACACTACGGGGAGGATAGAGAGATTCGAGAGATTCTGGAGTATGAGGAAGATTTGAGAAGAGAAGATCGGCGAGTATCATGTTTGAATCAGTCATAAAAATGGGTTGGGAATAATTGTCGGCAGCATAATATAGATTTACGAGAAAAAAACAATAGTTAATTTTTGCATTTATCTCCAAAATATGTTACGATAAAAAGGTATATACAAATAAATACTTTTCTTATGAACAATAAATATTCTCCACTCCAGATTCTCTGGCTCTTCAATCTCGCCCTCTTTCTCTCGTACAGTATCGGTATTCCTGGACTTTCTCTCTTTAAGTCTTCGGTTATGGAGTATAACAATATCATCTCCGATCCCTTTGATGGCGCAACCTCACCGATTGCATATGTACCAGACTGGACGAAACCAAAAAATACAAATAAATCGCTTCTCTTCTCAGACTTTCCTATCACGGATTTCATCGAGATCCCAGAATATGATTTAACCAAACTCTCGGACGATACTCAAAAAAATTCACTTTCTATTCTTACGCGTTACACTTACCCGGTTGTCTATATGGGAAGCTATCGTGGGAATTATGTAGAATATGACGGAAGTCATGGAGCGATCGATATTCGTGCCCCACTTGGGACGCCCGTTGTCGCAATTGCAAACGGTGTTGTTGTACGAGTCAAAGATGTGGAAACAGGAGATGGGAAATATGTTGTCATCCGCCATGACAACATCGAGGTAAACGGACAAAAAGAAACCCTCTATTCCGCGTATGAACATCTGAGCGAAATCATCGCAGTCGAATGAACCAAAATCAAACGAGGCGAAGTACTCGGCAAAGTCGGAATGACGGGAATCACCACCACTCCTCATCTCCACTTCCAGATCGACAAAGCATCGGCACCATTTCACGCGTATTGGCCATTTACTTTCCGAGAAGCAAGTGATCTTGGACTTGATTTTTTTGGAGCGATCAATGTCGGGCTCGGTAAAGAAAACACCATCCGATATACGATCCACCCAATGGAATTTATTAAAGATAATCGATTTTTCACATCAGCTCCACCAGAGAAAAATATCACTGTTGCGGCGGATATCTCTGTCAATGAGCCAAAACAGACTCCTATAACTACCTCAACACAACTCGTTGCCGATGCGTCTAATATAGCCCCGATTACCAAGATGGAACCGGTTGTAACCCAGACGCCTCCTGAGTCAATCGAGCAAACACCAACTTTCATACCAAGTTCCACTCAACCATTCAGTGATATTCCTACCACTTCCCCATTCTACGCCGCAACGAAATATCTCGCAGATGCAGGCATAACAAAAGGGTACGCCGATCATGGATTCCATCCGAATGATCTCATCTCCCGAAGCGAGACAATACTCCTCTACGCTCGAATTTTTAAGTTACAACCTATTCATTCTCCTGTATTGAGTTTCAATGATATCCTCCCATCAGACGAAGTCGCCCCTTACCTCACGCGAACTCTGCAAGACGGGATTATACAAAAAGCACAAAGATTCCGACCCAATGATTCACTCACTCGAGCAGAGGCGATCACCCTCCTTGTTCGCAGTGCGAAACTCCCACTCGATACTGCCAAGCGTACTACATTCCAAGATGTAAAACTCTCGCACACACACCGAACCTATGTTAACACATTTGCCACCTATCTCAATATCCGAGGCACGAACTTCTCTCCCGATACATCTATCACCCGTGGAGAACTCGCAAAGATACTGTTCGTGTTCGACCAGAAGCGCAAAAAAGGATAAAAATCCCACTTTTATTGCCTTTTTTGGTCATTTTGAATATACTGTAAAAAATTCTATTATTTATCCGAGATTTTATGAGTGATACAACTACTTCCAGCAATACTCCTGAAGCCCTCAATACAGCCAAATCACAGATAAGTGAAGCGGATATCGGAGAGAAACTCGTCCGAGAGTATCTAGGAGAGAAACTTGCCCCATGAAAAGAAGGGGTGGTCTTTTATAATCAGGCGAAACAAGATAGGTGTACTGAAGCAATTAAGAACTTCAAAGAATACTACAAAGACAAGAAAGAATGGAATGATTCCTCGACACGAAAAGTCATCGAAAACATGGAAAAAGATTATTTGTACCGAGAATTTATCCGATCTGGTACCGCTTTTGAATCAAAAAGAAAAGCGCTTTTCAACACGTTGGATCAAGAATTTAAACTCCCAAAAAACAGTACTTCTCTCAAGAAAAAAATCGAAACACTTCCCCTCGAACTCCTCGGAAAATATCTCAAAACAAAAAATCTTCGAAGTAAATTCGTTGAAGAAACTTTCCCAAATGAAACGATCATCGAACACGATATGGGAGAACAATTTGAGAAGATTTTCAACGGGAAAAAACTCTCCTCAAAACAGGAGGAGGCAATGGCGAAGATCTATCTCTCCTCTGATATTGCCGAAAATGATCTCGATGAGGTTCTCGATCTCTTCACAACTCTTGAAGAAAAACAACGCATCATCAAATTTTTCCTCCCAACCATCACACTGGGGGATTTGGCAGAACGTATCAAACTCTCTCCCATACAAGTTCGAGAGGTTATCGAAAAGTCAATTCAACAAGATTTTTTCGATACGGATTTTAAACTCAGTGGAGATGATCTAAAAGACGTGATCGACAAAATCGATCCGCAAGACATCGTCATACCCACCTATCTTTTCCCAGAATCGGTTGTAAATGCTATTCTCAGTACTCAAGGAAGAAAGGCTATCGCAAGAGCGATTGAAGAGACGAATGCACCAATATTCAAAGACTTCGAAGAAGGAAACGAACTCGGTCTCACACCTGACAAAGACGGAAAACTCCTCCCCTCTTTTATCGAACGTCTCCAAAAAGACCTCAAGCTCCCCCATGCCGATCTCTTCCAGGAAGGGAATTTTATCAAAGGAAAAACAAAGGGAATGGATGGTGAAGATCAGTCATTTTATCTCGTAATCGATGAGATCCGTGATGATCCGAAAGTAAACAAAGAAACAAACGGAAATGGGAAGTTTATCACTGTGAGAAATATCCTTACTGCCGATGGACAGAGTATCGACAAGAACTGGAGAGCAAAAAAAGGTACCGGAACTCCGTCCTCATATTATGATCTCTATGCCCTCATCAAACAGTGATTATCGGGAAAGAGTGAGGGTGAAAAGGGTGTCGAATTATCGACACAAGCCCATATGGACAAGGCAATCAAGGATGGGGATCTCAAAGAAAATATACTTCCCGAAAATATCGGTAGTCTCGCGGAACTCAATGAGGCACTCGATAAAATCGATGCCACAGGAGCCAAGTATCCAATCGAGCGAGGATCGACTATTCAGGTCGGGAAAGCTGGGGATGATGATTTTTGGGTATTTACGATCAAATCTATAAATGGAGGAAAGATCGTCGTATCTCGTGATGGGAAATGAGAAGAAGTATATGAGTATGGTGTATTCTTTGATATATTTAAGAACAGGAAAGGTGCTCGACTCCCAAAAATGGAAACACCAGAAGAATTCTTGGCAGCACTCCAAAATCACAATGAGAAAGGGAAAGAGTTCGGAGATCTGATATTCGACAAAGATCGTGGATTTATCCCAAAAAATCAGAAAGACAATAAAGATTTTCCTTCCGTTACACAATTCGTCGGGGATAAGGATACTATCTTCCTCCATGATGGTATGGATCCTGCCGGATCCGGATGGAGTATGGGTGAGTGGGAAGAGGAAGAAACGAAAAATGATAAATGAGAGGTCGTGAGTCGAAGCGGAAAATATAAAAGTGATGCTCGAAAATATAATGGTCACTACAATGCTCTATTTGCTCACCTGCTCCATGCAAAAGCGGTCCCTGTAATCAAACCAGTTCCACTTAAGGCGTCAGGGAAGACAGGAAAAAATATGGATATGAAATCGGGGTTCTTCAAAAGTTATCTCGGGAATCCGAGTCTCCACTCCATGTATACGGGAGCGAAGAATCTCATCGATTTCGTCAAAAATAAGCTCGAACATAACTCAAGTCTCGAGGCAGCGAAATTCCAACTCGCTCTTGGACAGAAGGTTCTCGGTTACAGTGATGCGATGATGCGAGAGCTCCGAAATAAAGTCTATGGAAACACACGAGAACTTATGGACAAGATGGTCAAGGAGTTAAGTGATATGCCAGCTAAAGAGAGACAAAAAGAAGTTATACACATACTTGAAAATAAGGGCTCTCATGACTATGAAGTCCAGGCCGCTGTTCTCGCTATGCTTCAAAAACATGGACGGCTCTATGTTGGATTACTCCAAAAATATGAAGGATCCTTTATATTTTTCGAACGTATAACGGGACAGAAATATGATCCAAATAGTGCTGTGACAAGAAATGTCATCAAGGAGACTGAAAGACGGGGAATCCCCTTACGAGAGGAAGCCATGATACAATTCCACGTTCACTGGCTCGGATGAGCAGATGGTGGATACGGATGTGATTCGGGACTCTGGGGCAAAGTCCGAAACTCCTGGGAAGAAGGAATTAAAAATGAAAAAGAGGCTTGAGCGAAACAGGCAGGACAGTACAATAATGCCAAACAACGTCTCGTTGTTGTGAAAGATAAAATGAAAGGTGGTGAGGTTTCACAAGGTATCGGTGCTATGGAGAAAGTCTGGAGTAAGGGGGGAACTGGTCCAGAAATGCATCTCCCTGCCATATATCTCATCCTCTCGGGTATTTCGAATTCTCTTCACACGAGTCAAATGGATGAACTCTATAATGATTTCAAAACTCATGCCCATACATTTCCTGCCCTTGCCTTCTTTCATAGTCCAGATAAGGTAAAACTCTTCCAGAGGGTCGTAGATAAACTCTGCGAAAGGGATCCAGGTATGAAAAAAGATTATGCGGTCGTCAAGGGACATCAAAAAACGAATAGTCTTGATAAAAACATTGATGCCCTTGAGATATTCTGGAATAAGCATGGTAGCAAGCTCCATAAGAAGCTCGTAATGTCTCAGGATCCCGAGATACTCTTCTTAGCAAAAACAGATGAGGATTTCGCTGGATATGTGAGTCATATGACGGACTTCACTGATGAACAAATGCGTTTCAATGATGCCGAAACAGGTGAAGGGGCATACAAATATAATCACTCCTCATATGTCTGGAATACGAGAAACTATCTCCTCAACCTCAAAATCAATGAATCATCCGGTGTTATGAGTGATACTGATAAAGGAACAAAGATGGCATGGGAAACCTTTAAAAAGGCAATAGAAGAAGTAAGAGTCATTCATGTATCGGACAATGAAGAGGAAAACAGGGCATTTCAATTTGAACAATATGCCAAATATCATAAAGCCTTTAATACTATAGTCAATAAGTTTGGACAAGATAAGATTGAAAAGCAAGAATATATGAAGGATTTGAAAAAATTTAAATTCAGCGTCCCTCTCTGTAAGTGAAGTGAGAGTCTTGAGGGTGAGGAATATAAAAATATAGTAAAGAGGGATTTCGAAAATTATATACACAATACCTGATGAACCCCGGAACAAACGAAAGAAACTGTTGCTATAAGTGTCGCTGATCTCGTCAGCACAGCACGAGCTCAGATGGGTACTACTGACGATGGGAAACAGAAAAAAGCAGCTTAATAATAAATAATAAAGAACGCCTCCGGCGTTCTTTATTATTGTTACCCAACCCTCCCCTTAAACGCATTAATGAGCGTAATATCGTCCGCGTACTCGATGTATCCCGCATTGGGGAGACCTTTGGAGAGGCGGGTAATTTTGAGATCGTTTTTGGGGATATTTTCTTCGATGTAGAGAATCGTCGCCTCCCCTTCTATATTCGGATTGGTAGCGATGATGAGTTCTTTGAGAATGTCATTGTCCCGGATACGGTCGAAGAGCTCTCGGAAGTGGAGGCTATTCGGCATACGCCCATGAATCGGGGAGATGGAACCGCCGAGGATGTGATAGTATCATTTGAAAATGCCGAGGCGTTCGATCGAGAGCATATCGAGATAATCCTCAACCACACAGAGGAGACTCGGGTTGCGTACAGTGTCCGCACAGATGGCGCAGACGGTCCGAGAGGTGTCGGTGAGTCCGAAACATGTCGTACATTCGTGGACATCGGTCTGCAATTTTTCGAGTTCTCGTGCGAAATTGCGAACATAGGAAGTATTGGACTTCAACAAAAAAAACGCGAGTTTGGTCGCGGTCTTCTCCCCGATGCCGGGCATGTAGGAGATGAAATCGATGAGACGTTTAAGGGTTTCTGGCACGGAAAAAAAATTATTTAATACCTAACTGGAAATCTTTGAAAAATGATGAAATTCGTGTGAAAATTGAGTACCGGAGTGAGTTGTACAGGATAGTACAGTGAACGAGGAAACGGAAATTTGAACATGAAGTTCGCATTTTGCAGAGATTTCCTATTTGTTGAATGTGAGATGTGTGTCTTTGAGGACCAGGTATCCTGGACTATCGACGGTTTCCATGGCGGCAACCATCGGATTGTTCGAAAGCGTATCGAGAGACTCAGCTTCGGCGATACGGATTGTGAGGAGATTATTTTCGAAAGTAAGATTTTTGCGGGTGATTTCGAGATTACGGATATTGTATCCTTTGGTGGCATTGACGTTGAGGATCCAAACGTAGTAGATTCCGAGGATACCAATCATAATGAGTGCGAGAACATAGGTCTGAGTGAAGCTGAAACGATAATTTTCCCGGGAGGTTTTCCTCTCGGAGAAAAATGGGAATTTTCAGCGCTTCATTACCAGTATATTTGCATTCATAGAGAATGGATAGGGTACGGGAAATAAAAGTATATTATATTTTCTCGACGATCCGGAGCTTCGCGCTCCGACTTCTTTTATTTTGTTTTATCTCCGTTTCTGTCGGTTCGATTGGTTTTTTGGTAACTTTTTTGAGAATGGCTGGTTTGAGATCTCGTCCCGTGAATTCGTCTCGTTCGGAGTGAAGATACGGAGCAAATGTTTGTTTCACAAGCCGGTCTTCGAGTGAGTGAAAGGTAATGACCGCGCATCTTCCTCAGGATATGAGGAGTTCGACCGCTTGTCGGAGTGATGTCTCTATCGACCCAAACTCATCATTGACCGCGATGCGAATCGCCTGAAATATACGGAGTGTAGATTTCTGGTCATAACTTGTCTTTTCGATAATATCAGCAAGTTCTTTGGTCGTTTCTATGAGTTTTATCTTTCTTTCTCTCACGATCGCCTCTGCGATAAATCGTGCTCTCCCCTCTTCACCATACTTCCTGAAAATCTCTATGAGTTCTTTTTCTCCCGTATAATTAACGAGATGGAAAGCGCTCAACGTATCTCCGGTTCGGTCGAATCGCATATCGAGTCTGGCCTCTGTTCGGTAAGAGAATCATCTCTCCCCGTCATCGAAGTGAGCACTCGAGACACCGAGATCGTAGCAGATCCCCGTGATATGCGTGATACCAAGAATGGCAAGCTGTTCTTTTAAATGAGCAAAATTCGCATGGAGGAAATGGAGTGTTATATTTTTGTTTTGTGCCTCGACCCCTACTTGTTCAAGTATCGCTCTGCGCGATTCTCGGAGATTATCTTCATCGAGATCGAACCCGATAAATGTATCTCCGGGATGGAGTTTTTTGATAATCCCCGTGGCATGGCCCCCAAGTCAGAGAGTGCAGTCCACGATGATATTTGGCTTGTCTGAGCGGATACCCAGACCCTCTATATACTCCTCAAAAAGGACGGGAATATGTCAAAAACTTTGTGCGTCCAATTTTGTCAAAAAGTAACGAGTGCGGGAAAATACTTTTTCCCTCCGAGAAAATACTCTTTTTTGCTCTATTGTCAAACGAAAAGCAGAAGTTTTTGACAGAAAATGTATTGACAGATATATTGAAAGTATTTGTAATATACGAAAGTTTTACACAATTTTCTCACAATTTTAATTTTTTGTGTCAAAAACTTTTGAAAAAATAGCATTTTATATGCACAACCAACAGTCAAAATAGGCTTTTACCCACAGGAAAAACTCTTCGTACATTATGATTGACTTTTTTTCTCAAAAGAGTAGAATGCGAGACCTCTATTTTCTAACCACGATGGACACCATCGGAAATCTTATATTCTTGATTTATTTCTTTTATTTCTTAAGCTTTTCGTACTATGTTTAAAGGCAAAGTATATCTCTCCAAGAAGGAGGGGGACAAAGAAGAAAAAATTGAAAAGGAATTCAATAATGAAAAGGATTTCGATGCGTTTATCGATAAAAATCCCGATCTCAAGAAACTTCGTGATTTTAAATGGGAACCCGTTAGGTGGCCTATGCTCGCTGGATTCGATGACTTCTTCAAGGATATCAAAAGACTCGGTGATCGAAGTGTCTTCGATGAAGTAGAAAAAGAGATGGAAAAAATGGAAAAAGAGATGGAAAAACTCTTCCAAAAAACGAGGAAACTCCTCAAATAAATTTCCTTTATTCTCTCACTCTCATAACTATGCCATCTATAAAAGAGCAACTCCTCGCAAATATCCATAAGAAGGATGTACGTGAACTCATCGAGGATCATACGGAAGACATTTCTCTCAATGAAAAAGATCATATCGTCACGTTTCTGGTTGATAAGCGTTATGTCATTAATATCCTCCAAGAACATCGATACATCGAACCACTCATCACTGGGGTGAAAAAAACCTTTGGGGATAATACAAGTACCGTGCTCCATTTGGCACATCCACACCATGGACACGACCGGGAAATGCTCGTCCCTCATACGGTTCACTATGGATAAATCCAACACTCTCATACATACCCTCTTGCAAGAAGGAGCTCTAAGGTCTCTACCCATTGTAAGGGCATTTCATGCAATCGATCGTGGGGATTTTGTACCACGTACGGAGAAAAGATTTGCCTATAAAAATACTCCACTCCCCATCGGATATGGGCAAACTATTTCCCAACCGTACACTGTCGTCTTTATGCTCGAACTCCTAGATCCACGAGAATGAGATATCATCCTCGATATCGGGAGCGGGTCCGGATGGACCACGGCACTCCTCGGTTTCATCGTGGGCAAAACCGGGTATGTCACCGGGGTCGAGATCGTCCCCGAACTTGTGACGATAGGTCAAAATAATCTCAAGAAATACTCCCACCTTCATACAATTATCATCCAATCAAAAGAAGGAGTGCTCGGTATTCCAGGGAATACTTTTGATAAAATCCTCGTCTCAGCAAGTGCCTCGACCTTCCCATCGGAACTCCTCAATCAACTTAATCCAGGATGACGGCTTGTCATCCCGGTCGGGAATTCTATATTTCTCTATCAGAAAGATACTACGGGAAATGTAACATCCAAAGAATTCCCCGGTTTCGTCTTCGTGCCACTTCAAGAAGCGAAATAGAGGAAACTCCAATCTTGCTCGAAATAACAAAATCATAAGATTTTGTATTTTCTCGTTTGATTTTTCTCCAAAAATCGTATACTTCGCTCCATAAAATTTTATACTCCGTAATTATCTACATTCGTGTCTTTCAAAAAAAGTAAAATCAAAACCTCGGAAACATCTGGAACTTCTGCAGTGAAGGTAAGCTATGCAGCAATGCAAAAACGGAATCTCATATCAGGGATCCTCCTCTGACTCCTTGGTATCTCCGGAGTCATTGCTGTTTCATTTGCAACTTTCAGCGGACTCGGGGACTTTCATTTCAATTTTTCTTTCCCATTTTCTGGCGGGAACGACCTCTTTCAGACTATTTCAGGAGAAGAGCAAGACAAAATCAATATCCTCATAACAGGGATCGGTTGAGGAGATCATGATGGAGCCAATCTCACGGACACGATCATCTTCACATCACTCCATCCAAAAACCAAGACCGTCTCGATGCTCTCGCTCCCGAGAGATCTCTATGTAGAATATCCACTCAAGGGTCACGGGAAGATTAATGAGATATATATGCGTAGTATCCTCGCAAAGGAATCTCCAGCACAGGCAATGGGTAGACTGGGAGACAAGCTCCGTGAAATCACATGAGAAAAAATGGATCATTATCTCAGTATCGATTTCAGTGGATTCACCAAGTTTATCGATTTGCTCGGAGGTATCGAGGTCGATGTCCCTCACGAACTCATCGACCGACAATATCCGGATAATAATTGGGGATACACGACATTCGCCATACAGAAATGACCACAAGTTCTCGATGGGGCAACCGCTCTCAAGTACGCCCGCAGTCGTCACTCGACCGACGATTTTGATCGTTCTCTCCGACAACAACTCGTCATCAAGGCTGTCAAAGATAAACTCTTTTCTATGGATATTCTCTCAAGTCCAACAAAGATTAAATCCCTCTATTATGCGGTTGTCTCTCATATCAAAACCGACCTCACCATGGGTCAACTCGCATCCCTCGCCCTCTTTGCCAAGGATGTCCCTACCGACAATATCCTCTCCTTCAATCTCAATGATTCCTGTTTCCAGGGACTCGCCTACTGTGAACGTGGAGGATTCCTCTATACCCCCCTACGCGAACTCTTTGGTGGAGCCTCTATCCTCCTCCCGGACGGAGCGACTCCCGGTCATCTCGATGCATACGGCGAAATCTCCAAATTTGCGAATCTCATTTTCAACTACCCGGAGATGTTCCTCGAAAATCCCGAGATTACCATCATCAACTCCACCCGATCTTCCGGGATCGCCAATCGGATCGCCCTCAATCTCAAAAAATTCGGATTCAACGTCCCCGATCGAGACAGTATCGGCAGTACCAAGGATCCCTATGACAAAACCCAGGTTTTCGCCACCTGGGATGCCACCAACAAAATCGGGATCGACCCTGCCGGGAAGACCCTCGAAGCTCTCTCCCTCTTCATTTTCGCACCACAACAATCCGTAGGTGCTAACAAATACTCAAAAACACCGAGTCCCAAAATCGAGGTCGTCCTCGGGAAGGACTATAAAATGGTGACGGGAGAATAAAAGTATTCATAACCGTGAAAATAAACAAAATATATTATGTTTTCACGATTATTATTTGCAAAAACGTGAAAAAGTACTATAATGCGACCGTATTTCATCTTTTTACAATATAATACGTATGGCAAAAACTTTAAGTATTTTGAATAAAATTCATTCTCTGAGAGAAAGGTATTATCGGGCATCCTCAGGGAAAGACTCACTTATCGCACTGATCTCCGAGGCCGAAGTGGCGGAGCAGGTATACAACTCGAATGCTATAGAGAATAGTACACTATCCCTGGAAGAGACGGAAAAGATACTACTCCAGATCGATCTAGATCGATACATTAATGAGCGTGAGATATTCGAGGCGAAGAATCTAGCGCGGGTCGTATCGTATATAGATAAAAGATCTCGAGAACAAGAACTGACTCTCGATGTTATTCTATCACTCCATAAGATGCTCATTTCCAATATTCGTGACGATATCGCAGGGAGATTCCGAAAAGATAACGAGTATGTCCGTGTCGCAAATCATATCGCTCCAGGACCACAAGAAGTCACGGAACGCTTGGAAAAAATGCTCATAGAATATAATGCGACGAGTCATGAAAGTATTATCAAGCGGATAGCGAAACTTCACCTGACTTTCGAGTATGTACATCCATTTGTTGATGGAAATGGTCGCATCGGACGTGTCATAAATAATTACCTACTCATCCGCGAAGGGTTTGTCCCGATCAATATAAAATTCATCGATCGAAAAAGGTATTACGAGGCATTCAAAGAATTCGATGAAAAAGGTATTACGGGTATTATGGAAGAAATAGTCGGAAGAGCGCTCACGAATAGCTATCATAAAAGATTAGCATACCTGGAAGGGAAAAAAATTATTCCTCTTGTTGAGTATGTAAAAAATAACAAACTTTCCCATTCTAACCTCATAAACAAGGCCAATCGACAAACTATTGAGGCTTTCTTGGAAAAGAATATCTGGAAAATAGGCGTACTGTAAATTTTCTGCCCAAGTCATCATAAACCATAATTCCTCCGAACTTATTTTCGGAGGAATTATTTCTTTTAATATTATACGCAAATAAGTATATGTTGCACTTACCTCGCATTCGCATACTTAAACGGCGCCTCCGCAAAAGCTGCGTAGATATGTGTATCGCCTGATCCATTATCTCAAGCTCCTCCATTACGGATTTTGAATCAATTGCTCAATATATCCACCATCAAGGAAGTATCCTCGATATTACTCCCTTCAGTAAATAAACTATAATTCGATGAATTATAACCTGCACGAGCTGTATCCATGATTCTCCAAGAACCAGTGGAATTCGATCTTTTCCACATAATATATCTCGGCCGAAATCCCGTATACACAAACGGTCCGTCAGTACTTCCATTTCCGACATAACCTCCAAACTTCGAGAATCCTGGGACTTCGGACCAAAGGTAGGCGATGATATCTTTGTTTAATTCATTGAGATTTGTTGTGTTTCATACCGTAAAGGTTAATGTTGTAGGAGGGGTATTCGCCCACATATCGGTAGAAATATTTCAAGAATTTGTGGAATTAAGATACATATAATAACTCTGTGGTGTCGCATTCATATTTTTATGATATACTCACCAGTTCGTTGAGAAACTACTGTTTCTATTTTTCACTATCATCATACTCGGAACTGCATTAAGTGAGTGGTTTACTGTTTTTGTTCATCAATTACCGGTATAGGCAACGATATCAAATCCCGGAGTTGTTCATTTCTTCCAGTTCCAGGCGACATACGTTTGTCATGTGGCATTTGCACTTCATCAGGCAGTCAGAGAAAATCAGGTTGCGCCAAATCATGTCATTTGTCCGGCAGTGGCATTCTCACCTGTTATTGCATCACTGGCTAATTGATTATCAGACCCTCTGACGGTATCAAAGAGTTTATGACCATTGGCAGATCCTGTACGATTTTTTATCCATACAAAATCCGGTGAAAAACTCAAACCGCCAATTGACTGTACAGCAGAAGTTCCCGTATACGTCAAAACATCAAAAAACAGCTTCGGATTCTTGATGGTTGGGTCTGGGAGATTGGCAGTGGAGAGGGCCTTGAAGCCGGATGGGGGCTGAAATTTGAAATATCATCCAGCACTTGGATAGTTCGTAAGTCAAGTCTGTCATCATTGTCAGAAGTTTGTTGTAATTATAGAGCTGGTTGTTGCAAGATATGTGCGAATATTTGTATTTGCAACCGATTCGGACACAGTAACCTGAAGAACTCCATTTTTGTACCAAGATACTTGATTTGCATCTACATTTACTGCACATCCTATGACATCAGTATTTACAGCAATAGATCCATACGTTCAAACGAGTGTCGATCAGGCATTATTATAAATTTGCCCATTCATGCGATAATTCGTCCCTGCTCAAGAACCAACATTTATATAATGCGTGGATGCTGATGGAGCAGCAAGCCAAGTTGATTCAAAATAGTATTTCCCACTTGATGGGATAAATATAGTTGCTTGCGAAAGGGAATCATTAGCTGAGGCTGTAGCCTTGAGATTCCCACTACTAAGAGTGGTGGTTGTATAATTGGTAGATTCTTTCTGCAATGGATTCAACACAGCAAAATTATTCAACGGTGTATCGATGACTTGATTGTTTACTGCTGTCATTCATCAATTGACTGTCCAATTATTCGCTCCAGTATGCGATGTGTCAATCGGAGCACTATCAGCACCGAGACTCGCACCACTCGAGAAATCCAGATGAAACCCGTTGGTTCCATAACTTCCAGTATATGCCTTCGGAAGCCACTGATTGGTGGTTGGGTCTGTGTATCAGAAAGCAGATGCATCAAGAGCTCATGAGTCAACGAAGTTGACGTCGGCGAGGTAGCCATCGAATCCATTTGTGGTAGAACCAAGAAAATGAGAATAATTCCCCAGTAAATATGTATTCATCGAGGCTGTGTTATATCCATTTACTTCCGCAGTAAAGACCGTTTCTTCTATACCATTGATCCACAATCTACGACTTGCTTGTCCTGATTGTGATGTATCGATAGCAATGGAAAAATGAATCCATGCAGATGGATCGCGAAACACTCTAGTTGTATACCAACCATAACGTGTCGTCGATAAACCATAATTGGTATATAATCGAAGTTGGTCAGATGCTGTAAATTCAAGAAATGTTGAATACCAAGCTACACCTGAATCTACACCAAAAATATATTGTTCAGCTCCAAGCTTACCTCTTTTCGCCCAAAATGACATAGTGAGTAATTTACCAGTTCGTCCATTAACTCATAATGTTTTCGAGAGATACTGACTCCCCGCACTATCAAACATGAGTGAATTACTCAAACTGTAAGATGTGGCTGGAGGTGGTGGTGGAGCACTGGCAGATCAGCCGAGGTAGTTGGTGATGATGGAGGCTCAGAGGGAGGTTATGTTGGTCGCACCGGTCGTGGTGAGAACATTTGAGATATTGGAGTTCTGTGAGATAACAGAACCGGAGTAGGCAGTTTTAAGGTTAGTAGTGAGGAGGGTGATCTGTCAGGTAGTGTCATTGGTTGGAAGTGATCCAGAAGAATAGATGAGAGTTGGAGTGAAAGTGATTCAACCTGAGTTCGTTTGTCCGTGATAGAGGAGTTTACCAGAGAGAGTAGTGACATCAATGCTGGTGTTTGCTGATCCTGTAGAAGTAGTGATGGATGGAGTGGCTATGACGTAGATGGTAGAACCAGTGACCGTTTTAGCCACCATGCCATTGTAGTTTCCTTTGATGTAAGTGATGAGAGGATTACCGGAGGCTGCGTAGATTTGTGGAATGAGATTGGTGTATGCTATACGATCTCATTCCCAGTTAGAAGAGAGTTCGTAGGTATTGCCATAGGCTGACTTGGAGTAGGTGTATTCTCGAGTTGGGGTGAGAGGATCAGTGGGTTTCTTGGAAAGTTTGGAACCGTTGGATGAGAGAATGTTGATGAGGGTATCTCAAACGGTTCATTGGTACCAGAGGGATCATCCGGAGTAGGTGACAGTGAAAGCATTGTCGGGATTGGGGTAGGATCCTGATTTGATGTAGGAGGTATCGAGGGCTTGAGAGAGATTGGCAAGATCGGAGGCTCGAGAAGAATCACGAGCAGAAGATTGGAATCCATTGAATGCTGTGAAAGCTATGGCTCAGAGGATGGCAATGATCGTGATGGTGACGATGAGTTCGACGAGGGTGAAGCCGGATTTGGTACAAACCCCCTTAATCCCCCTTATCAGGGGGAGACCACCTTTCTCCTCCCCTGACAAGGGGAGGTTGGGAGGGGTTTGTTGAGAAACGTCTGTATGGAGGTTTGTATGGAGGTTTTTGGTATGGGGCATAGTGGGGGAATTTTTTTATGAAATATTATGAGGGAAAGTATAGCAGAAGTTGGGGGGGATGCAAGTTTTTTGTTGAAAAAAAATCATTTCTGGATATTATTGCGGACACTATATTATTCCTATACAATTCATGAACGACTTCAAAAAAGAAAAACTGAAGATTACCGCTCTCAAGAAGGCATACCTTGAGGCAAAAACCATAAAGAAATCCTGAGGAAAATTTATCTTCGCCTATACGGGATTGCTTATATTTTTCGTCGGGACATTTACGCTTATAATTATCGCTATCTATTATCTCCACGATATCCCGTCAATTTCAAAAATTGAAAGTGATATCCTGCCTGAAAGCACGATTATCTACGATCGCAATGGTGGGGAGCTCTATAATCTCTACAGCAAGGAGAAACGTACGTATGTGCCATATAATCAGATTTCTGGAAATATGCGCGATGCAATCATCTCAACTGAAGATAAAACCTTCTTTGAAAACCAGGGGATTGATTTCCGGGGCCTTGTCAGATCGGGACTTAATTATATAACCGGGAAAACTGAGAAAATCCAAGGAACTTCGACTATTAGTCAACAGCTCATTAAGAATGTCTTCCTCTCAGCAGAACGGAGTGTAGACCGAAAAATCAAGGAAATTTACCTCTCATATCAACTGAACAATAAGTATAGTAAGGAGAAGATTCTGGAGCTCTACCTTAATAAAATCAGTTTCGGAAATAACGCCTTCGGGATAGAGGAGGCATCGAAGACGTATTTTAATAAACCTTCGAAGGATGTCGGTGTCCTCGGGAGTTCTATTCTTGCCTCCCTCCCAAAATGACCATCCTATTATTCACCATATTCTCATCGGGATCGGCTCATGGGATACCTCTATGTGTATGATCAAGATACCCCAAAGGATACAACCCAGATTGATACGGCAGAAAAGTTCACACAATATAAAGAGCTTGTTGAGAAGTTTAAAGCCTTTTTTGCAGGACTCGAATTCAAAACATATTCCGGAGACAAGCTCACAATATGTAATGTGGAAGAAAATTTCATGAAGAAAAAAATCTCCATCGACAGTGATGGATGTACAACACTCGCTTATAGTGACCTCCTGTCTTTTTTGAATAATATAAAAATAGAAAATGAAGAAGGTGGGAGCGGGAGTATTCAGGGGGATGAGAATTCCAAAAATCTCGTGCTTGAATATAACACTGGACGAAAAGACTTCGTCCTCGGTCGGATGTTTGAAGATGGGAAAATCAAGGGGGATGAATACAGGGGGGCATTTATCGGGGGGTTGGAATTCCAATTCCAAAAATATCGAGAAAACATCAAGTATCCTCATTTCGTTTTCTATGTAAAAGACTATCTTGAGAATAAATTTGGACAGGATTTTGAAGCACAATGAGGTCTCAAGATCTATACCACTATCGATCCCGTCCTCCAAGATAAAGCTGAAGAGTTGGTTGCCAAACAAGTAAAAATCAATACAACAAAGTATGGAGCAAAATCTGCAGCGCTCGTAAGTATGGACAATAAAACCGGTCAGATTCTCGCCATGGTCGGTGGGGCTGATTATTTCAATGGAGATGAAGATGGGAATGTAAATGTCATCACTTCAAAGCGGCAACCAGGATCTTCATTTAAACCCATTGTATATACGCTCGCCATCTCCAAAAATCCTATCAGTCCGGATACGCCGATTTTCGATGTCAGAACAAAATTCGGGGACTGGGAACCAAATAACTACGATGAAAAATTTCTCGGGAAGATGAGTGTAAAAAAAGCGCTTGATTACTCTCGAAATATCCCGGCGATTAAAATGTTTTATGTTGCCGGAGGAGAAGCAAGTGTTGTTGAATTTGCCGAGAGTCTTGGTATCGGTTCGCTCAATAAAGATGGCGAATATGGCGCACCTCTCGCTATCGGAACAGGAGAACTCAAACCGATCGAACTTCTCCAAGCCTATAGTGTATTCGCCAACGGCGGATATCGAAAAGATATCACTCCTATCATGAGAATAGAAGATAAAAAAGGAAATATTATCGATCAATACTCCGAAAGTGCCGGTAAATATGTTATCTCCGATGCAGCTACCTACATCATCTCAACGATCCTCTCCGATGCAAAGAGTCGCCCAGGAGATTTCTGGAATAATGTCCTCACTCTTAAGAATCGACCCGTAGCTGCAAAAACAGGGACATCCAATAAAGATGTTACAAAGGGCGGAAAGAAGCAAATACTCCCTCGAGATCTCTGGACAGCCGGGTACACCCCACAAATCACCACGGTCGTTTGGGCAGGGAATGTTGATGGTTCCGAAACAAAAGGAACCTGTGATGGTCTCAATTGTGCAGCGCCTATTTGGCATGACTTCATGGAAGCGGCTCACAAGAATCTTAAAAAAGAGGAGTTCAAGAAACCTGATAGTATTATCTCCGCAACTATTTCCCAAACATCTGGAAGACTCGCGAGTGAATCCACTCCGGAAAATCTTCGAATCACATCCATTTTTGCTGTTAAACCGACCGAATACGAAGGAGGCTCCAAAGAGATTGAAGTCGACAGTCTCTGTAATGGAAAAGTAACCGATAACACTCCAAAAGATGCCATTAAAAAATGATATCTCATCAATGTAAATCCGATTATCGATTCCTACGACAAAAGTTGGCTTTCTCCTATTTATGGATGGACTACATCGGAAGCAGGGAAATCGTATTTTTCTGGTATTGATAATGTATTCACAGATTATAGTGAGGAGATATGTGTCCGACCAAATGCAAGTCTCGCAAACATTACTGTATCCTCCTCATTTAAGGATGGTGGTACGTATCCTCTCGGAAAGTTCCCATTTGAGATACAATATACTTCGGATAATGCCATCATTCGGTTTGATATCTTCAGGGATGATACGCTTATTAAAACCCTTAAAATTGATGAACAGACAACTGGTACCTACAAAGTTCCAGCCCTACAATTCGATGAATCTTTTGCTGGAAATCATACAATCACTATTCGTGCTATCGATAAATACGGATATGCGGGGAGCTCGAGTGCATCAGTCACATTTGAGGAGCGAACCGGTGGTCCGGAGATCACGATCGTGAGTCCTCTCAAAGAGAGTGCTCTGACACGAATCTATCCAGATCAGTACTTCAATCTCCGATTTTCTGTTGCGCCCGGGGCAAACGAAGTTACTGGGATTAACATATTCGTCGATAATCAACTGTTAAAAATTCTCGGAGGTGGAACAGATTTTACCGTTGCTATTAATGAAACGAAAGATATGACTGTTTGAGAACACTCCGTTCAAATCGAGGCTATCGATGCGAAGCTTAAAAAAACGAAAAAATCTGTTCCTTTTGAAATTATAGAAAAATAACTCCTTATTTTTTATGAAAAAAAATATTTTCTTTCTTGCTGTTCTTTTCCTCTCTGGAGCCCTTGTTATCCTATCCATCTCGACTCGCAATAATGAAAAATTGGGGGATAAGGGCGTAAGTATAGATCTTAAGGAGGGGGAGAAGCTTTATGGATGGAATAAAGAAAAGGATAATGGAGTTTTTGAGGAAATAAGCCTCTCGGGATCAGATATTCAACATGATTTCTATTATCATCGCTTTTCTCCAATAGATGGAGTCTATTACCGTTCGGATAATAAAAATCCAATGGAAATAGAAGTAAAAGATACTAAAAAAATTCTTACCTTTGGAACTGGGGTTTTTATCTGTGACTTTGAAAATACTCTCGCAGACTATGAAATACATATTTCTGGTGCGGTTATCCAGCCCCTTGAGCGTGGTGTCTTCTTGATTGACACTACTCGGAGTGAGCCAGTCATTTTTTCTTTCAATTCTTTCCTGCAAATAGGGCTTATAGAAAAAGGAAAAGAGACAAGCAGTGCAAATCTCACACTCTTTCCATCTCTCCTCTTCCGCTATAACCAAAATAATACAATTAATCTCAGGAATGCTGATATACTGCGAATTTCTCTCATTAATTCTCTCTATTATCTCGACCTAAAAAATCAGTGAGATATGACATCAATTTTTCGATGAGAAAATACAAAAGACTCTTATTTTCTCAAGTCCGTCACAAAACATATCACTGGTCGAATCGAATCATTTAAAACACTCTATAAAGAAATACTCTGAGCAGATTCTGAAAAACTCACGAAAAATATCCTCCTCAACCCCGATAATATCCTCTTTGTAAACGATGCGAAAAAAGAGGTGTTTCTTCGCAACCTTCTTATCAAAGAAATATTGGAACTCCTCCAGGAGAATCCAACAAAGAAACCCGATGATACCACTCTCCGAGAAATACTTACTCAAATGAAAGAAAAGAGTCCTCATCTGTACGAAATGGGATTATCGACAATAAGGCGTTATTATTATGTCATGTCATTTTCCCGTTTCACTCATGATGATAAGGCGTATTTTATCACCAATACGGATTCCCCCTATCTTGCAAAGATAGAAGGCATTTTATGATACTTAAAAGAGAGACGGAATGATTCATACCGACACCTCTCGGATATATTTTCTCTCCACTATTTTTCCAGCCTCACTCTTGATAATCTCAATATGTTCGTAAATGAACTCCTCGCAAATATTATAGACAATAAAGTTTTAAGCGGGGAGGAGTTCTTATCTTTTACTTTTTTCGTAACAGAATATCTTTCTGGTGGCCCATTCCCTCCAAGCAAGGAAACCCTCCAGATAATCTCCCTCCTCTCCTCACTCACAGATGATTATTATAATACGCTTACCAATGATTCGAGACGATCCGTTCTCCTGTCAACTATTTTTTATAACTATAACAAAATATTCTCTAAGCTCAATCGAGTATTTACGGAAAAGTTTTTTAATGAAACACCGAAGGGTATCATTTTTAAGGAAGAATATCTGTCTGGTAATATTCCAACTTTTGGGCAAGATTTTCGCGATTCTTTCAAAACCCTTACGGAAACTCTTGCTAACAATATCGAAAGAAAGCGAAAAAAATTTTATACTCTCACACCCCTACTAAAACAAAACTCAAATATGAGTGATAACTACACACTCTTGGATGAAACGCTTAAAAATACAAACAAGCTTCGTGACATCTTCCTCGACTATCCCGAGTACCTCAAGGCCATGGAACTCAATGATAAGAGTCGACAGGCACGTGGAATTCTTATTACAAAAACACAGGAGATGAATCGAGAAAGTCTTGAGGCATACCTTTCTACTTTTAATAACATGGACACAACCTCTCTTCAGATTTTTAATAATTTTAAAAGGGATGGATTTTATGATCTCCAGGTACGTATAGGAGAAAACACTTTTTCTTTTAAACTCTGGCCACAAGATCATACTATCTCTGATATTTCCTTTCTTGATATTTCTTCAAAAAAACACATATTCCCAAATAGCATAGTTCCTCTTGATCAGAAAGAAAAACAATTCAAAGAACTTCTCATATGAGCAGGTGAACCAGAACTCCGATATCGTTATGATTTTAAGAACTTTTTCGAAACTACATTCCTTCAAAATAACTCAGACTCTTCCGTATCCATATCACCATCATTGGCACCAGTAAATGAAGTTTCATCTGCTCGCGCCCCCATGACACCTGAAATGCAGATTTTCGTTCAAAAAGAACTCGTAGAAAAGGATTTTAAAAATATCGCCACCTTCTTGCCTATTGGATTCAATAATATTTACGCCACTATCCAAAATGGAAACTACGCTATTGAACTCTCTTCTCTCAAGAGAATCTTCATTGGAAAAACAAATTCTTATTCGGTGGAATTTTCTGGAAAATATGTACTCGAACGACATACTTTTTATCGCCTTACCTTTCAGGTACCAATGCCAGATGGACAAGGGGGGTACGAGTTTGACGGTAAAAATATTGAAATACTCCCAACCCGTATCCTTCTCACATCTCTTGAAGATACCACAAAAGATCTCGGACGATATATTGATGTTATCAAAAAGGAATATCAAGGACAACAATCTATCGTTATCGATTTTTCGAAACAGAAAGTACTCCTTGATAGCAAAGAATACACCCCAGATTTTTCTATTACCCAATAACCCTTTTAATTTTATGAAAAAAATGAAAATCCAGCAACTTGTTGCACTTATCATCGTCCTCGGCATCATCGCCTCCTTTGCTGCTATGCCACTCAGTTATCTCTTGGAGAAATAAGACAAACAAACCCCATTCGGTACCGAATGGGGTTTGTTATTCTTGGGACAATCTGTCTTTAGGCTGTTAGAAGTTATTTAATCTTTCAAAAGCAATATTCTCAATAATCATTTAGATAACACATTTCATATCAAATGTAATTTTTTGAATTAAAATAATAATATAAATCCAATTTATTAGAACTATTTATGTATTTCAAATATATTTTTTTTCTTTTAAAGTCTTCTTCTAGAATAACAGCCCCCTTGTCGTTACTATTTAAAGAGGCACCCCAAAATCTAATATAAGAGCCTGTCTGTGTAATATTTAAATGCTCAAAAGGTTTCATATGATTTTGATAATTGTTATATTATATCATATAATATAATATAACCATGTTCAGACATAAAATAATATTATTATACTCATTAGAATCAATAAATACTTAATAATCTTAAAATTATTTTTCATACAAATTAAATTAATAAATTAAATTTTTATACAAGTTACTTTGTTGTGAAACTGTTCATTGTCAATAACTTGTATTGTTTAAATTATTAAAATAATTTCTAGCATTGTCCTTAAGATTTGTAATTGAATCTGCTAGTGTATCAGGATTACTTATTTAAATAATACTTCTATTCTTTAATTTATAGAATAAACCTGAATTTTTATCCCAAAATATATAGAAATATTGCAATACAGCCATATACAACTACAATTCAAGCAAATACTATTAAATATTTCTCAAATTTTCAAAATTGAAAGTTTGCTCTCCTTTCCGAAATCCAAAGAAAATCAAGAAGTAATGTTATCAGGGATATAATAAAACATATTCACCCAATTCCAAACATTAACATTCATAAGCCACCAAATTCATATCATGCAGAATATGTCTTTACTTTAAGGTAAAAATAAACCGCCATTATAATACCTACAAAAATATTAAAGAAGAGCAAGCGATATGAATAAATCAAAATTTTTCGAAAATATAATACAAATGTAATATACAAGGCAATAATAACATGGCTGTTAAAAATCACAAAACTTATCCAAGAAAATTCTGATCCAAAAATTTCTTTCGCATGCAGAAAAGGAAAAATATAGGTTAACATAAATTTTAATTAAAAAAAACGATATATAACAAAAAATCATCACAATAAAATATTTAATCAGGTAATTAAAATCACCATCTTCTTTATATATACTGGCTTCATGAAGCAGATGTAACAAATAAGTATAAATAATACATATTTTATATAATTTGATCATTGACATCAAATAACACCAAAAACTATAATTTGAACCATTAAGATGGTTAATAAGAAGGATGCGAGAAGATGTAAATAAAATAAATGTGTATTTGACATATAGAATTATTTAACAATAAGGATAGTTATGGATAAATTTTATGTAAATTTCCAAAAATCAAACAAGAACGAATCATGCTATTCCAAAAATCAATGTATAAAAGAGTCTAAATAATGAGTAACGCATATGAAATAATATTAAGAATAAAACTATCGACCATAGGGTAGTATAGCAAGAAATGCATTTAGCAAATCATCTCTTGTGAGTTTTCAAGTTACCGTGCTATTTGATAAGTCAAAACCAGCTTGATAGTATGGCCTATCTCAATTTTCATTATTAGATATTCCATCTTTTTTTCCACCATCATCGAATCCAAGAGCAGTTACTATGTATGCTCAACTATCAATATATCATAATCAATATCAATACTTTGTGGCAAGATATCAAAATCCAATATTCCCAAGATCAGCAAGATAGATATTTTTTCCATTAATACTTATCTGTTTTCCGCAATTTTCTGAAATATTCGTACATGTAGGGTCTATCCATTGTGCTCTATCTAAAAACAGTGGATTGATTTTGAAATTCGCTTTATCTTGATCGAGGATAATATGTCCGAATTCATCTGCTAAAACTGGATTATTTGCAAGATAGGCTCCGTAGGCATTTAAATAATCAACGACCATAAGTAGAGTTTTTTCTAAACCCATCGCATCCACAAACTTCACCGGATTATTCCCCACATAACTGTACAGATTTATATCGTCAGCCATCCCAATCGGATCTCTCGAAATAAATCTTCCCAAATCAGCCGAATAATATCTCGCTCTATAATAATACAATCCAATCTCTCTATCATATTCACGTCCCGTAAACAACCTTACATTTCCGATTCTTGACTCCTTGAATTCTCTCCAATTATCAGACTTCCCGTCTCGGATATATGCCTTTCCGAAGGCATCATATTTGCCCCCCAAGAGGACTTCCTACGGGCGTATTCCTCGACGAGCTTTCCAGATTGGTCAGTTATAGCTGTGATACTTCCGAGTTGGTCTTTCTGATAAAAATACATCTTCGTATTTTTGAGCTTGGATTTCTCGACTTCGCTCGAAATGACAACGAGGACATCATCGACACCCTTTCAGTATACATATTCCCTTACATTTTTCAATTTTTCTTTTCCATCGTCATATCGATACTCATTTTCTTCGATAGCATCGTTGTTTGAGTAGGTATATCTGATGGTTTTCTTGATTTCATCTTTGTCCTCATAGACGGTTTTGGATAGTCTTCTACCAAGGACGTCATACTTGAATTCTGCAAGGAGTTTCGTCTTGATAGTTTTGTCTTTTGAATGTTTGTCATCATCATGATCCCCAACCTTCCTCACCTCAACGAGTCGATTCCTGTAATCATATACAAACCGGAACTTCCCATTACTCACGAGATTTCCATTCTTGTCATACGTGAGTTTGGTTTTGTCCACACCGGTGTATTGGTTGAGAATATTGCTTGTATAACTGGTGGTATCTGTCTTGGTTTTGTCATCCTTTTTGCTCTTCTCTTTCTCGTTTTCTTTGGTCTGTGTTACGAGAGAGGTGAGGCGATTGCCCATTGGGTCATAGACAAACGATTCTGTGGTACTTTTCTTGTCCTCCATCGGTTCATACTGTGTCTGCATGAGTCGGTTGATTGAGTCGTATGAGTAGTTATCGTGACCATTCCCGAGAATGTTACTGGTGGCATCGTAGGAGAACGTATATTTGTTGATAATACTATCCTGTATGGTAGTATTCTTACCTTTCTTGACCTCCTCTTTTTCGATATTGGTCAATTCTTTGAGTCGAAGAAGTGAATCGTATCCATACGTGGTTTTGGCTCCGTTTGCGAGGGTGAGAGCGTTGAGCGTGAGCGTGTCGATGGTACTATTCAACATATCATTTTAAATCAAAATTATATTTTTCTTTTCACATATATTTAAATGATTCCAAACTCATATATTCTCAAGTTTTTAAATCAAAAATCTTGAATAAATGCTGAGCAAGTAATTTTTCAATAAAGAAACTTTTATAAAGTTTTCTATCTATTAAAATTAAATACCTTCCACTTTTATCTAAATAATAAGGACAAGCTCTTATATTACATTTAATCTCTTTTTTTCAATCAATATATAATTCTCAATTATACAGATAAATATTATTTTTAATGAGTATTTTTTTAGAAGTACCCCATTCATATTGAATTGGAGTAATGATTTTATTTTCCGAAAAAAGATCGAATTTTTTTTCATGAAAATCATAAGTATAAAATTCATTATTTCCGTTTAATTTGAAAATCAGACGTTCTTTTATATTTACATCAAAAATACTTTCTTTTTTAACCTCCTCGGCAGAGAAATAAAAATACATAAAAATAATTAAAACAATTGAACATATTGCCAATAGTATAGAAATTGGTTTCATAATGATTTAAAAGTTATCAAATAATTGTCTTTGTTGTAATTCTTGTTGCAAAGCAAATTCCAAATGCCAAGGTGAATCTATGGGAGTAAACAGATTGATTCATCAGGCTTCCAATGCTTTTTGCACTTCGGTACTACAATTATTTGATAATGTATTGTATGTTGGTATATTATTTTTTTCATTTCTAAACCAACTATCTACACCTCCTATATCAATATATGATTTATTTATAAATGTAATTCATTCATTATTTTGAATGTATTCTTTGGCTGTGTTAATATCGCTTTCCTCAAATAAAAACTCACCTTGAGTATCTCAAAAAACTCAATTTGGAAATCAATTTGGCACATAGCTAATCAACCTTTCCTGTCATCCAAAAATATAATACAGCATAGCATGTCCTGTATTTCCAATCGGAGCATAATCAGAAGCTGTATTTATATACCAAGCATTCCCTTCATTATTTCTAATAAATAAAGCTTTCTCCCTCCCCATCGCATCCACAAATCCCACCGGATTATTCCCAACATAACTGTACAAATTTATATCGTCAGCCATCCCAATCGGATCTCTCGAAATAAATCTTCCCAAATCAGCCGAATAATATCTCGCTCTATAATAATACAATCCAATCTCTCTATCATATTCACGTCCCGTAAACAACCTTACATTTCCGATTCTTGACTCCTTGAATTCTCTCCAATTATCAGACTTCCCGTCTCGGATATATGCCTTTCCGAAGGCATCATATTTGCCCCCCAAGAGGACTTCCTACGGGCGTATTCCTCGACGAGCTTTCCAGATTGGTCAGTTATAGCTGTGATACTTCCGAGTTGGTCTTTCTGATAAAAATACATCTTCGTATTTTTGAGCTTGGATTTCTCGACTTCGCTCGAAATGACAACGAGGACATCATCGACACCCTTTCAGTATACATATTCCCTTACATTTTTCAATTTTTCTTTTCCATCGTCATATCGATACTCATTTTCTTCGATAGCATCGTTGTTTGAGTAGGTATATCTGATGGTTTTCTTGATTTCATCTTTGTCCTCATAGACGGTTTTGGATAGTCTTCTACCAAGGACGTCATACTTGAATTCTGCAAGGAGTTTCGTCTTGATAGTTTTGTCTTTTGAATGTTTGTCATCATCATGATCCCCAACCTTCCTCACCTCAACGAGTCGATTCCTGTAATCATATACAAACCGGAACTTCCCATTACTCACGAGATTTCCATTCTTGTCATACGTGAGTTTGGTTTTGTCCACTCAGGTGTACTGGTTGAGGATATTGCTCGTATAACTGGTGGTATCCGTCTTGGTCTTGTCGTCTTTTTTGTTTTTCTCTTTCCCGTTTTCTTTGGTCTGTGTTACGAGAGAGGTGAGGCGATTGCCCATTGGGTCATAGACAAACGATTCTGTAGTATTTTTCTTGTCCTCCATTAGTTCATACTGTGTCTGTGTGAGTCGGTTGAATGAGTCGTATGAGTAGTTATCGTGACCATTCCCGAGAATATTACTGGTGGCATCGTAGGAGAACGTATATTTGTTGATAATACTGTCCTGTATAGTTGTATTCTTGCCTTTTCTGACCTCTTCCTTTCCGATATTGGTCAATTCTTTGAGTCGAAGAAGTGAATCGTATCCGTAACTCGTCTTTGCTCCGTTTCCAAGCGTGAGTGTATCGAGAGTGAGGGAATTGTAGGTATAGGTGGCGAGTTTCGATACCCCCTCTCCACTGGTGGAGAGGGCTGGGGTGAGGTTAATCCCCGTGATTCGATTCAGTGCATCATAAGTTCGGTCGAGTTTCTTGCCGGATGGGAGAAGGAGGCTCGTGAGATTGGCATTTGAATCATACGTGTAATTGAGTGTTTTGTTGTTATTCATCTCACTCATGAAATTATTAAACGCATCATACTGGAATGCAACGGCATTGTTTTGGCTGTCATTTCCGCTCGTGAGACGTCCGAGGGTGTCGTAGGTGTAGTCCTCGCTCGTGACCCCAATAACCCCGGTTCCTGGTTGGATAGCTCGGTGTGTGAGTCGGTTAAGGGTGTCATAGGTATTGTTGACAACGGTACCATTCGGATCGGTGTACGATGCAAGATTATTGTTGGCATCATACGAATAGCTGGTCGTGCTACCATCTGGGAGAATCTCCTTGATTCGTTGGTTGAGAAGGCTGTATTCGTAGGCTGTTTTGTTTCCGTTCGCATCTGTCACGCTTGTGAGATTGTTGGATTGATCGTACGTGTAGGTGGTTGTCAGTGATTTTCCTCCAGTGTACTTTGTCTCACTGAGGACATTCCCGAAGACATCATAGGTATAGTCGGTCTTGTTGCCAGCTTCATCGACGGTCTGGATAATCTTGTTTTGCTTGTTGTAAGTGTAAGTTTTGTTCTGCCCGAGATTATTCGTCTCCTTAACGAGTCGTCCGTCTCGATCGTAGGCATATGAGGTTGTGAAACTGGTATTATTCGTACCTGTGATTGCCTTACTCGTTACAAGACCTCGTTTGTCGTAGGTGAGTTTCACTTTGTTTCCAACTGGATCGATTGTCTCTCGGAGTTTGTTGTGGGAATTGTAGGTGTATTGTGTTATATTTCCTTTCGGATCGGTCTTACTTGTGACATTTCCGTTCTGATCATAGACGTAGGTAGTCGTTTTACTCGTGTTGGTTTTCGGATCAGTAACCGTCTGAGTAAGAGCCTTGCCGAGACTATTGAAAGTCGTGGCACCTTTGACGAGGATAGTTCCGTTTGTATCGGTGATGCTGGTTGCTGTGATATTCCCAGTCTTGTCATACTCATATTTAGTCGTAGTATTATTTGCATCGGTGGTTGCAGTGATACGACCGAATCCGTCGTAAGTATAGGTTGTTTTGTTTCCCCTTGAGTCGGTTGTTTGGGTAATATTTCCGTTTTTGTCGTAGGTATAGCGAGTTTTTACTCCCTCTCCACCCGTGGAGAGGGTTGGGGTGAGGTTTTTTTCGATAACTTGATCGAGGAGATCGTAAGTGTATTTAGTTACGAGTCCTCTTGCATCAGTCGTCTCGGTGATATTTCCATTGGCATCACGGACGATCTTGGTCGTTCTCTGATCCTCTGGAGTTGATCCGACAGTCGTTTCGACAACCTGATCGAGAATATCATAGACGGAAGCACTCTTCAGAACTTTTCCGTTTTCGAGATCTACTCTCTGTGCAGTCTTGTTGTTATTCGCATCATACTCGATAGATTGGAGTATCCCCTCTGTCGAGAGTGAGCTTATGAGACGATCATACTGGTCGAAAGTAAATTTTTTGATATTCCCCTCACCATCGGTGGTCTCTGTGAGATTCCCGTGAGAATCATAGGAGAAAGTATTGACGATGGTATCATCTCCAGATCATTCGGTCGTCTTAGTGAGACGTCCGTTCTGGTATTCATAGGTAGTGGCATGACCATTTGCATCCGTTTTACTCGTCAGATGTCAGTTGGTATCGTAGGCGAACGTATTTGTGACGTCATACGTAGTTCCATCTGCTTTTTTGACTCCGAGGATTTTCGTTTCGGTGATATTTCCCTTGGCATCGAGCACGGTGGTGATGACAGTACCATTTGGATCGATAATCTTGGTAGGGATTGGGAATGTAGTCCCAAACTCATATTTCGTGACAATATCATTAGCATCATTATTTGCCTGTGTCATATCAGCCTTCTCACGCTTCTCAGTGATACGATTCTGTGCATCGTACTGGTATGATACCCCATTCCCAAGTGGCTTGGTCTCGGTGGCTATTTTCCCATTATCAGCGTAAGTGTAGGTGGTCGTTACTGGCACATCGCCATTGAAGAGGGTCTTCGAGAGTGTATTTCCATTCTCATCGTAGACAAATTCAGACTTCATCCCGCGTTTATTAATAGCAGTCGTCTTCGTAATATGTTTTGGATTATTTGAATCGGTCTCGTACGCATACGTGAGCGTCCCGTCTCCGTATTTCTGAGAGACAACCCGATCATCTGCATCGTAGATGTTTTTCACGTATTCATTCCCCTTGGAATCAGTGAGAGTCAAGATATTGTGAGACAATATCTCACTCGTTGCATCTTTCTGATAAGTGAAAGAAATAGTCCGTGGATCTACTCCATTGTTGATCGTGATAGACTTGAGATCATAGGCACTTCCTCACTCATCGGTCTCACTGTAGTATTCGAGCGTGACGGTACGTCCGGAGAAATCAGTGATACTCTTGAGGCGTCCGTGATCGTAGTAATCATACGTGATCGTACGTCCAAGTGTATCCGTCGTGGAGGTGAGCTTGTCACCGGTGTATGCGAATGTGAGTGTATGATTATCCTTATCTCGGATACTCGCGATACGGAAATCAGCATTGAAGATATATGTCATACCATTGGTAAATCGGAGCTCGTAACTAGTATCTGTTTTCACGAGATCTGCCTCAATACCTGGAAGTCTCGAGAAGTTCCCGTCTGCATCTTTGGTGAAGGTATACATTCCGAACTTTCCATCAGCATATGTCACCGAACCGTCGATATTTTCACGCAAGAATATATTGTAACTGTGATCCCAACTGATTCCGACCGGACCATTGGAGTATGCTTGAGATTTGTACGCGAGGGCGAAATCATAATTCAGCCCATCTCATGGTATGTGCATGAGAGTATTGGAATACGTGAATTCTCCCGTTGGGAGAGAGACGGGGTCTCCGGCAGTACTCGTACTGGCGGGATCACCATAGACGACCTGATCATTGGCACTTATTACCAATTGATTCAGGAGACTACATTCCGGATGGAGGACTGAATATCCCAAGATACACGACGGAGACAAACTCGTCGAACTCACTATCCCATCTTGTCCTGGTTGTGCCGGCTCCGATCCGGTTGTAAATGAAAAAGTCGTCTCACTCCCCAAGGCCTCGCCGTCAATATCCTTGAGTCCCGTTCTGAGTCGGACCGTATAACTTGCATTTTTGTCGAGTATCGCGGATGGCCTGAGTACAATGGTATTGTCTGAAGAAGTCACAGTACTCATACCAACAGTTGAAATCCCCGTTTTTTCCAAGATAATATTTCCTGGAACGGTCGCCTGATTGAGTGGTTTTGAGAAGTTCAGCGCGATAAGTGTATTAGTCGGAACTGCGATGGATGTGGAGTTTGGGGTGGAGGAGAGGAGAGTAAGTAATGGTTGGTGCATTAAAATAAGTCAAGCTGGTGGAGTATTTTCATTATACGAACTATTGTATCCCCAACATGCAACTGTACCATCTGTTTTAATTCAGCATACACGCCAGTCCCTAACACTCAGTTGAGAAAAGGTACCAGATGGTGGGGTGGTTAGTCCATATGAATTATTTCCCCAGCATGCGATTGTTCCGTCTGTTTTGATTCAGCATGAGAACCAGTCCCCAACACTCAGTTGAGAAAAGGTACCAGATGGTGGAGTATTTTCATTATACGAATTATCTCCCCAACATGCAATTGCACCATCCGTTTTTATTCAGCATGAACGATAATATCAAACACTTACCTTAGAAAAGGTACCAGATGGTGGGGTGGATTGTCAAAATCTATTGTATCCCCAACATGCAACTGTACCATCTGTTTTGATTCAGCAAGAATGTAAATATCAAGAAGTTATTTGAGAAAAGGTACCAGATGGTGGGATTGCTTGATTATACGAATTATTTCCCCAACATGCAACTGTACCATCTGTTTTGATTCAGCATGATAGACTATCTCAAGTACTCAGTTGAGAAAAGGTACCAGATGGTGGGGTGGATTGTTTATATGAATTATATCACCAACATGCAACTGTGCCATCTGTTTTGATTCAGCATGTATGAAAAAATCCAACACTCAGTTGAGAAAAGGTACCAGATGGTGGGGTGGATTGTCAGAATCTATTATCTCCCCAACATGCAACTGTATCATCTGTTTTGATTCAGCATGTATTTGCACGCCGAGTGTTCACTTGAGAAAAGGTACCGGGTGGTGGGGTGGATTTTCATAAACTATTATCTCCCCAACATGCAACTGTACCATCTGTTTTGATTCAGCATGTATGGTATTGTCAGACAGAAATATATGTAGAGTCATTTGCAGCAAAGACGTTCTGTCCAATAAAAAAGACCACTATTGATATAACAATCGTAATAATGGTCTTCGAAAAAGAATAAGCCATAAAAAGGCGAGTTGTTTTTGTTTTCATAAAAATTTTAATTTAAAAAATAGAAAAATAATTTTTTAAAAAACCACCGATGGTTTTCGGTTAGGAGGTAAATTTTTGGGAACTCTGTCAAAACAATGAGATGGTAGTATATATTTTGAGAAATGCAAATCTTTTTTAAAGAAACTATAATGTCTTTTAATTGACCACACATTACCCCAAAAAAATACAGATGCACCGTGGTGCATCTGTATTTTTTTTCTCACTACTCTTCATCTTCCCCTTTCTGATTTACCGCACGGTATACAAGTGGGGTGGATATATTCTTGACCTCCTGAGTTTTTCTAAGAAGTCTCGTACGAACATATCCATCAATTGTATCTGCCTTAATATGAGTCCAGTTCAACCCTAATGCAAGGACTTCGACACGTTGATCCATGAGGAGATATCCTACGGTCTCACTTACGAAACTTGGAGACATTCGCACGGCAAGGATATTCTCGGTATTCACATAGCGATACATTCGAGCATCAGCAGCCATAGAGAGTACAGTCATATGATTGCTCGCATTATTCTTTTTCGTATTTGGGATAATCACTACCCCATTTCGTACATTCTGCCTCAATGTTGCAATAATGCTATTAAATTTATTCTTAAGTATCACGTAGACTGCTTTCCTATTCTCATTTGTGGTCATATCTATCTGCGTACTGAGATATCGGGTCATTGCTGAGAAAGTGACGACTCGTGATGCGTTATCGAGAGTTCGGGCAAAAACACGAGTCTGAACACTTCTTACAAAGGCATCTATTTTATCTTGAGAAACAACTTCATTCAGAGGGAATGTACGATCCACTTCGCTTGTAAAGGTGACATTTTGTTTCTTTGTTCCGACTCCTGTTTCAGAAACCCTACTATCTGATACTACTCATGAATCTGTTGTCGTACTTACGGGTTTTGTTCCACAGAGTCCATCGTAGTAACTTGGAGAATAATCCCCTGCTGGACAACTGTCCATTCGGAGACCACCGCCTCCACCACCACCTCAACCGGAAGATACGACTGGAGGAGGAGCAGGAGTATTGTGGGTGATTGCAACAGAGGCACTTCCTGTGTTACTCGCAAGATCTGTTGCTGTTACGACAAGAGTATTGACTGTATTGAGTGTAAGTGGAACGACTGCGAGATAATCTCCACTCGCAGAAGCCACTATCGGACCGACAGTCCCTGATCCACCAGTGATCATGAGCGATGCAAATGCTTCGGTTGTCCCAGTCAGAGTAATCGTAGAGTTCTGTGTTGTCTGAGCAAGAGTACTGATAGTTGTCACCGGTGCCGTTGAGTCCTCAACAATGAGGATTGATCCGGTCGATACATTCGCGACGATATCAGTAGAGGTTACGAGGAGAGTATTGGTTGCATCCTGTACGAGATTAACGGGGATAGAGAATATGCCCAATCCATCTGCCGTACCCGTAGCTGTGACAGTACCACCGCTGATATCCAGGGTAGAATTCGGTTTGGTTGTACCAGTGAGAATCAGGGTATTCGCATTGAGAGTTTGTGGCGAAGTGGATATCACGAGGGTATTCGGAGTGCTATCCTGAGCGATACTTACACTTGAAGAACCCGTATTCCCAGCCGGATCAGTTGCGGTAACCGTGAGGATATTGGTTGTGTTAGAAGTGAGAGTGGAGTTGATGGAGAATGATCCAGTGAAAGCGAGTCCCGTACCAACCACCGCTCCACTTCCATTGGTTACGACAAGTGTTGATCCTATCTCAGTCATACCATCAATGGTGATGGATGGAGTACTTACAGTCTGAGGAAGAGTTGAGATAGCAACATTTGGAGCAGTACTATCCTGTATGATTGTGACCGTATTGCTTCCAATATTCCCTGGTCCATCAGTTGCAGAAACTGTGAGATTATTGCTTGCATCTGTATTGAGCGTAACAACAATACTGAAAGTCCCATCTCCGAGAGCAGTTCCATTCACAACCCCATTCCCTCCGGTGACACTGATCGGGAGATTCGGCTCGGTCGAACCAGTGATAGTGATTGTTGGAGTATTGATAGTCTGAGGAGGAGTTGAAATAACAACAGCCGGTATGGTATTATCGACCGTGAGCCACCCTGGAAGTGCTGTAGATACATTAGTATATCCGTCAACAGCGACGATATTATAGAGTCCATCCTGTATACCTGCAGCAACCGTGATCGTATACGGTACATCTGCAATAGCTGCCGAGTGTCCGATAAATGCTGTGTGTGCAGCAATGGCTGTTGTGATATCAGCAACGGTATTCGCAGTTGTCCCTGTGAGGACGAGATAGATATCTCCATCTTCATTACTCTGGACCGTTGAAGTCGAAACATTTCCTGATTGGAGTGTCTGTGATACATTGACTGGAGCACTCGCAATAGGAGGAGTAATGTCGATGACTACAGAGGCATATGCAAAAGCCGTCCCCGCTACTGCAGATGTTATATTCAGTGTTGCACCAGTCGAAACGATGATGCCAGTATTCGTCGTCATAAGTCCGGCAAGACTATCAATGATAGTGTTTGCCGTGTCTCCAGATGATGTGAGATAGTCATAATCCTGTCCGTTGATGGTCGCTCGATATGTGAGTCCTGCAATAATTGGTCCTTCTGGTGTCATATCGACAACCTGAGCAACCGCTGGTACATTTACGACGATGATAACTGGTATAACTGTGTTGGTAATCGTCGCATTACTGAGGACAAATGGCGTCCCAGCAACCTGACTTCGCATATTGAGAACTCCGGCATTGTAGGTCGGATCGACGAGGGAGAGTCCGGTAATCTGTGCCATAAGAGCAGTGATGGTTGTGTTTTCATCCGTTGCGAAATTTTCTACAAGGGGCGTACCATTGATCGAGAAAGCAATTGAATCGCCCGCAACGAGTGTCGGGAATGTATATTCGGTCTCCTGTTTCACCGGAGCGACGTTCGCGACGGTGGTCGAAGGTGAGAGACTATTACTCACTGTACATCCTCCAACTGCGAATGGTACTCCGGCAATATCCGCTGTGAGGGTAATCACATTCCCGACATACGTCATCGTGACGGCGGTTGCATCCACTTGTACTTTGAGGGCATTAAGAGTCGTATTTGCATCAGTATCGAAGGCTTGAGTGATTGGAGTCCCATCGATGGTGATAGTAATCGTATCTCCCGCGAGCGGTGCACGGAGAAGAGTTACCTGATCGACCTGAGCCACAGCGACCACATTCGCAACCGTATTGATCGAAGGAGTGATATTATTAATCGTGAGAACTCCAGATACAAATGGAGTCCCAGGAGTTGCTGCGGTAATCGTGAAAGTGCTCGTCCCGGCATCGAAACTCGATGAAACATTTGCGAGTGCATCAATCTGTGTATTGAGATCAGTAAGGGTTGTAGTTGCATCAGTATTCCATGCCTGAGTAAGGATAGCACCGTCGATATTGAGTGTGAGCGTATCACTCGATGTGATAATCCGATTCACGGTAATCGTATCCACCTGTGCGAGAGCTGTGGTATTTGGAGTGGTATTAACTGAAGTGATCGTCGCAGCGGTTGCAGAAAGTGACGCTGTGAAAGGTACGCCTGTTGCAGCTGCAGTGATCGTGAAAGTGGATGTCCCAACATCGACAGAAGAATTGACTGTTACGAGTGCATCGATCTGCGTATTGAGGAGTGACAGGGTCGTCGCCACATCCGTCGCAAATACCTGCGTGAGCAGTGTCCCATCGATATCGACCACGAGCGTATCACCCGCAACTGGTATGAATGGAACCGTGAGCGTGCTCACCTGGGCAACTCCAACGACATTCGGTGTCACATTGACCGGAGTAGTCGTATTCGTCACGTCCATATGATCGATACTGAACGTCACACCTGGGACATTTGCTTCTATGACGAGATTGAGTGGAGTCGGAAGTGTCGCAGTAACCGCCGGAACGACCGCATTGATCGAGCTCACAAGATTTGCAAGTGTCGTATTGGAATCCGTATTGAAAACTTCGGAAACCGGCGTACCATTGATAGTAATGTGAACTTCATCTCCACCGACGAGTGCGACCGGGAAATTGATATTCTTTTTCTCAGCAACTCAGACCGTATTGGAAACCGTCACACTTGGAGTTTGTACGTTTATAAACTGAGCATTTCCAGTAACAAACGCGGTTCCAGCCGTTTCTGCCGTGAGGGTAATCACATTCCCAGCAACACCAGTTGCGATATTTGGGAGTGCTTCAAGTTGTGCATCAAGTGCTGTGAGAGATGTCGCATGATCACTCGTGAAATTCTGAGTCACAGTGATACCATTAACGACAACCGTAAAGGTATCTCCGGAGACGAAATTGCGCGGGAGCGTAAAACTACTGACTTGAGGAACAGGGATAACCGGAGAAGTAAGGGCGGATGTGATATTCACGCCCGCATTATTTGTAAATACAATGTCTGATCCGGATGTCTGAGAACCAGCAGTCGTATAGGTAACCTGATCACTAGATCCTCCGATTGCGAGTACTCCATTATTGGTATCAGTCACTCCGGTTATACCACGAAGGAGGGCTGCGATGGTTTGAACACTTCCAACTCCGGCGATATCGATAACCGCATTCCCATTACTACAATCTGTATCGACCGCTCCGAGATTTATAAAACTGATCGTACACATTCCGACGATGATACTCTCAGCATCTGCCGGTACAGCAGCAACCGTGAGAGCGAGTGAAGCCTTAGTTTCTGGAGTGTTTGGCGTTACTGGAGTCGCAGCGAATGGAGTCCCAGTTGTGGTGATAGAAGATATCGCAAATGGTGTCCCGGCAGTGGCTGCTGTTACGGTGTAGGTTTTTGTCCCACCATCGAGAACGCTATTCACTCCTGCAAGTCCGTCAATCTGCGTATTGAGAGCGGTAAGTGTCGTACCTTCATCGGTATCAAAAGCTTGCGTAAGAGGAGATCCGTCAACGGTGAGAGTGATAGTATCACCTGCAATGATCGTCTGTGGTAGAGTAAATACATCGGACTGACTCACTGGTGTCACACTTGCAACGAGAACCGTCGGTGCAAGATTATTAATAATCATTGTGTCGGATATATTGAAGGCAATTCCAGCAGTACTGGAAGTAATAGTAATTTTTTTATTAACCGTGTCCGCTACAGCAGAAACAGCTGGCATAGTGTCGATCTGATTCTTCAGAGCATTGAGGGTTGTATCGGTGTCAGTATCCCATGTTTGAGTAATAGTGTTTCCATTGACGACAACCGAGACATTGTCACCCAATTGAAATGCGCGGAGGAAAGTAATACTCTCCTGCTGAGAAACCGCTGCTACACTCGCAGTTGCGAGTGTACTTGATACAGCCGTACTTACATCGGTTCATCCAACCGTGAACGGTGTCCCGGGAACCGTTGAAGATATCACAATCGTACGAAGACCGAAATTGACGAAAGAAGTGAGATTCGGGAGAAGATTAATAGCATTACTGACGGCCGTAAGAGTGGCATTACTTGATACGGTATATGCCTGTTGGATTGCATTCCCATTGATGGTTGTATCGATCGTATCACCCGGAACCAAATCACGCGGGAAAACAATCGCATCAATCTGTGCAACCGCCACACGGTTGGCAACTACATGAGCACTATTGATAGTTCCTCCAGTGATTGTGAGATTCCCGATAACAAAAGGTGTGCCCGGTACAGCTGCCGTGACGGTAATCTGACTCCCCACAACTCCAGCACTGACGGTCGCGAGAGCATCAATCTGAGCTGTGAGTCCAGCGAGGGTCGTCGTATAATCGGTATCAAAAGCCTGATTAATAGTGGTTCCATCTATGGTGATATGGAGTGTCTCGTCAGAATAAATCGCTCGAGGTATATCGATTGTATTGATCTGGGCAACCGGTGGAACATTTGGTGTAGTAACCACCACGGATATACCTCCGGAGGTTGTTACGAAGTTAGAGAGTGAAAAGGCAGTACCAGCTACTTTCGCTGTCATACTGATTTTTTTGGTGATAGTATCATACGAACCGTTCGCACTTGTCAGAGTTGTGATTTGTCCAGCGAGGAGACCGAGAGTGGTGTCTGTATCGGTATTGAAAGCCTGTGTGATAGCTACTCCCCCGATCGTACACTGGATCACATCCCCGACGAAAAGGGTTTGAGAAATAGTCACCTCTGATTGTTGCGCAACGGCGACGATATTATTGATGGTCGTATTCGGGATGATCGGAGATCGTACTATCGTAAGGTTACTCACGGTAATAGGAGTCCCTGCTACTGTCGAAGAAACCGTAAACTTCTTGAGAATCGTATCATATACGGATGATGCCCCAGCAACGGAGGTCATCTGAAGATTAAGGAGTTGTGCCGTAAGTGTCGATGAAGTTACAAAGTTTTGTGTCATAGGTGACCCATTCACTGTAACTGAGAGAGCATCGCCTGCGACGAGATCGCGCGGGAGTGTGAGCTCGACGACCTCGGCAACCGGTACGGTATTGGGTGTCGTAAGTACGCTCGAGAAGCTCGGCAGTGCTGCATAGGCCAAAATCGGAGAAAAAATATTCCCAATAAACACGATGAGCGTCACAGTACTGAGACGTTTCCTCGTGATATGGGAACTGAAAAATGATGCGATAGACATAGGAAACAAAGGGAAAAATAATAAAAGATACTCTTTGTTGATTCGTAATTTTGCGAATATCAACTATTATTTTTGTTTGAGTTTTTTGTCTATAAAAAGAACACTCTATATTGTTGAATAAATAATTTATCCAATAAAAAAGATAAATGACAAGTTCTATTGTGTCATTTTTTGAAAAAAATCAAGTTGAATTTATTTTTTCTTCTCCCAATATTTTTGTAAAGCCTCTCCGGTATACGATCGTTTTTCTTTGACGATATCCTGGGTCTTGCCAGAAAAGACGAGTTCTCATCCGCGATCTCATCCCTCGGGACCGATATCGATACAGTAGTCGGAGTTGGCGATGATATCGAGATTGTGTTCGATGACGAGGACACTGTTGCCTTTTTCAACGAGTCGGTCGAGGATGGAGAGGAGTTTTTGGACGTCGGAGAAATGGAGACCGGTTGAGGGTTCGTCGAGAATGTAGATGGTTTTAGAAGTCGAGCGTTTGGAGAGATCGAAAGCGAGTTTGATACGCTGTGCCTCTCATCCCGAGAGGGTTGGAGCAGATTGTCCGAGCTCGATATATCCGAGTCCGACATCATTGAGCACCTCAAGGACTCTCTTGATACGAGGAAAAGCGGTGAAAAAATCAAGTGCCTCTTCGACGGTCATCTTGAGGACCTCGGCGATGGATTTGCCTTTGAATTTTACATCGAGTGTTTCGGGATTGTACCGACTTCCATGACACGTTTCGCACTCGACGTACACATCCGGGAGGAAGTGCATTTCGATCTTTTTGACCCCGCTTCCTTCACAGGTTTCACACCGTCCTCCACGGGTATTGAAACTGAATCGTCCAATACCATAGCCCCGCTTCTGTGCTTCGAGCGAGCTCGCGAACACCTCACGGACATGGGTAAATACACCCGTATATGTGGCGATATTGGAATGTGGCGTCCGTCCAATAGGAGATTGATCGATGATGATCGTCTTATCTCCATGTTCGGCTCATTGTATATTTTTCACTTTCCCGACCTGGATCATATTGCTCGTGGAGAGTTCATTGACGAGGTACGGAGCGACGATATCCATGATGAGGGAAGACTTCCCCGATCCAGATACTCCGGTTACGACTGTGAAAACTCCGAGCGGGATATCAACATCGATGTTCTTGAGATTGTTTTCGTGAGCCCCGCGCACTTTGATGTATCCGATTGGTTTTCTCTCCTTTTTATCGAGAGTAACCCTCTTTTCTCCTGAGAGATACTTCCCCGTTTCGGACGATGGATTGGCGATGATCTCCGCATAGGTCCCCTCGGCAACGATACATCCGCCATGTTTCCCAGCACCCGGACCGACATCGATGATGTAATCGGATGCCTTCATGATATCCTCATCATGTTCCACCACGATGACACTATTACCGACCGCGACAAGCTTTTTGATATTGTCGATGAGCATGCCATTGTCTCGTGAATGAAGTCCGATGGACGGTTCGTCGAGGATGTAGATAATCCCCTCGAGTTTGGTTCCGATTTGTGTCGCGAGACGGATGCGTTGCGATTCTCCCCCAGAGATCGTCCCTGCTCTACGAGAGATGGTCATATAATCGAGCCCGACTCCCGAGAGGAATTCGAGACGATCGGTGATATTTTTGAGAATACCTTTGGTAATGATTTTCTCAGATTCCGAGAATGTGAGTGCACGGAAAAATTCCAGAGCATGGAGCACTGAAAGGTTGGCGAGCTCTCAGATATTGAGCTTGCCGACGAAAACGTGGAGCGAGGCAACTTTGAGACGATGCCCGTTACAGACCTCACACTCGATCTCTGTGATATACTGAGATATCCGCTTCATAAAGGTATCACTCGCCTCCGTCTCGTGATACCGTCTCGTGAGATTCGTGACGAGTCATTCATACCGGGTTTTGTACATTTTTGCCTCGCTCGCTCCGTCAAATGTGTGAGATACTTCAAACATTTCCGGACATCCATGGAGGATGATATCGCGCGCTTTTTGAGAAAGTTCCTGATAGGGCACATTCATAGGGATCTTGTGCGCCTTGCACGCGGCAGCGAGGATCTCCATATAGTAGACATGATTGGTCCACGGGAGGATCGCCCCCTCAGCAAGGGTCAGGCGAGGATTGATGATTTTTTCTTCGAGAAATGCCACCTTGGTCCCGAGTCCGTGACAGCTCTCACAGGCTCCATAATGCGAATTAAAAGAAAAATTGGAAATGGAGAGATCCTCTTGTACCGTGCCACAGAGCGGACATGCCGCTTTTTCAGAGAATACCATCCGATCTCGCGAATCAACCCCAAAGATTTCGAGTATCCCATTCCCCGTCTTGTATGCGAGCTCGAGAGAATCTCCGAGACGTTTCGAGAAACTCTCGTCATCCTTTTTCACGATCAATCGATCGATGATGATATATGGTCGGGCATTTTTGGGGAGCTTCACATCTTTGAGATCATCCGCCACAGAGTAGATATCATCATCCATCTGGAATCGGACAAACCCACTATCGAGGACATATCGCTTGATAGACTCGATGTCATTATTTTTTCTCTCGATTATCGGAGAGAGAATGTGGATTTTGGTCCCCTCTGACAGGTGTTTCACATACGACATCACCACTGATTTTGGTTGTTTCTTGAGGGTAATCTCGGGATGATTGGGACAGGTTTGCATCCCGATAGTCGTATAGAGGAGGCGATAAAAATCATAAATCTCCGTGATCGTCCCGACCGTCGAACGAGGATTATTGGAAGTAGTTTTCTGATCGATACTGATTGTCGGCGAGAGTCCGCGGATCTCGTCCACCTTCGTATCTTCGTTGATCGAGGAGATAATCATCCGAGCGTACGTCGAGAGGCTCTCAAGATACCGACGCTGCCCTTCGGCATAGATCGTATCAAACGCGAGCGAAGACTTCCCAGACCCAGAAACCCCCGTCACGACGACGAGCTTGTTTTTGGGGATTTTGACGGAAATATCTTGGAGATTGTGCGTCTTGGCACCGATAACTTCGAGGAATTGGGACATAATGAGAAAAAGGAGAGGTTATTAAGAGTAACGGAGAGTATACTCAAAAAAGATGAAAAATGAAAAAGATTTTATAAAATTTGACTAAATCGCACTTTTCCATACAATCCATCGCGTTTTCTTATACTTTTTATTTTATAGTCTCTATCTCATATGATCCTCAAAAACGCTTCTCGAATCTGGAAATCTAAAGATGTTAAAAGCAAGATTATCGTCACACTTGCACTCATTATCCTCTACAAGTTCCTCTCTATCATCCCGATTCCTGGGGTCAATACCGAAGCACTCCTCTCGATCAAGGACTTCCTCGCTGCCAATCAGGGACTCGCTTTCTTTAGCTCGCTCATGGGTGGTGGACTCGAGCATTTTTCTATCGTCCTCATGGGACTCGCTCCGTACATCAATGCGGTTATCATCATGCAGCTCCTCGCGGTTGTCATCCCACAACTTGAGTCTCTCAAGAAAGAAGGAGAACAGGGTCAGAAGAAGATCAACAATTACACTCGATGGATTACCGTTCCACTCGCATTTGCACAGAGTTACGGGATGATTATCCTCCTCAATACCCTCATCGGAGGTGGTGGGAAAATCATGGATACGAGTAACTTCTGGGGCGCTGTCCTCCCGGCTATGCTCTTCATCACGGCTGGAACCATGTTCCTTATGTGGCTCGGAGAGGTTATCAATGAGTCAGGAATCGGAAATGGGAGCTCGATGATTATCTTCGCCGGAGTTCTCTCTGGGATTCCTTCTCACATCATGCAATATATCTCCGTCGGCAACTACACTCTCCTCGCACTCCTCACAGTTATGACCCTCGGAGTTGTGTATATCATCATCAAATTTACCGAAGGATACCGCAAGATCCCCCTCATCTACACCCGAACCGGTCGCGATGAGAAATCCTACTTCCCGATCCGCGTCAATCAAGCCGGGATGATTCCGATTATCTTTGCTGTCTCTATCGTCACTTTCCCAGCTTTGATCGGACAGATCCTCTCCAATCGTGGAAGTGGTCGCAGTGTCCAGATCGGACAATTCCTCCTCGAGTACTTCTCTATGAATAATCCAAGTTGGCTCTACATCGCCATCTATTTCCTCCTCGTTCTCGGATTCTCATTCTTTTACATCTCCATCGTTTTCAATACGGAAGAAGTTGCTGAGAGTATCCAGAAGCGTGGTGGATATATCCCAGGAGTACGACCGGGTCGCGAGACAGCTGAATACCTCGAGAAGACCTCTATGCACCTCAATTTCTACGGTGGATCATTCCTTGCAGTAATCGCGGTATTCCCCTATCTTATGTCCAAGCTCAATGCGGTAACCGGATTCCTCGATACCTCCGGATCGGGTGGGAAAATCGACTTCCTCATCTCCGGAGCCGGACTCATCATCGTCGTCGGAGTCGTCCTCGAACTCATCCGCCGAGTGGATACCGAACTCAAGAGTTACGATTACAAGAAGTTCTTCTAAAGAAAAACGAGAAAATCTGTCCCGTCCCGCCTGCGGGATGTGACAGATTTTTTCTTTTAATATCATACAATAATTCACCTATGAAAGCATTTATCTTCGATACAGAAACGACCGGTCTCACGGTACGATGAGGACGACTCGATGAGCAGCCGTATGTGGTTCAGTTCGCGGGGATCCTCGGAGATATTGACTCGGTCAATGGTTTCGTCGAAACAGATCGGGTCGATATCCTCGTCCGACCACGCATCCCGATCCCGTTTGCCGCGTCGCAGGTTCATGGGATCTACGATCGTGATGTGGAGAATGCTCCATATATAGAGGAAATAATGGACCAGATTCTCCGATATCTCAACACAACCGATATCGTCGTCGGGCACAATATCGAGTTCGATGAAGAAGTGATCCGATGAGAACTCAAGCGTCTCGGGCGTGATGGCGATTATCAACCTATTAAGGCGGTTTGTACGATGCGAGGTTCAACCGAGTTCTGTAAGCTTCAAGGACGAGGCTTTTCTTTTAAACCACCGAAACTCTCAGAACTCCACAAGCATCTCTTCGGCGAATGGTTCGAATGAGCCCACAACGCGATGGTCGACGTCGAAGCCACCGCACGGGCATTCGGAGAGCTCGTCAAACGCGGAGCTATTGAGCTCCAGGAGACCAAAGTTATGCGATTATTTTAATCCCCTTCAACTTCTCATTTATAATTTCTAACTTCTCACTTATTTCATGGCATACGAATTTTATAGCATCCTCGAAGTGGAACGCACAGTCAGTGCCGAGGAACTCAAGCGCGCGTATCGCAAGAAGGCGATGGAGTGTCATCCGGACCGACATGGCGGAGACAAAGAAAAAGAAAAGCTCTTCAAACAGGTCAATGAGGCGTACGCGACACTCAGTGATCCACAGAAACGTGCCCATTACGACCGATTCGGGACGGCCGATACGGGTGGTGGAGGATTCGGTGGACCGGGAGGATTCGGGGTTGATATGGATTTCTCGGATATTTTCGAATCATTTTTCGGTGGCGGATTCAATGGGAACGGGACACGGCGAAAAGCAGGAGGCGTCGAGTGAGAGGATATCGAAGTCCGTGTGAAACTCACCTTCGCAGAGGCACTCTCAGGAACCAAAAAAACCATATCCTACAGTCGTAAAACCCTCTGTCACGAATGTAGCGGAACCGGTGCCAAGAAAGGAACCGAACCAAAGGAGTGTAGTGTATGTCGCGGATCCGGACATATTCGCAAACGAACTCAGACGATCTTCGGGGTTATGGAACAAACGGGTGTGTGTGATCAATGTCATGGAACTGGGAAAATTATCACAGAGAAGTGTGTAACATGTCACGGAGAACGACGCCAAGCAGAGAAGATTGAGAAAGAAATCGACGTCCCGGCTGGGATCGATGACGGCATGACGATCAAGCTCCGTGGCGAAGGAAACGATTGAATCGGGTCCAAATCCGGCGATCTGTATGTGAGTTTCTCTATCCCAGAATCCATCGATGGACTCACCCGTGAGGACACGAATCTCTTCTATACCCTCGAGATCGACCCGGTCGAGGCAGTTCTCGGGACCAAGAAAACTCTCAAACTCCCGGTTCTCGGAGATCGCACTATAGAGATCAAATCCGGGACACAACATGGAGAGATTCTCAAATTCAAATGAGACGGAGTCAAACATATCTCTCGAGACCAAAAAGGCGATCTTTTCATCACCATCTCCATCAAAATCCCAACGAATCCAAGCAAAAAAGAACGCGAACTCTACAAACAAATCGCCAACGAAAAGAAAATATGAGTTGCAGATGACGGATTTTTGAATAAGATATTTTAAATAAGTATATCAGAATATACTTTTCGAACGCGCCGAGGACTGTTTGAGCTATCATTTGAGCGAGTTCCGCAGGAAGTGAGAAAAGATATATTCTGATTACCCTACATTATAATTTATATTCCTTATGGCTACCTCCTACAACGATCTCGTCAACATCCCGACTTTTGAGAAAAAGAAAGAAGAATTTGCTCAGGAGCGGGGCAATGTGTCCTTTTATTGTCGTGACTGCCAACAAACGGTCGATGCTGTACGACTCAATCCCAACAAGTACATCTACGAGTGTCCCCTCTGTAAAGGCAAAAAAATATCCATCGGAACCGAGAGTTCTGTGAAAGAAGTGTATAGTAAGAGGAGATAATCAGAAAGGTTCAAAAAATCTCAAAAAAACGTTTGCTTTTTCGGGAGTTTCCTCTATAATTCCGGCGCTTTTACGGTTTATTCTCACGTACTTATGAGTAGCGAAGCGGTAGTACAACATGGCGAAACTCACGAGAGTGGGCCTCATATACCAGCCATCCAGGGAGAAATCATCCATGGGATGGATTTTTTTGGGATTCCAGTGAGTAATACGATTTTTTCCACATGGCTTTTTATGGGGGTATTTTTCGTATTCATAGGCATATTCTATATCGCTATCAAGACGAAAATATTTCCACGTCTCAAGGCTATTGGGATTAATGCCCTGTCCTTTTTGGATGAGATGTTCACGGATCTTATTGGGAATAAAAAATACGCTCGACGATTTCTCCCGGTTGCTGGAGGATTCTTCATCTTCATCTTCATGGCGAATATCTTCGGTCTCATACTTGACTGGCTCGGTTTCGTCCTCCATGGAGGAGTTGCTTATCTTCGTCCGATTAACTCGGACCCCAATACCACCCTCGTTATGGCAGTAACGATTATCGTCGTCGCACAAATCACCGGGATTCGTTACAAAGGGTTTATCCATCATTTCAAGCATTATTTTTTTAACTGGAGCGGTCACTCTGTTGCTGAAAAAATTATCAACGTACCTATTGGTTGGATTCACTTCATCGGAGAATTCACTCGTATCCTCTCACTCTCCGTTCGTCTCTTTGCCAATATCTTCACCGGAGTCGTACTCGTTGCGGTTATGACCTATGTCGGATCACTCATACCGAGTGGTGGACTCGGACTCGGAGGGATCGTCGTTATCCCCTTCTGGTTTTTTGAGATATTCGTCGCATTTCTGCAGGCATATATCTTCTTGAATCTCGCATCTCTCTACCTCCGAGAATCGGTAACGAAGGAAGGACACTAAAAACTAGAAATGGGGCAGCGAAGTTATCTTCGATATCCCTTCCTGGTTTTCAGGTTTTTATTTTTTTATATCACATTTTTATGGAACTTATTGCTATTGCTAAGGCTATTGCCCTTTTTTCACTCGTTGGTCCTGGTATCGCTATTGGACTTATCGGAGGAAACGCTATGAAGGCTATCGGACGAAATCCAAACGCTGCCAATGCTATTAAAACAAGCATGCTTCTCGCTCTCGCGTTTGCCGAATTTCTTGGACTTCTTGCATTCCTTTCACTTTTCCTTATTAAATAAATCTTATTATCCGCATGGAACTTGTTAATCTCGGATCGCTTTTTATTCAGGCGATCAATTTGAGTATTGTAGTCTTCGTCATGTATCGTTTTCTCTTCAAGCCCTATATTCGGTATATAGACGCAGAGATAGCGAAACGTGAGGTTTTCGAAGAGAGTGTCCGAACCTCGACACACATTATCTCGGATGCTCGTCGTGAGGCGGGTGTTATCGTAGAAACTGCGAGACAGGAGGCTCGGGAGATTATTGCCGATGGAGAAAATATGGCAAAAAAGGAATCTTCTCTGATTCTCTCGGATGCTCGTCGTGAGGCAGAACAGATTAAGACAAAAGCTGCTCAAGAAATCGAAAATGAACGTCGAGCTCTCTACGATGAGATGCGCGACAAGGTTCTCGCAATCGCTCTTCGAGCCAACGAAAAGTTCTTCGGGCAAAAAAATGCAAATGCCAGCTTCATCGAGCAAGCCGTCAAAGAAAATACTCTTTAGTTCTCTCTTTATTTTATGGTGAATATCTCTTCTTACAACAAATCCGATCTCTCCACGATCCTTAAGGGACTCAAATTTTACCGAGCTCTCGAAAAGCAAGTTGGTGCACGGGGTCGCGAACTTTTCGCGAGGAGTAGGTCTTCGCACGAGTCCTACCGTGTCGAATACGTCTGAGAAGATCATACGAGTCTCGAACCACTCGTCCTCTCTACTTATCAATCCCGATTCGATATCCAAGTTCCGAGAGAACAGATTGTCTGGAAACGAAACGATGCCCTCAAATGAGGAGTCCGACTCTTCGTCGGAGACGACATGGTCGATGTGTCGTTCAAGGAAGCTGAGAGAAAACTCCTCAAATCATAATTCTTAATTTTTCATTTTTTATTCCACTATGTCCACCACAGTACTTGATACCCTTATCCGAGAAATCGAGACACAGATTGACTCGGCAAGTATATCTCCGGAGCGCGTAAACTCAGGTGAAGTCATCTCCCTCGGAGACGGTATCGCCAAAGTTATCGGTCTCAGGCAAGTTGCGTACAACGAAGTCGTCGAATTCGAATCCGGCGCTAAGTGAGTTGCAATGAACCTTGAAGAAAATTTCGTCGGGGTCGTTATCCTCTCGGGAGTTGAGACGATTAAAGAAGGAATGATCGCAAAAACAACCGGTCGTATCCTCGAAGTTCCGGTCGGTCCAGGACTCCTCGGACGAGTCGTGGATGCCCTCGGGAATCCACTCGATGGACTCGGAGACATCAAGGCAACTGAATACTATCCGACAGAACGGGTGGCAACAGGAGTTATGAGCCGTAAATCGGTTCATGAACCAATGGCAACCGGTATCAAGGCGATCGATTCGCTCGTACCGATTGGACGAGGACAACGTGAACTTATCATCGGAGATCGTCAAACGGGTAAGACTCAGATTGCCATCGATACGATCCTCAATCAACGCGGACAAGATGTGAAATGTATCTACGTCGCTATCGGACAGAAAGATTCCAAGGTGGTTGCGATCGCTGAGGAACTCAGACGTGCCGGAGCGATGGAGTACACGACTATCGTCGCCGCTGGTGCCTCTGCTCCAGCATCTATGCAATGGCTCGCTCCATTCTCCGGATGTGCGATAGGAGAATACTTCATGCTTAATGGACAACACTCTCTCATCATCTACGATGACCTCTCCAAGCATGCGAATGCCTACCGAGAGATGTCCCTCCTCCTCCGACGTCCACCGGGACGCGAAGCGTATCCGGGAGATGTCTTCTATCTCCACTCTCGCCTCCTCGAACGATCAGCGAAACTCAATGATAGCCTTGGGGCCGGTTCTATGACTGCTCTCCCGATTATCGAAACACAGGGATGAGACGTCTCCGCGTACGTTCCAACAAACGTTATCTCTATCACGGATGGACAAATATTCTTGGAATCCAATCTCTTCAATGCGGGGGTACGACCGGCAATCAATGTCGGACTCTCTGTCTCTCGTGTCGGTGGATCTGCTCAGACCAAAGCCATGAAGCGTGTCGCCGGAACTCTCAAGCTCTCTCTCGCTCAATACCGAGAACTCGAAGCCTTTTCTCAATTTGCCTCAGATCTCGACGAGGATACCCGAGCACAGCTCGAACGTGGGAAACGTATGATCGAAATCCTCAAACAAGATGTCTATTCTCCGGTTCCATTCGAAAAACAGACCTGTATCATCTATGCCGGAACCAATGGGTATCTCGATACGATTGCTGTGGAAGAGATTAAAAATTTCGAAAAAGATCTCTTTATGAAACTCGAACAAGAGGAGTCCATTATCAAGACTATTCGCGAAAGCAAGGATCTCAGCGATGAAATGAAAACAAAATTGAATGGAGTATTGGAAGAAATCAAGAAAATGTATTAATCCATTTACCATAAATTATGTCATCAGGAAAGGAAATTAAGGCCCGTATCAAATCGGTCACGAATACAAAGAAGATCACTCGTGCGATGGAACTCATCTCGACAGTCAAGATGAAAAAATCCCAAGAGTGAGTTCTTTCGAGTCGTCCGTTTGCGCTCGCAACTCTCAAGATTTTCGCTAAAATCGGGGAGAGTCTCCGAGAGATTTCTGCGATTGCCGGACATGAGGGGGATCCTACTAATAGAGAAATTATGGTTGTCATCTCATCCAATAAATGACTCTGTGGTGGATATAATGTCAATACCTTCAAGAGGGTAGCTCAGTATCGCAAGGACCATCCAGATGCTATTATTGATTATATCAGCGTCGGGAAAAAGGCTCGTGAATTTATCCTCCGAACTGGAGGAAATCTCCTCGCAGATTTTTCGGATGCTATGAAAGATAACATAGAAGTTGGTGATATACGTCCTATCTCTTCTATGATTCGAAGTCTTTTTGCTCCACAAAAAAAAGAAGTCATTGATGAGAACGAGGATGAAGTGATACTCTATGATCGAGTAAATATTGTCTATAGTTACTATATCTCTGCCATTAATCAAAAATCCATCGTCAAGCAATTTCTCCCGCTCAATAGAGGAGATATTATCGAGTTCCTTGAGTCCATCGTCGGACAGGATATCTCCACTCTTCAGGAGTGAGAAACGTACGCTATTGAGCCCAACGGCGATACGCTTGTTAATGAAGTTATCCCTATGGTTCTTGATATGCTCGTTTACGAGATATTCCTCGAAGCCAAAGCCTCCGAACATTCCGCCCGTATGGTCGCCATGAAAAATGCCAAAGATAGTGCTGTGAAAAAAGTTGATTCCCTCACCCTCTCCTACAACAAAGCCCGTCAGGCGAGTATTACCAAGGAGGTAAGTGAAATCGTGAGTGGAGTTGAGAGTATGAAAGAATAGTTTTTAGCCAAACAAAAAAATGAAACTCAAAATCTACACTGATGGGTGAGCACGAAACAATCCGGGTCCTGCCGGGATTGGGGTGTATATCACTGATAGAGATGGCAGACCCATAGAGCGCCGACACAAATATCTCGGCATCGCAACCAATAATCAAGCAGAGTATCAATGAGCCCTGCACGGCATCCGCCGAGGCATCGAACTTGGAGCCCGAGAAATCGAACTCTATATGGACAGTCAACTCGTTATCAACCAGCTCGCAGGACTCTTTAAAATCAAAAACAAAGAATTGGCCGAGATAAAATTTGAGATAGAGAAAATAATTACTGCTTGGTGAGGAAAGATTCAATTCATACACATACCAAGAGAGCACAACAAAGAGGCCGACCGACTCTCTAATGTCGCGATGGATGAAGGATAAATAAAAATTTTGAAAATCGATCTTTTTCCCTATAATACCGGCGTTTTACATACCAAAAAGTTCAATACAATTATTACCTATTAACTATTCACTTTTTATGCAAACAGGAGTTATCAAAAAAATCATCGGGGTCGTCGTCGACGTCGAGTTCAGCAATGGATACGTTCCAGCTATCTACGATGCCCTCGAAGTCAAGGGCGCTCCGACGAAACTCATCCTCGAGGTACAGCAACAACTCGGTGATAGTATCGTCCGATGTATCGCTATGAACCCAACTGACGGAGTCAAGCGTGGTCTCGAAGTTGTCGCAACCGAATCTCCTATCCGTGTCCCGGTTGGTCCAGAGGTTCTCGGTCGTATGTTTAATGTCCTCGGAGACCCGATCGATGAGCAAGCAGCTCCGAAGTCTGATAACAAACTCCCCATCCACCGCAAGGCTCCCGATTTCGCTGAGCTCTCAACCCAGACAGAGATTTTCGAAACGGGTATCAAGGTTGTCGATCTCATCGCTCCGATGCTCAAGTGAGGAAAAGTAGGACTCTTCGGAGGAGCCTGAGTCGGAAAAACCGTCATCATGCAGGAACTCATCCACAATATCGCATCAGAACACGGAGGATACTCGGTCGTCGCCGGAGTCGGAGAGCGTACCCGTGAAGGGAATGATCTCTATCACGAGATGAAAGATTCCGGAGTTATTGACAAAACAGCCATGGTCTTCGGACAGATGAACGAAGCACCAGGACCTCGTGCCCGTGTCGCTCTCACCGGTCTCACAATGGCGGAATACTTCCGTGATATCGAAAAACGTGATGTCCTCCTCTTCGTTGACAATATCTTCCGATTCACCCAAGCCGGTTCAGAAATCTCTGCCCTCCTCGGACGTATCCCATCTGCCGTCGGATACCAACCGACACTCGCAACCGATATGGGAGCCCTCCAAGAACGTATCGCCTCAACCAAGAACGGATCTATTACGTCTGTCCAGGCGGTCTACGTCCCAGCTGACGATCTCACCGATCCGGCTCCAGCGAATACCTTCGCCCATCTTGATTCTACTGTTGTATTGAACCGATCTATCGCCGAACTCGGTATCTATCCTGCGGTTGATCCCCTCGATTCGACTTCTACCGTTCTTACACCAAAAGTCGTCGGAGAAGAACACTATACTATCGCTCGTAATGTCCAGAAAATCCTCCAGAGATATAAAGAACTCCAAGACATCATCGCCATCCTCGGTATGGACGAGCTCTCCGAAGAGGACAAACTCGCTGTCTCTCGGGCTCGTAAGATCCAACGTTTCTTCTCTCAGCCATTCTTCGTCGCAGAGCAATTCACCGGAACTCCTGGAGTTTATGCGAAGCTCGCAGACACGGTTCGTGGGTTCAAGATGATCGTCGCAGGAGAACTCGACCACATCGGAGAAAAACACTTCATGTACAAAGGATCCATCGAAGATGTTGTCGCCAGCTATGAAAAAGAAAAAGGAGAATAATATTCTTTATTACCAATAAATCATGCCTGAAATACCAAGTCATAATCCACTGACGCAACATATACAGACACTAAAAGATATTATCGCACATAATCCATTGGCACCAGAGGCTATACAAGCGAAAATACTTTTGGAACAAGTTGAGACTGAAAGTAATACAGGAAGAATCTTACACCAGACACAGAATAGAGAAGCTGGATTTATGAATATGTAATACCTATAATCTTATCAAGAATCATCCTATGCACCTGACTCTCGTATCTATTACTCGCAAGATCCTCGATCTCCCGTCGATCAAGTCGGTTACGATTCCAACCAAGGTTGGGGAGATTACTATTCTCCCGAATCATATGCCACTTATTACGGCTCTCGTGCCCGGTATCCTCACGGTTCGGTTCGATGGGAAGGAAACGTCCTATGCCATCGGTTGAGGGGTTGTAGAGACCTCTGGAAGTGTCCTCACGATCGCTGCCGATATGATAGAAGAGTGAAGTGAACTTAATCTCGAAGCGGTACGAGCAAAGAAAGAGGAAGCACGCAAACTCCTCGAGACGTATCGCGACACCCATGAAGTCATGGATATGGACCAATATGTCGAACTCGAGTACGAGTTCCTCAAAGAGAGCGCCAAGGAACAACTCGCCACGAGACCTCAATAATAAGAAAAGAATTCAAAAAAATCTCATCTCAGATAATCTGAGATGAGATTTTTGGTATTACAAAGCTTCCTACAAACTTTTTTCAAAAAAAATTTGCATTCCTACAAAATATATACTATCCTCTCATCGTTTTGATAGAATCTCCAAAAATTTTACCTCCTAACCGAAAACCATCGGTGGTTTTTTTTAAAAAATTATTTTTCTATTTTTTAAATTAAAATTTTTATGAAAACAAAAACTCAATATAGCTATATTGCTAAGAAAATATTATTTTCAACCTTAATCTTAACTTGATTTTTAACGAATAACGCCTTTGCTGATGATGTACCTATCAATATTCCATCAACTATACGTCCTCCTATTGATTATATACCAGTAGAATCAGTAGAAAAAGAGAATGTAAATATCGAAACCGAAGGTACGGGAACTACTTCCTGGATTCAAGACCTCATATCAAAAGTGAGTGCTGATAATATTGTTCCCGATAAGAATAAAGTCTTGCTCATACAAGATTATCTTCCCTGGTATTCCAATGCGAATATAGAAGAGCTTAATGCTCTCGGAATTACATATGATTCTATTAACTCCAATTCTTTACCGGACATAGATCTTAATAATTACAAGGCTATCATTATAACCTCCGATCAACCCGCTGGTTTTTATGATATCATAAGGCAACACAAAACCAGATGGGACGCATTTGTGAACAATGGATGACTCCTTATTTCTCATAATGGAGACCATGGATGGCAGAATGGGGATTCTGCATGAGTACTTCCCGGAGGAGTATGGAAAATGAATTCATATAATCAGGCTCTTTGGATGCGAAAAATAGATCATCCGATTATAACTGGACAACTTCCATGGAATTCAAATATAGCAACTCAGAATCCTTGGTATTTTAATAACTGGTATTGGTCCACGCATGGATATTTCAATAATCTCCCGACTGGGGCAATTGATGTTATTGATATCAATGATACTTCACGTCCAACATATATAGATTATACTTATGGGAAATGACGAGTTCTTGCCACTATGCAAACTCTCGAATATTGATATACCTATCTTGGAAAGAAAGAACTTCTCAGAAACGAATTTTTGATAGCAAAAAATTATGTACGACCATCACTCGCAACCAATATTCCTGATTTTCCTATTACTCACACTACTGATAATACCTATTCTTATGGGAGTACCAATATCTGATCTCCAAGCACTCCAACATATATTCCAGATGCCGGAGATCCAGTAAATATCGCCAATGGAGATTTCGGGTATAGTAATACTCTCCTTTCTCATAAAGGACTCGGGATAAACTACGAGTTCAAAATAAAATATTCCAACCAGGTCGACTACGAGGGAAATCTCTGATATAACTGGAGTCATAATTACAATCTGATGGTGTATCCGGGGAATTCAGGAAGTCTTATCTTTTTGGATGAAAATTTCGCACCGAGAGAATTTGTGAAAGTATCAGAGGGACTCTATGAAAACAAATCTCTTCGAGCGAAGCTTGTCGTAGAGAATAATCTCTCTACTATTTCTTTCGATAGCGGGAAAATATACTCTTTCAATGATGCGGGAAAGATTGCTAAAATCGCCGACAAGAACGGAAATAATCTGACATTCCAGTACGACGAAGAAAAGAAGCTCATAAAAACCATCGATACACTTGGGAGAGAAATAAACTACATGTATAATGCAGATTCCAGACTTCAAGAAATCGTGGACTTCACTGGAAAGAAAGTAATTTTCGGATACAGTGAAGCGGGTGATTTGGTGACCATTAAAATCGGAAACGAGGCAAATCCTCGGACTATTTCTTTTGAATACATAACATGAAATGCGAATGCGAAACTTAATCATAATATCACGAAACTCATAGACCCTAAAAATCAAACATATGTAGAGAATACTTACGATGAAAATGATCGGGTGAGTATCCAGAAATATGGTGATGGTGATGTGAAATATAGCTATACGATTGATCCAGTGACTCAGAAGGTTATAAAAAATGATGTAAAAAACCGAAATGGTGTAAAAACAGAATACAGTTTTGATGACAAAGGAAATGTCCTTTCCCGAAAGGTACAAACCACAACAGGAATAATCGAATTTACTTTCGAATATGATGATAATGGACGAATTATGAAGGATATGAAACCAAACAGAAATAGTACAGAAAATACCTATGATGACAAAGGAAGACTCATAAGCGAGAAGCAAATCGGAGAAGGAACAAGAACTACTCAGTATGAGTACAGCACGAATTATGACACTCCCACCAAAATAATGACCATAAATGGGCTCGTAGTAGAAAATACTTTGAATGATAAGGGGAACGTTGTAAAAACTGTTATAGATACTACTGGTGCGAAATTAGAAACGATTTATGAATATAACAGCAATGGCCAACTCACAAAAACTATTAATCCGAGAGGATTACAAACAAGTATCGAATATGATAATAACGGGAATATTAGCAAAATCACAAAGAAAGACTCTTCTCTCTTGTCAATTCTTTCCGCATGAATTGTAACTCAATTCGCCTACGATGCAGATGGAAATCCAACCACTATTATCGATGGCAACGGAAATACCAAGAGCATCACCTATGACGAATTCCACCAAATAACAAAAACTCTTTCGTCTGAGGGAATCACTCACTCTTTTGAGTACGATAAGAATGGGAAAGAGACGAAACAAGTTCTGATTCAGTCAGATGGAACTCCACTCGAAACCATGAAGAGTTATGATATCCTTGATCATCTTGTTGAGATAAATCGGCAGATTATTCCAGGAAAAACAGCAAATATACAATATGAGTACGATGGAAATGAAAATGTGAAAAAGATCACCTATCCAAACGGAACGATGAAAGAATTCGTCTACAACGAACAGGATAAGGTTATAAAGACTATTGTTTGAGGACAGGAAATGAAGTATCAATACGATAATAATGGGAATGTCGTTAAAATAATTGACCCAAAAGGAAATACTCAGGATATACAATATAATCTCTTCGATGAACCAGTAAAAATAACTGATTCCAAGGGAACGTATACTCTCTTCACGTATGATACCGCTGGAAATATCACGACAAGCCAAGTCTTTGACACAAACAATATCCTCCTCTCCAAGCAATCCAGAGAGTATGATATCTTCTCCCATCTTGTGAAACAGATCGGGTATAGTGTCACGGGCGATGACACTATTGCGACGAAGTATGTATACGAGAAAGGACTTTTGACTGAGAAAATAGATCCGAAAGGAAATAACACAAAACTCAGTTACGATATCTATGGTAGAGCTATAGACACTACCGATAGTATTGGAAACAAACAAGTTTTTGTATATGATAACAACGGAAATATTATTTCCAAGAAGCTTGTTCAATCGAACGGAAATACCACGGAGACAAAGTATATCTATGATCGAGATAATAGACTCGTGCTCAGTCGTATTGTCGGAGAAGGTATTCAGGCGATAGAAACAAAATATACCTACAATACTCTGAATCAGATTCTAGAAACCATTGATGGAAATGGAAATCACACAAAGTATGCCTATGATGGACTGGGGAACGTCCTTGTAAAAACTGAGACCATAAATGGAAAAGAAGTGAAAACCAGCTACGAGTATGATAGTATGGGGAATGTTACGGGCATCACAGATGCGAATGGAAACAAAACCGTATACGAGTATGATAATCTCAATCGACGAACCAAAGAAATCCTCGTGGATGGTAGTACGACTACCTATTCTTACGATGCGAATGGAAATCTTGCATCATATACCGATCCCAACGGAACAACCGTAACAAATTCTTACGATGCCCTTAATCGTCTCACCAAGCGTTCTATTACACGAGGAACGAATGTTCTCGGAGTAACCGAAGAGATCTATTCTTACGATGCTCTCGGACGACTTATTGGAGGGAATGACGATCAGAATAATCTCCTCGCATTTGAGTATGATGGACTGAATAACCTTATAAAGGAGACAAATAATGGGAAATCTGTGAGTTACGGATACGATGCAAACAGTAATCTCACGAATCTCCTCTTCCCATCCGGCAAGAAACTCGACAGAGCTTATGATCAAACAAATCGTCTCATGGGAATATCTCTCGACGGAAAGAATATCGCAAGTTACGGATATAATTCTCTCACTCTTGATTCTCTCACCCTCGCAAACGGAGCCAAGACGAGTTACGGATACGATACGCTTCTTCGATTGAAGGAACTCACCAATATTGGAAAAGAGGAGGTGAGAAAAGGCAAGAATACAACTATACAGGACAGTATTATCAACAAATATACGTTCTCCTACGATGCCACCAGTAATATTCTCGGGAATGGTCACGATAATTACTCATACGATACTCTTAGTCGACTCACACAGACACAATACGAGCCAGCACAAGACAAGAAAAGTACCACAGAGTCGTTTGTCTACGATCCAATGGGCAATCGCCTCACCTCTCTCGTAACACAGACCAAAGAAAACGAGAAAGAGAAAAACAAAAAAGACGACAAGACCAAGACAGATACCACCAGTTATACGAGTAATATCCTCAACCAGTACACCTGAGTGGACAAAACCAAACTCACGTATGACAAGAATGGAAATCTCGTGAGCAATGGGAAGTTCCGGTTTGCATATGACTACAGGAATCGACTCGTTGAGGTGAGGAAGTTAGGAGACCATGATGATAACAAACACTCAAAAGACAAAACTATCAAGACGAAACTCCTTGCAGAATTCAAGTATGACGTCCTCGGTAGAAGACTCACAAAAACCGTCTATGAGGACGAAGACGAAATCAAGAAAACTATCAGATATACCTATTCAAACAATGACGCTATCGAAGAAAATGAGTACCGATATGACGATGAAAAAGAAAAATTGAAAAATGTAAGGGAATACATATACTGAAAATGAGTTGATGATATTCTTGTGATGATTGTAAGTACTACTGATGGCAAGAAGAAAATCGAGAATAGGTATTTCTACCAGAAAGATCAACTCGGAAGTATCACGGCTATAACTGACAAGGATGGAAAAATAGTCGAGGAATACAAATACGATGCCTTCGGAAAGGCATATATCCGAGATGGAAAGTCTAATAATTGGAGAGAATTCAAGGAATCGAAAATTGGAAATGTGAGATTGTTTACGGGGAGAGAGTACGACAAGGAAATAGGATTGTATTACTATCGCGCACGATACTATTCCGCAGACCTTGGACGATTCATTAGTCGAGACCCAATTGGGATGAGTGACAATGTGAATCTGTACAGTTATGTTGGGAATAATCCAGTGAAGTTTGTGGATGCGATGGGTTTAGAAAAAGCTTTGTTTATTAGAAATAATGAGTGAAATGCTTGGTATTTTGAAAGTATGGATATTTTGAGTTGAAATACATGACATGCAGCATTTTACTTCATAAATAACTGACAAGAATATTTAATTAACTATAACCCGTTAGGGTCAACTTGATTAAATCCATCTTGAGATGGAGATATGTTTCTCTGAACAGTAAATGGAACTAATGAATGAGCGTCAAATATTGATGATTATAGAAGCATTATTATAAATTGAAGTGATGATTTATACTCAACAACAAAAATAAGTAGTAATTATATAAATACAAATAAACTTTCAGAATGGTATAATACATATTATGAGACAACACCTTCATATAATACTTTTACAAATAATTGTAGTGATCAAGTTGAAGCAGCTTTAGAGTATGCATGATTTTTTGAATATACTGAAATATATTGAATTCCTACACCATTACCATGAAATGTATTGTTACCATGAACCACTCCATGATGACTTTGATATGATATAAACTTGGAACTGTTTTATAAAAATCTAGTTTATTAATTTTTTAATTTAATATTTAGTATCAAATATATGAAAAAAATTTATAAATTAATATTAATAATAATATCATTTCTGCTTTTAATATTTTGACTCTGATATATTAATAGGGTAGTTAGTGATTTAAAAGAAACAAGTATTAAAGAAAATATAATAGTCTCTTTAATATGAAAATGATGATTATTTTTAATAAATCCTAATACTGAAAAAATAGAATCTTTTTCTTGAAATTACAACAAAGTTGAGAAAGTTAGTTTAGATATTAATACGAAAATATTTAGTCCAAATAAAGAATTTTATTTTAAGAAGTCATGACTTTTTAATAAAAAAGATGAATTATTAATAAGATCTTGGCTATATCCTGATCATAGGACACAATGACTATGGACAAAAAATAGTAAATATTTAATAAGGACTGACTGACACGTAGTAAGATTATTTTGAATGTTTTTTAGTACACCAACGCTTGAGCAAATAATACATGTAGTAGAGCCTACTACAAAAAAGAGTAAACAAATATTATTGTATAATGAAGATTGAAAGCTTTTACAGATTGATAAAATTGAATGATTTATTATAAATTAAAGCTAAAAATAAGTAATCAAATCTATACTTATGATTATAGAAATAGACTCTCCAAAACCGTCTATGAGGAAGAAGACGAAATCAAGAAAATCATCCGATATACCTACTCAAACAACGATGCTATCGAAGAAAATGAGTACCGATATGACGATGGAAAAGAAAAATTGAAAAATGCAAGGGAATACGCCCGTAGGAAGTACTCCTGGGGTGCATATACTTGATATTCTTGTGATGATTGTAAGTACTAATGATGGCAAGAAGAAAATCGAGAATAGGTATTTTTATCAGAAAGACCAGCTCGGAAGTATCACGGCTATAACTGACAAGGATGGAAAAGTAGTCGAGGAATACAAATATGATGCCTTCGGAAAGGTATATATCCGAGATGGGAAGTCTGATAATTGGAGGGGATTCAAGGAGTCAAAAGTTGGGAATGTGAGATTATTTACTGGACGTGAGTATGATCGAGAGATTGGGCTGTATTACTACCGTGCACGATATTACAGTACAGAACTCGGAAGATTTATTAGTCGAGATCCGATTGGGATGAGTGATAATATAAATCTGTACAGTTATGTTGGAAATAATCCGGTGAGGTTTGTGGATGCGATGGGGAGGGAGAAACAAATAGTAGCTATTGACACATATTTTTATACTCAAATTAATAATGTTATTAATCAACCTTGGTATAATAAAATAAATCCTTTGGATTTTATAGGCGATACCGCAAATGAATATAATTTTAAACTTAAAGAACCTTTCTATAATAACGATTACAGTAAACAGGTATTTACTGTAGAATGATCAGAGATTAGGGGGGATGAAATGTGAAATTTCTTTATTGGCTTTAATGGTGCGGAACACTGAATAAATCTTCCGACAATCTCAATTATGGCATATTGATGACAATATATTGCTGAAGTTTCAGATAATTGAGCGTGATATCTTGAATGACTTATATCTGCTGCAAATAACGAGTGAGAAGATAATATTTGGTATATTGCTTGATATATTTATAATCAAGCAATACATTCATCAACCACCAATGAATCTTTTAATAAAGGGTTGCTTCAGAATCTTTTAATTGTGGCAAGACAATATTCAATAAATTATAATAAATAAAAATATGTATAAATTCTGATTTTTCGGTTTTCTACTAATAACAATAGTTTTATTGATATTTCACAATTATTCTATCAATAATGAACATAGTAGATTCATAACCATGGAACATCAACTGGACTCGGTTATTTTTGAAGATAAAATAACTCCTATTGTGAACTGGATTGAACAAAATCCTACATTTGAGCATTATAATATTGATTGATCTCTACGTGCTAATGGGGTTAATGATCAAAATATTGAAGTCCTAAAAAAATTATTTGATAAGTCTTGAGTAAAAGACTTATCAAATAATAATAATACTACAAAATTAGTTTTAATAAAATATATAAACAATATTAATCCTTCGGCCTATGATTGTGTTTATCTTTATTGAAAAAATTCTTTTAAGAATAGATGAATCATCTGAAAGCCTTCCACTGATTCTAAATTATTTGAACTCTTTGGCTCAAAAATGGCAAGTAATAAGCTTTATAAAATAAATGATGACTATGCAAAATATTGCACTTTCCCACTCTTTTACTAGTTACTACATAATATTATGGATATCGTTGTCTGTTGTCGGTGTAAAAATATTAATTAATTCTCATAGGACACCTGATAATAAAATTCATATAAGCTTTCCATTTGTATGATGGAAAATATTTACTTTTTTGGTAGCAACGGGTATTTTATCAGCCATGGCACCTATTGCCAATGACCCTACGTGGGATATTCCAGAAACTATCATGATGTGTAGTCTAACATTTCTCACAGCACCTTGGACTACTGGAATCATATATCGGGCAATTGTATGATATGAAAGAGTCTGGGGGGAAATTTACGTTGCTATGATTATGTTGTTATTTAGTGCCAGTTGGTCATACGATTTATATGTATGGATTTGGCAATGAATATATCCAGTTTCGTGGTCATGAAACTTAATGATTTCCCCCATTCTTTATCTTTGTGCTTGAGCTTTTTGGAGTCTTGAGTGGAGAGATTGAAAATGAGTCATATTCTCCTTTCAAGAAAAGCGGTGGATTATGAATAATTCCCAAGATGGGCAATTACAAAAGTTATTACCATTTATATCTTTATTTCTTCTTCTTTGAATAGTAATATTTTGATGATTTTTATATGTTAATATGTAACTTACATAAAAATCTCATCTCAGATAATCTGAGATGAGATTTTTATTGGACGTTTTGTGATTAGAGGAGCTCTACGGTTCCTCCGGCAGCGGTTACCTTGTCTTGTGCCTGCTTGCTGGCTCGGTGGATTCGGATGGAGACTTTTTGAGTGATCTCACCATTTCCGAGGAGTTTCAAGAGAGCGTCTTTTTTACGGATGATTCCCTTCTCGAAGAGGACTTCATTATCAATAGTCGTGATACCGGCATCTGCGAGCTTCTGGAGTTGGCTAACATTGATTGGAGCAAATGGTACAGTATCAAAAGCAGTAAACCCTCGTTTCTTTGGCATACGACGGAATAATGGACTCTGTCCTCATTCGAACACGGCTTTGACTTTTCCACCTCCTGTACGAGCATTCTGTCCCTTACATCCACGACCGGAAAATGTTCCTTTTCCAGAACCATTTCCTCGACCGACACGCATGCGAGCCTTGGAAGAACCGGGAGTAGCTTTTATAGTATTATGAGAAAGCATAGAATAATTATATAGTTAATGATTATTGTTATTGTTGTTGTAGGGAACGAACACTTTGTTCCCTTTATTTCTTGGCTGTTTTAGCAGCTGGCTTCTTAGTCGCTGCCTTAGTAGCTGGCTTTGCAGCTGGTTTTTTAGCAGCCGGAGCTTTTTTTGCGACTGCTTTTTTTGCAGGAGCCTTTACTTCCACTGCTTTTACCACTTCCTTCGCAACAACTGGAGCCTCTTTCTTTGCGATTGCTTTTGCTTCAGTTACTTTTGGAGCAACCTCTTTTGTTCCTTCTTCAGAAACTACTGAGGTCTTCATAGGTCTTACTGCTACTTTTTTGAGAGTAGAAAGAGCCTTCATGGTTACCCGAGCGTTGGTGATAGGATTATTGGCTCCACGTTGTTTCGCGAGGATATCCTTGATACCAGAAACGGCGAAAATCTTACGAGCAGAACCTCCAGAGATAATACCGGTTCCCTTTGAGGCTGGATGAATGAAAATATTTGCTGCTTTATATGAAGCGGTGAGATCATGAGCGATAGTTCCATCCATGATGGCAAAAGAAATGAGATTCTTTTTCGCATCCCGAACAGCTTTTTCGATAGCGATAACTACTTCTCCGGCTTTCCCGATACCAAACCCGACTGTTCCTTTCCCATTCCCAATAACCACAGAGGCACGGAAACGAAGTTGTCGACCACCGGCAGTGACACGAGTAACTCGATCAACTCAGAGAAGCTCTTCTTGGAACTCTTTCGGAGCATCCTTAAAACCTCCTCCTTTCTTGTCATCTCGAGGACGTTTATTATTATCTCGTTGACCCCCCTGTTGAACTCTCACTGGAGCGCTCACTGGAGTTGTCGTAGTATCGGTGGTAGTAGTATCTGCCATAGAAATGGAAAAAATAAATAATTAAAATTGAAGTCCGCCTGATCTCGCTCCTTCAGCGAGTTTCTTTACTCGTCCCGCATAGAGGAATCCGCCTCGATCAAATACACACGTAGTGATTCCGAGAGCCTTTGCCTTCTCAGCAAGCTCCTGACCAACTTTTTCTGCACATTCTGATTTTGTTCCTTTTTTCATTTTCAAATCACTAGTCGCGCAGAGTGTTTTTGCAGCAACATCATCGATCATCTGTGCGTAGATGGATGTATTACTTCGAAACACAGCGAGACGTGGTTTGGCAGCAGTACCGCTTATGGTTGAGCGAATACGAGCTTGTCGTCGGGAGCGTTTTTTAAGCTTTTCTAACATAGACTTGTATTATAATAATAAATAGAGTGTGTTCTTGAGATGGAGTTTTATTTCTTACCTCCGGTCTTACCTGCCTTACGTCGTACGTATTCTCCAACATATCGGATACCCTTTCCTTTGTATGGTTCTGGTTTTTTCTTGGATCGAATGAGTGCTGCGAAGTACCCAACCTGTTGTTTATCAATTCCTGTTATATGTACGATGTTTTTTTCTTTCTCATCCATAGCAACAGTGATTCCTGCTGGAGCCATAATATCGACTTTGTGAGAGAAACCGACAGCGAGAACAATCTTCGTTGGAGATGCAACTTCAAATTTGTACCCAACTCCTTGGATTTCGAGGGATTTCTTGTATCCTTCAGATACTCCGACAACCATATTAGCTACGAGTGCTCGAGTGAGTCCCCACATAGCTCTTTCCTGTGTATTGTTTTCATCTGCAATAGAAACAATGAGAGTGTTATCCTGTTGCTCGAGAGAAGTACAATCCTGAAGAATATACTTGAGCTCTCCTTTTGGTCCAGAGACGGTGAGATTTTTACCGTCTACCTTCACACTAACTCCAGTTGGGAGAACGATGGGAAGTTTTCAAATTCGAGACATATAAATTAGATTAATGAATAATTATTGTGTAGGGAACGATCATATCGTTCCGATTAATACACCTCACAAAGGAGTTCTCCTCCAGTTTTCAGTGCAAATGCCTCATATCCGGTGATAATACCTTTTGGAGTTGAGAGAATAAAGATACCATGTCCATTTCGTGATTTACGAATATCTTCGGATTTGATATAAATCCTCTGTCCTGGTCGACTGATGCGACGAAAAGACGGAAGGTATTTCGTTTTGCGAACATCATGAAGAGTTACGAGAATCTCACGTTTATCTGCGCTTACAGTATGGGATACGACATAAGCATTCTTTTCGAGGATTGAGACGATTTTCTCTTTCAATCCAGAATATGGGATGCTTACAACTGCGAGTCGTGCAAGATATCCGTTTCGGATTCTTGTAAGCAAGTCTGCAATTGGATCATTTATCATAGTGACGATTAAGTTAAAAATAATATTCAAGAATTTTGGTTTTTAAAAGAGAGATTACCAACTGGATTTACGTACTCCCATCAATTCTCCGGCATTAGCACGCTCACGAACACAGATACGACACATATCGAACTTATTCATATATCCGCGAGATCTTCCGCAGATAGAACATCGATGATAGAGTCGAGTCGCAAACTTGATTGTCTTTCCCGCTTGAAAAAGAGTGGTTGCTTTCGCTTGAGCTTTGCTGCATTTTACTTCTAGAGCCTTTCTTGCCATAGTAGGTAGAGAATAATGGTATATAAAAATAGATTTAATGTATTACTTTACAAAGGGGAATCCGATTGCATCGAGCAATGCTTTTGTGTGTGTCTTTTCTTGTGATTTGAATTTAATTGTTATCTGCATCCCATGAGGTTTGACGACATCAAGCTGAGGAACTTCTGGAAATATCGTGTGTTCTCGAATACCGAAGTTAAAGTTCCCTCTCTCATCGAATGATTTTCCAGAAATACCACGGAAATCTCGAACTCGAGGAAGAATAACTTGAACGAGTTTTTCGAGGAAGTAGAACATTCGATCTCCCCGGAGCGTGACCGTCATACCAACGGGCATCCCTACTTTGAGTTTGAAGTTGGAAATCGCCTTTTTGGCATTAACAACCGTAGGCATTTGCCCAGAGATAAGAGCGAGATCGTTCTTGAGACTGGAAAAATCCTTATTTCCGCTCGCGATATAACTCCCGATTCCCATATTGAGAACTATCTTCTCAATTCTTGGTACTTCCATAGGGTTCTCGATACCGAGAGCTTTTTGCACCTGTGGGAGGATTTTTTTATTATACTGTTCTTTAAAAGACATGTTGGAAAAATTAAGTTGTTAATTATGTATTGGGGGGTATTTTAGAGGGTTTTACCAGATTTCTTTGCTATGCGAACTTTTTTATCTCCTTCCATTTTCATACCAATACGAGTTGGCTTCCCAGACTCAGGATCGAGAATCATAACATTGGAAGCTTGGATTGGCTTTTCCACCTTGACAATCTGACCAGGAGTCGTTCATTGCTTTTTCATGTGGCGAGTCGCGATATTGACCCCTTCTACAACGATAAGACGAGATTCTGGATTGGTGGCAAGGATTTTTCCTTTCTTTCCTTTATCTTTTCCAGACATCACCTGTACCATATCTCCACTGCGGACTTTCATAAAATGCAAACGAATAATAAATAAAATAGATTTTTCTTAGAGTACCTCTGACGCGAGACTCACGATCTTTTGGAATCCTTTGGCTCTCAATTCTCGAAATACTGGACCGAATACACGAGTTCCTTTTGGCTCATTACTGTCATTGATAATAACACATCCGTTATCATCGGATCGAACACTTGTACCATCACTTCGCTTCACAGAGAAGGCAGTTCTCACAACCACAGCCTTAACAACTGTTTTTTTCTTGATATTTCCTTGTGGGAGTGCTTTTTTGACGGAACATACGATGATGTCACCCACGGAAGCATAACGTCTCTTTGATCCACCAAGAACCTTGATGCAGAGAACTTCTTTTGCTCCAGTATTATCGACAACAACGAGTCTAGTTTCTGTTTGTATCATACGAATAAAAAATTATGAGTTGTTAGTGTATTATAAATGCTTCGTGATCGAATCTTAATTATGCTGCAGTTGTAATTTTCCAGCATTTTGTTTTACTGAGTGGTCGAGTCTCCTCGATAGTCACCTCTTGTCCGAGTGTACAACTATTCAATTCATCATGCGCATAAAACTTTGAGGAAGCTTTGTAACGTTTCTTATATTTTGGATGAACTTTGTAGGTGTCAACGGTTACAACGATGGTTTTGTCCATCTTGATGCTTGTAACGATACCGGTTTGTGTTCTCATTGGAAAATTAGAGTAAAAAAGATAATTAGGAATTGACTTCTGTCATCTGAAGTAGAGCGATATACTTTCGATAGAGTCGAATAGTATGTGTCTGCTTGAGCTCATTTGCTCGATGCTTCATATTGAGGAGGAAAAGTTCTCTCTCAGATTTAGCGAGTTCTTTTGCGAGTCCTTCTGCATCAAGAGTACTGAGTTCTACTGGTGTCTTGAATGTGGTTACTTGCTTTTTCATAAAAAGGATTGAATTATAATTAAATGAGGATCTTCGTCTTAACCGGGAGTTTGTATGAAGCGAGCTCAAAAGCAACTCTTGCAACTTCTGGAGAAACTCATGACATTTCAAAGAGTATTCTTCCAGGTTTTACAGGAGCGCGATACATTTCCGGACTTCCCTTTCCTCATCCCATCGGAACCTCGAGAGGTTTCTTGGTATATGGACGATCAGGGAATATACGAATCCAAAGTTTTCCACCCTTTTTGAGGGAGCGTATAATAGATCTTCGAGCGGCTTCGATTTGTCGGGAAGTAATAAACCCCGATTCCACCGTTTTTATAGCAAAGCTTCCGAAAGCAATCTCGGCACCTCTCGTCGCAACCCCCTTTAGAGTTCCGCGTTGGGACTTCCGATATTTCGTTTTTTTCGGCTGTAACATATCTTTTAATGGTAAGTAGTATAGAATTTTTTATGAAAAGTCAAACGTTTTTTATTTTTTATAAATGTCTCCTTTATATATCCAAACTTTCATCCCGATAACCCCATATATAGTATTGGCACGTTCGATAGAATAGTCGATATCAGAACGAATGGTTTGTCGTGGAATAGCTCCATCCTTGTATGTTTCTGTTCGAGCGATTTCCGCACCATTGAGACGACCTGAGAGGATTACCTTAATTCCGAGACCTCCTTTTTCCATAGTCTTAACGAGAGCATTCTTGACAACTCGACGGTATGGGAGTTTCTTCTCAATCTGTCGTGCGATAGAATCTGCGACGAGAGAAGCGGAAAGTTCTGGTTTTTTTACCTCTTTAACCTCAATAGCGTATTTTCCAGGGAAATTTTTCTGAATCTCATCCTCTAATTTGGCAAGATTTTCTCCGTTTTTTCCGAGCACGAATGCAGTCTTGGAGGTATAGATTACCACAGAAGTTTCTGAGTCTGTATGATTGATGAAGATATTTCCCACTGGGATACCAGTAAGGAACTTCACTATAAAGATGCGGAGCTGAACATCGGCTGCAACACTTTTACCATAATCTTTCCGATCATAGTATCCTGTTGTCTTCCAAGTCTTACTATATCCGATCCTAAACGCGAGCGGGCTAACTTTATGTCCCATAGAGTAAATGCAAATAATAAAAATAAGGTTTTTAAAAACAGTGTATATGCCTACTTGACACGGAGTTCCAAAAATACATTGGAAGTTCTTTTGAGTATTCGGTGTGATCTCCCTCTTGAGATAGGATTTCCTCGTTTATATACGATACCCTTCGTAACACTTATCTGTGAGATAACGAGTCCTGGAAGCTCTTGCATATCATTGTGAATGGCATTAGCAATAGCGCTCTCAAGGATCTTATGAATAAGGAACCCTCCTTTATTCGGCATAAACCGAAGGATATCAAGTGCTTTCTTTGCTTCCATACCACGAACGATTTTAGCTATAACATTGAGCTTTTTGTCGGATATACGAATATTGTTTGCGATTGCTTTCATAAAAAATTGAAATGAAAATGAAAAAATAACTCTTATTTATTTCCTGCGTGTCCAGTAAATCTGCGTGTAAAAGAAAACTCTCCGAGTTTATGTCCAACCATATCCTCTGTAACAAATACTGGAGTATGAACCTTTCCATTGTGAACACCGAAGGTGTGACCGACAAATTCTGGGATAACCGTACATGAGCGAGACCATGTCTTAACGACAGTCTTCTTCCCGGATTCATTCAGTCGTTCAACTTTCTGAAGGAGTCTGGAATCTATGTAAGGTCATTTTCTAAGACTACGTGTCATATTGTAAAAAGTTATTATGTAGGGAACGAATGCTTCGTTCCTTGTAATTAAATTTTGTTCCTTGTAATATTTATCCAACGAGTTTCCCTCGGCGGGTTCTGATAACCCATTGATTCGTGTCTTTTCTGTTGCGAGTCTTGACTCCACGAGCTGGTTTCCCCCAAGGAGTTTTTGGCCCCTTTCTCTGCCCGAGTGATTGGTGTCATTCTCATCCTCCATGTGGATGGTCAACAGCATTCATGGACATACCGAGAACGGTTGGTCGCCTCCCCATCCATCGAGAACGTCCTGCTTTACCGATAACAATTTGATTGTGGTCAGTATTAGAAACAACTCCGATAGTTGCGTAACACTTCTTGTGAACTTTTCTGATTTCTCCTGATGGCATCTTAAGCTGTGTATATTCTCCCTCTTGAGAGAGTATCATTGCAGACGATCCAGCAGAACGAACGCTTGAAGCTCCAGCATTTACGATGAGTTCTGCATTATAAACGGTGAGTCCGGTTGGAATATTTCCAATAAGGAGACGATTCCCAGAAACAGGTTTCGCATCATCAGCAGTAACGATAATATCACCTACCTTCATGTCTTTGTGGGCAAGAATATATCGACGTTCTCCGTCAAAGTAACAAACGAGAGCGATATAAGCAGTACGGAATGGATCATATTCAATCGTTTCAACTTTTGCATTGATACCAAGCTTGTCCGTGAAATAGAAATCTATCTTTCGGTAGAGTTTCTTGTGTCCACCTCCTTGGTGACGAACCGTGATGCGACCAGCACTATTACGACCCGCTTGACTTGACTTACCGTACGTAAGCGCCTTGTGTGGTTTGCTCGTTGTAAGCTCATCGAACGTGTACCCAGTCATCTGTCTGCGGCCGGGAGTAGTTGGTTTAAATTTCTTGATTGCCATAAATAATGATAAGTTATAGTTTTGGTAGTATGGGTAATATTAAAAATTATTCCTTTATTGCTATCTTTTGAAGATCAGCGATTCGTTGTCCTTTTTTGAGAGTTACGAGTGCTTTAAGGTGATTTTTTCTCTTTACCTGAACACCATGTTTGCTATTGCGGAACTTTTCACGAGTATTGATAATATTTACCTTTTCAACAGTCACATTATAGAGACGTTCAAATGTCGTACGAACATCAACCTTGGTGGATGATGGCGATACGATAACCGTATACACTCCCTCGAGTTCAAGCCGTTGGCTCTTTTCGGTTACGACAGGTTTTTTAATAGTAGTATAAAGTGACATAGAAAAGAAAAATTATTGGTTATTTTATTAGAGGTACATAGAATACAATCTCTCAATCGATGCTTTCGTAAATACAAGGTCATTGTATTTAAGGAGATCCATAGGATTGAGGTAATTTACTCCGATGAATTTCACCGTTGGAATATTACGACCCCCGGTAAATGCTCCAGTATCCTCTGGGCAGACAGCAAATACTCCAGAAGTAACATTCATTTTCGTTACAAGATCGATCATTTTTTTGGTTTTCATAGCGTCTTCAGAAAAAGACTCAACGATCTTGATACCATTTGCTCCTGCCTTTGATGAAAGGAGAGAGAAAAGTGCTGCACGACGTTCTTTTTTATTCATGCGAATCGTGAAATTTTGTGTTTTCTCAGGACCGAAGGCAACCCCTCCACCTCGTCTTACTGGAGATCGAGCATCACCGACGCGGGCATTACCAGTTCCTTTCTGTTTGAAAAGCTTACGAGTTGATCCAGTTACTTCGGCTCGGCTTTTCGTATGAGCAATAGCAATACGAGCATTAGAGCGTTGAAGACGAAGGAGTCTATGGATAAGTCCCATCTGGACTTCTCGACCAAAGAGCTCATCCTTGAGAGCGATGGTTCCGTTTTCCTTTCCTTCTTGTGTATAGAGAGCTGCTTTCATGATAGGTATTTAAAACAATTAGAAATCTAAAACTATAAGTGAATTTCGAGCTCCTGGAACTGGTCCATGGAGAGCGATAACATTAATATTCTTATTCACCAATTCTACTTTGATTTTTTTAAGAGTAATGGTCTCAAGTCCCATATGTCCGTGCATCTTCTGCCCTGGTTTGGTTCGGCGTGGCTTACGACATCCGATAGAACCGAGTGCTCGGTGGAATTTAGATCCGTGTCCTCCTGGTCATCCCTTGAAGTTATGACGTTTCATCGCCCCCTGGAACCCCTTACCTTTGGAGACACCGTGAATCGTTACCATCTCGATATCATCAAGAACATCAAGACTTACACTATCACCAACCTTGAGTTCTGTCATAGCTCCAGTGAATGGGAATTCTCGGATAAAAGAAAGATTACCGTCTGTTGCTTCAAGAACAATCGCCTCATAACCATCAGTTTCGACAGTTTTGATTTGTACTACCTTAAGTTCTGGGATTTTGATAAGCGTTACTGGGACAAACGCACCACCTTTGATGATACGAGTCATTTCGAGCTTTTTCCCTATAAGTCCAGCCATTTGAATATAAAAAGTTACAAAACTATAAACAATATTATTGTATCAATATACAGAATCTGGAGTGCAAAAATACATCTGGTTCCAGAGATATTCTCATAATGTCTTATGCACTGTGAGAGGTTGCACCGCATCTTGTCCGAACGAATCGACCAACTATACCGTACAACATCGTGCTTCATTAAATTGAAAGTGGGGGTATTCTATAAAAAAAGAACCATATGTCAAAAGTTTTTTGAAAAATCTTTTTAAGATGGTATATCTATACAGAAAACTCGTAAGAAAACTTGCTTTTTTTTCATTTTTGAGTATAGAGGGAGTATCTATATTGCATAAAATTACCGTTTATGCCAATCCTCCAAGAAATACAAACACGCAAGAAGTATCGGGCATTATGGATTATCATAACTGTACTGGTCTTGTGTGGGGGTGTGGGATATGCGGGATATGTTTTTTTCTGGAAACCTGCAACCGATCCACTTGCGGGATATACTATCCATACAGTGCAGCGTGGGGATGTCTCTACTTCCATCGAAAGCGATGGAAAGGTCCTCTATAAGGATGTCTACAGTGTTCATTTCCCTGTTGGTGGAACACTCCGAGAGATATCGAAAAAGAAGGGGAATATGGTGAAAAAGGGCGAGATACTCGCTCGTCTCGATGATACGAGCGCTCGCACAGCCCTCGAGAGAGCTGAGATCGCTGTCCGAAGTGCTGAGGCAAATCTACAGGCGAGAAAAACGAGCAAAACCTCTCCTGGAGATATTAATCTCTCAAATGAGCAGGTATCGAGCAGTATTACAGCGTATGAAACTATTAAATTACAGATGAAAGCAGAAATTGATAATGCACAAAAATCCCTCGAGAGTGCCATCCTTACTAAAAATACAACTACAACTGAGCTACAAAATACTGAAGAGACTATCCGAAAAGAGCTCACATCTGCCGAGCTCTCGGTAGATGCAAATGAGGCGGATTATAAGGCTTCGGTCAATCTCCTTAAGAGAATAGAGTCCGAGGAAAATGAGAAACAACAAAATATTCGACAACGCATCGCTGCGGAAATAGATGGAAATCTCACAAATATAGCACAGTATATCTATGATGCAGATATATTCCTTGGAGTAACAAATACGAATAGGGCCAAAAATGATGCCTTTGAGATGTACCTCTCTGCAAAAAATACAAATCTCAAGACAACTGCGGAAAACAGTCTCCGAAACACTATAATAACATTTGAGGATTTTACTGGACGTTGGACAGCTACAAAAACCGGGACATGAGTCGAAGATATAAGGAAAATGGGGGAAGAAAACAGTCGTCTCATCGAAAATATGATCGACACTCTCTCAAAAATCACTGAGGCGACGAGGAATTCCGTCTCCTCCTCGACATTCCCAGAAACTACGATCAATTCATATATTACTCATTTTCAATCATCCATCAGCATACTCCAGACTAAAAGGCAGGCGCTCCTCGATTTGAACCAATCTTTTGATATAGGAGAAATAAGTATGAAAAATCGCCTTCTTACACAGGAGGATGTCGTAACTACGATAGCTTCCAAGCTTGATCTTGCAAAAAATGCTCTTGATAGAACCCTTTCTCTTAGCAATACTTCTCTCCTTTCTGCCCGATCCAAACTGGAGCTCGCCATCAAACAGTATGAAACAGCTCAGAAACAATATGATAATATTCGTCTCACTGCCGTGTCCAATATCGCCAATGCCAAGCAACAAATCGATATTTCCAATGCTTCACTCAAACTCAAGCAGGAACCTGTATCCCTCGATGAACTCCGACCACTCCAAATAGCAATTGAGAGTGCGAAAAAAGATCTGCAGGATGCAAAAAAACAGCTCGCTGATATGGTACTTACAAGTCCCACTGACGGAGTTGTGTCCGAGGTGAATGGACTCGCTGGAGAAATCGTCCTCTCTCCAGCGACGAGACCTTTTATGACAATCGTCGATGTCTCTCATCCTTATATAGAAGCGCGTATCGAGGAACTCGATATCAGTAAAATTCACCTTGAACAACCCACACTTATTACTTTCGACTCCCTCGAAAATACCATATTTACTGGTTCAGTCCGCTTCATCAGCGACACCTCTTCGATTGATGCGAATGAGATCGTAACATACCTCGTGGAGGTGGTCTTCGATCCGGGACAGAGTGGTGTGCGCGAGGGTATGACTGCCACGATCGATTACGTGATAGACGAAGTAAAAAATGTTCTCACAGTTCCGGCAGAAGCCATTGAAACCATCGATAATAAAACATCTCTTTATTCTCTCCGTGATAATCGATATAAAGAAGTAAAAATCGGTATCTCCGACGGGAAAAATACTGAAATCCTCGAAGGTGTCGATGAATGAGAAAAAATTCGAGTTAAAAAACCAGAATAAGAGATATTCATCTCTTGTCATAACATCATTTTCCTATGCCACGATTTGCCCTCTTCTTACTCGCACTCAAGTCACTCCGTATCAATAAGCTCCGGAGTGTTCTCTCGGTGCTGGGGATCGTGATCGGGACATTCACGATTGTGTTCGTGAATGCGATTGGAAATGGAGTAGATGCTTTTATCAAAGATCAACTCTCATTTATGAGTGCAACATCTATCTTCGTCGAGCCGTCCAATACAGGACTTGCCTCTTCCCGCCTCAAAGAGGAAGACCTCGAAGAAGTGGTTAAGGGGGCGAAATATATCAGCGCAAGTACCACCATGTCTCTCGGACGATCTAATGTCAGTGCCGAGTGAGAAACCGAAGCCTATGCTGTTATCGGATCAACCGAGACATTTGCGAACGTTATGAATTTTTCCGTCAAATACGGTCGATACTTCCGCAAGGAAGAAGTTAAATCATCCGATAAAGTTGTGGTCGTCGGAAAGGATGTCGCAAAAAGGTTTTTTGATCGGGAAAATGTCGTCGGCGAGTCCATCTCCATTGCCAAGAAGAAATTCCGTATCGTCGGAGTCATGAGCGATATGCCCTCACTCTCGGGATTCTCCTTCGACGAAGCCGTCTATATCCCCTTCACCACCGCCAAGCGATTTATCACCGGACAATCCAATAACACCATCGCGCTCGTCTTCCTCGCTCGCGATCTCGACTCGGTCACACTTGCCTCGGAAGAGATCAAAATTCAGCTCCGAAAGATACACAATATCCGCGAAGGGGAGGCCGACGATTTCAATGTCTACGAACAAAAGGCGATGGTTGGCACGATGAATCTAATCACCCAGGCTCTCACTTTCCTCCTCATCGGGATCGCCGTCCTCATCCTCATTGTCTCTGGGATCGGGATCATGAATATCATGTACGCCTCTGTCGCAGAACGCACCCGAGACATCGGAATCATGCGGGCGATCGGAGCCCGACAGGGCGATATCGTCTTCCAGTTCCTCTCTGAAAGTATCGTACTCGCCCTCTTCGGAGCCCTCGTCGGGATATTTTTCGCAGAACTGTTCATTTTCACCATCAATCACCTCACCCCTGTCTTCCAATTCGTTCGTGGCAATTTCGGAGATATCTTCGCCCTCGCTTTCACTGTCTCCATAGCGCTCATCTTTGGTATCTACCCAGCCCTCCGGGCCTCTCGACTCGACCCGGTCGACGCACTTAAATAACCCCCTGTTCTCATGATGAAAAAAATCCTTTCTCACTTCACAAAAAAGAAGCCTCACATAGCTCCTCCGATTATCGAGCTCCAGGACCTCCGGAAGTCTTATTTCCTCTCTAGTGGGACGGAAATCCCCGTGCTCCGGGATATCGATCTCGTCATCCGTAGGTGAGAATTCGTCGCACTCATGGGCGAGAGTGGATCGGGCAAGTCCACGCTTCTCAATATCATCGGATTCCTCAATCCCCTCTCCGGTGGCACATTCTTGCTCGAGTGAGACGATATATCGGACCTCCGAGATGATGAGACGCTCTCCTATATTCGCAATCGCAAAATCGGTTTCATATTCCAGCAATTCTATCTCCTCCCGCGCTTTAATGCGCTCGAAAACGTAGCACTTCCAGGAATCTACGCCGGGCTCGACTCTACTGAGCGTTTTAATCGTGCAAAAACCCTTATGAATCGCCTCGGCCTGAGTGATAAGCTTTCCAGTATGCCCGGAGAGCTCTCTGGATGACAACAACAACGCGTCGCTATCGCCCGAGCACTCCTCAATGACCCAGAGATTATCCTCGCGGATGAACCGACTGGGAATCTCGACTCTGTCACCGCTCGTGAAATTATGAAACTCCTCCAAGAACTTCATCATCAAGGCAAGACCATCATTATGGTCACCCACGCAACAGACCTTGCCGCCTACGCCGAACGGATTATCCGACTCAGAGATGGGGTGGTGGAGAAATAATAAAAAGTGAAGTGGTGTAATATTATAAAACGACGACGTGTTCAAGGATTTGCTCGATAATTTCATCCGTACTAATATCTTCTCCAATAGCCTCAAATGACCGACCGATACGGTGGCGGAGAACTTCATTTGCCATCATCTTAATATCCTCTGGGGTAACATAATCCCGTCCATCGAAAGCAGCAAGAATTTTGGCCGTCTTGATGAGGGCAATGGACGCTCGTGGTGAAGCGCCAAAATCAATAAGTGATTCTCCCGCATCGTATCCGAACCTGAGAGGTTCGCGCGTCGCGAGGATGATATTTGCCACGTATTCATAAATTTTCTCATCCACGTACACACCCTCCATAATGCTTTTCTGTATCTCAAGTATTTCCTCCTGAGAAAGAATCTGCTCTATTTCACCTCATGCTCCCGTATTCATTCGTTTCATAATTTCAATTTCCTCCTCGTGAGTCGGATAGTCTATCACGGTTTTGAGGAGAAAGCGATCAAGTTGTGCTTCTGGGAGTTGATATGTCCCCTCCTGTTCAATAGGATTTTGTGTTGCAAGAACGATAAAGGGGGTCGGAAGTGGAAATGTCTCTCCGGCAATCGATACCTGTCGTTCCTGCATCGCCTCAAGGAGAGCGGATTGAACCTTGGCTGGAGCACGATTAATCTCATCCGCGAGGAGGAAATTAGTAAAGATTGGTCAACGATTCGTGTAGAATTTGGACTCCGCCTGATTGTACATCTGTCATCCTGTAAGGTCTCCTGGAAGGAGATCGGGCGTGAACTGAATACGTGCAGAGTGAATCCCGAGCGTACGAGAAATCGTCTCAACGGTCAGGGTTTTGGCAAGTCCAGGAACTCATTCGAGGAGGATGTGGCCACCAGAAAATAGAGTAATAAGAATGCTCCGAACCAGCCCGTCCTGTCCAACAACACGTTTGTGAACCTCATTTCGAATACGCTCCACTTGCTCCCGAATGTACTCTATTGATGTATTTGTGACCATAATTTTTTATAGATTGAAAACAATGAAAGAGAGTATAGGGGAAAAATTATTTTTTTCAAGCCCTATATTTATAAGAAATGGGGATTATTTTTTCGCGAGATTATTGATGGAGTCGTCGATATTTTTTTGAATGTAAGAAAATACGGCGCTTAGTATTTTTTTGCGGTTTGTAGAGATATCCTTAGTATCGAGATCATTCATTCTTACCGTAATATCCCCCCGCATTTTTTTGAGGAGCTTAATTTGCACGGCAGGATCATTTTGGGTCGCTTTTTCAAGACTAATGCTGAGATTTGAGAAAATTTTATCAATCTTGATTTTGTATGATTCGATGAGGAATGTATTGATATTATCAATCGTTTTGGCTCGTTCTTTTTGTTGTTCTTGTGCTTCTTTGTCAGGTATAACCTGACCTGTCGCCACTTCTGTAGTATCTTGATTCTCAGCAGCAAATACCCCTGACGCAGAAAAAAGACCAGAGAGGAGTATGAAGAGCGAGAGAAAAATACGAATCATGAACAAAAAAATGGAACAAAAATAAGAATATATGCGCCCCTTATACTCCACTTTTGCAAAAAAACAAATTTTCAGTGTGAATATTTGGTGAAGAGATTATGCTGGGATCTTTATCTTGATCGAAAATCCCTTAAGAGAATCACTCTCTATGACACAAACACCGTTATGCATAGCGATAATTTTATCTATAATGGAAAGTCCAATTCAAAGTCAGTGATCCGATGAAATGGTTCGTGACTTTTCCACCTGATAAAATTTCTCTCGGACGAAGAGTATCTCTTCTTTTGGAATTCATTTTCCATTATCAGAAAAAGTTATATGGACCCAGTTATCACGTCGTGAAAGCCTAACGGAAAGGGTAGTATCAACTCAGGCATACTTGAGAAAGTTGGAGAAGATATTATGAATCACCTGGATTGCTTTCTCTGAGTCAAAAACAATGGAAAATGTTTTACTTTGAGGACATATGATTTTTTGTCGATTTTTTTGGAGCATCGGTATATATTCATCTCGTACATTTTTCAAAAGCTCGACGAAGTCTATAGGCTCAAGTCTGAGAGAATCGACACCCTCCTGTTCAAGTCGCTCATATTCCATTATGGACTGGGTGATATTGATAAGACGATCAATCTCTTTATGGAGCAGGCGATAATTTTTTTCGGAGGTCTCTATAATCCCATCGTCCATACCCTCAAGATAACATTTGATAGCGGTAATTGGTGTTTTAATTTCATGACTCAAATCCGAGAGCATGTCCGAACGGATTTTTTGCTGTCATGAAAGACTCTCATTGAGCGAGTTAATAGCGGAGATAAGTGCTCCAAATTCATCTTTTTTACTGTAGTCAATTTGTCTGTATTCTTTACGAGAAATAATATTGGAGAGATTCTCAAGTATCGTCTGAATCGGACGAAAAGCATGGTGTATCCAGAGATAGGAAATAAGGAGAATAAATACAATAAGGAGAATATTGACGATAATCATCGACATAACCACTCATAAAACAAATCGACCCTCTGGAGTACTATTATCAAAAACCGAGAGAGAAAATATATTGGAGAAAAAAGAGTCTAGAGCATTCACGAAAAGTACCTGTTCAATAGAATTCCCCGAGACCCCAATCTTTTGAAGCGAATCAATAATCGATGGTGCATAAGCTCTTGGATTGGAAGAAAAACTCTCGAGACTCGAGGAAATCCCCGAGAGATCATTGAGTATTTTTTTGTATTCTTCGATCGTGGCATCATCGAGGTTCTTGGTATTGGTAAAAGCAGCGATGAGATCAAAATTGATATCGGGAACATCGTGCTTGATAACCGTGAGATATTCATCAAAATATATCGTCGTAAAATATTTGAGCGCCAAAATATTGACCCCAATTGTAAATACAAGGGCTGAGAAAATAAATATAAGGAATTTCTGAGAAAATTTCATGGAATGAGATTAGAGATGTATCCGGTATCCGATGCCACGAATCGTTTCTATATTGGCAGCGGTGCCGATCTTGCGACGGAGATTTTTCATGTGCGTATCGATCGTGCGATCGTAGAGATAGTGCTCATATCCGATGATTTCTTTCATAAGTTTCTCCCGTTCTACAACCGAGTCTTTGTGTTGTATAAGATGAGCAAGTATAAGAAATTCTGTCTTAGTAACCTTTATCTCTTGTGTACCTATTGTAAGCAAATATCCTGCAATATCAAGCTTGAGTGAACCAAAAGAGAGGATACTAGTTTTATCCTTTCTATTCTCTCATCGTTCCATACGTTTGAAGATAGTCCCTATTCTGGCCATAAGTTCTCGTGGAGAAAACGGTTTACCGACGTAATCATCGGCTCCGAGTCCAAGTGCTCGAACCTTATCATCTTCTCCGGAGCGAGCCGAGAGGACGATAATGGGAATATTACTGAGTTTTCGAATCTCCTCACAGACCGCAAATCCGTCTTTTTTCGGGAGGTTGAGATCAAGGACGACGAGTGAGAGGGTGTTATTTTCTTGTTTAAATGTCTGCATCGCCATCTCTCCATCACCTGCCAACACAACACCAAAACCACTCTCTTTAAGATACAAGGAAAGTGGTCCCACAATCCCCGCATCATCCTCTACTAACAGTATTTTTTTTATAGAAACCATAGAGATTTTAGGATGTTATTATTATACATAATCTTAACGCCTCCCCGCAAGGAGGTCGTTTGCTAATTGTTTTATCTTTTCTGTTGCATCATTGGAAAGGTTGCTTGATTCTATCCTTTCTGAATTCAAACCGATTCATGATCGCTTAAGAAAAGCTCTAATTTCGGATATATCTCACCTCTCAAAGACCTGTTTACACTCAAGAGTAATAACCTTTTTATGTATATAGTATGCACTAAATAGCTCCAGATAATTACGATCGTCTCGAAGCATGACAGAAATGGTTCCTGGTCCAATCCTCCTGTTAAAATGATGAAGTTTTCATCCAGACTGACGGATAAAATATCCATCACTTCTTCGAACAACCGAACTTTCGTCAGAAAGCACCATACTGAGAGGATTGTATGGTGGAATATTAATATGTCATATACAATCTCGAATCGATGGTTTTTTCGACGTACCTACGTGATTATAAATACCTAATTGCATTTCTATTCCCATATATATTTTTGTTTTAGTATTAATATGTATTTTGATTTAATTTATATCTCTCATATCCTGTTTTATTTATGTCTCCAGAAGACTTTCTGGAGTAAAATAAGAAATAATACTTTGTTGAGAGATATTATCACATGTAGTATATACCATATATTTGCATTTTTCAAATGATTTTTTATTTTTTCTTTGACTCGGTACTCTTGTCCTTTTTTGTTCTTGATATCATACATACTGAAGTCCGCTTTTATATACATCTCATCGAACGGGACTCATTCATGATAGAGCTCATGTCCGATGGAGATTTTGTATTTCAGATCCTCTCTCTTGTTGACCGTATCAAGAATCCTCTTCTCAATCGCCAGCATGAGAACCTCATCTCCGGAATCTATCAAAACAGCGAATTCATCTCATCCGACCCGAAATGCTCGATCCTCCAGCCGTATCGATTCTTTGATTACCGTTCAGAGATCAATCAATATCTCATCTCATTTCAGATGTCCGAGAGTATCGTTGATTTTCTTAAAATCATTGATATCAATGATGATGAGCGAATATTTTTTGTCCCTGAATGAATCAAGATACTTCTTGTTGTAGAGACCAGTGAGATCATCGATATATTCTTTGAAGAGTGATAATTTGGCTCGAAGAAGTTGGTAAAGTTGGGTATTGCCGAAGAGGAACTCAACCTTTTCGAGTTCTTTTCTTTCTCAAGAAAATACGAGTATATAATTTTCAAAACGATCATCCCACAGCTTGAATCTCACTCGTATAGATGCTTTTGAAAGAGGGTGGCTTTCATCGTGATAGAAAAATCCATCGTGTGAAAACGCCTCAACACAATATCCCCCATCAGAACAGAGAATCTTATCTGATGTCAATTTCTCTCTCTTGATTGTACGGAGTTGTATATCTCATTTTTTATTTCTAACGTCGTCATATTTGTATATATCGAGCTCGAGATGAAAGTGATTTATGAATACTTTTTTGAGTTCACTTAAGATTTTTGTCGGCTCAGAGATATTCCCACTACAAATCCTCTTATCCATCTGCTCAAAAAAATCTTTGTACAAAATTTTATTGACCACGTCTGCTGACTGGGACATAAGAAGTGTATGAATATCTTCTTCTGTTGTTATTTTCTCTTCATCACTCATAACTATATCTTATTAAAATATGCAGTAAGCTCTGGTACAACCTGTTTCTTACGAGATATCCTCTTGCCGAGATCGGCCACACCATCAATCGCCTGAGCTCAGAAAATCTCCTGGAGGATTTGTGCGTCAGTCTCATCCGATACGATGGTTGTATTTTTTTCCTGCAAAATATCAACAATGGAAAGCATCATGAAATCAAGTTGATCCTGTTGTTTAATACGTCGCATACCAGCAACTATCTCATCCTTTCGCGAGAGAGAATAATTCGGATTGGTCGTCTCGACCGTCCCAACTCCTGCCCTTTTCCCATTCACTTCAAATTCTTTATAATCTATTTTGATGAGTTCCTCGATACTGATATCTCCGAGATCGGATTTGGCACGGAACATCTCCATGGCATACTCTTCGATGTTCGGGATCCGAGCAATCTCATTCAATTCCTCGACGATGAATCGATCCTCATCCTGTGTGGTCGGAGATCGGAAATGGAGAGAGTCTGACAAAATAGCCGAGATGATGAGAGTTGCGTGTTCCTTATTGGGTTTCATCCCCTCTTCTTTCATCATCTTATAGAGCACCGAGCTCGTAGAACAGAGCTTCTCAGTCCGGAGGAAAATAGGATTCTCCGTTGCGAGATTCCCAATCTTGTGATGATCGACGATCGAGTGGATCTCGAGATCCGCGATATTCTCTATCGTCTGAGCCCGTTCATTGTGATCCACGAGTGCCACTCGCGACCCCGACGGGAGACGTTCAACCATCTCCGGATCCGCAACCCCCACATAATTGAGGATAAATTTCGTCTCATTATTAAGATTCCCAAGCTTGTACGGAGCCGCCTTTTTGCCCTTGTATTTCAAATATTCCGCGAAAATAATAGATGAGACCGTCGCATCGGTATCGGGAATCTGGTGTCCTATAACATGTATCTTATCCATAAAAAACCTACACTTAAAAAATAAACATAGGTTGATTATAGAGAAAATTTTGGAAATACAAGAAAAAAGTAGGGATGCGATGGATCGCGTCTCTATTTTTTCTTCCGTCCAAACTTCTCGGCAATCCGCTTGGCTTCATTTTTACCGAGTTTTGATTCGAGGACGAGCGAGAGCTCGGCGCTCTCGTCGAAGAGGGAATCGTCGAATCCGAGACCTCGTTCTTTTTTGTACTGGTAGTCGCTATAATTCCCATAATTGACAAGGAGTTCTCCATCAGTTATGATCCAGAGTTTATTGGCAATTTTATTGACAAAATAACGGTCATGCGAGATGAAGAGGATCGTGCCAGAGTACTTCCGAAGCGATTGTTCGAGAGATTCTCGCGCCTCATAATCAAGATGATTGGTCGGCTCATCGAGGATGAGGAGATTGGACGGCTTCTGTCCAAGGATCGCGAAAAGAATTTTGGAAATCTGCCCCCCGGAAAACGACGTGATCTTGCGATCAATATCCGTGAAGGCAAATCCGTACTGTGAGAGGAGCGCAGCGAGGCGCTCTCGTGGGAATGTGAGTCCGTGGGCGACGAAATTATCATAAACGCTCTTGTCTCGTTGTAACTCCTCGTGCATCTGAGAATAGTAGGCAATCTCAAGTCATTTGCCTTTTTGGAGGTATCCGTCAAGTGGCTCAAGTTGTCCGAGGATAGTCTTCAAAAATGTCGACTTCCCGACGCCGTTTTCTCCGACGATCCCGATTCGCTCACCGGCAGACAGTACCACATCGCGGATATAGAAAAGTGGATCAGTCCGTCCAATGAAGCATTCTTTGAAAGAAAAAACCTTTTCTTGCGACGGTTCTCCGAAGAAGAATTGGAAATTGGTGCGTGGTGGAATATACGGCTTCTCGATGACATCAAGTTTGTCGAGCGCTCGCTCGCGGCTGCGCGCGAAGCTCGCTCGGGATCCCGCACGGAACCGATTGATGAGGGATTTCTCACTCTCGATCATGGTCTGTTGTTCTTCATACACTTTCCAGTGTCGCTCTTCTTTTTTGGCTTTCTCAGCGACAGAAAATGTATAGTTGCCGTGATAGATCTGGAGTGGATGTCCGGGGACGATCTCATATACCATATCACAGGTCCGATCGAGGAATTCGCGATCATGGGAGATAATCATATAGCCTCATTTCCACGTGTCGATGAGGTACTTTTCGAGCCACTCCACACTCTGGAGATCGATGAAGTTGGTCGGCTCATCGAGGAGGAGAAACTCCGGAGCCGAGAGGAGTATCTTGGCGAGCGCGATCTTGGTGCGCTGTCCGCCACTCACTCCCGAGATAGAATGTCCGAGCAATTCGAAAATACCGATCCCCCGAGCGACCCGTTCGAGCCGATTCTCGACCTCATATCCTCCAATCATCTGGAATCGATCCAGCTCTTCGGTATACCGTCCGATCGCATCCATATCTTCCGGATGTTCGGTCATATATTGCTCTGCATCTGCGAGATTTTTTTCTGCCTCTCGCACCTGAGCAAACGCAAGTCTGAGCTCATCACGAACCGATCGATCCTCTGCATCGAAATGGATCTGCGACAGATACCCGAGTCCGATACTCCCGATATTGTCGATCTTGCCATCGATCTCCGTAATCTCTCCCGTAAGTACTTTCATAAATGTTGTTTTCCCGACCCCATTGCCCCCAACAACTGCGATACGATCCGAGCTATTGATGACACACGAAATATCCGAGAGGATTTCTTTCCCCCGGACTTCATACTTATTGATAGAGACGATAATGTGGCGCATAGTGTTTTAGTTTTTCTTCTTCCGTACCCAGAACTGTACTGCTCCAAGGAGGACGGCAAGAGAGAGGAGTGAGAAAATATATACAGGTTGAATGCCAGTCCCAGACTCAGAAACAGAAGTCTTGATATCGGCTGTGATATCTGGCGTGGCAGGAACATTCTCTGGTGAAACGGTTGGTGTTGGTGATGGAATCACAACTGGTTCTAAAACTGCCGTCGTCTCAGGAGTGGGAGTGGAAATTGGTTCAGATGAAACAGGAGTTTCTGCGACTGGGGTTTCTGTAACCGGTTCGGCTAATGGGATATTTTCTGTTTGTTGTGGACGAGGACTGTTTGTAGAGACGTTTTGTCAAAACGTCTCTACGGGAGTAAGGGCCGAGACGGGTTTCGATTTCGGTTCCGCTCGAACGACCTGGAGGATTCCTCGTTCTTCTCCATCCGGACTCCGGAGGACGATAGGACTTGTCCCGGTGTACTGGAAAGAAACTGTGTAGATTTTACCCGGAGCAAGCAGCGTCCCCTCTGGCACCTCGGTCATCGATGACTCAGACTGGACCTGATAGAGTCCGATGTCAACTGCTCCACTTGACTCATTGATGAGCGCGACATCCACCATATTAGCATAACCGAGTGTGACCTCTATATCACGGAAATGGACATCTGGAGAGTATTCTATGATGTAGTTGTTTTGCTTGATTTTGGATTCGTTGGTCGGTGAGATAATCGAGAAAAATATGAGCGGAGAGGATTTGCGGAGGAGAATGGCCCCTGTATAGAGGTACGCATCCTGCGGATATCCATCCGGTTTGAAACTATAAAATGTCTTGGATCCGGGTTGCGTCATAGTGAGCTCGATGCGAATCGGTGCGTGGTACGTCCCCGATGGCGGATTGGCCGTCACATCAATACTCTCCGCCAAAACAAGAGATGGAACGAAGAAAAAAAGTGCAAGAATATATATTTTTATTTGGTGGTTTTTCATAGAAAATAGGTTTTGGTAAATTTTTGAGTAAGTGGCGACATAGTATCGTATTATTTTATAAAATCAATGGGGAATTTTTATTTTTTCCACAAAAGTTGATTTTTTCGATTTTTCTCATACAGTGTTGTGTAAGATATATTTATTTCATAACTTTTCAGTTTATGAATCTCATCGGTATTATTTTTATCCTCTTCGGTATCATCGTGATCGCGGTACCAGAGCTCATCGCGTGGCTTATCGGGATATTTTTCATCCTCATCGGGATGAATATTTTCCTCCTCTCTACTGCCTTTAAAAACGGAAAGAGAGAGAGTTTCTCCTTCGGCAAATACGAAATATTTCGCAAAAAATAAAGTACCATTATGGAGTTTGTTTCTGTTATCATCATTGCGCTCGTTGCTTTTTTCCCCATACTCCTCTGGGGGTATATATTTTCGTACATGGATAACTCTCAACTCAATGCTCGTCGTTTCGCGATCGGGATCCTCGCGGGAGCCCTCTCGGTCGTGCCCGTTCTCTTTATGGGCGATATTTTCTCGAATCTTTCTCTCACCTCCTGGAATATCTTTCCCCTCCTCATCCATGGAGAGAATCTCTTTCAGCTCTCCCTTTCCGCAATCCTCACCCTCCTTGGTATCGCGAGTGTTATTGGGATTTTTTCATTCGGATTTTTCTTTGTGAATATCGGGAAAACCGCTGGTATATATATCAAAAATACCCTCATTCTTCTCTTTTTCGTCTTCTTTTTCGCCCTGTTTCACGCACTCGTCTTCCCGCTCGGACTCTGGAACAATCCCCTCTCAAACGGATGAGTCACGATCGGCGGGGTCGTCTTCGGAACGCTCAAACTCGTACTTTTTTATTATCTCGTGATCGGAATCATCGAGGAAGCGAGCAAGCATTTCTCAGTTCTCGGGAGCTCGCTCCCATCGATCGACACGATCAAAAAATGAGTCCTCTTCTCAGTCTTCATAGCCCTCGGATTCGGATTCATCGAAAATATCCTCTACCTCAAAAATATCTCCGTAACTTCTGGACTCTGGAGTACTGACGTCTTCACCACCTGGATATTTCGTTCGATTTTCTCGCTCCTCGTCCATATTATCTGTAGTATCATCGTCGGACTCCACTTCTCCCGCGGATGGCTCCTCCTACAAGCTGGAGGACGATTCTTGCCGTACATAAAGACCCTCCTCTACGGATTTCTCCTCTCCATCGTCGTGCACGCCATCTTCGACATCTCCCTCACCGTCGGATTTACCGGCATCATTTTCATCTATTTTTTCTTCGGATATTTGGGTATCACGAAAGTATTTTATAATTCATAATTGCTCATGCTCTCCATCGTCTCCACTCCCATCGGGAATCTCGAAGATATCACTTTCCGGGCGGTTCGTACGCTTCAGGAAGCGGATATCATCGCCTGTGAGGACACTCGTACCTCGGGAGTTCTGCTCCGACACTATGAGATTTCCAAACCGCTCATCTCTTTCCATGCGCACTCTGGGGATGTAAAGGTTGATAAAATCATCGCACTCCTCAAAGAAGGCAAACATGTGGCACTCATCTCGGATGCCGGGACTCCGGGGATCTCCGATCCTGCCTATATCCTTGTCAAACGTGCCGTCGAAGAAAATATCACAGTCGTGCCGATTCCCGGTGCATCTGCCGTCCTGTCGGCTCTCGTCGGATCCGGGATGCATATGCACGATTTCCGATTTATCGGATTCTTGCCGGTCAAAAAAGGTCGCGAAACCATGTTTAAATCCCTCCAAAACAAGGACTATACCGTCGTCATCTACGAAAGTGTCCACCGGATCCTCCGAACCCTCAGTGATTTCGAGAAATATTTCGGACCGGAGTATCCCATCGTTGTCGGACGAGAACTTACCAAAAAATTCGAGGAATTCAAACATGGAACAGTGCGAGAATGTCGCGAATATTTCGAGAAGCAGAACTGCAAAGGAGAGTTTGTCATCGTATTTTAAAAGAAATTTTCTTTTTTGCCTTTTTTCCATATACTCGGCGCATCTTTAATCTTTATCTTTCTTTTTTATGATACAGGGTCTCTCCGATCAAAATGCCTTAACACAGGCAACTATAAGCAAAACCTACGATATTGGTGGGAAAAAAATCACGTTTGAAAGTGGGAAGCTCGCGTTGCTCGCTGATGGTGCGGTCGTCATCCGTGATGAGGATGGGAATTATCTCCTCACGACAGCTGGAGTCAAACAAGAAGTCAATATGAATGCGGGGTTTTTCCCACTCTCGGTTGAGTTCCAGGAAAAGTACTATGCAGCTGGGAAAATCGGGGGAAATCGATTTATGAAGCGGGAAGGTCGTCCGTCTGATACGGCGATCCTCAATTCTCGACTCATCGATCGACCCATCCGTCCGATGTTCCCGAAGGGGACGATCAATGATATCCAGATTATCTCGACGATTCTCTCGTCTTCCGGAGCTTCCGATTACGGATTTTATGGGATCACCGGAGCCTCACTCGCGCTCCAACTCGCAGGTGTGACCGAGTTTGAATGACCGGTTGCCGGAGTTCGTATCGCCCTCCTTACCGATGGGACATTCAAATTTGATCCGACAATAGATGAGCTCCTCACTACCACTCTCGACCTCACGGTTGCCGGAACAGATGATGCCATCACAATGGTAGAATCTCAGGGACAAGAAGTCGACGAAGCAACGATGCTCCGAGCTTTTGAATTCGCACATGCCATCGTCCGAGAATTTGTACAAGCACAAAAAGACTTCATCGCCCTCTACCATGCAACACATCCGATAAGCGAACAATCTCTCACAGTCAAATCTCATAACGACGAGCTCAAAAATCAGATTGACACACTCATCACCGATAAGCGAATTACAGAGCTCTACCACCTCGGGAAATCCGACTTCCACACCGCCCTCGTAGTGCTCGAAGATGAGATCAAGGCATCTCTCGGATACACCGAAGATACCGCGGAACTCACGGGACAAATGATCGAGGAGGCCGTCTACAAAGTCCTCAAAAAACACATGCGCAAAAATGTCCTCGCGAGCGGTCTCCGACTCGATGGACGCAAGGCCGATGAGGTTCGTCCCATCCGTGGGACCTTCGGGATACTCCCTCGCACGCACGGTTCTGCCCTCTTCCAACGTGGTATCACCCAAGCGCTCACGATCACCACGCTCGGTTGACCCGGTGATATCCAGATCGTCGACGATATGTACGAGGAAAGTACCAAACGATATATCCACCACTACAATTTCCCTCCGTTCTCGGTTGGAGAAGTTCGACCACTCCGTGGAGTGGGACGACGTGAGATCGGACACGGACGCCTCGCAGAAAAAGCCCTCCTTCCTGTCCTCCCCCCACTCGATACATTCCCCTACTTCATCCGAACCGTTTCGGAAGTCACGACGTGTAATGGATCCTCTTCCATGGCATCGATCTGCGGATCGACTATGTCGCTCATGGATGCGGGAGTACCGATCCGAGCACTCGTCTCTGGGGTTGCTATGGGGATGATCTACGATGAAGAAACCGGAAAATATGTCGTCCTCTCAGATATCCAAGCCCAAGAAGATTTCCTCGGGGATCTCGACTTCAAGGTCGCTCGAACGGACAAAGGAATCACGGCTCTCCAGATGGATTGTAAAATCAAGGGTCTTCAGATAGCTGTCCTCGAGAAAGTATTCGAACAGGCAAAATGAGCCCTCGCCCACATCCGCACTGAGATGACTCAGGAGCTCGCCGCTCCACGACCGAATCTCTCTCCATACGCACCATTCATCCTCTCGATGATGATCCCGGTTGACCGTATCCGCGAAGTGATCGGAAAAGGTGGGGAAGTGATCCAGAAAATCACCAAGGATTATAGTGTCGAGGTTGATATCACCGATGAAGGAATGGTGAGTGTCACCGCCAAAAATCAGGAGAATGGAAAATGAGCCATCGAGTTTATCACCAAGCTCCTCAAAGATATCGAACCAGGTGAAACCTACACTGGGAAGATCGGAAAAATCCTCGAAGGAGTCGGTGCAATCGTCGACCTCGGATCCGGTAAATCTGGGATGATCCACATCTCCAAGATCGCCAAAGAACGCGTCACCAATATCGAACATTTCGTCAAACTCGGCGACATGGTTACTGTTAAAGTTCTCACTGTCGACAAAGAAAAAGGACGCATCGGACTCGAACGTATCATACCAGAATAATCCCCCATCATGTTCGCTTTCATCCTCGGTCGAGAATTTCGGCTGTCACTCGCAGAAATTAGAAACCTCTTTAGAGAAGGGGTTTTCGAGCAGGTGAATGAACAACTTGCAATGGTTTCTGATATAGAAGAAAAGAAAATTCGTGACCTATTCCCGCATATGGGTGGGATCATCAAGGTGGTGAAGATACTCGAGGATGTCCGAGATGTGACAGACTTCATGACCGCGAGTAAACACTATCTCGAACAGGTCGACCGGACAAACAAGGTCCCGTTTGCGATTGCCGGATACGGAGAGAAAATCGATATGTTCAAAGAAGGTCTCCGGATTAAGAAATTCCTCAAGTCGTGTGAAGATAAGTCTTTCCGACTCGTCAATAAAGATCCGAAAAATATCAACTCTGCCGTCTACAAAAAAGAACGCCTCGGAGAATCCGAGACCGAGTGTAATTATATCAGCATCGCCTGACATCGGTACTTCGGAGTCACGATTGCCTACCAGGATGTCGATGCCTATGCTGAGCGCGATATGGAAAAAACCCGTGACATGGGCGTCGGGATGTTGCCACCGAAACTCGCACAAATTATGCTTAATTTATCAGATTCCAATGGTTCCGTCTATGATCCATTTTGTGGACTCGGGACTATTCTGATTGAGTCTGCCAATATGGGCTACAGCGAAATATTCGGGAGCGATATCTCACGCGAGATGGTCAATGTGACCAAGAAAAGTATCGCAGATTTTGTGATGAAAAAAGACCTTAAACTGGGTAGTCTCATTTTCGAAGCGGATGCTTCGAAAATCGCCACTCGCCTACCCGATGCGATCGATATCCGGACGACCGCGATCGTCACCGAGTGATACCTCGGGGATGTCCTCAATGCGCGAACCGTGAGTGATGAAAAGATCCGAGAACAATGGCGCAAACTCGCCCGCATCTACGATGGATTTTTCCGAGATCTCCGCACAATTGGATTCAGAGGCGATATCATCATCTCATTCCCATTCTGGGAACTACGTGGCAAGAATATCTTCTTCGAAGATATAACTCTCATCATCGACCGCTACCGATTCACCCCACAACCCCTCCTCGACGACTCCATCCCCTTCCGCCCAACTCCATCCGGCAGCCTTCTCTACAAACGCCCCGGTCAAACCGTCGGACGAGAGATCTATAAGCTCCGATTTGAAGGATAAACCGAACCAACAAAACAAAGCCCCGCATCGCGGGGCTTTGACTTTACGAATCCTTCCCTTGCACGACATTAATGCTCTCAATAGAAAACTCGTTATCCGTAGGATTTTTTTTGATAGATACTTTGATATAGCACATATTCACTCCCTGTTTTTTAAGTTTTTCCATCTGTAGGGCAAAATAGTAGGCTCATCAGATGAGAAACTCTATCCTTGTACCATTCTCTTCACCAAGATGAGCTATTTCACCAGTTTCAAGATTGAACCTGAAGTACAAATCTTGCGATAATTTCTCAGGGAAAATATATCCCTTCTCTATAAAATCAGCAATAAAGAGTTTCTCGGCGATGTTTTTATCCAAAACATGTTTACCTAATTCTTCTCTATCTTTATTTTGTGGAAGACTTTCTTTAAATTTTGCAAGTTCTTGCACAGTTAAATATTTTTCAGTGGATGTGCGCAACAATTTATATTTGAGATATTCAGCATGTTCATTACTCAAAAATCCATTCGTAGGATTATCTTCTATTTTCCGCATATCACTCAAAAAAACCGTTTCAGGAATCGGTCCAGTGCGTATGTCGACGAGTGTATCTGCCATATTGTGTTTTTGTTAAAAAATTATTCAATATCTTATTTTCTATCTAAACTACACCTTCCGACAATCAAATATCTTCCGCCGCGTCACTATTATTAATAACTTCTTGATTCTTATTCGGTACCACAGAAATATTATTGATAATATAACTTCCGTCACTTCGTTTTATAAACTTGATCATCACTTTCAGATCAGATGCAATCACTCAGCTCTTAAATACCTCAATTCAGTTATGAATATCGGTATAATCACTCCCATATCGTGCTGACATAAGTCAGATGAAAGCATCTCTTATTTGAGACAGATTTTCAGGCTCTTCTCTGGCAAAATTATAGATTATCGTCGTTGCATCCTCTTTTTTCAAAAAATCCTCAAAATATCCTACTATATCAGTTTCATATTGTCTCAACACGCCTCTTGGGCATGCGAGATTATTATCCTTATATCGCTCCTCTATAGCTCCTACTATTCAATCTCTCTGCTGTATATAATAGTATTTTAATTCTGTCGATACATTCGTTTCTTGTGGTGGTATTTGCAAGTCTATATCATGTATATCATTTTTCAAAATCCCCTTACTATCATCACCCGATAACATAAGCAATGCCGCAACACTCAGAGGAACAACACTGAGGCATTTTTGTATTCCTGATGGAATAACAAAAGAACCAAGTTTGTTCGGTATACGATGTGGACTTTGTTTCATAATTTGCGTTGGAAAATATACTACTTTATACCATCAGGAACTCGATTCCCTAAAGCTTTCCCTGGCTGAGTATTTTGTTTAACAAAGCTCAGAAGCGGATTTGTATCTGGATTACTATTTTTATTTGCTACGACATGTTCTGGATTTGCTTTCAGACTACTTGATGCTATTATGCCATCAAGTGTATTTATGAGTGATTCTACATCCCTATCTCAGTTCTTTCTTGCTTCCGAAACGGCCCCTTTTAATTTCCCATCATATTCTTTTACGAGTCACTCCGCCTGAGTTTTATCGAGTTTCCCGGTATTTATCTTTTTATTGAGAATTCCCGTAACAGCTTGCAATTTTCATCGTAAACTCGCCTTATTTGCCTCGATCATAGAAGAAACAGATGTGAGATCCTTTGTGAGATCTCAGCGCATTTCTACCTCCGGCGTACCGAGATAATTATTCACCATTCCCTTGTCCTTTATTTGTAGATATTCTCACATAATAATAAAAATTAAAAAATAAATTATAAAGCATATAGGAGACTTTCTATGTCCTGATTTTCCTCGTATCTTTCGATTTTTTCAAGGAAATTCCGATTGTATTCCGAGATTTTGCGCGAGAGGATGTCGGTATCGTCTGAGAGTTTTTGTATCGTCTGTGCGAGAGCGGTGATAATCGCATCTTGATCCTCTTCATTTTGCACATTCTCAACATCGATTTTGAATGTATGAAAATAGGCTATCTGCTCGGGACTGAGCATCGTCTGTCCATCAATCTCAAGCTCCAATAAGAAGTCCACGAGCTTGATAATGATATCATTTTTATCTGGTTGCATAATAGGAAACTTTTATAAGTACGAGATAATCGTATCAGAAAAAGGGGGTTTTGTCAAAAATTCGCTTTGTTTTTCGTCTATTTTTCATATACTCGGCGCAATATTTCTCTAAAAATACGATTATGTCACGCATTATCACCCTCGGAGGACACCATGGTGCTGGGAAAAGTACCCTTTCTCCCATTCTTGTAAAACACTTCAGGCTCACACGATACTCAACCGGCGATTTTATGCGAAATATGGCTCTCGAGAGAGGTGTTTCTTTGCTCGAACTCTGAGCTGAGGCGGAAAATGACGGGGGTGTAATCGATGCAATTCTCGATGAACGACAAAAGCAGTTCGGACTTACAGAGGATAATTTTATTATCGACGGACGACTTCCTTTCTATTTCATCCCCCATGCTCTTAAAATATTCCTCACCATCGATCCAGAAGAAGCAGCACGACGTATTCTCAATGATACAAGCCGTTCTGGAGTTGAATCCCACGGAAGTCTCGAAGAGGCGGCGGAAAATATCAAGATTCGACGGACAAGTGAAAATGAACGATACATGAAATACTATGGCATCCACATCTACGATATGAATCTCTACGATATCGTCATCGATACGACCTGACTTTCGAGGGAAGAAGTAGCTGAGAAGGTGATCGGAGAGATTGAAAAAAGATGGAATGTACAATAATCCACACGAAAATCCATGCATAAAAAATGACGTCATATCTCGATCATCGAGGGAACTTTCGATGATATCCATCTCGGAGAGGAAATTGTCTTCGAGGATACCGATGAAACATGAAAACTCCGGTCCTGCACGGGACTCCGGGACTTCGTCCGAATAGATTGGAATGGGATTCCGATGGTGATATTTGATAATCATCATCATGCGCTCTATTTTTGGTACGAAGCACGGTCTCGAGGACTCCTCGGACAAGACAATACTCTCATCCATATCGACCAACACTCCGATCTCTGGGACAATGAAAATAATATTCCGAAAAATTGGGAGAATCTTAAAGAAATGGAACGTTTCGTTCATGAACAATGCACGGTTGCGAACTATATCCAGCCGGCGATCCGACAGGGGCTTGTAGAAAAAGTGATACGAATCGAGTGAGAAAATGACATCGAAAAATACGAAAACTATGAACCAAATCTGGATGAATCCCTCATCCTCAATCTCGACCTCGACTTCTTCGCACCGGAGCTTGATTACATTGATTTCAACAAGAAAAAACGGATTATCCTCCATTTTGCCAAGAAGGCAAAACTCATCATCGTTGCGACAAGCCCCTTTTTCATTGATCAAGACCGGGCGATTGAGTATCTTCGAAAAGTGTTCGAATCATAAAAGAAGCCCCCGCGGTTGCGGGGGCCATATGTGCTTTATCCATCGAGTCTCGTCAGATCATTCTCACGAATAATTCGACGAAGCTTATTGGCATAGAGGGTATCTTCGGAATATCTTCCGAGATATCCAACCAATTCCAAAGAACCCTTTTTTCCGAGCAAAGCTCGGAGTTTTTTATATGCTGGATGGGATGCAAGCGTCATAAGATAACACTTGATTCCTTCTTTTGTTGATGGGAAGCGCATATATTTGCCACTTTTTCCCATGAGACCGAAATGGTTCTTGTGTTTTTTGGCATTTGTTGAATTGCCCCAGTCCCCTTCCAGTGCACCTTGCACGAGGACGAGACTATTGGGAATGAGTGATTCGATACTTCCATCACCAAACTCGCTTTTTACTTCCTTGATTTGTGGAAGAAGCTCATTGATGAATTTTGTCTTTTTTGTTACCTTGATCCTCTTTGTTTCTAGAGTCACTTCCCCCACCCCCTGAGAGTTATTTGTCTCAGATTTCGTAACAGAAATGTTTGGATCTCCCAGATCGTCCCCTATGGATATGGGACAGAAATCTTCCTCCGCAAAAATCAATACAGAGCAATATCCGGGAATTGGAAAAGTGAAAATGAAAAACAGAAGAAAAACAAGACGGATGGTACATCGGTGTAACATCACTACCTCCTTTAAGGGTTGATAAGATGAACAAAGCCCGAATATTGTATACAGAAATACTTCGAAGGCAAATAAAAATGGGTTCCAAAAACTGAGATTTATCCTATAACTTTTTTTGCATCTTTCTTGGTTCCCTTTGTATCGGCGATCTTATTGACGACAAATTGTTGAGCAAGCATGAAGAGGGTCCCGATGAGCCAGTAGATACCGACTCCGGCTGGGAAAAAGTAGGTAGAGATTGCGATCATGGCAGGCATTCCCCAGAGCATAAAGACATTCATGACACTCGGATCAGGCATGAGAGACGGTCCTGCTTCCTCGTACTTCCCATCCTTTTTCTCAATAATCTTCTTCTCAAGCTTTTCGAGTTTCTTGACATCACTCTCTTTTGGGAGGGAAAGTTTGATCTGGAGCCACTGTGCGGCACCGACCGTGAGGGCGAGAACGACCCCAGTTATACCTCCAATCGAGAGGAGATGTATCCCGAAAAAATTCGTGTTAATCTTCGAGATATCAAAATTGGCGAGAACTGGGTAAATATAGTAATAATTGGAGAGGTCGGCAATACCGAGAACCGTCCAATACAGGACGATGAGGAGGGGCATCTGGATGAGAAGTGGGAGGCACGATCCGAGTGGATTGACCTGTTCTGCCTTGTAGAGAGCCATGAGCTCCATTCCAATCTTCGCTTGGTCACCTTTGTATTTGTCCTGGAGTTCCTTGATCTTCGGTTGGATTGCCTGCATCTTCTTGCTATTGGTCAGGATGTGATGCTGTGGGACGAGGAGGAGGAGTCGGATGAAAATCGTCACGAGGATGATCGCGAGTCCGAAATTGTACCCCGTGAAATTTGCTATCAAAAAAGCGAAGAGATTATAGACGGGTGCATAGAAAATGTTACGAAACAGCGATCGAAAAAATCCTGGAGCCTCCATAGTCACTCCGGCTCCTGTTGTTTTGGTATCTTTCATGAGACGGAACTCATATTTACCAGGGGTCTGAAAGAGTCGATACAGAGGACCTAAATCAACCTTCTCCTTACCTCCACTCGCAACAGTGAGAGTCTTACAGAACTCAGCTGGGAGTCCGGTCAGTGGTGTATAATCCTTCTGGATGGAAATATCCTTACATATATCAATGGAAATGTTGGCAGCGGTCGTATTTTGCACTTCGAGCACTGGGATATCCGGAGTTACATAACTGTCCTTGAGAGCACGGAGCGTGATCTCATTGGTCGGAGTTATATTCGTACCCGGCTTCGGCAGGACGTAATTAAGAACAATGAGTGTGATGAAGAAAATCAGAAGGGTATTGAGAAGGCGGGTGTTCATAAGAGAGTGAGAAATTATAAGTTTAAAATTATAAGTTACTATTTTTTTACGAGTTTCTTGAGGAAATCTATATCTTTATCGAAGGATACTATATCCTCAGTTTTGTTTCTGTCAAAAGTTTTACCTTTTTTTGGGACGAAAACGATATCATGAGTCCCGGTCGTGCAGATATCTGCGACCGCATCATAGAAACGACGTCGAAAGAAATTGCGATCAATGGAGGTTTTGGTATGTTTCCCGGAGAAAATAATCCCGAAACGATTGTATCCAACCCGATTCGCCATCGTATTCGCTATGAACCCATACGAAAAAAAAGGTTTCTTAAATCGCAAAACCTTTTTTACTTCGTTTTCTGTGAGCCGATACAATTTCGGAATCATAAGAAAGTGGGATATTATTCAGCAACTGCTTCAGAACTTTTAGCGTATCTCATAGAGTTGTCCACACGGAAATGTTTGGAAGATCCCGGGTAGGTAACAACACGAGCAGTCCCCCCTGCCACGATATGGAGTTTGGATTTTCCTCGGATATCTTTGTAACGATTCGGATACGTCACAGTAAGCTCGTGACGACCCTTTCGGCGACGTGCAGCAAGCACCTTACGTCCTCCGACAGAGAGTGAACGAGTGAGGAATCCGTGAGTTCGGAGTCGTTTTCTTTTCTTAAACTTAGCGAGCATGATAAAAATATTAGTTACAAAAGTGCGAGGATTGTATGAAAAAAACCAGGAAAGTCAAATTTTAGTTCCTATTTATTTTTCAACTCCCGGATTTCATTTTTTAACTCTAGAATCTGAGCATTCAACTTCTGATTCTCAGCATCTTTCTGAGATTTGAGTTCCTTTACTGCTTCTATGAGTGGGGCGACCAAATTACTATAAGCTACTGATTTATATCAATTACTATCAGTAGATACTATCTCAGGAAAAACCTTTTCTGTTTCTTGGGCGATAACTCATATATCTTTCTTTCAATTACGTTTCCAGTTAAAAGAAACTCAATTTAAATTATTGATTTTATCTAAAGCTCAGGTCAAAGTATTGATATTTGTTTTATATCTTTTATCCGATAGAGCAGAATAGGTTCCATTGCTTGAAATACTAGCCACTCTTACTCAAGATGAATAAAAGTCATGAAATGTAGCGGAATTAAACCATAAAGTACCATTTGAAATCCCAAGTCAATATGATGTGTTTGGAGTAGTATAGGTATGAAGTAAAATCTGATAGTTTCAATAACTTCATCAAGGTCAAGCGGTAGATACATTATTTCATAAAGTTAGCTTAGCACTAGGTGTTGTTGTTCCGATTCCAACATTACCTGTAATATCTTTAATTACCACTGAGTTTGCTAAATTTACAGTATCTAAAATTAAGCTATTAGCAATATCTGTAGATAATCTGGCAAAACCACTATTTCCGCTATATTGCATTCTGATACTTTCGCCCGTTGTACTATTAATCTGTAACTTTGCTCCTGGACTCGCCGTGCCGATTCCAACATTTCCAGAACTGAAGCTGAAATTTGAAACTCGAGTATTGAGGTCATTGATATTATTTACTATCCCTTGCATGAGAGTTGATGTGATAGTATCGTTTGATTCAACATCAGTAAGACTGAGAGTAGTCCACGCATACACCACGAAGTACCCGACCACGAGCGTGACGGAGGTGATGAGGGCGAGGCGGGAGTAGAGGCTTGTGGATTTGAAAGATTTCATAGGACTGAAGGTGAAAGAATAAAAAAGATACAATGTACTGTGTACATTGTATCTTTTTTCTTTTGGGTGGCAAATGATTTTGCTATTCCGACTCGCTGAGTTGCTTCTCTTCAAGGAACTCAAAAAAACTTATAATTTTTATGTCATCATTTTTATGATTTTGTATCTCAGCGTATTTATTGAGATAAATAATATATTTGTTTTGAAAATTACTTTTCCGAAGAGATTTCATTTCTCGCTCATAATTTTCAAAAGTCAGATCAAAACACACCTGAATGGCGATATCTTTTCCTTTTATGACAAAATCTATCTCATTTTCATTTATCAAATAAGAAAGAAACTTAAAACGACTTGTGAGCTCGAGGAAGATGATATTTTCAAATCGCTGATCGAAGTTTTCCCGATCGATAAGATTCATAAATCCAACATCGAGAAAATAATATTTCTTGCCCGTTTTTTTATAGAGATCTCCGATTTCCTTGAGGAGAAAAATTTGTTTCAAGTAATTTATATACGTATAGAGTGTTTGTACTCACACTTTGATCCCCTGTGATTTGAGTTCATTAAAAGTCTTATTTACAGAAAACTCTTTCGTATTAGAGAGGATAAGTTTTTTGAAGAGAAATTTTATAACAAATTCATTTGAGATCGAATACCTTTCAAGGAGATCTTTGTAGAGGACTACTTCAAAGTATGATTTCAATACATCCTCTTTGATATTGATATCATCAATAAGTACCACTTCTGGATATCATCCGAATCGCATATAATCACTGAAGGCATTTTTACGATTTCCGATTGCTTCACTCGTGATCCCCTCATTTATTTTTATGTTTTTAAAATCACAATACTCTCTCCAAGAGAGTGGAGAAATCGTAATGTCATAAGTTCGTCCTCGAAACTGAGTGGAAAGTTCGCTTGAAAGAAGTTTCGAATTTGATCCTGAGAGAAAAATTTTATAATTCTTATTAAAGAGTGACAGGATTATTTTTGTGAAATCTGGAAGTTCTTGGATCTCATCGAAAACAAAAAATGGAGGGGAATCAGGGCAGAGTTCAAAATAGGACTCTAAAAGTCAGTCGATATCGAAACGCCCTTCAAAAAAAGCGGTAAAATCTACGAAAACTATTTGATTTTTTTGAACTACTCATTGCTCTATTAACTCTCTCAAACTATAGATCATGAAATATGTTTTTCCCGAACGACGTGGTCACACAAACGTGATGATTTTGTTGAGTTTCAAGATTTCATAGTTCCATTGTTTTTGTCGTTTTCTCGGCACCGTACTCATAATTCGCTCCTGTCCTTCAAGTATTATTTTCTTGTACATATTTTAATAGAAGAAAGAATATACATAAATATTTCTTGTATTATAAGAAAATAAATAGAAAAGCAAGGGATTTTTGGAAATTATTTACTTTCTAGGTTTTCAATTTTTTCTTCAACCAATCTCATTAGTATTTTTAGGTTATTATTTTCTTTCCTCAACTCCAAAATCTGAGATTTAAGCTCCTCTGTTTGAAGTTGTTGTTCTTGTGCTGATTTCACCAATATTGGTATTATTCAGGTGTAATTAACCGATTTGTATCACTTGTCATCTGTTTTGACAAGATCGGGGAGAATCTTTTCTACTTCTTGAGCCACGAATCAATACTGAAGATCCTTGTCTTTCTTTTCATCCTTCCAATTATATATCACTCATCTCAATTTTTCTATCGTAGATATTCAAGAGTCAATTGATCGGATGTTTTTCTTGAGACGAAGGTCGGAAGCCTGAGTAAGAGTTCATGCAAGCCACGCATTACCATCTCGTTGGACCTTCATTTTCGTAGTGTATGCACTAATATTACTTGGTGCTGTCTGAAAAAGAATATCACCTCAACCACCAGTTTGAACGTATGGTATTATTCTGGCAATATTTCCATTTCCACCAATACCAGCATTTGCATATGTAAATTCAATACCTGCTCCATCCGCTGCCATACTTCCTATATGAGACACTACCAAACCTGTTGTTATACCACCACCATTCACCCCAACGCCACGGACATCAAGTTTCGAAGTTGGACTCGTCGTCCCGATTCCGACATTACCATTACTAATACGTATGTCTTCTGTTATTATACCACCATGATAAGTGGAAAAAACCATATTAACGGCCGATCCGCCATTTGATAATGGAAATGATATTTGAGCATTAGTACTAGTATCTCCAATGTTGCGGAATTGTATTGCAGGAATCGTAGTTGTATTATCGGTATAATTGAATCTGAATTTTATAAATGGGGTTGTTATACCAGCAGGCATCATACCTCCATTTACATCCAATATTGCTGTTGGACTTGTTGTCCCAATCCCGACATTCCCAGAACTGAAGCTGAAATTCGAAACTCGGGTATTGAGATCATTTACATTATCCACTATTCCTTGCATGAGCGTAGCGGTAAGCGGTTTTCCAGAATCAGCATCTGTACGATCCAGAGCAGTCCATGCCGCATACACCACGAAGTATCCGACGACGAGTGTGACGGAGGTGATGAGGGTGAGGCGAGAGTAGAGATTGGTGTTTTTGAGTGATTTCATAGAGTGGGAAATGAGAGGATAAAAAAGATACAACGTACTGCGTACATTGTATCTTTTTTCTTTTGAGTGGCAAAAGATTTTTTGTGGTTATTACATTATTCTATGAATTTTACCCTTTCAGCTCTTTTTCCCAGATTTTCTGCCGTGAGAGAGCATTTTCGGCGGCTTCTTGTTGGGCTTTTTTCTTGCTGGTTCCGCTTCCGGTTCCGACTTGGACGAGTCCGATTGCGGCACTGACGGTGTAGGATTTGGAATGATCGGATCCGGATTCGCTGATAACCTCATAGGTTGGGGTGGTGCTGTACCGAGCCTGAGAAATCTCCTGGAGGTGGGACTTGGGATCGACATGGAGTTGGAGGGAGAGGATATCTGGGAGGGTGGTGAGGACATATTTTTCTACAAAAGCTTTTGCATGAGTGTATCCGAGATCGAGGTAGAGGGCACCGAGAAAGGCTTCGAATGTGTTCGCGACGATGTACGGATTGGTACTTCCTCCGGCAAGAAGCTCACCTTTGGAGAGGAGAATATATTCAGGGAGTCCAAGCGTGAGTCCAATAGCGGCGAGGTTCTTCCCGCGCACGAGAGCACTGCGGATATCAGTGAGCTCGCCCTCCGGTTTATCGGGAAAAGCATGGAAAAGAAGCTCCGTGGTGATGAGCTCAAGGACGGCATCGCCGAGGAATTCAAGGCGCTCGTTGCTCTCGGAGACACGGATAATATTCTCATTGAGCACTGAGCGATGCACGAAGGCAAGGCAGTAGTGTGTGATAGTTTCAAAAGGAATTTCAAGAGAAGATACAAATGTTTCTATTTTCTCTTCAAATGCCTTGTTGGATATGGATACGAGTTTAGCCATAGGGAAATGTTATGAGATAAAGAAATGAGGTGGCATGGCGTCCTTTTTAATCACCTCCAAGATCGTTGTTTTTTCATTTTTGAGGGCATTGAGGACTCCATTGACCATCGTGCGGGCGGAGTCATCAGAGAAGGTCTTGGCGAGTTCGATTGCCTCATTAATACTGACTTTCTCGGGGATCGTATCCAGAGTGAGATAGAGCATCTCATGGGCCGCAATCATAATCGGGAGGAGGTTACTAATCGGCATGGTGGTGAGGTCAAATTTGGGCGCATATCGGTGTATGATAGCAAGAAGTTCTCATTCTCGTGCTATAATCCCCGTAAACATCGCATCAAAATAAACCATATCAAGAATGTTCGATACTTCTGTATCAAAAAAATTGGCGAGAAAAGATGTTTCCTCAAATGAGGGACCAATGAGGGACCGGGAATAGAGCGCCTGGAGGAGATATGGTCGAGTTTTGCGTCGTGAGAGAGCCATAGGTGTAAAAGAGCAGTAAAAGTATAAGAACTAAAAAACTTTGCGAGAGGTTTCTCGCAAAGTTTTTATATATTAGGCACGAACTGTTTGAATCTTTTTAGCAGACTTATTCACAGTATATACTTTGCGTCCTTTATATTCTCCAGTGATCGGAGAAGAGAAATGAGAAAGTCCCGTAGCATTCCCCTCTTTGTCATATTGGAGAGAAACACTGTCGAGTACTTTTTTGGTCTTGAGCAAGAGCCATTTACCGTGACGTTTCCCGGTTCGGGTCTTAGAAATCTTCTTAGGAGGAGCAAAAGTCATAATATATAATCGTAAAAAAATAGAGAAACGGACGAACTGAAATGTCGTCATGTATAATGTGGACAGGATTGTATAGAAAAAATCTAAAAATGCAAAGGAAAATTTAAGATTTTCTAAAAATCCCCAGAGATCCCAGGATAGGACAAGAAAAACTTGCAAAAAATATATAATTCTGTATATTACGAAATATCATATTTTATTTCATTTTCATTATGAAGGAAGGAGAACGGGAAATTAAGGAGATTCTTAAGGATATTAAAATAGGGAACAGGTCCCAAGTACTGCGGCATTATGTATGAAATTACGCTGCGGGTGCTTTATGTTCTTCATATGTGGGTGAGTTTCCAGAAACATCTGAAACAGAAAGATGACAAATATATGATCTCTGTAAAACAAGAGTGGCTATTCTCCTCCAATTGAAAGAAAATGTCGATGATGAGAAATTGCATACATATTTAACGCAACAGTACAACGCGTGAAATATTGGTGTGCAGGTATTGGAAGACTATTTCAGTGCCACCAATTAACATAATCTATCCGATTTCTATATGACTGTCGTCGTAGGGATCGAGGTGGATGATAATCGTGGCGCCTTTGAGCGCTTTTTTGAGGCGTTGTTCGATATCATCACTCACGGCATGTGCCTCGAGGAGGGTGATATCTTCATTGAAGACGAGATGAAATTCTATAAACATATCTTTCCCGGCATAGCGTGTCTTGAGGAAATGATAAGAATCAACGAGAGGTGATGTCGTATTGATAATATCGATGATCGTCTTGGTGTCGATCTCATCAAGAGATTTGTCCATGAGGATATGATAGGCTGAGATGATTATCTTGCTGGCACCGTAGATGATATAGACCGAAATAATAAATGAAACAATGAGATCTATCACAAAGAGTCCCGTGAGTTTAATGATCAATATCGTAACGATAATACCAATATTACTGAATAAATCTGTCTTGTAATGAAGACTGTCGGACTTGATGATGAGGTTGTTGGTTTCTTTGGCAACACGATCAAGATAGACGACGATAACGATAGTAAAAATAATAGATACTACCATAAAGGCAAGTGAGAGGGTTGTATCTATCACATACCCTTTCTCAAGAAATTTTTTGATAGCAAGAAATGTGATAACACCCCCAGAAAAGACAATGAAGAGCCCTTCCATAAGGGCAGCAAATCATTCAATCTTACCATATCCGTAGTGATATGTATCATCTTTTTCTTGTGTCGATTTTCGGATGGCAAAAAAATTAATAATAGACACAAAAAAATCGAGAAGTGAATCGATAGAGCTCGATATAACCGTGAGACTCCCTGTCATTATACCTCCAACGAATTTGATAATCGCCAGTGTGAATGCCAGAGCACTGGCTACCATGACCGCTTTCTGTGGAGATCTCATGAATGGAAATACGAAAATAATATATCGAGAGGATACCAGAAAAAGTAAATTATGCAAGGGGAATTATCTTTTTTGGCGCTTCTTAAAAAATGTATATAGCTCCTTATATACATTTTCCCGCTCATCCAACGAAAGATATGAGCTTCCGAGACGGATGACCTTGTGACGAAAATCAGTAAGTTCCCGGCTTCGTTCATCGACATACTGCTGTCGTTTTTTATCGTCGGTCACATCTATATAGATATCATCCGTCGTATGGACGAGAGAGCCTGTGAGGGTATTTTCGAAGGTATCAAAGACATGAATAAAAACAAGATCATTTTGATCGGCGAGCGTGCGGAATTCTTTCTGTGGTAATGCTTCGAGACTATCTGTAAAAAGGAAAATAAGGTGATTACGGATTTTTTTCTTGAAGAGTTCTTTGATAATGAGCGAAAGTGATGATTCGTGCGTATCTGATTTGGCGCGAAATGTCTCAAAATCCTGACGGATCGCTCCGAGATGAGCCATTCATTTTTTGATTTTGAGAGTTCCAAGAAGAGTATCGGCAAAGAACCATGCCCCAATGGGATCGTTATTGCCAACTGATGAAAACGAGAGAATCGAAAAACCCTCCGAGAGTGTATCGAACTTGGTCACACTCCCACTCCCGAACCGCATACTCGCTCCCATATCGAGGAGGAAGAGAACCTTTCGTTCGCGATCTTCTTCATATGTCTTGATATACGTCTTGCCCATCCGGGCCGTCGTCTTCCAGTCGATGTCACCGACGCTGTCCCCGAAAGTGTATTCCCGGATGCCAGCGAACTCTATCCCAGAACCATGAAACGAGGTCTTATAATTGCCAGCAAAAAGCGCAGAAACCTTCTTGAGTGTCACGAGATTGATAAGTTGGAATGGATGTTTCATAGGATGAAAAAATCGCTCGTTATAGAACCCTATAACTATACAGTTTTTGTGTCATTTTACAAAAAATTATTTATTTCTTCAACTTCTCAAGTGCCTCTGATGATGACGCGAATATCTTTCATTTTTCTGAAAGTCTATTGTGGCAGTGGAGTTTCGAGATACATTTCCTTTTTTCTCTCTCTCCAGAAAGATAGACATCCACTCCGTTATTTTCAAGCGTCTCGACGATCTCATCGAGTGCCTCTATCCCATCGACATCGATGTTAGAGATATGCGCGAGGGAAATAATGAGCTTCTGACCTTTATTAAGGTGTTGTATTTCTGAAACATTATGCTCGACATTGAGATAATTGAGTCCCGTTGAGAATTTCATCAGGATAACATCTCATTGTTTCTGATCCTCGAGGTATTTTTTGAGCGAGAGTTTTTGTGTGAATTCCCCTTTGCGGAAAACGCTCACATTCGCATCGGAATTGGTGATTTTTTTGATGTAGATCATGAGTGTGATCGTCGTTCCGATGAGGATACCATACGTCGGTTCCCAGAAAACAGAGAGAAGTGTGGTAGTGAGTGTGATAAAAAAGGCGGTCTTTTCGAGGTTGTAGAGTTTCTTGAGGAGAGTGATATCGATAAGCCCAAATGCTATATTCATAAGAATTGCGGCAATAATCGGGAATGGGAGGTATTTGAAAAATCCATTAAAGAGGAGGGCTGAGATCACAAGGGTAAAAAAGGATGTGAGAAAACCGGAAGTTCTGTGAGTTGCGCCACTCTTGATGTTGAGTGCCGTCCTGATAAATACCGCCGTAACCGGAAGTCATCCAAGGAGCCCGGTTCCAATATTGGAGAGAGCAAGTCCGAGGACTTCTTTATTTTTGCGGAATTTTTGCTTGGTCATTTTCTCGGCGATACGAGCAGAAATAATCGTCTCAAGGATGGCGATAATCGCAACAACAAGTGATGTTTTGAATACTGCTTTGATAATATCTATCGCATCTTTCATACTATCAATACCGAACCCCTTAAAAGGGAAACTGAAAAGAGCAAATGATACATCCTTAAATTTATCAGAAATAAGCAATATTTGTGGGAGGAGTCCATTATGAACGCCGAGTCCGATGAGAATACCAATAATAGTAAGGAGGATAACGGACGGGAAATTCGGAAAGTGTTTTTTGGTAAAAATCAAGAAAATAAATCCAACAGCAAAGACTCAGAGTGACGTATAATCTACAGAAGCAATATGTTTAAAAATCTCAAAGAGATTCATATAAATCTCCTCATGTTGCGGAATATGAAGAAGAGGATTATTGAGTCCAAGTGCTCCACTGATCTGTCCAAGTGCGATGGTGATACCGACAGAAATAAGGAACCCATGGAGAACCGTCGAGGGGAGGAGTGTGATATATTTAGTAATCTTCAGAAAATAAATCGCGAGCATCATGAGGCCAGCGATGATGGCTATCATCGGGAGGAGGAATACTCCACGTTCACCTTGTGAAAGGGCAAAAGTAAAGAGTATGGAAGATAATGCTCCGGCAACTCAGAATACATTAAAATTACTGGAGGCGAAAAATGCGGCGATAATACCGGACCAAACAGCTGTGATAATCCCCTGGAGCGGGGTCGCTCCACTCGCAACTGCGAGGGAGATGGAGAGTGGGATATTGATCATCGCGACGGTCAGTCCGGCTTTCCAGTTGGATTTGAGGTTTGATAGAATTTGAGTGGTGTTCATAATTTCTTTGAAAGTTAAAAGTAAAAGATGAAGACCGACTTCCAGGCCGGTCTTCAAAGTTTTATATACTTGATAGAGTTTGTAGATCTACTTTTTTACCGTATTTTTCTTTTATGTAACTAAATACATCCGCTCTTTTGTGGAAAATCTTGGATTGATCATAGTGAGCGAAAAATCCACCTTTTTTGAAAATAGTACAGATCTTTGGCTCCACTCGACAGAAGAGAATTTCTATTCCTGTTTTTTCTATCTTATCGACGATATTTTCCAGAGCCTCTTGACCCGTGGCATCGATCTCTTGAACCGCTTCAAGGTCCAAAATGAGTGCTTTTAATTTTGGTTTATCTGCGACAAATCCAAGAAGCTTCCCTTCAAAATATCCAGCATTAGCAAAATAGAGAGGTCCGGTGAATTGATAGAGTCCAACCGTATCACTCGTCGGGAGATTGAAAAATTTCGCATCTTTGAGGACTCATTTGTTATTAAGGGAGAGTTCTGTAAAGGTTGGCTTCATTGTACGATAGAGGAAAAGTCCGAGCGAGAGGAATACTCAAACGAGAATCCCTTCCTCAAGATTGGGTGCGAAGTAGAGTGTCGCAATAAAAGTTATGATAGAGACAATTCCGTCGTGTTTCTGTATTTTAAAAGCATGAATAATCGGATCAATTTTGATGAGATTGATAACGGCCATAATAATAACGGCCGCGAGCGTTGCCTGCGGAAGATGATACATGAGTGGGGTTAAGAAGAGGAGAGTGAGTGCAACAATAATTCCCGTAACTACAGAAGAAAATCCTGTCCGAGCTCCCGCGGAGAAATTCACAGCACTTCGTGAAAAAGACCCACTCACCGGATACCCAGAGAAAAAAGCGGAAACGATGTTGGCGAGTCCCTGTCCGACGAGTTCCTGATTGGCAGAAATTTTTTGCTTGGACTGTGATGCCATTCATTTCGCAATAGAAATAGCCTCCATAAACCCAACGAGAGCGATCGTCATCGCCGTACTTATGAGCCCCATAGCTACATGCATATCGAGAGCAGGAAGGGTAAATCCTGGAAGTCCGCTTGGGATCTCTCCTATAACGCTTCATCCAAGTGTTTTAAATTGAATATAATAGGAAATAAGGGTAAATAGGGCAACGGTAATTAAAACACCAGGAAGTTTCGATGAAATTTTTTTGATTATAAAAAGAAGGGCAATGGACCCGAGTCAGATTGCGAGGGTTGCAAGGTGTGTCCCGGAAAGAGCACTTTTGAAAACTTCATAGACTATTTCATAATGATGAGCTCACTTACCTGCTGCAACTCCAAAAATTTTATTGAGCTGAGAAGTTGCGATAATCAAAGCCCCGGCATTAGTGAATCCAACAACGACGGGATGCGAGAGGAAATTTACAATAATACCAAGTTTAAAGAGTCCGAGGAGGAGTTGAAAAAGTCCGACAAGGAGGGCGAGGAGGGCTGCGTATGTCACGAATCAATCCGGATTAGCTGTGGCAAGAGGTTCAAGAGCAGCTGCTGTCATGAGCGAAACAATGGCAACCGGTCATGTCGCAAGCTGTCGGGATGATCCAAAAAATGCTGCAATCATCACTGGGAGAAATGAGGCATACAGACCAATATATGGGGGAAGTCCGGCGAGTTGGGCATATGCCATGGATTGAGGTATGAGAACGAGAGCAACAGTAATACCGGCGATGATATCAGATTTAAGAACATTTTTATCTTTGAGTTCTCAGATCCATGATGTAAATGAAGTAAAACGCGAGGGCACGAGAGAGAGAAGTGCTTTCATAAGTATAATAAGATAAGTAAATTATTAAAACGAGCCGATTCTATACAAAAAAAAGAAAATGCAAGTTTTTTGCTTGCAAAGTCTGAAAAAAAGATACAATCGCCTCACTCCCGACCCCTCTCCACTCGTAGAGAGGGGAGGTTAATTATTAGCAGTTTTTATTTATGTCGATCATCGAACGATACGATTACCCAACAGATCATCCCTATTATCGCACCAATTCAGCAGTCTATAATACCTATCTGAGTCAGTACTGCGGTATCCGGACCATCTCGCTCGAGGAGGGGCGGCGTTTTGGATGGATCAAAAATATCATCGGAAAACATATTCAACTTGCCAAATTCGAACGCATCGATACCGAACCGACACGAGAACTCCTCGTACCTCACGGATGGACCCGTGGGATGGTTATCTGGGTGCCATTCCAGAGGCGAGATATCCCACCAGGATGGCGCCGTCTCGCGGTCAATACCCATTTCACCAGAACGGGATTTACTGAAATCACGGATGAAAAATACCACAAAAAATGGAACGAGCGAGCACAGCGAGCCCGAAAGAAATTCCTCGCTCACAGCGATATCCGTATCGAGTCCGTCGATCCGGAGGTATTTATACGGGCTTTTTCCAGTACCAAAGTCCGCCACCTCTTCAAGTCCGATTACGTCAAATACTATCGCAAGCTCACTACTATCGATGCGAGTTCCGTTCGGAGTTACCTTTGTTATCATGGAGATCAACCGATTGCCGGACTCGCCGTGCATGATTATAATGGAAACTCGAGCGTCCATCTCGTCGCTTTCACGAGCAACGAGGCACGACCATACCAAGCCGGGACCGGACTCATCGACCGATGGTTCGCAGAGAGTGTCAGGATGGGTATCCGATATATCAACTTCGACCATCTCCGAGATTCCTCCATGACCCGGGACCAACAGGGCTACACCGACTTCAAGATGAATTTCGTCGAATCCGAGTGCTACTTTCGAGATTCGTATTTTCGGTTTATGTAAGTTCCTTCACCTCCACCGACATAATCACGACATCCTCCACCGGTCGGTCATTGCGTCCGACCGGTGTGTTGGCTATAGTATCGACTGTATCCATTCCCTCAATCACCTGTCCGAAAACAGAATGACGTCCATCGAGATATTTGGTTTCTGGAGCATGGACGATGAAAAACTGACTGCCGTTGGTGTTACGTCCAGCATTGGCCATGGAGATGGCTCACTTGATATGAGTGAGCTCGGGCGTGAATTCGTCGTCAAATTTCTTGCCGTAGATACTCTCGCCACCCATCCCGGTTCCGGTTGGATCACCTCATTGGATCATAAAATCACGGATAACGCGGTGGAAAATCACTCCGTCGTAGTACCCCTTGCGAGTAAGTCCGATGAAATTAGCACAAGTTCTCGGTGTCTCTGTGACGAAGAGTTTGATTGTAATAGTTCCGAGGTTCGTGGTAATGGTAGCAATAGTATCGCCTGTTTTTGGTACATCGAGTTGAGACATAATATATATGAGTAAAAAGAAATAAGTGCTGGAGATAATAGCGATTTTTGTTGGAAGTGCAATAAAAAATTTGAGGGTGAAAAAATCTTTTGCAAAAATCCCACAAATCCATATAGTAGTCACGAAATTTTACTTTTTTTGATTCTTATTCTATGCCTGAAAATCTCAATAATGAAGACCAAGGAAATACTGAGGAAACCGTAGTAGAAATACTCACTCCTGAAGAAGAGATGGTCGATGAGCTTCCACCTCCATTTGCCGATACAGCCCTCACATTCTCTGGAGATGCTGATCGATCCATCGTCGAAGAAATGGAAACATGTTATCTCGATTATGCAATGTCTGTCATATGTAGTCGTGCCCTCCCCGATATCCGCGATGGTATGAAGCCCGTTCACCGACGTATTCTCTACGCGATGTACGATGGTGGGGTTCGCTCAACTGGTAAACACCGCAAATCGGCTCGTGTCGTCTGAGATGTTCTCGGTAAGTATCACCCACATGGGGATAGCTCCGTGTATGACGCAATGGTTCGTATGGCACAAGATTTCTCTATGCGATATACCCTCGTCGATGGACAGGGTAACTTCGGTTCCATGGATGGAGATAATGCCGCTGCGATGCGTTATACCGAGGTCAAGATGGCTCGTCTCGGAGAGCTTATGCTCGCCGATATCGACAAAGATACGGTTGATTGGAGAGATAACTATGATGCCTCCACCCAAGAACCAACCGTCCTCCCGACTCGTATCCCGAATCTCCTCCTCAATGGAACTTCTGGGATTGCTGTCGGTATGGCGACCAATATCCCACCGCATAATCTCGGTGAGATTATTGATGCGCTCACTTTCATCCTCTATCACCCCGCTCCAGACGAAATCACCATCGAGAATCTCCTTGATTTCATCAAGGGTCCGGACTTCCCAACGGGGGGTATTATCTACAATCGCAAGGATATCCTCAATGCCTATGCAACCGGTCGAGGGAGTGTCGTCATGCGTGGACGAGTGAGTATCGACGAGCTCAAATCTGGGAAACGGGCGATTATCATCACGGAAGTTCCGTATCAGCTCAACAAAAAAACATTTATCGAAAAAATTGCCGAACTCGTGCAAAACAAGATTATCATCGGGATATCCGATCTCCGCGATGAATCCAAATGACTCGGGGATGTGCGAATAGTAATCGAGCTCAAAAAAGACGCCTTCCCAAAGAAGATCCTTAATCAACTCTACAAGCTCACACAACTTCAGACATCATTTGCCTTCAATATGATCGCGCTCCACGACCGCGGGAGACAGCCGAAACTTTTCAATCTCCTCGAGATGCTCGAAGAATTCGTCGTCCACCGTCGGGAAGTCATCGAACGCCGAACTCGCTACGAGCTCATGATCGCTGAGGCTCGCGCCCATATCCTCGAAGGTCTCAAAATCGCCCTCGACAATATCGATGCGGTGATCAAGACGATCAAAGAATCTGGGAGCAAAGAAGAAGCGCATGACAATCTCATGGCCAAGTTCGGACTCTCTGACAAGCAATCACAAGCCATCCTCGAGATGCAACTCCAACGTCTCTCCGGTCTCGAACGCAAAAAGATCGAGGACGAACTCGCCGAGAAGCTCCTCCTCATCGCTGATCTCCAAGATATCCTCGCTCGTCCAGAGCGGGTGAACACTATTATGGGGGATGAATTCGCTGAAATCAAGAATAAATACGGGGATGCTCGCCGAACCGAGGTCAATATCGGGGCGATCGGAGAATGGAATCCAAAAGATACGATCCCAAATGAAGAGGTAGTTATTACTCTCTCCAAAAATTCGTACGTCAAACGCATTAAATCATCCGCTTTCCGCACCCAACGTCGTGGAGGAAAGGGGGTTAATGTCGCCGTCAAAGACGAAGATGAAGTACAAATCATCCTCTCGACGAGCAATCATAGCGATCTTCTCTTCTTTACCAATACGGGTCGAGTATTTTCACTCCCTGCCTACGAGATTCCAGAGACTCAACGAACTGCCAAGGGTCAGCCGATTATCAATCTCCTCTCTCTCCAAAAAGAAGAAGAAATCACTGCTATCCTCGATCTTACTGCCACTCAAGGAAAACACTTCGCTCTTATTTCCAAAAAAGCCATCATCAAACGAGTTGATATGGAAGATGTGAAAAATATCCGAACGTCCGGACTCATCGTCATGAAGCCAAAGCCAGGAGACGAGCTCGGTTGGGTACGTGTTACTAATGGAGATGACAATATCCTCATGGTTTCCAAGCATGGAAAGGCTATCCAATTCAAAGAAGAAGATATCCGAGTTATGGGACGAGGTGCTGCCGGAGTCCGTGGGATGCGTATCGCTGCAAATGATTCAGTGGTTGAAGCGGATGTCGTCTGAGCAAATAATCAATATGTCTTCACTGTTACCGAGAATGGAATGGGAAAAATAACCAACATCGATGAATACCGAGAACAATGACGTGGTGGATCCGGGGTCAAAGTCGGAGCTATGACCGCCAAAACCGGCGATATCATCGGAGTCTCTATCCTCACCGAAGAAGCCCGCAAAGACGGAGAAGTTATGCTCATCTCCAAGACCGGACAAACTGTCCGTGTCCCTCTCTCCGGAGTCCGCACAACCAGTCGTGTCACCCAGGGGATCATCCTCGCCAAACTCAAGGACAAAAAAGACTGTTTCACCAGTGCGACGGTGATGAAAAAATGAGAAGAGGAGGAAGTATCGACCGAAGAGATAACTGAAGAATCTTCAGAATAAAATAATCATGTAAAAAGGCATCAACTCTTGCGAGTTGATGCCTTTTTTATCTGTGGATACCCCAGACAATTCATCGATGCGATGATACTTGAGGTTCTATCCGTTTGTATTGATGTGTTTCTTTTTAGCCTTCAACCATTTTGCGAAGGTTACCAATCTGCCCTTTCATCATCTCTGCCTGAGCATTGAGCTCTTCGGAGGCAGAGGCTGATTCTTCGGCGGTGGCTGCATTACTCTGGGTGACCGTATCGATTTCGTGGATCGCCTTGACTATCTGACCAACAGCACTGGCTTGTTGTTCAGCAGCCCCGGCCATCTCAGTAACAATCGTACCAATCCGAGTAGTTGCCTGAGTAGCGATATAAAACGATTCACCTGTTTCTTTTGCCAAAGCACTACCAGCATTGATACTCTGTACCGTCCCTTCGATAAGATCCGAGGTATTCTTCGCTGCGGCTGCTGCCCGCATGGCGAGATTCCGGACTTCATCAGCCACCACTGCGAATCCCGCACCAGCCTCTCCGGCTCTTGCCGCTTCAACCGCCGCATTGAGTGCGAGGAGGTTGGTTTGAAATGCAATCTCATCAATGGTCTTCACGATCTTCTGAGTTTGCCCACTGGTTGCCGAAATTTCTTGCATCGAGACGATAAGTTTTTTCATCGATGCATCAGCATCTCGGATTACCTCACCAGCCTCCTTCATAAGTTCATCTGCTTGTCTGGCATTATCAGCACCTTGATGAATCATGGCACCGACTTCTTCCAATGAAGCGGACGTTTCTTCGACCGCGGCCGCTTGCTGTGAAGCCCCCTCTGCCAGAGTCTGACTGGAAGAAGACACTTCACCTGCTGCAGCCGACACTTGTTCAGCCGCATCATTGAGCGATACACTGACATTCTTCAGGGTTGTGGAAATCCCACGACCGAGGATGAAAGCGAGTACTGATCCGATGATCATAACCACCACACCAAGACCGAGAGCCAGGAAGCCAAGGAATGTACTTTGTTGTTTTGCCAACGTACTTTCCTGGGCATATATATCCTTGGCATTATTCAGAAGTTTTTCAAGCTCTGCCTCGATAGCATGAGCTGCACTACTTACTGGAGCCTTGAGACTCATTCGTTCCGTTTCCGGAGCTGTGGCCATCGTCTCAAAAGCCTTCTGATACGTCGCAAAAAGTGTGACGATATTTTCCGAGCTTTTTACGATATCAGGCATTTCTGCTTTTTCGGCAAGGGCTATAACCGTATCAAGCTCATCCTCAAACTCGGCCATACTGTTTCGCTGTTTTTTGAGATATCCTTCTTGTCCATTCGTCAAAAGGAAATCTTTTTCGAACCGACGACAGTTCCCAAGAGCAGTTGTAGCAGCACTTACGCGCATAGCCATATTGACTTCGTGTTCAAGAATCTCGGTGAGTTCATGAGAACTCGACGAGAGAGCGAACTGGTAGATACCTATAACCGAGGCGGTTAAGAGCAATACTACCGCAAATCCCCCGCCGATCTTCTTGCCGATAGTTACCTGTTTCTTTGTAGACTTCATACTATTTTCCTCCCTTGGAAAATTTTGTTTTTCAGATGCGAGACATTACCGTATCGAGACAGAGAATAATGACCAGTTCCTGACTATTGAGAGTCTTTTTCTTGCCGAAACCGACGACATGGTCGGCGTCCGACTGGCCAGTTGACGCCCCGGGTTCGATTTCCGAATCGAGGAAATCCATCACCTCATCGACATGATCAACAAGGAGCCCAATCTGCATAACAGTCTGATCCGACTTCTGAATCTCGACGATAATGATACTCGTCTTCTCGGCAATATCCGTAGTGCCCATGTCAAATGCCATCTTGAGATCGATAATACTGAATATCTTATCACGTAGCGTGATAACCCCAATGTGACAGGCTGGAAAATTCGGAACCTCATGGATAGTAAAATCCTGAGCCTTGATGATCTCCCGCGTCCCCAGAACAGGGATCCCATACTTCTCACCCCCTATGTGGAAAGTGAGGTATTGCTTTTTGGAACCATTGTCTTTGTTGGAACCATTCTGTATTGCGATAGCCATGGTACTTCTCCTTTGTTTGTATTTTTGTTGAGTATGTTAAAAAGCAGAAAATTTTATTTTGATGATACATCTATATGAACGATAGTCTTGAATATTTAACCTACCGGTTGGTAGATTATATTAAAAACACTTATTTATCAAAAAGATTTTTTGAGACAAAGTACTGACATTTATTTGTTTTTACGTGTAATCCATTTTTTATTTATATTTGCTATACTTATACGCAAAAATCCAAAAAAATCAAATTTTTTGGATTTGGAAATCTCTGAGAAATCTTTATAATACCGATGATTTATTTCTTTATACATACCCCTTTATGTCCCCATCTCCATTTTCTTTTGAGATTATCAGTGATCCGAAACAAAATACTCTCAACAATCTCGTGTTTGAAATCGAGGAGATGAGTAACCTGGATTTCTTCAAGAAGGTCTCTCTCCCCGAGGATATTACCCGAGAAATCGAGTCCAGGAGCCAAGAGGCGGAGAAATCAAGTTTCTGTATCTCGACCTATTTCCCCCTCTTTGGAGCGAAAAAAATCCACATCCTCTATATCCATGACAAAACCGCATATATAAAGGAACTCTCGGATCTCCTCGTAAAAATCGAGGGAGATATCGCTTTTTATACGAGCCGAAAAGATCAGATTTTCCCGATTATGGATACACTCCTCCTTACTGGGTACCAATTCGATCAATACCTCTCCAAGAAACGCCCTCGTAAATTCGCCGTCATCCACGAAGCTATGCCCGACAGACTCCGAGCCGAGATCATGGATCGGACCAGCCTCCTCTCCTCGATCTATCTCGTACGGGATATGGTCAATACGCCCGCCTCTCTCAAGTACCCGCGTCGTCTCGCCGAACAGATGATGAAACTCCCCTTCCGTCATACCAAGGTCACACTCATGGACAAGAAAGAGCTCGAAACCAAAGGATTCAATCTCCTCCTCGCGGTTGGTGCTGGGAGTGATAAAGACTCGTGTGTGCTCGTTTTCGAGCGTATGATCGACAAAAATCTCCCCACCTATGCACTCGCCGGTAAAGGTCTCACCTTCGATGCCGGAGGTCTCCAGATCAAACCAGATGATGCAATGTTAACAATGAAAGATGATATGGCAGGAGCGGCGGTTGTCACTGGAACACTCCTCTATCTCGATGCTCATGATGATCTCCGCTGCAATATCATCGCTGCGGTCGGACTCACCGAAAATATGCTCGGGGGCGGTGCTATGAAACCACTTGATATCATCAAAGGGCATAATGGTAAAACCGTTGAGATCGGACATACCGATGCTGAGTGACGCCTCGTCCTCGCTGATCTCCTCTCCTATCTTGAGACGACCTATTCACCTGAGACGATTATCTCCGTCGCAACCCTCACTGGTGCGGTTATCCATGCCATCGGGTACGATTATGCGGGGATTATCGGAAATAATCAGGAGATAATTGATGAACTCCTCCAAAATCCTGCCGGAGAAGAACGCCTCTGGCAACTCCCCCTCGATACTCATATGATCGAGAGTGTCAAAGGAAAAATCGCTGATGTCAGAAATGTCACCGATGGATACAAGGCTGGAGCCAGTATGGGAGCCGCTTTCCTCACCCACTTCGTCGAGAAAAGTAAGCTCGTCCATATCGATATCGCCGGGGCAGCTTACCGCACCGACGCGTATTCCTACTTCCCAAAAGGTGGAACGGGCTTCGGGGTGATGACGCTCGTGAAGTTCCTGATGAGGAAATAATTATTTTTTCTTCTTCTCCGCCATTTTCTTCTTCTCCACTATCCTCTTCTTAATACTTTCGAAGAGGGATCCGAGTGTTTCTTTTTTGTCTCCAACTCCGAAGCTTGGATCTGAAAATTCCCCAATATACTTTTCCACTTTTTTAATATAGATAACAATGGCTCTTTTGAGTGTTTCTTCCATTTCTGTATAAAATGGATGTTTGTGGTATTCAGAAAGTCTTTCTTTGACCGAAGAATGAAGAGAGACTTCGTATTTTTTCCAGTCTATTGACGCTATTTTTTTAGGAGAGGACAGTATTCCCTTCATTAAGGTATCATCAAAAATATCTTTTTCATCAGAAAGAATTCTAATAAGAGCATAATAAATCGCCTGGAAGATTTTCCTATCCGCATGTGTTTGATTAATTGCCTCCTCTACGCTCAGAGTAGGATTAAGATCAGATTGATGATTACTCTGATAATTGTACTTTATATTCTCTATCAGACCGTCCCGTATTCTCGCATACAAAAGTTCAAGTTTCCGAATAATATCCTCCATATCACTCAGCCCCTTTATTGTACTGTACCCATCAGAGAGTGTACGGATATGCTGTCTACTATATACTCCCGTTACGCGTTCTATAGCGCCAAAAACCTGTAATAAGTCCTGTGAAGATTTTATATTTCACACTTCCTGCTGAAGTTGTTTTAATATATTTATATATGTCCCTCCTTTCATTTCATATTCTCGCAGTATCTCTCGCATGATATCTAACTGTTCCGAGATGACTTCCATATATCGTGATCAGATAGCTTGGCAGATGAGAGAATTTGTATCTCTTTTGAGTCCATCCATCCCCTTTGGATCTTGCACTTTTTCTTTTAACCTCGTCAGAGAGCCAAGATGCTGACTAATGAATGATTCTCCTGACCGACTTGGGTCTATCTGGAGGAGGAAACGAACTTCCTCTGCTCTATAAAATATATGGAGAGCATAGGGAGAAATTTTAGGGTTCTTAAAAATCCGAACGTTACAGATATTGGCGATAGAATCAAGAGAGATTTTAGAAAGACTCTGATTTGCTCGTATGAGGATATCTGAAGCCGCGAAAAGCTCCTTACATTGTTGCTGGAGGAGTTGATAATTACAATTACTTTGTTGTATCTCATTTACCACGGTATTCGGTGGAGAAATGAGTATCATTGCTGTAATATTAATGGTTTCATTAAGGAGTCTGAGAATGTGTTCAAAATTGGTATGCCAGTAGGTTTTTGCCTCTTGTAATGTCTTTATAAAATCATCCATCTGCTTAATGGAATCTTTTTTCTGTTCATTGAATATCGATCTGCCCGTGTCACTGAAAGATTTTTCATCGTAATCTATATGTATATCCCCGGCTTGAATCGCGAACAAGATATCTGTATATTCAGCTATATTAAAATCCATCCACCGTGAAATCGCATTTTCCCTCTCGAGGAAAAGGCATCTTGCTTTCCAAATCTCCATCTCCCTGAGGCGACTCTCGAGCTCCTTGTTTCTTTCAATAGATACCGAAGCCCTATTGCCGAGTTTGGGTCAAGAAAAAGAATGAGGCGCAGGGCTATTCATAAAGAAAATATAGATTTTTTAATGATTATTGTAAAACTTCTCCGTCAATGATATTCTCTTTTCCCTTTGTTATCACCTTTTGTCCCGGTTGCACTCAGGTAACAGAACTCTCTGTTCCATCTCCCGAGAGGATGGTTACGAGGGTGAATTGTACTGTGTTCTCTACGAGGACATACACTCCGGGTTCTCCATACTTGGTGATGATGGCTGCATTTGGGAGAATAATCCCCTCTTTTGTTGCTGAATTTTTACGACTCAATAATACTTCTACCCGATCTCCGATAGAGAGGGGAGTATTGGTAATTTCAAGTTCTGCATATTGTTTGTTATGAAGAGGGTCAGCTTCTTTTCGAATGGTTACCACCTTGGCGAAAAGAGCTCCGGAGAGAGTATCTAAAAGTGGAGAAATTGCAACTTTTTGTCCGAGTTCGAGTGGCGTTTCGGACAGGCTGAAATTGATGCGGATGAGACTCGCCGGCGTACTTGAGAGAGAGAATACTGGCATGCCAGCATTAATAACTGTCCCCACATCGGCAGTTTTTGAGAGGATAATCCCGTCGAATGGAGCTCGGATAATCCCTGACTCGATAGTATTATTGGCGAGATTCCGATTCATGGACACCTCGGATATTTTAGAGCCCAATTCAGCATTTTTAGAATCAATCTCGGCGATTTTTGCTTCGATCTCTCGGAGCTTGCTCGTTTTCTCGGCCTCGAGGATAGCACGTCCTTTTATCACTTCTTGCGTCCCAATCTGAGCCATTCGGAGCGCGTCCTCTTTCATTTTGATAGCCATTTTGAGAGCATCGATATTTTTACGAACATCGCTTGCAGAGGTATCTTTGCCGGTTCTCGCCATGGTGAGATTCTCTTCGGCAAGTGTGCGTGCATCCTCAAGTTGTGTGAGTTTGAGATCCGCAGTGGATGCAAATGTCTCAAGTCCATTGATACTCCCCTTAATTCCAGCACCCCCTTCGGTAAGGATAGAAAGCTCAACATTACCGAGAAATTCAGAAGTTTTGATTTTGAGAGACTGGAGGGCACTATCTGGGAAACTCGAAGACGTGATAGAATTCTCGAGGACATTCGAAACGGCGTGGAGCATATCACGAAGGTCAGTCATAATGAGGAGAGACCGATTAAGTCCTTCTTTGAGGGTATCTTTTGAAACGCTTGTTTTACCAACAATATTGGCATAATACCACGTATACATCGCTTCATATTCTGTATTAAATTTTCAGAAAGCACTCTCCGCTTCCGTTTTACTGCTCGAATTCTTCGCTCCGAGATACACCTCATACCCGTCATTTTTATATCTATTTGCTGTTGTTACTCCGAGAATCTCATCCGAGAAATCTCTCGCATTCCGTGCGATGATAAAGGCATTGGACATGCTCGAGAGGGAATTTTTCTGAATATTCGCATCCTCGATAGCGAGAAGTTTTCGGGTATTTTCGAGGGCGTTGGTTGCGAGTGTAAGATTTTTGGTCGCCTGGGATACCTGCTCGGCACTCGAAGACAGCGATCCAGAAAAAATTGCAAGCGAGTTTGCAAGATTTGTCTGTGCGAGCTCAAGATCCTTACGTGCGAGTTCCACTCAGATATCCGCCTTCTTGGTATCATTATTCATATTGGCGATTCGCTCATTGTAGAGAATATCGAGCGCTTTTCGGATCTCTGCGGTACTGCCACGCATCACATCTACACTCAATCCCATTTGTGCCATATCACCGAGCACGCCCGAGAGTCCCGAGGACATAATCTCACCCTCCTCATTTGAGAGGGTTGCGAGGATTTGCCCCTTTTGAACAGTATCCCCTGCTTTTACGAGCATGGTTGCCACACGTCCTGGAGCCTTAAATGACAGATTTGCGATTGTTTTTCCCTCAACCGTCGCGAGAATCCGATTCGTCGCACCAACACTTCCTGTCTGGACCGTCGCTGTTTCATAGATTTTCTTTTCCTGTACCTCTTCCTGTCCACAAGAAGTGAGGAGAAATGAGGAAATAAGGAGAATAAGAATGGAATTTTTCATAAAGAATGATGAGTGAAAATAATAAAATTATGTATGTTTTTCAAAAAAGAGTTTCTGGATTTCGCTTACCATCTCGGTGGAATCCTCTCGCTCACAATTCTCGAGACAGGATTGCTTGGAGAGACTTTCGATGAGAGAGACGAAGAGACGAGTTTTTTGAGGACTCCAACCGAAGCGAGTACCGGATATATTTTCGAACATTTTTTGAATTTCTCGTCGTTTTTTTTCTAATGATTCCCTTGCCTCCGTCATCTGACAGTATCCTTTCTGGAGAACCACCGCGAAGAGATTTTTGGTATGAAGCGGGAAGAATGTGAGTTCCGAGATCATATGGGCCACATCTTCTTTCAGGAGGATTGTTTCGAGAAATGCCTTATATGAGGCAAAAGACGTGTCGAGGACCGCGAGGAACATCGCCTCCTTGCTCGGGAAATGATAATAGAGCGATGCCTTCTTCATCCCGATTTTCTCGGCGATATGATCCATCGTCAGATCCGAAAATGCATGTTCCCAGAAGAGAGATTCGATGGTTTTGAGGAGTTCTGCTTTTTTCATAATAAGTATAGTGGTAATTAAAGTGATTTTTCTTTCTTCTCTCTATTCTCAACTATATTCTTCATCTGAATCTCTGCTACATCATAATCGTGATGCTTGCGGAGATAGGAATAATAGAACATCGGGATAAAAAAGAATGTAAGTATGGCAGAAACGGAGAGTCCGGATATAATCGCCCAAGCAAGTCCACTCCAAACCGGATCTGAAGTAATGATAAATGATCCAGCAACGGCAGCGACACTCGTGAGCATAACCGGGACAAATCGTTTCTTGGACCCTTCGATGACGGCAAATTCAAGAGATTTCCCATCCTCTATGAGTTGGTTGATATAATCAAGGAGGATTATAGCATTCCCGACGACGATACCACCGAGAGCGATCGCTCCAATCATCGCTGTCGCGGTGAAGTACGTACCTGAGATGAGATACAGGATCGAGAATCCTGGGAATATCCCAAAGAATGAGAGGAGGAATGTCGTCATAATGATACCTCCGATGAGAAAACTTCGGAATTGTGCGACCATGAGGAAGTAGATGATGAGAAGTGAGAATATCATCGCAAGTCCAAGATCCCGGAATGTGTCCATCGTAAGTTCCCATTCCCCTCCCCATTCGAGACGGTATTTTTTCCCATCCTGTACTCCGACGAAATTAATCGCGTACGGTGTTGCCGAAACTTTGCGGTACCCTGCATCTTCAAATGCTTTTTCGCCGAGAAGTGTATACATTCTGAGGACTGGATATACTACGGAATTATCCCCAAGCTCCGCATAAATATTAATCGTTTCAGCACGATTATCAGTATAAATTTCTCGTCCAGTAAAATCATAATCGATCTGAGCAATATCGGTGAGATGGATTTTTTCTCCCTTTGGAGTCATGAAAACAAGCGATTTAAGATCATCTATATTTTCTCTTTCTCCCCGTGGGAATCCGACAATGATATTACTATTCTCCTTTTGAATCGTTTCTGTATGGAGAATAGAAACGGGTGATGGATTAAGGAATGCCATGATCGTCCCCGATACTTGTGGAAGAGAAAGTCCTGTCTCTGCGATACGGTCATGATCGAGCGTGATGCGGAGTTGTCGGTAGGTACTCGATATAGAATCAGTGATGTCCACGAGCGATTCTTCTTGAGCGATACCCTCGACTGTCCTCTTGATACTGCTCGCGAAACGGGTCAGTTCTGCTGCGGAAAGATCCTCCTGCCCTTTGGCTTTGATATGGAATGTCGCAAGTGTCGGAGGTCCTGGAGGATCCTCAAGGAGACGGAGCTTCAGGTCTGGATACTTTTCGAGCAGATGGGCCCGGAGGAGCGGTCGGATTTTGATCGCATATTCTTCGGATTTCATATCCCTGCTTTTACTTTCTTCTATATTGATACGCATGCTGATCTGTTGCTCTTGGACTCGATTGGATCCCCCACGAAACAGATTCGCGAAGTCACTGAGGAATCGATCTCCGATAGAGGCACTCGTACTTTCGGCAAGACACAGTGATTCCGGGATATTAAGTTTCTTATCTGCTTGTTCTGGAATCTTACAGAGGAGAAAATTCGATGCATCTTCGGATATCTCGATCATCTTTCCTATCTCGGTATCCCGTGGGGCATCTATCCAGAGATACACCTGATTTTTATCAGCTTTGGGGAGCATTCGTGCTTTGAAAATATTGAGCATAATGGGCGATATAATAATCGCGAAGAGAGCGAGCCAAAACCCAATTTTGAAGAGACGTCGAGTCCGTGCAACTTTCGGATCGTTGACGATATATTTCCCAATAAATTTCCCATACCAATTAAGAAATTTCGAATCTTGTTCTGTGTGAGTGTGGGTATTTTTTTTATTATAGAGAAGTCCTGCGATGAAAGGATTGATACTGAACGCGACAAACATCGACGCAATAAGCGCTATGGAAGCAAATACTGGAATCGGTTTCATATAATCCCCCATCATACCCGTTACCGCAAACATCGCGACGAAAGACATAACTCGAGTAATGGTGGAAAAAACGATACTCACACCGACTTCTTGGACAGAATCGAGGATAGCCTGCATCTTGGTCCGACCGGTTCGGGGCATCATCGCGAGGTGACGAGAGTTATTCTCGACCATCACGATCGAATCGTCGACTAGGATACCAAGTGAGAGAATAAGAGCAAAAAGGGTGATACGGTTGATATCGAGTCCTCCGATAAGCGCAACGATGAAGACGATCCCGAGAACCATCGGGATACAGAAGGCTGCATTGAGAGCATCTTTGAACCCGAGGAATACCACGAGGATAGCAAATACTATGGCAATACTGACAAAAAGGTGAAAGAGGAGTTCATTCGTTGCTTCGCGTGCCGTCTCTCCTTCATCTTGGATTGTATGAATCACAACATTTTTTGGGAGCGTTTCTTTGATCTCTTCGATTTTTTTGAGAACATTATCGACAACGACGACCGAGTTGGTTCCCTTGAGTTTGGCGATACCGATAAACACCGCATCCTTTGGCTCTCCCTTTTCATTGAATGTATAATATGATTTTATGTCTATCGGTCCAGATTTGACAGTTGCTATATCGCGGAGATATATTTTCGTCTCTCCCGACTGTGATACGAGGAGATTATTAATTTTTTCGATATCAGAAAGATTACTTGAGATGAGAACGGCAATTTTCCCATCCGCATCGGTTATATTCCCGACCGTTGCCCGCGAGAAATTCGAGGAAAGAGTCGAAATCGTCTGGGCGATATCGAGTCCGAAAGCCTCAATCTTTTTACGATCGAGCTCAACCGAGATATCATTGTGATACCCTCCAAGTACGTCGATGACCGTGGTATCGGGAACCTGTTTGAGTTCCTCGCGCACGTGGGTCGCAACTCCTCGGAGATATTTCCCAGCATGTTCAGCATCAAGCTCTGAACCAGAGTATGTGAGTGCGAATGAGACCTGTGGAAGTTCCTCAGGATCGATCGATCGGATACGGACATCCGTGATGCCGTATGGTCGCAGATCATAATTGGAGTACATTTTATCATACAATCTTGTTTTTGCCACTTCTTGTTCTATACCAACCTTAAATGCCACCATTACGGATGTAAATCCATCCATACTATATGAATAAAGTTTATCCACCCCTTGGAGTTCTTTGATTTTATTCTCAACCGCTTTTCCGACAAACTGACTCGACTCCGCACTACTATACCCATACGCCGGAATCTCCACGATAAATGCCGGAGCCACAATCGATGGATTATACTGCTTGGGCAACAGGATATACGCGAGCGTCCCAAACAACGCAATAATCACAATGAGCGCCACTGTAATCTTCTTGTTTTCTAAGAAAAAACCAGTAAATTTCTTGAACATATAATGAAAAATGAAGAACTACCTACTGGTTGGTAGTTTAGTGATTTTTTGGAAAAGTCAAATATTTTTTAAAAATTTTTACTAATCAATCACTCCAAACAATTCCTTCAATGTCGTCTTGCCGCGCATGGCTTTGAGGACGCCATCCTCGCGCATGAGGATGAGATCTTGTTCGCGTCCGGCAGCGAGGATCTCGACCGGGGTGGCTCCTTCGCGGATGAGAGAACGGATGGCATCGGAAAAATAGAGGACTTCGAATATTCCAACTCGTCACTTATATCCCGTATATCAGCAATGTTCACACCCCTTGCCTTTATAAAGTTTGAAACCTGTTTTTTTTGCCTTGGAGACCGCCTCGATTCCGATATCTTTCATCATCCACTTAATAATATCTGATTCACTGTCATCAGCATCATAGGACTCGATACAGTGCGGACATATCTTTCGGACGAGACGCTGTGCGATAATGATATCGATTGAGGATGCGAGTATGTAAGGCGGAAGTCCCATATTGATAAGACGTTCTATCGTCTCGGAGGCAGACTTGGTATGGAGGGTCGAGAGGACGAGGTGTCCGGTGAGAGAGGCTTGGGCGGCAATATCAGCGGTCTCAAAATCACGGATTTCTCAGATCATAATCACATCAGGATCCTGACGGAGGAGGGCTTTGAGCCCATTGGCATAGGTATATCCATTTTTTTCATTGACCTCAGATTGGACGACTCATGGGAGCTCGTACTCGATCGGGTCTTCAAGAGTGATGATTTTTTTCTCCTCAGTATTAAGAGTGGCAAGCACCGAATAGAGCGTCGTGGTCTTCCCGGAACCGGTTGGTCCCGTTACGAGGATCATCCCGTTCTTTTTCGTCATACTCTTGTCGATTTGTCGTTTGCTCGTCCACATAAATCCGAGATCACTCATAGCAGGAATCGAGTTGGTCGAGTCAAGGATACGACAGACGACATTTTCTCCGAGTTTAACCGGGAGTGTCGAGATACGGACGTCGATGCGGTCATCTGACTCGTCGATACGGTATTTCCCATCCTGTGGGATATTGGTGATATTGAGTTTGAGATTGGATTTATACTTGAGACGCTCAAGGATGATTTTATACTCTGTAGTCGTGAGCTCAAATATCGTCACGAGGTGTCCGTCGATTCGGAGACGTACAGCAATCCCTGTATTCCCGACATCATAATGGATATCGGATCCGCCAAGCGAAAGGGCTCATTTGGTGATGAGTGTGAGCGCAGTATCAGAATCCTGACGAGCAAGAGCTTCTTTGACGAATTTTGCCAATTCCGCAAATTTATCCGAATGAAAAAAGTGCTTATCTCTCTGCAGAGATTCCTTTGCCTTCTTGAATTCCTCTTCGGTTTGAATAGTCATGGGGTTTATGAGTTTTTTGGTATACATTTGTATGATATCATATTTTGATTTATATTGCAAAAATAATAATATCGTTATAATGAATTCTGATAGTAATTTTTTATCCGTAATTATACTCAAAAAATATGCCTATAACTCTATTACACTGGACGGTCATCGGTATATATACGGCAATCTTTATTATCATAGTTATTTTTTTTGAAATTCGTCTCAATTATATTCACCGACGACATATTGATAAGATTAGTCCGATAGGGGAAGACGGCCTTCGTAAACTCGATCGCCGACTCAAGATTATCGTTCGGATCATTTTCATTATTCTCTATATAATCTCTCTCAGTCTTATTTTTGCTATCTTATAAAAAAACATCGACTATGGATATCCTCGCAGAAGACAACTACACTATCGTCACGAGACACTTTATCAATCTCCTCTATACTGTGTCCAAATTTTTATTTATTATTTTCATCGCGACAGCACTCTGTATTATACTTATCCTCTACAAAGAAACACTTGGGAGAGAGATTATCCTCTATGTCCTCTTTCCTGCGGCTTTTCTCCTCGTCAATTACGGTTTCGTCCAGTTGATTCTCGGGATTATTCGGTATTACAATCGGCTCGTCGTAATCGTCCGGGATAAGTTCATTATCATCAATAGCTCCCTCATGCTCCAAGAAGATTTTGAGATTATGGATCTCTCAAAAGTGATGAAAATAGATGTTCATGTTCATGGTTTCTTCGCAAGCCTCCTCGGTTATGGTGATCTCGTTATGGAACAACAAAAAGACGAGGTCCGTGTCATTCATACGATCCCTACCCCCTATAAAGTATGGCAGATTATCCGCGAAAAGACCAGTTATATCGGTCAGCAGGGATGAGAAGTACGATTTTTTAAGGCTCGTTAATTTTTATATCTTATGATGAAGAATACACTTCAGGAGATTATCCCCTCTCTCCCGTCCGAAACCGGACAGTTTTTTACGAATATAGAACGTGTTTTTGGGATGGTGCTTTTTGATCGAGTCCTTGTACTCGAGGAAAAAGATTCGAAATATGAGCTCGTCTACTATGCCCAATATCCGGACACTTGTCCGATAACACGCGAACTTCATGAAAAAGAAATGGCAAATGTAGATTATTTCATCCAAAATATCCTCCGGAAAAGGGCACTCGCAGATGGAGAATGAGTTTTCAAATGTCGAGAGGAAGATGGCGAACTGTTCGATGTTATGATCCGTGTCGGCAACTACTACATCGCTTTTAATAATTCTAAAGAATCACTCAAAAGTCTGAGGCGGAAACACCCATTTGATGAGACAGTCCTCATAGAAGAACTCAAGAAATATACTCGTTTATTTGAAATCCAAAAATAGATGTCTTTTATTATGCATAATGAATCATTTGAGTGTGAATACTGCCACCAGCAGGTTGTACCACATACCGAATGATCCGCCCGCAATCATTGCCCTTTTTGTCTCTGTTCTCGTCATGTCGATGATATAAGTCCTGGGGATCGATCTTCCCTTTGTAAGGGTAAGATGAATCCTATCGGTATCGATTACCGTAAAAACAAGGGGTATATGATCGAACACTGCTGTGAGAAATGTGGGAAAAAAATACTCAACAAGATCGCACCCGATGATCATTTCCTCGAATTTATCCGAGAACGCAATAAACAACCATGCTAAAAACTTTCTCTCAGAAATATCAGATTACCGACGATGACACACTCATCGTCGCTTGTTCCTGAGGTCCGGACAGTATGTTCCTCGTGTCTGAGATTCTCTCTCTCCATCCAAAAAATCATGTCATCGTCGCTCATTTCAACCACCATCTCAGATGAGCCGAGAGTGATCGAGATGAACTTTTCGTGAAAGATTTTTGTGAAAAAAATAATCTCATAGTCCGATTCGGATGATCTGATATCGAAAACATTGCTCGGGAAGCTAAAAAATGAATTGAGGAAACCGCTCGCACCGAACGGTATGCTTTTCTCGAGAATATACGACAAGAACACCGGGCAAAATATATCCTCACTGGACACCATCTCGACGATACGATCGAAACCCTTCTTTTTAATTTCATTCGTGGAACCAAGATTAATGGACTCACCGGTATCCCAGAACTCAACGGATATATCCTCCGTCCACTCCTTCATCTACCAAAGTCCGATATCCTTACCCAGCTACAGGAACGAAATATATCTCATTGCATCGATTCAACCAATATAGATGACCGATATCTCCGCAATCATCTCCGACTCAATGTCATCTCTGAATTTGAACGAATCAATCCCGAGTACCGAAAGAATCTTGATGTTTTTATGAGTTATATGGGTGAGCTCCGTACACACCTTGATGGAGAAGTTCGGGAGTTTCTTTCTTATACAGACTCTTTTTCTGTTGTTGATTTTCAAAAACTCTCAACCTTCCTTCAGCGTGAAGTAGTGCGATACCTCTATGAGCAGGCGAATAGCGGTACGATCGGGCTTTCTGAAGGTAATATCGCCGAGGTAATTCGGTTTATCGGGGACAAAGGGAATTATACAAAGAAAGAGCTTGGAAAACTCCGACTCGAAAAGAAAAATAATCAGATGTATATTATACTTTAGAAAGCTCACTTTATGCCCACCTATTTTCTCGCCTACCTCCACTCGCTTGGATTCTCACAAAAATCCCTCGTACGAATTTTTGCCACACAAGAAAATTATGAGGATTTTTATAATAATCTCAGTCGAGAATCTCTCAAAAAACTCGGACTCAAGGATGATAAAATAGGCATCATACTTGAGAAGAAGCAAAAACTTGATACTGAAAAAATATCCTATACTCTCCGGAATCTTGGCGTACGGATTATCACTCTCAAAGACGATGAGTATCCGGAACTCCTCCGACAGACTTCCATTTGTCCTTATTTCCTCTATGTTCGAGGACATATCCAAGCGGGATCAGATTATCTCTCTGTCGTCGGAGCACGAAAAAGTACTCCCTATTCTCGCCAAGCCCTCTCTCTTATTATCCCTGATCTCGTACGCGCCGGATATGGGATTGTCTCTTGATGAGCGTACGGAGTTGATTCCATTGCACATAAAATAACTCTGGAAAATAACGGATATACGACAGCAGTTTTCGGAACTGGGATTGATGGATGTTATCCCAAGGAAAACCGTGAACTCTTCGAACAGATTATCGAGAGTGGCGGAGCTCTTATATCCCCCTTCCCGATTGGAACCATACCGGAAGCCTATAATTTCCCAATACGCAACGAGATTGTTGCGGGGATGAGTCGAGGTGTTATCGTCACCGAGGCGGCAGAAAAATCTGGAACTCTCATCACCGCGAGACTTGCACTCGATTTTGGTCGTGATGTTTTCGCACTCCCAGGAGAGATTACCAAGGCGATGAGTATCGGGACAAATGCCATTATCCGTGATGGACAAGCCAAACTCATTCTCTCCGCAGAAGATATCCTCTCAGAATACCAGAGTGTCGAAGTGACCACATGATGATACCAAACAAAAAGCGCCATCACCTTCGACGACGCTATAGAAGAGGCAATCTATACCCTCCTCTCCTCCGAGTCACTCGATGCCTCGGCTATCGGAGAGAAACTTACTATCAACATCACCACTATTGCCTTCAGACTCTCGATGATGGAAGTCAAAGGGCTTATCGAAATGGGAATTGGTGGAGAATATGAAGTGCGATAATGATTAGTGAGTCATCATGGATCGACTGGAGATTGGACTGGCGAGCATTTCCCGTGCTACCTGCATGAATCTCTGACGCTCTTTGTCACTCGGATTTTCCATTATTACATATCAACCATTTTGAAATATATAGATGCGAATCGGGGAAGTAAGGCGAGCAATCATATTTGAATCTTCGCCACTCCCATAATGAGCTCGTATTTCATCATACCGATATGACCCCTTGAGAGCATAGCTCCGCCCCATATATGATACTTTGAATAAAAAAGCACTATCACTCATTTGACTCACCTCATGATGAAGTTTCATCTCGTCCTGACGTGGTTTCACTGGAGGAATCGCGGTCATCGCAGTATATGCCCGACCAGCAACCGTATCTCGTAACTGGGCTGGAGTAGAAATCTGTGGAGATGACGAAATCCTATCGAGGAGAGAAAGTTGATCCCCCCTAACTATTCTTGATGTTGAAAATGTTTCCATAGCTTGATAGGGCAAGAAAATAAAAAATGCTCCTGCATAGTTTGGAACATTTTTATATAAAAGTCAAGAGATTTTTCAAAAAACTATTTTTTCTTTCACAGCATGCCCCACACCGACAATCCGAATATCGTCACAATGATGGCACTGCACACGAGGCAGAGTGGACAAAATGACCCGATATGGAAGGCTTCTTGGTAGATATAGTATCCGTTAAACATCATCCCCCCGATCGCCATAACGCCGAGAACCTGGAGAGGTTTGCGACAGATTCCGAGGTATCCGAGGAGAGCGATGAGGAAGATGACGGGATAGACAGCCACTGCAACCGCCGGGAATGGGAGTCCAAAGAACTGCGCTCGAGGTGAGAGGAGGACATTGGAACACGAGAAGGTACTGTTCAAATCACAGAAACTCGAATAGGTCCCAGCCGTTTCGGCCATTTTTGCTTTGAGCGAGTATGCCTGAGTTGTGAGATAAACCGCATTAGCGAAAGCCACAAATGCGAGTACCATAATGGCGATAAAGAGTTTCTTCATATATACAAAAAATTAAGAATTACATCTTCAGTGCTGCGTCGATGATTCCAAAGAACTCTTCCTTGGATTGGAACTTCATAATCGTCCCATTGAGATACACGGATGGCGTCCCTTCGAGTCCCATCGCCTCACCTTCTTTCTTTTCTCGTGCGATCTGATCCATATACCACCCCTCACTGAGACACTGTGAGAAAGTGACTGTATCAAGTCCGGCTCTTTTTGCCGCCTCGATACGTTCCGTATCGGTAACAATATCCCCTTTCTTTTGATCTTCGAGAGCATAGAGCTCTTTGCTTATCTCATGGTATTTGCCCTCTGAGAGCCCACAGAGTCCAGAGAGTGCATCACGTTCGGCATTCTGGTGGAATGGGAGTGGGAAATTCTTGTACGTTACAGTAATCTTATTAGTTGCGACATAAGTATTATAGAGCTCCTCTCCGAGGGTTTTCTCGAAATGAATACATGCCGGACATTCATAATCAGAAAAGATAGTAAGTTGAACTTTGCTCGATGGTGCTCAAAAAACAGCACTCTCAATGGATTTCGAAACTTGTGGCACCGCCGTTTCGGTCGTACAGGCGATGAGGAAAAACGGAAGAAGAAAAAGAATATATTTTTTCGCCCCAAGGGCACTTATTTCACTGCGTACCCCAGGAGTACTTGTTTCACTGCGCATAATAGATAATGAATAGAGGATAATAAAGAGAACTATATCCAATTCGGAAGTATTTGCAAAAAATTTTATCTCAAACCACGAAAAAAGAGGCCATTACTGACCTCCTCTTTTGGATTTCTATAAGAAATTAGATAGCTTGAACATCAACAGCCATAGGCCCCTTTTGTCCATCCTGAACTTCGAAAGAAACTTCCATTCCTTCCTGAAGGTCATTAAACGCTTCAACCTTTCCAGCACATCCTGAGAAGTGGAAGAAAAGATCCTTTCCTCCATCAGCTGGAGTGATAAATCCGAAACCTTGTTGGTCCTTCTTTACCTTAATAACACCATTCATAAAATAATAATAAAAAAATATAAAACCATGTAGGGGATGAAAATTCTTGCGACTTCTTGCTTCCTTACACTTAATCGCCATTGTATGTTAAAAAACAGGAAATGCAAATAAAAAAGTGTTTTTATTTAATTTCCCCCCTGAGCTCATCGATCGTCCCCGCTCCGAGCAGGACTATAACGGCAGTTCCTGGGTTTTCTCGGTCGTACTGTTGGATGATCTCAAGCGTGTGTTTGAGTCCGTTTCCATTGATGGTGTGTGGATATTTTTGCCTGAGCTCACCGACAAATCGCTCTGTTGTCATATATGCAACGTCTTCTTGCTTGTCCCGAGAGAAATAAATATCGCTTATGACGAGTGTATCTGCACTGTCAAAACAGGTCTTGAATCCATCGATGAGCTCGATAGTTCTCGAGTACTGGTGCGGTTGGAATGCGACAAAAAGATACTTATCCGAATATTTGTTTTTGATCGCCTCAAGCGTGAGTCGGATCTCGGTTGGATGGTGACCATAATCACTCATGAGCAGATTGCCGTGTGCGGTCGTCCGGATAATCTCCGATCTCCGCCATGCACCGGTGTATGAATTCAATTTTTCAACAATATACCCATCCTCAAGTCAGACGATTTTCCCCACCACAAAGGCAAGTTTGGCATCGAACTCGATGTGATTGCCTGGAACTTGAAGGTTGAACTTTGGAAATATAACTTCTCGTCAATCTGGATCTGTGAAATAGGTATCATACACGAAGTATTGTTTTTTACTCGCATTTTTGAGTTTGAGGCAATTTTTATCATCCCCATTGAGGATCGTGTATCCAGAAGTTTGGTCCTGGATAGATTGAAAAGCACTGAGATAGTCATCCATATCCCGATAGTAATCAAGATGATCGAGTTCGATATTGGTGACGACCGTGATATATGGGAAATACTTAAGAAATGATCGTTTGTATTCGCAGGCCTCGATGACGAAATAATCACTCGGTTCAAAATGAAGGTTAGATCCACCGAGTCCAGGAACCTGCGTACCAACGATAGTCGATCCGCCGACACTCGATCCTGCGAGCATAATACCCGTCATCGCTGTCGTAGTCGACTTCCCATGCGTTCCGGTGATAGCGATACATTTTTTGGCATTCACGATAGTCGCCAATGCTTCCGGATAACTCCAGTTCGCTATCCCCAATTCTCGAGCCTTTTTCAGTTCCGGATTTGCCGTGAGATTTTCTTCTTTGCTCAAATCAGGTTTCGTGACAATAGCCTCAGTATAGATAACTCCGTCAGTATCATCACGTACGTTATTCGCATTGTGTCAGAGATAAATATTCATTCCTTCGGCTCGAAGGTCGTGGATGAGCTGTGAATCACTGTCATTTGATCCACTGATGGTGTACCCAAGATGTTTGTAGTATCGTGCAACGGCCGAGATACCGATACCGCCGATGCCGATGAAGTGATAGTGTGGTTGATTCATGTTATTTTGAGATTATAAATTAGTCACCTGTTGCGAGGAAAAGTCCGTATATATGTCTCGCGCCAGATTGTTTCAAAATTTTTGCACATTCATTGGCAGTGGATCAGGTGGAGATGATATCGTCAACGAGGATAATATCTTTGCCACGAATCGATTCTGTGTATTTCTTACGGAGTGAGAAGGTGTCACGGACATTTTTTATCCGCTGATACTTACTTAGTTTCGCTTGATGACGCGTCCATTTGGTTTTACGAAGAATTCTGTGGTACGGATTCCCCGATTGCTTCGCAATCGCTCTCGCGAGCACCTCCGAGTGGTTATATCCCCGTCTCAGGTGCGAGAGGAAAAATATGGGAACCGAGGTTATCATAGCGGTTTTGTCGATTTTTTCAAGACAAAAGAGCGAAAAACACTCAAAAAGGTGCGGAGTGAATAAATCTACCCTCTCTTTTCGGGAAAAATACTTGTACGGTTCGAGCTCTCGCTTAAGCTCATCGGTGTATGAGAGGGCCACATAAGCAGCATCGAGTGACCAATTATGAACCAGTTCTCGATAGTGCTCATTTTTGTCGATGAAAAGCGGACTGAAATCCGGCGGAACCTCCGACAAGAGGAAGGCATGCGAGAGGAAAAGTCTGATTCTTGAGAGCATGGGTAAAAGTTATCGAAAATGTTCTAAAACGACGATACGATCCTCTGGAACCTCGGAGATATCGCGGACATATGGGACGAGGAATGCTGACGGGACGAGGTGAATGCGGATATCTCGGAGGTATTTTCGCATGAAAAACACCTGGAGGTATTTGAATGGGATAGCTGAGAGGGCGATCAGATTGCGCCGGCGATTACTCAGGAAAAAATCCCAAAATCCCGGACCCTCCGGGACATCGTCTTCTCACTCAGTATCCATCGGGAATGGTGTCCAGATACCGAGATCATGATACGTGACACACGAAAATACCCGGGAATCCACCACCTCTCGGACCGCGAGCGGACCGAGGAATCGACTCGTCGAATGGAGCCAGATGACGTCGGGACGATAGGTCGCTATCTTCATCCTGAGTGCTCGAGCGAAGACGAAATTGTAGCAGGATATGACGAGTCCGAGGAGTCGGTAGATTCTCGAAAACACTCATCTCCCAACATCCCATCCGAAAGTTTGTACTTTGTATCCGTGTTGTTCGAGAAGAGCTGCGATATTTTGCACGTGGGTTTCGATTCCTCCGAGCGTCGTTGTATAATCGGTCACGAGCAGGATTTTTCGGGTTCGTTCCGGGAGGAATGCACGAACCTGTTCCATCCAGCGCTCACTCGTATACTTCTCCGCTATCCATTTGGCTTTGTAAGAGAGTTGTTTCCAGATAGCTTCATCAGCGTATTTTTCTGAAACTTCGAGGATTTTTCTGGTGAGTGTATCGATATTTTCATCATTATCATGAAAAAACGGGAGTGCGAGTTCATCGAGGATAAAGGGCACGAGCCCTCACTTCGCGAATCCGATAACCGGCACGCCTCGGGCGAGTGACTCGAGTGCCACGAGGCCGAAGGTCTCGAGGAATCTCGATGGCACGAGCAAGAAGTGGGAGATAGTCAGGAAAGAATGAACGAGTTTCTGAGGCTGGAAGCCGAAGAAATAGATTTTCGGTTCTTCAGTGAGGTGGTTCATGAGATTCTCTGTTTCCTCTTCGGTGAGATGAGAACAATCCTCAAAAAAAGAGGTATCTGCAAAGGCCTCAAACAGCAAAGCTCTTTGTGGTCATTCGGAGAAAATGAAAAGATTCCCCGGAAGCTTTCATTGTTCTTTCGTGATGCGTGAAAAAGCCTCAATCACGAGATCGGAGCCTTTTTCACGAGAGAAACGAGAGAAGAAGATGAAGTTCATAGACTATGTGAGATTATTTTTTCTTTTTCCCTATAAACACTCCAACAAACAAGAAGAGGATGAGGGAAATATAGACGGATTCGAAGCTGTGGAGGAAGAGGTTCATGGTGAGAATGGCAATAAACGAAGCAAAAAATGCGGGGGAAAGTCCGAAGAGAAGGATGGCGATGTATCCCATAATCGCTGAGAAGAGAATAAATCCGATAATTCCTCACTCGACCAGCTGTTGGATATACCAGCTCTCGGGGATGTAGTAGTCTTCGATTTTTTTAGTATCGGTATCGTAGATTTCCTCGTCTTTGAGGTTCGTCACATATCGGTATGCCGGACCAGAGGTGGCGAGTCACTGTCCCATCGGATGTTCTCAGAAGCGTTTGAGTCCGGTAATCGCCCGATCGAAATGCCCCTTGGATGAGCCCTCGCGAGTAATTATCTTCGAGATGGTTCCCTCATATTTGAGATAGAACCCACCCGAGATGAGAGCAAAAATGATGAGGAAAATAAGAGAATCTTTTTTGTGATGCTTCCAGATGGTGCGGAGAGAGAAAAGAACGGTGGCACCGATTCCGAAGACAAGTCCGATGAGTGCACTACGAGAGTAGGTGAGGAATATGAGTCCGATGAGAACGAGCACCCAGAGTCCGATGAGGAAATGGTATTCTTTTTTGGCACGGAAATAGTGGACGAGGAGTCCTATGTAGATGAGGATAAAATAGGCAGCCGGATTCGGTCCGTCAAATATCCCTTGGAACCGGCGCACATTTGCCCCGTCTATCCCATGATAAATCGGAGGCGGTCCGCCGAAACTCCAGTTGGAAAGATTCGGAGAATATCCGAAATGGAGGAGGAAAGTTTCTTTGAAAACAAACCGGATGAGTATCCCAAAAACGAGCGTCCAAGAAGCAGAGATGAGAAAGAGTCGAATATATTTGGATACCGGGGCCGCCAGAAACTGACTCCCGTGTTTGGCGATGAGCAGTGCGATGAGGAATTCGAAATCATACCGACCACCATAAATGATATGTCCGAGAGAGAGTCCATTCAAAAGAGTAATGATAATAAGAACGAGAATATATCCGATGATGAGGTAATCTAAGATATCAAGTTTTGGAAGTTCTTTCTTGTTGTAGTATTCATATGCGATAATCCCACCAAGTACGATAAGGAAGACTTCTTTGAAATACGAAACTCCCGGTATCCCGAGTTGAGTAGAGAGAAACACGCTCATAAGGACACTCCATGGGAGGATGATAATAAACAGACGGAAAATACGGTCAAACATAGGATTTTATCAGATGGTAATAGAAATTCTTAATATTTTGCTTGCAGATATTAACGAAATCTGTACAATACGCAAACAAAAATTATTTTTTTACCATTTCATTTTTATGACAACCCCTACAAAAAGAATCCCTACTGTATCCAAAGCTTGCATCGGATGTGGAGCCTGTGTATCCGTATCTGACGGTGTTTTCCGAATCAATGACGAGGGCTACTCTGTCGCTATCGAACTCCCAGATTACGAAGGACGATGAGTCGAAGATGCGATGAGTGTCTGTCCAGTTGCAGCTATTAGCTGGAAAGAAGTAGCGTAAACCATCTACAGAAAAAGTAAAATCCCCCGCCACACGTTAAGTGGGCGGGGGATAATTTTTCCCTCCTCCTTTTAAAAGGGAATATGCTGTTTGTTGTCAAAAACAGCAGTAGGTTTTCATCACAAATTCTGAGCCGCCCAATCGGACATGATCGAACGCACACCGAGTTCCAGATGGATGGTTGCTGCCCAGTACTGTCCCCGGGTTTTGTATCCGATGATAGCAAGGGCGTTGTTGTTATGGCGGAGATACGGGTTATCAACCTGATCAAGATCGCCGAGCAAGAAGAGTTTACTTCCTTGTCCCATCCGAGTGATCCAGGTCTTCCCTTCATCTCCGGACATATTCTGAGCCTCATCGATGATAACGATGGTTCGCTCATAGCTGTTGCCACGAACGTGCTCAGTTGTCTCAATCTGGATGATACCATCCGCCAGAAGCTCATCAAACATCGCTCGCGCGGAGGCGTGATTATCACCATTTGCAGAAGGACGCTTGCTGTTTTCGGCGTAAGCATTTTCTCCGTCTTTTTTACTGAACCGCATGGCGAGAGATTTTATCTTGGCTTCAGGTGTTGAATACTCCTGTTCGAGCCAGGAGATGATACATTCACGAATCGGTGAGATCCATGGACCCATCTTCTCTTCCTTACTTCCTGGCAAGAAGCCAATTCCTTTCCCTCCAGATGAAACAATTGGTCTGGAGATAATAAGCCTATCATAAAGCTTGTCCTTGAGGAGCATATGAAGGGCTGCACGAACAGCCGTCATAGTTTTGCCGGTTCCGGCCTTACCATAACCACTGAACAGAGATATCTTCGGATCAAAGAGGTTCTCGATGAACACCTCATGTCCGAAGTTGAACTTGTGGGTCTTCTTGTAATAATCAGGTACATATGGCTTCACAGAACCATTTTCATATACCTGTTTGTTACATGGTCCCACCTTCTTCATACGACCATCTTTCCAAACGCATGCAAGGTGGGGAGTTTTTTTCTTGTCATCGAAACAAACGATGACCCCCTCGTTTTCAACGATCCCGTTTTCCGACACGAATTCCTGTATCTTTTTGTGATCGGAAAGTGCCTCAGTGGCAAAGTTTTGCCCGCCGAGAGACTGCATAAGATCATGGGACAGGAACATTTTCTTGAGATACACATCATCCTGTATCTCCGGGGCATTAGTGCGATATTTTTGGCATCGCATACCCAGTGCTCTTCCCTTGATAATGGCATTGTTGTCGTTTGAAACGAATACCACATGGGCATATTCTTTGTTCCTCAGATTTTGCACATGATGCCAGTAGGCACACATGATAATCTGATTATCCGATTTTGAAAGATCCAGTCCGTTGGTTTCTTCTGACGGGAAAATCCTGAAAATCGGATCGACACGCACATGGCCCCCGGATTCAAGTTCGGTGAACTTGTGTCCGATACCGCATTCTTCGATAAACCGACTTGCAGCCCTAGCCTTTCCTGCTCTTTCCTGATCCTTATCGCTCTTGAGCTTATCAAGCTCCTCGACGACCTTCATAGGAATGATAACCGAATGTTCTTTGAATGCCCCTGGTGCCCGATGATCTTCCATGAGAACATTGGTATCGGGGATATACAGTATTGCTTTCGACTTCTTCTTACTGCCAGTTTTTGATTTTCCTGGGATAGCATACCCCGGGGGAATACCATCCTTGAAAGACTGGGGAATTCGACGAACTGATGCTGGAATCGGGCTTTTCCGACGATGTTTTTGGATCTGCATGACAAATCTCCTTTCCCTTGCGGGATATGATGAAAATTACTGCTGTTAAAGAACGGTTATTTTTATTTTTATGCATATTTATTGCGAATATGCAATTTCACTTATACACATTTTATGTGATATTGCAAGTTTTTTTCAACAAAAAAATTCCTCACCGTGAGCGGTGAGGAATTTTTGTTTATAACTTACTTTAAATTATACGAGTTTCTTTCGGTAGATGTAGACGATACCGAGTGAGAGAAGAAGAGCAGCAAGTACGAGGAGATTCTCTTTGGTTCCAGTTGCAACAGTTGTTGCTGTTTCTGGATTTAATGATCCAGAGAGAGTTGCTCCAGATCCAGTTCCAGCGGCAGCGATACCTGCTGTCATAGTTGCTGGAGTAGAGAATTCTTTGAGTCCACTCACTCCTTCTTGAATACTATTCCCAGCCATATCTTTTGCAGAAAGAACCGTAAGGGTGTATGATGTAGTTGGACTGAGGGCTGTTTTTGTAGATACGATTACTGTGTCTTTCTTTGTTGTATCTGGTGTAACAAGACCAATAGCAACATCAGAATTATCAGATGTTTTCGTAATCTTCACAGTTACAGGATCTGCTCCGAGTTCCATATTGAAAGCAACAGTAAGTGTACTATCATCAGTAACGGTCACACTTGCAAGTGCAAGAGTAGCACTAGCTCCTGAAGCCGTAGCAACAGTAGTAGTTCCTGCAGCATCAGTTGTTACCATAAGTTCATCGGAGAAAGTATCAGATTCTTTCCCGTCCTTATCAATCGCTACAACAGAAAAGTAGTATGCAGTAGCTGGAGCAAGTTTTTCATTACTTGATGAAAGTTTTGTCACAACAGCACCAGTCGTTGTAACCTGATCTGTTTCATTATCATACTGAGCGTTTGGATCAGTAGAATTTGCAACAGAAGTCTTTGAGTACTTCACGATATAGGCGGTAGCACCAGTGACTGCATCCCATTCAAGGGCAACAGAATCAGCTGTCTTGTTTACAAGACGAGGTGCTCCTTTTACTTCGAGAGAAGTAGTAGTAGCAACAGCAGTTGTACTAGTTGTTACTCCGGTAGAAGTAACGGCGGTTGCAGCAAGAGCTGCAGTAGAAATAGAGAGAAGCGATACCATCGCAACGTATTTTATGTATTTCATAGTAGATAAATATAAAAAATAAAATTGTATATTGAGTGGTATTCGATATAATCCTACCACCTCATACCATTGATTATAATACATAATACTTATTTTTGCAAATGTTTTATAAAAAAAACTCCTCTTTTTCTCAAAAATGATTCACTCTCATAGAACTCATGGTTGTTATAACAATTGTAGGTATACTCTCCCTGATAGCTACGAATTTTAATTTTAATAAAAAAACCGACCAAGAAAGAAGGGATCGTCTCGTGACGAAAATAAGTTCTCTCATTCGGACAAACAATATCGGTATGACGAGTGGAAGGTGAATAAAAGTGGGGGCAAATATAATCAATCCTTCAAGTACCCGGCTTGTTTTTACAACCGGATCTATTGCTACTAATTATTATTCCGGAACAACTATTATCGGAACAGGAGAAATTCTCATGAGTCCGTTTTTCTGAGAATCAGGATATACGCTTGACGGCTTCTATAAATATACCGACACTGCTCTCACGAGTACGAGTAACATCAGTCCTCCGGTATCCATTATATTTGAGAACAACAATATAGCTTTCACTGGAAGCAATTCCGTCAGTACTTCCGTTGTTGTCGGTATGAGTGCCGGATATCATGGATCCAATAAGATTCTCGAATTGGATAGGAGATTTGGGAAAATGACCATTAAATAATAATTTATTCTTTTATATTACCTTTATTTTATGAATATAAGCTCTACTGAAATCCGCCAAAAATATTTGGATTTTTTCGCATCGAAACAGCACGCTATCCTCGAGTCATCCCCGCTCGTCCCAGAAAATGACCCATCAGTCCTCTTTAATACAGCCGGTATGCAACCGCTCGTCCCTTATCTCCTCGGAGAGAAACACCCCATGGGCAAACGTCTCGCCGACGTGCAGAAATGTATCCGAACCACGGATATCGATGAGGTTGGCGATGATACCCATTGTACATTTTTTGAGATGCTTGGGAACTGGTCACTCGGTGATTATTTCAAAGAAGAATCGATTAAGATGTCTTATGAACTCCTCACCGATCCGAAATGGTTCGGAATCAACAAAAATCATCTCGCCGTCACAGTTTTCGAATGAGATGAAAATGCCCCACGAGATGATTTTTCTGCCTGAGTCTGGAAATCCCTCGGAATGCCAGAGTCACGAGTCAGTTATATGGGAGCGGACGACAACTGGTGGGCAGCCGGACCAACCGGACCCTGTGGACCCGACACCGAGATATTCTACTGGGTCGGCGAGTGAGAACCACCAGCAACTTCCAATGTCAAAAATGACGAGGACAACTGGATGGAGATCTGGAATAATGTCTTTATGGAATTTAATAAACTCGAGGATGGCACTCTCCAGAAGCTCCCAGCACAAAACGTCGATACGGGAATGGGACTTGAGCGAATTACGCGGACGCTCAACAAAAGTAGTTCGGTGTATGACACGGATATCTTCAAGGATGTGGTGGGAAGAATCAAAGAAATAGTCGGGGATGCCTACATTGAGCGAAGTACGAGAATCATCGCCGATCACCTCCGGGCTGCCACGATGATGATATCTGACGGGGTCATTCCGAAAAATGTCGATCAATGATATATTTTGAGAAGGCTCATCCGTCGTGCCATCCGTGAATTCTACAAAATGGGATACGAACAACCGATTATCGCCGAGATAGGCGAAATATATATCGCGAAATTTGAAAATATCTATGCTTCTGTGAAACAAAATAAAGACAGCATCGTCCAGGAACTGAGCAAGGAAGAGGAGAAATTCAGCAAAACTATCAAAGATGGGATCAAAGAATTTGAACGCCTCGTCAAATGATTTGAAATCGCTCGAGAAAAAACCGGACAGATTATCACAACTATCTCTGGAGAAAAAGCCTTCAGATTGTATGATACCTATGGATTCCCACTTGAGATGACCGAGGAGCTCGCTCGAGAAAAGAATCTGGAAGTTGATAAAGATTGATTTGAAAAAGCATTTCAGAAACATCAAGAATTATCCCGTACTGCCAGTGAGGGGAAATTTAAGGGAGGACTCTCTGGGGGGAGTGAGATGGAGACAAAATACCATACAACAACACATCTCTTGCTCGCAGGACTTCGCAAAGTCCTCGGGGATCATGTCTATCAGGCAGGATCTAATATCACGGCAGAGCGACTGAGATTTGATTTCACGCATGGGGAGAAAATGACACCGGAGCAACTGAAACAAGTGGAAGATTTCGTCAATGATGTCATCCAGAAAGATGCCCAAGTAGTCCTCAAGGAAATGCAAAAAGACGAGGCGCGCGCGGCAGGAATCGTCGGAAGTTTCTGGGAGAAGTACCCGGATATCGTGAAGATATATACGATCTCTGGAACCGACGGAACGGTCTATTCTCGAGAACTCTGTGGCTGACCACATATCGAAAATACCGGAGTTTTATGAACATTCAAAATCGTGAAAGAAGAAGCGAGTAGTAGTGGAGTAAGGAGAATTAAGGCTGTTTTGGAGTAATTTTAAAAAAATTTTGACAGACAAGGAAAAATAGGATGTAATATGCACGTCCTATTTTTTAATTTTATTCGTATGCCAAACAAAGAACAACAATCTCATTACTGAGATACAAACATTCACGCAATGTTGGGATTTAAATGAAATGATGGTGAAAAAACAAACGGATGTGATGACTGTAGAATCGTAACAAAAAAGGGTTTCGAACATTGTCTGAGTTCTTGATGTTTTGATAATCAGATTTTCGGAGATTAATCCCTACTGCTTCACACAATACAACACCGCCACGTTTTTTGGACGGGTTTCGGTTGCTATGCGAGGGGTTCAGTTTGTACCATCAGAAATTGATTCCTTTGCCATCCATCACCATGCATTAGGTGTCGTATTTCTAGTATATCATCCTCACATTCATACAGAATTTCATTGATGCCAATATGCAGCATCTGTAGATCAGTTGTTATTATCATAAACATTATGAAAATGCCCTTGAAATGAATCTGTTTGTAAATCTCATAATGTTCTGATGGAATCATTTACTCAGGTGGAATCGATTCCTCTCAGGAATCTTCCTCTTGCGGGAAGATATTCTGTCCAAGTGTCTGGACAGGCTGTGAGATTAAACGCCATGATGGCTCAAGTTGGAGTAGTTGCTTTTGCGAGAGTGTTCCACTTGGTGGCGGTGAGGGTTTCACCGGTGGTGACGAGGATGCTGTCATACCAGTTGGCAGCAAATACGGTGATGATTCAGAGAGTTGCGATAGTTACAAATATCACAATTCCTGATTTTATGTCTTGTTTGAGAGATTTCATAGTTGAGTAAACTTAATGATTAAATTGATTACTGCTTCACACAATACAACACCGCCACGTTTTTTGGACGGGTTTCGGTTCATCAGGTTGGAAGAGTAGCATTATTTGTTCCATAACTTGTAGATGCTAGTTGGTTCTGCATTATCATAAAATATCCTTGTGGAGTTCCATTTGCAAAGGATGCAGTTTCTCAATGAGTATGACTCTTAAAGTCATCAGCTTGTAAATCTCATAATGCCCTTGTTGTATCGTTTACTCAAGTAGAATCAATTCATCTCAGAAATCTTCCTCTTGCGGGAGTGTATTCTGTCCAGGTATCTGGACAGGTAGTGAGATTGAAGGCTCAGATAAATCCGGTTGGCACTGTGGCTTTTGCTATGGCATTGAGCTTGGTTGCGGTGAGGGTTTCGCCGGTAGTGACGAGGATGCTGTCATACCAGTTGGCAGCAAATACGGTGATGATTCAGAGAGTTGCAATGGCGAGGAATATACCAAATCCTTGGGAGAGTCCGTTTTTGAATGGAGAGTTTTTCATACTAAAATAGTCAGATTTAGAAATATTTCTTATGGATGTAAGTATATTCTTTATTTTTAAATATCAATAAATTTTTGTGGAATGTAGTTTTGTAACATTTTATTTGTGTTGTTTAAGTATTTTTAGTGATATTGGAAATAAAATGTTGTATTTTCAGAGATTAAACTATTTGTAGTCTTCATAAAACTCGGAATCTTTGTAAAATTCAAGAAGTTTTACAATATAATTGAGTTTGATTTTGTTGAATCTTGACGAATAATTCGTCATCTTATCCCAATCAAGCGAATCGAGATTATCAAATCTTTCACTTTGAAACCATTTGTAAATAGGAATACAGTTAAGATTTAAGAAATCTCCAGCCTCTACTGCTCTGAAAATCTTATAATTTGTCGGGATTTTATTTCCGTTGAAGTAGAGATAGTCGAGGAGGGCTTTTTCGACTTCAGCCAAAATCAATCATCATTCAATTTTATATCAGAAAAATAGTTCTTTTTTAATGTTTTTATAACTAAATTCTCATAATTCATTTTTGATTGTTACAGGATAATTTGTTGTGATTGAAGTAATAAGTCAGATAGATTCTGAGATAATCGATTTCCTTGATAAGATAGTTTCGAGAGAAATATATGAAGGAGTATGGAGCTTATTCGCAATAGTAAAACTACTAATATCTCCATCCAGTTTTAGGTATTTTTTATTTCTTAGTTTTAGAAATCATTTTTTGGTTAAATCTCTACTAAAGGCACTATTAAAGGAAGATTGATTGCTATATCAATCTGACTTTGTGACATAAATATTTTTCTTATTGAGAATTAGATGAGTCATAATTTTGTAAAATATGAAATATTTCTTTGTTCTAAAATAAGACCAATATTTTCAGCTTCTTTGAGAAATTTTTCTTTATTTTGAGAGAGTACAAATCTATTCATATCAGAAATATAATCTTTTAAATACAAACTTTTATTTAAACTTTATAACAAAATTGTTTAAAACCTTAAACAAAAGTTTACTTTTTTAATAGAAACCCTTCCATATCCTCTTTCAATTTCGCAGTAAACGTGACCTTGATTTTTTTGGTTGGGTGAATGAAGGTGATGCGAGAGGCATGGAGGAACTGTCGGGCGACTCCGTAGGTGCGCTTGGCAAAGGCATTTTCCTGTTTATCACCATAGGTATTATCTCCGAGAATCGGACATCCGATGCTCGCAAGATGAACGCGAATCTGGTGCATCCGTCCGGTTTCGAGGACGCATTCGATGAGTGAGTATTTCTCATGGATATTCGTCTCAAGCACTTTGTAATGCGTAATGGCGGATTGACCCACTACCTCATCGATGACAACCTTGTTTGTGTTTTCGGCATGTTCGAGACGTCGGAGCTTCTTGCGGATAGTTCCGGACATCTGGGTGGGTGTCCCGAGGCAGATGGCGAGGTAGACTTTCTCGATTTTGTTCGACTGGAGAGAAGCGAGCATCACATCGAGCGAGGGTTTGGTCTTGGCGATCATGACGATACCCGAGGTATCCTTGTCGATCCGATGAATCAGGGAGGGCTTGAAAGTAAGCGAGGTGAGTTTGGCCCCGAGATAATCCTGCACTTGCGCGATAAGAGAGAGATTCGTCGTCTTAAAATCTCCCGGATGGACGATCACTCCTGGAGCTTTGTTCATTATGAGAATATCTCCATCCTCATAGACGATATTCTTTGGATCGAGTCATCTCCCTTCAGTACCGGTACCTTTTAGGGGTGCTAGTACTTTGTTGGCAGTGAGTATTTCGTACTCTTCATCTTTTATGAAAATTTCGATACTATCTCACTCTTGGATTTTGTATTCATTATCCTCTCGGCGACGATTGACCTTAACCTGATTCTTGCGATTCATCTTGTAGATGAGACTCAGAGCTGCATTGGGGAAAAGTTTTTTGAGGAATTTATCCAGACGCTGATTGGCATCATTTGGAGTTATGATGAATTGTTTCATGAAAAAGTTTATTGAAATACAGTAAAATCCATCGCTTCATTGGTCGTAAGTTGTTGTACATATCGGGTAATGTTTTGACGAAATCCTGCAGCATACCCCTCGGCATTGATAGTCGCAAACTGGAGAGGTATTGATGTGTCAAAATTTGCCTGATATTCAAGATACGGAATCATTTGTCAGGTTGTCTGAAGACTGAGTGGATTAATAACAGAAAGCTTAAGGGTACACTGTACTATATTACACTTATTCGCATAGAATGTACTGAAGTTATCGGTTGTTCCGGAGAGGGTCATTCCGTCCTTATTGGAAGATGATATATCAAATTTTATTTGTGTTGCGGCTCAATTTATCTGGGTTGCAGTAATCTGGCTCCCACTAGCGATAAGAACCTCTCCATCACGAGAAAGTATCCAGTTAATTATCGGCGTAGTTGTTCCGGAGAGGGTTTGATCAGTATTATTCCCATCTTTATTCAGATCTGGAACCCGGAAAATAAAAAAAGTATTTGCGCTTACCCAATTCACTCCACTGGCTCATGCTAGTGGTAATATGAGTTGCACAGGACTTCCGAGTCCGATTTTATTCCAGTCACGATTGTATTCGCTTGTCCCCTGTCCAGGCTGTGGTATTTTTGGGCCTATGGCAGTTACTTTCAGTACATATCCAGAACCATTTGTCACGGTCGTCGCACCCGTCTGGTATCCGGGATTAGAGCCGGACATGGCGAGAAGTGCCTCATTGACGGCAGTTGTTGCCCGATAGTAGGCGATATTTCCATTCTCTATCCCTTTGATATCACGAGAATAGGGGACAATCTTATCGAGCAAATAGATAGCAATGATGAGTATGATAACGGTTATAAACATGCTAATCATGAGGGCGGAACCTTTGCGAGCGAGGATGATATTTTTCATAGACTGAGAAGGTAATTAACGAGAAAGATTAATAGTGGTGGTGATCGAGACCTCTCCGGATGGTCATTTGATCTGTCTCCGTTTCTGCCAGGAAAGTCCGAGGGTGATATTCATTCGCACATAAGGATTAATGACCGTGGATGCATTATCCTCTTTCCAAGCGAGTCGGAAATCTTTGTCGGGATACGGATAAAAATCAATATTCTGGACGTTAATATAATCTGGGAAGATATCGACCCATTCTCCAGCGGATCCATTTGGGAGATTATTGGAACCATAGCAGGCAAAATCCTCACGACATTCCCAGGTATCAATAACCCCATCATACTGACCGGTACTATAAGAACTGCCTGTGTGGCTCATTCCGAGATCTCGACCGACGAGTTTGAGTATCTGAATATTACCGAGACATCCGCTCCCCATAGCTGGTCCAGAGAGGGTACAGACGGTACTCGGTGGTGCATATGGATCAGGTTTGAGTGTCCATCGGAAAAATGCTCGTTCTGTTTGGATTCCTTTTTTTATAAGATACAGCTCCTTGAGTCCTATGCCTCCTGTAAAAGCACTTGGTCCAACCCCGAGAGTTTCATCATCGTCATCTCACCGGAGATTTCCATCTCCATTTTCATCTCCAAGGATTCATCCATCCGCAGAGGCATTCGAATTATAGTCAACAAATTGTGGAGCATACTGCCCATAACGTTGTGGTTGTCAGAGGACTGATACGCCATATGTATTGTAAGTCGTTGAAAGACAACCCCCTGTCCCCATAGATGCACCATTTCCACTCCGGCAATAGTACGGTCCATCCCCGTAATTATTGGTCGCAAAATTCGCTCCAAGTCCATAATTCCCATATCCGGAAAATACATCATAGTGTCCAGAAGCGGTGGTTGTACCAACGGCGAGACGATTCCAATATTCTTCATAATCAATATCCCCTCCGTCCTTGATAAGTCCAGTAAGCTTCTCAACTGCCGTATAGAGTTCGGAATTCATATCAAGTTTGCTTGAAAGTTTCGTCCGGAGGATACCGATATTGCTCATCACATCGAATGCCATAATAATGATGATAGAAAAAAGCGTAATAGAAAGAAGCATCTCGATAAGTGTGAATCAACCTTTCCCCAGTCCTTTCTTTTTCTCTACAAATACCTCATCTTTTTTGAATATATAATGAAGGAGAGTGGCAACACTTCGTCCAATCTTCACTCCAGAAGGGGTTCGCCAGAAACTTTTAGGACCGATATGAAAAATAAAATTCATACTATCGAGAAACCGATTTTCTCTGAGCGGTGGAGCCTTGCGTCCGATAATAACTTTGATGAAAAGTACGAAACTCAAGAAAAGGGAAACAAAGAAATCTCGTATCAAAATAAAAAGAATAGCTACGGAATTTTCTTTCAGAGATCTTTTTTTCATAACAACAAGTGGAAAGATAATATAATTTTAACTTTACAAAAAATCAAATTTTACTATAAATAGGCGGTATAAAAAAGTTATTTTTTACCATCTTTTTATGGATTATATATCAAATTCAAAAAATCGGAAATTGAAAAACAAAATTCATATGGTTTTTAACCGATTGAGCTTCAATTTCCTTCATCTTTCTCGTGCTTCGAGAGTCATTGGAATAGGGCTTATTATTTCTTTTTTTTCACTCTTTGCGAATTGGTTCTCTATAGTAGACAATGCTGTGCGAGGGAATGCCTTCAGTCTCCATACCGGATATGTTGGATATATTATTCTCGCGCTTCTCGCATTTCTCTTTTTCCTCCTCCTCTCAGATCGGGAAAAAGAAAAAATGAAAACCCGCGTACATTTCCCTTTCTCCGATCATACGATGATTATTTTCTCAGGAATCACCATTCTCCTCCTTACATTCGTGATTTTTAATTCCGTTCGAGGATTCGTCCTCTTTTATCAAAATATCACCATCGGAAGAGGGATTGTTTTCGAATGTATCGGCTCCATATTCATTACCCTCGGAGGATATATCTACTACCGAGAACGAAAACAGGAGCTCCTCCGAACTGTCTACGTTGAAAATAGTCAAGCAAATGCGTCTATATTCGAAGACTATGAAGAACTCCTCGGGAGAAATGATCCGAATAAGGAAAATATGAAACTCCCCGTATAAAACCGCACCCTCATTCTCTCCACGAGTGGAGAGGGAAAATATAATCTTAATTATATAATTTATGGCACCAAAAAAATCTCAAACCCCAGCTGTTTCCATTCGGAATCTCGATAAATTCCTTGATGATCGTCAGATCCTGTTCGATGTGAATCTCACCATCGGAGAGGGCGAAGTTTTTGGCTTCCTTGGACCCAATGGTGCTGGAAAAACCACGACTATGAAGGCGATTCTCGGACTTATTAAACCCGATAGCGGAACCGTTGAGATCCTCGGAGATACGACCCTCTCAACAGAAACTCGATCCCGAATCGGATTCATGCCCGAAAATACCTACCTCTACAAGTATCTCACTGGACGAGAATTCCTGCGATTTAACGGGAAATTTTTCGATATCACAGAAGTGGATCTCGAAGCCAAAATCGAAGAACTCCTCCACAAAGTCGGACTCGATACCGCCGGAGATCGACTCCTCGCCAAGTACTCCAAAGGGATGCTCCAACGCATCGGACTCGCACAAGCCATCATCAACACTCCATCGGTTGTCTTCCTCGACGAGCCGATGAGCGGACTCGATCCAATCGGTCGCAAGATGGTCAAAGACCTCATACTCGATCTCAAGAAACAAGGGACGACTATTTTCTTCAACACTCACATCCTCTCCGACGTCGAGTCCATTTGTGACCGGTTCGCCATCATCCACCAAGGATACATCGTCGCCGACGGATCCGTCCATGATCTCGACAAACCCCTCGAAGAATACTTCATCGAAAAGATCCATGAAAATACTGAATGACACCTAGAAATAAAATAAAAAAATATGAAAATCTTGGTCGGGCTCTCGGGCGGAGTCGATTCTGCCGTCGTCGCCTACCTCCTCCGGGAGGCGGGGCATGAGGTGGAATGCGGATTCATGATCAACTATATCTCCGATACCGCCGACTGTCCGACTCTCGTCGATATGGAAGAAGCTCGAGGGGTTGCCGAATATCTCGGACTCCCCTTTCATACATTTGATTTCCGCGAAGAATACGAGAAACGGATCGTCGAGTACATCTACGAATGATACCGCCAGTGACTCACACCCAATCCCGATATCCTCTGCAACAATCTCGTCAAATTCGATTGTTTCCTCGAGGAAGCCCGAGAGTACGGATTCGACAAAATCGCCACTGGACACTACGCACAGATCATTGAGAATAAAGGATTTCATCTCCTCAAATGAGCTGATCCACTCAAGGATCAATCGTACTTCCTGTCACGTCTGAGTCAATTTCAGCTTGCACATGCCCTCTTTCCGATCGGACATCTCCACAAATCCGAGGTCCGTGCGATCGCCAAACAGGCAGGCCTCCCGAATGCCAACCGGAAGGATAGTCAGGGACTCTGTTTCATCGGCAAAGTCTCGATGAAAGAATTCCTCGAAAAACGTCTCGAAAAGAAACCGGGGGATATTATCGATACCCGAGGGAACATCCTCTGACAGCACGAATGAGCATGGAGTTATACCATCGGACAACGCAAGGGCATCGAGATCGGTGGCGGTCCGGCGCTCTTCGTCATCGCCAAAGATATCACAAACAACACCCTCACGGTCGGCACTGAGTCAGAACTCGAACTCTACTCGACCGAGCTCATCGCCACCGACTGGCACTGGGTCGGAACCCCTTGGGCGTTCCCATTCCACGCAAGCGCCAAGATCCGGTATCGGCAGGAGGATCAAGAAGTTGAATGTATCGATATCGGGAATGGTCAGGTGAGAATTGTTTTCGAGACACCCCAGAGGGCGGTGAGTTCCGGACAGATCGTGGTTGTCTATGATGGAGATGAATTGATTGGAAGTGGAGTCATACAATAAAAATTAGCACAAAAAAACAGAAGACGAGAAATAAAATCTTCTTCTGTTTTTTATTGTATTACCGATTATCCACCCTTTCCGTGTCGTTTTCGCTCATTTTCGGTGAGGTACTTCTTGCGGATGCGGAGAGATTTTGGCGTTGCTTCGACGTATTCATCGGGTCCGATGTAATCGAGACAATCCTCGAGAGTCATCTTGCGGATCGGAGTGAGACGGATCGCCTCATCGGTACCGGATGCTCGGATATTGGTGAGTTGTTTGTTTTTGGTTGGATTGACGACGAGATCGCCTCCCTTGAGATGCTCTCCGATAATCATCCCTTCGTAAACCTCAGTCGTCGGATCGATGAGGATCGGTCCGCGTTCTTCGAGTTTCCAGAGAGAGTATGCCATCGCTGTCCCGGGACAACCTGAGATCATAGATCCGACTTCTCGTTTTTCGATCGGTCCTCGGTACTCGTCGTAATGAGAGAATGAGCTGTACATAATCCCTTCACCCTTGGTATCGATAGTGAAGATCGAGCGGAACCCGAGGAGTCCTCGAGTCGGTACTTCGAACTCCATGGATGTGATTCCGTTTTCTGTTTTCATATCTTTCATAAGTCCTTTTCGTTTCCCGAGTCGTTCGATGATGGTTCCGGAAGAACTCTCCGGTACCCAGATGACGACGTTTTCGATTGGTTCAAGTTTCTTGCCTTTCTCTTCTCGGAAGATAACCTCCGGTGCTCCAACCTGGAGCTCGAATCCTTCACGTCTCATCGTCTCGATGAGGACAGAAAGGTGGAGTTCTCCACGTCCGGATACCATATATCCATTCCCATCGTATTCGAAATCGATCTTGAGTCCGACATTCATCTCGAGTTCTTTTTCGAGACGATCGCGGATGTTACGAGACGTGACGAATTTCCCTTCTCTTCCCGCAAATGGAGAATCATTGACGAGGAATTCCATCTTGAGGGTTGGCTCATCGATCGTGATCGGTGCCATCGGCTCTGCCTGAGCATCGGTCGAGATAGTTTCTCCAACGTAGATATCTGGGATACCAGCAATCGTGATGATGTCACCTGCTTCTGCTTCCGGTACCTCCACCTTGCGGAGTCCGAGAGTCGTGAATACCTTGGTAACTTTCCCCGTTCGACGTGCTCCATCGTTTCCGATGATCGTCACGGTCTGACCGATTTTTGCTTTCCCTTCATACACACGTCCGATACCCATACGACCAAGATAGTTATCATAGGCGAGATTCGCTATCTGCATACGGAATGGCTTGGTTGTGTCATTTGCTGAAGCGGGAACTTTTTCGATAATCATATCGAAGAGTGGAGTGATATCTTTTTTGTCATCAGTGAGTTCTTTGATTGCCACTCCATCGCGAGCAATTGTGTAAATTACGTGGAAATCAAGTTGTTCATCAGTCGCTCCGAGTTGGACAAAAAGATCGAAGAGCATGTCGATAACTTCGCTCGGCCTGGCGGTTGGTTTGTCGATCTTATTGATAACGACGATCGGTTTGAGACCGTGTTCGAGAGATTTTTTGAGGACGAACTTGGTCTGAGGCATCGGTCCCTCGTACGCATCGACGACGAGGAGCACAGAGTCTACCATTCGGAGAACTCGTTCTACTTCCGATCCAAAATCGGCATGCCCTGGAGTATCGACGATATTGATCTTCGTTCCCTTGTATTCGATCGCAGTATTCTTCGCGTAGATCGTGATCCCGCGCTCTTTTTCCTGATCGTTACTATCCATGACACAGGTATCAACCTGTTCATGCTCGCTGAAAATCCCCCCCTGTTTGAGGAGTGCATCCACGAGAGTGGTTTTCCCATGATCGACATGGGCGATGATGGCTATATTACGGTGTTGCATAAAAAATGAGAATAAAAAAATTAAAGAATTATAACAAAAAGAAACCGAGCGTTCCCGGTTTAGCTTCCAAGTTGTGTCGGAGTATATGGAAAAATGGCGAAAAGTAAAAAGATTTTTTACTTATCACCCCGATTTATTTAACCCCCGTATTGATCCAGAAAAAATCAGGCTCATTAAGCCCATTTACACCAGCTGGCTGAGCAAACCAAGTTCTGTTTTTCTTTTCTCATAAATGAAGATGTTCTCAATCAGGTCCGTTATGTGCTCAATTATATCTGTTTCCTCTTCATAGAATCTCTTCCATAAGATTCAAAAGCGTTGGCGTTTCGATATTATTTTTTTGAGCATATTGCAGTATCCATGCCAAGAGGAGTGATATGTCCGAATTTTGATAATCGGCTATATCTCTCCCATTTTCTTTCCTCCAAAATTGTCGGACAGAACTCGGTATCGCGTGTGGAACCTGTTCTTTGACGTAGTCTATTTCTTGTTGTATCTCCTCTTCTGAGAGGATTCCTGGTGCTAAATGATCTATAGTCTGGTGAAGCTCAGAAACAGCTTTATCGATAAAATCCGGAGAAAAATATTGAAGAGCCTGCTCAATATATGGACCATTGGAGATACATATCGAGTTATAAATCGTATTGATACAACACTTGAGATAGAGTGCCTTGAGGAAGACATTCTTGTCTGATGTCAGCTCCACATCGAAACCGAGTTCTTTGACGAATTCTTCATCAAATTCAGAGGGATTCGGCTGGTAGAGATAGGATTTCCTGCTATGTGTAAAAGGGGTTGGTGATTTTTCTCACTGTATTTGTTCTTCTTTGATGGCATGATTGAGTACGAGTCTCGGGGCATCGCCATAGAGCTGGAAGCCATTGGCTCAGAGTATGTAAAAATGATTGATCCGCTCGGGACATTCGGTTTCGATGGTACGGACAAGTTGATCGAGCAGTGGTCCGGTTTTCCCCGCGAACACAACTCGTTCCCCATTTTTCATTTTCTCGACCACACTCCTGACCGTTTCTCGATCACTGAAAATATGAGCCACCTTGTCAGCGAACCGATTTGTGAGAATCCCGGATACTCATCAGATTTCTCTCGCAGAAATTTTATTCACAGAATAATCCTCTGAAAGTTTCTGTGAAACAAATTTTCAGACGTATCCACTTCCGATGATAGTAATTGGAGTATTCATGCGTTCTATATTATCATAAACGCTATGAAAAGTCAATTATCGGGGTCTTCTTGAATTTAAGTCATTGTCTTGAGGAATTCCTCTTCATTGATTTTGAGTTGACTCAAAATCCCAGAAAAGGTTCCGTACGCCAACTCTTTATGATTTGGGATGATGGTTTTTATTCAGCTGGTTTTGAGTTTGATTTTTATATGACTTCATCTTTGAGAGAGGATTTCCACTCAAAAAATACTATCAAGTTTTTTGATGAGGTCTTTTCAAGAAATAGAACTGTATTTTGATTTTACCATACTAAACCGAAATAGTGGTCAAAAATGACTGTGAATACGGATTTTTATAACTTTTCTCTTCTTCCAGATAGAGCTCAGTGGCTTCTCGTATATTGGACAAAGCTTCCTCGATACTTTCTCACTGAGAAACAACTCACAAATCAATATTTTTTGCAACAAAAAATTTCCCTTCCTGTAGAATCAATATATTGTAATTGCGCATTGTAAATGAAGTGAAGAATTAAATTCAATCGTACTATACAGTTCATTATATGAGTTTTCCAGAAAATGCAACAAAGAATCCCCCATCGCTGCGCGACGGGGGATCGGTTATTTTTTCGCGCCGATAGGACCTATCTTCAGGCCTTGTTGGTCACGTGCTTATCGGTTATATATTCGATGAGCTTTTGTTGTTGTTTGGGTTGGACACCCTCCATCTCTTCCTCCGACTTCATCATATGCTTTGCCAGAAATCCTCCGGGGAGAAGAAATGCTACGAGGAAGCCAATCCCTAATCCATAAGCCAATCCGTTAAGGAACTCGGGCTCCCGCCAGTACATTACACCGGCGGTAATCATGATTGCTATCAACATAAGACCACCTGCGATGCCCACTGCTGTTTTTTTGCTTCGTTCACTGTAATGTAACATGGAGTACGCTCCTTTGATTTTTGTTTAATCTGCAGACAATCCTCGAGATCACTCGAGTCCGTCTACTTTGGTAATCTCAACATCTTCGGACGTGAGTCCGGTGTACCTTAGGAGTGTCAGTCCGACATCTTCAGGTGCTTTTTTCCGGGACGTACTGGTAACGAAAATCTCGGGAAGCTTCCCATGAATCTTCTGGTACGCTTTATAGTTCTTAAACGTACATGTCAGAACCGCTTCCTTACGAAGTGAATTCGGTTCCCTGTCACCACTCCATGCAGCATCCTCGATAGCAGGCACCCAGACATACGCGAATATCTTCCTTTGTGGCTTCCGATCGACCACGAAGTACTCTTTTTCGAGTGTACTCCCCGGCAGGATAAACACTGCCCCCGAAGAAAATGCCCCTGTCCCCCGATCAAACTTCCACGACCGCGCATCAACATTCTGAAAAGAAGATGCAAGAAGGACGGTGAAAATGATAAAGAGGAAGGCACTTGAAAGACAATATTTTTTGTACCGCTCCCACAATTCGTTAGTGATACTGATGAAAATTATCAGATCAACAAAAAAGGTGATAACCAGATATACGACAAACCCAATAATAGCACTAACTATTATGGTAATAATAGTTGTCATAGTGCTGGTACTCGTTGTAAAATAATTCATAACACCAAGGCCAATAACGGCACCAGCAAAAGGACTAATACAGGTACTAATGCGGGTGAGGTTACGAGAAATGGTAGTACTGGTAGCATCAGCATCAGCAATGGTACTTGTTATGACGATAATGCCGATTGCCAAGATGATACCAGAAATACTAGGGTCAAACGGCCGACTGAGTGCATACCGGATAGACAGGGCACAGATCACCGCGAGTGCGATGGTCAATACGATGGCGAACCAGTGTTGCCGGATGAGGTTAAGGAACCTGAAATACTTGCCCATTACTTTTACCATATCTATGACTTTTTTGTCCATGTTTCCCCTCCTTGAGGAATATGTATTATTTGTTTTGAAACGTATCTTTGTTTTTGATGAGAATTATTTCCCATGATTGTGAATATAGCGAAAAATTGTTGTTTGTCAATATTATTTCTGGGAAGGGTTTATAGAAACACTATCTTCCGCTCCATTTTCACCGCTCAAAAAGTCCGAAAGGCCTCGTCGATGCGGGTCTGGATGGGTTCGCGATGATGGGAAAGTTCGCTGTTGACGAGTGGTTTGCCGGTTTTGATAACGATGCGTTTTTCGGTGACTTTGACTGATTCGATATAGTCGATGAGTTCGGTACGATCGAGCTTGGTGAGAGCGTCACGAACGGCATTCCAGGCGAGCGACGAGAGGATGGTCGGGTTGGTGGTGTGAGATGTGAGTTTGAGTGAGTACATATGATGAGATTAGAAAATTACTCTAATAAACCGCTCGATGCCACGTAAATCCGCGAAAAATTCGAAGTTCCATCCGTATTCCCGGAGAACCTGGGTGGCGAGTTCTTTCTGATCATCCCCCATTTCGGCGAGAATAGTGAGGCTTTTTGGTGTGTATTTCTCGATGAAACTATTAATTTGCGCGAAAAGTTTCTCATAGAGCTCAAATCCGGTGGTATCTCCGCCAAAGAGGGCGAGCTCGGGTTCGTACCTCGTGTCGGGGCTCATATTTCCCCAATCATCCGCTTTGATGTACGGGAGATTCGCCGTGATGAGGATGTTTTTGTGTGGTTCGAACAGTGATTTTTCAAGAAATACAGACAATAAATTTGATTGCAGAAATGTTATACTGCTTGTAGAGACAATTCATAAATTGTCTCTACAATTTCCCCTTGCTACTGCCAATGCCTCGGGACTGATATCGATGGCGAATGTCTGTATCGTAGAGACGAATAATCATTCGTCTCTACCGTATTCTCCGAGAATCGAAATCGGGATAATACCGGATCCTGTTCCAATATCAATGAGAACATCTGGCGGCTTTGCTTTAAATAATTTCACCGCTTCCCGCACGAGACTTTCGGTCTCGAGACGAGGGATGAGGACGTGTTCGTTGACCCGGAATCGCTGGTAGTAAAATTCAACCCATCATCGGGTGTATTCCTCGGGATAGTCCTGATTAGTTTTCAAAGGTGCGGCGGTTGAAAATAAGTGATGCGAACGTGAGGAGGAGGGCGAGATAGAGGAGTGCATGGAGGGTATTCCAAGCGAAATACGTCGGAGCGAGGATGACTGGTGTCCCGATGACTGATTTGATATTGAGGGCTTCGAAATTGGGGAAGATGACCATGAGAGCTTCGCTCGTATAGTACATGATAACATTGCCTCCTCTCTGTGCCATCGCCATCATCGATGTGACGGAATGGCTGATGATATAGACGCCGAGCGTAACGAGGATGGAGAGGAGCGGAGAGATGAAGGTCGAGAAAAAGAGGATGATCGCGAAGAGGAGGAGGAGCTTGAGATAGATGAATCCGATGGATGCGAAGAGGAGAAGAGAAAATGGTGTCTTGGCGATAAAGAAAACAACGAATGAGATGAGTGATTGGATGAAGATGACGAAAAAGAGAATCGCGGCAAATCCGAGAAATTTCCCGAGGATGAACTCGTATCGGGCAATCGGCTTGGAGATGATGAGGTACACGGTTTTACCCTCTATCTCGCGGAACAGGAGCTGACTCCCTATGAAGATAACCGAGATAATCCCAAATATTTCAATCATCGCAAGACCGAAATCGACGACAATCTTGTCAGTTTGTCCGAGCGAGAGTGTCGCAAGTACGAGCGAAAAGGCGATGAGTACCACCCCGAAAAACACGATCATATAGAGGATCTTGTTGCGGGTAAGTTCTCGGAATGTATTGAGAGCGATATTGAACATAGTGAAAAAATTATAAAATACTTCCGATACAATCCCGGTGTCCATTGATGAAATCCTTAATCGACTGGGATTTTTTTCATTCTAATTTTATGTGCGATAAAGTCAAGATTCATTCACCACAAATAATCCCCACTCCAGTATCTGTTCGGACAACAGAGCCGAGTTCTCAACTCCCCCCTGCCCCCCTCAACCGAGGGGGATGGTCGAAGACCGGGGGGAGTTCTGAGATATATGAACACTGTTCTATAATCAATTTCTTCCCATCATACTCGGTGAAAACCCCGGGCCAGGGAGTAAGTCCTTGATAGAGATGATAGAGTTCCTCGGCACTCCGAGAAAAATCAAGTCGTCCGTCTTCTTTGGTGATTTTCTTGCAGTAAGTCGCGAGAGAGTGATCCTGTGGTCGAGGCTTCAGGATGCCTTTATCCAGGGAAAGGAGTGTCTCGATCGCAAATGTTCCGGAAACTTTCGCGAACTTCTCGAAAAGACTTCCGGCGGTTTCATCCGGAGCGATCGGGATGGGCAGAATATCGATGATATCCCCCTCATCCATCTTGTCGTCCATCACCATAATCGTGACACCAGTCTCTTTTTCTCCCGCGATGAGCGACGCCTGAATCGGGGAGGCTCCACGATATTTGGGGAGGATGGATCCATGGATATTAATCGGATATTTCTTCGGGATCGTGAGAAGTTCTACTGGGAGGATCTTGCCATACGCAACCGTGACGAAGTAATCCGCCCCATACGATCGCAGAGCATCAAGGAACTCCACATTACCACGAATCTTTGCAGGTTGGAGACAGGGAATGTTGTTTTCTATGGCTAATAGTTTCACACTATTCGCCGAGAGAATCTGGTGTCGTCCCACCGGCTTGTCCTCACCCGTCACCACGAAAACCACCTCCATATCCGGAGATCCGAGGAAGTCCCGGAGGACTTGTGCCGCGAGAGTTGGAGTGCCAAAGAAACCGATTTTGAGCATGAAATTTGAATCAAAAAGAGAAATAATCAGGAGGATTATATTACTTGTACGCCAAAATCAAAATCTTTTACAATCTCCTGTATATCAAGTCCCTCTGGATTCTCGATCAGTATCGGGAAATCATATCATCCCGTCTTGTTGGCGATCGATTCAATGAAATGGAGAGAAAGTCCGGCCTGAGCCACAGCTGTGAGTGCCCGAGCAAGTGCCCCAGGCGCATCACCAACCGAGAGGATGGCGATCGTTTGTTTCTTGGGGAATTTTTCTCCGTTGAGTTTATTCGCACTATAATCCACTTCATTTGATCCAAAAATAGCAAATTTCGTCACGTTATTTTCTGGAGCAAAATCCTTATCCAAGATAGAAAGTCCATTTGCAATCGCAGCACCCTCACTACAGATGACTGCCTCTCATTTTTTGAGATATGGAATATGTGCCGTCGTCGACGCCACATTATTGGGCATCGCCCCAAGTGCAGCGATGTTTTTTTCACACTGTCGGAGAGCTTGAGGATGAGAATATATTTCTTTGATTGATTCGATAGAAACTCAGGGGATTCCAGCAAGACAGTGTTCGATACGGAGTGATATCCATCCGAGTATTTGGACGCATCAGCGTTGTTGATAAATCGCATACATCGTGTCATGGACCGGTCATCCGTAGTTGTTTTCGATAGGGATGATAGCAAGATCCGACCCTTTCCTCTGTGCGAAAATCTCCGGGATAGAGTTTGAGTATATTATACCGATATCAGGATTTTCTCTCTGTACCTGTTTGGATGCGAGTGAGGAATAAGAACCGTCTGGTCCGAGTGTGATAATATTCATATGTGCAAAAGATTATAGAATTAAAAAATCCTCCGATTTTCGAAGGACTGATTTTTTGAGTTGGAACCGTGTGTTACACCAAAAATATGCCTTCGTTTGATTTTCGAAAGAAAAAGAAGCTAAAGAAAAAATTGGTGTGGTGTGTCATAATAAGTCTCGTAAAGAAGTACCGACCGAGTATTTATATCCCTTTCAGCTTTTTTGTCAAATTTTTTCTGATTTTTCGCCGAAAAAAAGAGCCCCTGGGGAGGGGCCCTTTACACGAAAAGAGTGAATCTTTCCCAGCACCACACCCTCTTAAAAGGCGTCGGTGCGGGATAAAAACTTACAACAATGTTGCAGAACTACGCAGTTGCCTCGAATCTCACGAGACACACATCCTTGTCATGGATTACTGCTTGCCGCCCGCGCCGCCTTCGGTGGATTTGGTTGCGAGGCCGGCCGGTCCATGTTCATGGGCCGCGGCGGTGTCATCGACGGATTTGCAGGTGGGGGCGCTTTCCATGTGGCCCGGAGTGGTGGCTGCGATAATACCGGAGATACCAGGGGGTCCAAGAGCGTGCTTCATTGTGCTTCTCCTTGTGACTTGTGGGTTTTTAGGCCCTTTTTGTGGTGTGCTTCCTCCTGATTTGGGAGGTTGCGGTTTATTTGCTGAATCTTTATATTCGAAAATGGGGATATGTCAATTTTTTTTGGAAAAAACTATTTTTTCTTGTTGCGAAGGAGATCCCGTACGACCATCTGAAGGAGGGCGGTGAGGGGGATGGCGAGGAGGATGCCGGGGATGCCGAAGAGGCTGGCCATGACGGTCATGATGAGGAGGATGAGGAAGGGGGAGATGTCGAGGGCTCGGCTCATGACGACGGGCACGATGATATTCCCCTCTACTTGTTGGATCGCGATGTAGAGGATGACAACGGCAATGACTGGGACAACGCCCATAGTTGCTGCGATAGCAACGGCGGGGAGGAGGGCGATGAATGGTCCGATGTAGGGGATGAACTCCATCATGCCGGCGATGAGGGCGAGTGTGACGATGCCATCGAGTCGGATACCGAGTACCCAGAGTATAAGGAGTCAGGCGAGTGTGAGTGCGAAAATCGTGAGTCCGAGGAGGAGTTGTCAGCGGATCCAGAGTGATAGGATCCGAGAAAAAGAATCTTCGCGAGAACGGAGATAGACAGTGAGATTCTCGGGGAATGCCCGGTAGAGGAAGTTCTTGATTTCCCGGCGTTCGAGGCTCATAAAGAAGGTAAATACGACGATCATGATCATTTGAAAAATACCACCGGAAAGGGCTGAGATGAGGGATTTGGATCCTGTGAAGAGATTCTTGGCTCCGGAGGCGATGATGCTCGAGAGAGAATCAGCTTGACTACGGAGGAATTGGAAGACTGAACCAAAATCAACGGTTACGAGATAGGATTTGAGGAGTGTCGGAAACGGGAGCGCGTCGATACCGCCCGATTTATAGAGAGCTTCCAATGTGGTGAATGTCTGCGTAGCGGATGTGAAGAGGAGAGATATCTGTTTCATAAATATCGGGATAATCGCGAAAAGAGCGACGAAAAAGAAGAGGAAAATGAGAAAAAATATGAAAATGATTCCGAGGAAATCCGGGATACGTCTTTTTTTCATCCGATCGAGAAACGGTGAGAAAAGGATCGTCAAGAATCCTGCGAAAAACAGGATCGTGAGGACGGGGGTCAGGAGCGAGAGGAGGTAGAGTCAGAGGGCAAAGATGAGGACGATGAGGATCCTGATGACAAAAACACGGATGCTCGGGGATCAAAAAGAATTGACCGATACTGTTTCTTTCTTATCCATAATGTGGGAATAAAAAATTAAACGAATGTCCGTACTATAATGAGAAATGACAAAAATACAACTTCTGTTTTTTTGACAATGAAGTTTTTCGTATATAATCAGGATATTTACTTTCTCACTTCTTTTTTATGAATGCAACAAAAGGGATACTGATCGGACTTGGAGTCCTCGTTTTATTTTTCGTTTTTGGAGCTATCGGGTTTTATAACTCCATGGTGGGCATGGAAGAAAACCTGAGCTCGATGGACGCCCAGGTCAAAAATATGTACGAACGTCGAACCGACCTCGTACCACAGGTTGCCGCTGTCGTCAAGAAATATGCAGAATATGAGAAAGGCACGCTCGAAGGGGTTGTGAAACTCCGAGAGGCATCCAGCGGTCTCGACACACTCCAGGCGATGGCAAAAGATGGGAAAGTTGCAACGACTGAATATTCTAATCTCCTCGCACAAACCATGTCCACCATCAAGGTCACGCTCGAAGCGTACCCGCAACTCAAGGCTGACACCCAATTTACCAATCTCTTCACCACTCTCGAAGGATCCGAGAATCGCATCCGTGTCGAGATCAAGAACTTCAACGATGCGGTTGCCGGTTACAATATCGCCGTCCGAGCCTTCCCGTATGGCAAGATATTCTCTCCGATATTCGGATTCGCCCAAAAAGATCGTATCAATCCACCGGAAGACAAGGAAATTAAGGCAGTGCCAAATGTAGAAAATCTCCTCGATATGGGGGAAAACACAAAATAACTTCGATCTTCATATTCAAATCTCCGCTTCCTCGTTCGCCGTACATATTTCGTACGGCTCACTCCGGTGCTCGATTTTCATACGAATATCATCGTTCTTTTGCATTTTGTTTACCTCATAGTATTTTTATGAAAAAATTCTTTCAAATCCTCATAACCCTCGTCTTTGCATCGACCTTTTTGTTCGTGCATGCCGAGGACGAGATTGACCCGATGAATCTGCCGGGGCTGGCGGAGTATGTAACCGACTTCACGAATACCCTCTGAGCAGATGATATCCAGTCTCTCCGACAAATCGCTCGCGATTACGAGACTAAGACAACCAATCAGATGGTCGTCGTCCTCATCCCTAATCGATCGGGCAACGAGCTCTTCGATATCGGGATGAAGATTTTTAATGGCAATAAGATCGGACAAAAGGGCAAAAATAACGGAATCCTCCTTATTATCGCAACGGAAGAGAAAAAGATCCGCATCATCACCGGGTATGGACTCGAGGGTGACATTCCCGATGTCCTTGCGAGCGATTTCATCGAACGCGACATCCGTCCGCTCGTCAATGATGGGAAGTACAGTGACTCGATTCGCGCGTTTTTCACTCGCACGATGGCAGCCGTCGGCACCGATGAGGGCAAGAAAGCCCAACAAAAAGCCAATGAGGAAGGGATACTCTGGACTTCCTTGACAGCTATTTTTTTCGGACTCGCCTTTTCATTTAATGTCTTCTTCCTCGGGTTCGCAGCTATCTTTTTCCTCATCGCTTCGTTTTCGATCGGGTCGATCTATCCTCTGTTGGGCTTCGCTGTAGGGATGATTATCACACTCTTTATCGGCTTTACACGCTTCGCTCCCGGATTCCACAAAACCTTCTGGGAGATGCCCAAAAACAATGGCGGTGGATCCGGCGGATCCTCATGGGGATGAGGTGGCTGAGGATGAGGATTTTCCGGTGGAGGAGGTTCATCAGGAGGGGGAGGTGCGGGAGATTAAAAATTTTTGAGTTGATTTTTTCCTTTATAGTCATATAATCCCTCTGTTTTTATTATATTTTCTACCCTATGGACCCCGCGTCACTCATTATTTTTGTTGTACTTCTCCTCATCCTTATCTTCTTTGCCGGGACAGAGATACCACTCATGTCAGTGTCAGATCACATCATCGAGTCGGCTATCAAAAAGCATGCATTCGGTGCTCGAACGCTCAAACAAATTAAAAAACATAATGAGCGTCTTCTTATGACAAACCTCATCGGGACCACGGCGGTGACGATCGCGATTTCGAGTTTCTCGACGATCGTGGCACTTGATCTCTCCAAACAATTTCACTTTCCGGGTGAATACGGTCTCACTCTCGCGATGCTCGGTGTTTCGACGATTATCCTTCTCATCGGAGAAATCGCCCCAAAGATCCTCGGAGTTCGATTTTTAAGTGAGGTTGCATTTGCGGTAGCACCCGTGTACTCCGGACTTATGTTCATTCTCTTTCCGCTTAATTGGCTCATCGAATATTTCATCCGTTTTATGAGTTTCGTCACAGGTGGTCATGGTGATACTCATGGCGGGAAGATGTCGAGTGAAGAATTCGAAGCATTTATCGATATCTCCCGGGAAAAATGAGGTGTCGAAGATGACGAACATAAGAAAATCAAGAGTATCCTCGATCTCTCGGATACGGAGGCATTCTCTGTGATGACTCCCCGAGTTTCGGTCGATTTCGCCAAGATCGATATGAGCGTCGATGAGCTCTGTCAACAACTCATGGACTCGAGCCATACGCGTCTCCCGGTATGCGGAGAGGACACAGATGATGTCGATTATGTCGTCACTTTCCGCGAGGCTTTCACCTGGCAACAACAGGGCTTGGGCAAGAAAAAACTCAGCGAGCTCGACCTCGAAAAAATCATCAAAATCCCCCTCACCAAACGAATCGATCGCGTGTTTGAAATTTTCCAAAAATCCCACAAACATATCGCACTCGTCCTCGACGAACACGGCGGAGTTGCGGGGATTATCACCCTCGAAGATATCATCGAAGAAGTATTCGGTGATATCAAAGATGAGAATGATCGCGAAGATGTTTACATCCGTCGGTGTAGCGATGGCTCAATCATGGTCAAAGGAAATGTCGTCGTCGACGATCTCCTCGACGAGTTCAATCTCGAGCATCAGGATATCCGTCTTGATGAAGAATACCTCGGTGAGACTGTCGGATACCTCATCATCTCCATGCTCGAACGCTTCCCTGTAAATGATGAAGTCCTCGAACTCCAAGGCAAAAAGAATACACTCGTCCTCACCGTCAAAGATGTCACCGATGGTCGGATCGAAGATGTCCTCGTGCAAAACATCTCTAAAATATAATCTTTATTATGCTTCATATCGTCGCTGTCACCGATTCTCACAGTCATTTTCGCGAATCGATCGGAGAATATACCTCTCGTCTCAAGTGAGACATAGAACTCAAACACATCAAACCAGAATGCTCCAGAGACCCCATCGTTATCCGGCGCAAAGAAAGTACCCGCATCCGCGAGTATCTCGAAAAAACCAAGGGGTTCGTTATCTACTGTGATGTCGTCGGAGAACCCATCTCCACCGAACAACTCTCCGGCTTGATAGAACGCCTCAAAAACTCGCACCCAAATATCATTTTCCTCATCGCCGGAGCCTACGGGATAGACGAGACGATTCTCGCCCCCTCTATCCATCATCGGATTTCTTTCTCTCCCATGACTTTCCCACATTCGCTCGCGCTCCTTATCCTCCTCGAGCAACTCTACCGGACCGAACAGATCCGCAAAAATACCTGATATCACCACTAACCTTTTCGTATTATGATCTATCTTGCTCTCAGTATCCTCGTCCTCCTGAGCCTCTCTGGACTTTTTCTCAAACATGCTCGCATTTCCAAATACATCAACTCGGACTTCGTCGCGCTCGGAGCGGGGGCGATGATCGCCGTCGCGCTCGTGCATATCTTCCCGGAGAGTATCGAGGTGAGTAACTATGCTCCGTTTGCGTTCATAGGCGGATTCCTCACGATCTATCTTCTCGAAAATTTCCTCATCATCCATACCTGTATGGAAGATCACTGTCACTACCACCACGTCTCATGGATGTCCTGGATCGCGCTCTTCATCCACACGATCTTCGATGGTATCGGAATCGCCGCAGCATTCCTCCTTTCTCCAGAGCTCGGATATGCCGTCCTCGCTGGAGTCGCCATCCATCAGATACCCGTCTCATTCTCCCTCGCCCTCCTCTTCCGCGAGTCGGACTTCTCTCCGAGAACACAAACCCTCTTCATGGGAGCATTCGCCCTCGCCATTCCGCTCGGATTTTTCATGAGTTCTGCACTGCTCGGAGATATCGGGAATACCACCCTCACCGCTCTCCTCATGGCGGTCTCCGGTGGGAGCCTCCTCTATATCGCCGCATCCGATCTCCTCCCTGTCATCCACAAAAAAAACAACAATCGTGGGATTGTTGTCATTCTTTTCCTCCTTGGGGCTATCGGGGTGAGTTTGGGGAGGTTCATAGGGTAAGTTCTAAAACGAACATAAAAAATCCCCTCTGTCATCCTTACGGACTTCGGGGGGATTTTTGCCCTACGGGTGGATATTATCGAATATCAAACTTATTAATACGTCGTTCTTGTAAGTTACTATCTTCCGCCCATTCTATGAAAATATATTTCGATCGCCAAGGTAATACTATGGTATTTGAGGATGTTTTTCCAAGTATTGTTTTTCATGATAATCGAGACGTTACAAGCTTCATGATCTCATTTTTTCTCTCCTTTGACTCGGAGATATACCCCTCAATAATCTGATCCTCAGACCAAATACCACTATCCTTATAGAGATTTTCATAATACTCTCTATACTGGATAATATAACGGGCCAAACGAGCAGAGCTTTCTGTAGAAAAATATACCCTAAACATAATTCATAGAGATAGAAGTTGATTTTCGAGATCTTAGAGATTTGCGCAAAACATTTGCCTGATCCATGATAAGATTATCAAGTTGTTTTGAAAGTTCTCATGCTTCTATATAATTTGTCATAATCCCATAAGTTATTTATAAATTTCCCCCATTATATCCAAACCAAGAGAAACTCAAAAACTTTTTTTCGTCGTCTGCCACGGTACCGGTACCCATACTATCAATTTCGAATCGAAAGTCAATTTTAGGATAGCCCCAGGATTTGTGGTACCAGTACCCCTATTTCACCTTCTTTTTTTCTCTCCTCCAAAGAAACCCCCATCCTCAGATCTTGCTCCGAGAGTCTGTGAAGAACGAGACTATTTTCCTGTGAGCGCACACAAAAAATCCCCATCCTTGCGGACGGGGATTTTTCGAACTGTATACCTTTCGGAATACGAGAAACTTTTACTTATTCAAGAGAAATAATCAAAGTGATTACTTAACAGAATTAAGTGGGAAAGTCTCAGTATTGAGAGGGTAATTAGCAGCATTAAGAACATTTACACCAGTATTAACTGTAAGACCTGTAAGACCTACTGTCCATGCTTCATTAGTAGAAGCATTAAGAGTAAGACCCTCAACCTTCACTACGTAAGAAGTAGAAGAACCAGCATCAACTACATTGTAGTTGCTGAATATTACATCTCCAGTAACAGTACCAGAAGCAGTTTGACCTACAAGTTGGTTAGTATTCTTAGTATAGACACTAATTTTCGCACCTACGAATCCAGCTGTAGCATATGCTCAGAGGGCAGTAGTGAAAGTAGCTCCAGTAAGAGTTACACTATTTTTACCAAACGCATCAACTTTGAATTCCATAGCATTGGTAGCAATACCCTTGCTTGTAGGAGTAGTCTGAGTCACCTTAAATGTATTTTGAGCAACATCATGAGATGCACCAACAACATTAGCACCAGCCATAGGAACAACACCACCATTAGATCCAGTGATATTAGAACCAGCAACAGTAACGTTAGCAACAACACCAGAAACATCTGTAGATGAATTAACATCAGCAACTACATAGTATGTAGCAGATTTGTCCATAGCGATTGAGCTACCGGCAGTAGAGTCAAGATTAGCAAATGTTGCAGCAGAAGCAGAAACATTAGAAGCTGTTCCAAGAACCGTACCTACAGAATCTGTAAGGCGGATATTTGAAAGAGCAGTAAGACTTGCACCAGTAAGGCTAATATCTTTGAGTTTGATTACATCATTCGTAGCCGTAACCTTGAATGAAGCAATCTTCTGAGTTGTAGCACCAGCCAAGAGGAGAGCCTTGTTAACAAGAGAATCTCCAGTAGTAGCAGCGAGAGTTCCAACTGCAGTTGCAACAGTAAATGTAGCACCAGCAACAGTAACCGGAGTTACAGTAGCAGAAGTGATATTATCTACAGCAGAGTATCCGATAGAAGCAATTCCGAATGTTCCAGCAGTGAGGACATCACTGAAGTCAGCCTTAATTGCGATATCAACACTTTGAGTTGTAGAAACAGTAGCGTTGAATGCATCGAAGCTTACATTAGTAGTAAGAACATTCTTTGTACTCTTCGCAACTCCATCAACATAGAGAGTAAGTGAAACATTTCCTCCAGTATAAGAAGGAGCAGTAGCACCACTTGCAGTACCAGTAGTAACAACAGAGAAGTTGCTAAGAGCGATAGGATTTCCTTGTGTAGAAGAGAATCGAGCTCCGTATACAGTAACACCCTTTGTACCACTCGCGAGAGTTGTAGCACCAAGTCCATCAGTTCGACTTACATTGAGAGTAGAAGCACCGATAGTAATAGTAACACCTTCGATAGAACCGATGGCAGAGCTTACAGCATTTTGATTAACAGCATATTCAAAACGAGTAGCAACACTACTATAACCGAAAGAACCAAGCTTAACGGTACCGGCAGCAGCATCCTTGAGTTTTACGTACGCTCGAACTGGAACCGTTCCAGATACAGTAGCAGTACCGAGGAACTGAAGAGTTCCAGTAAGTCCAGTACCTGCAGTTGCAGTAAACGTAGAAGAACCAACTTGAAGGTATACAGTATTCATAGAGTATGAACCACCAGTACCTGTAGTAGTATAACCAAGATTAATATCTTCAAGAGTTACTGTAGACTTAGCAGTAATAGTACCCTTCATAAGAGTTACATCAGAAGTACCTGGTGCAACAGTCTGAGAAAGAGCAGAAGTAGTATCGCGGTCAAATTTAACATCACCACCAGTTACGCTGTAAAGAGCGGCAACCATAGCAGAAGAAGTAAGATTAGATCGGAATCCATTATCCATTTCAACAAGATTTACATCTGAAGTATTCTTGAGGTAGAGTTGGTATGTATCAGTTGTAAGTTCAACATTGTTGACTTTCGCCTTAACATAGTAGATAGCAGAAGCGCCATCCTTGATAGTGTCAGAAACAGTAAGAGTAAGTGTCTTACCAGAAACAACAGCAGCAGATGAAACAACCACTCCATTTCTCTCAACAGTAATGTCAGAAAGATTTGTAAGATTAGCAGTACCAGATTGGTAAAGTACTACAGATTGGAACTTAAGATCACGAGTATCTGTAGCAAGATCTGTATTCGCGATAGTAAACTTCGCGAATTCTACAGCATCGCTAGATGCGTTATAAGACTGTCCAGAAGTTTGAGCAGTAAATGTAGAAGCAGCTACAGTATAACTTGTAACACGAAGAGCAGGAGTTGTGAAAGAACCAGTTGTATTTACAGCAGAACTTGTAACTGCAGCAGATACAAATTGCATATCACTACCAGTAGAAGCACCAGCAAGCTCAACATAGAGGTCAAGTGATTCAGTAGAACCAGCCTTAACAACGAAAGCAGGAGCGAATGAAATTACCGCATTGTTTTCAGAAGTGAAAGAAGCTTTACCAGAAAGACGAGTTCCAGCTTTTTCAAACCATACTTTTGTCCCAGATGGGATAGAAGTAAGTCCAGCCTTTTTGAGTTCAACAGTATTAACTGAAACATCAGAACCACCAGCAGTGAAATCAACAACTGAGAATCGAACGATACCAGTTGCAGGAATCTGAGCTCCAGTAACAGGAGAAGCAGCACCAAGAGCAATTTCAAGATCACCAGCAGCTACAGTAGATGTAGTACCAGTAGAAGTAGTATCGGTTGTATCAGTACCTGTGTCATCTCCGAAGAGATCACCAAGATCGAGATCATCTCCAGTAGTACCTTCTACAGCGCTCGTCGTAAGACCAGTTGAGTTAGCAGCTACCTTGAATGCTTCTCCACGAGATGCATTATTGTTTGGATTGAAGCTTGTCCCTTTGTTAATAATACCAGCTTTAGCAGCGGCATTGATGTAACCATTGAGACTTGCGTCAGATCCAAGGTCTGTGAATCCCATATCCTCAGTAACAGGAGCGATACCTTGAGCAGAGAGAAGCATTTTGAGCATCTCAGCACGAGTAACGAGGTCCATAGGACGGAATTTCGCAGCTGTCTTGTTAACAAGACCAGCTTCAGCAGCAGCCTCTACGTATCCGCAGAGATCACCGAGTGTAGCAGTAACGTCAGAAAATACTTTACCAGTACATTCTTTCACCTCTGCCTTCTTAATATTTACAGCAACTTTTGCCATCTCAGCACGAGTGACATTGTTACCAAGATTATATCCTGCTTCTGTAGACTGCTTAGAAATGATTCCAGCAGTAGCAAGAGCGTCAGCGTAAGGAGCGAATTGGCTAGCAGCGTTTGCAACGAGCGTTGAGCTCATAGCAGATGCAACGATAGCAACCACACTTACAGTTGACGTAACTTTCTTAAAAAAATTACTCATAGAAAACTGTGAGTTAAAAAATAAAAGGTGTCGAGTGTCTTGGAATCTCATATACACAATATATACAAGATTCCATTCTTCCATTAAACATAGGTGTCTTTTGCCAAATTACCGGTTTAATGTAGGAATTTTTGCAAGGGTCTTGCGGACCGACTTGCGAAGTTAAAGCTTTAACCTCTATCATACGGTATGATGAGAGGAGAAAAATAATCGAAATTTCCATTACTCTTCTCCTCCCACCAAAACCTCTATAATGAGGATCTGAGCTGAAACGGTTAGTATTAAATAATCACGTGAAATGTTAAAGAGCTTCGCAACACCACAAAATCCGGGTATTGATACGAGTGATTATATGGAAAACGCGACAAAGTCAAATGTATTCACCTATCTTCACGTTTTCTTCACCTCAGGTAAATTTTTGTATAAAAAATCCCCACCTATGGGCGAAGAATGGAAGTATAGCAGAATTTTTTTTAAAATGCAAAAGATTTAAATAAAAAATCCCAGGAACTCATGTTCCTGGGATTTTTTATTTTGTTTTCTTTAATGGTGGGTAATGTTGGATTCGAACCAACGACCCTCTGCTTGTAAGGCAGATGCTCTAACCAACTGAGCTAATCACCCGGGTTGCTACCCATAAAGGGTAGCGAAAGGAATCGGAGAGATTGATAAATCGAGTGAACGGATGTTCGAGACACACTTAACAGGGTGGTTAGACGGCATACGATGTCTGCAAATTCTCTTTGAAGGAGATTTCCATAAACCATAGAGGCTGCTTTTTCCATTTAAAGCTTGTTCCGCTCGCCCATTTCACTGTATCGAACTAATCAATCTCTCCAAAAATGGCGGAAATCCATACCTTTAGAGTAAGATCCCCTATAAAAAAATGAAAAATGGTGGGTCATACTAGACTCGAACTAGTGGCCTCTTGCATGTCGAGCAAGCGCTCTAACCAACTGAGCTAATAACCCGAGAAATATGGATACGGTATTTCGATGACTGTCTCGAAAACCATTTTTATGATTTTAATGGTGCCCGAGACAGGGATCGAACCTGTGACCTTCAGCTTAGAAGGCTGCTGCTCTATCCAACTGAGCTACTCGGGCAAAAGTAGTCTCTGATCAGGGGTTGTATTTTCTCCTCACTATCTTGGCGTTTACCGACTCTTCCACAGTAAAGACTGCAGTACCATAGGCACGACGTGGCTTAACTTCTGTGTTCGGGATGGGAACAGGTGTACCTCACGCGTATTAAACACCAAGAGAGTGAATAGAAAATGTGTATAAAAGAAACGGTCAATGAGTCGAAATAACATTATTTTTAAGATTACATATACATATCTCCAACTATCAAAAATAGTAAGAAGCTTGTATAAATACCTTTCGTGCTATTAGTATTGCTCGGCTAAAGACATTACTGTCTGTACACCTACAACCTATCAACCTTGTAGTCTCCAAGGGCACTTATCAGTCTTGCGACTGGAGGAATCTCATCTTTGAGTTGGTTTCCCACTTAGATGCTTTCAGTGGTTATCCATTCCGAACGTAGCTACTCGGCGCTGCCAGTAGGCCTGACAGCCGATACACCAGAGGTTCGTTCACTTCGGTCCTCTCGTACTAGAAGCAAATCTCATCAAATTCCTAAACGCTCACAGCAGATAGGGGCCAAACTGTCTCACGACGTTCTGAACCCAGCTCGCGTACCGCTTTAAATGGCGAACAGCCATACCCTTGGGAGCTTCTCCACCCCCAGGATGCGACGAGCCGACATCGAGGTGCCAAACCGCGTCGTCGATGTGAACTCTTGGACGCGATCAGCCTGTTATCCCTAGAGTAACTTTTATCCGTTGAGCGACACCACTCCCACGTGTTGGTGCCGGATCACTTTCACCGACTTTCGTCTCTGATCGACTTGTTGGTCTCTCAGTCAAGCGGGCTTATGCGAATACACTATTCACTCGATTTCCATCCGAGTGTAGCCCACCTTTGTGCGCCTCCGTTACATTTTAGGAGGCAACCGCCCCAGTTAAACTACCCACCAAGCACTGTCCCCCAATAAAGGGGTGAGAGTTGCATAATATGAAGGGTGGTATCTCAACAATGACTCCAGAGAGGCTGACGCCCCTCTCTCATAGTCTCCCACCTATCCTGCACATCATATCATACAACTCAGTACCAAGTTATAGTAAAGCTTCATAGGGTCTTTCCGTCTTGCTGCGAGTAGTCGGCATTTTTACCGACATTGCAATTTCACCGGGATCATGCTTGAGACAGTGCCCAGACCGTTATGCCATTCGTGCGGGTCAGAACTTACCTGACAAGGAATTTCGCTACCTTAGGACCGTTATAGTTACGGCCGCCGTTCACCAGGACTTAAATTCAGAGCTTGCACCCCTCCTCGTAATCTTCTGGCACTGGGCAGGCATCACCCTCTATACTTCCACTTACGTGTTTGCAGAGAGCTGTGTTTTTGGTAAACAGTCGCCTGGGCTCGTTAGCTGCGCCCAACAGAGTAAAGTACTCTGTTGGGAGGTCTTATCCCGAAGTTACGACCGCTGTTTTGCAGAGTTCCTTAAGCATGATTATCCCGTTCGCCTTAGTGTACTCACACTAGTCCACGAGTGTTCGATTACGGTACGGTTACAGTCATTCTCTCGTAGGAGATTTTCTTGGCACAATGTATATGTAGGACTTGATCTCCAATAGGTCCGAAGACTTTTTGAAAACTAGATGTTTTCTTCTCCCTTGTGTATGGTGGATTTACCTGCCATACAGGATTATAAACATGTGGTAATCCATTAGAACCACTCCATATACACCATGCGTCCCTCCTTAGATGATAACGAATGACGTGTAGCGCAGGAATATTAACCTGCTATCCATCAGCTGCCCCTTTCGGGTTGACCTTAGGACCGGCTCACCCTACCACGATTGACGTTGGATAGGAAACCTTGGACATACGGCGTGGAGAGTTTTCATCTCCATTACGTTACTCATACCAACATTTTCACTTCTCGTACCTCCAGCAGACTTTACAGTCCACCTTCATCGGCATAGAGAACGCTCCGCTACCGCCTTACGATAAATCGTCGGCTTGCGTCTTCGGTGTGTGGCTTAAGCCCCGTTGAATTTTCGGCGCGAGATCACTCGACCAGTGAGCTATTACGCACTCTTTGAATGAGTGGCTGCTTCTAAGCCAACATCCTGGTTGTCACAGTAATCTCACCTCCTTTTCCACTGAGCCACAACTTTGGGACCTTAGACAGCAATCTGGGCTGTTTCCCTTTTGACAATGGCGCTTATCCGTCACTGTCTGACTCTCATAATACTTGGCGTAGAGCATTCGAAGTTTATCAAGATTTGCTAAGTCGCGAGACCCGCTAGTCTTATCAGAGCCCTACCTCTCTACGTTGCTTTATGAGGCTATACCTAAATATATTTCGCGGAGAACCAGCTATCTCCCAGTTCGATAAGCTTTTCACTCCTACCCACAAGTCATCCAATGGACTTGCAGCTCCAAATGGTTCGGCCCTCCAGTAGGTTTTACCCCACCTTCAGCCTGCTCATGGGTAGCTCACCAGGTTTCGGGTATAGTGCATATGACTTAGACGCCCTATTCAGACTCGGTTTCCCTACGGCTTCGGATGAACTCTTCCTTAACCTTGCCATACACAGCTAACTCGTTGGTCCGTTCTACAAAAAGTACGCAGTCACCCTTGCGGGCTCCTACTCTTTATTGGCACAAAGTTTCAGGTTCTATTTCACTCCCCTCCCGGGGTTCTTTTCACCTTTCCCTCACGGTACTTGTTCACTATCGATCTCATATACTCTTTAGCCTTAGAGGGTGGTCCCCCTGAATTCAGGCCGGATTTCTCGTGTCCGACCCTACTCAAGAAACATATGCAAGTCAATACCTTTGATTTCGGATACAGGACTGTAACCTTCTGCGGTCCACCTTCCCAAGTGGTTCTCCTATCAAGGGCATTTGCTTGTCTGGACTATTGGAATCCAGTAACATGCTCTTATAACACCCAAAGTGCAACGCTCCAACGCTTGACACACTCTGAGTTTAGGCTCTTCCCATTTCGCTCGTCACTACTCTGGGAATCTCGTTTGATTTCTTTTCCTTGGCTACTTAGATATTTCAGTTCACCAAGTGTCCTCCTCGTATAGAGGTAATATGGATTTGCCATATTGGGTTCCCCCATTCGGAAATCCCCGGGTATAACGCTTCTTGACAGCTTCCCGAGGCTTATCGTGAGTCTTGCACGTCCTTCATCGGATATATGAGTCTAGGCATCCACTTTGTGCCGTACAGTGTATTCATACGAAATCTCTTTGAAAAGCTTGTTCTTTGCACTCATGAACTGCGCGCCTCACTCGCCGTACAAAAGTACGGTTCGCTCCGGTGCTCATTCTTTCGTACAAATTACTTCGCTTTTGAAAGAGATTTTTGATCATATTTGAATCTGAAGGGCTTTTTTCAAAAGAATGAAGAATAAATTCTGGCATTCTTAATTATGTTCCCTTCCACTCTACACGTACTCCCGTAACGTTACAAGGAATACGATTTGATCTTTCTGATAAACAGAAGATAGCTTCTTACTTCTTTTGATTGTTTTGTTGATATGAATACGTAATCTTTTTTCTGTACTTTTTCTCCTAGGGGGAGAAATCATACAGAGAATAACGAGTCTTTCGACTCATTGATACGTTTCTTTTATATTGAGAGTGTTAAGGAGCAAGGTCAGATAAAATCCAACCCACCAGAAGATGAAAATGTAGGGAAGTAAATAGCCTTTCGATAAGGAGATAGTCCATCCGCACGTTCTCGTACGGATACCTTGTTACGACTTTAGCCCAGTTAGTGATTTTACCATGGACCCCAATATTGCTTCGGGGGCTTCCGGCAGAACCACCTTCCATGCCATGACGGGCGGTGAGTACAAGACCCAGGAACATATTCACCGTGACATATCTGATTCACGATTACTAGCAATTCCAACTTCATGGAGGCGAGTTGCAGCCTCCAATCTGGACTGAGATCGGCTTTATGAGATTAGCTTCACCTCGCGGTGTTGCAACTCTTTGTACCGACCATTGTATCATGTGTGTAGCCCCAGGCATAAGGGCCATGCTGATTTGACGTCATCCACACCTTCCTCTCTATTAACTAGAGCAGTCTCATTAGACATAGTAACTAATGACGTGGGTTGCGCTCGTTAACGGACTTAACCGAACACCTCAAGGCACGAGCTGACGACAACCATGCAGCGCCTGTCTCTACATTCCCTTGCGGGCACTCCGATGTTTCCACCGGATTCGTAGGATGTCAAGCCTGGGTAAGGTTCCCCGTTTATTGTCGAATTAAACCACATGATCCACTGCTTGTGTGGGTCCCCGTCTATTCATTTGAGTTTTAACCTTGCGGCCGTACTCCTCAGGTGGGATGCTTAATGCGTTAGCTTGAAGCACTGGGAACAAGTCCCAACACTCAGCATCCATCGTTTAGGGCGTGGACTACAGGGGTATCTAATCCCTTTCGCTCCCCACGCTTTCGTCTCTCAGCGTCAATACGGTTCCAGGAAGTTGCCTTCGCTTTTGGTGTTCTGATATATATCAACGGATTGCACCCCTACTTATATCATTCCACTTCCCTCTCCCCGATTCTAGAAATGTAGTATCCCTCACAAACACAAAGTTGAGCTTTGGTCTTTCATGAGAGACTTGCATTCCCGCCTACAGACGCTTTACACCCAGTAATTCCGGATAACGCTTGGGGCCTACGTATTACCGCGGCTGCTGGCACGTAGTTTGCCGCCCCTTATTCCTGTGGTACCGTCATTATCTTCCCACAGAAAAGGAGTTTACACCAACAAAGGCTTCATCCTCCACGCGGTGTCGCTCCGTCAGACTTTCGTCCATTGCGGAAGATTCCTCACTGCTGCCTCCCGTAGGAGTATGGACCGTGTCTCAGTTCCATTGTGGCTGGTCGTCCTCTCAGACCAGCTATCCGTCATAGCCTTGGTGAGCCATTACCTCACCAACTAGCTGATAGAAAGCATGCCCCTCCCAAAGCGCCTTGCGGCTTTATCCCGTAGGACATATGCGGTATTAATCCATCTTTCGATGGGCTATCCCTCACTTTGGGGCAGGTACAAACTCGTTACTCACCCGTTTGCCACTGATCAGAAAAGAAGCAAGCTTCCTCTCGTCACCGTTCGACTTGCATGTGTTAGGCGCACCGCTAGCGTTCATCCTGAGCTATGATCAAACTCTTTTGAACGTTAGCGTTTATATTATATTCCTATAATAAAAACAGATAAATAGTTTTTTGAGTACATATTCAGGTACTTTTATGTATCGTGGCGTATTTACTTCCCCACAAGATTTTTCATCTTCTTGTGGGTGGGATGTTAAGGAACAAATTTTTTGTTCGTTCTCAGGAAAATATATACCTCCTAAAAACGTGCAGAGATTTATATGGATTTCCTTCTGAAAGTCAAAACTTTTTATAATTTTCTTTTTTTATGTGACTAATAAAAGAAAATACAGTTTTATTATACGCGAGCATACCTCTTATATATAACTTTCGAACGTGTTTCTATAAAAATCTCTTTTCTTATTATGGTGGGCCCACCTGGGATTGAACCAGGGACCAATCGGTTATGCATACCACTTCAGCTTTCGCTGCTCTTTTCAGATTCGTGGTCTGGACTATCCCTTCATCCTTATTGCCGGATGTCTGCCGTCTAGTCTCTACACCTTTCCTGCGAACAGGACTTGGCTCGGGATTGCCATGTTTCTATATGAGAAATGGAGGTTTCCCCGAATTTGACAGATTTTCACTAAGAAATTACTTTCCTAGTAGCCCTTGACAGAAATCATATTCAGACTTAATTAAATCTCAACTTAGATTCCTTATCTTAAGCCGACTGCTCTAACCACTGAGCTATAGGCCCCTATATATTATATATGTATAATGGCGGTGGGTGGGAGATTTACCCTCTGGGACATAAACTTCTCATCTCCCATCACCTCCATAATATATGTTAATTTATGGCGGTGGGTGGGAGATTCGAACTCCCGCGGCACCTTGCGGCACCCTACAGGTTTAGCAAACCCGCCTCTTCAGCCACTTGAGTAACCCACCAAAACAATTGAGCCGAGAAATTGATAATTGAGAACTCTTCTCAAAATCTGTCATTCCTCAGCTCAATTCTTACTTTCGTATATTCATAAAACATGGTTCGTATCTTATTTACTTTTTGGCGGAGAGACAGAGATTCGAACTCTGGGTGAGTTGCCCCACGACAGTTTTCAAGACTGTTGCATTAAACCACTCTGCCATCTCTCCGTAAAGCTTTTTTGTACGAAAGCGGGAGTATTGTATGAAAAAGAGTGGTATTGTCAAAAAATTTTATATATTTATTCGGACGGCAAATTTGCATTTCTCTAAATTTTCTATATTATCCCTTGGAATATATCTTTTCTCCAAAATTCATGACCGCGTCGATCCCGAAAACATCCGAAACCCTTCGCCTCCAGAAGTATCTGAGTCAGGCGGGGATTTGTAGCCGGAGAAAAGCGGAGGAATATATCGAGCGTGGTCTCGTGATGGTCAATGGTGAGAAGGCGAAAATCGGACAGTCGGTCAATCCGGCAGAGGATGAGATCGTCATCAACGATACGGTTGTACAGGAAACAAGCGAGCTCGTCTACTATAAACTCAATAAGCCTCGCGATATCATCAGTACGTGTAAACAGGATGGAGAATCCTCTATCCTCGATATCGTGGATATCCCGGAACGGGTTTTCCCGATTGGGCGACTGGACAAGGAAACAACCGGACTCATCCTCCTCACCAATGATGGGCGACTCTCCAATTACCTCATGCATCCGAGATACGAACACGAGAAAGAATATAGTGTCGAGGTGTATGGGAAAATCGATGACGAAGCGCTCGAAGATATGCGACTCGGGGTGATGGTCCTCGGCAAGATGACCAAACCCGCGATTATCACTCGACTCAGCTCCGGGAAGTTCGCTATCGTGCTCACAGAAGGGAAAAATCGCCAAATTCGACGTATGGTTGAAGCGGTTGGCTATACAGTCAAAAGACTGAAGCGTATCCGGATAGAAAATGTCTTCCTCGGTAATCTTGAAGAAGGAGAGTATGTTCCGCTCACCAAGGCGGAAAAACAGGGTTTATTTCAAAAAATCGGCATCTAATATGAAAAAAAACGTCTACCTTTTTATTATTCTCATTATTTTCCTTTCGAGTCTCTCCTCGGCACTCCTCCTCTTGTTTTATATGAATGTGGAGACGAATGTCACGATTGGACTCAGTATGATGGGGACGGCCGTATTTCTCGCTGGAAGCTCGTTTTTTGCCTTCTGTATCTACTTATTTAAGCGCATTTACTACCGTGGCGAAGTTTATACATCGACGATTCATTCCTCACTCCGTCAAGCAATACTCCTTATGTCGGGGATTCTCACAGCCGTAGTATTTTACAGTCTTGGGGTCTTAAATATTAAGACTATCGGACTCCTCATAATCATCGTCGTGCTCTTTGAGCTCATGATACAGAGCATCGGAGAAAATTAAACTTGAAAATATCACAAAACCCGATACTATCAAATTATATTCTAATATTTTAAAATTTCTTTATGGAAACACTCCTCTCTTTTATACAAATGATACAATGATTTTTTGGTAGTATATTCTCGTTCATATCGGGAAATATGTCGATCGATCTCGGTCTCAAGCTCGTACTCGGATATTTTTTCATCATCTGGGCAGCTTTTATTATCTGGGTTATCAAGGATATTACTAATCGCACAACCAATATCTTCATCCAGACACTCTCGATTTTCTTGGTCCTCCTCTTGACGCCGATCTTCGGTCTCCCGATCTACCTCCTCATCCGACCACGAACCACCCTCCTCGAACAATTCTACGAAGAAGGGGATTTTGAAGAAGGGGAAAATGAAGACGAATGAGAGGATTTCCATCACTGTCCGCACTGCAACTATCTCGTCTCCAGCGAGTTCCGATTCTGTCCCAAGTGCGCCATAGAACTCACTAAATCCTGTCCCGCCTGCAACAAACAAATCCGCACCGAGTGGGTCATCTGTCCGTATTGTGGCAATAAAGAAGAGAAACCAAAAGAAGAAGTAGTGGTAAAAAAAGTGAAGAAAGAGAAAAAAGAGGAAGTGGTGAAGGTGGAAATAGAAGAAATTTAAAAAGTCTCAACAATGTTTTTGAGTAAAACCCGTCGATCCTCAGGGAATTTGATATTTTCGGTGTAGGAGACGATTTTTTGGAAGATACAGTAGGGGCTTTCTCCGCTCCAGAAAAAGCCATTACCTTCGAATTTCATGGGGTTAAACTCGCGAAGCATTCCAGCGAAGACGTTTTTGTCGGGCATAATCGGGACGATCCCGGCTTTCATGCATTTCACTACGTCGATCCCCTCATGCTCGTTGTCGAAGACGAAGAAATCAAATCCGACGAGTTCATTTTGATTGATTTTCTCAACACAGACGATATTTTCGAGATCCTCTTGGCTCGTACAGAGTACGACCGACCCCATACCGATTGCGGATATCCCCTCGAGAATAAACTTCCTCTTGGTGGGATCTTTGATGCCGATGAGTCCGATGGATCCGACACTTTTGGGGAGTGCATACTGCAACTGGAGATTCTTTTTGGCTGTCTGTTTGATCTCTCGGAGAGAGGGTGTCTGATTGGATGAATTCATAAAAAATATATTTTTATTTGATAAATACTAAACATCTCTATACTACCATACTCATATGGGAATCTCCAAATATTTACGAGCATTTCCACTTGACGTATTTTTCACTTCATTTTTATTATCGCATCTTATGTCTAAAGAGTTTTGGAAGAATCTCGCATCAAAGTGACCTATCTCGACTCTCGCACCGATGGACGGATATACCGATTCGGCCTATCGTCAGATTGTAAAAAAAATCGCTCCAGAGACTGTCTGTTTCACGGAATTTTTCAGTGCCGACGGGCTGGTCCATTCCAAACAACTCCGAGAAACCGCCCTCTCGCACGATGCGAACGAAAAACCCCTCATCGTCCAGATATTCGGCAAAGATCCAGAGATGTTCCGCAAAGCTGCCATCCATATCGAGCAGGCTGGAGCTGCTGGGGTGGATGTCAATATGGGATGTCCCGCCAAAAAAGTCGTACGCTCCGGACATGGATCGAGTCTCATGATCAATACCGATACCGCCTTTCGAATTATCGAAGAAATGAGTAAAGCGGTCAGTATTCCTGTCTCGGTCAAGACTCGTCTTGGTTGGGATAATTATGACGAACTCATCCCGTTCGCACTCGGCCTCCAAAATGCCGGCGCCGATCTCATCACCGTCCATGGTCGCACCTACAAACAGGCTTTCGGCGGTATGGCCGACTGGACCGGGATCTACGAACTCAAGCGTCATCTACAAATACCCGTGATTGGGAATGGGGATGTGGTAGATTATGATGATGGGATCAAAAGACTCGGGAATCTGGACTGATTCATGATCTGAAGGAAAAGCTTCGGTAATCCTTGGTGTTTTCTGCCGGGTGGGTACACTCCGACGCTTGCAGAGATTCTCGTTGTCATGTCAGAACATTCACGACTCCTCTTCGAAACCAAGGGACAACGGGGAATTTTCGAGAGTCGCAAACATCTGGTCCAGTATCTCCATGGCTTCGCCGGAGTCAAAGAATACCGAAAATCCCTCGTAACTGCCGAAAGTCTCGAAGATATTAGTATGATACTCGAGCATATCGGACGAGAAAATCTCTAGATTTTGTTCCAAGTTTTTGACTTTATAGCCTAAAACCATATACTACACACAAATACGTATTTTATAATAACACCTACATATATCCATGACAGAAAAGAAACCTACTAGTTTTGACGATTATTATGCTCATATTCCAACCCCTTCAGCAGAGGAGGGTATTTCAAAGAAGCCAGGACTCAAGCTGAAGGTAAAAGTAAAAAAGGTAGAGGAAACGGAAGGACAGAAAGAAACTATTTCGACTCCCACCCCAGAAGCTCCATCAAAAAAAGCCCCTAAAGACAAGCATGCCCCTTCTATCATATGGGGACCAAAATCCGAACATCCTGCAAAAATCAAAGAATCAACTCCATCTTCATCTGCCCCAACTCCTCGTACTCCATTTTCTCCAAGAGTGAGTGGACAGACTGGATACCAGGCACGAAAAGACTGAGCTCCAAGGCCTGCAGGAACGAAAGTCTCATCTGAAAGAACTATTCTCAATGCAGCTCCAGAATTCAAAAACAAATCCACTACTCCATCCGGAGGAAATGAAGCGCGAACTTTTTCTGATAATAAACCAAGAAGGGGTGGACGAAAGGATGTATTTTCTTTTGATGATAAGCGAAATGCAGGGAGAAAGACGCTCAAAACTCGTGGGTATGCCGAAGATGACGGATTCCGCCGATCCGGCAAATCCGCTCTCGGGAGCAAAAAAGAACGAAATATAGAGGAAATCAAACAAACTCTCGTCGACAAGACTGGACAAGAGGTGTTCGTACCAGAAGTTCTCACAATCAAAGAATTTTCCGAAAAAATCGGAGTTCCACTCACCAAGATCATCACCGAACTCATGAAAAACGGGATGATGGTGACCATCAATACCAAAATTGATTTCGATACCTGTTTCCTTATCGGAGAAGTTTTCGGTATCACAATCAAAAAAGAAATCAATACTGAGACGAGTATCTCCAGTCTCATGGATGGGGATATCGGAGAGATTCTCAAAAAAGACGATACTGCAAACCTCCTCCCGCGTGCACCGATCGTCTCTGTCATGGGACATGTCGACCACGGGAAAACTTCCATCCTCGACTACATCCGTAAGACTGGGATCGCTCAGGATGAAGCTGGAGGAATTACCCAGAAAATCGGAGCCTATCAGGTCGAAAAAAACGGAAAAAAGATTACCTTCCTCGATACTCCGGGACACGAGGCATTCTCGATTATGCGTGCTCGTGGAGCCAAGCTCACGGATCTCGCCGTGATCGTCATCGCCGGAGATGAAGGGATGAAACCTCAGACGATCGAATCTATTAATCACGCGAGAGAAGCGAACGTCCCTATGGTTATCGCCGTCAACAAAATGGACAAACCCGGAGCCAATGTCGAACTTGTCTACGGACAGCTCGCAGAACAGTGACTCCAACCGGAAGCCTGGGGAGGCGATACCGTCGTCGTTCCGGTTTCCGCTCATACCGGACTCGGCATCGAAACGCTCCTCGATATGATCCTCCTCTCGACTGAGATGATGGAGCTCAAAGCTGCCATTGATCGTCCCGGTATCGGAACCGTCATCGAGTCACACCTCGATGCCCGACAAGGACCGCTCTCAACCGTCCTCATCAATGCAGGAACCATCAAAAAATGAGACTATGTCGTCTGTGCTTCGGCTCACGGTCGTGTTCGATTCCTCCGAGATTTTCGCGGCAAGAATCTTGATTCTGCTGGACCATCGGTCCCCGTCCTCATCTCCGGTCTCTCCAAGACCGTCAGTGGAGGAGATATCCTTCAGGTTGTTGCCAATTCTGAAATGGCAGCATCTAAAGCCCATGAATTCGAGCTCGTCAAAAACAGGAAAAGTATCCACAATTTCGAATGAGCCTCTCTCGATCTCCTCCTCAATCGAATCAAAACCGGAGCTCTCAAACAACTCAAAGTCGTCCTCAAATGTGACTCAAACGGAAGTCTCGAGGCTCTCAAGGCTGCCCTCTCCAAGCTCTCAACTTCCGAAACCAAGGTGACATTCATTCATTCCGGAGTTGGGGATGTCAATGATTCAGACGTCCTCATGGCTGGGACGAGTCAGGCTATCCTCATCGCCTACAATGTCGGTGCCGGAGTCCGTGCCCGCAATACGCTCGCCAATTCCAAAATCGAGTTCATCAACAAAAAAGTCATCTACCACATTATCGAGCGTATCGAAGCCATCATCACCGGTATGGTCGATACCCGATACGAAGATGTCGAACTCGGGGAGGCTCTTGTAAAAGCGATATTTTACACCAGCAAAGACAAGTTCATCATCGGTCTCGAAGTCAAGACCGGCAAGATCGAAAACCGTGCCAAGATCCGTATCATCCGCGATGGCAAGAAAGTCGGAACCGGAGAAGTCGCCAACCTCAAATCCGGTCTCCTCGATGTCAATGAAGTCGAAGAGGGCGAGGAATGCGGTATCAGCTACAAAGGCGAAACACGACCCGTCGAAGGTGATATCCTCGAGATTTATAAGACCGTGATTAAGAAGTAATGAACTCTATAACGAAAAACCTCCTTTCTGAAACTTTCAGAAAGGAGGTTTTTTTTATTTCACTGGAGCCAACGATGGGACACCCCTCCGGGCCGCCCTCGGCCGAAAGCCAAATCGTTGGCTTTCTAAAATCGTTTCACGATTTTACCTCACGTTCGTGTCCCTTATGATAGAATCTCATACAACGAAAATATCCCCTTTCGGGGATATTTGATTTGTACATGGAGCCAACGATGGGACACGAACCCACGACCTCATCCTTACCAAGGATGCGCTCTACCAGCTGAGCTACGCCGGCCTGTATGAGATAAAAGATACAAGATTAAAGGAAAAAGAGGGTATATCAATCGGTTCAGACTCTCTACTTTTGGCTTTAAACTTTATTCTTTCTACTATAGAAGCTCGCCCATTATATAGTCAATCAGAAAAATTCAAGTCGAAGTTGGTAAAATCTTTTTTTCGTGGATGGAGAGGAGTCCCTCCGAGACGAATTTCTGGAGAATATCCTGCCTCTGTATATCCGATACATGGACGCCCTGCGTCCTGAGCCCAAACATCATTCGCTCGATTCGGAGCGCCTCTTCGTCAAGACATCCGTCATCCACCACCTCTCCGCGAAAGTAAAGAGCAAATGACGAACTATTCGCAAATCGCCTCCCGCCCACATAACTTGCCGCCGAGAGTCCGAATCCTCGGTACTCGGAGTGATCCCAATATGCCCGATTGTGTCGGGATTCGTATCCGGGACGTGCGAAATTGGAGAGCTCATACCGATGGAATCCGTGATCTTCGAGCCACTTCGCCCCGGAGAGGTACTCATCTCGTATCATCTCCTCTGTCGGAAGGGCTTTCTTCCAACTTTCAGGATACACCTCATCTTCGAGCATATAGATACTCACGTGCTTCGGTGAAACGCGTGCGAAAATCTCTTCGAGATCCTCCACCACCTGTCCCGGACGCGTATGCGGGAGCCCCGCGATAAGATCGACAGATATATTGGCAATCGGACCGTCCTTTAGGATATCCAACGCTCGGACAATAGAATCGTTCGATTCTGCCCGCCCAACCGCCCACAAAGCTTCCATATTCAATGTCTGGACACCCAGACTCAATCGGTTGACTCCAAGTGTCGAAAGTGTCTCGACATACGCACTCGTGATATCCTCCGGATTGGCTTCCAGAGTTATCTCGACACCATTGAGACCGGTCTCTTTCAATGAGACCGGTCTCGCTTGACGGAAAATATCGAGAATCTCGCCAATCTGTTCGCCCGAGAGGATCGAGGGCGTCCCTCCACCGAAATAGATGGACTGCAAACCCCCCGTACCCCCCTTATCAGGGGGGTTTCTAAAAAACTCCATAATTTCTCACTTGAGCGCGTCTATATAGGTGCGAACTCGGAGCGCATCGAACTCGGGTGTGAGCGCGAACTTACAATAGAGGCACTTTTGGCGACAGAAGGGGATGTGGAGGTAGGAGAACAAGGGGATATGGAGGGTTAAAATTCTATATTTAAAAAATTAAACTTCCTTCTTCAACTTCTTTATCTTCCCATTTCCGGAGTCTATATCGACCATATCGGTGACGTCACCGATATGGTTTTTCTTCTCCTCCAGTAAAAAGTTCTCCTTTGAGACGATTCGTTTCCCGGTTTCGGCTTCGAGTTTCTTTCGGGCATCTCCGGCGATCTTGCCTCACTTTTTACTTGCCGTTCCAACTTCGTTGAAACCTTTCGCATCAGCTACTTGGAGGATCTCCGTAGTCGAGGCTTCTCAGAGCATCGTGAAGATGAGCTCCAGATCGGTCATGTGGTCACGAAGATTCTCCCGTTTGATACCCTTGAAGTCCTTATATTCCTTCGCTCCCATCCCAAAAGTTGCACGATAAATTTCATCGGTGAGGAGTGCGTATTCGAGTCATTCCTTGACTCCTCGTTCTCTCCATTCGTCCGTGAGGGTATGACGAACCGCGATACCTCGCTCGCGCTTGTCGATCCAGTCTTTCGGATACCCTTTGGCTTCGTAAATGCCCCGCATCCGCTTCATGGCGAGCTCCGGATCTTCGATCTCTTGAATCCGCTCATACCCAATCTTGGCAAGCCACCGCTTGAAGGGTTCGGCTTTTGGGGATGGGATTGACTGAATGATACGCAAGAGCGTTTCAGTATCGGCACAATCGGTCGCATACTTTTTGCCATCAGAAGAAACGAGTTTCAGTTGTCCGATTTTATCGGACAACTCATTCTGCATGCCCTCTTCTGAGAGTTTTATCTTGAGATCGTTCCAGTATTTTCGTGGTCGATCTGATTCGGTCAGTACCTCGATGACATCGATGACCGAAAAAAACCACCGTTCATCGTGCCAGATCCGACGGATTTCTTTCTGTTCAAAAAGAGCTATTGTATGTGTTTTCATAGTATTTCTCAGTTAAAAAAACAAAACAAGTATATTCAAAAAATACATTTGTGCAAATGTTTTTCATACTTTTACAGAGAAATGTATTTTTTGGAAAAGGTTCTTTCTGAGAACAGAAAAGTGATGGGGGGTTTAAAAATATTTAGCAAATTTGAACTGTCCGAAAAAATCGGACAGTTCATTCTATATATCCTCTTTCGAGAGTTTTATGAAAATTACTTTTATCTCTGTTTGTATTTCACATATAGCCTCAATATACCCCTCTTGATTATATTTTAAACACGTCGAATTCGACGTGTTTAAAATATAAATTATTTCTTGTCTCCAAAAGACCAACCGCCTTCAATTTGAGTTGTCCGATTTTATCGTACAACTCATTATAGATGCCCTCTTTCGATTACTCATCAATTTTAATATCAAACCCCCGAATGAAATTCTCATATTTCTCTCAACTTCCGACAACTCATCCTGTATTTCATCCTAAACATTTCCCCGTCTCTTGATGCCAATATCCTCCGGGCATAATAGGATCGCTCGTCAATCAACTCAGTATATGATTTTCCTTTTCTATTCTGTCCATATTATCATAATATTCATCTACAGAAATATCAAGTATCTGCATAACTTTCCATGAAAAATCCATTCAGATACCCTCTATTGTTCATCTCATATGTACCCTATGTTTCGCAACGGAAACATATCTTCAGTTTTCATCAAGTGGCATGGGGGAATGGATTAGGGATTAAATATGAGTGAGTATGATCTGGTGATTTTTTATGAAAATGCAAGTTTATTTGATTTTTTATTTTTTACTAAATCAATTTTTAATTCTTTTAATCAATTAATTGTAATATTTCTTATAAAATTTATTTTCTCAAAAATTAAACTTTCTATATTAGATTTTTCCTTTACTCATAATCTTTTTTGACTTGCTTTAAAATAAATTTCATTCATTTCAATTCAAATAAATTGCCTATTCAATTGTTTACAAGCCAATCATGTACTTCATACTCACATAAAAGGATCTAAAACGATATCTCATTCATCTGAAGAAATTTCAATTAAATGTTTTAAAATACTTACTGGTTTTTGTGTCGGATGTAAGGTTTTTCACTTTTCATCTTTTAGTCTTTCAGTTCACATACAAATTCAACTTTCTATAAAATTATGCATTTCGGCTTGAGTTTTGAAATTCCACTTATGTCATTTATTCCAACATGCAACAATTAATTCGCAACTATTTAAAAATCATTTTTTGAAAAAATTAGGAACTGGATTAAGTTTGTGCCACACTAAATATTGAAAAGTATCAAATTCGCTATCAAAAGCTTCATGAAATTTTCAAATTGTGTTATAACTTGTAAATATAAACATATTTCAAGTTGGTCTTAATACTCTTTTATACTCTTTAATTAAATCTTTTGGATTTAAATCAACCAAATCCCATTCTGCTAAATCATTATTAATATCTTCCCTCCAATTAAATTTAATGTTTCAAGTACTGTATTTTGCGATATTGTAAGGGGGATCAGTCAATATTAAATCAACTGAATTATCAGGAATTTTTTTGATTTTTTCAAAACAATCTCATAAAACTAATTTTATTGATGTTTTCATAAAATGAAATTTAATTTTTTAAATAAAGATTTTTAATATTATCTAAAGCATTTTTAATAATTTCAGCACTTTCACTATAAGCTTCAATAACTATATCAAAACCATTTTTGTCTTTACATATAAAATTCCAAAAATCTCTTCAAATTAATAATTCGTCATCAGAGAAAAATTGTCTAACTCTTTCTTGTTTCCAGTCATTTCATTCTCAAAATCTATTATAGGCAGTTGCAAATTTACATTCAATTTTCGCATTTTCATCTAAAGAATTCGATAAAATAGCATATTGCTCAAAAATAGCCTCCTTTTCTGATCTAGCTTTTTTATTATCTAAATCTCATCAAATTTTAAGCTCTACTAAATAATGAGTATTAGTTTCTTTATCTAACAAATAATAATCACTTGCGTGAGATTTGTGATGATTTTCTCAAGTTTTTGCAAGTTTTATCTTTTTATAATCATCTTTTTGGGGTCTACTTCAATTTCCTCTATCCTTATAACTTTCAAGTAAATCTGCGATAATTCTAACTTGTTCTTGATGAATAAATCATTCCACTTTATTATTTACTTCATAAAATCACTTAGCAATATTTATTGCCATTTTTTCGAGCATATTTCATAATGAGCTATCAAGAGATCTAACCAAAGCAGAATAATATTGAATTTCTGGTCATAGTTTTTCTATAAATACATTATGAATCTTCATATTTAAAGTTCCATCTGGATTATCTATTTCTCACTCATGTCTCGCTTTAAATCACTCAGCAAAAGCCTCAACAGAAGCTCTTACTATTCATTTTATAAAGTCTTTTTTAGTTGGAGTATTCATAATAATAATGGTTATTTTAATTAAGTTCTTATACTATTTATGGTATCTGTTAAAAATTCAATATCCAACATATTTATCCTACTTCTATGTATCATTCTATGGCAATTAGCACATATTGGAGATAAATTATTTAAAGATTTTGTAATATTAGCCTCAAAATCATCTCACTCAAACTGATATATAGGTTTCTTATGGTGTATTTCTATATAATTTTTTGCTATATTTTCACCATAAAATGAATCAAAACTAAAAGAACAGCACTCACAATATAGTTTTCAATCTGGTTTTTTAAAATATTCTATTGCCATAGTTCTTAATCTGGTAGATCTCTCATAAGTTTTCAGATTTATTACTTTTTTTATTCATTCAGAAATTATTATATTTTCATCAAAATATTGAACTTTTTTTCAATTATTTGTTTGAGTATAAATATCTTCTAATCATTTTTTTAATTCTTCCCAATCAAAATCATTATTAATTAGATACTCAACTATTTCAATATTTTCTTGTAAATATCTTTTTCATTCATCAGTAATAATAAATTTATTATTATAATAATCTGCATAACCAGAATTTGTAAGAGTATTGTGTGACTTTAAATTTCTAACAATTTGCGAAAATTTATCATCACCTCTTCATAATAATATTGTAGTATCCTCTCAACTTGGTTTCAATATATTTCTTAATTTTGGAATTAAATTAGATGTTTCTAATCAATTATTTCATTCCAAATTAAGAAAAAATAATGTAGGCAATACTAATTGTTTTTCCTCTATTCTAGTCATATTACTAATAATTAGTAATTAATAGATGTTTTACATCTTTGTCATTTCTATTCATAAAACTTACGAGATATTTTTTATCAAAAGTTTGGATATTTAAACCTTTTTTGTTATATAAACTAAAAATAAAATCTGTATTTTTAATAATCATCATCCATGACGCTTTACATTCTTTTATTAGATAATCGGCAAGTCTTTTTTGATCGTCTTGATTAAAAATATTTTTATCATAAGTTGAAAATTCGCTATCATATGGAGGATCAAGAAATATAAAATCATCTTTTTTGGGCTCATTATTTCTAAAGAAAATTTCAAAATCTTTATTTTCAATTTTAGAATTACTTAAATGTTTAAGTAATTCTTTTGATTTAAGATAGTCTAATTTTTTATTGAAATTTTTACTGTTATATCATATTCATCCATATGGAACATTAAATTCTCATTTTAAATTAAATCTAAACATTCAACTATAAGCATAGTTCCTTATAAATAGAAAAATGGCAATTATATATGAATGTCTTAAATTATACTTCAATTTATTATTATATAAATATCTAAAATGCATATAAAATGCACTTTTTAGGGCAGTTTCTATATTATCTAATATATCTTTTTCTGGTAATTTTCATTTTTGATTTTCAATAATTTTCATTCTTTTAATCTTGCTCAAAAGATTTCTATTTATTTCTTTTATAAAATTTTCTATGTCATGATTAAATGTAGTTTCAAACATTCAATTAAATTCGTCCGTATGACTTAAAATAAATTCATAAATTTTATCCTTAAGTTCAAAATCTTTTATTTCATTATTAGAATAGCTTTTATATAAATTAATAAAAAATGTATTATTTCTTTTTATAACAATGTTTTCTAATATATCCCAATTATAAATTACTTCATCTAAAACATTAAAAAAATCGTCTCTATCTTTTGAAATAATAATTTTATATAATCAAATTAATTCCTCAGATTTATCATTTATAAAATATTTATTTGCAGGAACAGAAAAATAAACAGCACCTCATCAAACGAAAGGCTCATAATAATTATTAAATTTTTTAGGTAAAGCAGGGATTATATATTTTAGTTCCTGATCTTTTCATCAAGCCCATTTTAATAATGGAGAAAGCTTTAATATTTTAATCATAATCTATGATAATTATTCCTTAAATTTAAATAGGAATTTTATTTTTAATAGCTACAAGGTATTCAAATTTTAAAAAAAGGCAAAAAAATATTTTATTTGATTTATAATTTTCCATTACATACAAAGCCCTAAATAAATCTACCCTAATACGCACTCAAAACCACTTTAATCTGCTCGTACACGGTCTCGATATCCCGTGAGGCATCGACGGTGTAGACGCGGTGTTGGGCTTCTTGGGCCCAGTGGGCGAGGAGGGGGAGGGTGTTTTCGTAGAAGATTTCGATGCGTTTAGCGACGGCCTGCGGGGTGTCGTCGGGTCGTTTGATGAGGCGCTCGCCGGTGAAAGGGCTGAATGTGCCCTCGAAATCGGCGGGGAAACTCTCACCCGTGGTTGGGTCGATTTTGCGACCGGCGAGGCGGGAGATGGCCTGTTCGCGTTTGAGGTCGAGGAATATGACGAAGTAGTCGGGGAAAACCGAATCGAAGAGGGCTTTTTGGCTACTGGATCGTGGGATCCCGTCGAAGAGGATTTTTTCGCCTTGGTGGGTATCTCGGTAGTGCTCAAGCATGGCGATGATGAGATCGTCGGGGACGAGTCTGCCTTGTTCCATGTGTGATTTTACTTCCGCGGAGCGCGGATGATCAAGTTCGGAGAAATTGCGGAGTTTTTGCCCCATTTCGAAGAAGCTGTACCCGTAATCGGCAGCGATTTTGCGCGCCTGGGTTCCTTTCCCGGATCCTTGTATTCAGATCAATAATATATTCATAAGCAAATCTTTGGTTATTTTAAAATCTCTCCTCCTGGGTAGTAAGCCGGATTCTGTGTCTCGACATACATCTCTCTCGAGATACGGTCACCCGTATCCTCTAGCGAGGTATACTCTGCCTATCGACCGAGATCGTCATAGATAGGCAGAGTACCATTCCTCTTGCACCGCATAGGGTTTACCACTCCCGTTTGACGGGGAGACTCCCTGGGGGAGTCTTTTCACCTTTGTCCTGATTACTCAGGATAGTATCGTCTCTGTGGCACTTTCCGTACTCTCTGTTTTAGATATATCAGAGAGCCGCAGACGTTATCTGCCATGCTATCTCAGTGGTGTCCGGACTTTCCTCGAAGAATCTTGCGACTCTCGGCGTATGTCCTCCCAAAAGAAGAGGTGGACATTATACGAAAGAGTTGATATTTGCCAAATTTTTCCCACATTTTCTATGATTTTTTATTTTCTTCTTGACTTTTTACAAAAAAACCCTATATAGGGTATAAGTAATTTATTATAAAACCATCAAAAAAATTATGTCCGCAACTCTCAGTAAAAAGGTTATAGATGAGAATTTTCTCAGTATCCTTTCAGGTCTCACAGACAAAGAACAATCGGTTATTGTTCGTCGTGTCGGAATCGGTGGAGAAAGAGAAACGCTCCAGTCTATCGGGAACACCTATGACATCACACGAGAACGTGTCCGTCAAATAGAAGACGTCGGTATTAAGAAGATTGGACGTATCGTACGATCAACTCCGCTCGCTCGTATTCAGGAGGTGGGTGAACAGATTCTCGCCCTCCACGGAGGTCTCCTTACCAAGGAACGTATCGTCAATATGGTTATCCAAGAGGCAGGCGTTGATACTTCCGTTAACACCGGTATTATCGAAGTCCTTCTCCAATCTGATTTCAATATCCAAAAGAGTAAACCACAACTCGGAACCCGTACATACTTTTGTACTCCGGGTATCCAGAAGAAGCTTGTAGGAGAAATTCACAAAGAAGCGGCTCGTATCCTCAAAAAGAAGGGGGATATCATGGAAAATGTCGCACTCTACGAGATGATCAAACTCAATCTCGCACCGGTCTTCGGGAAAGTTGAAACGGTCCTCATCGACTCTGTCCTCGATGTTTTCGAAGATATCGTCAAGGGAGAAGAAAAATACCTCGGTCTCGCAAAATGGAAGATCCTCAATCCATCAACTCTCAAAGATAAGGCTATCTACGTTCTCAAAAAAGAAAAACGTCCGATGCACTTCGTCGAACTCTCCAATGCCATCTCCAATTATTTCGGAGAAATGGTTAAAGTGGCAACGATTCACAACGAACTTATTCGCAACAACGAATTCGTCCTCATTGGTCGTGGTATCTACGTTCTCAAAGAATGGGGGTACAAACCAGGAACCGTTCTCGATGTGATTATCGATATCTTCAATAAATCCAAAACACCTCTTTCTACCGAAGATATCATCAACAAGGTTATGAAGGTTCGCAAGGTGAAGATGACAACCATCTACATGAACCTCCAAAACAAGAAACAGATCGAACGAGTCGGACGCAATCTCTACCAACTCAAAAAAACAGCCTAAAACAATCACAAAAAAATTCTCACCGCATCCCGGTGAGAATTTTTTTGTGTGATTTCTAAACCTTCCGATATGAGAGCGCTTCTGCGAGATGCGGGAGTTTGATGTCTTGCGACCCCTCAAGATCGGCAATCGTACGAGCGAGCTTCAAGAGTCGGAAGTAGACCCGGGTCGAGAGATTCATGCGTTCGAGTGCCTTTTTGAGGAATTCATCCTCTTCTTTGCCGAGCGCACAGTATTTTTCGATATCCTCCTGGGATATCTCCGCATTGTAGGTCTTCTTCGTTCACTTGAATCGCTTGGCACTAAAGGTGCGAGCCTGTTCAATCTGCTGTTTGATATCGGCAGAGGTGCGAGCCTTGGTTGTCCCATCTCCGAAGTCTTCGACCTTGACTCGTGGCACTCGGATGAAGAGATCAATACGATCGAGGATCGGTCCGGAGAGTTTGGAGCGGTACCGTTCGATTTGAGACTCGCTGCAGACACAGGGTTTTTCTTTGTCTCCGAGATGTCCGCACGGACATGGATTGAGTGCACCGACGAGGATGAATTTCGCTGGATAAGAATAACTCGCATTGACCCGATTGATCGTGATCTCACCGTCTTCGAGCGGTTGTCGGAGCATCTCGAGGAGATGGGTATCAAATTCGAGGAACTCATCGAGGAAGAGAACTCACTTGTGCGCGAGACTGATCTCTCCGGGACGAGAGTCTCGTCCTCCTCCGATGATACTGATACTGCTCGCCGTATGATGCACTTTGCGGAATGGACGGGTGAAAACGAGTGGATGTTTTTTCGACAGGAGTCCGGCAACCGAGTGAATCTTGGACGTCTCGACGATTTCGGAGAAATCCATATCCGGGAGGATCGTGGCGAGCGCTTTCGCGAGCATCGTCTTCCCGGATCCAGGAGGTCACTCCATGAGGATATTGTGTCCTCCGGCAGCGGCGATCATGAGAGCCCGTTTAGCATGTTCTTGCCCGACGATATGTTCGAATCCTATTTCGGTTGATTGTTGTCGGTATCGTTCGATGTATTTTTTTGGATCGATTGGCGTGTTGACTGGGAGGGGATCGGATCCGGTGAGGATACGCACGAGTGAGGAGAGATTGCTCACTCCTACGAGATGGACATCGGGAATGAGGGACGCTTCTTCTTTGTTTTCTTCTGGGAGGAATACATATTTAATCCCTTGTTCTTTGGCGAAAATCACCGATGGGAGGATGGCACTCACACCTCGGAGCTTGCCATCGAGCGCGAGCTCTCCTATGAAGATACTGTTTTCGATGAGTTCCGGCAGGAAATCATACTCGCGACAGAGAATTCCGATCGCGATCGGGAGATCGAAACTCGGTCATTTTTTGCGGATATCCGCCGGCGCGAGATTGACGGTGATACGGGTCGCCGGGAAAGAAAAGCCGGAGTTCTTGAGAGCACTTCGTACCCGTTCCTTACTCTCCTGTATCGCCGTGTCTGGAAGTCCGACGATATTAAAGGCCGTCAATCCATTCGAGACATCGAGCTCGACGTCAATTTTAGTCCCCGAGAGACCATTGACCGAAACAGAAAAAACTTTTGAGAACATATTTTACTGGATAATAGAATAGTTTTTTTACTATAGTTATTTTTATATTTTTGCAAAAAGAAAACAAAAAAGTGTGGTTTTTTATAAAAATCTTTTGATTTCAAAAGAAAAAGTGATACACTTTTGAAGTTTAATTATTTTCCTCTTTTTTTATTCCTTATTTTTCATCTATGAAATCAACACAAAATACTCATACCAATCTCAAATCTCGCAACTCTCTTGGTTTTCACCCTTGTGGAACTCATCGTCGTCATCACCATCCTCGCCATTCTTGGAACTATTGGCTTTATGGCATTTTCTAGGTACCAGAAAGATGCCAGAGATGGGAAACGTATAACCAATGTCAGTACCATTGCCCAATGATTCGATATCAACATGGCAGCCGGGAAACTCATCAATACTTCTGAAACATCTACCGGATACAATATTGTTATCACCGGAAGTACCTTCACGATGACCGGATACTACTGACAAGTCAACAATACTCTCCTCAATTCTCTCAAAGTCTATTCCAAAGACATTACCACCACCACCGACTATCCCTATTCCTACAGCTATTTCCCAACTGAGAGGAAATATCAAGTATCGAGTTTCCTCGAGAACTCTGACAATCTCCCGACAGCTATGAATTTCATAGATCAGGCCTACGCCGAGACGAGTACCGGGTATGTCTTCGTCAAAGGAAATTTCTCAGCCACTGGAGGTATTAATAGTCTCATCCCCGACGCTGTCGTATGGGAAGCCGAAATCCCTACTGCTGATGGAACAAAGATTATTTCTGGTTCGGATACGGTGGTACCAGGGACGAGCGCATCAGCACCTCCACCACCAGCAGTGGTGTCATCAGATTGTGTTATAGATACTGGTAAAATTGATACGTGCACGATTGCGTTATAAAATTTTATAATATAGTTACTTAGGATTTTCTTTATTTGTAAATACAAAAATCCGCATCTTATTTGCCTTTCTCCCTCATATATGGTATACTCTTTGTAGGTTTTATTATTTTCCTCTTACTTATACCATGGATTTTTCACTCATACCAGTCACGCTTGCGAAGATTGCGATTGGGACGGCCCCTGTTGGGAGTACTCCTGCAGCAACCGAGGCCCCAGTAGGATCGTCATTCGGACTCGGAGTTTTCTTCTCCAATGTTTTCGATGTCATTCTTTTTGTTATTGTCGCTTTTCTCTTCCTCAAATTGATACGGCTCATCTATGAGGTGTATGCCTCTCGCAAGCTCGTCTATATGCGAGTCTCTCTCCCACGAGCCGATTCCAAGCTCGATAAAGAAAAAGAAACAAAAAAAGACTTCAAAGAAAAGACGGGGATTATGTCGATTTTTTATAAAGGAATCCATAAAATATCTGAAGCGACTTTTTTAGAAACTATTCTTGATCTCATCTTCGATCATGCGAAAATCTCTCTAGAGCTTGTTTACGACAAATGACAGGTATCATTTTATGTCGTTACCTACAAAGAATATGTGACACTTATCTCACAACAGATCACCTCCAACTACCCCGATGCAGAGGTGCGTATCGTATCAAAAGAGGAATACGGCGAAATTAAACCCGCAGGATATACTCTCCGAGCCTCATCTATCGGGAAAGCGAATGATGATGTCTATCCAATCAAAACGTACAAATATTTCGAAGATGATCCACTCTCAAGTCTCACGAATAATATCGGAAATCTTAAAAAGGAGGATCATGCGGTCGTCCAACTTGTTATCAAACCGGTTGGATCCGGATGGAATCGTAAGGCAAAAAAGGCGGCAAGTCTCGTTGCAAAAGGGGAATACAAGAAGGGGCTTAAATGAGGGCTTTTTGTTACCATCCTCCGAACTGTCTTCGCTCCTGTTTATTGGATACTCAACCGATTTGTGAATAATGAAGAAGTGGCCTCCAGTGCTCCTGGTGCGACGACAGGAGATTCATACAAGATATTTAATCAGGCAGAGCAAGAAGCCCAGAAGATGGTCGGAGAATCCGCGGGACAACCGGGATTCCAGGCGTCGATTCGAATTCTCGTCGCCTCCAATACGCCACAAAGTGCTGAGGAAGGCCTCTACAATCTCATCTCTGCGATGAATATTTATACCGATGAGTATAATAATAAACTCGACAATCCACAGATTATCGAGAATGTTTTCGCTTTTCTTTTTACACCGATTCGCTACCTTGCTTTTAAACTCCGACTTACCGGACTCCTCCAGTCCAAGAGCATGTTTTCAACCGATGAACTTTCCACCCTCTACCATTTCCCGGATATCAATTATAACAAATCTCCGATTATTAAATGGCTTGATTACAAGATGCTCACTCCTCCACACAATCTCAAAGCACCGAGCAAGCCGACCATCCTCATGGATTACAAACGCGATCTCAAGGGAAATGTATATACCCAAGACGGCAGTCTCCTCGCCGTAGACAAAAACTGGAATCTCGTCCGCGATGCGGCACGTAATTTCGTCACTACTACTGGCGAAGTTGTCACAATTCACGCAGAAGGCGACAACAAAGGGAAGCCGGTTGACGAAGGGAAAACCCCTCTTCAGGAACCACAACAGCGTCGGATTGCCGGATTCCCGATCTATACGGACGGGGTCCTCATGGGGTGGAATGAATATCGCAACAACAAGACTCCCATCTATTTTACGAGAAAAGACCGAGGACGTCACCATTATATCATCGGTAAATCCGGATGAGGTAAGTCTGTGTTTATCGGATATCTCGCTCGCCAAGACCTCTGGAATGGAGATGGTCTCTGTATCATCGATCCGCATGGCGATCTCGTCGAAGATGTCATCGCTTTTACTCCAAAAGAACGTGCCAAAGACGTCATCGTCTTCAATCCGGCTGATCACGAGCGTCCCATGGGACTCAATATGCTCGAGATTATCTCGACCGATCCAGCGCTCCGTGCCATCGAAAAAGATCGTGCCGCACTCGATGCAACTTCCATTTTTATCAAGATATTTAATGAGGAGATTTTCGGACCCCGTATCCAGCACTATTTCCGCAATGGATGTCTCACGCTCATGGATGATGAAGATGAGGGAGGGACGCTCATCGATGTCCCACGACTCTTCGTCGACGATGCCTTTATGAAGTACAAAACTTCCAAAGTAAAAAATCCAGTCGTCAAAGCCTTTTGGGAACATGAGTATGCCAACACGGGGGATCGAGAGAAACAGGAAATGATCCCATATTTCTCCTCCAAATTCGGACCATTCATCACCAATACCACCATACGTAATATCATCGGACAACCAAAGTCCGCTTTCAACCTCCGCCAGGTAATGGATGATCAGAAAGTCCTTATGGTCAATCTCTCCAAGGGTATGATCGGAGATCTCAATGCCCAACTTCTCGGTCTCATCTTCGTCTCCAAGATCAATATGGCAGCCATGAGCCGTGCTGACACGCCGGAAGACGAGAGAAAAGATTTCTTCCTCTATGTCGATGAGTTCCAGAACTTCGCCACCGAGACTTTCGGAGAGATCCTATCAGAGGCTCGTAAATATCATCTTGCCCTCATTATGGCGCACCAATACATCGCTCAGATTGGGGGATCCAAGTCCAAAGACGGCAAACCATCCATCAAAGACGCCGTCTTCGGGAATGCCGGAACGATTATGTCATTTAAGGTGGGTGCCGAGGATGCGGAATACCTCGAAAAAGAGTACGCCCCACTCCTCTCCCAACAGGATATCATCGGTATTGCCAATTTCACCGCTTACTGCAAACTCAATATCGACAATGCCACGTCTCGACCCTTTGATATGAAAACCATCTGGGACAATCACTACAAAAATCCTGAGGTCGCAAAGGTGATCAAAGAGTACTCTCGCAAGATGTATGGTCGCAAAAAAGAATATGTCGACATGGAGATCGAGGCACGTCTCGGTATTATAAAGTAATTTGATTTTTCTGTTTTTCTATTATATTATTGTCATCCTCGTGAATATGGGGATCTGCTAAATATTTTCTAAAAATTATAATTTTATGTTCTCATTTTCTCGCATACTCCTTTTCCCTCTTATTATTACTACTATCTTGTTTTCGTTTTTTGGCACCACGTTTGCCAATGATATACTGGATGTGCTTGATTCTCGCGCGACGACCGAGGATCTCAATGTGCGCTGAGATGCGCGTAGTGGAGTGTCGCGTACTGGATATCTCGAAGATCTCAAAGGGACATTCGGAGGATATTTTTTCGGAGGGAATGTCACTGGAGAGCGCTGAGCCCAATACCTCATGGTCACTATTGCTCGGGATGCGAAAAATCTTGCCATTTTTGTTGCTGTTGTCTATCTTTTCATCCTCGTCCTCAAGCTTTTCTTCTCCGAAGCCAATGAAGAAACCATTAAAAAATGGCGTCTCGGGATCGTTTGGACTTCGATTGGTATCGTCATTATGCAGATATCTTACGTATTTATTTCTACTCTTTTTGATCGGTCAGTTGATGGATATACCTCATCTGTTTTTCTCGAAAATATTATCTATCCGCTCGTTCGAATGATTGAGGTGCTCGCCTCATTTGCATTCCTCGCAATGGCATTTTTTGCTTTTTTCCAGATTATTACTGGTTGATGAGATGAGGAGAAAATCAAAAAAGGGAAACAGACCATCATTGTTGCACTCATAGGATTCCTCCTCCTCAAAGTACCTCGCGTTCTTGTCGAGAGTATTTATGGGCGAGCGGAGTGTACCGAGCGCATTCTCGGTGTTTGTCGGATGAATATCACTGATCCGAATCTTTCTTCGACAGTCAAAATTATGACGACGTTTATCAACTATATCAATGGTTTCATCGGACTCGTTACTGTCCTCCTTATCATCTATGCCGGATTCTTGGTCGTCACGGGAGCCTGAGATGAAGAGAAGGTCAAAAAAGCGAAATCTATTATCGTTTACGCCGTCATCGGGATATTCCTCCTCGTGGTGAGTTATATCCTCTTTAATTTCTTCGTCCTCAAAGGGTAAATATTCCCTCTACAACCATACCTTTCTTCATTTCCTGTCATAATAACGGTTCGAAATTGGACGCCGTGCACTCGATGTAGTTCGGTGTCCAGCCGACTCATTTTCCTTCGACAAGCACTTCGAATTTTTTCCCATCATTCATCTGTAAAAAAGCCTGTTTTTTCTGTTCTCCGATGGAGAGAAGAGTTTTGAGACGTGCGGATTTGATTCATTCTCGGATTTGATTCGGGAAAGTACCCGCCGGAACCGAGTAGTGTTCGCGATGCGGAGAGAATGGAAAGGCATGCAGCTGGGTGATATACCCACGTACAATCTCGACCGTATCTTCGAAATCAGCCTCCGTCTCACCCGGGAATCCGACGATAATGTCCGCGCCGATATTGATGGGTATCTTATCTGTCCTCTGAATGGACGATATCTTCTCTAAAACATCGACAAGTTGAGTCCTCGTATAGTGTCGGTTCATAGATTGGAGAATGGCTTCCGATCCGGATTGGACGGAGAGATGGATGTATGGATTCACACGTGGCTCTCTAAAAAGCTCCAAAAGACGATCATCGATGTATTCTACCCCGAGACTCGATATCCGGAGTCGTTGTATGTCTGTCTTTTTGAGGATATTTTCTATTAATTCAGCTATTCGTGATGATTCTGTATGATTCGTCGTATCGGCCCCCCAGGCACCGATATTGGTCCCGGTGAGTACCACTTCTTTGCCACCATGCGCGACGAAATCCTGGATCTCCGAGATTATATCATCCATATCTCTCGATCGATGTCTCCCGCGAGCCTGAATAGTCAGACAAAACGTACAGAAATTATCACATCCCGTCTGGATGACGACGAATTTTTTGGTATGGAGGAGAGATTTTGGTGCTGTGGATATATTTTTTCCCTCCGGCTCCTCTCCGAGAAGTTCGATTTTGTCTTGAAATTGAATAAATTCTGGATAGACAGTATAAAAATCCGCATCAATCACCCCATTCCTTAGGGCACCACACCCGGAAAGGTATATTTTCTCTCATTCCCCGAGGACTTTAAGTTGTTGTTTCACAAAATGGATCCATTTGGACTTCGCCTTATCCGTCACGATGCACGAACTCACAAAAACCCCTTTCTTGTCACTCAAAAAAGAGCTTTCTGCCCACCGATCCGTGAAGTATTTATTGGTTTTGCACCCGAAAATTTTGTATTGCATATATACGAGGGGATAGGATTTTTTATTTCGCCGTTCATACGGCCTTGGAAAATATTCGTCAACTACTGGCTTCGTATGGACAAGAAATAATAATCCTGTCCGTGAGGAGTATAGAGATATACAAAAGAAAGTCAAAAAAACACAACGAAAAATGGACCAGCTTGGTAGCGGTCCATTCTAATGTCTGGTCCCCATGAGTCCATTCCGTAAAAGGTGCTTAGACCTGAAAAGTTGGAAGGATCGTGGTGGAGGGGTGTCTCTAATCACGAGACGACAGTAACCGAAGTTACTGACTTACCCTCCTTGGGGAGAAATATTTTTAGAGGCATTTTCGCCTTTCCTCTTTTTTTTATTTGTTTCAGAGAGGAATGTTATCGTAACACGGAAAAATTTCGGATCACGATACCATTCCTCTCTATGGTTTTTGCAAGCTTCGTATATATTGGTACTTAGAAGCGTTTGTGTTTTTATTTGAAAAGTATTTTTGTTGGAGGCACATGGGACGATTAAATCCAAGGCCATTCTAGGAGAGTAAGATTTGTTAATGAGCAGATTGCAGAAGAAATATATTTGTTCTCTTCGCGAATCAACATAACTATGATACACGAAAATCGAGAAAGAAGCGAAAGAAGAGATATTGTCATTTGCTATTTTTATGGTAATAATCCCTATACATACTGAAATTATGCCTATATAAAGGCATTTCCAGTTTTAATAAAACTCTTTTGGTTTTTGTTATAGTTTCTGAGATTTTGACAAGTTTCGCACAATGATGAACAAAAAAATAATTCTATTTTCACTTGATTAAATAGCGAAAATCGATACTATATGTCCAGTTTTTATGCCTTAAAAATTTTTAACATATGTCTCTTATCGATCAGATACTACTAGATATTGTGGTTCAAGCCTTTCCCGAGGCATCCGGCACACAACTCTCTCTCGACACACCACCCCGCAACGAGCTCGGCGACTTCGCACTCGGCGTATTCCCCCTCGCCAAAACCACCCGCCTCGCCCCACCCATTATCGCCGAACGACTCGCAGGAGCGATCCGAGATCGAGCGGAATACTTCCGCGATGTCACCATCCTCGGCGGGTACGTGAACTTTTTCCTCACAGCTCAAGCCTGGACAGAACTCCTTTCTGATCTCTCTACCGAGGATAGACCAACTCGAAATGAGACGATCGTCGTCGACTACATCGGCGCCAATACTGGCAAACCGCTCCACATCGGGCACATCTGCACCCCTTCCATCGGTCAAACCATCATCAATACCCACAAACACCTCGGCTACAACGTCATTTCCGATTCTCATTTCGGAGATTGGGGCGGTATTTTTGGGGCTCTAATATTTGAATGGAACTCAAGAGAAAAACTCCCCTATTCATGAGGTATACAGGAAAGAGAATTAGAACTAAAATGAGTAAATTATCTCCTAGAATTATATCAAGCATTTCACTCAGGGATAATAAAAAAAGTAGATTCCAATTATGAAATTCTCGCAAGAGAAGAATTCAAAAAACTGTCTGAATGAGATCCGGAAAACGTTAAGCTTTGGAAAAAATTTACGGCCGTTTCAATTGCGGAAGTTTCGGCACAGTTGGATGAAGAGTTGTGAGTGAAGCCACGGTATAATATCGGGGAGAGCTTCTATGAATGAATCGGATTGCCGAGACCGAATGATGAGGATTATCCGGATCTAAAATGGAACATGAAGGATATCGTAAAAGAACTGATTGAGAAAAAAATAGCGACACCGAATGAGGACGGTTCGGTTGGGGTCATGTTTCCGGAGGAAACCAAGATTCCATCATGCGTACTGCAGAAAAAAGACGGAACGGGACTCTATCTCACGTCGGATCTGGCGGCGATCAAGTACCGGCTCGATAACTGGAAGCCGAGCAAGATTATCTACTGTATAGATGTCCGACAGCAATTGCACCTCAGACAGGCGTTCAATATCGCACACCGGGCGTGGGATCAGGACTGATTGGATACAACCGAGCTATTCCATGCCTATAATGGATTTATCAAACTCAAAGAGGGGGCGATGTCGACGAGGAAAGGGACAGTGATTTTTTTGAAAGATTTGATCGAAGAGGGATATAAGAGAACAGAGGATATTCTCAAAACAAAGTGAGCTAATTTATCCAAAGAAGATATAAAAGCCGTCACCATTGCAGCGATCAAATACTCATATCTCAGTGTGGATCGAGAAAAAGACGTGGTATTTGATTGGGATAAGGCGCTCAATTTCGAGGGAAATAGTGGACCATATATCCAGTATGCATATGTGCGAGCGAAAAACATCATCGAGAAATCCCCCCTAACCCCCCTTACTAAGGGGGGAGATGAGCGGAGCGAATGGGGGGATTCTTTACCACTGTCCGTATATGATACGTCCTGTCTCCGCAAGCTCACCTTCTTCGAAAAAGCCGTGAGTGATACGGCAGCGAAATACAAGCCGCATATCCTGGCGACCTACTGTTATGAGCTCGCAAGCGAGTTCAGCTCATGGTACGCTCACACCCCGAAAGTCCTCGAGGAACCGGATCTCTCGCTCAAGAACTTCCGCCTCACCCTCGTGGAGCGGGTTCGTGATACGCTCCGGAAAGGATTCGAACTCCTCGCGATAGAGATGCCGGGGAAGATGTAAAAATCTTTTGCATTTCTTAGAACCTCCTCTATAACCAGTAACCAAAAAAATCTCTACCAAAGGCAGAGATTTGATCAAAAATAATCAAATGGTCATTCCAAATTAGACTCTACATATACAACGGACACAGTGGGTGTTACTATTGCTGCTACTACCCTGGTCACCATCGCCGAAATCCTGACACCAGGCGTTGGTGCTGCTGTACTCGGTAGACGACCAGTAGTCGTTGGGGCTGAAACCAAAAATTGATCTTATTTCTTCGAGTCATAGACAATCTATTAATTCTTCATATTCTCCTCTTTTCATCTGTGTTTTTCAGAGTTCACCGGACTTTACTTGGGCTGTACTCCAGTCCATTTCTCATAAATCTTGCCTATCTATTTGGATTTTGCCAGAGTTTGGGAGGTGTATCTGTATATAATCTGGTCCGTACTCAAGTCTTGACCATATCTTTTCAAAAAGTTGTGGATTGTTTGCTTGTATATTTTTCATTGTTTCTATATCCTCATCTGTCATATTTGGTTTAAAAATTTCGTTGTTTCAAGAAATTTCATCTAAAACTTTTTGAGCAGAATCTCTTACTTGTTCTTGCTCAGTAATTACTTTTTGAGCAGAATCTCTTTGTGTGCGAGCATCTTTAAATTGTTCATTCATTTCGTTTGCTTCATTATGATCTATAGCGAGCAAGGACTCTTGTTTATGAGATGGTAATTGGTCAAAGAATTTTCGACTGTCTTCTGGAGACATCGTAGGTGTATTTGCCATAATGTAGTAAATAAAAAATAAAATAACTCTATGTAGTATATCCTAAAAAATTATATTTTGCAATTTTTTGGGGCACTTTCTTTTCAGTAGGAATTTTTTCTCACTTTTAATGTTATTCCCCCAATGGTGGGTAAATAAGTAAAATCTTTTGCATTTCTCTCCACTTCCTCTATAATATACCCATATTGATAGGAATCGTAGGACTCATAAGAAGGGTTGGAATCTTTCTTCCTTGGATTACCTGTCGAAAAGTGTCGTGACAATAGTCACGGAATTTGGGTGGAACCGCCGGCGAAATCTCAAACTGGTCCCAAAATCTCTTTTATAGAGATTTTGGGACTTTTTATTTCCTTATTCTTATTACCTATGGCACATGTAGAAATGAAGGATATCGTCGAGTTCGCCAAAGTGCGCGGATTCGTCTATCAGGGGTCCGAAATATACGGAGGACTCGCAAATAGTTGGGATTATGGACCATATGGGTCTTTACTTAAAGAAAATATCAAGAACGCCTGGATACGAGAGTTCGTCCAGAAACGACCAGATATGACCCTACTCGATGCGGCTATTATGATGAATCCAAATGTCTGGGTGGCTTCCGGTCATGTTGGAGGATTCAGTGATCCACTTATGGAATGCAAAGAATGTCACACCCGACATCGTGCAGATAAGCTTGTTGAAGAGAATTTTGAAAAAGATACAAAATTTCCAGTTCCGGCAAACTGGGCCGGAGATAAAACTCCAACAGAAGATTTTGATGCATATATTACCAAGGGATATATTGCTTGTCCAAGTTGTGGAAAGAAAAACTGGACAGGGATACAGAAGTTTAATCTCATGCTCTCAACACACCAGGGGGTAACCGAGGACTCGACAAGTCTTGTCTATCTTCGTCCGGAAACCGCACAGGGGATATTTGTGAATTTCGCAAATATCGCTCGAACGAGTCGTAAAAAGGTACCCTTTGGTGTGGCTCAGTGCGGAAAGGCTTTTCGTAATGAGATAACACCAAAGAATTTTATCTTCCGAACTCGAGAATTTGAACAGATTGAGATTGAGTTCTTTTGTAAACCAGGAACTGATGAATCTTTTTTTGAAGAATGGCTCAAGGAAGAGCAGAGATTCTTCACAGACGTACTTGGATTTAAGACTAACAAGGTACGTTTCGTAGAAATCCCAAAAGAAGGACTTCCACACTATTCACGTCGTGCTGGGGATTTTGAATATGAATTCCCATTCGGATGGGGAGAAATTTCTACACTTGCAAATCGTACTGATTATGATCTCAAGGCTCATATGGGCCTTTCTAAGGCAGATCTCACCTATTTTGATCCCTTTACCAATGAAAAATATATACCCTATGTCATAGAGCCTTCTATAGGTCTTTCTCGGCTCACACTTGCAGCACTCGCCGACGCCTATACTCGCGTCGAAACTCCGGAGGGCTCACGTATCGTGATGCGATTCAAGCCGAGTGTCGCTCCGATCAAGATCGCGGTGCTTCCGCTCGTCAAGAAGCTCGGTGCTGAGGCGATGGAGGTATACAAATTCCTCTCTCCACACTTCATGTGTGAGTATGATGAAACAGGGGCGATTGGAAAACGATACTACCGTATGGATGAGATCGGGGTTCCCTTCTGTATCGCCGTTGATAGTGAAAACTATGACCAAGGACAACTCACCGTCCGTGACCGTGACACCGGACTCCAGGAGATTGTGAAAATAGCAGATCTCAAAAAATACTTCGAAGATAAACTCCAGTAGCAAAAAAATAAAGAACGGTTTGAAAACCGTTCTTTATTTTTTTGTCTTTTTTTAATCACTATAGATATATCCCTTAATTGCCGGATCATCTTTTGATATACGTCGGATAGTAACCTCGTTGAGGCGTCGGTAGTTCATATCTTTGACGATAACATCGTCTCCATCCACATCAACAACAATCCCTACATGACCGTAATACGGATTATATCCTCCTCATCTAAAGGAGATAATTGCGCCCGGTGCAGCATTGTTTCCGGTCGGAACTCCAGCAGATGCAGCATTTCGGAGCCACGCGCTTGCATTCCCGCGCCATGTGACATTTTTGTGATTCGCAACATAATAGGTACAGTTCCCCCAGGCGAATTTATTACCTTTGCCCGTATATCCGACCGCATAGGTTTTTGCTTTTGGTTTCGCTGCTTTTGCAAGTGTTGCCTTCTTTTTATTAGGCATATCCTTTTTAGTGATTACCGGAACGGCTTTTGGAGGAGTGATTTTCACGGCTCCTGGGATAATAATCTGCTGATCGATAAGAAGCTCCTGATTGATTGCAAGTTTATTTTGTTCGGCGATTTTTGTCTTGTCTACCTTGTATTTGTTTGCAAGAGAATCGAGCGTATCTCCCGGTGCAACCGTATAAGCAAGTCCGGATACGGGTGGGATACGAATAACATCCCCCGGATGAATAACCGTATCGCTATTGAAATTATTGGCCCAGATAATAGAATTGGTACTGACATTGAATTTCTCAGCGATACTCCCCATAGAATCACCATCTGTAACCGTATAGGAAAGGAGCTTATTGATACCTGTGACGTCACGAGTATCATCGAGTGTATTGTTTGGTTTAATAAAACCGGATTCTTTTGAGAAAATGGACGCATCTTCTGCATCGCCTTCATAGGCGGTGATGATCGTCGTTTCGTCATAATTCCCAACCGCCGTTTCCTCGTTTACCCCAAATGATGATCCAAAAGATGGATAAATTGGGAGGATGAGGACAATGATGAGTGAGAAAAATTTGAATTTTTTCAGAAGAGAAAAAATACGTTTTTTGCTCAAAACTTGTGTGTTTCGAGCATGTCTTTGGAGACGGGCTTTGATGTTGATCTTAGATGACATTGAGTTATTTTACGGATAAAATGCTTCGGTTCGGTTCGGATAATCCTCCCTTTTCAAAAGCAACTTCCCTTACGCGATGCTCAAAACTTCCAATTTCGTCTTATCGGCACGGAACCCTATAGTTCGTGAATAACGTTTTTTGGATTTCATTTTAAAAACACGGATTTTTTCGTCTCGGAAGTCCTCAAGGACTTTGAGAGATACTTTCCCCCCTTCAACAAAAGGAGTTCCAACCTTTACGCTTTTACCTGCCTCGTCAGAGACAAGGAGTGGTTGTGTATCAAAAGATGTTCCTACTTCGATATTTTGGTTATCTACCTCGATGATATCTCCCACCTTTACTGTGAACTGGTTTCCACCGATTTCTACAATCGCAATCATGAACTGAAAAATAAAAAAATAATTAATAAACTTTGGCTATTGTACAGATTTCTTAAAAAAATCAACTTTAATTGCGTATCATTGGGTTATTTATGGTTGGGGATGAGGGATTTACCCCTCCGGGCATAAACTTCGAATCCACAGGAAGCTTCCCATTTACGTATCCTCAACTCACTATTACAGATTCCTTATTACTATGGTTGGGGATGAGGGATTCGAACCCCCGAATAACGGAGTCAAAGTCCGCTGCCTTACCACTTGGCCAATCCCCAAGATGTGCGCTCGCTTGATTTTTTTGCCCGAGCATTATATGTTTTATTTAAAAATGTCAAAAAGTAGTGAGTATTTTACTCACCTTTTGGCTTTGTTAAAGGAAATAAAACAACGTCTCGGAGATTGTCTTGTCCAGTTAAAAGAGAGAGAATGCGATCGATCCCCATTCACCATCCGGACTGACACGGCATCCCATACTCCATCGCGAGGACAAAATCATCGTCCGGACTCGTCGCCTCTTCATCTCCGGCAGCCGCATTTCTTGCCTGTTCAGCGAAGTTTTCTCTTTGTGATATAGGATCTACGAGCTCACTGTACGCCTTGAGAGCCTCCCATCCATTTATAACCAACTGGAATTGTTCGACGATATTTGGATTTTCGTCGCTCACACGAGCAAGCGGTTGCATGGTTTTTGGGTAATTGTACACAAAAGCAGGACCAAGTATCCCGGGTCGGAGGACTTTTTTGTAAAGATAGTCTATGAGGGTATTGAGTCCCATTTTGTCCATTCGTTCAAATTGTATTCATTTGTCGCGGATATCTTTCCTGAGTCTTGCTTCATCTCCGATGACATACTCGGCTATATCGATCCCGCAGGCATCCCGGACTCCTTTGATATAGTCGATTCGTTGCCAAGGGGTCGCGAAATTTACATCCCTGATATTTCCATCTTTATCCTTTATCTGGACGATTGTATTGAGATTGAGTTTGTTAAAAAGATATTCGAACATTTTCTCGGTGAATCGCATATTGTCTTCGAAATTCCAGTACGCAGCATAATGTTCTACGGATGTGAATTCTTGCATATGAGATGGGTCGGACCCCTCATTTCTGAATTGTTTCCCGATCTCAAACACACGCTCGAATCGTCCAACGGTCGCCTTCTTGAGATTGGTCTCAGGAGAGATCCGAAGGACGAAATCATGATCATAATCATTGTGATGGGTCGCAAATGGCGCGGCGGCAGCTCCACTCGCGAAACTCCCGAGAACCGGAGTTTCGATCTCGATAAAGCCATTCTCATGATAAAAATCACGGAGTGTTTTGATAAATCGTGAGCGGAAAAGGAATCGATTATAGGTATCCTCGTGGGCAATGAGGTCAAGATAGCGCTGTCTGTAGAGGACTTCTTCGTCCTTGATGCCGTGGAACTTCTCTGGCAGGGGACGGATTGCCTTGGAGAGGAGCTGAAATTGCGACACAAAAATCGTCAATTCGCCCTTGTGAGTGAGGAAAAGTTCTCCGCTTATCCCAATAAAATCCCCCACATCAATGAGTTTTTCTATGAATTTATAGGCTGAAACCTCATCGGATAAATCTTTTTTTACCCCTTCGCTCGTTATAATCTGACAATTTTCTCTCGAAAACATAATCTGGATCTCTCCTGACACATCCTGGAGCCTCGCGAAAGCAATCTTCCCAAAACTCCGATACAATGTGATACGCCCCGCCGTTTGAGCATTGTCGATAGGCGCTGGAATAATCATCTCTATCGTACGGAAGTCTCATTGATCACGTCCAATAAGTGATACTATTGAGTCTTTTTTATCAAATTTCGCTGCGTACGGGATAATCCCAAGGGTTTTTATCCGAGAAAGTTTTTCTGTACGTATAGATATCTCGTCGCTATAATTGGTCATAGGGTGGTAGGAAAAGGAAATATACTCTTCGATGCATACTATAGGAAAAAGATTTTTTGTCAAAAATTTGATTTCTTTCTATTCTTGGTATATACTGTGCGGAAGTATTTTATTTTCATTATCTTCATACGGATGGATGAACAAAAAATAATCAACAGTGCACTTCGGTATGTACTCGATCTCCTCGATCCTATCAATCATTATCCGTACCACAACATCAACCACACGCTCGATGTCTATGCTCGCGTCTGATATCTTTGTGACAAAGAGGGAATAGATGGCGAAGATAAGACCGATATACTCTTGGCAGCCCTTTTTCATGATACAGGATTCACGAGGCAGTATACAGATAATGAGAAGATTGGCGCAGAAATAGCTTCTCGATATCTTGAAAATATCAACCATCCTCGGGAACGCATACAAAAAATAGAACGACTGGTTCTTGCCACCGTTCTTTTTAGCGAGGCTCATGACACTCTTGAGGGTATTATGCAGGATGCCGATCTTGATAATCTCGGGAGAAAGGATTGTTTTGTTAAAACCCTTCTTGTTCGTAAAGAACTCATCACTATCAATCATGTGGATATGCCGAAACGAAAGTGGCTCGATTTTACGTATAATCTTATACGAAACTATCACTACAAAACCCTAACAGCTCAGGGGGAGAGGGATTCTTTACGTTTACGTAATATAAAGAAGTTGGAACAAAAAATAGCCCTCTAAGGGCTATTTTTTGAGTCGGATATAACTCATAAAAAAGAGAAGTGACTCAAAAAGAAAGATGGTGGAAACAGACAGTATTCCTGGTTCGGAAATACTGATAAAATAATAGAGACTAAATATAATCGTAAAGAGAAGCCCCATATAATGAAGAAGATAGATGTCGAGTGGGTGCTTTGTTTTCCATACGTATGTACTCCCAATAAATACTGTGGGTGTAATAAAAATAAAAAGGCAGTATGAAAAGAATCATAGGGTATTGAGTGGTGCAAAAAACTGAGTCACAAGAAAGAGTATACCAAAAAGAAACGCCCCATAAGAAAGATAATTGCAAAATCTCTGATGGATAAAATAATGAAATAGGAGAGAAAAGAGAAAAAGGCTTGTATAAAAAGCATCGAGCGGATAGTAAAGGAGGGCAAAAAAGAATCCAAAAAATGCTATATAATTCATTCCCACACCAATATATCGTGAAACGAGGGCGAAAGGTTTTATAAAGGATATACGAGGAAAAAATTCAAAATATACAAGAGAGAGTCCACTCATAACATACAATAAAATCTTAGATATATCAAGCGAGGAGAAAATAATGGTATGATAAAAAAAAGTAAAAATAAAAATATAAAAAAGAGACATATTGTATATGTATTTTTTCTTCTGTCCTATGAAATCATCAAAAATTAATACTATACCGAGTCAGAAGAGTGATAGAATCGTGTTAAATACAAAATATAGATCTGGTTTTTTATCTCCAAAAAAGAATACTAAAATAAGAATAGTATAGAGTATAGTGAATATAATCACATTTGACCGGAAAATAAGAAACAATGTTTCTTTCTGGGGTTGTTCCTCTTGAAGAAAATAAAAAAATATACCGATGAGTATACATGAAATACCCAAGGTAATATACTGAAAAATACTAAAAAAATCAGAAAAACCATACGTGAGGCTCACTCAATAAATTATTCCATAAAGAGAAAGATAAAAAAGAGCAAACGAGAGGTAATATGATCCTTTTTTGAGATAAAAAATAATCTCCTTAAGAGAAAAATTCGATTTCTTTTGTACAATTTCTCGTGTCTCTCGTTTCGAAAAAATTGAAATGGCCGGACTAAAATAGAGAAAAAATACTATTGCAAGTATTCAAAATACCCCACTCTCAAGAAGGCGTCAAAAAAAGAAGAAAAAAAGTGCAAAGAAAATATTAATAAGAGAAAAAAGAAAATACACGGTGAATTAAAAATTAACCTGTAAAAAAAGAAAGAAAATTCCATATACTATAAAAAATATAACTATTGATGGTATATTTTTCATCATTTTTGTGAGAAGCGAAAAGAATGAGAAAAGTACTACTGGATAGAATATAGAATAATTGAGAAGGAGAATATGAGTTGATTGAGAAAAAATAAAAAATATTGAATAAAAAAACATACCATACAGAATAATATCTCCAATATAAGATAGACTATATATACCAATGTCCGTATAGTAATGTATTCATTTCACAATTTTTGTATAAGAAAACCGAATATTTTTAATACGATTCTCTATGAGTTGGATATTTTGAATAATAAGTCGTTTTTTTAATTGGAGTCGCTGTTGTTTTTCTTTCTGGAAAAGTATTGTTGCAATAAAAAGATTCCTGTTTGTTTCATTAAGTTTCTGTTTATAAATATGGAGTTCTCGAAGATTTTTATAAAAAACAAATGATTGTGTATCTTTTTTTCCTTCTTTTTTTCCTTCTTTGATAAAAGAAAAATTTTGAATAAGTTCGTTAAGAATTCTTTTTCCTTTTAAAATAACATCTGTTTCTGGATTACGAATCCTTTCCGAGGATCAAAATTTTCGAAGAAGATCATTAGTTTCGTTAATAAATTCCTGTTTCTGTATATCTACTGTTCATCGAACAAGTTCAAGTTCTACTGCTCAGATTTTCAAAAGAGCTTTTTCAGAAATTATCCGTAGTTTATCTATATTGGTAGTGTTTTTAAGTTGTTTGAGTGTTGTATGAATTTCTTGGAGCTTTCTTTTACGCTCATCACTTATCTCCATGGTATATTTTACAAGGAGTGTCTCTATTTTAATAAGAATTTTATCAATCAAACCATAGTATGTTTGTATTTCTTTTCCTATATATGAAGCGGAAATATCCGATGCATCATTTGATTTTTGAAAAGTTTGTTCAATTTTTACTTCTTTTTTTACTTCTTTTTTTATATTTTGTTGTTTATAAAGAAGATAGCTTGCTTGTATTTTAGAAGTGACAAAAATCTTTTCTTCGTCTGAGGAATTTTTATCTTCATAAATAGCTACAACCGTATATTTAAGGTCATCAACGAGTTTAATATATGCCTTAAAAAGATCGTCGGCTTGTATTTGCCCACTTTTTTTCTTTCCATCAATAAGTATTTCAAAATAAAAAACCTTTCCAATATCCTCTCTCTCTTCTATTTGTTTTATATCAATAATAGAATACCCTTGTTTATGGAGATCTGCCCGAGCTTCCTCTAGAGAATTATATCGAACAACAAGTTCAATTTTTTGGTTATTTTTCGCACAGACGGCTTGAAAAGTTTGCATAAAAACTATACGGTAATGGTTTCTGTTTTAAGAGTACTTAATCCTTTTTTTGAAGCCAAAATAGCCTGATTTACTGCTTGTTCTCTTGTTATTCCAGGTATTCATTCAAAAAGTTTTATACAAAGTTCTTTTTTACTTGGATCAAGAAAAAGATTATCAAACATATCCCCCACCTCTTGTATAGATGGAGTTTTATCTATACTATTATTTTTTTCAGGAGCTTGTATATTCATATATTTTAAATATTATCAAATAAAATATTAAAATTTTCTTGTTTTTCCTTTTGTTCTTGTGAGTGTATTTCTTGAATTTTTTCCTCTCGTTTTTCTCATGAAACAATCATTTCTTTCTCTTCAATAATATCTATAAGTGCTGTAAGTTTTTTATAAAAAAGATCAAGGTATTCCTCATCGAGAATCTCAAGTGAATCAAGATAGAGTTGTTCTTGTTTTTGTTCAAGAGTAAGACGAAAAATAACCTCTCGAATAACTTGACGTTTTTCTTCATTTTTTGAGAATTTTTTCAAAAGAGAACCAAGCCACATTATACTGTTCGGAGGTTAAATATATTTTATAACAATTATTATATAGTTTTTTTAAAAAATAACAACTCTTCTTTATATTAATTTTCTGTTATTTATTATAGTAATAATTATTTACTTATAAATAGATAGTAATAATAATATATTTATAGTATAAAAAAGAGTGTGTGAGTAGGATGCTTTTTGGTTGGTGAAAGTTTTTAACAAAGCTTTTAATCCCCTAAGTAGTATTTCTTTATCTCTAAAAGAAGAAGGGAGAGTTTTTTACATTTTTATTTCTCTAAAAAAATAAAAATATTTGACTTGTTTTTTTATAAAAATCCGTACTATAAAATCTTGTGAGTTTAATAAAATACTTTTTAATCATTTATTTTAGTGTATGTGAACTTTTCATAAAAAATCTTTCATTTTTCTTATTTGTTTTTTATCATTTCTTCTTGGAGTTGTGAGTATGGCTATTTTGCCGGTTCTTCCTTTTGAAAAATGATTACAACAACTCTTCGTGCAGGTATTTCCGAAACAAGCACCGAGTATAGAAAAAAATTCTCAAGAAAACATCCTACGTGGTACACAACTTGACCTCCAGCTTTTTTCTGAAGTATATCAAAAAGTGGCAGAAAAATACTATGGATTTGATAGCATCTCTGAAAAAGATCTTATTTCTGGTATAATTAAAGGATTTATTGAGGCACTTTGAGATAAACACAGTGAATATTTTAATACCGAGGAAACAAAAAAATTTAATGAAGTACTCTCCGGAGATTTTGAAGGAATTGGTGCAGTTATTGAAAAAAATGATTTTGGCGTTATGGTTGAGCGAATTATTGCGGGATCTCCTGCGAAAGAATCAGGAATCCTTTCCGGAGATATTATTATTAAGGCAAATGGTGAAGAATTAAAAGATATAACTCTTACGGATGCGGTTGCGAAAATACGATGACCAGCGGATACGGTTGTGGAACTTGAAATTGTTCGTCCGGGACAAAAAGAAATTCTCACCAAAAAAGTGACGCGTAAGAAAATTAATATCCCTTCTGTCGATGGGAAAATTATTCCAGAAACTGAAATTGGGTATATTACTCTCTCTATTTTTGGCGAAAAAACGGCGGATGATTTTAAAAAAACACTTGATGAAATTCTTATAAAAAATCCAAAATGACTCATTCTCGATCTCCGCGACAATGGTGGTGGATATCTTGAAACCGCGGTGGCCATCCTTTCAAACTTCGTCGAAAAAGACAAAACGCTCGTCGTGACCAAAGAAAAAAACCCACTCCTCAATCGTTCTTATTTTTCATATGGGAATACCAACAAGCCTCTCCCAATAGTGGTTCTTATCAATGAAAATTCTGCTTCCGCTTCGGAGATTACCGCGGGAGCTCTTAGTGATTATAATCTTGCTATTCTTGTCGGTCAGAAGAGTTATGGGAAAGGTTCGGTGCAACAACCCTTTACTCTCTCTGATGGGAGTGAGATGAAAATAACCGTGGCAAAGTGGTATACTCCCAAGGATCATGGCATCGATAAAGTTGGTATTAAGCCGGACATCGAAGTGGCTTTTGAAAAAGAGGATTATGAAAAAAACTACGATCGTCAGCTCGAAGAAGCAAAAAAAGTACTTAATTCTTTTGTACAAACAGGAGATAAAACAAAAACTGTTGAGGACTATCTCAAAAATACAGAAACCCTAAAAAAACAAACACTCGAAAATATAACAGCAAGTGGGAGTGAGAAGAAATAATTAAATCTTTATTCCCCTCCAAACCCCATGGAGGTTACAACTCAGACGAACCTCATATTCGTCGAGACCTGGATTTGGGAAGGTGATAATATCATCCTCGGGCTGGATTTTGATATCAATGAGTTCTCCATCCGTTTCGAAGAGTCCAACGTACTCTATAAAATGATTTTCGCTTCGAGGATGCGGATTTTCTGGTGTTCCCATCCGGATAACTATCTCGTCCGCACGTTCTGTATAAAAAGGAATATGCTTGAGTTCTCCTTCGGTTGCCTGAGACATATTGGAAATTTCTTGAAAATTTTCTGGGATTTCTTGGAAATATTCTTTTCATTCGCCACAATGCGGACATGCCCAGGACTCCTCAAGAGCGTCAAAAAAGGTTCCCTCGGGAGTTTGCTCATCCCCGATAAAAGGATTGTAAACATATGAACAACTCGTACAGGTGTATTTTTGCATGGGTAGGTAGGGTGAGTTTTTAAAAAAGAGGTGCCATTATACGGCAAAACCAAAAAATGGCAATAAATATGAAAGTTGACTTTTTTATTTTTTTCTTATAGTACGTATATGGAAAAGAGATATTCATCTCTCTCCTACCCAAGAGAAACCAAAAACTTCTAGAATACGAATTTTTATTATCCATGCTATCATTACTATGAATACAATTGTAAGTCTCCTTGCCGGGGCTATTATTTCGGGGGGTGTTGTATATTTCCTCCTTGTCTTTAAGACGAAAACCCAAGATACTCATGAACAAGAACGAATCACGGCGCTTTTGAATGCCGGACAAGAAGAAGTAAAGACCCTTCTTGCCGAGGCAAGACGTCAGATTGCCGAAGAGCGTGGTCGTATGGAGGAAGAAAAAGAAGATCTCAAAGCACAAAAACGAAAGGCGGAAGAGATCGAGAATAAAATTATTCAAAAAGAAGAGCGTTTCGAACAAAAACTTGAAGAAATTGAAAAAAAACAAGCCCTCATGCGGGAACGTGAGGATGAGCTTGAAAAGGTTCGAGAGAATCTTGAACTCACAAGAAAGGAGCTTGCCGGAAAACTCACAGAGATAGCAAAAATTACTCCAGAAGAAGCGAAGAACTTACTGCTCCAACAAGTAGAGGAGCGATATGAAAAAGACATCCTCTCTCTTATTGAAAAGAAAAAAACAGAGCTTCGATTTCGAGAAAAAGAACTTTCTCGAGAAATTCTTATTAAGTCTATTCAGCAATATTCCGGAGACGTGACGGCGGAAATGACCCAGACCCTTATTCATCTTGAAAATGATGACGTCAAGGGGAAGCTTATCGGAAAAGAGGGACGAAATATTATCGCATTTGAACGAGCAACGGGAGTTTCACTCATCATCGATGATAGTCCGGATACGGTTTTTATTTCAAGTTTTGATCTTTTCCGTCGATATATCGCGAAAAAATCTCTTGAACAGCTTATCGAGGACAAGCGTATTCAGCCGGCTCGCATCGAAGAAATCGTTGAACAAAATGAACAAGAAGCCGACAAGCTCATATATGATCTCGGAGAGAAGTGCTTGAATGAGATGGGGGTCACAGGAATCCCACAAGAGATGATACCGCTTATCGGAAAACTTCGCTTCCGAACCAGTTACGGGCAAAATATCCTCATCCACTCCAAGGAAGTTGCTTATATCGCAGAAGCGATTGCGAAGCAGATTGGTGCAGATTCAGAACTCGCCCTCAAATGAGGACTTCTCCATGATCTTGGGAAAGCGCTTGATCATGATATCGAATGAACACACCCGGAAATTGGGGCGAAGATTGCTCGAAAATACGGACTTTCCGAGAATATTATCAATATCATCGAAGCGCATCATGACGGGGTTCCACAGATTTGCATCGAGACGAAAATTATTCAGATTGCCGATGCCATCAGTGCTATCCGCCCTGGGGCACGTCGCATGAACGCAGAAGATTACATCAAGCGTATTAAAGAAATGGAAAATATTGCAACGAGTTTCCCAGGAGTTGCGAAAGCATATGCTCTTTCTGCCGGTCGTGAGGTTCGAGTATTTGTCGATGCAGATACCGTGTCTGACTATGATGCAGAGAAGCTCGCTCAAGAGATCGCCGGATCTATCGAGGCAAACCTCTCCTATCCGGGAGAGGTGAAAGTGAATCTTATACGAGAGAAGCGCATAATCGAGTATGCTCGATAAAATTATTTTTTAATATGTGTCCATGTATCCTCAGATAGAAATTTTTTCCGTTACCATTTATACATTCGGAGTTGCCCTCTCTATCGCATTTATCTTGTTTTTCTTCATGCTCTACAAACTTTCGTTGAAGTTTGGGATTAATGCGAATTTCTTCCTCGGAAATGTTCTCTGGTTCTTTGTTGCCACCTTTCTTTTTTCTCGATTTTTTTATATCGTCGCCGAGTGGCGAGATGTGAGTTTTATTTTTCATCAAGGGGTTATTAAATTCCTCCTTATGTCCAACTATAATTTTTCTCTCATGTGAGGTGTTGTCGGATTTATGGGCGTCCTCCTCCTTCAACTGCGCAGATTCAAGCTTTCGGCACGCAAGTACATTGATGCCGTGGTTCTTTCTTTCTTTTTCGCGGGTATTGTTGGGTTTATAGGAGCGTTCCTCGGCGGACAAATATATGGGAAACCGACTGACTCGTTTATAGGTATTATGTATACGAGTCCCACAAGCGACAGTCCTTACGCGTCGCCCATGTTTCCACTTGCTCTTTTTTATTCGGCAATCTCCTTTGTTCTCTTTGTAGTGTTTTATATGGTTCGGATTTTTACGAAAATCGAGGGACTCATAGGATACTTATGAATTATTCTTTTTTCCGCCGTACTCCTTGTTGCAGAATTTTACAATGGGAATACCGATATCTTCCAATCAGTCGTCTTTTTGAATCTCAATCAGATTGGAGGGATTATTCTTATTGGAATAGGAGCGAGAGGGCTTTATAAAATCTATCGCGAAGGATAGGTTTATTACACAATAATAAAAAAAAATGATGACAGATATTCGTATACATGATCGGATATTGTTTTTCCTCGGTTCGACGGGCGTCCTATCGGGGATTTTTTTGACCAATATTTTTACGAAAACGACCCCTTTTCTTTTTCTCTTTATCTTCATTTTATCAATTCAGATTCTATTCCTGTACCGCTCATTTTGGCGATATATACTCATTTTCTTGCTTGCTTTCTGTATAGGGGGAATCCTGAGCTTTATACGACTTCAGACGATTGACAGTATTGCCGACATTTTTCAAAAACACACAAGCTATTTCACAAAAGAGGTCGTAGTACAGGGGATTCTCACGGAAAAAATTTCTGAAAATAACAAAGGGGTTCGGTATATTCTCCGTGATACCATCATCAATGGTCAGACAATCCCTGAAAAGGCAGGAATTCTCGCCACCTTTACTGATGCTTACAACAAGGAACTCGATGATATCGTCACATTTACCGGACAACTTCGACTGCCTGTGGCAAATGAAGTGTTTGATTATCGAACTTATCTCCTTCTCGATGATACCTATGCGACTACAACCGTGAAAATGAGTACAAAAATCGGAACGAAAGAGTCTTTTTGGCTGACGCGGTTTGTTCGTCGTGTTCGATTGAAGCTCCTTCAGACAATCGAAAATATCTACCCATGAGAGAATGCGAAGCTCCTCTCGGGGCTCCTAATAGGTGAACGTGCCGATCTCTCTCCAGAAACCAAGACGGCGTTCAATAACGCCGGACTCACGCATATTATCGCGGTGAGTGGGTTCAATATCACGATTATCCTCATTTTTCTCTCGTTTCTTTTCCGGTCATTTCCGATATATATGAAATTCTCGCTCGCTCTCGCGAGCATTGGATTCTTCACCCTCTTGGTCGGTCCACAGATGTCCGTCCTCCGTGCCAGTGTCTTCGGGCTCCTTGCGTACAGCATTCTCCTCTCGGGGAGACGGATGCGAGCTTTCGCACTCCTTGTAGCTATCGCGACCGGATTCGTGATGATGGATCCACTTATTTTGAATTATGACGTGAGTTTCCAGCTCTCGTTCCTCGCGGTTTTTGGGCTCCTCTTTTTTGGAGATTGATTCAGTCGGGTATTTTCTTTCCTGCCGAGATGGTTTGGGCTCCGAGACTCCCTCGCGATGTGCTTTGCAGCGCTCATTTTCACACTCCCAATTATCGTCATTAATTTTGGGCGACTCTCACTCATTGCCCCCATCGCCAATATCGCCGTCGTACCCCTCATTCCCCTTATTATGCTCGGGGGTTTCCTGAGCATGGTGGTCGATCTCTTTTCGCACGCCTTCGCGACTCTCATCGGATTCCCGATCTGGTTGGGGCTCACCTATATTCTCCGGAGTGTGGCATTCTTCGGAGGACTGTCCCATGCCTCGTTCAGTATAGATCTTGGCATATATCGGTCACTATTTACAGCAGGATATTTTCTGGTGATGGGGTTTTTGGTTCTCTTTTTCCATGAGGGGGAAGATTAAAATTTTTCCAACTTCAATCCTTCAAGATTTTTCCGTACTTCGCCGAGGATAAATTCGGCGTAGAGATGGGCTTTTTCTTCGGAGATGTTGATATGAATGGACTCGAGAAAGAAAATAAGCGCCCCGGACATAAAATGAATAATATCCTTTTTTGCCTTTGTAGAGGCAATTCGGAGGAATTTTTCGGTGAGGATGACAGATGGATCGTACCCGATGGCAGCGAAAATATCTTCGACCCAGGCATTGATCCGACCGCGAATAACCGGGTCGAGCGTATTCTCATCGAATTCGAGCGGAGTCATGAGGGGCGTATAGACAAAATCTATATACTGTATGTTTTTTGACGAGCGGGTGTAGTTCTTGCGGATGATATCCGAAGCGGGTTTGTAGACCAGAGAAAAAACGCCGATGATAAAATTGGAGGGGATTTCTGCAGAAAAAAGTGGGAAAATCAGAGGAATGAGTGTATCGTAGCGTTTGGAACTGATAATCTTTCGGAGACATTCGTAGAGGAAATCATCATCTCGCTTAGCTTTCCCCTCGTCTTTTTGGGTTCTCTTAATCCCAGCGATAGCCTTGGCGGCCTTTTCGCGTTGTTTTTCGGATTGCTGTTCAGCCCTTCATTCAGAGCCACCCTCATCACCTTCGAGTGCATCAAGACCATCAAGTCACATAGAGAATTACAAGTTAGAAATTATAAATTATACGTTACCATAGAGGGGGAATTTTTGACACAAGCCTTTTACTTCATGTTTTATACTATCGAGTACAGTAGTATTGTTAATATTTTTAAGAGCCTTGGTAATAAGTCCTGCGAGGAGGTTCATCTCTGGTTCTCACATCCCACGAGTCGTGATCGCGGGTGTCCCGATGCGGATCCCCGATGGATCGAGCGGTTTGCGTGGATCGAAAGGAATCATGTTTTTATTGGTACTAATTCCGACTTCTTCGAGCACTTTTTCCGCCTCCTTTCCGGAGAGTCCGTAGCTCCCAAAAACATCAATGACGAGAAGGTGATTATCGGTTCCTCCGGAGACGATTCGGAGTCCATTGTCTGCGAGACCTTTCGCGAGTACTTGTGCATTTCGGATCACCTGTTGGGCATAGGACTGGAACTCCGGAGCAAGTGCCTCACCGAAGGCGACAGCTTTGGCAGCGATGAGGTTCTCATGAGGTCATCATTGTACTCCTGGGAATACGGCACGAGCGAGGGCCGGTCCGAGAGCTTCGCGAGCCATGATAATCGCTCATCGTGGACCACGGAGGGTTTTGTGTGTGGTGGTCGTGACGACGTCACAGTAGGGAACAGGATTCGTGAGGGCTCCACCGGCGATGAGACCCGCGATATGGGAGATATCTGCCATGAGGTAGGCACCAACTTTGTCGGCGATGTCGCGGAATCGTGCCCAGTCAAGATCTCGAGAGTATGCGGAAAACCCAGCAATGATCATACGAGGTTTCGACTCCATCGCGATTCGTTCGACCTCATCCATGTCGACCATCTCCGTCTCTTTGTCGACCCCATAGGAGACGATCTTGTAGAGAAGACCGGAGAAATTCAACGGATGTCCATGAGACAAGTGTCCACCCTGATCGAGACTCATCCCGAGAACCGTGTCGCCCGGTTGCAAGAGCCCAAGGTAGACGGCAAGATTTGCGGGAGAACCCGAGAGAGGTTGGACGTTGATATATTCGGCCCCGAACAGCGCACGAGCTCGCTCAATCGCGAGATTCTCTACCTCATCGATGTGCACTTGCCCCGCATAGTATCGTTTCCCCGGATACCCCTCGGAGTATTTATTCATGAGTACACTTCCCGCCGCTTCCATAACCGATTTCGACGCGTAGTTTTCGGATGCGATGAGTTCGAGCTCGTACTCCTGACGAGTCGTCTCTGATTGAATATACCCAAAAAGTTTTGGATCGGTTTGAGCAAGGATAGATGCGGACATATGAATAGGGGTTATAAAGTATGATTTGATTATAGAGAAAAATTTTTGAAAGCAAAATCTTTTCAATCATTTATTCAACATAGGTATCAATAAGTATTCATTTTTTTATTCATTGTTGCATTTTTCTATCATACACTCGGGCCGTTTCAACTGATATAGGAGTTGAGAGTTCGCGTATATTTTGTCTGAATTCTTCCTGCATCCTCGCCACAAATCTTTCACCATTATCAACCGATTGCCAGTACGGAAAAATATTGATTTTAGATACCTCCATATGTATATAGATTATTTTTTAATCTCCACACTTCCACTTCCCGTGATACTCTCACCATTGACGATGACGCGGATGTCTGGAGTAGACTTCTCGACGTCGAGGATATTGCCGTGGAATGAGAGTGAGACCTGGAGTGATTCTTTGAGTTTCTGAATCTCGCTCATCACTTGTTCTTTCCCAAACGCAAACCCGACGAAAAAACTCGCTGTAATTGCGAAGAGAGTGACAAGGAGAACGGTGAATTTATTCATACGTAGCAGCGATATAAGTATTTTTCATAAGCATCGCCACCGTCATAGGACCAACTCCGCCGGGGACGGGGGTAATGAGACAGGTGGGTTCGATGGCTTCGTAATCAGCATCTCCGGATATTTTGCCATCTACGACACTGAAACCTACATCGATGACGACAGTCCCAGATCGGACCATATCGAGCTTGAGAAGTTTTGGCTGACCAGTCGCAACGACGACGATGTCGGAGTTGCGAGTATACTGTCCAATATCTCGGGTCTGACTATTGCAAACCGTCACGGTCGCTCCGGCATTGATCATGAGGAGGGATAGTGGTTTCCCGACGATATTACTTCGTCCGATAATCGTGACGGATTTGCCACGGACATTGATATCGGATCGAGCGAGGAGCTCCATGACACCACGAGGTGTACAGGAGATGAGATCGGCCGTGCCGAGAAAGAGCCGACCGATATTTTCTGCGGTGAATCCATCAACGTCTTTGTGAGGAGCAATGGTTTCGATAATAGCGGTCGTATTGATGTGTTTTGGGAGCGGGAGTTGCACGATGAATCCGGTAATATCCGGATTGGTATTCAATCCTTGAATGGCAGTGATGAGTTCTCGCTCACTCACGGAAATATCAAATGAAAAGAGCTCAAAGTCGATACCGACTCGCTCTGCTGCCCTTCGTTTCTGCCTGATATACGAGAGACTCGCCGGATTATCTCCAACCAGCACCACCCCGAGCTTGGGTGGTTTCGGGAGCTCAGCAATCTGCTCGGTAAGTTCCGCGAAAATCTGCTCGGCTATGAATTTGCCATCGAAGATCATAGAAATGTATTTTTTAAAAGTATGGTCCCATTATAATACAGACTATCTGCCAAATTCAAAATTTGTTTTTGGAATTTATTCGCTCTTTCATATACTCATCAACATTATAATTCACATCACTTATGGACATACCAACATTCCTCGCCCATCTCCGCACTCACGGAGAACTCTGCACCGTGCCGAATATATCGGACAAAACGGCCCAATTTCTCAAGGATATTATCCGTATTTCTGGAGTGAAAAATCTTCTCGAAATTGGGACAGCGAATGGGTACTCGACGATCAATCTCGCTGAGGCGATACGGGAAAATAACGGACATATGATCACCATTGATCACTCTCTCCCATCCTATAATCAAGCCGTGGCGAATATAAAAATGGTGGGAATGGACGACGTCGTGACCCTTGTTTTCGCCAATGCGATTGACTATATCCCTACGATGACCGGCGAGGTTTTCGATATGCTTTTCATCGACGGACACAAGCGACGGACGATTGAATTTTTTCGGCTCGCGTATCCGCTTCTGCGGGACGGATGAGTCGTAATCATCGACGATGTCATCAAGTTCGCCCACAAAATGTCGAACTTTTACGAATTTCTTCAAGAAAACAATGTGGATTATTCGGTTCTCAAAATTGATGAAGATGATGGGGTGATCATGATCGTAAAGACCGGAAAAAACAAAAACATTCCCCTCTCTACAAGTGGAGAGGGTTAGGGTGAGGTATTTATAAAACTTTCAAGAAAGGCCTTATCGTTACGGAATTTCTTCATATCCACTTTGATTTTGTGAACGGTAATGAGGGTGAAATCGCCACCCCGATCGAGATCGAGGAAGCGGCGTACGGTGGGCACATCAGTCGTCGGATCGAGCTCGAATACGTAGCTGGATCCAACTTTTTTGAGTGAGGTGACGCCGTATTGTTTGAGGATAATGCGAACCTTAAGGAGGAGGAAGAGATTCTCGAATGATTCCGGGAGGGTATCATTTGCCTCGGCGAAGGTCTGGTGTGAGTAATTGAGATCCTCAAGCGAGTCGATGGACTCGATATTTCGGAAGAACCGGATCTTGTCGAGTTCTGAGTCGAAGAAGTCGTCCTCGATGAAATACGAAATATCGAGCTCTATTTTGCAGTCTGTTTTTGGGAGTGTTTTCCCACTGCGAAGTTCCTCGATTTTTTCTTCGAGCATTTTGAGATAGAGGGAAAGTCCGGTATCACTCGTCTTTCCGGACTGTTTAATCCCGAGGATGTCTCCCGCCCCACGGATCTCGAGGTCACGCATGGCGATCTCGAATCCCGCACCGAGTTCGGAATGATTCACGATCGTGAGGAGACGTTTTTTGGCATCGTCGATGAGGCTATTCTCGTGATAGAGGAGGTAACAGAAAGCCTCTTGATCCTTGCGTCCCACACGTCCGCGGAGTTGATGGAGTTGAGCGAGACCGAATCTGGGGGCATCATCGATGAAAATTGTATTGGCATTGAGGAAATTGACCCCGTTTTCTATGACCGTCGTCGACAGGAGTATGTCATACTTGCCAGCTTTGAAGTCGATAATCACGTCTTCGAGTTCGATCCCATCCATACGTCCATGAGTGATACCGATTCGGACTTTTTTCCCGACAATCCCCGCGAGTTGCTTCCTCATTGATTCGATGGAGGCGACGCGATTGTGGAGGAAAATAACCTGACCGCCGCGAGCGAATTCTTTTTCCATAGCTTCTTTGATGGCAATCTCGTTCCATTTGGTGACGATCGTCGTTATGGGCTTCTTGGATGGTGGAGGGGTGGCGAGCACGGAGATTTTTTTCACTCAGGAGAGGGCGAGATTGAGACTCCGAGGGATGGGCGTCGCGGAGAGAGAAAGTGTGTCGATGTCCGATTTGAGTGCATTGATCTTCTCTTTATCGAGCACTCAGAAGCGGTGCTCCTCGTCGATAATCAGGAGTCCGAGATTTTTAAATACGATTCATTCTCCGAGGATGCGGTGGGTTCCGACGACACAATCGATCGTCCCGTCGGCAAGACCTCGGAGGACTTCTTGGACTTCTCGTGGCTTACTCAGGCGTGTGAGCACAGCAGACCGTACTCCAAAGGATTCGAAGCGTTTCCGAAGGGATTCTATATGTTCGTAGGCGAGGACGACAAGCGGAGAGATGAGAATGGATTGCTTCCCATTCAGAAATGCCCGATAGATCGCATTCATTGCCACCTCGGTTTTGCCGAATCCGACATCGCCCGAGAGGAGTCGGTCCATGGGTTCTGCGAGCTCCATATCTTCGAGTATTTCTGCGATGGCAGTACGCTGATCTAGGGTGTGTTCGTAGGGGAAATCCTCTCGGAAGAGGCGCTCCTGTTCTGGAAATGGGAGGAAAGAAAAACCCTCCGCGAGACGACGATTGGCGTAGATATCAAGGAGTTCCCTCGCTATTCGTTCGACATCCTGTGTTGTTTTCTCTATCGTTCGACGCCACTCGTTTCCCGAGAGTCTCGTGAGAATGGGATTTTCATCGCCAATATACTTGCTCACTCGGTGCAGCTCGGTGAGTGGTACGAAGAGTATATCATTTTCTCTATACTCGATGCGCATGTATTCTCTGTGGTTTTCACCGACAGTTTTTTCGATGATTTCCGAGAAAATACCCACTCCGTGATCCCGGTGGACGACGTAATCTCAGGGACGTATTTCGAGGAGGAGATCAAGATTTTTTGAGAGACTTTTGCGAGTTCGATTACGGATGAAGATATCTCCAAGTATGTCATCTCGAATAAAAAAATTGTCTGCAATGGCGAAACTCTCTAAATTGGGGATATTTACCTCCGAGAGAGTCAGAGAAGTGAGATTATTGTACTCGAGAAAATTTCGGAGAACTTTGGTATGTTTGGTAGAAAAGTGGACGTTTTTGCCAAAGTTTTTGACAAGTGTCTCGAGCTCTTGGAGAGAGGCTATTTTTGGCTCTGATACTCATATACTAATGGAATTATCTTTGGGATTCCCAGAAAAGATAATCGGTTTTTGACAAAGATTCGACACTCACTCGAGAGACTCCCAGAAATCCAAATCGATGAAAATAGTAGTGGTATTTTGGAGGAAAAAGAAGATTTCGGAAGTTTCGGGGTCGATTGACCCTATCTCATGAAGTTTTTGATTATCGGTGAGATGAGCAAAACTATACCCCTCTTTTTTCGTCAGAAATTGCCCGTTCAGGTCAAAAAGGAGTATCTCATCCAGTACGGTATCGAAAAAACTCAGGGCGACGATTTTTTCGTCAAATGGAGTTCTGACAGAGAGGATGTCCCCCTCTTTTTTGTAACTTCCCGGCTTGGAGAGGTGGGGAGAGTGGCTATATCCGGCATCTATAAGTGCATTGATGAGTTTCTCCGGACCGATCTCATCATTCCTTTGCACATGAATCGTATGTTTTTGGATATGGTACTTCCAACGGATATTCGCCTCGAAAAGATCCTTGGTGGTTACGAACCAACCAGTGTCTTGGCAGGTAAAATCAACAACTGAGGATACATTTTTAAGAAGAGAGACCTTCGATTGTGTAGAGAAACTGAGTATTTTCGCAAAGTATTCTGTCTCCTTCTGAGTATCGCAGATGATGAGATTTTTACCTGTAGAGAAGTTTTCTCCAAGCAAAAAAGCTCGGGAAGAGGTATTTCCCGAGTGTGTATAGGTGGTGTGATCTTGGAGTTGAAAGAGCATTACATCCAATAGGAGTGTATTATAGGTATTTTGAGAGTTCTTTTTGGAGGTCATCTGCGAGACGTACTCCGACGAACTTCTCGACTGGCTGACCATCTTTGAAGAGGATCATAGTCGGGATACTCATAATGCGAAATTTTTGGGGAACCATAGGATTTTCATCGACATTCATTTTCATGATTTTCGCTGTCTCTCCCATTTTAACGGCGAGCTTGTCGAGCTCTGGTATCATAGTACGACACGGACCACACCATTCTGCCCAAAAATCAACGAGAACGAGACCTGCTGCGATATCGCGGTCAAAATTAGCATCACTGGTTATATAAACATTTGCTGACATAGAGATAAATTTAAAGGATAATACGAATTATTGTATGGAAAATTTTAAAAAAGCAACCAATTATTGTACTCGACTGAGATATTCTCCAGTCCTCGTATCCACCCTGAGTCGATCGCCTACTTTGATAAAGAGTGGAACTTGAACCACGAGTCCTGTTGAGAGAGTAGCTGGTTTTTTCCCTCCGGTGGCCGTATCACCCTTTTCTCCAGGAGGTGTTTCTACGACAGGGAGTGTTACCGTTGCTTCAAGATTGATATTGATAGGGCGATTATTAAAAATCTGCACAATCACCTTATCTCACTCACACAGATAAAATTTATTATCTCCGATAGCCTCATTATTGAGACTAAATTGATCATAGGTTTCTGTGTTCATAAAATGATAATCACTATCATCTGAGTAGAGGAATTCTGCACTGGATGACGATATATCAGCCATCTCTATCTTGTCTACTTCACGGAAAGTTTTCTGCATAACATTACCAGTGAGGAGATTTTTGAGAGATGTTTTTTCCATTCCTTTTCCCATTGCAACTTTCAGGTGCTCAGACTTGATTACTTCGTACGGTATGCCGTCAATAAGGAGTTTTTTTCCGATTTTTACATCGTCCATGGAAGCCATAATTTGAATAAGTTAAAAAAATATATTGGTGTCCTCGACAGGAATCGGACCTGTGTCTAAGCCTTAGGAGTGCCTTGTTCTATCCACTGAACTACGAGGACGAGAATGTTAATGTAAATCTGAACCATTGTAGTTCGGAATCGGACAGTGACTAAAACTCAGGAGATCCCTATTTTATCGACTGAACTACGAGGACGAGAATGTTAATGTATTCCTACCCTTGATTATTTTCGTAAAATCGATACTATCGGGTCAAGAATGTCCTGTACTATATGAAAAATACCTAAAAATGCAAATCATCTTCGACCAAGTTTCTCGTTTTTTGGATACTCCATCAAACTTACCGAAACTCATCATCATCTACGGACCGACTGCGAGCGGTAAAACCGGACTTGCTATCGAGATCGCGAAGCATCTCCGCACCGAAGTAATCGGTGCGGATTCTCGTCAGATTTATCGTTTCCTCGATATCGGAACCGGTAAGGTAACCCATGAGGAAATGGATGGTGTACCCCATCACCTTATCAATATCCGAAATCCGGATGAGAAATATTCTGTCGGAGAATATCAGCGAGAGGCGACCTCCATCATCGAAGGTATGCTCCAAAAGTGACAAGTGCCCATCCTCTGCGGAGGAACAGGACTCTATCTTGATGCAATAGCATTTCATTTCGATCTTCCGCCGATGGCACCGGATTGGGGATACCGGGATCGTATGGAGACGCTTCGCCTCCAGCACGGGAATAAATATCTCTGGAATATGCTCTATCAAATTGATAGCGAATATGCTGCATCTATTCATCCCAACAGTCATCACGCGGTCATCCGAGCGCTCGAGGTATTCGAAAAAACCGGGAAGTCCAAACAGGTTCTCCGAAAGAAAAAAGAACCACTCTACGATATTCTCTTCCTCACACCATACGATGGTGATCGGGCAAAGCTCTACAACCGGATTAATAATCGGATCGAAGAAATGTTCGCTCAGGGGCTCGTCGAAGAGGTCCAGAGTATTCTCGCAAGAGGGTATACTCCCGAGAGTTTTGGACTCAATACGATTGGCTACAAAGAAACCATAGAGATGCTCGAAGGGAAGATCGATCTCGAGACCTGCAAGGATCGAGTGAAACAAGGGAATCGGAATTATGCCAAACGACAACTCACCTGGTTTCGAAAATATAATGAAACGACAGAAATTTAGTACTGTTCAAAAAATACATTCTCTTTTGGAATTCAGAGTTCCTCGAGTTTTGCTCGTGTATCCTGGACCATTGCAGGACTTCCACAGAGGTAGAATTCGCTAAATTGACGGACAACTTCCGGATTTTTTAAAAAATCCGTCACATAGCCGTGTGCAAATCACGGGATATTTTCACGACTCAGAGAGATATCAAATGAAAACGTTGGGTATTTTTTCTGAATCCTTTCGAGTTCTTCAAGATAGAATGAGTCTTTTTGTTCTCGGACTCCGAAGACGAAATGAGACCTCACTCATGATTGTGATTCCTCAAGTGCGCGAATCATCGCGTAGAGCGGTGCAAATCCGGTTCCAGTTCCGATGAAGAGTTTCGGAGACAAAGTGTCTCGGAGGACGAAGTGTCCGAGAGGCACCATTCCGATGATATTTTCACCCGTTTCAAGAGAACATATCTCAGTACTCCCAAGACCTCACTCAATCTGTTTAATAATGAAAGTGAAAATCTGTCCGTCAGTATGGGCAATCGAATAGGCTCGCTTGAGACTGGATTTCGGCAGTACGAACATGACAAACTGCCCCGGTTGTACTGTAATCGGTTCAGGTACGGTAAAAATAAGCTCATACACATCGTGTGTGAGCTTATTTTTACTTTGTAATGTAAATGGAATCTGTTTCATAATATTTGGATGAGAAATAACTGCATAATTCGAGCTTAAATCTCCGTTTCCTCGTTCTCCGTACAAGTCGTACGGCTCACTCCGGTACTCGATTTGCACTCGAATTCTATTGTTCTTTCTCACCAATTTAGATTATACAGCCTTTTCGAATGGGATATTTTTGGTTGTTTTTCAATTAATCGGTATGATTTCAGCTTTTTTTCATTTTTCCTGCATATGGTAATCATCCGCAGTCTCCTGTTCACGAAATAGTTTTTTGAGAGAGATGATTCGAGAAAAATCTGCTGGATCTGCTTGTTTGCCGAGAATAGATGCGATAGACGCATTCACTCATCATAGGTAGTAGAGGAAAGGATTTGTTTGTGAAGACTGAAATCGCTCGAGTTCGGACAATGCTCATTGATGGGTTTTTTCTACGATTCGTGTAATCGCAGGAGAAAGAACCACTCATTCGGAGGGGGTTGTGTTGAGGCTATCGATTGGTACGATTTTTGACATAAAAACGGTTCGGGTTTTTAGAAACTATCACGGATAGTATACCACGAAAGCCAAAAATTGCAAATTATCCGCGTATTTTTTTCTCGATTTCTGCCATAATTTTCGCATTTTCTTTGAGAAATTGTCGAGAATTTTCCCTTCCTTGTCCGATTTTAAGCTCTCCGTATGAGTAGAATGCTCAAGATTTTTTAATAATACCTTTCTCACTTCCGATATCGAGAATCTCCCCGGCTCGTGATATTCCTTCGTTGAAGAGGACATCAATCTCCACTTCTTTAAACGGAGGGGCGATTTTATTTTTCACGACTTTGATCTTCATTTTATTTCCCATAGTTTCTTTATCATCTCCGGTTCCGGATTCGAGTTTCTCTTTGCGACGGATATCGAGACGTTGAGATGCATAAAATTTGAGAGCATTCCCTCCGGTTGTCGTCTCGGGATTCCCGAACATAACTCCGATCTTCATACGGATCTGGTTGATGAAGATGACGACGGTATTGGATTTGGAGATAACTCCGGTGATTTTCCTGAGTGCCTGACTCATGAGACGTGCTTGGAGTCCCATAAAGGAATCTCCCATATTCCCCTCAATCTCGGCTTTTGGTACGAGTGCTGCAACGGAATCAACGACGATAATATCGACTGCATTGGACCGAATAAGGGCATCGACAATCTCGAGTGCCTGCTCTCCATAATCCGGCTGAGAGATAATAAGATCTCCGGTTTTAACTCCAATCTTCTGAGCATACTCTGGATCGAGTGCATGCTCTGCATCGATAAAAGCTGCCGTTCCACCAGCTTTTTGCACCTCGGCAATCGCATGGAGGGCGAGAGTGGTTTTTCCTGAGGATTCAGGACCGTAGATTTCGACGATACGTCCTTTAGCGTATCCGCCACCGAGGGCTTTATCGAGCGCGATCGAACCGGATGAAACCGTCTCGACCTTGATGGATTGTTGATCTCCGAGCTTCATCACTGAACCTGCCCCAAATTGTTTCTCGATCATCGCGAGTGCTGATGAAAGTGCCTCTTTTTTATTATCTACCATATATGAATTATTAAAAAATAGAACGAGAGGCATTATATTAAAATATTTTTAGAATGCAAATCTTTTTTCATACTTTTACAGAATTTATTATTTTCGCGAAATTACGCCCATCCCTCAATTTCTCAGTATCTTTCTGAGCTCCTTGTACTCCGGACAGTGTGTTTTTACCAGGCTCCAAAATCTCGCACCATGATTACGCTCCCGAAGGTGTGCGAGCTCATGGATCACGACATAATCGAGCACACTTAATGGGAAATGGACGAGTCGCCAATTGATGAGGATATCATTCCTCGGTGTACAACTCCCCCAATTACATCGCGCATTGGAGAGTTTGACCTGATTATAAGACAGATCCATAATTTTCGCATATTTCTCCACTCGCTCGACGATCGTACTCAAAGCCTCTTTCTTATCTCATTTTCAGAGTACAGTCTTCATACTACTCTCATTTTGACGGATATTTTTCATTTTTTCAACCGTTCGGAGTATCCAGTCTTTTTTCAATTCGATAAAATGTTCTATTTTCCTCAATGGATACCCCATCGGACTCCGCACAAAAACACTTGCATCCCGTTTGACTCAGATTGCGAGGGTTTTCCGGTGTGAATAAGTGATGGTGTAGGCGAGAGGCATGAAATATGATTTTTATTTCCTATTCGGATCCGTCGTGATCACCTGCTCCTCGAAGTAGGAGGCGAGTATCTGGATGCCGACGTGTTCGGTTCCGGCGAAGAAGAGGCCCTGTCCGACGGAGGAATTGAGGAGGATATACTTCTCCTGTTCGGTGAGTTTGAAGATATTTTGGAGGATATCGATGGAGGCGGGAGACTGCTTGAGGAGGAGTTGGATTGAGGAGTTAGTGACGATGGCCTTGCCGTGAGGACTATTCATAAAGTCTTCGACATCCTGGGTGATCGTCGTGACGCCGAGACCGTATTTACGAGCCCGCTTGACGAGTCCGAAGAGGAATTTGGCACTATCTTCGTGTTGCATGATATTCCATGCCTCATCGACGACGAGGATACGTTTGCGGAGAGAACTGCGTGTGACATTCCAGACATACCCGAGGAGCATGTACATGGCGATCGGACGGAGGATATCGTCGAGATCGCGGACCGAAAAGACGACGAGTCCTTCGGTGAGGTTAATATTGGTCGCATGGGAGAATACTCCAGAGAAAATCCCGGTGACGTACTTTTCGAGACGTTCGCAGAGTCCTTTGGCTCCATCCATGGTTTCGAGAACCGAGTAGAGATCGCGCATAACCGGGACCTCCTTGCCGGTAATATCGTCGTCTGTGAGGGTGATTCCTTTGAGAGAATACGTCGTGATAATGGCCTTTTCGAGGATGGCTGACTCGGATGGGGTACATTTGCCGAGCATGAGATTCATGAGTCCGATGAGATTAATGACCGCACCACGGAGGAGATCCCCGGGCTTGGTTTCGGTATCTTTGAGCCCGCGTGGGAGGTCGAACGGATTGATTCGTTCGTCAGAGTTGAGATTGATATTGACATAGGTACCACCGACGGTGTCGACGAGTGTCTTGTATTCATTCTCGGGATCGAGGACGATGACATCGGTTCCGAGCATAAGCGAGCGGAGAATCTCGAGTTTGACAGCGAAGGACTTTCCTCAACCGGATTTGGCGAAGACAACCATATTGGCGTTTTCTGTCCGGAATCGGTCGAATATAATAAGTGAATTATTGTGTGTATTGATCCCATAAAGGATTCCATCGTCCTGTGAGAGAGAGTTTGAAGTAAACGGAAATGTCGTCGAAAGCCCCTTGGTCGAGATATTTCGATACACTCAGACCTCATCCCGTGCGAATGGCCCGGTTGCCATAAATCCTTGCTCAGATCGGAGAAATGATTGTTTCGTGAGGATGTTACGCCCAGAAAGAAGTGTATCAAGGGTGTTGGAGAGTTTCTTGATTTGTTCTTCCGTTTCGGAATAGATGGTTATGTAAATGGAAAAATGGAAATATCGTTCTTGTCCACGGGTGAGACTCGCGCGAAGCTCCTCAACGTCCTGGATCTGGGCATCGAGTGCCGGATCATTGATGAGACCTTTGTCCGCATTGATAGAGCGCTCAGAATGGAGTTCTGTGAGACGTTTGCGGAGGTATTTCATAATGTAGGCGGATTCAATCGGGTAGATGAACATCGACATGTCGAACTTCACATCCCAGTTGATGAGGGGCCCGAGCCAGTTGCCTTCGAGGAAGTCCGGATAGGCATAAGTGAAGAATGTGCGAATGTAAACATCTCCAATCTGGAGCTTGGTCGCGTCGATTTTCATCATGGCAGGAGCGATGGCATCCTTGATAAAAGCAAGCGCTTCGCGGTATTCTTTTTCTCCAAGACGAATTTCTTCCGCTTCTTGTTTGGAGAGTTTTTTTGGATTGGTTTCGACAGGGGTGACATCTGATGATGGAACTGCTTCAGTGGTTGTTTTTGATGGGGTAGAAACAATAGGAGAGATATCCTCTCAGAGAATCTTTTGTTCTGCACGCTCGAGGAGGAATTGTTCATATCCTTCGGCGTCACCGGTATAATTCTTGGCGATGAGTTCTTGGAGTGTGATTTTTTGTTCGGTCATAAAAAGAATAATTTTTATAGTTGGTATTGATTGTATGGAAAAACGATATTTTTACAAGCAAAGAAGCACAAGACCGCTTTACTTATCGCCAATTCCACTCTGTAATAAACTGCGATCCAATCTCTGGGGCCACATTATTTTCTATGGGCTTGTCACCCTTGTAGTGCATACAGATAAGAGTAATATCATCAAACTGTCTATGTCCGTATCCCATAAATTTGGAGAGCTCAATCGTGATATTATTGAATACGCCCTGTGCAGTCTTCACTGGGGTATTTTCGATAATCTCGATGAATCGATCCATTCCAAGCATCATATCGCTCTCGTGTTTCCCATTTCGAGACTCGGTGATACCGTCCGTGTAGAGGACAACGATATCTCCAACTTCGGCGGAGATTTGGATTTCTTTGAGGATTTTCGAAACATCCTTGGTCATACCGAGAGCCACTCCGCCGGATTTGATTTTGAAAGCCTTCTTTTGCGAAGCCTTGTAGATAATGAGGTATTCATGTCCAGCCCCAGTCATATACATTTTCTTTTCGCGTTCATTCCACCGAATCATAAGGAGGGTCATGAGGATATTAGATTTCACACGAGGCTTCACAATCTCATTTGTCTTGATGAGGATATCTGCAGAACTCTCGACAATCTTGGAGAAACCCGAGATAAGGGCGTTGACGATCATCATAACGAATCCGGATGCGACCCCATGTCCGGTTACATCTCCGATATACATATAGTAATTATCTCATTGAGCGATGACATCATAACTATCTCATCCAACCTCTGTTGCAGATTTACTGTCTGCGACAATATCAATGGATGGCACGATGACGGTTCGTTTTTTGAGGACATGTTTTTGAATCTCCGAAGCGAATTCCACTTCGGATTTCAGCACCCGTCCTGCTCGAAATTCTTCTTTGAAGTTCTTGAGTATTTCAAGGCTTTTATTGAAAAAGCTCGTGATAAAACGAATATCAGGATTCATATTTCCGGCACGAAATTTTCCACCGTTCTTGGATCCTGCGAGGAAAAGGGCAATTTCTCTTTTGAGACCACGAAGCGGTTTTATGTAAGTGAAATGAGCAAAAATTGCGAGAATACTCATTTGTACGAGTGCTATAATAGGAAATATATCTTGAAGATTTTGAAAAAAAACAATGGGCGTATCTATAAAAGAAGAAGCGAAAAATACTCCATCAAAACTGACGAATAAAATAAAGAGGAGAAGGAAAAAATTTCGGAGCAAGAAAGCCATATGTGTATAATTTATAAATTAGTCTTTCCTATGATACCCTATTTTCTCTATAAATGCAAAAAATAGACAAAAAAACGAGCCCCAAAAAGACCCGTTTCCCTATATTGCACAAAGATTATTTTGTAATAGTTTCGGTTTTCTCTTTACGTGCGTAAAATTTGTCAATGGAACTTGTCTTTAAGATGCGTTTTTCTCCCGTATAAAATGGGTGACATTTATTGCAGGACTCAACTTTAATTTCGTCAGTAATAGTACTCCCGGTTGTAAATGTGTTTCCACAAGAACAAGTAATAACGGTTGTTTTAGAGAACTTTGGGTGGATATCTTTCATAATAAATGAGGAACAATAAGTAAAAATCTTCGCGGTCATTATATAAAAAATCTGGATAATGCAAGCTTTTTTTACCATTCGATGTCTTTTTCTCAGAATTTCTTCAAATATTCATTGGCTCGAGAAAACGGACGACTCCCAAAGAATCCCTTGTGTACCGAGAATGGTGATGGATGCGGCGAGGTAATAATGAGGTGTTTTTGTTCATCAATGAGGTGCTTTTTTGAAATCGCATAATTCCCCCAGAGGATAAAAATGAGGTGTTCTTTTTTTTCTGAGAGAATTTGAATAATTGTATCGGTGAAAACCTCCCATCATTTTCCCTTGTGTGATGCTGCCTCATGGGCCCGGACCGTGAGGACACTATTGAGGAGGAGGATTCATTGTTCTGCCCAATCGGTGAGATCGGTCTGGGTTCGAATAATCCCCATGTCACTCTGGAGTTCTTTGAAAATATTTTGGAGACTTGGTTGTGTTTTACTCCCATCGGGCACCGAGAAACACATTCCCATGGCCGCACCTGGCGTGTGATACGGATCCTGTCCCAAAATAACAACCCTTACTTGATCAAATGGTGTGAGATTAAAGGCTCGAAAAATATCACTCCCTTTCGGATAACAAACAACTTTCGAATACTCATCTTTCACAAAATCCACGAGGGTCTGCCAAGACGGTTTCTGAAATTCCTCTTCGAGGACAGCTCGCCAGGAAGGATGGATATTGATAGACATAAAAGGTGGATTTTTTAGAAATTACATTTTACCGATGGCACACGAGGTATAACTGACTGCTTTTTTGAGAAAGCTCGTTGCCTTGTCTGAACCAACTTCCGGATATCCGAGGGTACAGAGTTTATCAACAACTATACTCCTGTCTCCATCGAAAGCATACTCAATCATTCCGGTTGGGATATCAATCGAAATATCCCGAGCTCCGAGAGTCTCGAGTGCTTTTGTAACCGTGTTTTTACACCCGCCACACTTGATATTGACGACTTGGATTTTCTGTGAATTTAACATAAAACGAAGGAATAAAATATACAGCTTATATATTAGGAGAAATTCTGTGAAAATCAAACTTTTTGCTTTTCTCGTACTCGGTCAGTAAAGAGTATTCCATCCAGGTGATCAATCTCATGTTGGACAATACGAGCGGCGAGTCAGGAGAGTATCATGGTTTGTGAGCGGAGGGATGAGTCCAGATATTGTACTTTGATTTGTTTGTATCTGTCAACATCACCCTGCAGGCCAGGAACACTGAGACAGCCTTCGTTATCGCACTCCATTTCATATCCATGCTCGATAATCTCGGGATTGATCATCGGGATGGTGCGATATTTTTCGTCATCCGCATGTCGGAGGAGACTTACGGCGATGACACGTTTATTGATCCCGACTTGCGGAGCTGCAAGCCCGACACCGCCATGATCAGGATTTTTGATATATCGAACCATATCCTCTCCGAGTCGGACATATTTTCGGAGCTCCTCTTTCGACACGGGAGCACTCACCGTCCTGAGTATATCATTTGTTTCACCGGTCTGTATAGTAAATTTCATATGACACGTAATAGAATAATGGTTTGATTTTATGAGATTTTTCGATAAAATCAATGAAAAATACTCCTAAATGCTCTTTTTATGAATTTTCTTCGCTCGCTCGTCGCTCTCGATTCTCCTCTCCGGGTATTCTACCACTACCTCCGCGGGGTGATCGCCAATCTTATCTATGATAATCCGGCTCGGGATATGATCGTCATCGGGATCACGGGAACCAAGGGAAAAACAACCGTCACGAATCTCATCGCTCGAGGTCTCGAACATGCCGGCAAGAAGGTGTTTATGTTTTCGACCGCCAATTATAGTATCAATGGGGAATGGGCAGAAAACAATCTCAAAATGACCTCACCATCACCATTCGTCCTCCAGCGTCTCCTTAAACAAGCTAAAGAGGCCTGATGTGAATATGCCGTCATAGAAACTTCAAGTCATTCGATTTTCTATAATCGGAACTACGGGATTGATTATGATGTCGCCGTGCTGACGAATATCGCCCAAGATCATCTCGATCTCCATCACACGATGGATGAATATGTCGCGACAAAAGCTCGACTCTTCAAGAACCTCGTCAATTACCGACGAAAACCGGGAGTCAAAAAAATCTCTGTCGTCAATCTCGACTCCGATTATGCCACCCGATTCCTCGGAGGGGACATTACTCCCGATGTGATGTATAGTTATGGGATGGCCACCAATGCGCAGATTCGCCCACAAAATATCCGCTATCTCCGGGAAGGGACGGAATTTGAGATCCGCATCCCATCGAATACATTCGCTCTCAAAACCAAACTTCATGGAGCATTCAATATCTCGAATATCCTTGCCGCAACGAGTGTGCTTATTTCTCAGAAGATTGACATTCCAACCATCGTCGAGGCGATTCAATCGGTCGAAGTTATCCCTGGAAGACTCGAAGAAATTCCAAATAATCGTGGATTCACTATATTTGTCGATTATGCCCATACCGAGGATTCTCTCAAAAATGTCCTCGAAACGGTTCGTGCGATGGAAGGAGTGAGAAAAGTGATTACCGTATTTTGAGCGACGGGAGATCGCGATACGACCAAGCGTCCCAAGATGGGACGGATTGCTGATACACTGAGTGACAGTATTATCCTCACTGACGATGACACCTATACCGAGAATAGCCTCAAGATTATCAAGGATGTCTCCATGGGGATCAAACGAAAAGAAGGAGAGGGATTTTGGATTATCCCCTCTCGTGAAGATGCTATCAGAACGGCGCTCGTTATGGCAGAAGCTTGAGATATAGTACTCATAGCCGGGAAATGAGCAGAAACCGCACAGATAACGAATAGATGACCAATTTCTTGGGATGACAGGGATGTGACACGAAAAATCCTCGAAGAAATCGATGGGAATAGAATAGAGGAATAATTTTATTTTTTCTCGTTGGCGATATCGGCGAATATGGCATCTATATCCTTCATAACCGCTTCAACTTCCTTGTCATCAGCTACTCCGGTAGCCGTTTTTGTGACCGGTTCTTCAACTTTCGGTTTCGGTATTACTTTCGCATCATGTGGAGTGACGGGGATTTTTTCGACATCTTTTATCGGGGTTGATCCTGATAGGGTCGGAGTGGTTACTCATGAATTTTCAATCACAGCTGGCACGGTTGAAATATCGCCCGGAGCCTCCGATGGTTTGTCGGAGAAAGAACAGGCCGAGAGGAAGAGGAGAGAAAAGATTACGAGAAAATATTTCATAAAAGAGGGAATAAAAGAATAAAATAATGATGAGAGAATACGGATTTTTTTCTATAAATCAAAAAATCTTTTGTATCTACTCGAATTTTCTTATAATATCCGCATGAAATAATTTTTAATTTTCATCCATTATGAAGAATACAAACGTCCGAACAGGTACCGGTACCAGCAAGGGTACCGGTACCAAATCCCATCATGGTTTCACACTCGTGGAACTCATAGTAGTTATCACCATTCTCGCCATTCTCGGAACTATAGCCTTCACTCAGATGAATGGATATTCCGGTTCTGCCAGAGATTCCCAGAGAGTATCCGATCTCGCCAATATCTCTCAATGACTTGATCTCACTTATATCAAACTATCATCCTATCCAACCCCCGACAATGCTATCAATATCACCTACTCTGGATGAGTCCTCTGGTACCAATGAACCGTCTGAGATACCGTCATGAATATCCTTTGAGCAAACGGAGCTAAACTTTCCAAGAAACCCACCGATCCTCTCAGTCCTACCCAAGAATATACCTATTCCAAAACAGCCAATTCAAATTATTCCTATCAACTTAAAACTGATTATGAATGAGACTCTGTCTCATTCATCCCCCTATCCTACGCAGCCTCCAACAACCCAACCATCTCCTACATCAAAGGAACCTACAACTGAGTTGTAGCCAAAACTATAACTGGTTCCATTACTTACATTATCGCGACTCCATCTATCATAACCTCTCAGACCGGTACGATCGGATCTAACTTCGAAATCACCACTCTCCCAAACAAACTCCTTGTCCACGGACAAACAAATTCTGGAGGTATCGCCTTCACTGGCAAGCTCGTATATTCCTCCGGTGCCCTCCCATCCACCGACCCAGAACGTCTCACCTTTGCGACCAGTCTTGCAAACATCTATTCTGGAACCATAGTGGCATCTAATCCAAATATCCAGCAGTTCATCACCGCCCTAAATCCACTCAACAACACCACCCTCACGACTCTTGGGTGATATGCGGTGGTGAATTGGTTGGGAGGAATCATGACAAGTGCAGTAAATAATGACGGATGATGAGGTGGTGGGTGTACCTCGTGAGCATATAGCACATCAACTACCTATACAACATGACAATGCTTCACCTATACTCTTCCATCAGGATCAGTTATCTCTATTGACGTCATTGGTCCAGGATACGGAACGGTTGCCGGAACCAAAACTCTCCACATTCCCGCCTGTGATACCGATGACATTGCTATCTGGCAGAATGGAACTACCAATGTCCAAATCTGGGCAGCCTGTAATGTCGGGGCATCAGTTGTTGTTCCATATGCGAGCTCCACAGGAGTAGTCACTGGCAATGTCACGCCTGATGCTACCGAGAAAACGAGAATCGGAAATTTCTATCAATGGGGAAATAACGGAGATATAACGAATGCGGTTTTTGTTAATTCAGGATGGCCAATCTGTTCGGAACTTCCTTCTCCAAGTACATATTCCCAAACAACAAGTTTTTATACCTATTCTGATTTTATTAACTTTGATTGGTGTACTGGAGTATCGAATGATAATCTCTGGTGAAACACAACCAATACGAGTATTGCCAGAAAATGACCATGTCCAACTGGATATCATGTTCCGACTTGAGGAACTACGAATACTTCTACAGAATGGGGAACTGCTTATACTATCGCCAATAACATGACAACTCTCGGAGACTGTAATCAGGCAACAGGTACACAACCCTATAATCGTCTTCGTTGTGCAATGATGATACCCCTATCTGGTACCCGTAGTTCCATGGACGGTTCATGGTTTTATCAGGGGGTAAATTCTTATTATTGGTCTAGTAGTCCAATAAATACACCAGCATACTTCGCACAATTTCAAGTTGATAATGGTAATATAGCAAATAGCTATAGTCGGGCGGAGGCGTATAATGTCCGCTGTATAAAAAACTAGTTACAAAAAATAATTTGCATTTCTTATCATTTATCGTACATATTCTGTAAATAAACTTACACTTATCGTACTTAAAATAATTCTCGAAACGAGAATAGTCCTTTATAAAAACCGCTTTTTACAAAAATCTTTTGACTTTCACTTTTTCTTCTCTATCCTCATCGTCAATATTTGTTTCACATCATCGCATGAAAAACCTCGTTATCGTTGAGTCTCCGGCAAAAGGGAAAACCATTGAAAAGTTTCTTGGGAAAGATTTCGTCGTCAAGGCGTCGTTTGGACATATCCGTGATCTCGCCAAGAAAGACCTCGGGATCGATATCGCCAACAAATTCGCCCCAACCTACATCGTCTCTGATGAGAAGAAGAAGACAGTGAATGAACTCAAGAAGCTCGCAAAGGAAGCAGAAAAAGTTTGGATAGCGACGGATGAGGACCGCGAATGAGAGGCAATCGGATGGCATCTATGTGAGGCACTTGGACTCGATGCGAGTTCTGTTTCGCGTATCGTCTTCCATGAGATCACCAAGACCGCCATCGATGCTGCGGTGAAAAATCCTCGTCATATCGATATGGATCTCGTCAATGCGCAACAGTCTCGTCGTATCCTTGATCGACTCGTCTGATTTAAGGTCTCACCGGTTCTCTGGCAGAAAATCCGCACGGGACTCTCGGCGGGACGAGTTCAGTCGGTTGCTGTCAAACTCATTGTCGAACGAGAACGAGAAATCCAGGCATTTAAGCCAGAAGAGAGTTGGAAACTTCGTGTCGAAGCAGAGGCGAAGAGTGTAACTTTTGGGATAGATTTCGCGAAGATCTCGGGTAAAGTGAAGAAACTCAAAAATCGCGAAGATGTCGCGAAAATCCTCTCTACACTCGGATTTGCTGTCGACAGTATCACAGAAAAAACGGATAAAAAAGGGAATAAATTTTATGAGACAACCACCTCGATTGATTTCACGCTTGTCGATGCGGAGAAAAAGAATACCACAAGAACACCCGGAGCACCGTTCACGACCTCTACTCTCCAACAAGAGGCATCCCGTAAACTCGGGATGGGTGTCGCACAGACGATGAGTGTCGCACAGAACCTCTACCAGAATGGGTTTATCACCTATATGCGTACCGATTCCGTCAATCTCTCTTCTCTCGCCATGGATGCCTGCAAGGCCTACATCGATACGACTTTCGGGAAAGAATACTCTATCGCAGGGGGGCGAAAATACAAGACCAAACAGGCTAATGCACAAGAGGCGCATGAGGCAATCCGCCCTGCCTATATCGATAAAACTCCCGAGAATATCGGACTTGAGGGAAATGATGCTCGTCTCTATCGGCTCATCTGGGAGCGTACAGTAGCATCGCAGATGAAAGAAGCGGAGATTGAAACAACCACCTTCACTTTTTCTCCAGTGATCGCGAGCGATCAAGAGTGGATATCAAAAGGAGAAGTGATTAAATTCCCAGGGTTTATGAAGCTCTACGTAGAGGGAACGGATGAGGAAATGGAGGAAGGTGCCGGTCCTGCAACTCTCCCCGATATAAAGACTGGAGATATGGCTCAGGCGAAAAAGCTCCTTGCTTCACAAACCTTCTCCAGACCACCTTCTCGATATACGGAAGCAATGCTCGTCAAAAAGCTCGAATCTGAAGGAATTGGTCGTCCATCAACGTATGCGCCAACCATCGGAACCATCGTAGATCGAGGATATGTTGAGAAGATTGATAAGAAGCTTGCTCCTACTGATATTGCCTTTACTGTGAATGACTTCCTCGAGACACGGTTTCCAGAACTTATGGATTATAAATTCACCGCCAAGGTTGAGGAAGAATTCGATATCATCGCTACTGGGAAGCTCGAGTGGACAGATATGCTTGATACATTTTATAAAAAATTTAGCACTTACCTTATCGCCGCTATGGAAGAAAAATGAAAAGTTCAGGAAAAAGTCGGGAAGGCTTGTCCAAAATGCGAAAGTGATCTCGTATATAAGTTCTCGAAGAATGGTCGATTTATCGGATGTTCCAATTATCCGACCTGTGACTATCTTGAAAATATTACCAATCCAGAACAAGAAAGTAAGCTTGATGAACTTCGTGCCGAACATGAAGGGAAACCGTGTCCTGCCGGAGGAACTATCGTCGTCAAAACGGGTCGTTTCGGACCATTCCTCGCGAGCTCTCTCTATCCGGAGGTGAAGTGGATTGGGAAGATACAGGACAAAAAAACCGTCGAACTCGAAGAAAAATACGGAGGAGGAACGTGTGATAAATGTGGAGAGGGGATTATGCACGTCAAGGGTTCCCGTCGCGGACCATTCCTCGCCTGCTCGGCATACCCAGAGTGCAAAAATGCCAAGAATCTTCCGAAAGAAGATGAGTTATAGCTTATAAAGATACTCTGTAATTTTTCCGCTCACTGCGGAACTTAAACCATACCGCATTCGCGGTATTGGGATACGAACAAGTCCTCGTGAGCTTCAAAAATACATAGCATCTTCCTTTATATTATAATTTTCTTTTTTATGTTCAAATTTATAGAATTTCTCCAAAAGCGTCCATCGGATCGGACTATTTTGAATGCACGAATGATTTTCGGTGTTGTTATCGCCCTCTTGCTCGGACTCAATTTTTCTGATATCACTCTCAATCTCCCAGAAAGCTTGAAGATGTATGGACTTCAGATACAATATGGGCTGTTTATTTTCGCTGTGGTGCCCTTTTTTATGGGGGCGACGGGGATTTGCCTCGCCAAGCGTAAATACGTGCGAATCATACAGATTATTTTCGGTATCGTCCTCCTCGTTGTCGGAAATGCACTCATCGATATGAAAAATGCTCCTACACCAGAGAGTCAATCTGTACAAACTCAAAATACTGGAGCGCTCGATTACAAAACCGTTGCAGAAACAACCACCCCTCACAAATCCCTCAATGTGGGGTTCTGGATCGCTCTGCTCGGAATATTTCCACTCGGAGCGGGGATTACCGGTAAATGCATCACTTCAAAATGTATAAAATATAAGGAAATTATCAAAAAGATTCGAGTATAAAACACAAAAAAACAACCTGCATCGGCAGGTTGTTTTTTTGTGTTTGGTTTCGACTGGATTATTCTTCGATAACCTTGAGATTTACCCGAGCATCGGATTTGGATCCATAGACTCGGAGAACTGTTCTGATGGCATTAATAGTTTTTCCATCTTTTCCAATGATGGTTCCCATGTCATTTTTGTGTACTTTGAGGGAGAGGAGTGTTCCGAGGTCATCTTCTCTTTGTTCAATAGAAACATCACCTTCGTTTGTTACAAGAGAATTGATAATGAATGCAAGAAAATCTTTAGGTGACATAGGGAGAAAGGTTAAAAATAGAAAGTTTATTTTTTAGATCGTTCAAGAATTTTTACGAGTGTTGGAGAATATTGTGCTCCATTTTTAACGAATCATGCCGCATCTGCCTCATCGAATTTAAGTTCTTTGGTGGTAGCATTGTAGTAACCAAGAATTTTGATATATCCATGTTTCGCAGATTGACTATGTTCTGTGAGAACAATATGAAAAAAAGGAACATGTTTTCTTCCAGAGCGAGATAATCGAATTTTCAACATAGAGTAAGTAGTAATGAATATATTTTTAAAGTATTTAATTGGTGCCCCGGACGGGAATCGAACCCGTACTCCCGGAAGGAACAGGATTTTAAGTCCTGCGTGTCTACCAATTCCACCACCAGGGCAAATGGTAAGTCGACCTATAAAACTCCTTTCTTTTTAAGAGTCTTGATCGCTACGGCTGAAAGTCGTACACGAAAAACCATCCCTGTTGCAGGATCTGTTATATTTCTCCAAAAAAGATTTGGATAAAATTTTCGTTTCGTTCTGCGTACAGAGTGAGAAACATTATTTCCGACGGCAGTTTTTTTACCGGTGAGTTGACAAACGCGAGACATAAGAAGAGAAAATCGATTACAAAGCTAAAAAATTAGGTGGTCTTAATTTCAACCCCAACCCCAGATGGGATATTGACTGCCTGGAGGAGTTCGAGTGTTTTTGGAGTCGGTTCAACGATATCGATAAGACGTTTGTGACGACGAATCTCGAACTGTTCACGAGCATCTTTATTGACAAAAGTTGATCGGTTGACAGTTATTTTTTCAATCTTCGTTGGAAGAGGAATAGGTCAGATAACGATAACCCCTGAATCCTTTGCTGTTGTGACAATTTTTTTCACTGCCTCGTCAATAAGTTTGTGTTCAAAAGCTCGTACAATAATACGGATATTTCCTGTTTTCTTAGAAGACATAGAGAGAAATTACAAGTTAACTGATTAAGAAGAAAATTATATTCTTATTACTTACATCCTAAGAACTCAGGATGTAAGTGTATAAAAGTACAATTAAGCCATAACTTTGGCAACGACTCCAGAACCAACGGTTCGTCCTCCTTCACGGATAGCGAATCGGAGACCTTGATCCATCGCAATCGGAGCACCGAGCTCGATAGTCATTTGGATATTATCACCAGGCATAACCATCTCTACTCCAGCAGGGAGTTCGATAGAACCGGTAACATCAGTCGTTCGGAAATAGAATTGTGGTTTGTATCCCTTGAAGAATGGAGTATGTCGTCCACCCTCGTCTTTTGTAAGGACGTATACCTCAGCTTGGAATTTTGTATGTGGTTTGATAGATCCTGGTTTAGCAAGAACTTGTCCTCGTTCAACATCTTCTCGTTCGATACCTCTCAGAAGAAGTCCAGCGTTATCACCAGCCTGTCCTTGTTCGAGTTGTTTGTGGAACATTTCAACTCCGGTAACCGTTGTTTTCTTTGTGTCATGGAGACCAACAACCTCGATTTCATCACCGATTTTGATAATACCCTGTTCGATTTTCCCGGTTACAACCGTTCCACGTCCCTTGATAGAGAATACATCCTCTACTGGCATAATGAAAGGTTTGTCGAGTGCACGTTCTGGATTCGGAACGTATGCTTCGATAGCATCGAAGAGTTCGATGATAGTTTTTGCTCCGTATGCTTTGTCGAAATCAGTTGGATTTTCGAGAGCTACGAGTCCGGAACCACGGATAACTGGGAGGGTATCTCCTGGGAATTCGTACTTGGAAAGAAGTTCTCGGATTTCCATTTCTACAAGGTCGAGCATTTCTTCATCATCAACCATATCACACTTATTCATGTAAACGACGATGTAAGGAACACCTACCTGACGAGCAAGGAGAATGTGCTCACGAGTCTGAGCCATAGGTCCATCAGTTGCGGCAACAATGAGGATGGCAGCATCCATCTGAGCAGCACCCGTAATCATGTTTTTAACATAATCGGCATGTCCTGGACAGTCAACGTGTGCATAATGACGATTCGCTGTTGAATATTCAATATGAGCGGTATTAATAGTAATACCTCGAGCTTTTTCCTCTGGAGCAGAGTCAATTTTAGCAAATTCTGTTACGTCTCATCCGTATTTTTTTCAGAGGACGATAGAGATTGCTGCGGTCGTAGTGGTTTTACCGTGATCTACGTGACCGATAGTACCAATGTTCAAATGTGGCTTGGAACGATCAAAAGTTGCCATAATATAAAATTAATTAGAATAAATAAAAGCTTATAAATAATATGGAAAAAATAAAAAAAGCAAATCAATCGCAAAAAAACTTCTCTTCAGCGATTATTTTTTGAGTTTTCGCATCTTTTTTGTAATTCGGTCTACTGCTCGTTTGAGCTTCTTGTGTGCGTGGGTTGTAAGACGTGCCATATTAGATTTTGTTAATGTTTACAGAATATTTTCTGAGCTTAAGGAGAACTCGTTCGAGAGCGTTTTCAAGCCATCTTGTCTGTCCCTCAAAAGAGACGCGTTCCTGGAGTTGCTTGTAGTGCCGTATAGCATTTACTACTTTGTTTCCGGATTTAGCTCCTTTTACGTTTACTGAATAATTCAGCTGTCGCGGTCATTTATTACTCACTCACATAATGAAGAAAAATTACTAATTATTAAAAATACACCAACCATTTTTTATTTGTTATATGGTGGAGCCTAAGAGAGTCGAACTCTTGACCCCCTGCGTGCAAGGCAGGTGCTCTAAACCAACTGAGCTAAGGCCCCAAATAATGAAAAAAATGGCGGAGCTGACGAGGCTCGAACTCGCGACCTTCCGCGTGACAGGCGGACGCTCTAACCAACTGAGCTACAGCTCCAATAATTTATTGGATATATTTGTTTTTGTACAATAAGCGGGGCAGAGTATATGAGGTTTTGAAAAATTTGCAAATTTTTTTTACTTTTTCAAAAAAATCATTTTTAGTGACACCCACTACAACTCCCACATCCACTACTTCCACACTCCGAACCCTCCTCATCACCTCCGATAATCGACACGAGGAGTGAACTAATTTCTTGTTCATCAGGTATCATTCATTGGAAAATGACATCACGAAAATCAATACTTGCTTCTTCGATACAAAAGGCTGGATTTTCAGTAATCCCGAGTTCCATTTTATATGCCTCATCATCGGCTTGTTCCACCTTGATAACAGAGTCAAGTCCGAGATTGTTAAGTACTTTTGTTGTAAGGCTAAAAAGATCTCATCTCTCAGGATTCGTTCCGATAATTTTTATCTGCATAATAGATATAAGAAAAGAAAAAAGTAAGATTTTTTATTCTGATTCTTTCTCTCCTTTTTTCTCATCCTGGGTAGTTGGAATTTCACCTGGAGCTACCACTTCTTCTACCACTTCTTCTGTTGTTCATTTTGGAAGATGTGCGGAAACGACTGATCCATCAAGTGGAGAGAGTATTTCAAATTTCTTTGTATCAATTGCAATGTCCTGGATATGAATGACATCACCAACATTTGCAAGAGCAGCTATATCAACCTCAAATGAATCAACAAGATCCTTCGGAAAACACTTTACATCAACACTATGGAGGTTTTGTTCAACCATAGCACCTTGCTTCTGGGCTTCTGATTCGCCGAAGAGTACCACAGGAATCTGAACATGAATCTTTTCTGTTGCAGAAATAACAAAGAAATCAACATGGAGGAAATCTCCACTCACAGGATATTTTTGTACATTATGTACAAGAACATTGTGTTTCTTGCCATCGATAGTAAGCTCGACAATATGAGTATGACCACTCTTGCGGAACAATTTTAAAAATTCTGAGTAATCAACGCTAATCGCCTGAGATGCGAACTTGTGTCCGTAGGCAATAGCTGGGATTTTTTTATTCGCTCGGACATTTGAGAGTTTCTCATTGATATCACGTAATTCTGATGCGAGAGTAAGTTTTTCCATATAATAAAAGCTGTTAAATTTCTATAAAACGGGGGGATTATATAAAAAAGAAAGAGAAAATCAAATTTTTTAATTGAATTTATATAAAAAACCGGTATAGTGCAGCAAAAATATTTACCATAAACCACTCCTATACCAATATTATGAACCTATCGAAACTTTTCTGATCGAAGTGTCGAGCCAAGATACTTGAAAAATTTGTCATCGAACACTCGGTTTCTGGGGACACTATCGGGTTTTTTATTCGGGAACTTTGTCGAGATATCGACGAGCAAATCAATTCGGTCCGACGAGAGCTCATGAATCTCGAAGATCTCGGGATACTGAGATCCAAAGAAGAGAACAAAAAGAAGTTCTATTCTCTCAATCGAAGTTCTCCTATATATAACGAACTTTCTGATATTTTCATCAAAACTTACAATCCGATAGAACCACTGAAAGCCTTCTTTAAGGGCAAAAAAAATATCAGCCTCATAACGATAGCCGATAGCATCCGGAATCTCTCGGAAGTGAAGTCAAATAATATCGTCGATATCTTCATCATCGGAGACCTCGATAAAATCGAATTTAATAATTTCCTCGAGAAAACCTTCTTTAAGCGACGGGTCAAATACGCCGTCATGTCCGAAGATGATTTCATTAAGCGACTCGAGTACGACGACAAACTCGTCCTCTCCATCCTCTGACAGAAAAACATCTCCTTCCTCAAGGACCGCCTCGACATACAGGATCTCATCAAACAAAAAATCCACCAGCGATAAGCTTGGTGGATTTTTTAGAATTATTTTTTAAAGTGTTTGGAGAAATATTCTTTTGCTTCTTTGAGAGATTTGAGGACGGTGGTATCGGAGCTGACTCCGAGTTCTTTCGGGGCGACTTTGAGAGTGAAATACCCTTTGTATCCGCCATCATGGAGTTTGATGAGGAGGCTTTCGAGAGGCATATCTCATTTGCCGGGGAGAAGTTCCTCTTTGTTTCCGGTTTTATCGGAGAGATAGACATTGTGGATACTGTTCCCGAGAATACTGAATGTCTTGATAAGATCAACCCCACTCTCAGGATCGACATTGGAGATATGGAGGGCAGTCTGACCAGTGATCTTTTTGATGGACTGGAGGGTCGCATCTTTGTATTCTGGAATGAAAAAAAGAAAAGTTTTCGGTTCGACATTAATGATCGTGATATCGATATTTTTGTGACGTTGTTTGACTTTTGGGAGATGGCTACTGAACCATTCACCATCTTTATCCAGTCGGTGTGGTGGATAGAAATTCACAATCTTGGCATCAAGGATTTTTGCCATTTCCATAATCGTATCAACTACCTTTTGGCCCATTTTCCGCTCATAAGCAGTAATACTTACAACGGGAACCTTGAACTCTTTGGAGAGAGATGCTATATATTCCGCATTTTCGGTATCGAAATCCAGAGGATTGAGATCCAGATTGATACCATCGTACCCAGATTCTTTCGCAAACGAAAAAATCTTATGGAGTCCGTATCCGCGGAAAGATGCTGTAGAAAGGAGAAGCATAAAGATAAGTTATAGAAACTAAATATATCTATCTCATTGTAACAGAAAAAGTGAAGAAAAGCAAAAATTAGAGAATTTTTTTGCCACCCATGTAACTCTGGAGGACTTTTGGGATGCGGATGGTCATGTCTTCATTTTGGTAGTTTTCCATGATGGCGACGAGGGCGCGACCGCAGGCAAAGGCGGTGGCGTCGTTGGTGTGAATGAGCTCGACATCACCACTTGTGCGTCTCACACGCGTCTGGAGGCGACGGGACTGGTAGTCGGTCATGTAGTCGGCGGTGTGTGTTTCGCGGTATTTGCCCTGTCCTGGGAGCCATGCCTCGATGTCGGAGCCTTTGGCGTTTGGTTTCCCGATATCAAAGGTACATTTCTGGAGTTTCTGGTAGGGGATCTCGAGTTGTTGCATCATGTATTCTTGTATCGCTGAGAAAAGAAGGTGCTCGTCGTGAGAGGTCTCGGCAGTTGAGAAGCTCTCCATTTCGAGTTTATCGAATTGGTGCATGCGGATAATCCCTTCCATATCTTTCCCATATGTTCCAGCTTCTCCACGGAAACTCGTCGCATATCCGAGATACCGAACAGGCATGTCCTTTTCTTCGAAAATCTCACCTGCATGCATAGATCCGAGGACGTGTTCAGCGGATCATTGAAGCCAGAGATCTTCTCATTCGATTTTGTAACGCTCTTCGCGAGGTTCGAGTCGATCCATAGCATCGTATGGGGCTGTTTTGATCATGTAGGGTGGTAGAACGGGAGTGAATGGTTTATTGGATACTTTGAGTCCATGTTCGGCGATAATAGAGTCGAGAACCTTGGAATCACCGAGTGTGTCCATAACCCAGTTAATAAGGGCGAACTGGAGTCGAACAAGGTCTCACTTGAGGTATGCGAAACGGGCCCCGGCGATGTTGGCTGCCCGTTCTTTGTCGATCCATCCGCGCGCATTGGCAATATCCGCGTGATTGCGAGCCACAAAAGAAAAATTTGGAAGCGTTCCCCATTGTTTCACGACGACATTCTCATCTTCAGTGAGTCCTACTGGCGTGTCGGCAGTTGGAATATTTGGGATTTTTTTATAGAGAGTGAGGAATTCCGTCTCGATCGTTTCAAATTCTGTCTCAAGTACCTGGAGAGTATCCTTGAGAGTTTTCGATTTTTCGATCATCTCAGGTGCCGGCTTGCCCTTACCCATAGCATCAGAGAGCTTATTGCGCTCTGCACGGATATCGTCAATCTGCTGTTTGAGAGCGGTTTTCTGACTGTCGAGTGCGATAACACGATCAAGATCGAGCTTGATGACCTTGTCATGGAGTGCTTTGCGGACGAGTTCCGGATTGGTTCGGAGGATTTTGATATCGATCATAAGGGGTGGTTATTTAATGATTAAAAATTATCTTCCATATCAAGAGAAATACCGAGGGCATTTTTAAGTTCTTCATGATATTTTACTTCCAAGACTCCGACCCTCTTTGTTATATATTCTTTATCAATCGTTATGATTTGACTTCAGAGAAATCGAGAGTCTTCATCGAGTCCATTTTCACGACTTTTTTTGATGATGAATTCCGAGGGGAATGGTTTTTTTAAAACAGAAGTGAGAGGAATGATTATGGTAGTTGGCGCGGCTGCATTAAAAAGATTGTTTTGTACAATAACACAAGGCCTTATTCAAGCCTGTGTATGTCATTTTTTCGGATTGAGATTCGCAAAAATAATGTCATATTTTTTATACATACTATATTTTAAGAGAATTAAATTGTATATCAGCAAAATCACTATTTATTTGCTTATATTCAGAATATCGCTCTTGAAGTCATTTCTGTATCTCAGTTTTCAGTTTGTTTTTGATATAAAAATCAAGTGCATTACTCACAAGCTTACTCCTCGGCAGTCTTTCTTTTTTGGAAAAATTATCGAGCAAATTCAAATCACTAAATGAAAGCGAAATAGAAATATTTTTTGTTTTATTTTGAGTGATTGTTTGCATGGGTGTTAATTTTAATATTAGAATTTCTATTAGAGATTATATTATTTTTTATAAAAATCAAATTTTTTTATAAAAATTTTTTCTCACCTACCCTCCTACCTCGCATTCGCATACTTAAACGGCGCCTCCGCAAAGGCCGCGTAGATATAGGTTGCCGGAGAAGCGGCATTCATATAGGTTGCTGAATTTCGGATTTTGAAACCATTAGCAGTGATATCAATCGGATAACCACCACCAATTGTCTCAATCGCGCTGAGACTAGGGTATAAATTAGTATCGGAAGGATTGTTCGTAGCACGAGCCGTATCTTGAACAATCCAATCACCAGTTGAATCACTTCGTTTTATCATCACATATCTCGGTCTAAATCCCGTATACACAAACGGCCCATCAGAACTTCCGTTCCCCGTGTAACTTCAAAATTTGGAGAATCCTGGAACTTCTGACCAGAGGTAGGCGATATGTTTTTTATCAGGGTCAGACTGAGATGCTCATACTGTAAAATTTGTTGATGATGGAAAAGTGTAGTTCCACCAATCAGCTGAAACAAAAGAATCAGCCGTATTTAATTTTAATGCTTTATTATTTCATAATTCGTAAAAATATACTGCCCAGTTAGTTATACTATCTCTATTTTTTACAATCATCATAGATGGAGCTTTTCATAAAGAATGGTTAATATTTTGATTAGATCCATTACCAGTATAACTCACGATATCAAAACCAGGACCCGTTAGTCCATTTCATTTTTTCCAGTTCCATGCGACATACGTATTCGCAGAGTTCACAGAACCGTTGGTTCAGAGAGTAAATCAGTTTGAATTAAATGATGTCAATCAATAGATTCACTGATCACTTTCTGCATTCAAGGTAGGACTCTCCAATTGTTTTCAAGCAGTACGTACTGAGTCAAAGAAAACATTATCTATAGCGGCCGTCCTATTTTTGATCCACACAAAATCCGGCTGAAATCCAAGACCCGTAACTGTGCGGTTCAGAGTACTATTCCCCGTATACATCAACACATCAAAATACTGCTTCGGATTCTTGATAGTTGGATCTGGAAGATTGGCAGTGGAGAGGGCTTTGAAGCCGGATGGTGGTTGATATTTGAAATATCCACCGGCACTTGGAAAGTTTGTAAGTCCGGATTGTCATCATTGTCAGAAGTTGGCAATCAATGTTGTTCATATATATGTAGAAATGGCAGGAAATATAGGATTTCCGTTCGTAAATCAACTAAATGCGACTCATTGACTTACTCAATTCCTATAAAAAATTATTTGACTAGGAATAGTCTCTAAATCTAATGCCACTCAAATAACATCTCAATTAACCCAACCTGATCAATAGGTTGTATATATAGTACTGGCAGTGGCTTGTTTATATCAGTTAGAGTAATAAGAATATCCTAATGGATCCTGTCCTAATCAGCCCCCTGATCATAATCTTGCATCAGAACGTCATACGAAAATCCCTGCATAACCATAACTTCATGCTACATATGTTTGTTCCCAATACCATTTTCCAGATAGTACTCATATAGTACTAGGTGCTTCGTGCCAATCTGTAGTTCCTACTCATTTTAGGTTTCACTTTCAAAGAGTAAGGGCTTCAGATCATAACGGATTCAACGTCGCAAAATTATTTAAAGGTGTGTCGATGACTTGATTATATACTGGATCAGTGATTCAGTTTGTATTCCAATAATTTCCATTTCCAGAACTATCTTTCCCGAGTCCCACATTGCTTCCAGCAGTCAATGCACCACTTGAGAAATCTAAATGGAATCCATTGGTTCCGTAGGTTCCGGTATATGCCTTCGGAAGCCACTGATTAGTGGTTGTGTCCGTGTATCAGAAAGATGTCGGATCGAGGGCGCCGGAGTCAACGAAGTTGACGTCAGCGAGGTAACCGTCAAAATACTCAGTTCCATTATATTGATAACGACCAATACTATGTATTTGTGCCTTATTCCACTCACTTTGCTCGTTCAACGCGGCATGGGTTTCTGATGACCAGGAATTAATTTCTTGTCCATTTACATATAAACGAAAACGATTTCCATCAGTTCCATTTGTTGTGTTCCATACGAAAACAAGATGTTGCCACGCTGAGGGGTCACGAAACACTTGTGTTGTTTCATATTCGATCGTTCCAGCTCGAATCCGTAATTTATTATCGACTGCTTTGTATTCAGCATAAGTGACGCCTGATGTACCAGCAGACCAAAGCATTTCATTTACTCCTACGCGACTTTGTTTGTACCAAAGACTCATTGTCCAGGTAGTAAGCGACCCCGCTACACTCGGAGTCCGACTCAAATATTGAGCACTCGCGCTATCAAACATGAGTGAATTACTCAAACTGTAGGATGGAGGTGCAGGTGGAGGTGGTGCACTGGCGGATCAGCCGAGGTAGTTGGTGATGATACTGGCTCAGAGGGAAGTTATGTTGGTGGGTCCTGTGGTGGTGAGGACATTTGAGATATTGGAGTTCTGTGAGATGACAGAACCGGAGTAGGCAGTCTGGAGATTGGTAGTAAGGAGAGTAATCTGTCCTGTGGTGTCATTGATTGGGAGTGATCAGGAAGAATAGATGAGAGTCGGAGTATAGGCTATTCAACCGGAGTTGGTTTGTCAGGAGTAGAGGAGTTTACCAGAAAGTGTGGTGACATCGATGCTGGAACCGGTAGTACCTGTAGAGGTTGTGAGAGATGGAGTAGCTATGACATAGATGACAGAACCAGTGACCGTTTTGGCCACCATACCATTGTAGTTTCCTTTGATGTAGGTGATAGTTGGATTACCGGAGGCAGCTTGTGCTTGGGTGATGAAAGAGCTCGTTACCCCCTCCGACTCCCCCTGAAACAAGGGGAGAGAAAAAAAGTGTGCGAGTTCCTCCCCTATTTTAGGGGAGGTTAGGTGGGATAAGTATGCTATACGATCTCATTCCCAGTTGGAGGAGAGTTCGTAGGTATTGCCGTAGGCAGACTTGGAGTAGGTGTATTCTCGAGTAGTCGTGAGAGGATCAGTGGGTTTCTTGGAAAGTTTGGATCCGTTGGATGAGAGGATGTTGATGAGGGTATCTCAGACAGTTCACTGATACCAGAGTGATCATCCTGAGTAAGTGACGGTAAAAGAATTATCGGGATTAGGATAACTTCCTGTTTTGATGTAATAGGTATCGAGGGCTTGGGAGAGATTGGCAAGATCAGAGGCTCGAGAAGAATCACGAGCAGAAGATTGGAATCCATTGAATGCTGTGAAGGCTATGGTTCAGAGGATAGCTATGATTGTGATGGTGACAATGAGTTCGACGAGGGTGAATCATTTGAGGTTTTTGGTGTGGGGCATACATTGGAAATTAAAAAAACGGGCGTGGATATTCTATAGTATTAAATCGAAAATGCAAGAGAAATTATTCCCCCCGTTTCCCTGATCGACTGAGGCGTATGCCTGATTGGATGGACTCTTTGGTCTCCACTTTGGTCTCAGAGAGAACCTCTGAGGCATGGCGGATTTTGGTGACGAAATGATCGAAATCTTTGAGGAGATCGATGAGGATGTAGAAAATCGGTACTCCAATCAAGAGTCCGACGAATCCGAAGAGATTCTCGGAGACAAGGAGGATAAGGAATGTGAGGAAAACGGGGAGCTCCATATACGAGGAAACGATTCGCGGATTGAGATAGTACGCCTCAATGGTGTGAATAAATACAAGCATGGTGACAATCGAGAGGATGACGTTTCATCCACCATAATTATACCCGATGATGAGAATGGGAATGGCAGAGAGGAATGTCCCAAGAATCGGCACGAATCCGAAGATGAAGACGATAACCCCGAGTGTGATGATATAAGGGAATGTCTCACCACCATGAAAAAAGCTGATGGCAATGAGAGAGGCGACCGTGAGGAGGGCATTGGCGAGAGCGATGAATGCCTGTGCCTTGAAGATGAGTCCGAAACCCTGCGCAATTTTACCGAAAATAACACTGTATTCTTCATAGATAAAAGAAAAATTCCCTTTCTTTATCGACTCGAGATAGGTGGTGATTTTGGTCCGATCGATGAGGAAGACATAACTCAGGATCATGGCGATCAAGAATTTGGTGAGGAAAATCCCAATATTTTTGATATTTTCGAAGGTTCCACGGACGATATTTTCGACGGAAGTCGGATTGAAAATACTACTGAGTGTCTTGTTGATCCCGAGATCGATATTGACCGTATCTTCGAAATTGGCGATCGCATTTTGCACCTGATCGGCGATCGCCGGTGCATCATGGATGAGTCATTTTCCCTCTTCGAGAAGATGGGGGATGAGTGTATAAAACAACGACACTACGATGACGATGAAACTCACATACACGATGGTAATGATGACCGGAAGCGAAGAAAATGTTCGGAGGAATTTCTTGGAGAATCGGTGTTTGAGATGAGTAGAGAGTTGTCCGAGCTTCTCGTGAATCGTTTTGCTCACATCGAGGAAGAGGTACGAAAAGAGGAAGGTGATGAGGAATATCGCCAAAAAGGACTCAAGGAGGTAGATAAGCAGGGCGAGAAGGAGTATCGCGAAAAGCTTCTGGAAAAAATAGCGGTTAAAAACGAGCTTGAAGATAAATGGGAGACGCATAAATGAGTTAGGAGTTAGAAATTATAAGTTACGAGTTAAGATATAGTGGTTTTTTGTGATTTCATATATCGAATCACACTCGTCTCCAAGAGGAGAAAAGTATCCGGAACATATTTGAGCTTACCATACGCTTCTTCGAGTACCTCGAAGAGTTCATTGTATTGCGAAAACTCAGGTTTTGAGAGATGCTCGAGCATCCGATCTCGGAGGAATGGGAGAATCTGTTCGAGAAAGAGTCGCACATCGACTCCTTTTTCTTTGAGGATGACGAGATTGGAGAGGGTTTTCTGTATGTTATTCTCGATAATCCCGGCAGTGAAACTCACGAGAAAATCCTCACCGATGAGCTCGAGATTTTCTTCGATGTACCGCTTCTTGAGGATGCCTCCGACGGCATACTGTTCAAACAAACTGATCGCATCACGCATCCCTCCCCGAGCGAGGCGGGCGATGAGCTCGAGTGCGGATTCCTCCGCGTCGATTTGCTCAGACTTGGCGATGAATCTGAGACGATCGATGATATCTCAGGTCCCGATACGTTTGAAGTCATAGCGCTGAGTCCGGGAGATAATTGTATCCGGGATCTTGTGGATCTCGGTCGTCGCGAGGATGAATTTGACGTGAGCTGGTGGCTCTTCGAGGGTCTTGAGGAGAGCATTAAATGCTCCCTTGGAGAGCATGTGGACCTCGTCGATGATATAGACTTTGTACTTGGCCTGCGTCGGTTGGAATTGGGCTCGTTCGATGATATCGCGGATATTATCAACTCACGTATTGGACGCCGCATCAATCTCGATGATATCAAGCAATTTCCCCTCATCAAAGGCACGACAGTTGTCACACACCCCACATGGATTCCCATCCTCGGTCAGAGTGAGACAATTCACTCACTTGGCAAGGATTCGCGCCACACTCGTTTTCCCTGTCCCCCGTGATCCATGGAACAAATACGCCCCAACGGTGCGATCAAGCTTGAGGGCATTCTGCAACACCTCCCGGACAAAGACCTGTCCGAGCAGCGAATGAAAATCTCGAGGGCGGTATTTCTGGTGAAAAGACATGAAAAAACGAAAAAATTAGGATTGGGGGTAAGTATATGGAAGATGAACAAAAAAACAAATTTTACTTCCCATCCACCACTTTCACCACCTTATTCACCGCAATTTTACCACTCCTTTAACTACTATTTAATGAGCCATGAGCCTTTTTTTTAAAAAAATTTACAAGTTTTTTTAAAAATCTTTTGACTTTTTATCAATTTTTCTATATTATGAGTATATAGATGGCAGTAGTGTTGTCTACTATCAATTGACAGAGTCCTACTTTTTTGTAGGACTCTTTGTCTTTTTTGAAATTTTTAAGAATTCGGAACGGAAATCAATAATATCAAAATAGTGAGATGACGCTGGTGGTATTTCTTTTGCAACATTTCATTTCTTTGAAAATACAATCACAATTTTACCCTTTCCTCTGAGAAACTTGATGAGATATTCAAAATCACAATCCCCAGAGAAAATAATGTATATATCAAAACTATCTTGCATATCTGTCATATCTACTGCCATTTCGACATCAAAATTCGCTTTTCTATGAGGATTTTCATCTGTATGATCCAGATAAATTTTGAGAGGTTTTGTTTTGATTTTAAAACCAAGTTTTCCTTTGAGGAAAGAAAAAAATTTATCTTGCGTTTCCATTTCAAATCGAGGGGCATAATATCCTATATATTTAATCGGAAATATATTTTCAAAAAATAGTTTCATCTTCTGGTAGTCAATTTTCCAAGACAACTCAGCTGCTGATATTCATCTGAGCTCGTCAGGAATTTCTTTATCATTTACGAACATGCTTCGAACAGATGATTCAAGATTCGATGCATCAATAAAGATGACCGTACGTCATTTTTTTATGGTTTGGAGCTTCTCAATAAATTGGTTCATAGAGATTTATATTATAACTATATCTTTATAATACCAATAAATCTAACCTGGACAAAAGATTTTGAAAAAATCTTTATTCAAATAAAAAATGAGTAATTTTTACCCATCTTTTACTTCCCATCCACCACCTTCACCACCTTCCCAGCTACTCGTCCGAATACTTCTGGATGATAGAATTCGAAGGCGCGGGATGGGAGGAGTTGGTAGGACCCGGCATGGGTTGGGCGGATAATGTAGCCGAAAGTATAGACTCCGGCATCGAGTGATGAGACGGTCGCGAAGTAGCGATCATTCTGCCATTCTTGGTGATCAAAGAGGGACTCGAGTTTGTTCTGTTGATTCTCGGTCTTGAGCTCTGGATTGACGAGCTCGGACCCAGATGGGACGAATCCCTCGAAGGCGACTTGATCGCGAGCCTCTCCGGTGATGAGACAATTGGAAACATAGACGAGTTTGCCGACAGTGAAGTTCTCGATCGGTTTCAAATAGGTGACAACCTCTTTCGGATATTTGAGATCTTTGTACCCGATTTCTCATTGCATGTATCGTGCCCATTCCTCATCCTTGGCTTTTTTCACCGCTTTGTAGGCATCGTAGTCGTAGTACGCCTGTTCGACGAAGAATCCTTCGTCTCGAGATGCGACATCCCGAGCAGGGATCTGGTACTGCATCGCGATATCATAGTAGAGCGTCCCTTGTCCGGTTTTCTCGATGTGGAAATTGGAGGCATCCTGGAGTTGGTCGAGTCCAATAATCTTAGAGAAAGTGTCGAGCTTGTTTTTGGTATCGATTCATTTGTCTTCGAGCGAAATGTTGTTGAGGGAGATTTTCGCGAGCATATTGACATCCCGGAGCTCACCGGAGGTTCGCATTACATTCGCAAGTGATCGGATGACACTCGAGGTATCAGCAGTCGATCCGAAACTTCCGTCCTTTTTCTTTTCTCCGATAATCCATCGCTCCATATTGTCGATAATCTGTCCGTATTCTTTTACAGTTGCTGGTCCCATGAGGGCGAGCGTTTCGATAAATCGTGTTGTAACTTCTATCCGTGATCCTGCCCCGACACTTCCGAGGAAGGCTCCACGAGGATTGTAGACGAGTGCATTGGATGCGAGGTATTTCACCTGATCATCGAGGATTTTTTTGAGCCCATCTTTCTCCGCTTTGGTGATAGCATTGATTCTCATGAGTTTGGCGAGAACGCGAGATTGATTGACCATCGATAGGTTGTCAAACCCCCCTGTCGTTCCGACATCCCCCCTTGTCAGGGTGGAAGAAAGAAGTTTATACATCTTGTAGGCTTCATAATCCTGAGTATTGGCATCGAGGATGGATTCTATCGCGGAGAGTCGAGTTGCGAGTGGCCAGTTGCAAGATTCGGTTTTGCTTGCCACACAGTACGGTCGTTTATTTGCATAAAATTCCGTTTTGATATATTTGATGGCATTTTCTACCATAAAACTATCCGGAGTATATCCGACAGAGCGGATGTCCGAGAATGCTCCTACGAGTGAGATGGTGAGGGGGAATTCTGAAGTGAGAGAGTCCATCCAGAACCCGAATCCACCGTCCAAACGCTGGAAGTTCTTGATCTCGACGAGGTATCCACGAAGGATAGTGTCGAGACTGCGCTCTTGGTAGCCTTGGTATGGATCGATGTATTCCTTGACTGTTTTGGTCTTGAGATCGAATGGGACTTTGACACTGTCGTAGAGCTGTTTGAGGTAAATGGTCGGCATGATCGCAGACGTTTGTTGCTCCGAGCATCCGTATGGGAAAGTCTTGAGGTATTCCATACCGGAAAGGATATTTGGGAGGAGACTTGCGGCATAACTGAACGTCACAGAGCCACCATTTTTACGAATATTTCCACTGAGCTTGATTTGTTCATCCGCACTGTCCGTGGTTTTACCGCTCGTTGCGACGGTTTCTGGAGTCGTGGTTGTAATAATTGGAAGGATATTCTCAACTTCATCGAGCTCGCCGGATTCTTTCGCTACCGCTTTGAGGGTGATTTTCGCAGCAGCTGGCTCATGTGAGTTTGCCTCGATATTATTGACGGTTGCTTTGAAAGGAACGGTGTAGGATTCTCCAGATTTAATGAAGACGGTGCGTTTCGCGCCATCGATGGTGAGATTATTTGCTGCGATAGTGACGTCGAAACTTTGATTTTTTCATGTTTTATTAAATATGACTGGCGAGAAGGTGATCTCATCTCCTGATCCGAGGAATCGTGGGAGATTCTCATTAATCATCACGGTCTTGGCGGTCATAATCGTCGCGGTTGTCACTCCTACGCAATTATCACTCGGAGTCGAAACAAGTGCCTCAATCACCCAGGTGGTAAGATTATCAGGAAGTGCATCGGTGAGTACGGTGTAGTTCCCGTTCTTGTCGGTGGTGAAGTCGGCTTGCCAGTAGGCAGTGTCTTTGAATACCCCTCGCTTTTGATTACTCGATCCTCATTTTTGTCATTCTCCGGCTCCTCATTTCTCTCCGAGAGAGGTATCTTTGATCTCAAGTTTCTCGATGAGATTGACGAGAGAAGTATATGTCTCGATGCCGAGATAGCGCTTCATATCGTAGAAGAAAGCAAATGGATTCTTGAGTGGATTCCCGGCGAGGGCGAGCAGGCTCTCATCGACGAGCGAGAGACTTCCGTTCGCTCAGGCAACCGGTCGTCCGGCACTGTCCTTGACCGATACATTCAGTTTCACTTTGGCTCCGGGGAGGTAATTTTTCTTGTCGCTCGTGACGGTGACGGCGAGCTTCTTGGGATCGGTCGTGACTTTGATAACCGCGAGTGCTCGCTTGTAAACTGGGAGTTTCATGCCCGCATCCTGTCCGATGAGGAAGGCTTTGATATAGACGTTTGGAACGTAGGCATCCTTGAGCGAGACTTCGATACGCTCACTGGTGCTTGTAATATCTCGGACAAATGAGTCGAGTATACCATCGTCTTTTTCGATCGTTACGAGCATCTTCCCGCTCGAGACAGGGGATTTGAGCGTGAGTCCGACGGTCTCGCCTACTTTCGCCATCGATTTGTCAGCGATGAGATCGGTAACTGAATTATTCCCGTCATTCCAGTAGGTGTTTTTTTCTCCCGAAACAAAGAGGATTGTTGACGAGAGGAATGACTGTTTGTTGGCTCCGGTATAGATCGCGCGGATCTCATATTCTCCTTCTCCCGCTACAGTGAAAGTATGGCGGAATTCTCCTTTGCTGTCTGATGTGACTTTTTTGGTTGTTTCTTTTATCTCCTCGACACTGGATTCGTTGTAGAATGTGCCATCCACTCCTTGTTTCTTGACCTCTTTGAGCTCATGTCGATAGAGTTCGAGAGTGACATCTTTGTTATCCAATCCTTTCGCATCGTAGTCGAGGACGATCCCGTCCACTTTGACTCCGTCTTTTTTCTGTTGGTAGTAGGGAACCTTGATCCCGACGTATGCATCGGTCGTATGGAGGATCTGACTTGTCTGATTTGAAACGGTTTTCTCAGTATCCGGATCGGTTGCTTCGAGCGTGTAGGTGTAGATTTTCTCACCGACTGTGCGATCGGCATCATCAGTCTTCGGATAATCGTACGTGATAGTCGCCTCTCCCTTGTCATCGAATCGTCCGGTGGCCGTTGTGACGAGATTATCTCCGTACGCACACGATCCCCAGTAGACACAATCGAAATAATCGGATCCTTTTCCGAATTGGTAATCTGCGTAATCTTTCGCATTGAAGAAGTATGATTGAGAAAGAACAGAGTAGGTATACGGAGCACCGACGAGTCGTCCTCCGAAGTAGTATTCCGCATTGGCATTGAGCTTGACACCGTCTCCGATGCTCGCATGATCTTTATCGGCCGTGATATTGACCTTAAATGTTGGCTTCTTGTAGGCACTGACATCGAATTCTCCATTGGTGTAGACGGGAACGAGCTCGGTTCCGGCATAGAAATCGAATCGGTAGTGTCCGAGTGGCATCTTTTGGGGGAGCAAAAATTTGCCGTTAAAGTTTGAGTTTTTGTCGAGTGTGATGTTCGCTTCATAGAGAACCGTTTCGTTTTCATCAACCACCTTGAGTTTCCCAGCTTTAGTCGGAGAAATCCTGTATCCGTTATAATTATACTGTCGGAGGAGTCCCTTGAAAAAGACTGTGTCCCCCGCCTTGTAGAGTGGACGATCGGAGTACATATAGAGATAATCTTTGGTACTACTCTCCTGTCCGGAAATGTATTTGAAATCGTAGTTAGAAACGAGATCGGCCGATGTATTGAGCACTCCGAAGAATCGGTCATTATGAGCGACGAGGAGAGCAAGTTTATTCTCCTTGTCCTGGAGTTCATAGTATTTTTTGACGGCATTCCAGGTGATTTTCGGAGTGAATGGTTCGAGTTCTGGAGTTCCGTTTTTGTTGGTATATGCCTCAAAAGTGAGATTATCTGGGAGGGTTTTTCCGTCGAAGCTCGGCGCGAAAAGGATCTTGGTATTGGTGGCATTCTCGAGAGTGAGCGCGAGATTGGATCGGATGAACATATGAGCAAACTCTCTTTGGTCATCTCGATATCCGTCAGACCCTTGATTGAATTTACCAGTGGAACCACGAACGAAAATGAATGGACTCTGTGTGTTCCCGCCGAGCATATCTTGTATCACATCGATCTTATTGGGTGTGAGATTCCAGTAACGATTCTTGAGAGTGACTGTTTTGGCGACATTCCTCGTACAAGCTGGTGTGTAATTTTTATCGGAACCGACACGGAGATAGTGCATATATCCCGTCACATCCATCTCGCAGACCTCGATATTTGCCTGGTCCGTATTGATTGACATAAGATTGAGAACGAGCGGGAGAGTATCGGGGATGACCTGCGTATCTCGAGTGAGTGAAGAATAGAGGTAGGTATCTTTTGGGTCGATTTTACCCGTTTTTATGGCAAAAGACGTATCTTTATCGAGCGTGTCGCCGTAGATATTTTCTATATTCTTCGGGAGGACGATCGTATACTCCTTGAGTGGTTCGAGTCGAGTCCCGAGGATATAGGCAATTTGTCATTTTTTCTGTTCGCAACGATACGTTTTTGTATTCGTTGTGTAATCGGTTTTCTCATCGAGGGTGAGGTCGTGAATCGTGGAGGCTGGAACGGTTTTGATCTTGTCATAGTCGAGGGCATACATCTCGTTTGAGCTATTCATTTTCGTATTCACATAGATACATGTCTCGGTGTTGTTCATGAATTTCTGTCCGAGGATTTGGAACTTCGGTGCGGTCGTGTAGGTCTTGACGATATCGGCCGGAATTGCCGGATTCGCCTTTTTATTGATAATGAGAGTATATTCAGTTGCATAATCGAGATTGCTCTTTGGTTGGACGTCGATCATAGTTTTATTATCTTCTTCTCAAACAGCATTTCCCTTGTCATCATATTTCATCTGCTTCACATAGGCGAGATCGAAATCGACGACTTTACCTGCCTTGGTGCGGAGTGTGAAAAGATTCTTGTCGAGAGAGAGCTCCTCGGCGAAAGTTTCACGGAAATAAACACCTTTCGTTGGAATATATTTGTATTGGAGAGGATCGTCATAAAATTTGGTGTCAGAGAGTGCCCCCGAAGCATCATAAATCTTGCGGACAACCTCGGATAAGGTGAGGAAATCTTGACTCGGTGCAGTGACGGTAAAGTCAGCTGCAAGCGGTTCGGTTCCGTATTTTGGTTTCAATCCTTTTTTGATAGTCAGATCATACCTCGTCGCGTAGAGGAAAGTTGGGGATTTTGCCGTGATAATAAATCGGGTCTCGCTCTCGGTTTTATTGCCATCTACCTCAGGATGAATATCGGCCTCTATTTTTTTCCCAGCACTCATGAGTTCGAAATTTTTGGTGAGTTCCTCGGCAGTTACTGGGGCGGTTGTGGAAATAAGAATACCTGTTTTTGGATCGAAAGGATCACTCGAAACTTTCACTTCGAGAGCTGGTGTGATGATGGTTTCTTCGAGTGTGCCCGCGAGTGTGTAGAGGAGTCCGGGTACATTCGCAACCGTGAGATGGTATTTCGTCGCTCCTTCGAGGGGCTTGCTTGGGACGAACTCGAGAATATTGCCCGCGGTCCACGAGCATTTTCCGTCGATTTTTGGTGTGATGTTGAGTGGACATGGGAGTGTGTCGCGCTCGTCGAGATTGGTCATCGGGACGACGGGGATGTTGAAAAGGACGATGATATTTTGTCCGAGGTTGTCGAGTTTACCAGCCGGGAGGATCTTGGTCGCCTGGGCTCCCGCGATCGCTTCGATCGTGAAGACTTGATCTTCTCCGAGCGTATTGCCGTATTTGGAGCGGATATCCGCACCGATCGTGAAAGTATATGTCTCACCGATTGTGAGTTTCTTGCTGAGTACATATGAGACCGTATTTCCGTCTTTTACCTCTGGTTTTCCCTCAACAAAGGGCGCGAGCGTGACGTTTTTAGTGTTCAGAGAGGCTGGATCAATCTCAGTCGAGAAGGTGATGTCGATACTCTTAGTATCATACGGGATCTTGCGATACTCAAACGAAAAGTTCGCCCCCGAGACCATCGGTATAGCGAAACGTTGATGAAATTGCTGATACCCAAAATACCCTCAGACCGCAACAATCGCGACTCCAAGTGCGACGGTCGCGGAGAGTATTCGTTTATCTTCATGTATTTTTTCCCAGAGGGAAATGATGAAATCAGGGAATCTCATAATTTAAGAAAAGTTAAAAAATACTCTATAATCTGAATTATAGAGTATTTTTAGGATTTGCAAGAAGTTTACAAAAGAAAAAAACGGCCCCCACAGATGTGGGGGCTATTTGACGGCATGACGTGATGTCTGTCGTCTTTTGGCTCTCAAAGACTCCGAAGGGTTGGGAGAGCTCAGTGGTTTGTTGGAAAGGAGGGGGATGGTGTGGGTGGAAGCGATACATGACCGCTTGGAGACCTTTGATATCCTACAACTTGCCTACTCCTAGACGAATACATTGAAAAAATCAATAATCCATTTCTATGAAGTACTGCCTTTATATTCGTTTTCATGACAAAGTCAAATTTTTTATTTTCTAAGTAGATCGAGTACACTCACTTTCCCGTCTTTTTTGAAGAATATAAGGGAATCAACAGATCCGATTATTGGTGCTTCAAGGATATTAAATATCTCTTGAGAGCCTTTATAATAGACGTATACATTGTTTTTTGTAATAAAAACATAGACTCCATTTAGTTTCTCTATGCGGATATCCTCAATATTTGGAGTATTGAATTCTCCAAAAAATCGCTTCTCGCCATCAAAGAGAATAAATGTATTTTTTTCATTTTTCTTTCCGATAACAATGGACTCTGATCCAAATTCTCGTGCATACACAATGGTATCAAGGCTGGTATTCAGTGAAGTCATCGAGCCAGAGAGGGTGGATGAAGGATTAAGGGGTATAAGATTATTTTCCTCAAGAATATAAGGTATTTTATTTATATGAATAAGTGCCTCTGGATAATGAATTGTTCCGCTCGCATATTCATAATATTGCCAAGCAGTATTGGTTGTATCCTGATTATAGATACGTTTGTTTGAAATAACAAGATGTATATTGGCAGAGAGGATTTTTTCATCAACATCAAGTCTTTTTGTTGGGAAAATAGCTTCCGTATCCGGACAGAAAAGTTGTTCATTATACCATTTCCAATCAGAACAAACTGGTGTTTCTTCTCATTTTTTAGTAGTGAAGGGCTGGAATTTTTTAAGTAGCATGTTGTATTCAAGAATAGTTTTGTCGTCTGTAAAATATTTCCCTCAAATGAATGTATACTGTGTAGTGATGATATCCATTATTTCGTACTCTCTGTTCAAAATCCAGAAATCGGAGGTCCCTGAGATTCGTGTGAAAAACACCTCGTCCATCTGTGAAATTAGATCAAAATCAAGGCCCGTTGGCACATACATAGGCGATCGCAAGAGATTTATTGTATTGATATAAAAAGGATTTTTTGGGGTGATATTGACGGAAAAATGCGGTGAAAGATACCCATTTTTTTCAACAGCGATATCATAATGTCCGAGGTCGAATATTGTTTTCGAATTATTGTCGTACTTCTCGTTATTAATAGTAATAGTATCTGGAGATGGAAATACGTGGATATCAATAATCCCAAAAGGTTTTAAGAAGGTCTTTTTCGATTCATCGTCGAGATGAAAGAGTTGATTGTAGTTGATGTAATATCCCTGAAAAAAGAGGTAGAGAAAGCCCGCAAACAAAAAAACAATCGTCCAAAAAACACGGTTTTTATTTTTTCGAGCTTGGAGATCTTGCTTATAAGATGGAATCATAAGATGATGATTAAATAGTACAGAATGTGTGTTTTTGAATATATCTTTTCTCACTTCCTGCGGAACTCGCTTAAGTGATAATTCAAACAGTCCTCGGTGCGTTCGAAAAATATATTCAAAAACGAGATTATTTTCGTTTCATTTTCTCTGTTGCTTCAAAGACATCGATACGCTTGCCGAAAAAGAGACGGAGCTGACTTTCGATAGCAGGAAAAGAAAAAAGTGTGATTGTTAAAACAGGAATAAGTGCCCATTGAAAGATATTAAAGACATAATCTCGCTTGCGGAAATGGGTATATTTTTTCATAATAAGTACCGAAATAATACTCGGGAATATGATTGTGATAAATATCCAGGTGAAGAGAATGGAGGTTATGAGTGGGATGGTGAGGGTAATGATAGAGTCATGAAGAGAAGAGAGAATTCCTGGGACATACCCGATGAAAAAGAGCGTGAGTGAACCCCCTGCCCAGAAGAGATGATTGAACATAAGATATCCGGTTTTTCGGAATTTTTCTCCAAATGCAATTTTCTTATTTTTAGCAAACTGCGGAATAACATACTCGATATCGGTACACCCCCATGACCATCTGCGGAGTTGTTTGTACTGAGAACGAACCGTTTTCCACATATTGACCTCTTCGACCACATCCATCTTGCAGACCGCCGGGACATTGACGATACGAAATACACCATCGAATGCGAAATAACTCCGCCAATATTGGAAGCCATCCTCGACGATACTCGTGAGTGACCAGTAATGTGATTTTTTGAGACAATAGAGACTCATTCCATACACAGCAAAGTTCCTATAAAATTCCGGATTTTGCGACTCGGAAAGCTGCCAGAACGTTGTCCCCATGGCGATGAGTCGCGCAAAAAACGTCCCTTTATGCCAATTATTGGCATACACAGGGGTAAATTGATAGATGGCGTTGTGTGGGAATTCCGTTGTTAGGAAAGAATGACTGACGATGAGGAAGAAATTTTTCTCGATCTTTGTATCACAGTCTATCGTCGTTATGAAAGTATTTTTCTCATCGAGTTCGATATCCTTTGCATATGTTTTAATAGCATAGGTGATATTCGATCATTTTACCTTTCATTCTCCCGGGATATCTGCCGGATGCGGGATATTGAGTATCTTAATATCGGTATTGTGGAATTTTTCCAATATTCTTTCTCCAATATGGACGGCATTTTTTCCACGTTCTTCAGGAGCGAGGAGTACAGTGATATTTCACTTGTGCGGATAGTCGTTTTTGAGAATAGCATTAACATTATCTTCGACTACATCATAGGGTTCATTATAAAAAGGAATAATGATGATATGTTTCAGTTTTATTGCTTCCTTCTGAATAATATCGGTTTTGAGATAGTCTTTTTTATTGGTTTTGAGGAGGGTGATATATGAGGTGAGGACATAATAATAGGACTCGAAGACCTTCACAGTCCAATATGAGATATAAAATGCGATAAAAAAGATCCCAAGTTGATAATGAATTTTGAGGAGGATAATCGGTACTAGGAAAATAGTCACCAGAAGAATAATCGGGAGCTTCGAAAGGAAGCGTGATGAAAGGAGAAATTGTTTGAGTTTCATAATGCGTACAAAAAGTAGTGGTCGGGATTATAGGGAGAAATGAGAAAAGAGCAAATTTTTAGAAAACTCTTGCATCTTTGCGAAAAAATATATAATGTCCCGGTTATATAATTTTTGCACTATGATCATTGACGACATACAGCCTATATATCCCTAAACCAACAAAGCCTTTTAGCCCCCTAAGAGGCTTTTTCTATTGTTTTTAACCATATTTATTTTTATGAAAATACTGTTCGTTACTGGTGGAGTTCTCTCGGGAATCGGGAAAGGAATCGCCGCAGCCTCTATTGGAACTCTTATGGAAGCCTCCGGGTACCGTGTCTCGATGCAAAAATTTGACGGGTATCTCAATGTCGATCCGGGAACCATGTCTCCGTTTGAGCATGGAGAGGTGTTCGTGACGGATGATGGAGCCGAGACAGATCTCGATCTCGGACATTACGAGCGATTCATTGATGAATCCCTTAATCAACATTCTTCCTATAGTGCCGGTAAGCTCTACAGAGAGATGCTCGATCGTGAGCGAGACGGGGCGTATCTCGGCAAGACTGTGCAGATTATCCCGCACCTCACTGACCTGGTCAAAGAAAAAATCCGCAAAGCAGCGGAGACGTCTGGATGTGATATTATGATTGTAGAAATCGGAGGAACCGTCGGAGATATGGAAAATGAGTTCTATCTTGAAGCGGCACGTCAGATGCGTTTTGAGATGGGAGCTGCAAATGTTCAGTTTTTTCATGTCACTCTCCTCCCGTACATCGCCGCCTCCAAAGAACTCAAAACTAAACCGACTCAGGCATCGATTCGCGATCTCCGCTCTCGCGGTATTCAGGCTGATTTCATCGCACTTAGAGCCGATATGGAAATTTCTGATGAGATTCGCAAGAAGGTCTCTCTCTTCTGTGATGTCCCGGTTGATTGCATCATCCCGGCGCCAACGGTGAGTTCTATCTATCAGGTACCACTTAATTTTGCCAAAACAACACTGCCAGCTGAGCTTCAGAAACGCTTCTGATTCGAGGTCAAGACTCCGGATCTCTCCCACTGGGAGACATTCCTCCATCATCTTGAGCACGCAAAACAAGAGGTTCATATCGCCATGGTTGGGAAATATAACAATCTCGAAGATGCCTATCTTTCCGTGAGTGAGGCAGTCAAATCCGCTGCGTATTCCCATGACATGAAACCGGTTATCCACTGGATAGACGCCGAGAAAATTGAGAAAAAGTGAGTAGAGGTGGTATTGAAAGATATCGATGCGATTCTCGTCCCAGGCGGATTCGGGACCCGGTGAACCGAGGGGAAAATCCTCGCCGCCGAGTATGCACGCAAAAATAAAATCCCCTATCTCGGACTCTGTCTTGGATCACAGATTATGGCGATCGAATTCGCCCGAAATATGTGCGGATTTGCTTGTGCTAACTCCGAAGAATTCGACAACAAAACCGAACACCAAGTAGTCCACTTCATGAAAGATCAGAAGACCATCCGTGCCAAAGGAGGGACGATGCGTCTCGGAGCCTATCCATGTACGATCAAAAAAGGAACACTCGCCGAGCAGGCGTACGGGACCACCGAGATATCCGAACGACACCGACACCGATATGAATTCAATAATACCTATCGTGACGCACTCCAGGACAATGGTTTCGTCATCTCTGGGACCTCTCCCGACGGAGAACTCGTCGAGATCGTCGAACTCGCGGATCATCCCTGTATGATCGCCGCTCAGTTTCATCCCGAGTTCAAGTCCCGTCCCAATCGCCCGCATCCATTGTTTGATATCTGGATGAAAAAGACAAAAGAACGAGTGAAATCTAAAAACTAAGCCCCTTTCTTAATTTTCGCAATATAGAATCCTTCCATCTCGGCTGATGGGAGGATTCTTATGGTATTGGTAATGTCCGGATGATACGTTGTTCCATTAAAAGCTTTGAGTCCACTCATCAGAGATACTCCCTCAAGTCCCTCGATTTTTTCGAGAGAGAGATGGAGATTTTTGTTCAATATCTCACTGATCACCCCCTCGTTTTCCTCTGGTGCGAGTGTACAGGTTGAGTAGACGAGTGTGCCGCCTTTTTTGAGGAGCGGGAGAACCTTATCTAATAGGGATTTCTGGAGTACGGCTTTTTCTTCTATATTTCGAACTGACCAGAAACCATAGCTTCGTTCATCATTCGCACGGATTCGTCCTTCGGCACTGCATGGGACATCGAGGAGGATCGCATCGAAACTCCCTTGTTCGAGTTCTTCGCAGAGTTTCAGAGCATCTGTCTTGAAGGTCTCGACATTGGTTGCCGCTTGGAGGTGGAGATTGTGGAGGAGTTTGTCATGACGAATCTGGTGTTTCTCACATGCGACGATTTTCCCGGTATTGTTCATGAGCGCTGCAATCTGGGTCGTCTTGGATCCCGGAGCCGCCGTGACGTCAAATACCTGCATATTTTTTTCTAAATTGAGCAAAGTCGCTGGCAACTGACTCGCCAACCCCTGAACATAGATTTTCCCAGCGTAATAGATATCGGTCCCCTTGAGTGCGAACTCGTGTTTTTTATCGATGACGTAGGCGAGTGGCAGAAAGGGGACCTTCCGGAAAGGGATATCCTTCTTCCTGAGCATTTCTTCTATTTCCTCTCTATTCGATTTGAGGGTATTGACTCGAAACGAACAAACTCGCTCGACTTTCCAGCCATCGAGAACCTTCTGGTAATCTGAGGCTGAGAGGAAAGAATTGAGGCGAGAGAGGAGTTTTTTTGGTAAGGGTTTTGGTGTGTTGGGCATAGAATATGATGATAAAAATAGGAGTATTGTATGGTAAAAGATGAGATTGCAAGTTATTTCTCAGAAATTACATTTGACAAAAACGATTTGATGTATATAAATATCGCCGTGATCAAATGAATCACATACCAAAAAAGACAAGCCTCAAAAAAATAGGTGCGTCAAAAAAACAAGGAGAAGGATTATGATACTTTGTGAGCAGGTTAGTGATAAGAAAGGACTCCTTATCGTGCAGTCGGGAATCCTGGAGGAGTTCATAGAGTGTGTAATGGGTCTTGAGGCACTTTGTCAGATTCCTCATCCAGTCATGGTGGTGCAAAGTCCAGCAGAAAACGAAGTTTTCTTGCTTTGTCTGGATCACCCGAGTGCGACGGAACGCCCAATTTTTCCGGGTCACACCAAGCTCCTGACGTTTGGTGGGCTGGAATCGGATATTCCACTCATGCTCTTGGAAGAAGCATCTTTTGATGCAGAGCTGGTTATTTCACAGCTAACTGCCATTCGGTAGATTCTTTCAGAACAGCTTCCCGGAGCTGAAATGATGGCAGCGACTTGCCATAAAGAAGACATTGCTCGCCTCGATGCGGCAATCCATATCTTGAATCTTATACCCAAGAACGGTGCATAAGATTCGGGAGTGGACAACATTTACCCCCTGGCACGTATGTGCCAGGGGTTGTTTTCGTCTATAATTAAAGATATATACCACTAAAATATCCTCAGTCTTTTGATATATCGAATTCATTCTTTATCATCCCATGTTATTTCTATAGTTTTATATCGCCATGACAATGAGAGTGTATTATTTTGATGCCGACCAAAAACTATTTCATTATTTCCGATTCTCTCTTCGATACGATCATATATCTCCATATATCTGTCTATTGCTTCTTCCTCATATCGTTCCAATATCTCACTCTCAGAAAAAATCCCCGTATCAGTATACAGGGCGCGGAACTGATTGCGATATGCTAAAATATATCGATCCACTTCAGCAACAGCTTCATTGGAATAGATTATTTCATACATACTACATTTGATTGTTTAGACTGTAATTCTGCAAGTTCTGTTGCGAGGAGCATTTTTCATTTCTTCACCGTCTCACGGGTATGTGCCCTTGCTTCCGATGGTGTATAGAATATTAATTTCATAAGTACAAAAATTAAAGAATACATTCATTGTATTAAAAATCATTCTCCTGTCAAAATAAAAAAACCCGGCTCTTGAAGACGCCGGGTTTTGGATCGCCCAGACTAACGTGCTGGGGTTGGTGTGATTGATCACCGAGTGTTTTTTCGCTTCCGCTACTCATTTCCTCGAGATCCGACATGCACCTTAACATGCATTTTACGTGATGCGTCCATCATACAGGTGCAGTTAATGCCTACCTTCAATTAGTTAGTAGACAGATATGTGCTCGTAAGCGACCATATCATATATGTATATATATCCAGAAAAATATATTTGTCAAAAGATTTTTCGTACATTCTACACCCTCTCAAAATCCAACCGTCGTAATGTCTTATCCGCTTTGGTGACGCGGATCTGGATGGGGTCGCCGAGTCGGAGGGATTCTTTGGTTGTGAGATTTTGAACAATTCCGGCATGTTCATCGAGGTGGTGGGTTTCGCGGAAATTGCGTATGTAGATGAGTCCTTCGATACCGTTGGGAAGTTCGACGTAGATACCGTGATCAGTGATGGAGGTTACAACCCCATCGAAAATCTGTCCGATTTTGTCCTGCATATAGTCGATGATCTTGATATCGCGGATGAGATACTCGATATTTTCGGCCTTACGTTCGGTGGTGGAGGTGTGTTGAGCGACACGCGGGATGAGTCGCTCGTAGCGAGCAAGCTCTTTTAGGTTGAGTTCTTTGTGGAGATAAGCCTTGATGATGCGGTGAATCTGGAGGTCGGGGTAACGTCGGATGGGCGATGTGAAGTGGGAATAATACCGGAGCGCGAGTCCGAAATGTCCGAGTGATTCCTCGGAATAGATCGCCTTGGACATACTCGCGAGGATGTGCTTGGAGAGGATGTACGACGATGTTTCGGCTCGGTTGGAGAGATCGTCCATGATCTCTCGGATCGACCGTGGCGAGAGGGTTTCTCGGGTGAGATTGTACCCATGATAGTCGAGAACGGCGATGAGTTCGTCTATTTTTTCTTCGCTTGGTCGCTCGTGGATGCGGTAGAGGAATGGGATTTTTTTGGTTGCGAAAAATCTCGATACTTCCTCGTTCGCGAGGATCATACATTCTTCGATGACCTTGTGCGATTCACTCCGGTCTATTTTACGGATACTCGTTACTTTTCCATGTGCATTCGTGATGATTTTCACTTCTTTGAGATCGAACTCGATTTTCCCCTCGCGTGCTCGACGGATATCAAGTATTCGTTTGAGTTCGACGGCATTCCTGAGAACCTCGATAATTTCTCTTGGATAAACTCCCCTCGGTCTGCGACCACCCCCCTCGGCTGAGGGGGGCAGGGGGGAGTCAATCCAATCAATAACCTCCTGAACTTCGTCATAGGTGAATCGGTGTTTGCTCTCGATGAGTGTTTCTTCGATTCGGCGATTGACGACCTGCCCTTTGTTATCGAGTTCTATCGTGATACTGAGCGTTGCCTTGGGAGTGCCGGGATGGAGAGAACAGAGGTTGTTGGAGAGGTGTTCGGGGAGCATAGGGATCACCTCGTCGGGTGTATAGATACTCGTCCCTCTATGGAGGGCTTCTCGGTCGAGAGCAGAGCCTTCAGTGACATATTCCGCCACATCGGCGATAGAAACTGTGAGCTCGAAGTGTCCGTTCGGAAGTTTCTTCACACCTATGGCATCATCGAGGTCTTTGGCATCCGCTCCATCGATGGTGATAATAGTTTCATGGGTGAGATCCACTCGCCCTCGAGATGAGGTACGAGGGCTAAGTTTTTCGGCTTCTTCGAGGACATTTTTTGGGAATTCTTTTACGATGCCATTTTCATAGAAAACGATTCGTTCTGCCATCCCAGGAGCATCCTTGTGTCCGAGGATAGATGCGACCTTCCCATTAGGTTTTTTCGTATCACCATAGACGCGGATCGTGACGATTTCTTCATTTTTGGCCCCCATCGCATCTCGATCGGATACGAAGATATCCTTTCCCATAAATCCTTCAACCACCTGGACGAAACCGTACGAGGTTTTCGGTCGCTTGATATAGAGTCCGACGAGTGTTTTCTCGGTGCGTTTGATGAGGGCGATGACTTTCGCTTCCGCTTTTTTGCCATCCGCTTCCTTTTTGGTGATTTGTACTTTGACTGTGTCACCGTCGAGTGCTCCGTTACGTCCACGACTCCCGACGAAAAAAACCATTCCGTTATCGGTTTCCACGAGTCAGAAATGGGATTGGATTTGAGAATAAACACCGGTATGGTAGATTGGTTTCATGAGAGGATTATAGGGAGATTATGTTTTTTTGCAAGCTCGTGAGGTACGCGATGGCGATAGCATCGGCTGCATCGTCCGGTTTCGGGATACTATCGAGATGGAATATGATTTTAAGAGCGTTTTGCACCTGCTCTTTTTTGGCGGCACCATTCCCGCAGATCCCTCGCTTGACTTGGAGTGGGGTAAATTCGCGGATCGCTACTCATTTCTGCTGGAGTGTCAGGAGGATAGCTCCGCGTGCCTGGGCGACATCGATACCGGTTTTTTGATTGGTGGTAAAAAAGAGTTTCTCGATACCGCAGATCGTCGGATGGTAGGTATCAATGATCTCTCCGAGGTCGTGGGCGATATCCATGAGCTTGAGGGCGATATCCATCTTCGCCGGAGTGGTGATGACTCCATAGTTGAGAATATTCACCGTTCGGCCATTTTTCTCGATCACAGCAAAGCCGACGGTCGTGGTCCCGGGATCGATCCCTAAAATAATTGACATATTTGATATTTTATGCTTTAATAGAATCTATACATTGAAAACAAAAACACATTATTCTCTTAAAAATACACACCATGGCTTTCCTCGTCGAAACCGATATAGAATCGAAAATACTCGCATCTCGTGAGCTCAAACCCGAGGAGAAAAATAATTTCCTTCATCTGTTGTCATATTTCACCCCTCGAGAAATCGAGGAATTGCGGTTGTTGTTGTAATTTAATACAAAACCGCTTGAGATTCCAGTATCTGGTAGAGTATCCCATTTTTGTCCGTAAAGTCACCCGTAATCCATGTGCGGGTGTTTTTTGTGTCGGTGAGCGAGATACTTCCCGAGTGGCGCTTTCCTCAGAAGACATCACTTTCGATAACTTTTTCAAAGAGGGAGAAAAAACTGTCCGACAGGAGAAAATCTCGGAGATTTGGGTATTTATCAAGATAGTCAACGAATGTTTTCCCGAAATCATAGAGTCGATCTCCGTTGCGGATCATCCGGATGAGTCCGAAGAGTCGCCCGAGCGAGAGGATGAATCTTTTGGTTACGACTAAGTGGAGGGATTTTTCCATCGGATCATTGACCCGGAGGATGGTTGCTCCTTTTTTCTGGGCGAACTTGCGATATTGATTCATAATCATGTGCTCTACCCAGACATCGAGGATCTTGTGGTACGAACTAATAACCGAGAAGCCATCCAATCAAGTATTTTTCCCGAGATTATAGAAATTGATTTCTGAACTCACGAGATGTTCGATGGTCTCTTTTGGGGCATTGAGGAGGAGGATATCGCCGAAATAATCCTGGATACGTTTCGCGATAATGGCCTCCTGATTTTCTCGGAGGAACTCGTCTCGATTGGATTCCGTCATTTTCGACACCTTTCGTTTCGAAATCTTATGCACCGATTCTTCTACCTCTCGACGCATCCAGTGGATGCAGATATCAAGTTTGCGCTTGAGGAGGGCATTTTCCGTCTCGAGCTCTTTGAGAGTTTTTGGTAGTGTGGACATAGTCTATGAGAAAAAACGAATATGTATCATACAGGATAGGGAGTTGATATAGAAAGTCAAGAAAAAAGAATTTGACAATCAATAAGATTTACCTACAATCCAAGAAATTTTTTTAAAACCCTAACAAACTTAATTATGGAACTCGCGAAAAGAATGGCTGAGAAATGAAGAATGGATCTCCTAGATATACGAGAAGAATGGGCGGAGAGAATTTTAAAAAAGGGTCAAAAAACTAATCCTCATGGCATTGAGGCAAGATTTGGTCCAATTTTATTATGAGTAATACAAAGAACAAAGGCTGAATTGGCTGAGCGATTAGCTCAAGAAAAAAATTGAACTAAAAATACTTTTAATGAGACTGATTTGGCTGAGGCAGTTTAAATAAATCTATCTCCCGCCCCAGTATCGTTTCTTTGGAGCCTCTCTGCGCGGAGTGTTATTGAATCGTGGATCAGAGCTTCCTCGTCCGCGCCCCTGTCCTGCCTTGGCGGTTATAGCCTTTTCTCGATTGGATGGCATCACATTCGTTTTCGGGAATGGATGATTTTCGACGACAGGAATTTTCTGAGCGATAAGTTTCTCGATATCCCGGAGGTATCCGACATCGTCATTGTCGCAGAAAGATATCGCGACTCCACGAGCTCCGGCTCGCCCAGTCCGACCGATACGGTGGACATAAGTTTCGGAGATATTGGGGATATCGTAATTGATCATATATTCGAGGGCATCGATGTCGATCCCACGAGAAGCGATATCGGTTGCGACGAGCACCCGAGTGGTCTGTTCTTTGAAATTGGAGAGTGCCCGTTGTCGATTATTCTGAGATTTATTCCCATGGATCGCTTCTGCGACGATGCCACGGGAGACGAGGAATTTCACGACTTTGTCCGCTCCGTGCTTAGTCCTCGTGAAGACGAGTACATTCTTGATCTTCGGGTCTTCGAGCAAGTGGACGATGAGACTATTTTTACTGCTTTTGTCGATATGATAGACGTACTGACTGATCGTCTCGGCAGTGGTCGCGACCGGGGTGATTTCGATTTTCTCAGGATTGCGGAGGATAGTCCCCGAGAGAGTCTTGATCTCCGGTGCCATCGTCGCTGAAAAGAAGAGCGTCTGACGTTTGACCGGGATAACCTTGAGGAGTTTTTTAATATCATGGATGAATCCCATATCGAGCATACGATCCGCCTCATCGAGGACGAATATCTCGATATCCGCGAGTGAAACATATCCCTGATTCATAAGGTCGAGGAGACGACCCGGAGTCGCGATGAGGATATCGACCCCCTGTCGGAGCCGTTCGGTCTGATTCCCCTGCTTTACCCCGCCGAAAATCACGGTCTGATGGAGTCCTGTATATCGTCCATACGCCCGGAAGCTCTCCTCAATCTGGATCGCGAGCTCGCGAGTTGGCGTCACGATGAGGGTTTTAATTTTTCTCTTCCCCTTATTTGGGTCTTTTTTGGCATACAGGAGCTGGAGGATGGGGATGGCAAAAGCCGCAGTCTTCCCCGTACCCGTCTGGGCACATCCGAGGAAATCTCGACCCGCGAGGATCGAAGGAATAGCCGCTGCCTGGATGGGTGTCGGAGTCATATATCATTCGTCTTTGATAGCACGGAGGATCGGTTCTATAATAGGGAGATCAGAAAATAACATGCGAAAATATTTAATAAATAGAGGCGCGTATTGTATGATTAAAATGGCAGATAGCAAATAAAAAGAATATGTGAAAATCTTTTGACAATACTCTTTTATATATTAGACTTCCCTGCAGACTCTCCAAGTCTTATTTTATATCTTTTCTTATTTCTATTTATGAACAAGAAATTCCTTTTATTTGTACTCGCATCTTGAGTATTGGTTTTGAATTCGAGCGTCTCATTTTGAGAAGAACCTACGCCGACACTCTATTCTGAGAGCGCGGCTGTCGTTACCGAGTCTGGGGCTACTTCACCCCTTTATTCTCCGGATGGTAAGCACTTTGCTTACACTCTCGTCAAAAATGGTAAAACTGTTATTTTTATAAATGGAAAAGAATTATCGACGAAATATGATGAAATAGATACGAGTTTTTTCTGAGTTCTCAATGACAAGTCAATATATGTGAAAGCAAAAGTGAAGGCTACCAACAAATGGTTCTACACGATCGGATCAGTCAAATCAGACCTGTATGATGAAATCAATATCTGATTCTATGGAGATAATTATGATATCACTTCTGGAAGTGCTCGCAAAGGGGATAAGTGGTACGTGATTCATAATAATAAAGTCACATGACCATATGAGTATGTGGATGCGTATCCATCATATGTAGACAGTACGAAGTTTTTCTTCAAAGTTACGAGGAATAAGAAAAGCACCCTTGTCGTAAACGGGAAACAATTAAAACTCGGATATGATCTCGAAAATTTTTGGCTCAGTCCAGACGGGAAAAGTGTAGCTCTCTTAGTCATAGATACTGATGGGCAGAAATTTGTTATACTTGGGAATAAGAAATTCAAAAAATATACCGACATATATTCGCTTACATTTAGTTCGGATTCCAAGGAGCTTATGTATGTATGAGTAGGAAAGGATGGAAAAAATACGGTCGTGGTAAATGGAAATGATGTTAAAACCTATGAATCAGTTGGCTATATAAGCTACTTTACAGCAGGAACCCGTAAATATTATATGGTTACTGAATGAACAAAACAATTTATGGTTATCGATGGGGTAGAACAGAAGAAGTACGATGAGGTTCAATATTTATCATACTCTGATGATGAAAGATACACCACTTATTTCGCAAAAGATGGAGATAAATGGATTCTTATTGTCAATGGGCGAGAGGTTCAGCCGTAGTAATAAGTGCATAGATAAAAATCTCCAAGTCTCTCGATTTGGAGATTTTTTGTCGATTCTGCGAGAATAATTTTGACATAACGACAATTATAGTTATATTCACACTTACTTTTACATAAAATATATATTTCTCTCTATGGAAACATCTCTGGATAAAAGTGATATTGAGTCGACTAAAGAAGTTTGATCGGTATCAGTATTGACCGAATCTATAAAAGAAGTACTCTCAAAAAAACTGCAGTATGAATCCCTCATCTGGGATATTTTCCGTTTTGAAAATGACTGTTTTGTGGTCAAAAATACAGATGAAAGAAGTGGTGGTGAGGTTTTATCACATCATTTCAAATGATTTCCTACCGTTCCCGGAATCATGATGAAACTTCTCCTCCTTTCTCTCACAAAGGGCGAAAAAATGAATATAAATGATACACTGTATATCAAGACTACCTTCTCTCGATCGGCAGTTCCTGGATCGAAAATATTTCTTTGAGAAGATAAGATGTCGCTTATTGATGAGAAAGGGAAAGAATATATTCGGATGGAATGTATTGATAATATGGATACTATCAAACCGGAAGCGTACAGGGAATGATTCCGAGCTCTCAAAAAAGTAGAGCCTCAAAAAGTTGAAAGATTTCCTAAGAATGAACTCGATAAATATCTCCTCCAGACTGGAGGTTTTCGATTTGCTGATAGTGCAGCTTTTCTCCGGAAGAAGAATAAAAGAGGTGATGTAAGTATTGGGGATATGTTTCACGGATCATATCAACTCCGATGACGAGATACGTGTTTCCTTGATACGCATGGAGATACCGAGGAACTCTATCACTGACTTTTCGAAGAAATCACCGCTCAAATAGGCTCTCTCGCGATGGGGAAAGTCCTATGAAAAGTGAACGATGCGGATTCAAGAATTCTTACATTTGGGAAATCTATATTCAATTTCAATCAAGGAGAACTCAAAAAGAAACTCTATACTTTCTCAACTATACACGTTACTGGAATGGTTATCGATAAAGATAAGAGACATATTTCTTTTATCTTTATCTGAAAAAATGAGGATTGAGAAAATCTCTTTCGATGAGAGATTAGCGTGGGTATTCTTTCTGCCAAATTCTTCAATAAGGTATCATCAAAAAGGAAGACGACAATGTAGATTATCTATTTTCTTTTCTCCACAATAAAATCCCCGCTCGTAAGAGCGGGGATTTTATCAGGGCAGATATTTATGTCATCAGGGCAGGCATATCTACCACCAGGGCACCCACAAGAGGTGCCCCTACGGATTCGTGTTCAAATCGTCCGTTTCCCAATTTCGCGGATTATCGATGATATAGGTACGGATTTTTTCTAATGATGTTTCGTCGCGGATGATGTGTTCGTAATAATTGCGTTGCCATAATTTTCCACCAAACGCTGACCAATTGTTGTTTTTTACGCCGTTCGTATATTCAAATGTCGTGATTGATTTGAATGCCCCAACAATTTCGCCCAGGGTACCCACAAGGGGCACCCGTACGGTAGGGGCGGGTCTCGTGCCCGCCCCATCCATTGAATCAATACCGTCATTCATGACATCATTTGTTGTAGGGGTAGGTCTTGTGCCTACCCTGTTGTCGTCGGCGTTATTCATCAGGGCACCCACGTCATTATCCAGGGCACCAACAAGAGGTGCCCCTACGGTTGAATCGATAAATACGATCCCATGAAAATGGTTCGGCATAACCACACATTCATCCAATCGGATATTATGGAATCTTTCTCACAATTCATCCCATACCGATTGGATCATCCTCCCAGCATCATTCAACCCCATCACCCCATCCACCACTTCCCCAAACAACCGTTCCCGATTTTGCGCACAAATCGTCACAAAATACGCACCGTCCTGCGAATAATCATACCCCTTCAACCGAATGGTCTGACGGTGATGTATGTGTGGATTGTATTTCATGGGAATAAATTCAAATTACAAAAAATCCCCACCTCTTTCGAAATGGGGATTAAAAATACTATTTCTCTTCGACTTCCGCATCGACACTTCCATCGTCTTCCTTTTTCTCATTATTATCCTTTACATTCACACCTTCCTCTGATTCAGGAGTTCCGCCTTTGGCGTAGATCTCTTGGCCGATTTTCATCATGACTTCCTGGAGGGGGTTCATGGCGGCGTCGATGGTTTCTTTGGAGGCTTCGGTGTCGGCGAGGACTTTCCTTAATTCTTCAATCTTGGCTTTGGCATCGTCTCCGAGAGCTGCGTCGTATTTGCCTTCGGACTCTTTGAGAGTTTTCTCGGCTTGATAGACGGCAGAGTCGGCGTGATTTCGGGCTTCGATGGATTCTTTTTTCTTCTTGTCGGTTTCACGATTCGCTTCGGCTTCTTTGACGAGGCGATCGACTTCTTTGTCGTCCATACCTGTGGAGCCTTGGATGGTGATTTTCTGTTCTTTGCCGGTTCCTTTATCCTTGGCGGTGACGTGGAGGACTCCGGAAGCATCGATATCGAAGGTGACTTCGATTTGTGGCACTCCGCGTGGTGCGGAAGCGATACCGGAGAGGACGAATCGTCCGAGGGATTTGTTGTCTGTTGCCATCTCACGTTCTCCTTGGAGGACGTGGATTTCTACGCTATCCTGATTGTCCATCGCAGTGGAGTAGACCTGAGATTTGCTGGTTGGAATAGTAGTATTTCGTTCAATCATACGAGTCATCACGCCTCCGAGGGTTTCGATACCGAGAGAGAGGGGAGTGACATCGAGGAGGAGGACGTCTTTGACGTCTCCCTGGATGATACCGGCTTGGATAGCTGCTCCGAGAGCGACTGCTTCGTCCGGATTGACGGACGCGTTTGGCTTCTTGCCAAAGAATGCTTCCATCTTGGCGACGACGAGCGGTACGCGAGTTGAACCTCCGACGAGGATAACCTCATCGATTTGATTGGCACTGAGTCCAGCGTCTTTGAGAACTTTCTGACATGGCTTGATAGAGCGTTCGACGAGGTCTCCGATGAGTTCTTCGAATTTGGCTCGAGTGAGCGTGATATTGAGATTGCTTGGCACCCCATTATTCATCGCGATGAACGGTTCATTGATTTCGGTCTGAGTCGCACTGGAGAGTTCGATTTTCGCTCGTTCTGCGGCAGTTCGTACGCGTTGTACGGCCATCGCATCCTTACGGAGGTCGATTCCTTCCTTGGATTGGAATTCTGCCATCACCCATTCGAAGATTCGTTGATCGAAGTCATCTCCTCCGAGGTGAGTATCCCCGTTGGTAGCGAGTACTTCGAAAGTTCCCTCCGATCCGATCTCGAGGATCGAGATATCGAAAGTTCCTCCTCCGAAATCGTACACGGCGATTTTTTCGTCTTTTTTCTTGTCGATACCGTAGGAGAGGGCTGCCGCGGTTGGTTCGTTGACGATACGCTTGACATCGAGTCCAGCGATTTTCCCAGCATTGATAGTGGCTTGACGCTCGCTATCATTGAAGTAGGCAGGGACGGTGATAACCGCTTCGGTTACGGGAGTTCCGAGGAACTTCTCTGCGTCACTTTTGAGTTTCTCGAGGACTTTCGCACTGATTTCTTCTGGGCGGAGTCCTTTCCCATCCCAATCGATGAGACATCCTCCATCCGGTCCCTCAGTAACTTTAAAGGCCGTACTCTTGAGCTCTTCGGTTACTTCGGAGAATTTTCGTCCGATGAAACGTTTTGCACTATAGATGGTCTGGGCCGGATTGACGACTGCCTGACGTTTTGCAGGCATCCCGACGATCGTCTCACCATTTTTATTCGCAACGATCGATGGAGTGGTTCGTCCTCCTTCGGAGTTGGGGATAATCTTCGCCTGACCTCCTTCCATAAAGGCAACACACGAGTTTGTGGTTCCGAGGTCGATTCCGATAATTTTTCACATAGTATAATAAGGTAAATGATAAAATGAGTTTTTGTAACTCTTACCCCTTATAATATCGAAATTTTTTCTCCTGTCAAAACTTTTTTAGCACATTTTGTGTTTGGGTGCTAATTCAGTACTTTTACCAAAAATAAATTTGCACTCCATACAATATCTGCTATACTCCCCATCAATATTATGTAATCATTTATTATGCATCTACACAAAATAAAAAACATCAATAATCCTTCCAACCTTCCCCCTATTTTAGGGGGAATCAAAGGGGGTAAATGAGAACGAATCAAAGGACGCAAATCCGGCTTCACCCTCGTCGAACTCATTGTCACCATCACGATCATCGCTATCCTCTGAGCCATAGCTTTCACAGCATTCAATGGATTCCAATCTTCTGCTCGTGATTCTTCTCGAGCCTCCGATCTTGCCAATCTCTCTCAAGCCCTCGATACCTCCTACATCAAAACCGGAAGTTACCCCAATCCCGATAATTCTTTCACTGTTACGTACTCAGGATGATCCCTCTGGTACCAATGAACCGTTTGAGATACCCTCATCAACATTCTCTCCTCCAATGGTTCTAAACTTTCCAAGAAACCCACTGATCCTCTCACCCCAACCAAAGAATACACCTACTCCAAGTCAGCCTACGGCAATACCTACGAACTCTCCTCCAACTGGGAATGAGATCGTATTGCATATGCCCACCCCGCCTTCCAGGCACCCCTCAAGAGGGGAATTTTATCGCTCTCTTCCCCTCTTGAGGGGTTAGGGGTGGATATCGCTTACGCAGCTTCCGGTAATCCTACTATCACCTACATCAAAGGAAACTACAATGGGATGGTAGCCAAAACGGTCACTGGTTCTACCGTCTATGTCATAGCTACTCCATCTCTCACCACCTCCACAGGTACTGCTGGTTCCAGCATTGATGTTACCACCCTCTCGGGTAAACTCCTCTATCACGGACAAACCAACTCAGGCTGAATCGCTTTCACTCCGACTCTCATCTATTCTTCCTGATCACTCCCAATCAATGACACTACCTGACAGATCACCACCTTCACCAACAATCTCCAGACTGCCTACTCTGGTTCTGTCATCTCCAGTAATTCCAATATCCAGAACGTTCTCACTACCACTGGTGCAACCAACATTACCTCCCTCTGAGCCTCTATCATCACCAACTACCTCGGCTGATCCGCCAGTGCTCCACCTCCACCCCCAGCCACATCCTACAGTTTGAGTAATTCCCTCATGTTTGATAGTGCGAGTGCTCAGTATTTGAGTCGGACACCGAGTGTGGCTGGGAATCAGAAGAAATGGACATGGTCAGGATGGGTAAAGAGAGGCTTGTTATGAGGTTCTGTCGTTAGATTATTTAATTCTAATGATGCTTGAGCTCCGTATTTTCAAACATCTTTAAGATTTGATTTAGATCAATTACGTTTTTTTTCAGATAGTGGCATATCTGCAGATATAAAAACAAAACAAATATTTCGTGATCCATCTGCATGGTATCATATTATTCTTTCTGTTGATACAACAAGGGATATATCAAGCGATAGAATTAAAATTTATATTAATGGTGATTTGGTAACAGATTTGGCAACTGCAGTATATCCAGATATAAATACTGAAGGAAAAATTAATAGTACACAATCTCAACAAATAGGCTCATCTGTTACCTCTACTCAGTTTTTCGACGGCTACCTCGCCGACGTCAACTTCGTTGACTCATGAGCCCTCGATCCGACATCTTTCTGATACACGGACCCAACCACTAATCAGTGGCTTCCAAAGGCATATACCGGAACCTACGGAACCAATGGATTCCATCTGGATTTCTCGAGTGGTGCGAGTCTTGGAAAAGATGCGAATGGGACGAATGATTGGACGGTGAACGGATGAATGACCGCTACAAACAATCAAGTCATCGACACACCGTTGAATAACTTTGCGACGCTGAATCCAATAAGTGAATTATCTTCTGGTACTACACTTTCAATGGCAAATCTTCAAGTTGCAACACGAACAACCGTATCTTATCATCAGTCAATTCCATCAACTATTGGAGTTAAAGGAATTGGTAAATGGTATGCAGAATATCAAATAATCGGAGGCTCGGCAGCTTATGGAGTGGTTGGGATTATTCCTGAGAACTTTTCTGTGGGACTTCAGCCGGGTTCTTCTATTGATTCTTATGGCTATCGAGCAGCTGATGGAAACAAGAGAAACAATTTCGTGAATTCAGTATATGGTGCAACATACACCACGAACGATATTATTGGACTCGCCTATGATGCGGTAGGGGGAACGATTGAATTTTTCAAAAATGGAGTAAGTCAGGGGACTGCTTTTAATAGTATTGATACAACGAAAACATATTTCCTTGCCTGTGGTGATTCTGGAGATGTTGCCACAGTCACATGGTCTGTTAATTTCGGTCAACACCCATTCGCTTACACCCCACCAACCGGTTTCAAAGCCCTCTCAACTGCTAATCTGCCAGACCCAACTATCAAGAATCCGAAACAGTATTTTGATGTTTTGACGTATGCTGGAAGTAGTTCTGTACAAACAATCATGGGTCTTGGTTTTCAGCCGGATTTTGTTTGGATAAAATCCCGTAATCTGGTCAATGGACTTGCCAGGGATCATGATTTAACAGATTCAGTACGCGGAGTCGGAAAAAGTTTATTCTCAGATCTGACGGACATTGAAGATTCGGCAGGAAGGATAACAGCCTTTACTTCCACTGGTTTCTCTCTTGGTGGTGGTTATGCGAATACGAACTACTTATGAGGAAATTATGTTGCATGGAACTGGAAGAAATGAAGCGCATTAACATGACCAGGTTTTGATATCGTGAGCTATACAGGAAATTGATGACTAAATACTATTGCTCATAATCTTTGAAAAAAACCTGATTTTATTGTCATTAAAAATAGGGATAATGGGACATTAAACTGGTGAGTATATCATTCTGCCCTTGGAGCTACGAAGTACATGAGACTAAACACCCCCGATCCTTTTAGTACTGATCTTATTACAACTTGGAATAATACTGAACCAACCTCAACTGGATTTACTGTAAATACTTGGACAGCGATAAATGAAAGCACCAAGAAACATATCGCCTATCTCTGGTCCGAAGTCCCTGGATTCTCGAAGTTTGGGAGCTACACCGGGAACGGGAGTTCTGATGGGCCATTCGTGTATACGGGATTTAGACCGAGATATGTTATGATAAAAAGAACAGATGCAGCTTATGGTTGGATGATTATTGATACAGAGAGAGATAAATTTAATCTTTCGTGATTATCATTATATCCTCATTCATCTGGTATCGAGGGTGACAATAGACCATGAGGTGATTGGGATATTTTATCAAATGGATTTAAAATCAGGCTTGGTCCGAATAATTCATATAATATCTCAGGTTGAACCTACATCTACGCGGCCTTTGCGGAGGCGCCGTTTAAGTATGCGAATGCGAGATAATGCGGATAAGGGGGTATTTCTACATAAAACTTTGCTTTTTCTGTTTTTTCCAATATTATTGACCGAACACACCTTAATATATTACCTATTGTAGTATGTCATCTTTCCTTGATTCGGTACCATTGTTTGAATCACTCACTCAGGAGGAGCGGGAAACACTCTCTCTATTCTGTCAGGAACGCATCTTTCGAAGTGGAGATATCATATTTAATGAAGGGGATGATGCGATAGCGTTGTATGTCGTGAAGACTGGTTCCCTTAAAGCGTACAAAGATCGCTCTGATGGAGAGATTGTCCTTGGGTACATCGGTCCTGGGAAATTGGCAGGAGAGATGGCGCTGTTTGATCCTGATGCTCCGAAAAGACGTATGGCAACGGTGAAGGCCGTAGAGGACTCACTCCTCCTCATCATTATGGATTATGCGATTTTGGAACTCTCCAAAAAACATCCGGAAATATATGAGAAGATAACCCAGGTCATCATTGAGAGAAAGCACCATCCATTTTCTGAGTAAATAAATTGTTCAAAAAAAGAATTTTCTTTACAAAAAAGAAGTATTTTCTGAGAATAAGGCAGGTTTTTTTGAGGATAAAGAGGCATTTTTTGAGAAAAATTAGAAAAACATTTGCTTTAATCCCTTTTTTTTATACAATACGCGAGCAATTTTTAATTTCACACCTTATCCGCTCCGTCCCCATGGGAAGTAGAGACTCAGAATCCAGGAAGCAAAAAGAAGATAAAATAGAAGTCGAGGGGGTTATTATTAAAACCCTTCCCGGCGCAATTTTTGAAGTAAAACTTGCTGACGATTTCGGTGGAGGAGGGATGATTATCCGGGCATATATTTCCGGGAAGATGCGAAAGAACTTCATCAATCTCATCGAGGGCGATACGGTCCTCGTAGAATTGACTCCTTATGACCTCTCTCGAGGGAGAATTGTCTTTAGGAAAAAATAATCCATATATACTATAATATTATTCAAACTATGAAAGTCCGTCCATCTGTAAAAAAAATGTGTGATAAGTGTGCCGTAATACGCCGAAAAGGTGTTGTTCGTGTTATTTGTGACAATCCGAAACATAAACAACGACAAGGATAATACCTTAGTAGTATTTTTAGTTCCAATATTTTCATCTTTATTCTATGGTTCGTATAGCTGGAGTTAATCTCCCAAATGGAAAACATTCTGACATTGCTCTCACATATCTCTATGGTATAGGACGGCCTCTTGCCATCAAGCTTCTCGACAAGCTTGCAATTGATAAGACCAAAAAAATCGATCTTCTCTCCGAAGAAGAGCTCGACCTCATCCGTGAGGAACTTAAGAACTATCTCATCGAGGGGTACCTCCGTAGAGAAGTTTCTCAAAACATCAAACAACTCCAAGAAATCAACTGTTATCGTGGTATGCGACACAAGAAGCGTCTCCCGGTTCGTGGACAACGCACCAAGACAAACTCTCGTACTCGTAAAGGAAAAGCCGTAGCAATCGCTGGAAAGAAGAAATAAAAAACTCATACTACAATTTTTAATAACTTATTATATATATATGGCAAAAGTTTTGAAGCGTTCTAAGAAAACTCGTAAAAACATCCCAGAAGGGATTATTTCTATTAATGCGAGCCTCAACAATACACATATCGTTGTTTCTGACAAGGAGGGGCAGGTTCTTACTTGGGCAACCGGCGGGAGCTCAGGATTTAAGGGAGCACGAGAAGCAACACCATACGCTGCTCAGATTACTTCTGAGGGGGCTGTAGCCAAAGCAAAAACACTCCATGGTATGGAAAAAGCGGTTGTGTACGTAAAAGGAATCGGTGCTGGTCGCGAACAAGCCGTTCGTGGTATCGTCAATTCTGGAGTAGAACTCACTGCCATTTATGACATTACTCCTGTTCCACACAATGGATGTCGTAAGAAAAAAATCCGAAAACTCTAATTCTTTTTCACTTTTCTAATCATTTTTTATACATTATGCGATTTACCGGTCCAAAAGTTAAACTCTGTCGTCGTGAAGGTATCAACCTTTTCGGTTCTGAGAAATATGATCTTTCAAAAAACCACCGAAAACTCCTCGGGGGGAAATTCGGGAAAACTTCCGAGTATGGAACACAGCTTCGTAAGAAACAGGCTGCAAAACGAATGTACGGTCTCACAGAGAAACAATTTTCACTCTACTATGCCAAGGCACTTAAGATGAAGGGGATTACCGGTGAATCTATGCTCCAACTCCTCGAAATCCGCCTCGACAATGTTATTTTCAAATCCAATTTCGCTCGGACGATTATGCAGGCTCGTCAATTTGTCGGACATGCTCACTTCCATGTAAATGATAAGAAAGTGAATATTCCTTCTTATGCACTCAAAGTCGGTGATGTTATCTCTCTTCGCGAGAAGATGAAAGAGTCTCCATTGTATAAAACACTCGTAGAAGAATTCAAAGAATTTGCAAAAAAGAATACGAATGGTACGATAACTGCTGCGAAATGGCTCGAAGTCAATACCGCGAAACTCAGTATCACGATTAAAGCACTCCCACAAAAAGAGGACTTCGATCAGGTGATAGATATCCAGAAAATCATAGAGTTCTACTCTAAGTAATTCCATTTCCAATCCATTGTTATTTTAACCCACTGTTCTATGCATATAATCCATAATACTATCGGGGTTCCGAAGATTACACACAAATCACTTGGTGCAAACGAATCATTCTTCGTTGTTGGTCCACTTCCGAGTGGATATGGTGTTACTATAGGGAATTCTCTTCGTCGCGTTATGCTCTCCTCTATTCCAGGGGCTCGAGCAACCGGTATCAAAATCAAGGGAGTTACTCACGAATATACTACTCTTCCTGGTATCAAGGACAGCATCCTTGATATTATGCTCAATCTCAAAGGACTTGTTGTTGAAAAGCAAGATAGTGATATCGAATGGGTACATCTTGTAAAATCTAAAGCAGGACGAGTAACGGCTGCAGATATCAAGACAAGTTCTGGAGTAAAGATTCTCAACCCAGACCTCCTCATTACTGAGATTGATCGAGACGGATTCGAACTCAATATGAGTATCCGAATCGAGAAATGAGTGGGATATATGAATATGGAGGAACTCAAGAAACGAGAAGAGGATGTTCATGTTCTCCTCCTTGACGCGAATTTCTCTCCGGTTATGAATGTAAAATACGAAATTGCCAGTGTTCGTTTCGCTGATATGACGAATCTTGATTCCCTTGAATTGACTATCAAGACAAATGGAGTTATGTCTCCACAAGATGTTCTCCGATTCTCTGGAGATATGCTTTCCTCCTACTTCGCACTCTTCAATGAAGAAGGGCTTCAGGTTGAAGGGGAATTTATCGGAGATATCAAACAGATTATCGAACGTGAAAAACGAGAAGTAAAATCGGAACTCGAAAAAGAAACATACACACCGATCGAAATTATGGGACTTTCCCCTCGTACACTCAATGCACTCGTAAATGGAGATATCCTCTCTATCGAACAACTCATCCGATGTACCGAAGCAAAACTCTCTTCTATCAAGGGATTCGGGAAAAAGGCTATGACTGAGGTTCGAGAATCACTCAAAGAGCGAGAACTCAAGCTCCTCGGAGACGACTAATTTTTTTAAAAAATCATAACTCATTTATTAACTCTACAAACCATGAGACACCGCGTTAGAAAAAATCTCCATTTCAATGGAAAAGACCAAGATCATAGAAATGCTATGATTCGCAATCTCCTTACAAGTCTTTTTACTCATAAATCTCTTATGACGACTGAGAAAAAAGCAGAGGCGGTTACTCCATTTGTGGATACACTCATTAATGTTGTCAATTCTGTGGAAACTCCGAATGATAAGATGAATGCTATCCGACGAGCAGGAGAATACCTTTTTACCAAGGAATCTTCTCTCGAACTCTTCGAACGAGTAGCACCGAAATGTAAGGGAAAAACCTCTGGCTTTACTCGTATTACCCCTATCAAATACCGAACTGGCGATAGTGCGAAACTTGTCAAAATTGAACTTATCTAATTTTATTCTTTCCTGTTTTAAAAATATGAAGACACTTATGCCAACACAAATCTCACTCAGTGAGAGAAAATGGTACATCATCGATGCAAAAGGACAGACCCTCGGGCGTCTCGCAACAAAAGTTGCGACTCTTATCTCCGGAAAAAGTCGTCTTGATTTTTCTCCACACATGGATAATGGTGATTATGTTATCGTTCTCAATACCAAAGAGGTGCTTGTAACTGGTAAAAAAGAAGAGCAAAAATTCTACCGAACTCACTCCGGATATATGGGGGGACTCAAGGAAACGAATCTTGCAAAACTTCGTGTCACTCGACCAAATGCTATTATCGAACACGCTATTTCTGGGATGCTCCCAAAAAATCGTCTCAGAGAAGGGATGATGAATCGTCTCAAGCTCGTAGATGGCACCAATCATGAATTTGAAGGACAAAAACCGGAAACTATCACTTTATAATTTCGTATTACCTTTTTTAACACGTATCTTTTATGGCTTCTCTTAAGTACACATATGCTATCGGTCGCAGGAAAACTGCAACAGCACAAGTTCGTCTCTTCGCTGGAGTCGGTGATTCAGTAATCAATGGGAAACCATTTGATCAATACATCCACCGCAGTGATCTTTTTTCTGTTCTCCTTGCTCCTTTTAAAACAGTGGGACTTCAGGATAAATATCATTTCAATATAACAGTTGATGGATCAGGAGAGAGCTCTCAAGTTCAAGCTATTCGTCTTGGTATCGCTCGTGCACTTGTTATAGAAGATGCTGCCCTTCGAAAAGCCCTCAAAGACAACGGATTCCTTGAGCGAGACTCAAGAAAGGTGGAACGAAAGAAACCAGGTCTCCACAAGGCTCGCAAGGCTTCCCAATGGTCAAAACGATAAATCTTCTTTTTTTATACAACATTCATAATTATTAATTTTTTATTTTCCCCATGCCAACTATTAATCAACTCGTCAGAAAATCTCGAGCAGACAAATCTCGTAAGAGTAAATCTCCAGCGCTTCAGGTAATCAAAAATACCATCAAGCGCCGATCACTCGATCTTGCCTGTCCACAAAAACGAGGAGTATGTACGAAAGTATATACGATGACTCCAAAGAAACCAAACTCGGCGCTCCGAAAGGTAGCAAAGGTTCGTTTGACGAATGGGCATGAGGTTATCTCCTACATCTGTGGAGAAGGACACAATCTCCAAGAGCACTCCGTCGTCCTCATTCGTGGTTGACGTGTCAAGGATCTTCCGGGGGTACGATACCATATCGTTCGATGAGTTCTCGATAGTCAAGGAGTTGATAAACGAGGTCAGGGTCGTAGTCGATACGGAACCAAGAGACCAAAGGCAAAGAAATAGTATAACTTTTTATTTATAATTCACCGTTCCACTCTATGAGTACCAAAGGAAACATCACCGTTACCATCAAAAATGAAAAAATTGCGAAATTCGTCAATTATATCATGAAGGAAGGAAAGAAGACTCTTGCTATGAAAATCCTCTCTAACACTTTTGAGACGATGAAGAAAAAAGGGTTTGATAAACCAGAGGAAGTATTTGAAAAAGCTTTCGAAAACGTTATGCCTCGGATCGAGGTACGACCAAAACGAGTCGGAGGTTCTATCTACCAAGTTCCACAAGAGGTCAACGCAAAACGTCAATTTGCCCTCGCAGTTCGATGGGTTCTTGCTTCTGCTCGCGCCAAGAAAGGTGGAGATTTCTCCAACTTCCTCGCTCAAGAGCTCATAGAAGCGTCTCAGGAGACAGGAAATGCAGTGAAAAAGAAACTCGAAGTGTACAAGATGGCAGAAGCCAACAAGGCGTTTGCTCGATTCGCTCGTCCGAACAAAAAGTAATAACTCTCATTAATTTTTAATTTTTACACAATATGGCTCATAAGAAGGCCCAAGGGTCCACCTCCAACGGTCGCGATTCGGTCGCGAAACGACTCGGTGTCAAAGTATTCGGTGCACAGAACGTGCTCGCCGGTGGTATTATCGTCCGCCAAAAAGGAAACAAATTCTGGCCAGGTGAAAACGTCCAACAAGGAAATGACTTCACCCTCTTCGCAACGAAGGCAGGAGTGGTTTCATTCCAGGAGAAACGTAAACAGCGATATGACGGACGTATCTACCGAGATATATTCGTATCAGTGAAATAATCACAATCATCAAAAAAACTATAGAGACCACCGTGGTGGTCTCTATAGTTTTTTTCTGTCTATTTACCCGTATATAATAAGTTAAAAATCTTTTGCCTTTTCTCTGAAAATATGTATATTACAAATAATAAGTTATTATACTAATTTTTATATCTTATGTCTACTAATGTATCTGAAGTCGGTTTTACTAAAAAAGAGCAGTCTGAGGCATTGGCCATAAATACTGAACTTGATAAAGTGAGAACTCCAAATAATATACTTGTTCAAAATATAATTGATAGGGGGGATATCTGTGAAGTTCGAAAATATACGACTGAAAAAGACAAGGCCTTCCTTATGACTCTATGGGAACGAGAATATCCCGAATGGGCAGAAAATAATTGAAAAAGAATATCATTTGGAAAAGATGAAGGATGATCTTATATTGGATTTGAAACACTACCAGGAAAGATACTCAAATTAGATCAACATGACCTTAGTAAAGAAGTATTAGATTGGACGAGTGCCAGTAGTATGGCAAAAGGACAATGAAAACGACTTCCAACATGAGATAGGAGGTCATCAAGCAGAAAATCATCAGACATAAAAGATGATGAATGGTTGGCGATGATTCGCCTCATGCCAGGTACTGATGAGAAAAAACAAACTGAAAACTTCCGACAACTTGCAAATCTCCGCCCTACTCGCTATTGGTCTTCTTCTAAGGATAACACAGAACCAAAACCTTACTATACGCTCTATACAGCCTGGGTATGGATGATATCTTTTAGTAAAGATAATGATTATGAAACAAAATGTGATCGAATAAACAATGAAGATTTTCATGCATGTAATCAATCTTTTGTGCGATGTATTCGCTAAATCTGATTATTTGTCCGAGCTTTAAGATATATAAAAAATCTCTCACTGGAATAATTCTGGGGAGAGATTTTTTTGACTTATCACCAAAATCTATATAATGACATCAAATTAAATCCCATTTTTAGGCTATGGCAACATTAAATATAGAGCTTCCGAGTACAAAGTATCATTTTCTAAAAGATGATAGCATATTTCAGTCTGTTATCATCGAAACTATATTTGATTATATTGAAAAAAAAGAAGATGTAGAAACGAAAAATAAGCTATCTTGAAATCAATATTTTCGTAGTCTTAATAGTAAAATTGAGGAAAGATTATGAAAATTATAAGAACAAAATTTTTTAATAATCAAGTTCTGGTATTATCGAAAAAATATCAAAATATAATTGAAGATTTAAGTGATTTCGAAAAAGATTTTAAATGAGAACCATTTTCTGATTTATGAAGTCAGATATTTAAGTATAGAATCAAAAATTCATCAATTCCAACTTGAAAAAGAGGTTGATTTCGAATGATAATTAAAATTCATGGAGATAAAATTTTGCCGATTCTCATCTATTCAAAAACAATCAAGGAAAATGTAAGTGATAATGAGATTATACATGCTTTAGAAAAAATATTTCAAGAATTACAAGAATCCATATAAAACATAACCCAATATCATCGTGCGACTTCTTAAATACGCTCTCAAGAACACTATCCGCAATCCATTTCTGTCGCTCTCGTCGATACTGGTGATCTCGTTATTGATTTTCTTCATCAATACACTCTTTTTCATCGAGTATGTCACGACGTCTCTGACAGAGAATATTAACGACCGTATGAGTTTGTCACTCAATCTCAAGCCGGGGTATACGGGTGATAATTCTGAGGTTATTGCGGCCATGTCGGCACTCAAGCAGGCGAGTCCATCGGTGAGTATAGAGTATCTCTCCAAAGAAGAGGCGTTTGAGATCCTCAAGAAGCGGGATCAGGAGCTCGTCCGGATTATCGAAGGGGACAAGGAGAATCCCCTCCCATCGTCTATCGTTATCAAAAATATCCCACTCGGAGAGTATCCTCAGATTGATTCGACTGTGAAACGATTTAAAGGGATTATCCAATATGATGAGGAGCGCTCCCAAAAATCACTTGTTGATTATCAGTCCCAGTACGAACGAATCCAGGGACTCATCAATATCCTTCTGTCTATTCGGTATGGTATCTATGGGATCATCAGTCTCTTTATTTTCTCAGTGTTTATCATCATCTATAATAGTATCGGGAATTTCGTCTTCTTCTACCGGGATGAGATCAAGATCATCCGGCTGGTTGGGGGAGAAAATATCTTCATCTACGGACCGTTTTCTATTCAAGGCTTCCTCTATACACTCGCCGCGTATGCACTCGGTACTTCAGTATTCGTCTACTTGATCAAAAATATCAATTTCTCACTCATCACCGATTTTCCTCTCTTTATCGATCGGTTCTTTGTCCTCTATGGCAATATCTTCCTGATCGAGCTGGCAGTTGTCACGGTCGTGGGGATTTTGAGCGGATTCCTCTCGTCACGCAGATTTATCGGTAAGGGAGAACTTTCCTAATATATAAACCATTTTTTATATGAATTTCTTTAAACGTATTTTCTTGTTTCTTGCGACCAATATCGCAATTATTCTCGTTGTTACGGTCATTATTTTCGTGCTTGAGCGATTTTTTCATATTCGAATCACCCCGAGTCTCGCCGGTGGATATGGTGGGCTTTTCGTTTTTGCCCTTATCTTCGGGTTCGTGGGATCATTTCTGAGCCTCGCGATCTCTCGCTGGATGGCGAAACGAATGTATAAGATACAACTCCTCTCTGAATCTCGACTCATGGATTATGATGCGAAATCACAACTGGTGTACACGATAGTCGTGAAGATCGCTCGTCAGAATGGTATCGATATGCCGGAAGTTGGCGTATATGAGAGTAATGATCCAAACGCATTCGCGACAGGACCGACCAAAAATCGCGCCCTGGTGGCCGTATCGTCCGGACTCCTGAGTTCCATGACCCCAGCGGAGATCGAGGGTGTCATCGCCCATGAAATGAGCCATATACTTTCCGGAGATATGGTCACGATGACCCTCCTCCAGTGAGTCCTCAATACCTTCGTGATTTTCTTCGCTCGGGTTATCGGACATATCGTGGATTCGTATGTATTTAAAAATGAGCGAGAAGGAACCGGTTGGGGGTATATGCTGTCCGTCCTTCTCCTTGAGATGTTGCTTGGAATTCTCGCATCTCTGGTCCTTATGGCCTTCTCTCGATATCGAGAATACCGAGCCGATGAGGGAAGTGCGCGAAGTGTTGGGAAAGATAAAATGATTCAAGCTTTGAAACGTCTTCAATATATCACTGCCAATCAAAAGATCGCGGATGACGGGAAACTCAGTACCTTCAAGATTCATTCCGAAAAAGGACATCTTTCTCTCTTTATGTCACATCCGAGTCTCACGGACCGGATAGCCAACCTCGAAAGTCGATATGATCTCTAAAAAAATCTTCCTTCCCCTTATTCTCCCATTTTTCCTCGTCTCCTGCGGAGAAGAATATTGGGCTTTTCACGACGGACAAAAGAGCTTCGCGCTCCAGAAAGCACAGACGGAACGCTCGAGAGAAAATTTCTCCGTCGAGCAGATAGCAGACCGGGAAGTCGATGTCCTTATGACCCCGGACAAAAAAGTCCTCGATCGCATCGTCACGATGATTGATACGGCGAAAACCCGCGTCTCTGTTGAGGTGTATATCCTCACCGAGAAACGGATTATAAAAGCCCTTCAGGATGCCAAGAAACGGGGTGTCGATGTGCGAGTCCTCCTCGAAAAAAATGTCTTCGGAGCCACGTCCATCAATTCCAAATCTTTCAAGGCACTAACCGGATCATGAGTGGCAGTGACATACGATAACTCCGACCTCTATAATTTCGTCCACACCAAACTCCTCCTCATCGACGACACCTACATAATCACGACTGGGAATCTCAGCTATGCGAGTTTCGCGTACAACCGCGAGATGTACGTCATCGGACGAAATCCGTCCGATCGAGAGATCCTCGGACATATTTTCTCGGCGGATTTCTCGGGTCAGGAGATTGTGAAGAGCACCTCCAATCTCGTTATCTCACCGATCGACAGTAGAGCGAAAATCGAAATTCTTTTGAAAAGTGCTCAAAAGGATATCTTCCTCTATGCCGAGACCTTCGATGATCCGGTTATCATGGATATCCTCGCGGGCAAAATTACTCAAAAAATACCCGTTATCATCTGTATGACCGATCCCAAGAAAATCAGCATCAATACCGAGGCTATTGCCAAACTCAGAGGAAGAGGTATCGATACGCGAACTACCAAAAAACCAGTTATCCATGCCAAGTCCGCTCTCGTAGATTCAAAGTATAGCTATATCGGCAGTGAAAATTTCACCACCAACTCGCTCGATAACAATCGAGAAATCGGTATGCTCCTCAAGACAAGTCCTGATTTCGTGAAAAAATGGCAAGGAACGTTTGAATCGGATTGTCCAGGAGGGAAAAAGTAGAGGAAAATTTGGAAAAAAGACAAAAATCCATATAGTGTCTCTCGTATATTTTGTACACCTCTTTTTATGGACCTTCTTTTTTCTACTGCATTCGTTAAATATGAGATCGCCTTCCTTGGCGCGAATCTCTTGTATATTGTCTTCCACGTACTTCATAGCCTGGTTGTTTCGTACCTCAAAATCCGGAATTTTGTGAAGCCAAAAAGGGGAGTGGAGACAGGAGAAAAAAATGAAAATACCGAGGCGGACATTCCGGAAGTCCCTGTAAAAAAACTTTCTGAAAAAGAAAAAATTAAACAAGAAAAAATTGCCCTCTCAAATGAGGAAAAGCAACATCTCGCAGAAATTATTAAAAATGTAAAAACCCGTATTGCTCGCGGAGAATTCGGGGAGGCTCGAAGTCGCATCGTCGAGGGGCTCTCGATTGAGAAATTTAATAAAGATCTCAACTGTCTCCTGGCCTCACTTTACGAAAAGGAACATGATTACAAAAAAGCGGAACTCATCTATAAAGATCTTATTCTCCTTAATGATACTGATCCGGAACTCTATCTCAAGCTTGGTTTCGCACTCTCCATCCAGGGGAAATATGAGATTGCCTATGAGATCTACAAACGCCTCCATTCTCTCGAAAAGGAGAATTTCGAAACTATTGAAATGCTTGCCAATATTGGACATCAACTCTCTCATCATGATGAGTCCAATGAATATGCCCGACTTTTCCTTAAGAAGAATCCTCACTCAGTCGATATGCTCTACCTCACAGCAGTGAACTATATCAACTTGGAAGATCGTAAAAAAGCTCTCGAATATCTCAAGAAGATCCGCACCATTGATCCATATAATGGTAAAATCCAAGAACTTATCAAAAAGGTAGAGCTTGAAGTTGAGCTCCAGAAAAATTTTCAATCATAATTTTTTAATAAACAGTTTCTTATGAAAATCCCTCCTCACTCCATAGACGCAGAACGATGAGTTCTCTGATCCATCCTCCTTGATAAAGATGGAATGATTCAGGTTTCGAGTTTCCTCACGGAAGGGGATTTTTATGATCCCAACAATGGGCTCATCTATGGAGCGATGATTGATCTTTTCACGCGCAATAAGCCGATTGATCTCCTCACGGTTCGTGAGTATCTTGATGACCGTCAACAACTTGAAAAAATAGGAGGAAATGCGTATCTTATGGAGCTTACGGAATCGATTTTTACGAGCGCCAATATTTATCAGTATGCCCAGATTGTTAAAAATAAAGGAATCCTCCGACGCCTTATAAAAGCCGGGAATGATATCCTCCTTGCGGGATATGATGAAGAAACCGATCTCAACAAGCTCCTCGAAAAGTCCGAGCAGGCACTCTTTACCGTGACACAGACATTTATCCAGAATAAGCTTGTTCATATTCGAGACATTCTCAATTTCCGGTACGAAGAATTTGCAGAAATCCACGAAAATCCAGATCATGTGAATACAGGACTTATTCATACGGGTTTCAAAAATCTCGATGGGAAAATTGGTGGCTTCAAGCCAGGAGATATGGCGATACTTGCCGCACGTCCATCGATGGGGAAGACCGCTCTCGCGCTCAATATCGCTCAAAATATCGGAGAAACTGGAAAAAATGTCGCGATATTTTCTCTCGAGATGAGCAAGGAACAACTTACGGATCGTCTTATCTGTGCGACTATGGGCGTCGATAACTGGAAGCTCAGTAAAGGGCTCCTCGAAGATGAGGAGTTCATGCGAATGGGGGATGCTCTTGAGCGTCTCTCCAAGGCCAATATCTATATCGATGATTCTCCAATGGGGAATCTCCTCGAGATCAAATCCAAAGCCCGCAGACTCAAAATCGAATCCGGTCTCGATTTCCTCGTGATTGATTACCTCCAGCTTATGGGCGGAGGGAATCCGATGAATCGCGTACAAGAGATATCAGACATCAGTCGTGGAATCAAGTCGCTCGCACGCGAGCTCCAGGTACCGATCCTTGCTCTCTCGCAACTCTCTCGTGCCGTCGAATCACGTACCACCAAAGAACCAATCCTCTCCGATCTCCGTGAATCCGGATCGATCGAGCAAGATGCTGATGTGGTCATGATGATCTACCGTGAGGATTACTATGATGAATTCACTGAAAACAAGGGTGTCACCAATGTGTTCGTCCGTAAGAATCGTAATGGACCGGTCGGAGGAGTTGATCTTAAATTCGAGAAAAAATATATGAAGTTCTATGATATTGATCGCCAACATGTTGGTGACTTCGGAGATTAAAAAAAGGGAACGTGTAACACGTTCCCTTTTTTTAATCTATTCTCCCGTACAGTTCCCGTTTCCTTGATCCTGATCATTACAGGTTTTTTGAGACAGTTTGACGTAGGGTTTGAGGAACCGATTGGTACTCTCAAGGAGGATATGGGTATCGAGGAGCTTTCCGACCGTATCATCGGTCGTCTGATTCTCTGGACCGATGAGATCCTTTGTTTTGGTATAATCGGCGATAATCTCACTGTTGATACTATTTTTGAGCATCTTGAGATTGGAGTAATTTTCCATATATTTGTCGGTTGTCTGTGGTTTGAGGAGTTCTGCTTTGAGACCCGTATACGCTTTCTCGAACTGATCGACACTCTTGTAGACCCGCTCCCCGATAGAGCTCACAAATCCGGAAGTTCCTTCGAACTTGCTCTGGCTGTTGTATTCCGCGAGATTATTGAGCATCGTCTGCGATGCCTTGGTGCCCATTCCCTGTCGGGAGAGCTCATTTCTGAGGACATTTCGTTCGGTTTCGGCATACTCCTGAGAGGAACTATTGCCATTAAAGAGCTTCCATGCCTTTCTCCAACTCTCCATACCTTCGTCAATATTTCACCCCATATTTCCTATTCTCCCAAGTGAATCCTTGATGTTTTGAAAATATTCGGTATCCTTGGTACAAGCCTCAAAGGCCTTCGGTCCGTAATTCTTTCGGAGTTTTTCCTTGAAGGTGGTATTGTCTCCGACGAGAATGAAGGTATATTTGTCATTGGTGGCATCCCCGAGAACCGCTTCGCGGTAGAAATTGAGCATATTGACTTCGGTTTGGAGGAGGTCTTTGAGGACCGTTCCGAGTGTTTTGCCGGATGTGTCGTAACTCGGATCATCGGAGAGATTGGAAGAGATGATTTTTTCACCGGCACATTTACTGTAGACTTTCTCGTAGACTATCTTTGTATTTTCGATTTCACTTCCGAGTCGCTCATGGTCTCGTTTGAAATTGGGTGGGATTTCTGACTTGAGGACGATGTCGATGTAGAATCTGGTCGAGGTGAAGAAATTGGAAAAATTAAGTGTTTCATTCATCGATCCCACAAAAGCAGACTGTGTATTATCAATGGTTGCAGAGGCACTGTTTCATTCTGGATTGAGAGTATTGCATTCGTATTTTTCGGCTTCGTTTGCTATCTTGGCGCGGAGGGCTTGTGATTTCTGGAGATAGGAAGCGAGTTCTTCGGATGTAGTATTCTTGGTCGGACAAGCAGAATCCGCAGCAAAAACCCCAGAGGAAGAAGTAATAATGAGAATAAAAAGGAGGATGAGACTACCCTTTTTTGATTTCATACATTCATTTGATAACAGAAGTAATAGCTTCGAGTTGTTTAGCGAAAGCGTTTGTAAAAGCATGGAGTTCGAAGAGATCGTCATTGAAAGAATCAAAGTATGTTTTTTTGAGTTCTCGTTCTTTTGCTTCGACAAATCCTGTTTTACCCGGCGTATTGATAACGAGAGCCTTATTGGTTGCATCGGTTGTCTGATAGGGGAGCTTCGAGAGAGCCGAATCGACCATATCTTTTTCGATTGAATTTTGACGCTTGTGATCGATACCCATGTCTTCGAATGATCCAATGAGGATTTTTTTGAATTCATCCTCTACAGGCTTTGTATTCCCTTCTCAGGACGTCGTCCCGGGTTTGAGATTGAGAATGGGTGGGGGGAGATACGAGACGACAGCGCCGAGATGGATGAGTTTGTCGAGCCCGAGATTTTTGAGGGAGAGTTGAAAAAAGAAGCGAGTATGTTTCGCCTGTGTCTGACTTGCAGAGGCAAACTTATCGGCGATTTTGAGATTCTCATCGAGAATCGCCTCGATGGTATACGCTGCTCATCATCCGAGGATATCTTGGGTATAAGAGACAAATTCTGTGGTGATACAGAAGATATCGGCTCCAGAACAGGGGAAATTATCCGAAAAAGATCCTCATCCATTCATTGACCCCACCCCACCTCTTCCGCCTCGTGCCCAGAACTCGGGGAGATGTGAATCGTCTGTGAGAGAAAAAGCAGATCCTCGACTTGTTCCGAGAGAGAGTTGAGCTAAAACATCCTGATAGAGAGAATTATCGAAACCTCCTGAACCCCCGAGAGTATTCCCCGTACCAGTACTACAGGTATCACCGCTGAGCGAGAAGAGTGTAGAAGCCGCAGAAGACCCCGTTCCTGTTGGGAGAGTATTATTTGGAGCCCCATTCCCGAGAGGAAGGGAAGGGAGATTTTCGAGAGGATTGAGAGAAGAGAAAGGATTCGTATTGTACTTGTCTTGCAGGATGTTTGCGATAGCAGAATCTCCCATATTGGCAGTTCCATTATAAGGGACCTCACGTGCGAAAATAACATTATGGATCTGTTCAAGATCGTACATAAGGTCATAACTCGAGTTGTCTGTATTTCCATCGGTGAACAGACCAATGGAACCAACCGTTTGAAGCTTCTGCTGTTCTGTTGCTACCTCTTGTTGTATTTTGCCGTAGTGAGCGATGATGATTTTACGAATCCTTGCTTCCATGTCGGTATCGATCGTGATCCCAGGACGGAGTCGAAGAATAATATCACCGATTCCTCCAGAAGCGATTGTATCGAGTTCTGTGGCAGTAAAGTCTGGTGTGTCTCGGAGGCAATAGTCACTTTTACAAACCTTCCCAATCATTTCATTTATCTTTTGCGCACTGCCCTCAAGTCGTTTGCCGATGAGTTGTTTCTTGAGTTTCATATGTCCTTCGTCCACGCGTCGGTAGATATCAGTTCCGAGGTCCTTGCTGATATACCCTTCTTCGGCCCAAATATGAGGGATAAAGAAAAGAGATAGACAGAGTATGAGAATAATATGAAAGAAACGGGACATACGAGGATTTTTTATAAAAATTTCAGCTTCTCTTTTTCGGCAGATATACGTATAGTATCAGATTTTTTTCCTTTAATCAAGTAATCGGCGATAACATCCTCGATTTTATCCTGGATATAACGTCTGACCGGTCGGGCTCAAAACTCGGGATTGTAGGTCTCTTTGAGTATGAGATTCAGAGCCTTGGTATCATATTCGAATGTTATTTTGAGTTCACCGAGACGCTTTGTAAGGAGAGCGAGCTGGAGTATGATAATTTTCTTCAAGATTGCTTTGTCGATCGGATTAAAGACAACGACCCGATCGATACGATTCAGGAATTCTGGCGAGAAGAACTCGTCAAGTCCACCAACCACTTTTTCTTTGATTTTTTCATAATCCCGGATAATTTTTTTCTCTTTATCATCGGTCACGTCGAAACCAATCTGAGAAGCCTTATTGGTAAATTCTTCACTTCCGATATTGGACGTCATAATGACGATTGTATTTTTGAAATTAACTTTCCGACCTTGTCCATCTGTGAGGGTTCCATCCTCAAGGACTTGGAGGAGGAGATTGAAGACCTCGAAACTTCCTTTCTCAATCTCATCGAAAAGAACAATAGAGTATGGCTTACGTCGGACACGTTCGGTGAGCATTCCTCATTCCTCATATCCGACATATCCGGCTGTCGTTCCGATGAGTTTCGATGCGCTCGATCGTTCGTTGTATTCGGACATATCGAGCTTGATGAGAGCTTTTTCATCGCCGAAAAATTCTCGTGCGAGTTGTTTTACGAGCTCAGTTTTCCCGACTCAGGTTGGTCAGAGGAAAAGGAAGCTCCCAATCGGACGATTACGGTCACTGATCCCGACACGATTTCGCTTGATAGAACTAACTATTGATGCAATGGCCTCGTCTTGTCCGATGATGTGTTTTCGGAGGGCGCCGTCGAGATCTTTGAGTTTTTTCATATCCTCAATCTGGATATTCTTCGCTGGTACTCCCGTGATGCGTTCGATAATCTTCTGGACATCGTCTCCGGTTATATGGAGGCGTTTCTCTCGTGGAATTATTTTTTTGGCCTTTTTTTCGGAGATGTGCTTCTCGATTTCGTTCTGCTTTTCTTTGATTTTAATAGCCTTATGATACTGTCAGGAGAGAACAAAGCTCTCGATCTCTTTTTGAAGCTTCTGTGCTTCTGCGCGGAGGGTTTTTACTCCATCTTCATCAGAATTGTATTTCATACTTTTGGCACTACAAGCCTCATCGATAAGATCGATTGCCTTGTCTGGGAGGTAGCGATCCGTCACATAACGGATGGAGAGTTTGACAGCATCCTCTATAGCATCATCGTCGATGACGAGATTATGAAACTCTTCAAAAGAATTTCTGAGTCCAGAAATAATCTCGATAGCGACCGATTCACTTGGTTCGTCGACATCGATTTTTTGGAATCGGCGCTCGAGAGCAGAATCCTTTTCGATATATTTTTGGTACTCAGTGAGTGTTGTTGCGCCGACGATACAAACCTTCCCCCGTCCCATTGCAGGTTTGAGGATATTAGCAGCATCGAGTGTCCCTTCGGCTCATCCGGCTCCGATAATCGTATGAATCTCGTCGATAAAGAGAATGACTTCATTTTCCATCTTCGATGCCTCATCGATAACCTGTTTGATTCGAGCTTCGAACTCTCATCTATACTTGGTTCCAGCAACCATCCCGCCGAGATCGAGACTCACAATTCTCTTGTTTTGCATAGCGAGTGGGACATTGCCCTGGGCGATACGAAGTGCAAGCCCCTCGACAACGGCGGTTTTCCCGACTCCCGGCTCTCCAACGAGACAGGGATTATTTTTCGTTTTGCGATTGATGACGGAAATAAGGCGTTCGATTTCCATATCTCGACCGATGATGACATCGATTTTGCCAGATGCAGCTTCGGCCGTCAGATCCGTCCCAAAGAAATCGAGTGCCGGTGTCGGACTTTCTGGTTTTTTCCCTTCCTGTTTCTTATTACCGGCAAATGGATCGGCAGCACCCTCTCCACTACCAGTCAATCCCTCTTCTATAGCATGGAGGATATTATCAAGCGGACCGAATATCGCATGATCGACTCATTTGGCAATTTCGGTATTGAGATTGACGAGATCTTGTTCGATGTCTTTCGGTGAGATACCGATAAAATCAAAAAATTGATAGAACCAACTTTCTGTATTGGATCGGAAAAGTGCCAAGAGGAAATCTTCCACTCATGCCCTTTTTTTCTCGGCTCCCGCTGCAACCTTGACACTCAGTACGATGATTTCTTTGAGACGACCGGAAAGCCCTCGGTATTCACCGGCACGTCCAGCACTACTCCGGTTAAAAGGAGGTTTCGCGAGAACCTCATTGGCGATTTTTGTATTCACTCCACAATCGGCAAAGAGTTCGTGAATGGGTCCGGTCTTGATTTCGAGTGCTCGGAGGAAAACATCCTCCGGGAGTATCTCACTCCACCCGTTTGTTTTGATGGCATTCTCTGTTTCAATCATGAGACGTTTGTATTCTTCTGTGAAATTGGCGTACATAGATGATAATCGTGTAAATGTAATAAAGAGACGTATTGCGATACGCCTCTCCTATTATATCGATTTCTCTCAAAAAAGAAAGAAAAAGCGACTATTTCACATCCATTTTTTGATTTTGCGTATTTACCCTGATTCGGAGGGCGAACACACAGGTTCGCCCCTACAGAATTTCTTTATTATAACACCCCTCACAATACACAATCTCTTTTCTTTCATTGGAATAGGTTGTCATCATCGCCACTCCACATTTATCACACTTCCTCTCAAATAACTTTCTCGGATTTCTCAATTTCATTCTATCTAAATGCCTTTGGTCTGGATGTCGTCTCGGGATGGGGAGGTTATGTTTTCGGTAAAATTCTAACTCCTGTTTGATAATGCGAAAAGGAACGACGCGGTCGTTCCCTACATCGTCATCTGGCATAATCGCCCAATTCAAAATATCATCCGGGATCTTCGTAATGTCATCCGGAAGTTTACTTGCCGGGATGATTTTTTCAACCTTTGGAAATGGTGCCTCGTAGTCCGACCAGTTGAAAATAGATCAGTGAATAAATCCCTCAGTTCGTTCCTCACTTCCCCCCTTACTAAGGGGGGTTGGGGGGATTATTACGCCTCTACGATCCATCGGATAATATTCTTGTGCCACGGTTTCATTATATCCAAATGGACTCAGAGATGATGGGAAAAATTCTCCCCATTCTCCCGCCTTCATCATGTGTTCGATAATCTTCGGGACAAGAGCTTCGTATTCCTCGCGAGTGTATTGTTTGTTGAGGATACAGTATTGTTGATTATTATGAATTCAAATACATCAAAATAGATTATTTCAGGTGCAAAGATCGCTATACCAAATATATGATCACCAACTTCCGGTTGCGAACATGACGTTTTCGCATTCCATTGCTGCATCTACTTCATATGATCGACTTGCTGGTCATCAGATCGATCTACAATCATAACAATCCTTGAGTGCTCATGAAGATGAGCAATATTTGCAATTTTCGAAATGTATTCCGTCAAAGCACGAGTAGCAATTTTTCGATCAAATCATAGTGTCTCAAAAAACATTTTCTGTCTGAACCAGAAAAGTACTTTTTTTGGGAAATAATCCATTCTTTTTTAGATACATTTGATTATAAAATTGAAATTTTTGCTTGATTTTTAATAATTCTTCCACGAATTTTTCCTTTCAAACAAATTGATTTTCTATGCAATATTCTTTATTTTGTAAGTTACAGCATCCTATACAATAGGAACAATTTGTGCAATTTTTTAGAAAATAAGAATCTTTACACTGACTGCAATTTTGTGAAAAAAATAAATTATAGGAATTCACACAATCGACACACTCATATATATTTTCACAATTTGAGATTACATTTGTATCAACACAATATCGAGAATCTCCTACGTTGTTTCCATAATAGCAATTTTCACAGCTCGGAGAATCAAACATGAAATAACAATCCTTTAAGTAACTGGAATAATTGGTAAAATCTGAACTTTCATTTCATGCTGTGAGTAAACTTGGCCTTGGTACGTCTCTCATCAATTCTCCATATTGCTCAAAAAATCCTCTGCTAAAATCAAAATCTCGCCCATACTCCATCGGATCCCATTTATCAGACCACCATTCGGATTGTTCGTAGACTTTATATGGTTTATCGGGACCGCACCCCAAGAGTACTTCCAAGCTTCATTTCATTTCACAAGGGGCGTAAATTGAGATTATATCTTTCCCAGTCAGATCACATTTGCGTTTGTAGAGTTTACGTTCATTTCGGAAAGAGAGACGTCGCTGTTGACGACAATCGGGACAGAGGGTCGGAGAGGGGATGAGGTATTTCTTGCCACCAAAAACCGGAGAAACTTTCTCATAGAACTCGATATCTTTGTCCGTAATCGGAAAAGGAGACTGGCAATGGCGACAGGTTTTGGTTTCGACGAGGATTTCGTTTGGGGAGGTTGGGTACATTGCGAGAAGAGATTATCAATTAATTTCCTTGTCATATGCCTCATTTGAGGCTATATTTTTGTACCTGAGTTCATTTCAGTAGTAGTGAGTTATCTCCTGACCGGTGAGACAACAGATTCATTTGTACGGCTTGATAAAAGTAAGCGGAAAATACATGTTACTGAGCCTCTCTATATGGCTCGTATGTGAGAGAGGAATGTTGTGTTTCTTGTGAAACTCTATAACCTGTGGTATATAATTGAATGGCTTTCAGGTTACATCGCACATAATAGTTTTTGAGGCGATATCATCGGGGATATCCCGTATATCATCCGGTAAATCGTATCATTCAGTTTTTCTGTTCTCACCCTCATCATCTTCCCAGAATCCTCATAATTTCGCGATACGTTCCTTGGTTTCTGGATAATAAAACCGTGCGACCGTGGTATTGTATCCTGAATATGTCATATTGTACGGCAAAAATTTCCCATATTCTCCTGATTCAACCATTTTCTGTTTAATCTTTTGCACATTTACCTCGTACTCTTCGCGAGTGTATTGTTTGTTGAGGATACAATACTCTCGACCTTTGAGTCCGACACATCAGAAACAATGATGACAATCGAGACAGTTATCGAGGTATTCGCTCTCTCTGCATCTCGTGCAATATGATGAATATCGCACATTATAGAGATATCCCGATTGTCCGATATTGTAACAGAGATCCGAATCCAGAAGTCAGACGGCAAGTAGACAGTCATTGTCCTTGTATCCACGTATCGCGTTGATGGTATTTTCCGTTTCTTGATAGAGACTGACGTTTTCACAATTCTTGGAATGGACGACGAAATTCCCGGTGACATTTTCACAAGCGGTATTCATATTTGCCCGATGTAGTGCCTTTTCCTGTACTTGTTCCAAGAAATGTTTTTCGAGTTTTTTTATTTCTTTCCTCGATCAGAAGTTGATTTCTGAGAGTTTTTTCTCATATTCTTCGCGAGTGTACTGTTTGTTGAGGATACAATATTCTTTGGATCGGAGATTCCAGCACATAAAACAGTTGCGTACATTCCGACAGTCATAGAGGAACATACTGTCAGAGCTACTGTCCACATTCAATCAGTACTTAATCTTAAAACAATTCGTACTATTTACGAGATGATAACACTGGTCCGAATCAAAACAAAAAACCAGATCACTGGAATTATTACATCGTATATTCCTGTATGAATAGAAAAGATTTTCGCACTCGAGCATCGAGATCGAGAGATAACAACTCTTACAACTCCACGCGTCATCACAATAATCACAATTCTTATTGTTGATCCCGAGCATATGAGGGCGGGGGATGAGGGACTGGAGGCTCTTTAACTGAGGGAAAAAGGGCGATTGGAAATCTATTTCCAAGGATTTTCTCTCCCAGTCATCACTTTCAAAATAATGACTCTTATACACAGGGAAGTCCGAACTGTTCGGATAGTTGGTGACGATGGTTTCGCCCGAAAAATCACATTTCCGTTTATACCATTTGCCTATTGATGGCCAGAATGCCATGATGTTTTGGAGCCCACAATCGGCACAATAATCACTCTCTGGAGCGGAGAGTTTTTTCGCGAGTTCCTTCTCCTTTTCACTCCGAGTGAAATCTTTTCAACACACACCACAGATCATGTATTTTGAATTAAGGCTATTTCAACCACTATATCAAAAAACTATGATTTATCAATCAAAAAATCAAATTATGAATCTATCTCAGGACGAACACATAGGTTCGCCCCTACAAGATTTCCTTATTATAACAATTTTCACAATACACAATCTCTGGCCTCTCAGGACTGTAGGTTGTTTGAATTTCCATGCCACATTTATCACATTTTCTCTCGAATAATTTCCGAGGATTTCTGAGAGCCATTCTATCGAGATGACGCTGATCCGGATGTCGTCTCGGAATCGGCAGATTATGTTTGCGATAGAATTCCAGTTCTTGTTTAATAATCCGGAATGGCTTGCCAGTCACCTCACATTCGATAGCCCAATTGAGGATATCATCCGGGATCTTCGTGATATCATCCGGTAGTTTACTTGCCGGGATTATTTTCGAAACATCTGGACGAGGATTTTCATAGTCGGACCATTTGTAGAGACGTTGCACTGCAACGTCTCTACCGAGAGGATAATATTCTGAAGCCACTGTTTCATTATATCCGAATGGAGAAATGGATGATGGGAAGAACTCTCCCCACTCTCAAGTAGATTTCATATGTTCTATGATTTTTGGAACGAGAGCCTCATATTCTTCGCGAGTGTATTGTTTGTTGAAAATACAGTAGGATTTATTGCTCAATCAAATACATCCGAATAGATTGTGCGAGGTTTGACAGTGATCAGAATAATATATGTCAGAACTTCAGTTCCAACATCAGAAATTAAAAGCTCATTTATTCAACAGTACTATACTTACACCCTCATACACAAGGGAAGAATTATCAACCACCACATATCAATCTTGGCAATCTTTTGCCCAGTTTCCATTGATGATGTGCTTACAATCCTCAAGATTATTTGCACTATATATATCTCGTGAATTTTTACAATTTGAGATATAGTCTCAGAGACAGTTCTCATTACCAATCCCATGGAAACTCAAGTGAATTGAATTATTTTTTATCTGAATCAATTCTTCAAATATCTGTGCATTTGATTTACTTTTATACTTTTCTATCTTTTTAAGATATTCTTCCTCAGAATATTCTTTGTTTTTAAAATAGAACTTCTTATTTCTGAGATTCGATGACAAGAAACAATTATTGCAATTTTTACAATCGAAACAGAACATCATATCGTTACAGTCATGACAATCAAATAGGTAATAACAATTATTGCATTTAGTACTCCCTATACACTCATAACAGATATTACAATCATTGAGATCTGAAGAATCAAATACATTGTTACAACGGTAGATATTATCAGAATAATAACATTCCTCATTATGATCACTCGCGAAAATCAGATAACAATTCTTGTTGTAGGCACTCCCATTGGTATAATCACTATTTTCACAAAGAGATACCAGTATCTGTAATTTAGGAATATGTAATCATAATTCCTCAAATTGCTCAAAGAATCCTCGAGAGAAATCAAAATTCTTCCCATATTCGAGAGCATCCCACTTATCAGACCACCATTCGGACTGTTCGTATACCTTATAGGGCTTATCCGGACTATAGATGGAGATTATTGATTTCCCTGTAGCCTCACATTTTCGTCTGTAGAGATTCCTCTCATTACGGAATGATAATCTCCTCTGATTCCTACAATCTGGACAAAGTGTCGGGGTAGGGATAGTGTACTTCACTCCACCAAAAATCGGAGAAACTTTGTCATAGAACTCGATATCCTTGTCCGTAATCGGAAAAGAAACTCAGCAATGAGTACAGGTTTTGGTTTCGATAATCTTTTCCATATAAAAATTTAATTAGATATTAAATATCTCTTTGTTTCATCCGATCCAGATGACGCTGATCTGGGTGTCGTCTCGGAATCGGGAGATTATGCTTGCGATAGAACTCCAATTCTTGTTTGATAATCCGGAATGGTTTTCCAGTCACTTCGCACTCGACTGCCCAATTGAGGATATCATCCGGGATCTTCGTGATATCATCCGGTAGTTTATTCGCGGGGATGATTTTCGAAACATCTGGACGAGGATTTTCATAGTCGGACCAGTTGAATACTCCCCCCTGCCCCCCTCAACCGAGGGGGGTGGTCGCAGACCGGGGGGAGCCGATCGCGTCTCTACGATCCATCGGATAGTGCTCCATTGCAACGGTTTCATTATACCCAAATGGACTCAGACTACTTGGAAAGAATTCTCACCATTCTCAGGTTTTCTTCATGTGTTCGATGATTTTCGGAACCAGTTCTTCGTACTGTTCGCGAGTATATTGTTTGTTGAGAATACAATAGGAATGTGGAGAATGAATTCACACGCATCAGAAAAGATTTGAGGAATGAGTACAGTAATAACTGTACAAAATATTTTTGTTACCCATCCAGCACATAGCTGAAAATAAAATACTATAACTATCAATGGCACAATTCAGTGCCTCATATCAGAGTTCTGCATTTTTTCAGAAAGTGCTTACATCCATTGCATTTTTTGCGTCTCGCCAAACATCACTGGAGTATCGACAATTCTCGGCTCAATTCGCATCAACTACCTTATAACAATTTTTTGAATTTACAATATGGTTTCAGCTGCAATTTTCACTGAGTTTTATTCTCGGCTCTTTTATTAAATGCTCTTTGAAAAAATCTTTAATTTTCCCTATAATCTCTTCTTTTTGGGCTCGCGTTCCATATAAAAACTCATGTACGGTTTTTTCGTATTCCTCCCTGGTTACCTCTTTGTTGAAGACATGATATTTATTGTTTTCTAAATTTATACAAGCAAAACAATTACTACATCAATAACAATCTTCTAGAAAGTATGACTCTGAACATTCGATACACCTATTGCAAAATTTTAAATTAAAACCATTATCTATATCCGTACATTCATAACATACCGAAGAATTATTCACATAACTCGAGTCCACGATATCCTTGGATAGTTGAAGCCAATACGAATACATACTATCTTCATTATCACTTGACTCCACAATGAGATAACAATTTTTATTATCAGCAGAAATATTTGTATATTCGCTATTTTCACTATTGAAACTTATCAAAGAGAGCTTTGGTACCTCATCCATAAGTTCTTTCATCTGTTCAAAAAATGATCGTGAGAAATCAAAATCTCGTCCATACTCCAACGGATTCCACTTATCCGACCACCACTCATCATGGGAATAAACTTTATACGGTTTATCCGGACTAAATACCGAGATTATGGATTTCCCCGTCGCATCACACGTACGCCTATAAAGTTTGCGTTCATTTCTAAACGACAGACGGCGTTGTTGTCGACAATCCGGACAGAGCGTCGGAGTTGGGATATTATATTTCACTCCACTGAAAACAGGGGAGACTTTATCATAAAACTCCAGGTCTTTATCGGTGATCTCAAAAGAAATTCCACAGTGGGTACATTTCTTGGTTTCAACTAACTTTTCTTGTTGCATATGAAAATAAATATGAAAAATTAAATGATTTCGTAGGGGTAGACCCCTGTGTCTACCCTGTTTTTTCGAATCTACCCTGATTCGGAGGGCGAACACAGAGGTTCGCCCCTACAAGATTTCCTTATTATAACATTCCTCACAATACACAATCTCCGGTCTCTCGGGACTGTAGGTTGTTTGAATTTCTATGCCACACTTGTCGCATTTCCTTTCAAATAACTTTCTCGGGTTTCTGAGACTCATCCGGTCGAGATGACGTTGATCCGGATGTCGTCGTGGAATTGGAAGATTATGTTTTCTGTAGAAATCCAGTTCTTGTTTGATAATCCGGAATGGTTTCCCAGTCACCTCACACTCGACTGCCCAATTGAGGATATCATCTGGGATCTTTGTAATATCATCCGGCAGTTTACTTGCAGGGATGATTTTTGAAACATCCGGACGAGGATTTTCGTAATCGGACCAGTTGAATCATTTCTGTAATACTTCTTCTTTTGTGAGTGGGAAATATTCCATCGCAACTGTTTCATTATACCCAAATGGACTCAGAGATGATGGAAAAAATTCACCCCATTCCCCCGTCTTCTTCATGTGCTCGATAATTTTCGGAACCAGAACTTCATATTCCTCTTTGGTGTATTGTTTGTTGAGGATGCAATATTGTTTGTTTCGGAGGCCGATACAGGCAAAGAGATTTTGACAAGATTGGATATCGAAACAATAGTAAGAATTCCTATACATATAGGAATATACCTGAAAACAACTATTATAGATATTCACCCCAGAATTTGCTATTTCATAGACCAAATCAGCAGTATACCCACCGAAACTAATGTCGTACGAATGATTTGCACTCTTGGCTACAAAACAATATTTACAATCTGAAAGTTCGTGTACTCAAAAACAATATGTGGCCTTATTGGAATGAGAAATAACATCGCCAGTACAATTTTCTGAGTGCGTGCTATAAATATTCCTATGAGGCATTCATATAATCAAACAATCCCTTTCCTTGAGGAAGGCCTTTTTACTTTCTATGTTTGCTAAAATTCATTTCTTTTTACTCCTGTATTCATCTTCGGAATATGGTTGATTGAGAATATGAAATTTTTTACCTGTCAATCAATAGCATCATAGGCAATCTTGACAGTTTGTACAGTCCTGCAAGAACCAGGAATCTTTACAGGCAACACAATTTGAAGAATAAAAAAGATTATAAGATTCTTCCGAATCGATTGATTCATATATCTCTTTCGAATTTTTAATATTGAGCGAATCTAAAACATTATCTACAGAGGTGAGAGTTGTTGAGTACATACCATTTATTACCTGTAAGCCGTTTGATATGAGGTAACAATTTTTACATTCTTCAGAGCTCACAGAATATTCGGAATTCTCATTGCTCAACGTTCAGCATTTTGGAAGATTTGCCCTTGGTACAGCCTCAAGAAACTCTCGAAATTGTTCAAAAAATCCTCGCGAGAAATCAAAATCTCGTCAGTAGTCCATCGGATCCCACTTATCACTCCACCAGAAATCCTGTTGATAGACTTTGAAGGGTTTATCGGGACTATAAATGGAGATTATTGATTTTCCCGTTGCCTCGCATTTCCTTTTGTAGAGATTCCTTTCATTTCGGAAACTGAGACGACGTTGTTGTCGACAATCCGGACAAAGTGTCGGGGTAGGAATTGAATATTTTACTCCATCAAAAACCGGAGAGACCTTGTTATAAAATTCGAGATCCTTATCGGTAATCTCAAAAGAAATTCCACAGTGGGTACATTTCTTGGTTTCAACGACTTTTTCTTGTTGCATATGAAAATAAATATGAAAAATTAAATGATTTCGTAGGGGTAGACCCCTGTGTCTACCCTGATTCGGAGGGCGAACACACAGGTTCGCCCCTACAGGATTTCTTTATTATAACACCCCTCACAATACACAATCTCCGGTCTCTCAGGACTGTAGGTTGTTTGAATTTCTATCTCACATTTATCACATTTTCTCTCGAATAACTTTCGAGGATTCCTGAGAGCCATCCTATCCAAATGTCTTTGATCTGGATGTCGTCTCGGAATGGGGAGGTTATGTTTTCGGTAGAATTCTAACTCTTGTTTAATAATCCGGAATGGTTTCCCAGTCACCTCACACTCGACTGCCCAATTGAGTATATCATCGGGAATTTTCGTAATATCATCAGGAAGCTTATTTGCGGGGATTATTTTTTCTACTTTTGGGAGTGGTGTCTCGTAGTCTGACCAATTGTATCAGGTATCGAGAGCTTCTTGTTTTGACGTTGGGAAGAATTCATAAGCAACCGTTTCATTATATCCAAAGGGACTCAGGCTACTTGGGAAAAATTCTCCCCATTCTCCCGTTTTCTTCATATGTTCGATAATCTGGGGAACGAGTTTCTCATACTGCTCTTTGGTGTATTGTTTATTAAATATACAATATTTTTTATTCCTCACTCAAACGCATCAGAAACAATCATTACTATAGTATGTAGACCAGCAGTAGGTTGTAAAATTTGATTCGATTTCATCGAAACAAAAGAGGCTTCTCTGTCCCCATCCTACCCTACAAAATTCGTAACTCCACTCAACTTGTCATCCTATTCAGTCATAGCTGTTTTTTGTTTTCTCTGACGTCAGATATTTCCCGTCTTCAATTTCACTTGTAGAGTAGCAATCATGAGCATTTTTACTGTTTGAAAGGTTATCTCCGCTACAATTTTCACAATTTTGCAGATTTACATAGGGGAATGGAAATTGTATGGAAAAATCATGAAAATATTTCCTTTTCTCATTGAGTGTTGGAAATTTTACTTCGTACTCTTTTATTTTTTTAAAATATTCTTCCTTGGAATATTCTTTATTTTCTATGTGATATTTTTTCCCATTGAGATTCACACACATGTAGCAATATGCACAATTTGTACAATTTCTACAAAAAGAGGAATCATTACAGTGCATGCAATTTGTTAAATATCGGCAATTGTTAAGATTAAAAGAATCTAGACATTCAACACAGTTATCACAGTCGAATAGATCAAACGACTCCAAAATATTTGTAGAATGAAATATCCAGCTTGAAAAATATACATCCTCTGATCAATAGTAGACAACCGATGAGAGATAACAATTCCTACATCACTTAATGAAATTATTATAATCACAGTTCTCATTTTCCGTATTGAGGATAGCGAGTTGCGGTACATCCATAATGAGTTCTCCAAATTGTTCAAAAAACGGTCTTGAGAAATCAAAATCCCGTCCATACTCCATAGCATCCCATTTGTCAGACCACCACTCCGATGGAGTATAAACTTTACGAAGCTTATCTGGCGAGTAGATAGATATAATAGATTTTCCTGTTGCTTCACACTTTCTTTTGTAGAGTTTTCTTTCATTCCGAAATGAAAGACGCCTTTTTAGTCGGCAATCTGGACAAAATGTCGGAGTGGGAATGGAGTATTTTACTCCATTAAAAACCGGAGAAACTTTATCATAAAATTCCAGATCCTTGTCGGTGATCTCAAAGGAAACGCCACAATGAGTACATTTCTTGGTTTCAACGATTTTTTCTTGCTGCATAATAAAACAAAAGTTAGAAAAATAGATTCGGGATGGTTCTCCCGAAAAATATATTTTTATATTTGTTTTAATAGTAACACATTCTTCGTTATTTTACAAAAATTTTAATTTATGCAAGATTAAATTATTCACGAGTATGAACAATCACTTGATTTTTGCTTTAAAATAAATAGAATAATACTGTGCATACACTTGCACAACTGTACATTTTTTAAACACCAAAAACATGAATCACACATTTTTCGAGAAACTTTGACTCACGAAGCTCCATTATGATATCTATACGGAGTTATTAAAACTCTGAGTTCAGCCTGCGTCCACTATTGCCAATCATCTCGGCATCGAGAGGACCAAAACTTATAGGTATCTACTGAAGTTATCAGAAATAGGATTGATTAAAAAAACTCAAAAAAATTCCATCATTGTCTTTTTTATCAAAGATCTCGGTGATCTGGAGAAATATATCGACAAAACGCTTAATAACTTTGAATATATTTCCACAAACAAAAAAGACATCATTGATGAGCTCCGGAAGAAAAAATTGGAAAATACCAATACTCCAAAAACGACTATTTACGACAATGCTTCCGGGGTCGGAAATATCTTCGATGATATCATTGAGAGTATCAAAGTTCAGAAGCTTCTGACCATTCGTCTCTTCGCATCCAATACTTATCTGGAGCAAAATGAAAATATCGTCGCCTCGGAATATGCTCAGAATTTTTTCAAGAATTTGGGGCGTCTCAAGATATTCACCGATGTCCTCCTCGGTTCCGGGAATCTCATCATGGAGCGAATAGACGCGAACTTTGAGCATATAGATATCTCAGAACTTCCCGCCACCTCCTCAAGTATCAATGTGATTATCGTCGGGAAAGTTATCTATATCATCACCTATGACAAAACGCCGCAATGAATTAAAATCGAGAACGAAAATCTCGCCGATGCCATGCACATCTTGTTTGACACAGCAAAAAGACTGGATGTACTCCAGTCTAAATAATCAAACAAAAAAAGCCCTGGGCGAACACACAGGTTCGCCCCTACAAGATTTCTTTGTTGTAGCACCCCTCGCAATACACAATCTCCTTTCTTTCCGGAGAATACGTCGTCATCATCTCTATCCCACATTTGTCACATTTCCTCTCGAATAACTTCCGAGGATTCCTGAGTTTAATTCGATCAGAATGTCGCTGATCCGGATGTCGTCGTGGTATTGGGAGATTATGTTTGCGATAGAATTCCAGTTCTTGTTTGATAATTCGGAACGGCTTCCCGGTCACCTCGCACTCGACCGCCCAATTGAGGATATCATCTGGGATCTTTGAGATGTCATCCGGCAACTTCGATGCCGGGATGATTTTTTCGACCTTCGGAAATGGATTCTCATAATCTGACCATTTAAATCACCCCTCCAACGCCTGCTCTTTAGTAAATGGAAAGTATTCTTGTGCCACGGTTTCGTTGTATCCGAATGGGGAGATCGATGATGGAAAAAACTCTCACCATTCTCCCGTTTTTATCATATGTTCAATGATCTGGGGAACGAGTATCTCATATTCCTCCTTGGTGTATTGTTTGTTGAGGATACAATAAGATTTATTGCGAAGACCAATGCATCAGAAGAGATGAGAAGAAGAGTGGCAATCTTTGCAATAATATAGATGACTCGATGGGAGGGCATTATAGATTCAGAATATATCGCTATCTCACGTGGCAATCAGTGTTTCTAGACAATTTCTTCCTCATTTACCGTAAGAACAATCCATACAATCTACACAATCTCATGCATTATCATAAAAGTTTTTACAGTTATGGTTGTCGGTTATTTCGAATGAATTTATACAATTTCATGAATTTTTAATGTAGTCTCAGCTACAATTCTCAGATTCGAAATTTTGATTAAGTCTAAATAGAGATTTTTTTAGTAATATATTTCTTTCCGTAAAAAAATTAAAGTAATTCGAATGAATATTTAATTTCTTCATTTCAGATTCATACTGTTCTTTATTGAGTTGGATATTTTTAAAAACGTATTGTTTATTTACGAGATTTCCACTCAGAAAACAATCCTTACATCCAACTAAGTTCCAAGAAAAATAACAGTTTGAGCTTCATTTACATTGAAAACAAGAATATAATCAAAAACCATCGTAACAATAGAGGCAATCAAAAGAAGAGTCGATATTTTGACACCTAACACAATCCGAAGAATCTTTCACATTAACAACCCAGTGTCAATAGAGAACATTTTCACTAAAGCCTCAAACAAAGGTAAGATAACAATTCTTCGAATGGGCTATTTGTGAAAAATTACAATTTTCACTGTTTGGATTTGAGATGTTCTGGTGCGGTACTTCTTTCATGAGTCTCTCAAATTGCTCAAAAAACCTTCTTTTGAAATCAAAATCCCGTCCATAATCCATCGCATCCCATTTATCAGACCACCACTCGGACTGTTCGTAGACTTTGAATGGTTTTCCTGGGGAACACCCCAAGAGTACTTCCTGCGGGGCGTATATTGAGATAATATTTTTCCCAGTCAGATCACATACTCATTTATAGAGTTTGCGTTCATTTCTAAACGACAGACGGCGTTGTTGTCGACAATCCGGACAAAATGTTGGGGTGGGAATATTGTATTTCACTCCACCAAAAACCGGAGAAACTTTGTCATAGAACTCCAGATCCTTATCCGTAATCTCAAAAGAAACTCCGCAATGGGTACATTTCTTGGTTTCGACGATGGTTTCGTTTGGTGGGATTGGGTACATAGAAAAATGAGTTATGATATATAAAATCGATCCTTATCTATAACTTCTAGGGTTAAATCCGGATATTCTTTCTCGAAAACTGAGAAATTTTTCATGTCTTTCTTTTTCTGTTGATCCTTGTATTTTATCTCCAGCGCCCTATTCTGACTCTCGAGGATGAAATCTATTTCATGAGATCCATTTTTGGTCCTCCAGTACTTGATATTATCATGGAGCATGCCAGATTTAAGGAATTCTGAATAGATGAAATTCTCGAAAAGGAGACCTTTTTCGTCCGGGAGAAACTCGAATCGTCCCATGAGGAAATTTCGGAACCCGATATCGCCGAAATATATTTTTGGCATTTTAATAATCTCCTTGAGTTTGTTGCGGAAAAACGGTCGAACTGGATAGGCGAGCAAGGATTGAAACATGAGATGAAAATAATGTTCTACCGTTGGCTGACTGACTCCTATGACAGATGCAATCTCGTTCAGATTAAGGAGATTTCCATTACGGAAAGCGAGCTGTTTTAAAAAATCATTGAACTTATATTGTTCTTTTATTTCTCCGAGTATGTCCTTATTGAACCAGAAGCTAAAAATATCTGATAAAACCTGCTTCTTCTCTTCGGCGGTTTCCTTAAGAACGACTTCTGGATATCCTCACCATACGATACATTCCTCAAGATAAATGTTGAGTTTCCCTTTATTGAGAGGATTTTTACGAAAAAGGGCAATCTCCTGTATATTAATATCTTCTTTCCAGATGATATATTCATCGAAATCCAAGGGGAATATCGGAATAACCCGTTTCCTCCCCGCAAAAGACTCTTTAATATTTTTATTGATCTCAATGTTATTTGATCCAGAAAGAATGATTCGAATATTTTCGTATTCGTCATAAAGGGATTTAATAACCCAGTCAATATTTTTAACTTTATGGAATTCGTCCAAGAATAAATAGTATGGTTCTCATTTTTGAAATCTATTCCCACTCAAAAGGGTCGTAATTTCAGTAAAATCTTGGAAATAGCGATGATAATCAAGGATTTCAAGATTAAGAAAAAGTTTTCTCTCCGTCGGAAGTGTATTAAAAATCTCTCTGAGAAGTGTTGTTTTCCCAACCTGTCGAGGTCAGAGAACAAAAAGGACCTTCCTCTCTTTGAGGGATTCACGTATAACTTCCAGTTTTTTTCGAAACTTCATATTGTTTTAGTATTACTAATTTAAAGTACAAGCTTATTATAGTAATAATTTATATAAAATCAAATCTAAAACACACACCTACATCTTAAACCCCATCTTAATTCGATCCAGCCAGTGGAGTGTCGGGAGGGGGAGTGCGTGTTTCCGGAGGAAATCAAGCTCCATCGGGACGATCTTGTAGAAGTTCCCCTGTTCATCTCTGATAACCTTCTTGAGGATATCATCCGAGATCTTCCAATTCCCATCGGCATCATACCCCTGATACTGATCCAAATCCTTCACCTCTATGACCGTCGCCGCATCCGGGATATCCACCTTGATCTTCTCATCCCTCCAGAGATATCAGTCTTTCTCTACTTCTGCTTTCGTGAAACTGTCATCTATCAGATACGCCATCGTATCATTGAAATAGAACGGATTGAGTTCCCCTGGGAAAAAATCCCCAAGAATACCATCCGCATCCATTTGTGCAAAAATCTTGTCCGCAAGCACTTCCCACTCCTCCTTGGTGTACTGTTTATTGAGGATGCAATAGGATTTGTTGCGGAGACCAACACAACCGATACAGAAGGAACAATTGAGGAGAAAGTAGGAATAATAAATATGAGATGAAAGTGCAATATGACAATTGCAATAGAGATTATCTCAAGATACAGACATACATCAATAAAAATTATTCCCATAAGGAGATCCAGCAGTTACTGTACTATATTCCTCGAAATTATCTCATTTTCATCATACGAGGATGAGATTCTTTCCATTTTTTACATTGTAGACAAATTTCCCATTTATGACATCATTTGATTGAATGATATTTTCTCACGTACAATTCGCAGATGACAGGTTTCCCGCCTTGGGAATGTTTGCTACAAATCCATCGAAATGTTTTTTTAATTTCATTATTTCTTGTTTTTTGACTAAGTATTCTTCCTTGGTGTACTGTTTATTTTTGATGCAGTAGGATTGATTGTTGAGATTATCACACAGTATACACTCTGTGCACCCGATCATATTTGAACAGAACCAGATATCCGAGGAGCCCTCTATACCTTTTGAATAAAAAACATTGAAGGACTGTATAACTCCAGAGCTTTCAAATACGTTCTCTGAATTATCCCATACCATGATTGACCCGACTATGTTTTTGGATCCATCTTTTACACTACAGCTATAGAGGATATTTTCGCACTCGGTTATGACAATGAAGCTGAGATAGACATTTTTTCATCAACCGATTACATCCGCATAATCAGCATTTTCGTATCCGTAAAAGTGCATCATATTTGGGAGATCGATGGATCGGAAGAGTCGAGAAAAGTCTGCAAATAATCCTGCACCACTATAATCTATACCATTATTTATGAGATCGTCAGAATTTTTATCGAACTCGCTGGACTTTACAACCCCTTTTATCCGATCGGATTTTGGAAATCGTGAAATCATTCCATTATTTTTATGGAGGACAAACGGGAGCCAACTCAATATCGTTCGAGAGTACTCAGAGTAAGAAAGATTCTTATTTTTTTCTTGAATTATATTCTCCCACTTTACGAGACTTGCCATAGATGATAGATAAGGATTAAAAAACTTCCGTAAATATACGGAAGTTTTTGTAAAATGCAAATCTAATCCTGATGATCACTTACCTCAAATACCTTAAAAACACTCTCTTGTTTCTTATCGAAAAATCAAAATGCACGGTATTTGTCGTTGATTCTGAACTGGTATACATTCAATGTTTTTGGTTTTCTCTTCTTAAAAAGAACTGATTTGAGATCTCCCGATAAAATCTTTTCTTTTGCTTTCTTGTATTGTTTAAGAAGTCAGCGGGACGTGAGATAATCATTAATCTCGTCAAATTCCAATACTGCCGAAATATATGCCATATACTAGAGATTAACGAAGCGACTCTCTGGCAGATCACGCACACGCATATATCATAGAAGCAGACGCATATCAAGTTCTGTATAATCTTTTAATAACAATGAAATACTCCTCTGGAGGTCTCAGTGAGGAACCTTTGCAAGTGTCCGAGGAATCTCGATATCCAAAAGTGCAGTAGTCATAAAAATTACTGTTATCATCTAAAAACAACCTCATTATATCCAAAACCGAGAAAATGCAAATTTTGTATCCCTACATCTTAAACCCCATCTTAATCCGATCCAACCAGTAAAAAACCTTATATTATCGGCTCCATGAAGTTTTCGAGTTTTTCGATGACGTCCTTTTGTTCCTCTTTTATGACCTTTTTGGCTTCTTCGAGGGGTCGTGCGTATTTGGCGCGGGAGAGGGAATAGAGTTCGGCGATGTGGTTCTTGTCGAGGACGGGATCGGGTATGTAAGGGGTCTTGAGACTGAATGGGTCTTTGACCTGACCGCCGACGATCATCTTGGTGTAGAGCTCTCGTTGGGAGAGATTCGCGAGGTCGTAGGCATCGAGGAATGGATCGAATTGCTGCTTCATATAGAGTGCGTCCTCGGACGAGATACGGAAGCTCACGAGGGTTCCGACATTTCCGAAGAGACTTTCGGAAATCTTTGTGGGGATCTGCTTGACGAATTGGTGGGCGACGATGAGACCGAGTCCGTATTTGCGGGCCTCGGCGAGGATCTCGGAAAACGTGTCGGTTGCGAAGTTTTGGAACTCGTCGACATAGAGGAAAAACGGCTTACGTTTGTCTTTGGCTTCCGATTGACGTCCCATGGAGGTCTGGAAAATCTTGGTGATGATCATCGCTCCGAGGAACCCCATGATTTCCTCTTGGAGTTTCCCTTTTGGGAGTTTGACGAGGAAGATTTTCCCTTCATCCATCATCGCTCGGAAATCGAGTTTGTTTTCTTTGGAGGCGAAAATATTTTTGATAATGTCGATGGAGAGAATCTGTCCGACCTTGTTGAGGATCGGCATAATGGCTTCGGTATTGAATTGCTGAGACCATCCGGCAAATTCGTTGGTCCAGAAGTTCCGTACGACGTCGTCATTGATCGATTCTATCATCGTATAGCGGAAATCCTTGTCGGTGAGGGCACGGATGACATCGAAGAGGGTCGAATCTTTTTTATCGAGGAGGGCGAGGAATATCATACGGAGGACATGCTCAAGTTTCGGATTCCAATTACTCCCGAAGAATTTTTTGAAGATATCGATGAATCCCTTTGCGAGAATCTGCTTCGATTCGTTTTCTTGGACATCGAGCGGATTGAAACAGAACGGGAACTTTTCATCCGTCGGATCGAAGATAATAACATCGTTTTTCCGTGACTCCGGGATATTGGCGAGTGCCTCTTCGAAGAGATCTCCATGCGGATCGATGATCCCGAGTCATTTCCCGGATCGGATATCGTTGATGAAGAGGTTGGCGATGAATTTAGATTTCCCGACCCCGGTCTTCCCGATCACATAGGTATGTCTGAGTCGATCCTCGTCGTATATCCCGACCGGGATGCGGATAGATCGGTAATCGGAGATCCCGATTACATTCATATTCGGTTCTATATTTTGAGCTGAAACCTCTCCATTACTCTCTATTTTATATGGGAGCGTCGGCACTCCGATGGGGAGTGTGAGTTTTTTCGCGGTGACTTTGAGGAGACTCGTTTCGCCTTTTGGCCGCTCGGGGAAATGATAAAAAGAAGTGATCTCCTCAGAACTGAGTATATATTTTTTCACGGGAGCATTCCCTTGGAGGATATCGTCGAAAGATGAGATATTCCCATGTATCCTGAGATTAAACTGGTTGAGCGGATAATTTTTGAAAATGAGGAAATTATTAAAAACCGATTTGATTCTCGCGGCCGCCGTGCGCTTGTCGCTCGACTGAGCAAGGATATATATTTTCGTTTCGAAGAGTTCTTTGTGGAGTTTCTCCTGGAAATACGCGCGTCCTATGGATTTCCAATCTTTCTGAGTTTTGAAATTGAGGATATATTTGAAAAACTGGAGGGCGAGTCAGATTCTGAAAAGGAGGAATGTGAATCTCGATTTGAGATAGAACCCGATACTATCCTCTTCTATCGGTTCAAATTCTATGAAAAGTCCAAATTTGTCATGCACCACGTCGAAGTTCTCAAACGTCCTGAAGATATTGAAAATAAAATCCGTGTTGTCAGTGGAATCTATTTCAAAAGGAAAAAACCAACTGTTCTCGAGGGTGATTTCTCCGAGTACGGTATTTTCGGGATTATAGCTAAAAACCCCTTTGTCATCCTTGATAATCTGAAAGTCATTGAAGGAGGTGTAGAATTTGGACTCAAAAGGGGCATAGGTTTCTTTCTCACACGAGAGAGAATAAAAATACTCTCATTTCAGGTAGTTGAGTCAGAGGATCACTTTCTGTCATTCAAGAGTTTTCCCTATTTCATTCAAGAAATTTTTGAAAATACTCTTTCATTTGTCGTATCCGTGATAGAGTTTGATGAGATAATTTTGCATGAATATATGATATAAAATTACAAATAATTTCATTATTTTATATCAGTATAGCGAAAAATTTACAAAATCAATTTTTTATATCCGAGTAGAGACAAGGCACTGCCTTGTCTCTACTCAATGAGGGCGAACACGCAGGTTCGCCCCTACGTAATTTCTTTATTATAACACCCCTCACAATACACCACTTCAGGACGTTCCGGCGCATACGTCGTCATCATCTCCGTCCCACATTTATCACACCTCCTCTCAAAGAGTTTCCGAGGATTCCGGAGAGCCATCCGGTCCAAATGACGTTGATCTGGATGTCTGCGTGGAATTGGAAGGTTATGTTTGCGGTAAAATTCGAGCTCCTGTTTGATAATCCGGAATGGCTTCTGGGTGACTTCACACTCGATTGCCCAATTGAGGATATCGTCAGGGATCTTCGTAATATCGTCAGGTAATTTACTTGCTGGGATGATTTTCTCAACCTTTGGAAATGGCGCTTCGTAGTCTGACCAGTTAAAAATTCAATTTTTTATTGCTTGTTCTTTTATTAATGGATAATATTCTTGAGCAACAGTTTCATTATATCCAAACGGATTCAGAGATGATGGGAAAAATTCTCCCCATTCTCAGGTTTTCTGCATATGTTCAATGATCTTCGGAACGAGTTCCTCGTACTCTTCGCGAGTGTATTGTTTGTTGAGGATACAGTAGGATTTATTGCGGAGACCGATGCATCAGAAGAGATTGGATGAATTATAGCAATCGTTATTGTAATATATATCTTTATTATGCCAGCAGGTCTCAGAAAAGGCTATTTTGTATCCGATAATACCACTGGATTCCAGAGAATTTTCTGTATTGGCAAAGAAACTGCAATCGTAACAATCCTTCGCTGCGCCTTTACAGGACAATGAGTGTTTGAGTCATTCTCAATTAAAAATATCAAAACAGTTTGTACAATTGGAAGAATGTTTATAAAAATCTCATATACAATCAGAGGAATCTATATTTTTGAGGTTCTTTCGTGGAGATGTTTTTAAGAGATTGTTGAATTTTTCCTGCATCTCAGTATGGAATCATCGATCATTTTGCATCCTTGTATTGATTATATCGAATTCATCTTCCGATACTTTTTTATTGAGTATGTAATGAGACTTATTCCGTAGTCATATAGACAAGAGACAATCACTGCAGTTATCACAATCTATAAGAAATGAACTTCGAGAACAATGTATACAATTGATTGAGTGTCGTAAATCATAACAATTATTACATTCCAAAAGTTCGTATCATTCAGCGCTATCTTCCGTTATGGCACAATCCATACAATTTTCACATTTTGTTATCCAAAATGAGTAATATATTTCTTCGCTATCTTTTGTAGCAAAAGAGAGATAACACCCTTTGTTATTCAACGATATATTACAATAATCAGAATTTTCACTTTCTTTGTTTGACATACAGAGTCTTGGCACACTCTTCAGGAGATCTCAATACTGCTCAAAAAAACTTCTCTTGAAATCAAAATCCCGCCCATACTCCATCGCATCCCACTTATCACTCCACCAGAAATCCTGGTGATAGACTTTGAAAGACTTGTCTGGAGAGTAGATAGATATTATATCCCTCCCCGTAGCATCACACTTGCGTTTGTAGAGCTTGCGTTCATTTCGAAATGAGAGCCTGCGTTGTTGTCGACAATCCGGACAGAGGGTCGGGGTTGGGATGAGGTATTTCTGTCCGTTAAAAACCGGAGAAACTTTCTCATAAAACTCGAGATCCTTGTCGGTGATTGAAAATGAAACCGCACAATGACGGCAGGCTTTGGTTTCGACGAGAGTTTCAGTTGGTGGGATTGGGTACATAAGATACTGGAATTAAGAAATTAAATTTGGATTTTTTATGAAATTGATTAAAATAACTACATTAACTAATTTAACCAATCTCTCTTATGAATTATACTCTCAAATCATTCAATACCGGTCAGATTACATTGCCGAAGAAGTGGAGATCTCGATATCAGACGGTGCATTATATCGCCAAGGAAACCCGGGAAGGCCTTCTTATCAAGCCCATCGAAGAATCCGAAGACTCCATTTATCAATATCTTGGAGTGGATCCAGAAGATGTCGAATTCAAGGAAGATGATACAGGAATGTCACTCACTTTCAAAAAGTGAGTAAGTGCCGAGAAATTACTCAATGTAATGAAAAAATCATGCCAAAAAGTTTCATAAAGTACATCGGACGTCTCCCTAAAAAAGAACGAGATCGACTATTTGCTGTTATCGAGCAGATAGTTCTTTTGCAATTAGACGGACTCGATATGAAAAAACTCCAATGATTTGAAAATCGATATCGTGTCCGTGTTGGGATATTTCGCATAGTTTTTTCCATAGAGAATAAACAGGGGGTTATTTATGATGTGGATAATCGTGGAAATATTTATTAGATCACTTCTTTATTATAACACCCCTCACAATACACCACCTCAGGACGTTCCGGCGCATACGTCGTCATCATTTCCACCCCACATTTATCACATTTCCTTTCAAAGAGCTTCCGAGGATTCCTCAGACTCATCCGATCCAGATGACGTTGATCCGGATGTCGTCGTGGGATTGGGAGGTTATGTTTGCGATAGAATTCCAGTTCTTGTCTAATAATCCGGAATGGTTTCCCAGTCACTTCGCACTCGATTGCCCAATTGAGGATATCGTCAGGGATCTTCGTAATATCGTCAGGTAATTTACTTGCTGGGATGATTTTCTCAACCTTTGGAAATGGCGCTTCGTAGTCTGACCAGTTGAAAATAGGTTTCCCGTCCGTAGAGACGCGATTAATCGCGTCTCTACGATTCATCGGATAATATTCCATTGCCACCGTCTCATTGTACCCGAATGGACTCATCGATGATGAGAAGAATTCTCCCCATTCAAACCCCCCTCAATCCCCCCTTATCAAGGGGGAAGTCATCATGTGTTTGATAATCCGAGGAACGAGTTTTTCATACTCTTCTTTGGTGTACTGTTTATTGAGGATACAGTACTGCGCGTTGCGGAGACCGATGCAGCCGAAACAATCTTCACACGATCGACACTCCTGAGAGAGGAATATGCGCCTACACATACGACAAATATATGTTCAAAACGAGTACTTGGTTCCTGCACTGGTGCATAACTCATATCCGAGCTCACCTCATAACGATCACATAAAATCCAAATCGTAGCAGTCAGAACCATTGGAGACAAAATGACAGAAACGAAGATTCTGAGAATCTGTTATATCCCGACATTCGTGACAATTATGCGAGTTGATGATATGACTTCCTGTGACATTTTCGGACCCGATATTATTCACTTGACTTGTCTCTTTATAGAGTCAGTTCGTTTTTTGAATAACAGCAAATTCTTTCAGATATGCTTCTTTGGTTACGGGGGTATTGTCTATGGCGTATTCGGTATTTTGCAGATCGGTACAACGAATACAGTATTTGCATCAAGTACAATCCGAACATCCGATGCAGTCGGTACAATTCGAACAATTGATACTATAGGAACACCCAAAGCACTCATCACAATTTATGGCTTCATAACACGATATGCAATCATTGGTATGCGAGCAATCCATAGATTGTTTACAATTGATAACGAAATCCGCATATATCATATCTTCACAATTTCCAGCACCATATACGAGATAACAGTTTTTCGAATTGAGTATGAAATTCGAATAATCAGAATTGACGGAATTATCGATACTTATTGACATGTGTGGCACCTCTCCCATCAACTCTCTAAACTGCTCAAAAAAACTTCTCCCGAAATCAAAATCCCGCCCATACTCCATCGCATCCCACTTATCACTCCACCAGAAATCCTGGTGATAGACTTTGAAAGACTTGTCTGGAGAGTAGATGGAGATAATATCCCTCCCTGTGGCATCACACTTGCGTTTGTAGAGTTTGCGTTCATTTCGAAACGAGAGCCTGCGTTGTTGACGACAATCTGGACAGAGCGTTGGAGCTGGAATCTGGTATTTCTGTCCGTTGAAAACTGGAGAGACTTTCTCGTAAAATTCGAGATCCTTGTCCGTAATCGGAAAGGAAACCGCACAATGACGACAGGTTTTGGTTTCGACGAGAGTTTCGTTTTTGGGGATTGGGTACATAAAAAAGAGTGAAAAGTTAGGAATTACAAGTGAGAAGTTAAATATGTAGAGATTAGTAATTTACATGCCATTTAAGTCTTTCGAGGTGTCGCTGTTCGGGGTGTTGGCGTGGAATCGGCAGATTATGTTTTCGATAGAATTCCAATTCTTGCTTGATAATCCTGAATGGTTTCCCGGTCACCTCACACTCGATCGCCCAGTTCAATATATCATCGGGGATTTTCGAGATATCCTCCGGTAACTTCGCAGCTGGGATAATTTTTTCAACCTTCGGGAATGGTGTCTCATAGTCGGACCAACGGAATCATTGCTCGATGGCCTCATCTCGAGTGAGTGGTCTGAATATATGTGCCACTGACTCGTTATATCAGAATGAACTCAGTTTCGGAGGAAAGGGTTCTCCCCATTCACCCGTCTCCCTCATGTGTTTGATAATCTGAGGAACGAGTTTCTCATATTCCTCGCGAGTATATTGCTTATTGAGGATACAGTAAGATTCATTGTTACGCAACCCGATACACCCGAAACAATCGTGTGTCCCATTTAGGCAATAGAAAGAATAGAAAAGATCATGGACATTATCCCAACAAGATGATGAGAAGTAGATGGAATGGACATTATTCCCAATCTGATTGCAGGAATAAATCCGCTCCGCGTTGTGCCCCCAGACATAATAATCCATCGCGAGTTTCGTCTCATGGAGGATCGAAGCATATCGGATATCCTCGACATCCTGCAGATTCCGACTCCCAAAGACATTCTTACTTTCTATGATATTTGAACTCTGCACGATGTTTTCGGATCCGGTATTTGGAAGAGGAGACTTGATATATTTCCCGGTATAAAATGCTTCAAATTTTGCTTTTTGCTCGGCAAATGGGAGTGCAAGAAGTTTTTGAATCTCTTTTTTGTAGTCTTCGGGAGAATAAGAGGTATTGTATATGTGGTACTGTTGATTCGTAAGTCCGAAACAACCGTAACAATTCTGACATCCTTCACACGAGAGCAAAAAGGCCCCATCCCGACAATTCCTGATATCGTAGGCATACCGCACATTATATGAATCATAGGCAATCGTGCACTCATGACACAGTTTCGAGTTATACGTGCAGTAGCAATCGATGCAATCAGACGAATACCAGGTATCGATACAATAATAACAATTCTCCGTATCCTGTGCATTGAAACACAGATAGCTATCTTTGAGAGATCCGCAATTGTTACAATAATCCGCATTTTCCATCGGAAGAGACTTCGCTGTTGCCGGAAGGGGTATCTTTTTTTGGAGTTCGGCAAATTGCTCGAAAAACGGTCTCTTGAAATCAAAATCCTGTCCGTATTCTTTCGCATCCCAATAATCGGAATTCCAGATTTTTTCCTCATACACTTTAAACGGCGTATCCGGAGGGAAATGGGAAATGATATATTTCCCCGTCGCATCACATTTGCGCTTATAAAGGGTTCGCTCATTCCGCCATGCAAGTAAATGTATCTTGCGACATTCCGGGCACATCGTCGGCGTAGGGAATTCGATTTTCTGTCCGGTGATACTTGGAGACAATCGATCGAGGAATTCCAGATCCTTGTCGGTGATATCAAAAGAGACTTCGCAGTGACGACAGATCTTTGTTTCTTCCCCCAGAGGATACTCTCTTCTTTCAGAATTCACCTTAATAATTGTTTCTTGTTGCATATGAAAAAATATAAAAAATTAAATGATTTCGTAGGGGTAGACCTCTGTGTCTATCCTGTTTTGGAGGGCGAATACACAGGTTCGCCCCTACAGGATTTCTTTATTATAACATTCCTCACAATACACAATCTCCGGTCTCTCTGGTGCATACGTCGTCATCATTTCCACTCCACATTTATCACACTTCCTCTCGTATAATTTCCGAGTATTCCTGAGACTCATCCGATCCAGGTGTCTTTGATCTGGATGTCTGCGTGGAATTGGGAGGTTATGTTTGCGATAGAATTCGAGCTCCTGTTTGATGATACGGAATGGCTTCCCCGTCACTTCGCACTCGATCGCCCAGTTGAGGATATCGTCCGGAATCTTCGAAATATCTTCTGGCAACTTCGCAGCGGGGATGATTTTCTCAACTCGAGGGAACGGCGCTTCATAGTCTGACCAGTTGAACCAGTTATCCCGGATTGCCTCATCTTTGGATAATGGATAATATTCCTGTGCAACCGTCTCATTGTATCCAAACGGACTCATTGATGATGGGAAGAATTCTCCCCATTCTCCCGTTTTCTGCATATGTTCAATGATTTTTGGAACCAGTGTCTCATATTCTTCTTTGGCGTACTGCTTATTGAGGATACAGTATTGCTTGTTTCGGAGTCAAGTGCATGCGAAAAGGTGAGAAGAAGAATGACAATTAATACAATATGCTAAATATTGATTATTCGGATAGCAAAAAGAACTAAAAATATTTTGATAAAAGTTTGAGCCACAATTATGGAGCTCATATCCAAGTTCTGAATTTAATCAGAATATGGTCACATCCATGCAATTCTTCGAGAATAAAATTCTCTGGGAATAAGAAATATTCTCACTTCCATATACCTCAAAAGAATATTTTATATTTTTTGAATTATAAATAATATCTCCTGAGAAATTTTCTGATCATTTTCAGATAAGAGATTTTCGTATCGTAGTTTGTGCCATATCTATAAATCGTTTTTCCAATGAGTTTTTATTGTGCTGTAATTCATTACTCATTTTCTCATATTCATCAGGTGAATATTTCACATTTTCTATATAAAACTCTTTATCTGAAAGATTTGAGCATAAAATACAGTTTTTGCAGTTTTTGCAGTTAATACAATAATTCAGTCAATATCAATTTTCGCAATTGAACGAATTTATGACATTCGTACATTCGTCGAGATATACCGAATTATAACAATGAATAGAGTTTTGCATATTGGTACAATCGTACAAATCCTGACCCTTGGTAATATTATTGCTGTAATAACAGTCTTCATTATTACTACCGACAAACATCATGTAACAATTCTTATTGTTGGTCAGAAAATTCCCATAATCACAGTTTTCACAATTATCTCTATCCGAGTTATTACGTGGCACCTCTTTCATTAACTCTCCAAACTGCTCAAAAAACCCTCTCTCGAAATCAAAATCCTGCCCATACTCCATAGCATCCCATTTGTCGGACCACCAGAAATCCTGATGGTAGACCTTGAATGGTTTGTCCGGCGAATAGATAGAAATAATATCCCTCCCCGTCGCATCACACTTGCGTTTGTAGAGCTTGCGTTCATTCCGAAACGACAGACGTCGTTGTTGTCGACAATCCGGACAGAGGGTCGGGGTTGGGATGAGGTATTTCTGTCCGTTGAATACTGGAGACACCTTCTCATAAAACTCGAGATCCTTGTCTGTAATCGGAAATGAAACCGCACAATGGGGACAGGTTTTGGTTTCGGCTACTTTTTCTTGTTGCATATAAAAAATGTAAAAAATTAAATGATTTCGTAGGGGTAGACCTCTGTGTCTACCCTGTTTTTTCGAATCTACCGTGATTCGGAGGGCGAACACACAGGTTCGCCCCTACAGGATTTCTTTATTATAACACCCCTCACAATATACCATCTCCGGTCTCTCGGGACTATAGGTTGTCATCATCTCCACCTCACATTTATCACATTTCCTCTCGTATAATTTCCGAGGATTCCGGAGAGCCATCCGGTCCAAATGACGCTGATCTGGATGTCGTCTCGGAATGGGGAGGTTATGTTTCCGATAGAATTCCAGTTCTTGTTTGATTATACGGAATGGCTTTCCAGTCACTTCGCACTCGATTGCCCAATTCAGGATATCATCGGGGATTTTCGTAATATCTTCCGGCAATTTTGCAGCGGGGATGATTTTCTCGACCTTTGGGAATGGCGCTTCGTAATCGGACCAGTTGTAGAGACGTTGCACTGCAACGTCTCTACTGAGAGGATAATACTCCATTGCAACCGTCTCATTGTACCCGAATGGACTCATCGATGATGGGAAGAATTCTCCCCATTCTCCCGTCTTCATCATGTGTTCAATAATCTTCGGAACCAGTGTCTCATACTCTTCTTTGGTGTACTGTTTGTTGAGGATGCAATAGGATTTATTTTTAAGGCCAATACATCAAAAGAGATCGAAAGAACCATGCCCACAAAAGATTGTATAATAAGAATCACGAAGTCATTCCATCGAATTCTTAATGAAAGCACATTTAAAAACGCCTACTCATCCTTCATTGGTTTCGTATCAGAGCTTCACATCGCCGAGAGCATAAGCATCCTGAACGTCGTACACTCAGAATGCCACATAACTGACATATTTGAGGTTTTCCGATTCTTGGATACCATAAGAGTAGACAACGTTTTTACTGTCACCGATGTAATCTCCTATACAGTTTTGGCAGTTGTTAATTTGTGCATATTTTTTCGGAACTGATATCCTTATTTCTTCGGATTTTTCTCGATTTGACTGGGTGTTTGAGGATATAAAATGGGTCTGAAATAACCTATCCCACTCATCTTTTGTCACCTGCTCATTAAACCATATATACTTCGCATTACTGAATCCATGTGATCAGAAACAATATTCCGAGCCAATGAGATCCGATGAGAAGTAACAGTTGGATGACTCTGAAATATTACTGGAAAAATAGCAATTGTACGATTGTTTCGCGTCGCAGCACTGGTAGCAATTTTCACAATGGTACATATATGCTGAATCGTAGATACTACTGCAGTGTTCGCTGATGTAAGAATAATAATATTTTTCTCCCAAGTCGGAGTTGAAAGACATATACGAGTCGTTCAGTTTATAACAATTATTGTTGTATTCCGCATTCTCGCCTTGCAGATTCCAGAGTGAAATCAGAGGAACAACACCCAACAATTCTCCAAACTGCTCAAAAAATCATCGCGAAAAATCAAAATCTTTCCCGTAACTCATTGGATCCCATTTATCCGACCACCAAAAGTCCTGACGATAGACTGTGACAGACTTGTCGGGTGAATAGCAGGAAACGATATCCTGTCCAGTCGCATCACACTTGCGTTTGTAGAGCTTACGTTCATTGCGGAAACTGAGCCGTCGCTGTTGCCGACAATCCGGACAGAGGGTCGGAGTTGGGATGGGATATTTCTGTCCGTTAAACACTGGTGAAACCTTCTCGTAGAATTCGAGATCTTTGTCCGTGATCGGAAAGGAGACTCCGCAATGTTTGCAGGTTTTAGTTTCGACGAGGGTTTCGGTTGGGGGGATTGGGTACATATGGGTAAATTAGGGGTTTAAAATAAAAATACCGTGAATTTATTGACTTTTGGTTACGCTGTATTTATACTACTTTTTCACAGATTGCAATACAAATAATTTGCAATACGAGGTTTTTATGATAGAATAGCAGAAATTATCTGTGATGATTTTTTCACAACACCTATATTCATCCCCTTATTTTAAGGGGGGCAGGGGGTAATTATAATAATCATACCACATTTCTTCATTTCTATGAAATTTTTCGATTATTTTCACTCGCTCGGATTCTCGCAAAAAGAGGCGGAGATATATCTGGCGCTCTATAAGCTCGGGATACAGCCGGCATCGGTGGTGGCAAAATACGCGGATATGGAGCGGACGTATGTGTACAAGATACTTGTTGAGCTCTCATGAAAAAATCTCGTGTCTGTGACTGAGAAAGGGGGGATCAAGAACTTCTTCATCCCGGATCTGTCGATCCTCCGACGGTATGTGGAAAACGAACGGGTGAAATATGAGAAGATGCACGATAGATTCGAGGATATCGAGATCGAGCTTCAGAGTCATCGGAAATGAGAGACGTCCAATACGCCAAAAATCACCCTCTACGAAGGGGGTGATGGGGTTCGGAACTGTTATGAGAGCATCGCGAACGAACTTACCGAGCACGACTATCGGTCGTGCAAACTTTTCGCATCCAATACGCTCGCGTCAAGATCTGGGAAGTCAGACACGGTCAATCAGTATGCGAGTGAATTCCTCACCAAGATGGAAACTCAGGGCATCTATATCGATGCCCTCCTCGGGAATGGGATCTGGCTTATGGAATCGATCGGTCAAGCACACAACATCGATGAACTCCGCAATCTCCCCGCGACCAACGAGTCCATCCAGATACTCATCGCCGGTGGGGTCGTCTATATCCTCATATTCCGTGAGATTCCATTCGCTATGAAAATCGCAAGTGAGGAGCTCGCGGGAGTGTTGTATTTCTTGCTCGAGAAGGTGAAGGGAGAATAAAACTTACATCTGGAATCCCATCTTGATGCGATCGAGCCAGTGGATTTCTGGCAAGGGGAGGGAATGTTTTACGAGGAAATCATACTCCATTTTCACGATCCTGTAGACATTTCAGGCGTCATCCCGTATAACTTTTTTCATGATTTCTGGATTGATACGCCAGTCTCCGTTGGGATTGAATCCCTGGTAATTTATCAGATCTTTTGTCCTTATGACTTCTGATCACTCGGGGATATCGACGCTTATCTGAGTATCTCTCCAGAGATATCCTTCTTTTTTGAGTTCATCTTCCGTAAAAGAATCGTCTATGAGATAGGCCATGGTGTCATTGAAATAGAATGGATTCAAATATCCCGGGAAGAAATCTCCGAGGATTCATTGTTCGTCCATCTGTGCGAAAATCTGGTCAGCGAGCTCATACCACTCTTCTTTGGCATATTGCTTATTGAGGATACAGTAGGACTTGTTTTTGAGTCAGACACATCCGATGCAGAAAGAACAATTCCAGATATTATAGGAATAATATATACTCAAACTTTGACCGAGTTGCGATGAGCAATAGATATTTTTCGAATTATCTCAGGCTCCATTGGCCCCATAGAAATCCTCCGAATTTACCCCGACATCGAGGCAATCATAGAAATTATTGATATTTTCTCATCCGGTATTTATGACGTTTCTTGAATTTTTTGTATTCGCTACCCAGTAACCATTTTCTACATTTTGTGAGCGTATGTTGTATTTTCCATTTACGTTTTCTGAGAGGTAATTGAGCGGAGGATTTTTCGAAATAAACGCATAATTTTCCATGAATTTATCTTTTTTCGCGAGAATCCGTTCTTTTATTTTGAGGTATTCCTCTTTTTCTAATGGTTTATTTCGGAAACAGTATTTCTGGTTCTGGAGTCCATCACAAAACAGACATTCCTGACATCCGATCAGGTTCGTGCAGAACCAGATATTTGAGCTGTCATTGATATATTTGGAATAAAATATATTGAACGAATTGTTTATCCCGGCGGAAAAATAGATATTATTACAGTTCGTAGTTATGAGGAAACTATTGTATATATTGGAGGAGTTGAGGTAACAAAAGGCCGAATAGGCAATGTTTTCCACTCCGAATCCTGCTACGAAGGTCAGATACCCATTTTTCACTCAAAACGCCGCATCCACATAATCAGAATTTTCATTCCCATCGAAATCAAGGATAAATTGCATTGGAACTATATCGAGGAGATTTTTGAAATTTTCAAAAAATCAGATATTGAGATTATAATCCAAAAAATAACTCGCGCCATTTTGTGCCTCCGATTTTTCCAGATTCTTTATCCTTCATGTATCTGGATACCTGCAAGTTTTTCACTTGTTTTTATAGAGATTCAAAACCGTCCAGCTCGCGATATCTCTCACGAATTCACGAAACGGCGTCTTCTTGCGTTTTTCTTTGATGATGTTTTCGTAGTGGGTAAGATTGGACATAGGCCTTTGAAAAGGTGTTTATATTTAAAATATTTACTTCAAAATTACTTTCAATAATTCAGGAAATTCTTCGGTTCCCATATGTTTCAAAATATAATGTCCATGTCCTTTGAGTTCGATAATCCTACCGCCGAGCACTTCATGAAACATTTCCAGACCTCTTTTCCCGTCCTCTCTTTCATTGTCTGCAGTAAACATCACTATTTCCCCGACTCTTTCCGGGATAGTCGTATCAATCGGGAATTCATAGAAATTCTTTTCCCATTCAGGAGCACTTTCGTTGATCTTCCAAGGAGCAACCAAAATGAGTTTGAAAATTTTTCTCTTGGTTTCGCCGAGCCACCGGACCAAGAAGGAACAGCCACAGCTATGTCCAACCAGAATGGTATTCTCATCAACATGATTTTTTTCAAACTCCTTCTTATAGTCATTATAATTGGGATGCCAAGGATTTGGCATAAGGGGAGTTGCTGTTTTCATACCACTTGCAATCAATTGTTTTTTGGTCCAGGGCATCCAGTGTTTATCATAGGTTCTTGTTTCGGGAGTCATCATTTTTTCCTTGTCATTTGGACATCCATGAATGATGATGCAGTTTTTTGTGGTCATATGAGGATAAGATAAAATAGATGCGTGCAGTATATCAATTTCCTGAAAAAAGAAATTATTTATGATAATTTAATTATCCTATTTTTAAGAAAAACGATTCCATCATTTTTGGTTGGTAAATCTTCTCAATTCCATACTTTTTGCAGTAGGTGAGTGATTTCATAAGATAAGTAAGGGTAAAAATAAGGATTATATTTTAATATTAACTAAATCAGCGTAACTAATTAATTCGATGTTATTTTCTTTTAAAAGTGGACTAATAAATTCTATTTTTTTATTATCATCTTCTCGTTTTTTGTTCAAACTGGATTTACAGTCTGGATCATAATAGCCAGGATGAAAGAATATTTCATAACTCTCACCATCTTTGAAATTTTCAACCATATTTTTCAATTCATTAAAATTTATTTTAGTTCCATCGATAACCTCATTTTTGGTTTTTAAGACATTTGCAAAACCATTAATGTTATGATTTCGACAAGGAAGATTTTTTTCTTCACAAAAATTCATGATTATCGGATAGGCCTCTTTCAAATAGGTTGATTTATGTAGATCAATATGACTAGGAATAAAACCAAAAATAGAAAAGTATTTCTCATATTGCCGTTCTATTTCTAATCTAAAATTGCCATCAAAAAATTCTACGTGGAGCCCAATACTGATATTATGAGATTTTGATAGTACAGAAAGTTCTTTGATTTGTTCATTTTGCTCATTATTTAGGTAATTTACCATAAAAGATGTTGATGAAATCAATCGTTTTTTTATCAATTCTAAAATTGAAGCATTGAATATTTTACTATATCCAAAATCATCAGCATTAATTATTAAGTACTTCATAAAAAAGAAATGATAAAAAATAAAACAGATGCACACAGTATATCAATTTCTCAGAAAAAAGAAAATCTCATCTTGCTATTTTTGAAGAGGGGAATATAGTAGAGATGTATCGCGATACATCTCTACTTATTTCTATTCTCATATGACTATTGTTATCTTTGCCTTACTTATCTTCCTCTCGCTCATAGAGTGGATTATCATCATCGATGTGGTGCTCTCGTGGTTGGTGCTTCTGCGGATTAATTTCCGACCGAGATTCATCCAGGCGATCACGATTCCGATGTACGAAACGGTCCGAAAGTACATTCCCTCGACATTCGCAGGGATTGATTTCGCTCCACTCATCATTTTCATCGCCATTGAATTCGCGACCAAGCTCTTGATTATGATTGATCCGAGTGTAATCGGGTATATGTCGAGATAATTTTTTGAAAATACTTGTAATCTCTCAACTGTTTTATGAAATCCAAAAATATCGATTATTCCATCTTCTTCATCGTTTTCTCACTCGTCATATTCGGGATGATTATGATCAGCTCGGTGAGTGTGTACCCGTCTTTTAAGGTCACGTCGCTCATGGTTGCCAAATGAGCCCTCTCGGATCCGAACAACTATTTTTATCTCCTCAAAAATATCACCCACGTTATCCTCGGTTTCATTTTATTTGCTGTGGTAGTCAAGACTCCATATACGATTTTCGAAAAATATGCCAAACATATTTTCATAGCGGGACTCCTCTCACTCGTGCTCGTTCTCTTCATCGGAGTGACGTACAATGGAGCCAGAGGGTGGATCAATGTACCGTTTCTGCCTTTTTCTCTGCAGCCGGTTGAGTTTATGAAATTTGGACTCATTATCTATCTTGCCCACTTTCTCAAGCGTCGCCAATCACAGATGAGCAATCTGGAAAACGGCTTCATCCCCTATATGGCCAATTTCATGATCATTATATTCCTTCTCATCCTCCAGCCGGATTTCGGATCTATCCTCATTCTCACGCCCATCGTGGTCATTATGTTTTTCGTCGGGGGAGGGAATGTAAAACACCTCATGGCATCCGCGCTCATATTTTTTATATTTGCCATTTCTATCTATGGTCTTGGGAAACACAGTGATGATACGAATCGAAATTCTCTCTCATATATCACGGATCGTGTCGATAATTTCCTTGCCGACAATCAGACTGCGATCCAAAACAAAACTATCAACTTCCAGACCGAACAAGGACTCATCGCGATCGGGAGTGGCGGATTTTTCGGTCTCGGATTCGGCAAGTCGATACAGAAATTCGGATACCTCCCGGAGGTTGAGTGAGACTTCATCTTCTCAGTGATTGCCGAAGAACTCGGATTCGTCGGGATACTCTTCCTCGTATGACTCTATCTCTATATCGGATGGCGAGGATTTCTCATCGCTCAGGTGACCGATGATCTTTTCGGTAAATACGTAGCCACTGGGATTACCACTCTCATCTTGACTCAGGCATTCATCAATATGGGCGTTAATCTCAATATCCTCCCTCTGACCGGGATTACCCTCCCGTTCATTAGTTACGGCGGATCTTCACTCCTCTCACTCCTCCTCGGAGTCAGTGTACTCCTTAATATCTCTCGTGGTGCTGATTATTCCCGTGTGGAGAAAAATACTGGGTTGTTCCGGAGGAATCGGGTGTAGCTCTAATTTTAAAAGTAAAATTATGGAAAATGTTATTGTTACATGATTTGAGCCATTTGGTCCATATGAATTCAATCCGGTTCAAGATATAGCAAATAAATTTAATCAAATGGTTATTGGTAATATTTCCGTGAAAGGAATAGTATTGCCCTGTACTTATTATGGTGCATTTGAAAAATTGAAAATTGCCATTGTTAATCATAGCCCCACCGCCATAATAAGCATGGGATTATCTTCGAGTGTTCACCGAATCAGAATTGAAACGACATCCAAAAATATTATGAATGGAAAATATCCAGATGCAAATGGATATTTTCCCGAAGGAGTACTAATAAAGAGGGATGCTAGTGAATTTTTAAAGGTAAACTCTAATAGTCAAAAAATTGTTGATATCTTGGAATGAAAATGAATTACAACCGAAATTTCAGCAAATGCAGATGGTTTTATTTGTAATTCTCTGATGTATTTAACAACCGCCTATATAAGAGATTACAACTTAAAAATTAAAAATATTTTTCTTCATACCCCTTGGACTGATAATTATAGTGGTAGGATAGTATTGGAAGCAGGAAAAGTATGGATACCAACAGAAACCTTGTACCTAACGATCGAAACGATAATAAAAAATATATCTGAGATATAAGACATAAATACAATCCAGTGATATTATTATTTCCTTTTTTCTTGCATTTTCGTATAAATACCTAAACTGTCGGTAGTTTTATTTGTAACTTATTTTTGTTCTATGGAAACGCTCATTATTATCCTCCTTCTTGTCCTCGTCGTATCCATCGGGTATGTGATTTTTCTTTTTTCCAAAAAAACGGAGACTGGTGAATCTGGCGATAAAATAGCAATCCTCGAACGTGAAAAAATGAATATCCTCGAGGAAAAAATTCGTCTGGAAGCCGATTTTAATAAGAACAAAGAAGAATTCTGAAGGATAAAAGAGGAACTGAAACAGATTACGACCGAACGAGATAATTTCCAATGAAAAAGCAAACAATTGTATATCGAAAATGAAAGACTCCTCAAGGATAAACAGTATATAGAAAAGGAAAATGCCGAACTCAGAACAAAAACCACAAAACAAGAAGCTGAAGATACCCGAAAACAGAAGGAGTTCGAAGAGCGGATTAATAAGCTCTCACATGCTGAGAAAGCCCTTGAAGACGAGCGGCAGAGGATCCGACGGGAAGACGAGGCAGCACAGGCGAGTATCCTCGAGGAGCAGAATCGTATCTGGAATGATCATGAGACGCTCGTGCTCGCACGTCTGCGCGAGACATGTCAGAAATCTGCTCTCGGATTCACGTTCCATGACAATACCAATCTCCCTGCCGAATTCACCAAACTCAAACCGGATTTCATGGTCAATTTCCTCGGTCAGTACATCATCTTCGATGCCAAGAAATCCAAGAGCATCAAGACGTATATTCCTGATCAAGTCAAATCCACTGCCAAAAAATACAAAGATATCCCCGATATCTATCCGACGGTTTTCTTCGTCGTACCATCGGACGAGATTGTCGATCTCAGAACCCTTTCATTTATCGAAGAAGGATTCTCCTTTTTCATCATCTCCTCCGATGCAATCGAGCCGATTCTCGCCAATTTTAAGAAGATCAGCGAATATGACACTATCAAGGATTTCGATCCCCAGGATCGTGAGACGATCGTCAATCTCATCGCCAACTACGACCGCCATATCTCCCTCCAAAATGCCACCAATATTCTCTTTACCAAGGAGAGTATCACCCTCATGAACTCCAAAGAATCCCTCCACGAAGAACTCCAATCCGAGATCACGATCCGCAAACAGGGTATGCGTTCCAAAAAACTCCCCGATGCCGACATTAAAAAAATCGCTCAGAGTCCTGGCGAACAAGAGCGAGAAATCACCAAGCTCGTCTCTCCGAGGATATCGATAGCCCGAGAAGAAATCGAGGAGATGCAGGGGATATTGGATATGTAATAAATAAAAAATCTCATTTCGAGAACTCGAGATGAGATTTTTTTATGTTTCATTGGTGCCCGAAGAGGGACTTGAACCCTCACACCTTGCAGCAACGGCTTCTAAGACCGTCGTGTCTACCATTCCACCATCCGGGCAAATTAATCTTGATTTGTTTATTTGTGTCGTGCACCCCTCTCGTGTGTCGCACCGTTTCACGGATGCTCGCACTCGGGAGTATGGCTCCCATGCTTCGCAAGGTCGCACCCCAAGAGTACTTCCAATCTTCGCTTCGCTCCGAAAGGGGCGCACATCTACCATTCCACCATCCGGGCAAATTTTATCAAAAAATTACGAACTACTAACTACAAATAATTTTCATTCGTAATCTGTAATTCGTAATATTTATATTATACTGGTGGGCCGGGTTGGATTCGAACCAACGAAGCCGGAAGCAAAGGATTTACAGTCCTCCCCATTTGACCGCTCTGGAACCGACCCAAAAACTACTGACGAGAGATTACTCGATGTGACATATCTATGTAATCAATAATCAGTAATGATAAAAAACTTAATGGAGCCACTTGTCGGAGTCGAACCGACGACCCACGGTTTACAAGACCGTTGCTCTACCAACTGAGCTAAAGTGGCGGAAAAGCGAGGGCATTGTATGGAAAACAATCTTTTTGTCAAAATTTTTAAAAAAATTGACTTGAATAGCTTTTGATATACAATGCAGATATATTTATTTTCTTTCCCCATCAAAGATCATGAAAGATATATTCAACGATTACAAAAAAGAACGATCTCGTAAAAATGTCGCCATCATCACGGCGAGCTTTGTTTTCGCTCTCTCGATTAATGTCTTCCTCTTCGGGACGGACTCAGGATCACGTCTCCAGACATCCGTTCTCAACTCTACTACCGGAGTTGGAGCCGAGAAGAAAGTCGATATTGAGATTGTCAATGCGGGAACTGGTACGGATATGCTTAAAATTCGAACGAACTCTAAACTCGAAAATGTTTCTCGAATGTATATTTCCCTCGCATTCGATGCAGATACTCTCACGATCAATGATATATTCCCTGCTGATAAGGATGTAGATATCGTTAGGAATTCAAATATTCCAGGCAATTCCATCGTTACTCTCTCATTCAAAAAACCAACAACCCTCAAAGAGGGGACAGAGATTTTCACTATCGTCTACAAGAAAAAGAATTCTGATAAAACGGTTATGAATCTCGCGGAGACACAGTTCAAATCCGAGGACGGATCCATATATGAGCTCTCAAATTCATCAATCGAGTTCTAAATCAGATTCCAAAAATAATCCTACACGTAATGTGTAGGATTTTTTGTGTCTATTTTGTACATCTTTATATAAACAAAATCGAGGAGGATATGCGAGAGGAGGCCTATTCATAGAAATAGGAGTGGTCGGTATCAGAGTATGAGTGCGATGGATACTATGCAAACACTGAGCCAGTTTTTGTGGAGGAAATGCGTCTGGAATCAATTCCTTTTCGGGTGATAGATGGGTTTCGAAAAGAGGTGATCTAGATCGATAAACTGGGCCGAAAGGAGGAAAAATATATCCATACTGTTTGTTTCAATGATTCCAGTTTCTTTCAGGAGAAAATAAATTCCTAAATCAAAGGCAATGTGAGTTGGTGTGAGCATGTTATTTTTTTATAAATTATTTTTAGATCCGTTCCAATAATAAGCACCATTGTATTCAAAAACTGAGCCGTTGGTAATTTCATTTTTGAGACATTCCTGAATAAGTTTTTGCGTAGGTCTTTTGTCATTACATATTTTAGCCATCCTGCTTTTTGTAATTTTTTTATGTACGGTAACCTTACTACATGACAAATTTGTAGATACCACATCTGTCTTATATCTCCAATGGAAAGCGTCTATGATTTCGTCATTTTTTAAATGATATCGAACATGGAATATGATTTCCAGTCTATTTCCATGAGCATCTGTTCAGGAGATAAAAATACAATCCGTCGCATTTTTATTAAAAAGAATAGCCTCCTCTTTATGTATTTTATCGATAGTGACCAAACTATGTTCTCATAAACCAAAGTGCGCATTTATATCTTCTATTCTTGCAGATTTACATTCTCTTCTGAGAATTGAATTTGGAGATAAGTCTAATTGAGCAGGCTTATCGATATTATTCATCACTCATACTACTATTTTCTTCACTCAAAAACGAGTCCTTTCATATCCAGCTTCTTCAAGTTGTTTCTTGTTCATTGAGAGAAGCTCATCAATAGTTACTATATCTGTTGGACACATAATTATCAGAGTGAAAAATAATAAAAATGAAATTTATTTTAATGAAACCCATGGGCATGGTCTCCGAATTGGATGCCGTAGGTGTGTGCCCAGATGTCCACATCGATCCACTTGTCATCGACCCTTACTTGCAGATACTGATGGGGCGAAATATACCAGATGAGGGTCCACCTGAGTCGGATATCACTTTCTTGGAACCATCCGCTTTTGAGGAGGAGGATCCGCATCACGTAGTTGATATTGGTACAGTGGAGGAATCCATTTCGACTCCAGAGCGTGGTGATATCAGTTATGAAAAGCTCAAAGAGTCTGGTGTAGGTTTTGACCCGGTATCCGCGATATTTTGTATTCAAAATATCGTACGTTTTTCTCAAGCATTCTTCCTGATTCTTGGACTTTTTGAGCTCATCGACAACTACCTGTATATCGTGAGGCAGTGCATCGGGTACTTGGGTTTTTGAGAGGAGATCGAGGGGCATGTTTGGAGAGTTATATGCTATCTTCTATGCTCATTTTCGTGGGAGTAACTCCTCGATTGCTTTTTTGATCTGTGGGAAAGTCGTGTCAAAATCACCGGAAACTCGGAGATAGTCTCTTCATTCTTGAGGTTGTGCCTTTCTCATAGCATCGAGCGTTTCGTCGAATTCATCCATGCCTGGAACAACGATTCATTGATTTCGTAGTTCAGCTCAGAACTGTGCAACATGAGAGGTTTCGAGAAATATAACTGGGATATTTCAGCGTAATCCATATACAGATGAGTTAATCCACGGAACCACTCAAGCAGCCGTATGAGGATCCACTCCATGATTATGAAATTTTCCGAAAGTTTTTATAGCATCTAATCTTTCTTCATCAGTGGATGAAGATGAAATGAAAGTTTTTTGTATCTCTCGGAGAATTTCATTATCAACTTGAAATTTCCCTGTTTTCGCCAGATCATCGTAGAATCATTTTATTTTCACGGAATCAAATCAGCAGACATCGAAAAGCATTCTCTCGAAATTGCTTGATTTCGCTATATCCATAGATGGGGCATTAGTGACTTGTACATAATCTATACCACTTCTTTTTGGTGGTTCGTAGACTCCAGTCTTGAAGAATTTGTCGAGCATATCATTTTCATTTGTGGCAACCAGTATCTTTTTTATCGGGAGTCACATTTTTTTCGCATAATATCCAGCGAGCGCATCTCAAAAATTCCCAGAAGGGACGGAAAATATCACTTCGTCTCAATTACTGATAGCCCCATTTTTTAATAATTTCGCGTAAGCTCTGAAATAATAGACCACCTGTGCGAGAATCCTCGCAATATTAATGGAATTAAAAGAGGTGATATTATATTTTCTTTTAAAGTCGACAAACTCCGGACCATTTATTTTCTTCACGATATCTTGGAGTGGATCAAAAGGGACGTCTGCCAATAATGTTATAGCATTCGGATTATTGACGATACCATTGACCGCTTGGAGTTCTTGTACTTCGGAAGGTCCTGTCTTCGGGAGCATGAAAATAGATCGGATATTCGTTCATTTTACCCCGCTATGAGCTGCATTGATGGTATCTCCCGAAGATGCCCCTAATACATGCACAATCTTACCCTTTTTTAATTTCGCGAGAAGTCTTGGGAGGAATTCCAGGGCCACGTTTTTGAAGGCAAATGTTGGTCCGTAGCCGAGGTGGAGTGAATAGAGATTCTCTGTGATGTGCTTCGTAGGAGTTATTTCTGAATTGTGCCACTGATTTCAATAGGCCTCATTTATTATCTTTCTGAGTACATCAGGAGAGACTCAAAAATCAAATCTCGATAAGATATTGAATGCCACCTCTTGGTATGATTTCCCGGTGAGACCTTGAATTTCATCAGGACTTACTTGTGGGAAATCCTGTATAGACCAAAGTCCACCGGATATCGGTTGACTTGTTTGTATAGCGTCTGACAAAGTAGCGGTTTCTCCGGATCTTGAGTCGGATAGGTGATTATTATTTATAAGCATATAATTATTCATAGATAGTGAATTTAAAAAATAGAAATTAAAAATTTAATTATATACTTCACTTGCTGGTAGATTCTTGAAAATAACACCTTCATCATTGAGAGCAAAACTTGTTCAGAAAATTATATCCTCCGTGCGTTCCAGTATTTTTTTATATAGTTCACAACTATCTTTGAAATTGAATCCTGTTTCTATTCATATCTCCAGTACTCATGGGATACAAACAATCCTGACTGTTTCATCCGCTACTTTTTCTATAATTTGTTCTACATAATTATCAATCAAAACATTAAATTCTAAATCAGAGGCACTCGTTGGATTCTCGAATATTCCTCGTACAACTTTATCCTGGGTGCTTTTTTCATTTTGATTATCTAGAAGTGTCACATCTTCTACTGTATCAGGAGCCAGTTTATCTTTCATAGTTTCATATGGTATACAAAATAGGATGATTTATTTATAGTGAAATGCCCTATAAAGTCAAATAAAAATCATCATTTGCTTTTTTCCTACAAAGCAATACTATGCGCCTGATTTATAACTTTCCACCAAAATTTCTATGAAAAAAAATGAAATCCTCGAAAATATCCTTATCGATAAGCTCATCTTCGGTGGGAAGTGACTGGCTCTCGCGCCAGATGGCAAGAAGATAATCGTGACGGGTGGGGTGATCCCGGGGAGCAGGGTTAATCTCCGCATCCTCAAGTCCCGTACCAACTACTATGAGGCGCAAATTCTTGATACGGTGCAAAAATCTCCACTTGAGCAGGACTTACCGGCACATTTCCAGGTGTATGGTGGATGCAAATGGCTCCCGATAGCCTATCCGGAACAACTCAGAATCAAGGAGGAACAGGTTCGGGAAGCATTTCATGGACTTCAAAAATTTTGGAATCAACCATCAAGAGGCTCTCAAAAATGATGAAGTTCAAGTGAAAATCGAGAAACGGAATGAGTCGTACAATATACGTACGATGAATGAGTATCGCAGATTTGAGCTTGAAATCCACATTTTTCAGAGTCTCCAATTTTTCATCCGATTGTTCCATCTCCGGAGATATATGGATACCGAAATAAAGTCGAGTTTTCTTGGGGGAAGTATATCTCTTTTAAGGAGGATATCCGTGATGAGTTCCGGTTCGGATTCCACGCACAAGGACAGTTTGATCGGATTATCGATTGCACCTACTGTGTCCTCGCGGATGAGGAAATCAATGAGATTTTCAAAGAAGTTGATCGTTTTTCGCGAAACTCAGGTCTCCCGACGTATGACCCGAAAACAAATATTGGGTTTTGGCGGCATTTCGTCGTACGAAAGGCACGATTCACTGACGAGATTATGCTCATTTTCAGTGTGAATGATATGTTTCTGGAATATACGAAAAAGGATGGGGCGGAGATTATTGCCTTTGCAGAAGAACTTATGGTCAAATTTCCGCATATTGTTTCTGTCTATCTCCTGCGGAATTCTGGTCGAGCCGATGTTGTGACCGGTGAAGCAGTTCTCCTTAAGGGGAAGGCAACCATTATCGAACATCTCCTTAATAAATCATTTGAAATTAACCCAAAAAGTTTCTTCCAGACCAATTCGCTCGGTGCTGAAAAGCTCTACCAGACCGCCCTTGATCTTTCCTCATCTCGATGAGGAGTTCTCCTCGACCTCTATGCCGGAACAGGGACACTTGGGATCCTCTTCTCGGATCGTTTCGAACAGGTCTACAGTGTCGAGCTCGTCCCTCAGGCCAGTCAAGATGGCAAGAAAAACGCTCGTCGCAACGGTATCGCCAATATCGAGTTCGTAAATGCAAAGGTAGAAGTTTTTCTCGAGGATTTCCTCGGAAAAAATCTCTCGGCAGATACCCTGATCATCGACCCTCCACGTGATGGAATGCACCCTAATGCCTTACCGAATATTCTCAAATTTGGAGCCCGAGAGATTATCTATATCAGCTGTAATCCAGCAACGCTCGCACGAGATCTCGACTATATTCTCGCCAATTCTGATTATCACGTCACTGACGTCACTCCAGTCGACATGTTTCCTCATACACATCACATTGAAACTGTTGTGAGATTAGAAAGATAATATGGTTCGGAAATAGAATTTTTATTTCTCGTTCATACAAAACCAGTGATCAACTAGCCTTTTCCAAGGCTGTATGAACATCGAAATAATAAATCCTATTTCCTCATACCAAAGTTACATTCAGATAAAATCGGGCAACTTTCACATTTTGGTTTGCGGGCGGTACAGTGGTAACGTCCGAATAGGACGAGGGGATGGTGGGCAGTGAGTTTTTGGGCAGTCGTGAAGATCTTTTCGAGGTGCTTGTCCGTCTCTTCGGGAGTCTTCGTTCGTACTATCCCGATGCGGTTCATAACCCGATGGACATGCGTGTCGACCGCGACGTACGGGGCATCGTAGAGAACAGTGAGGATAACTTTTGCGGTCTTGATGCCGACTCATGGGAGTGTCTGGATTATTTTCAAATCATTGGGGATAGTCCCACCGAATTCCTGTGCGATTTTGATCCCAGATTCCCAGATGAATCGTGCTTTATTTCGGTAGAAATTGACCGAAGAGACCATTTTTTCGACTTCCGCGAGCGTGAGGTTCCCGATATCTCGTGGAGATCGTACGCGAGCAAAAAGTGGCGGCGTCGTTTTATTGACCTGTCTGTCCGTCGTCTGAGCCGAGAGGATAACTGCAATCATGAATTGAAACGGCGTCTCATAGTTAAGCTCGGTGCGGATATCTGGGAACATCTGTTCGATAGTAGAGAGGATATGGGAGATTTGATTTTTTGATTTCATTTTTCTTGGAGTGTGAATATACTATGTCAAACAGAATTGTATAAATTTCTTCTGAAAATACAAAAAATATTTCTTTTCGGTCCGGTATGCTCTTCGACACTCACACACATTCCTACTTCTCATCGATAGCCGATCGGCAGGATGAGATTATCGTGGATATGCAGACACATGGCATCCGATATGCCGTGCAGATTGGGTGCGATATATCGACGAGCCAGCTCGCGATAGACTACGCTCGCACGTATGAATCCTACTTCGCGACCGTCGGGTACCATCCAAACGAGGGACAGAATCTCACGCACGATGAGATACATGCTCGAGTCTCTGAACTTGAATCACTTCTCCTTACTCACAGAGAATCGATCGTTGGTATCGGGGAGATTGGGTTTGATTATCACTATCTCGAATCTGGCAGAGAAGCGGAACAAAAAGAAGCTCAACGGATCCTCTTTTTTGCCATGATTGAGCTGGCGAAACGATATAGTCTCCCCGTTGTTATCCATACGCGTGATGCGTGAGATGATACGTTCCGGTATATACGAGAGTCGGGCATCCGCAAGGCGATTATCCACTGCTTCTCGGAAGATGTTGATTTTGCCAGAATGTGTATGGAATACTCGGATGAAATCTATTTTGGATTCTCTGGTATCGTCACCTATCCTCGATCCCTCCAGGTACAAGAGGCTGCTAAATTCGTTCCTCTCGATCGCATCCTTATCGAGACAGATGCCCCATTCCTCTCTCCACAAAAAGTCCGCGGAACCCTCAATACTCCGGTCAATGTCCGATATGTGCTCGAGGCCATCAAAAATCTCCGCGATGAGGATGATGCGGAGATCGAGCAAGTGATTTTCGAGAATAGTTTACGGTTTTACTGAATTACTTCTTAAATATGCTTCATATGAAATGAATCCATAACAGGAGACCGGTCTCTCCAGAGACCGGTCTCAGATCTCGTAATTCTAGCGGTTTTACCCTCATCGAAATCCTCATCGCGATCAGCATCTCGGCGATATTGATGACGGGGATTATCACGTTTGTTTCGGGTTCGCTCGGATCGATCGGTAAGACACAACAAACCCTCCAGGAGGGCAATAAAAACAATACCTTCGAGCAATACCTTCGAACAACATTTGCTGGTATCACTGGGAGTGGCGTCTATGCGACCGGATCGAGTTTTTCGGGTGGGTATCTGACGGGGATATTCCTCAAGACTGGGGGAGATAACCTCCCGATCACTTTCCTCGGACTTGTAACTCAGACAGGATTCTGTGATGCCTTCTCTGGGACGGCGAGCGAAACCGGTACGGTTATGAAACTCTCTCTCAGACAATTTATCGTTCCCACCGAACAAAACAATGCTTCTGGATATACCCTTTCCCCTTCAGGAAATGCGGTATTTTCTGGGACTACTGCCACAGGGGTAATAATTATCGGGACAGGGAACCCTGGGAATACACTCGATACAACCTCTGGTGTGCTGACAGAACTCCGTATGCCATCCGCATTGGTCTCATCCGGATGATATCTCTATGTCGCCGATACGATGAATGATCGAGTGCTCGTGTACAAGACGAGCGATGGAACTATCACTCAGATTCTCGGTCGAACCGATGGTATCTCGAGACCCACGAGTCTGTATTTCTCCGGCAGCACACTCCTCGTCGCCAGTGCCGGTAACGGCAAGATTTTCAGTCTGCAAGACGGAGAATGAGATGGTTCGACCTTTTCCGCACATTTTCAGGTGGCGAAAGATTTCCCAGTAGATTCTCTCATATTTACTTTTTCTGGAGTATTGTCGGTTATTGCACCAACTTCCATTTCTGATTTTAGTTTTTCTGGATTTTCTCTCGGTGCAGATTCTGTAAACACAGGTTCAACTTTGAAATACACTTTCTGAAATACTCAGAATCTTTCCGTAGGAACTACTTATAAAATAAATATTGCAAATATACTTTCTACTCCAAGTATAGTTGGAAATTACACAGCAAAAATTGATTTTCAAAGCGGTGGCATTTCTCAGTATTCTGATTATTTTCATTATTTCACCAAGGGTGACGGGTTTCTGGCAACATCAACCGGTAATATTATTAGAACACTTTCCGGTTGATTTATATATCCGTACAATATCACTGGAGCAAGCACTTGGAGTGGGACGATTGACTGGATAACCGCATTTGATAATAATCCTCCCGGATCAGAGATACTCTCCAATCTCCCGATTGCGAGTTTTGATTACATGGTATCCGGTAAGATTCTCACTATACGATACCGAGAGTATACCATCTATGATTGCCTCCTTGGCAAACATCGAACCCAAGAGCATATTCGGAAAATATTATTGCCATAATAAAAGTACGGAACACAGGTCTGTGTTCCGTACTTTTATTGTTTCTATAAATCAGAGAAATCAGCAGGAAGAGATCCATCACTCGTAGAACTTGGGGAGAGATCAAGCTCGTTTTTGTTGCCGAAGAGTTTGCCCGAGAGTTCCTGGATAGTGGAGAAGACGACCGGTGGTGAGATATATTTGGAGACATTGAGACCGAGGAGGTCGCCGACTTTTGGAGCGACGAAGATGGAGAGGATGATGACGATGAGTCCGACGACCGCGTAGCGGATACTATTGACCGCTGGTTTTACCTTGTCGTCTTTCCCTCCCGAGAGGATGAGCATAACTCCTCACCAGATGATGAAAATGACGGAGAGGAATCCAGAAACGAGGACTACAAGGGCAATCCCGACCCGGATGATATCGTCGAGTTCGTATACCTGATTGGGATCGATGACGGATCCGGCGGCGAAGACTATTTCTATCATAGAGATGCAAAAGGTAAGAAATCAAAAAAACTGAAAGGAATATACTCACCAAAGGGAAAAAGTAAAGAGAAATTGAAATAAAGTATTTATTTTGTATAATCAATTCCGTTGAAGTATTATTTATTTTTTCTATGAAACACGTTTTTTCTGATAAAATCACTCTTATTGAAAATACCGACCCCTTTGATAATCAGTATCTTTTTGATATTGCAACGGGGGTATCTTCGTCGATGGAATGTAACATAGCAAAACTTCTTGTGTCGTACCAGAATGATCGAGTGGAGTATCGTCAGGATTATAAACTCTGGAATCAGGTGTATCCGGGAGCAAAAGAATTGGAAATATTTCAGGAAATAATCGAGACCGCCTTGAATCAAAACAAAAAAATTCACATTTCTCGTATAAGCCTGCGTGAGGAATTGGAAATTGTCCGGAAGATATATGAGGATCTTGGGTATTTTGATGTAAAAGAAAATCGGTTTCAAGTGGATTTCAAAAATACGCCGATTACTATCGGGGTCAATATTCGTAATCTCATATATTCGACCAAGGATTACAAAGGTGAGCGCGATAATATCTGTTTCATCCCACCACCACGTGAACCAGGGCATGTCAAAGCCCTCTTCGCCGGACTCAATGCCGGTATTGTCTCGACGATCCATATCAATGATACAAACAAAGAAAAAGCCCTTATAAAAGGGCTTATCACGAGTGAGAAAATAAATCTCACGACACTCTCCGGGGCGATGTATGGGAACTTTCTCGCCATCGGTTTCGATATCCATAAGCAAGAGCTTATTTTGTCATAGCGACATTCAGGAGTGATTGTTCGATTTCTTTCTCGAGTTCCGTCTGGATTTCATTCATGAGGACGAGGTCTTTGATAACCTGTCTTTTTTCATTTTTCTCCTTCTCTTTTTCTGCCAGGATGATATATCCATAGAGATATGGCATAAGGACATAGATCATGCAGTATATGACACTGATCGCGATCACGATGGCTGGCAGGATGAGATTATCGAGCGAAAAGGTATACGAGAACATTCAAAGATTTGAGGGATCGTAGTTGAATGTATATCCAGTGAAATTCATGGGACTGAAGAGTAAGGATTAATAAAGACCAAAGATTAAAGAGAGTGTATTATTTTTCTTCTTGGAGTTCAGCAAATACGATGAGTCGGTTAAGAGTGGTTCCAATTGGCCAACAGGTCATAAGGGAGAGTTCTTTCTTTTCTTGGTCACGATCGAGCACTTTTACATTCCCTGGCTTAACTACTTTCTTTTCTTTAATAATATAGGTGAATTTTTTCTGATTGAAGTAGACGATAATTTCATCACCAAAAGAGAGCTCATCGAGGAGGACAAAGACACTGTTGTATTCTCCTTTCATCCAGGGATAATTCGAGCTATGACCAAATATAAAGGCATTTCCTTTTTCTCATGGTTTCGCTGTTCCTGGGTAACGAACAATTCCTTTCTCAAGTTCTCGCATGAAGATATTTTCCATATGGTCGAAATCAAACGAGGAATTTACTCCAATGTCTACGAGGGGGATATTTTTTCCAATTTTCGGTATAATAATACGATTATCATAAGGGGTGATATCGAGATCGATATCGAGTTTCGCAGCTCCAGTAACAAGTTTTTTTGGAGAAAAACGATCTTCTCGAATAACCGTATTGCTTTCTGTGAGCTTCTTTTTGAGTACATCTGCTTGTTCCTGTTTCATTTCTGTATTTACCCCTTCGCTGGCATATACGGTTATTTTTGATTTATCAAGCGTCGAGAGGATATCATTTCCAGAAGTTTTGAGTGCTTCGGGGTTAATATAGGCAAAAAGGACAGTTGAGTATGATGACCAGTTAGTTATAGTGAGGAGTGTGAAAAAAACAATCGTTGAGATCGAGAGATAGTGGAGTGTGAATTTCGCTTGTGCGATACTTGATTGTTTGAGACGCGTAAGGAGCGATTTTTTCGGACTTTCAAGTGGTTGTTTAAAAGAAATAGATTCCTCATATATTTCAGCACTTCAAAGTGGATCGGTATGAGTGAGGGCATCAAGAGCGAGAGCCTCTTCTTGTTCAAGGAGACCGAGGATATCTATAGTATTTGTTGGTGTTTCGAATTCCATAGTATGTTTTTGTATAAGTAAATATGTTTTTATTTGTGACGTACTTTCAGTGTATCTTATTTTTTATATTGAGTCAAAAATTTATATTGACAAACGGTTAGTTTATACTTTGAAGCTGACGGATTTTTCTTGGGCTTTGACCTCTTGTATCTTGCGAGTGTTTTTAAGGAGTCAGAACGAGAGGGTACTGATGAGGATGTAGAGTTCATATACGACTGGTATCTTTTGGAATGGATCAGAATGGATCCGAGCAATAGCATAAAAAATAGGAAAGAGGAGGAAGAGTGCGAGAGAAGAAGAGAATCCATATATAAGACTTATTGCTATAAACAAACCAGTGATAACGAGACCCTGACCGATAGCGATAATATATTTCGTTTTGCGATTGGTAAGGATTTTCAATAAAAAGACGAGATTTATAACAGGGATAAATATCCAGAGAGGTCATAATGGGAGACGATCCTCTGTGAAATAATTCTCGAGTGATATATGAGATATTTTGTCTGACTCGCGAGTTTTTTCGAGACAATTTTTGAAACTCACTTGTTCATTTTTTTCTCGTATGACTCCCATAATCTCACCAATATACCGTGGCAATGATCGTATGATTTCATAACAAGCGTCCATTGAGGGGATCTGTGAGAAGATTGAATAGGAGACGTATGTGTTGCCTATAAAAAACTGTACTCAAAGGAAAACAATGACGAGAATGTACACAAAAAGCAGAATCATTGCAAATGAATCGAATCCAGAGGAAACAAAGTAGAGGAGATAAAGGAAGGCAAATATCGATGAGATTCTCGCACCAGTTGTCGTGATAATATTTTTATATCGTTTTGCGATAATCATGCCAAGAAAGGGGATGTGCGATAAGAAAAACATCATGCGCTCGGTTTCCGTGGCACCCTCATATTGGAAAGAGGCGTTTGATCCGCCAAAAGAAAAGGTATCTCCTATATCAGCAACTTCTCCTCATTTCTGAGAATTATATATTCCATAGAGAATAAAAAGCGTGAGTGCCACAAAAAAGGCAAAGTGTATAATGCGGTCGATGGAGAGGTTGAGAATCGGGATGTTGTGGAAAAAAAATTGACTCAAAAAATATGAGTAAATCACGTATGACACAAGGAAAAGTCCATGTCCCTTTGTTGCATTTTTTGCATGATTTTGTATGAAGGGATCCTGAAAATCCGGATTCTTTTTCGCAAGGAGGAACATCCATCCGAGGAAGAAATATCCGATGGTTGCATTATTTCTGATTTTTTGTGAGAGCATAAAAGAATGTATTTACTGATACTTTTCGTGAAGTATAACATACTTTTTATTTTTCTGCAAAAAAATTCCCATTTACCAAAGTAAATAGGAATTTTTTGAAACAAAAGGAATTACCCTTGAGCTTTTTTGTTGAGATCGCGATATACCTGGCGAACGATAGCCTTCTCGCGAAGTTTTCGTTTTGAGATATCTCGAGTAGCATACCGCTCATTTCTGAGTTTGTTGGCTATTCGAGTCTGGAAGAACATCTTCTTGTATCGAAGGATGAGCTTCTCATTGGACTCGGTATCTGTTTTGATAGCGTACACTATCATAGTAGTCTCCTTGTATAAATAATAAAGTGCCGGCATTGTATGGAGAAAAGTATTTTTGTCAAAAGATTTGCTTTTTTTATATTTTCCCTATTATAGGGGCTTCTTATTTTCTCACTTCCTCACCATGAAAAAAACCAAGATTATCGCAACTATCTGACCAGTAACTGAAACAAAAGAGCAAATTGCTGCACTTTATGATGCTGGGGTGAATATTATTCGATTTAATTTTTCTCATGCCAATTATACTGGGGCTTCGGCCATTATGACGCGCATTCGTGAGCTCAATGCCGAAGGTCGGACTAATCTCTCAACTCTCCTTGATACCAAATGACCCGAAATCCGCACTGGAGACCTCGCGGAAAAAATACAATTCCAAAAAGGTGATAAAATTAAAATCTATACTGATATTTCTTTATTTACAAATGATGGACTTTCCCTTTTTTGTGATTATCCATATCTTATCGAGGATGCAAGTATCGGTCAAGTAATTGAAATTGATTCCGGACTTTTTAATGTATATGTGATTGAAAAACAGAAGGAGTATATTATGGTTGAAGCGAAGAATAGTTGTCTTATTGGTTCAAGGCGACACGTAAATCTCCCTGGCGTACGACTTCGTCTCCCTGGAATTACTGAACAGGATGAGAAAGATGCACTCTTTGCTATTCAGGAGAAGTATGATTTTATTGCAATGAGTTTCGTGAGGAGTCGTGAAAATATTGAAGAACTCAGAACTCTTTTGAGAGAAAATAATGCAAGTCATATAAAGATTATCTCTAAGATTGAAAATCAGGAGGGAATAGAGAATCTTGATGAAATTGTTGAGGCGTCTGACGGAATTATGGTTGCACGAGGAGATCTCGGTATCGAGGTGCCAATTCAGAAGCTCCCAGTTTACCAACGTGAAATCGTCACGAAATCCCTCGCCAAAGGGAAATTCGTCATCATCGCGACCCACCTTCTCGAGACGATGATTGAAAATCCTTTCCCAACTCGGGCAGAGGTTTCTGATATTTTCCATTCAGTCACACAGAAAGCCGACTGTCTTATGCTCTCGGGAGAGACTACGATCGGGAAGTATCCGATCAAGTCAGTCGAAATTATGCGGGATGTGATAGAAGAAGCCGAAGGTGGTATCCGTTGCGAAAACGTGGACTTTTCAGACGAGGGACTTTCCGATCGTGATATCGAAAAAAAGCACCTTATCAAGAGTGCCTTTCAGGTGAGCGCTTCACTTGGTATCAATTCAATTCTTATTTTCACCAAATCAGGACTCTTGGCTCGTCTCGCGGCGAGTTTCCGATCCAATAAAAATGTCTATGCCTTCACGATGCGGGAATCGACTATCCGGTATATGAATGCACTCTTCGGTATTCAGCCATTTTTCCTCCCAGATTGGAATGAAAATCTCGCCGATAATCTCGATCGAGCGATCCTCCTCCTCAAAGAACAAGGCGTTCTTGTAGTAGGAGACAAGGTCATCGCAGTGAATGACCTCCAAAGGGATGGAAAAGAGATACCAGTAATGGAGATCTTGGATATCAATTAGTGTATCAAAAATACCATCCGCTTAGGATGGTATTTTTTAATGTCCGTGATGTTCTTCGTATTCCTCGTATCACCCGCCGTCGTCATGATGTCATCCGCCATTACCTCATCATCGTTTCTTGATCGAGGCGATAACCGAAAGGAGGAGCATATAGACGATATCGGCGAAGAGGAGCTTGTAGATGATGAATCCGACTCCGAGGATGACGATGCTCGGGAGGTGCGAGATGACAAAGAGGGCAAAATGAGAGCTCTGAAATTCTGAATAAAAAGCCATCTTTTTAAAAAGAAGAAAGGCGCTCTCGGTACCCATAAATATATAACTCCGCTCGATGAGACCGAGGATGGTCGCAGTAAAGAAGACAAAAAGAGTAACAGAAATAAGGAATGTCTGTACGAAACGAGCGGGTGATGAGGATGGGTAGGTAATCGAAAGATCCCCATTCATTGGGACGAGTACAGCAAGGATGAAAATAAGATAGACCGATGAACCGATGATAATTTTTGCAAAAGTATCACTAATGAGACTGAGGGTTTCCGGAGTCTGGTACTGTGGAGAGAGGAGAGTTGAGAGGAGAACAAAAATACCAATCCCGAGCACAACCCCGAAAAATACCGAGTAGACTTTTTCTATACCCATAACCATAAATATGACACAAAAAACGAGACATATAAAAAGCACATACACATCAATCGAAGTAATTGAAAGCGCTGTCGCGATTTGTAGGATAATTGTATCGAGTTGTGACATAAGTCTTTGGATAATTTTGAATCATGAGAGATATACTCGGAGTGAGTATATCTCTTTTTTTTATTTTGTCACTTCTTTTGCAATCTTTTTCGACTCAGATTCCAGGCGACGTTTGAGTTTTTTGATATCCTCTGATGGTGGTAGACTTTCTGGTCGGATTCCCTCATCGAGCAAGAGTCCGCGAACCTTTTTGTTGTTTTTCACGTGTTCCTGTGTGATACTCGTTTCTTTAATAAGATTATTTTTCCGAATATTAAAATTTGTAATCTCAGTTGCGAAATCTTTCGCTTTGATCGTAATGGACGGAAGGAAATCCGCAAGCACACGACTATCCGGAACTTTTAGTTTATGTTTCATCTCTTTTGTTCTCTTTCCTCCAAAAAATGCCGTATCGCCACTGCTTCGAATCCTTGCAAACCCTGCACCATCAATTCCTGCCTCATAGATAAGCCGTGAAAATTCCTTTTCGGTATTGGTGAGCTTCTCTCGATCGAGAATCCTCTCAATCTCGGCTATTCTCATCTCCAATACTTCTTGTTTCCGTGTCTGGAAGGCAAAATAACTCATGGCAAATGCGATCTGTTCCTTACGAGGATCTCCATTTTGAGCGATGAGGTAACAGGCGTATCGAGTGAGGCGATAGTCATTTTTTAATCGTTCTGCACCAGATCAGATTGATACCATTTTCCCGGCGTCGGGAAAATGGTCTTGTGGCTTCTGTTTGCTGTTTCCACATGCCAACATAGCTTTTTCTATAACAGATTCGAAAGTGTCCCACTTCTCGTATCCAAGAAGTCACTGGAGCTCGCGAGCATACCAGAACTCGACACCGTCCGTTTCGTGACGATGAGATTCGAAGGTAGAGAGGAGATTCGAAAGATTGGATTTTTGCATAGGTTTTAGTAGTTATATATTATTTGTTACATCTTGGGCAGTATATTCCATTTTGGAATATACTGCAAATTATTTCAGCCTCTTCGTTTCCTTCTTCATCGGGAGGAAATTTTTTCCGGTCACCACGTTTCGCCCCGTTTTCTCTTCGAGTGCAAGACGGGCATCTCGGGCGATCTTCCCTCATTTCTTCGCAGGAACTTTATTTTCTGTCAGTCAGACTGCCTCCATACTTTCGGCGATTCTGCGAGTTGAGAGTTCGGCGAGAGCCGTGAAGAGAAGTTCCTCCTCGCTCATATGATCTCGGAGATTGTGTGATTTGGTAAGTCCTTTGAGATCTTTGTGGTCTCCGACTTTGATACCCGTCCACTCTTCGTGGATAATATTCGTGAGTATCGCAAACTCTTCCCCCTTTTGTACGCCATTTTCACTCCAGTAGTCCGTCAACTTATTACGAGTTTCTTGTCCAGTCATTCGCTGCTGGATCCATTTTTCACTTCGTCCGTGCTTTTTCCAGAGTTCACGGGAACGATCCAACGCCATCTCAGGATTATTCACTTCTTGCAACCGCTCATATCCGACTTTCGCGAGCCATATCTTAAATGGCTCGGCTTTTGGGGATGGGATGGATTGGATGATACGGAGGAGTGCTTCAGTGTCGGCACAATCGGTTGCATACTTTTTGCCATCGGAGGACAATAATTTCAGTTGTCGACAAATTGTCGATAACTCAAGCCCATCCTCACTTTTTACACGATTTTTCATACGATACCAGTAGTCTTTCGCATCAGTACTATCGGTCAGCGCACCAACAACATCCACCACCGAAAAAAACCACTTCTCATCGTGGTAAACTTTACGGATTTCTTTTTGCTCAAAGAGAGCGGGGCTATTTTGCGGCATAATTTAATGGTTACAAATAATTCCCCACATTATATACAAAAACTGAGAATATCAAAATGGATTTACAAGATTTTGTGATTTTGTAAATTATTGAAAATAATTCTAAATCTTTATCCCACCAACCCCTCAAACTCACACACCATTTTCTCAATCTCCTCCATCGCGTCCCGATAGAATTTCGGCTTGGTGATATCGAATCCGTGTTCGGCGAGGAGGTCGCGGGGACGTTTGGAACCACCGGAGCGGAGGATGTCTTTGTAGGCTTCGACGAAGCTCTGGCCTTCTTTTTGGTATCGATTATAGAGGGCGAAAACGAGGATATTGCCGAAGGCATAGGCGTAGCAGTAGAAGGGGGTTGCGAAGATGTGTGGGATCATGGACCACCCGGACTCGTCTTGAGCTTCGACGTCGTAGGTGACGCTCTCTCCGGTCATCCGGAGTTGTTCTGCTCGCCAGAGATTATTAAAATCATGATAGGTGAGTTCTTGTCCCTCGGCGATGGCTTCGTGGACCCGTTTCTCGAAGGCGATATACTGAATCTGACGGAAAATCGTCGCAAAAACGTCGGAGAGCTTTTCATTGAGGAATTCTTTGTATTCTGCTGGAGAGAGTTGTTGTCGGATCTGCTCGCCGAGGAGCATCTCGGAGAAGATTGAGGCAGTTTCGGCGAGAGAGAGTGAGCTATCATAGACGGCAGGTTTCTGTCCTTGGGCGAGGTGTCCGTGGGTTGCATGTCCGAGCTCGTGCGAGAGAGTCGAAACATCACGGAGTTTGTTCGTGTGATTGAGGAGGATGAAACTCGGTTCCCCGGGTCGGTAGCTCGCAAAAGCTCCGGATCGTTTCCCATATTTTGGGAAGGCATCGACTCGTCCGGACTCAAGCATATCGACAGAATATGTGTAAAATTCCTCATCGAAGTTCTTCATCGTCTCGAGGTGGAGTTTGGTCGCATCCTCGAAGGTGAATTCCTTTTCGATGGATCCGAGAGGAGCTTGGACATCGGAGATTTCGAAGGTATCGAGACCCATGATTTTCTTTTTGGCTTCGATGAATCGAGCGAAGAGGGGATAGGCGGATTGTACCTCACTCATGAGCATGTCGACCACTTCGGTTTCGAGTTCTTCGGAGAGATTGCGTGGTTCCATGACATGAGTATATCCGCGGAGTTTCACATCCGATGCCCAGTCCTTGACGACCCCGGAGTAGATATTCCCGAGGGTAATTTGCGATTGTTTGTTGTTGTAGACGGCACGGAGTGATGCGTAGGATTTGCGACGTGTTTCTCGGTCGGGACTCGATCGGAGAGAGCGGATTTCTTCTTCGGTGACAGTTTTTTTCACGCCATCAAGCTCTATTTCAAAGACATATGAGTTCGCGAGTTCTTCTCGCAGGCTCTCGATCACCCCGAGTGCCCGAGATTTTTCATTGAGGACGAGTTCCTCCTTCTCTCCGAGGAGATATTTGAGATTATCCGCTTTGGAGACGAGCGCATTCCTATAATCTGCAAGAGCCGGATTATTGGCAAATGTCATGACTTGTTCGTACCCAAGTTCTTTCCATTCTTGTGAGACGAAGAGGAGTGCAGTACTCGCATTTATGAAAATATATTCGAGTTCCCCCATTTTTTTGATCACTTCATCATTTTGGGTATCAAGGCTCTGGAGATAGGAGAGATAGACTCCCGGTGTCCCCATATCGTGAGATATTCGTTCATAATCCTGATAGTATCCGAGCACTTCCTCCGGAGTCCGGAAGTTCCTGATCTTCCCTCGATATTTGTCCGCAAAAGCATTGGTCTCTGGGAGGATTTGTGCGATTGCTTGTGTAAATTTTGGATCATCAAGACCGGTGTAAAAATATTTCGTAAGGTCCCAAGTGGTTTGAAAAGACATATGTTTTTAAGGCTATGAATAATATACGGGCGGTATTGTATCGCAAGCGAGTAAAAAGGCAAATAAATAAATTTGACTATTCTTACCTTTCCTATACAATCTGCGGGAAATTCTTTTTACTAAGAATATTTTTTGCATCCTTAATTTATTAATTTTTACACTGTATGGCCATTTCTAAAGACCTAAAGAATATCCGTAATATCGGTATCATCGCACATATTGATGCGGGGAAAACGACTACTTCTGAACGTATTCTTTTTTACACTGGTAAGACTCATAAGATTGGAGAAGTTCATGAAGGAGCGGCAACTATGGACTGGATGGCCCAAGAGCAAGAGCGTGGTATTACCATTACCTCTGCAGCAACAACCTGTGAATGGAAGGGGACACAATTTAATCTTATCGACACTCCGGGTCACGTTGACTTTACGGTTGAGGTAGAGCGTTCTATGCGTGTTCTTGATGGTGGAGTTGCAGTTTTCGATGGGTCACAAGGAGTAGAGCCTCAATCTGAAACTGTTTGGAAACAGGCTGATAAATATGGAGTTCCTCGTATCGCATTCGCAAACAAGATGGATAAAACTGGAGCGAACTTCCAGATGACGTATGATTCTATCAAAAAGCGCCTCGCAGGAAACAAGGTTATAGCTCTTCAGCTCCCTATCGGAGAAGAGGCTGGATTCAAAGGAGTTATAGATCTTATTGCTATGAAAGCATATCAATTTGAAGGAAAAATGGGAGAAAAAGTCGTAGAGATTGATATCCCTGCTGATTTGAAAGATAAGGCTGAGAGTATGCGACTCGAAGTTATCGAAAAAGCCGCAGAACAATCCGAAGAACTTATGGAAGCATATCTTGAATCGGAGACTCTTACAGTAGAGCAAATTAAAAAAGGTATCCGTCTCGGAACTATTACGAGTTCCATATATCCACTCCTTTGTGGATCGGCCCTCATGAATACTGGGGTTCAACTCGTACTCGATGCGGTCGTAGATTACCTTCCATCCCCACTTGATGTTAATGAAGGAACTATTATCGGTTCTGATGAAGATGATATCGAGAAGAAAATCGTCCTCAAACAAAATCCAACAGAAGCCCTTTCGGCTCTTGCATTCAAGGTTGCTACTGATCCATTTGTTGGACGTATTACATTCGTGCGAGTCTATTCAGGAACTCTTAAGTCTGGTTCATATGTATATAATTCTATTTCTGGACAAAAAGAGCGTATCGGTCGTCTCCTCCAGATGCATTCCAATACCCGTCAAGAAATCGAAGAAATACCAGCGGGGAATATCGGAGCTGTTATCGGACTCAAAGATACCAAGACTGGAGATACTCTCTGTGATGTGGATAAACCAGTAGTTCTCGAACGTATGACTTTCCCAGAGCCGGTTATCTCCATTTCTGTAGAACCAAAGACAAAGGCAGACCAAGAAAAAATGGGTATGGCACTCAATAAACTCGCCGAAGAAGACCCATCTTTCCGTGTAAGTTCCAATGCTGAAACCAATCAGACTATCATTTCTGGTATGGGAGAGCTCCATCTCGAGATTATCGTCGATCGTATGCGACGTGAATTCAAGGTTGATTGTAATACCGGTGCTCCGCAGGTTGCATACCGCGAGACTATCACAGCAACTGTGACCGATCAGGAATTCAAACATCAGAAACAAACCGGAGGTCGTGGACAATACGGACACGTTATCATCACCTTCGAGCCAATCAGTTCAGATGAACGCAAAGCCAATCCAGAGTTCAAAGAAGAAAATGTTTTCGTGAACAAAGTGGTCTGAGGAGCGATCCCAAAAGAATACATCCCAGGTGTCGAAAAAGGACTCCGAGAATCATGGAGTCGTGGTATGATCGCTGGGTACCCAGTGGTTGATGTCCGCGCAACTCTTACATTTGGTTCGTACCATGATGTTGATTCCAATGAGCTCTCATTCAAACTCGCAGCCAGCAAATGTTTCCGTGAAGCCGCGAAAAAAGCCCGACCAAATCTCCTTGAGCCAGTTATGCTCGTCGAGGTTAATACTCCAGAAGAATACATGGGGGATGTCCTCGGAGGTATCAACTCCAAGCGAGGTCAGATCATCGAGATGACTGAGCGAGGAATGGCGAAAATTATCAAGGCATACGTTCCACTCTCTGAGATGTTCGGATACTCAACCGATCTCCGCTCTATGTCCCAGGGTCGTGCCACCTACGTTATGGAATTCTCCCATTACTCTGCCGTTCCAAACAACATCACCGAAAAGATTCGTGCAGAACGCGGAGTGAAATTTGAAGACGAAGAGTAATAGTAAATCCGAAACCAAAATCCATCCCGACTCTTCGGGATGGATTTTTATATGGTCATTTTTTGACTTTCATTTGCATTTTCTAGATTTTTCGTTATCTTTACAGTGTCTATTCTTATTTTTTCAAAAATATGGCAGAAAGAAAGAAGTTCGCGAGTGCGGTGAATTTTTATGTCACTGATGCGCAGAAGAAGAAAATCGAGTTCATCCTCGAACAAAAGGGTCAGAGTCTCACGGACTTCCTCCGTGGTCACATCCAGACGACCGTCGAAAAGTACGAAGACAAACACGGACACATAAACATTCATCAGACGTATATTACTTAGAATTGACTTTGTACATTTATCTGATACCATCCCCTCAATCGGGGCGTTTTTCGCCTTTAATTCCTAATTTTCAATTTTTATGACTCCTCCTCAGCACGTCCGTGGTATGCAAGACATCTTTGGTGAATACCAGAGGTATTTTACGTTCCTCAAAAAAGTGGCTCGACACGAATTCCGTAAAAACGGATTCACGCGTATTTCGACGCCGATTGTCGAGTACAAAGAGCTCATCGTCCGATCAGCCGGAGAAGCTTCGGATATCGTCTCCAAGGAGATGTATACGTTTCGCGATCGTAAAGATCGAGAACTCATTCTCAAGCCAGAATCAACAGCAGGAGTGATGCGTGCCTACCTCGAACATATGCTTGAGGAGCCGCAACCAGTCTATCTCTACTACATAGAGCCTCATTTCCGGTATGATCGCCCACAGAAGGGTCGCTATCGTCAGCATCATCAGATTGGTGCGGAGATTATCGGGGAAGTAGATCCGGTGCTTGATGCCAAAGCTATTCATATCGGTTGTTCAATCCTCGATGATATCGGACTCAAAGGTCAGTATCGTCTTAAGATTAATACTCTTGCGACCCCAAAAGAACGGGAGAAGTATATCATGGAGCTCACGAGTTTTTTCGAAAACAAAAAACACCTGCTCGATGAGACTGATCTCTATCGACTCTCAACCAATCCACTCCGTATCCTCGATACCAAGAACGAGGATACACGAGAGCTCCTCAAAGTGGCACCGAAGATTACCGATTTCCTCAAGAAAGATTCTCGAGAACACTATGAGAAAACAAAAGAATACCTTGATATATTTGGAATTACCTATGAAGAGGATCCACTCCTTGTTCGAGGATTTGATTATTATTGTCACACAGTGTGGGAGTGGGTAGATGGGAGTAGTCGGACTCAAAATGCTTTCGGAGGAGGAGGTCGTTATGATGAACTTGCCAAGTCTATCGGGCACAAAAATACCATTCCCGGTGTGGGATTCGGGCTCGGTGCCGAGCGTCTTATAGAGACGATTATGGAAGCTGGAGTAAGATTGGTAAATAAAGACAAAACTCACCTGTATTTTATTCAACTTGGAGAAGACGCTACCAAGCTCGTCCTCCCACTTGATATCGAGGCTCGTCGTCTTGGGCTCAATTCTCAACTTTCGCTTGGTACCCCATCTCTCAAAGTTCAACTTAAGAAAGCGAATCGTCTTGGGGCTCAATATGTGGCTATTATCGGTATTATGGAGGCCAAAAAAGGTGTCTGTCAGCTCAAAGATATGGTCGCTGGAACGCAGGAGGAAGTGAAACTCGATGAACTTCTCGGTTTTATCGTCAATAAAATCGGACCAAAAGCCCTTGATTTTTATTCTCCATCCAAGGATTTTGTCATCGAAGAACCAAAAGTCGTACCTCCAGAAGAAACTCCGTTAGTTTAATAGATAAAAAGCACTCACCACTCCGGCTGTCTCAGTCCGGAGAATCCGATTGCCACAGGATACAAACATCGCATTTTGATGTTGAAACTGTGTAATTTCAGTATCACTCCATCCTCCTTCCGGACCGACGAAGAGAGAAAAATCTTCCAGATTCATTTTCGAAATCTCTGTGAGATTTTTGCTTTTATTATCAGTAGTATGGAGGACGAAAATATGCTCATCTTTTTTTCAAAAAGAGGGCATTTTTTTTGTTTCGAACCGAATGCTTGGCATCCGGTTGCCACCACACTGCTCGAGTGCCTCGCGGGCGATATCCATGAAACGAGCGATTTTCCGCTCATTGATCACGAGCTTCTGACTCCGATCCGATGGGAAAAAAATAAATTCACTAATGCCCACTTCGACTCATTTCTGGATAATATACTCGATTTTCTCGTATTTATTGGGGATGGCTTGATAGAGATAGATATGCTTTATGGGATCGGCGGTATTTTTGGAGGAGGAAATATGATTGAGCGAGACGTCCTTTTTGGTGATGGTACTTATCTCATAGAGATAGTCTTTCCCATCCCCATTAAAAAGAATAATTTTATCTCATGGAGCATATCGGAGAACTCGAGAGATCTGATGGACGAAGTTTTCTTCGGAGATAGTGAGGGTGGGACTGAAGGTAATATGATCGAAAAAAAAGCGCTGCATAATTAAAATGAAAATAAATAGTATGGGAAGTATATTGAAAAAACCAGAATTCAAAAAAGTTTCGATGAAATCGAAACTTTTTTGGCAAACCGCAGTGGTTTGTGTATACAGGATATACCTGTTTATCTACTCCATAGAACATATCTATGTGTATCGAGGGTATTTAGTATCCGTATGACATAAGCCTGGGGGATTAAAAAATATTTGTTTTTGTTTTTGGGAGAATAACTCCAAAAACTGTATATATTATATACTATATAATTTATACGTCAAGTTCTTCGTTGGGTTTTTTTTGATTTTTCACAAAGTCTCTGTACAATACAAAAGTCGAATAATTATATTTTCTCATATTTATGGCTTCAGATGGGCAATTTCCCGGTACGAAAATAGTCCCTTTGATTGGGCCTTTTGAAGAACGGGCACCCCGTCAATTATCAGAGGTCACTACGGGGAAATCATACGCAATTGTCGGAGAAAACCGGGATTTTGTAGCACATATCCTTACAGATAAGACTATTGATTTTAGTAAACTTATTTCCCTTTTTAAAGGAGAGGACATTGTGACAATCCTTGGGGAACAGAAAGAACAGGGGAATGACAGTGCATTTTTCGATTTTTTCGATTTTCTGAAACAAAATTTTTTCTGAGAAAATAATCCTATCCCCGAAGACATAGTCTCTCTCATACGAAAAAATGATATTCTCAAGCAATATATCATTCTCTATATTAAAGAGCGGAATCATCAGGTACTCTCGGAACAAAACATGAGGCAGTGTGAGATTATATCGTTTCATCTTTTTCTCCTCGGGATGAATCAGGATTTCGATCTTGCTCAGGATATACGTGTGAAAAAATTTGCCAATACAGAGTCACTCTTTTCTCAATACTCACTTGAAATTGGTAAGATACTCGGGAAGCTGCAGCTTAATGCGTGGGGAAATAATATGGACGTCTTGAACCAAAAACTTGATCTTTATATAGAGCTCTGTGAGACAATTATTAAACTTGGGGTAATACATTCTGTGAATCTTGAAGAGCGCAAGATAGCATTTGATCTCAGTTCTATAATAAAGGGTGGCACAGGAGTTATTTTTAACGAACTAAAAAAGAGCCTCCCCCAAAATTCAAAGATACATACACTCGAACATACGATAGGAAGGAGTATGGTGAATTTTGCTCGATGAGGCGTTATTATTGATGGAAAAACGAGAGAGGAAATCAAGAAGCAAGTACTAGCTATCAAAAAAGAACAGAAGGTAGGATTTGATATGATGGTGTCGTCTCAATTTTGAGGAGAACCGGAAAAAGAGAAGATTTTTTGTACGGTCTTTCTTGGAGAATGAACCTGCATAGAGCTCATATGACTTGAAAAAATAGAGAAAATATATGGTGAATTAAATAGTCATGAGAGACAACGTAAAGCGGAACTTCTTGATAATCTCCTCTCGATTTATAACTCTTGAATTAATACAGATATTGAGTCTTCTGCATCGGCCATAGATGCTTTCGTTACAAAGGATCATCTTGAAAATGAATATCAGATTGAGACCATTTATCATATCGTCTGCTTTGATAAGACTTTGGATGAAATGATTCTCGGTCCACTTCTCTATTTTCTTATTACAAAAAAAGAATTCCCAAATGCACTCTATGAACAATTTTCCATTAAGATTATCGAACAGATTATTAAAATACTTACAAAATCGGGAGCAGAAAAGATACCAGAGGTACAGGGCCTTATAGATCAAACATTCCTCTATCTCCAGAGCAAAAATAGCTCAAATTTTATCCTCGGACATTCTCGGATATATCTCGCTCTCGCCTACTATTATCTTGAACTTTCTGATGAAACATCCATTTCTTTTGCGCAAAAAGCTTTTCTTCACTACATGAATTTGAGTTCGGTAAGTGGTGAAGAAAGGGTTGGGGCACATGAAAAAGAGCAACAATTTTATATACTCCTCTGAGATCGATGACTCAAAAATCTCTGAATTTCAACAATACTTTCAACTGGAGAAAAAGAAAAAATTGGACAAAAACTCTATAGGGATTTTTCTGAGACATACGAAACAGGCGCTATTAATATTATTAAAACAGAAGTTCTCCGGCTTATTTCGGATCTCAATACTGGTGATGATGTTTATTCCGCAAAAGAGATTAATGAACTTATTAGTCAGGAAGTAGCAGAAAAGCTTTTCGATAATCTTTGCACGATATCGATAATAGGAGAGTGTAAAAATTGTCTACATCAAGGGCAGAATGGCGAAACTCTCTCGTGTAGTGAAGATAAGACACAATGTCGTTCAAGGAAAATGAAAAAATGATTTCAGGCAGAATATATTGATATATCCAATGGACTCTCAATCCAATTTAGCTATCCAGTCGTTTCTGCGCGTATATTTGATCGGATGTTCGAACAAAAGAAAGATATAATTAGAGATCATTTTGAGAATCTTATCGCATCGAATACGAAAAATGAGAAGCTCACTTATCTTGCCTTTTATGATATAGAAACTGGTCTCCCAAATAGGAATAAGCTTGAAGAGGATATTCTAAATAAAAAACGAACAATGGTTTTTCTCGAAGTTGCTGATTATAGTACCATTCTATGACTTCATTGAGGGCGAGAAAATTGGCTAAAGCTCTCAAGACAAATAGCTGAACATTTCGCTCATTTATCCGGAATTACTTCGTATCAATATAATGAAAAAGTGTTTTGTTTAGTATTTTCACCCGAGAACATAGAGAGGGTTGGACAAAAAATGAATAATGAGAATCTCGGTAAACTAATTATTAATATAATAGAAGGCATTATTTTTGAATTCTCAACTACTTACAATAGATCTATTCAATTTCATACGGGAATTATTGTATGACAGAAAGAAAATCATACGGAGTATGCCCACATTGCCTTGACTGAGTCAAAAAATCCTCGTCATCATGGTCCTTATATCTTCCAGGAAGGGGATGAGAAGAAACCGGAAGAAACTCATTATTATACGGATATTCTTGAGAAGTCGCTTGATGAGAATAATAAAGAACATACTATCATACCCCACTACCAACGTATCTACGACCCAAAAAATCCTCATCGAAAAAATATTGAGGCATTGGCACGAATGGAGATATCTTCCAATACAAGCACAAAAAAAATCATTGGTGCCCATAGTTTCATCGATATAGCAACGAATAAGAAGTGGCTCTCAAGGATTACTCGAAAAATGATCGAACAAATCATTGAAGATATGAAACAAGATCCAGATCTCGAGGTTTCTATTAATATTCATGAACAGGATTGGAATGATGAAGGTATTATGGCATGGTTTCGATTGATTCACGAAACAATGGGGGTTGAAACAAAACGCATCACCGTTGAGATACTTGAAAATGTACCACTTGATAAATGGGACTATCTTGATGCCAATAATAAGAAGATTGACGGTAAAGATAAGAAACAAATACAGGAACTCAGAAAATTAGGTTATAAGATTGCTATTGATGATTATGGGAAAGTTGGATGATCTGCAGAGAAGATCAAAAAAGTAAAACCAGATAAGATTAAACTGGATCGTTCTATTGTTGAGGGGCTTAAATATGAGGAGGATATAAAAGAATCTATTGCCATCATTCGAAGTACTATAAATATGGCACGAGAAATTGGTGCAACCGTTACTGCTGAGTATGTTGAAAATAAAGAAATATATGAGATACTACTCGAACTCTGAGTCGATTATTTTCAGGGATGGTACTTTGCAAAGGCAGTACCGCTTAATGAGGTTGAATGGGGAGAATTACAGGCAGCATAGAACAAAAAAATCATCCCGAGGGCTCGGGATGATTTTTTTAAGCCTTTATTCTAATACATCACATTCCTTATCGGATCAGCCTCCTCCCGGAGTTCCGCCCGATACTCCCGACCATCGATCACCACTGTTACAAACCTCCTATTCATCGTCCCATTTATTTTCCTCACACCGTACTCAGATAAGCTCCCCTTAAGTCACTGCGCTTGGATCCCCTGTGTACCACCGAGATATGATCCCGCGATAATCAGCAGACCAATATAACCAACGAGACTCGTCGTCGAGTTTGCGAGATGATGAAAGTGTTTGTACATGTATTTTTGTTTTGGTAAATGATACTGATTGTGTATTTTTTACATATACGAGTGCCGTGAGGCACTCGTATATGGGTAGTGTAGTATATTTTATTTGGAATTGCAAGGGGAATTATTATTTTGTTTTTCTAGCTTCGTTTATTTTTTGGATTACTTCGTCAGCCAAACTGCCAACCTTATCATCATCAAGTTTTTTATATTCACCTTTTATTGCCTTGATAATTTCATTTCTATCTATTTCGCCAGATTGATTTATACTTACTGGTATATCCCTTTTTTCATTATCAAAATTAAGATCTACATTTGCGATTTTTCCGTCACCATTCATCCGTACATCCCCAACTGTGTAATTGTTTTCAATTTTTCCAGTGAATAAATTTGAAAATTTATCACTATCTTTTACATCTTTATTATTATCAGCCAACATATCGATTCACGTACCTTTATGTTTATGTGCTAATTCTTTGAATTTATTATCAAACTGATCAGCATTACCTATACTTCTTAAATCTTTAAGTTCTCACTTATTAAGTCCATATGTTTTTTCCATTGCATCAACGATAGCGCTACGTACATTGACATCACCTATTGCCTTATCTTTCGTTATACCCATGCTTGTGATAGCATCTCTCAGATCTTGGCCTTTCGCCTGTGCATTTCCAGCCATACTTGGATCTTTTTTCTTGAGAGCGGCTGCAAGTTTCTCAAGTGCCTGACTTGTTTCTGTATCTCTTAATCAGAATGTTCCACCAATTGTTTTACCAAAAGCTGCACCAATCTCAGATGAATCGCCTATAGCCATTGAGGAAACTTTTTGAGACATAGACTGTCATATTGTTGATAGTCCAGCCATACTTGTACTTTTTCCACCAGGCAATGGTATAGGTATGTACTGTGGACTCTTGAGGGCGAGTTTGCCGACTTCGTCTCCGAATGATTTGATTGGTGCGACGGCAGATTTGGTGACTTCGTCGGCATTGAGGGCAGCCATGACAGCCATCCAGAGGATAACGAGGGCGAGGACATTCATGATGATGGTTCCGATAACACCCTTTCCGAGATCGAGGGCTCCGTTGAGCCCGGATTTCTGCTCTTTGGTGAGGACTCATTTGGTCGTGAGAGTAACTTCTCAGAACTTAAAAGTCGAAACTCAATCCGGGGTCGTATTTGCTTGCACTACTTCTGATTTTAAACTTCCCTCTTCTCAATCTGCCCCTGTCGGTGTCGCTCATTTAGCATTCATGACGAGTCCGAGGAACATAAGTCCGAAGGCAAGAGCAGCAGAGACATAGACAGGGACGAGTGCAAGGGAAAGGAATTTTTCGATACTCATCCGTCCAACGCTGCTTTTAACTGATTCATTTTTGAAGTCCATGACATAGTTGAGTGCGAAAATGGGTGAGAACATTGCATAGAGCCAGAGTATGAGGGCACGGGAGAGGAGGGCATAGACAATTGCGATAATGAGTATACCGAAGACAACAAAGAAGAGGAAACTGAATGAGAGCTTGCTCGCAATACCACCTAATGTTTTAAGTTTTTGTTCGGTAGTGATGAATTTATAATCCTGAATTTTAAAGATACCATAGGCATAGACTGAGAGGAGATTATATGCCCCACCTTTCCCATTGCTGAGAAATTCTTGGATGGACAGACACCCATCTGGCACCTTCACACAATCACTTGCATAAAAATTTCCATTTGCCTTATATTCATCCGCCGTATTTACTGTTCAATCTTCATTATGGGAATCGATATTTCCACCAGTATCTTTATCCTTGTCATAGTCATGATCCTTATTATATACGATAGTCTTCGGTATAATCTTATCGTCCAAAAATGTCCCAGCACTTCCGGCCTTTTGGATGGTATCTACTGGAAGTTGTATGACAGATGCTGTGAGGATATTGGAGATGGAGAGAACGGCGGAGACGATGAACCAGGTAAATGGAACAATGAGGATACCGGTGACGAGCTTCGGGAGCATAGACTTCATCTCATAAGTTTTGGCACTTTCTCAGCCGAATATATTCGCGAAAGCGATAAATACGAGGAAAAATCCGAAAATTACGTAGACGATATTGGAGATAAATATCCATATCTGATGGAGGATGGGACGGAGTCAGAAAATCTCTCCGAAGGTCCAATCGGGCGAGAGGAGCCATCCTGCGAGCATAATAAGCGGGGTGATAAGGAAGGTAAGGACGCCGATAAAGAGATTGGCGATATCGATAAATGCTTCGAGAGTCTTACTTTCTGGTTCCGCTTTTTTATCATTGGCTCCTGGGGTTGCTGCCGCTCATCATCATGTTTCTACTGCCACCGCAGTATAGATACCACCCTGAGATAGGGTAATATCAGTATTATTAACAGAGACTTCTCCGATTGAGATAAAAAAGCTGACAATAAAGACTCCAAGAAGTCCGAATCGGAGGAGGCGAGAGAGGATGTGAGATGAAAACATAGAGTGTCTGTTGTTATTGATTACCTATTCCCATTAAAACATACTTTCTTTTTTTTTGCAAATTTTGTGGGCACTTTTGTGTCGAAATATCCTGTGCCCCAAAAAAGCTTGCATTATCTGGATTTTCTATATAATGACCTCGGTTTTTTCGGAAAATGAAAAAATCAAGATGAGGGACTTTTCTGTTATTCGATGACTACCTCCTGGACTTCGCGTTGGCGAAGCCTTTCGTAGTCTTACAAAGAACCCCTGGTCTATCAAGGATTATTTTTTTACCCAATTTCATTTTATGGCAAATACTGCCCTTATTAAGGATATGCTCGACCATGCCGTGCATATCGGACACAAGAAACAATTCTGGTCTGCAAAGATGCGGAATTATATTTATGGTGTACAAAATCATGTACACGTCTTCGATCTCTACAAGACAGCCGATCGGCTCGAGGAAGTGAAAAAAGCCCTCGCAGATCTTACGTCCAAAGGGAAAACAGCACTTATCGTCGGGACCAAGCTCCAGACTCGTAATCTTACGAAATCTCTCGCAGAAGAGACAGGGAATTACTACATTAACAATAAGTGGGTTCCAGGACTCCTTACGAATTTCCCAACAATCAAGAAACGAATCGCTGCCTACAATAAAATAGAAAAAGACCTCGAAACCGGCGTCCTCGATATTCTCACCAAAAAAGAAAAGGCTTCCAAACTCAAGGAACTCGATAAACTCAAAAAAGCGTACGAAGGTATCAAAGAACTTAAAAAAACACCAGACTTCATCCTCGTTATCGATGGACGATACGAATCTCTCGCACTCCAAGAAGCACGAACTCTCAAGATCCCCGCTTACGCACTTCTCGGATCAACAGGTGATATCGATTACTGTACCGATTTTATCCCATGTAATGTTAACTCTATTAAGGCTATCAAGTTCGTACTTGACTACCTCAAATCCGCTATTAAACGAGCGAAAAAGACAGAAGGGGGGGTAATGGGAAATATGACACAAAAACTTGCTCCAAAAGGACCAGCGCCAACATCCGAAGAATAATTCTTTATAGGTACTACTATGATAAGAGAACAGGATATCCTCGAGGAGGAAAATGAGGGACCAAATAAGGAAGAAAAAGTTCTCGGAGCTCTCTGTTATGCACCGTTTGGGTTTATTATCCCATTCCTTATGCAGAAGCAATCTGAGTTTCTTATCTTCCATATGAGACAAGGGGCGGTGATATTTTTGGCGTATTTTGTCATCAATTTCATTCCACTTCCGCTTATTTTCGGACTCACAACGCTCATCTATATTGGTCTCGCGATATTTGCCGGATCACGAGCATATAACGGAGAACAATATATGTATGGATTCATGGAAAAACTCTTTGAACAATTTAAAAAATAATATTTTATAATTATCACACACTATGATAACAGCACAAATGGTAAAAGAGCTCCGAGATAGAACCGGAGTCGGAATGTCAGACTGTAAGAATGCACTCGTTGAATCAAACGGGGACATCGACGCAGCTATCGATCTCCTCCGCAAGAAGGGGATGGCAAAAGCAGCGAAACGCGCTGGAAATGATACCAATGAAGGGAAAATTAAAATCGTCACAGAAGGGAATACTGCCTACATCGTGGCGGTTACTTGTGAGACAGATTTTGTGGCTCGTAATGAGACTTTCGAAGAGATGCTCACAAAGTTTATCGATATTCGTAAGGCGGCAGCTTCTGATGAAGCAGCTATCACTCAGGCTGAGGAGCTCAAAACGAAAGAATATACTCTCAAAGTAGGAGAAAATATGAAGATTCTCGCTCTCACGAAAGTGACTGGAGAAGTTCTCGCATCATACGTTCATTCCAATTTTAAGAATGCTGCTATCGTAGTTGCAAAAACTGGATCCGACCTCGAGAAGCTCCGACAGGTTGCTATGCATATCGTCGCAACTCAACCACAAGTCCTCGCTCCGACCGATATCCCAGAGTCAGTAGTCGCAAAAGAGAAAGAAATCCAACTTGCTATCATGCAAGAGGATCCAAAGAATGCCAGCAAACCTGCCGACATCCTCCTCAAAATCATCGACGGAAAGATGTCCAAGTTCCGCGAAGAGAATGCCCTCCTTACACAACAATTCGTCGTGAATCCTGACCAAAAAGTCGGAGAATTTATCGGGGATGCGATCGTGAGTTTCGAAAAATTCAGTATATAAAAACTGCGGAAAAACTCGTTCTTCGAGCTTAAATCTCCGCTTCCTCGCTCTCCGTACAATCGTACGGCTCGCTCCGGTGCTCGATTTGCACTCGAATTACTTCGCTTTTGCACAGTTTTTGAAACGACATAATGATTATATAAAATCACCCCGCTCTGCGGGATGATTCATAGCCCCATAGTTCATCGGTTAGAATTCAGGACTCCAAATCCTGCGAGGTCGGTTCGATTCCAACTGGGGCTGCCAATGAAGATTTTCAAGAAATTCTCCTTCGGGAGGATTTTTTAGTTGGCTTTGTAGAGAGAAGAAAGGGTATATTTTGGGCGTGTGAGATGCAATTTCTTCGTATGTAGGTTTTTCTTGGAAAATAAACCGAAATATTTATTGAATTATATAAGTCATTTTTTATGTTTTTTCAATTTTCTTTTGACTTTTTAGACGTATATGATTAAAATTGTGATTTTAATTTCTCAAGTTTATTCTTATATGAGAAAATATACAAAAATATTCATTATATGACTAATAATACTCATTTTATGAGTGTTAATATGAAAATATTGATATGGATATTACAAATATAAAATAAATGCAAGTCCAGAGGAACTGGAAAATAGAAAAATAGATGAATATAATTTCTGACAATTGGAAAAAATAAAAAATACTTTTGAATCTTATTCTGATAACAAAAGAAAAATTAATAATCTATGATACTTTGTTTTTGAATATGGTGTTAATATTGTACCTATAAAAAATTGTTATTATGTATCAAATTCAAATTGAAAGTATGATTATATTGTTTGATTTAAATTAGAGTCTAATAAATATAAAAGTAAATATTGAACTGAATATTATGCCTATCCAGACTATGATATTAAACCAATGAATATTTGTGATTGAAATAGTTGTGACAATGATGTAAATAGATATGATTTTGAGAGTGTAGTTGATAATCCTTGCAAAGGAATTATTAGATGAATATTTTATGAAGATAGGAATAGAAATTGAGTGCATGATCAAAAGCGAGATTCAAGACTTGAAGTTTGAAATTGAATATTTTTAGACTTGAATAATGATTGACATTATTGAAATTATGAACCAAAATCTGATTTTATTAATGACGGATATGGTAGCTATGATCATGATAAATATGGTAATTATGAATTTAATGATTTAGAGCAATGAGTATATACAGTTTGAGTAATTAATGAATCAAATGACTGGTCATATACTCAACCTAAAGAGTGAAAATATGTAATAAATATTAATAATAATAATTTATTTATTAAAGATATAGATTTTTGAATTTATAAAGAGGGAACTTTTCATTAATTATTTGTCACTTATAATAAAGATATTGATATTTGGGATTAAAAAATGAAATATATAATTTCAATTGAGAATTTGATTTAGGTTTCCTATTCTTAGGTCAAGATGAACAAATAAGTTTATTGAGTGCGTATAGTCAAATTACGGACATAACAAAAGAATTACATTATAATAGGAATCAGTTAAATATAAATCTGCCAAATAGTATAGAAGAGGCAAAAAAGGAAGGATGGTATACTGTAATTGCAGAATATCACCAATATTGAGTTCCTGAATGAAAGGAAAATATAAAATACGTTTCTCCAGATGGACATAGGGAAGTTATATTTTCTTACTTGGACTGAAGTATTGATAATAGTATAGAAAACATGGGAACATATAATTTTTTTGCTCCAAATTTTGATTTTGAAGGTTGGGATCATTTGAAATATGATGTAGATCCATGGAAATTATGGTGAAATTGACTAGATGATAAACAAATAACCAATTAAAAATTTAATTCAATAATACCAAAATATGAAAAAGAGCTTTTTGAAATATTTCTCAATTAATTTATTGTTATCAATAATAATACCTTTATTTATAAGTTTATTTATATTAAGAATATACGAACTTAATCCTAAGGATATATTAATTGTAACGGCGTTAATTCCATGAATTTTTTATAGAATAGCCCTAATCTTTCATTTATTATTCAGTCCACTAACTTTTTTTATATTACCTTACTTAATGTATTATTTATTCTTTATTTTAGCACATATATATTTTTTCAAGTCAAACAAACTAATATTAGGATATATATTTACTTTTATTATTACGCTAATTAATATATACTTTTGATTTCAAACTTATATATTAATGACAGGATAATTATAAGTTTTAAAATAATGAAATCTAAAGTCACCACATTCTCAATACATTATGCTATAGCCGTACTAACGCCCCTATGTTTTATAGTACTAAAACTACTGATGAATCATAATTTTAGCGGGGATAATTTAATCTATCTATACCCCCTATACATCTGATGAATTCTTTGAAATATATTTGTGAATTTGATGCTTTTTATCTATTTGGAATCTTTGGCAAGAATATTTGTTCTCTTGATAATAAAGGCTCTTATTATTTATATTTATTCTGTTTATCTAAAAATCAATAATAATTCTATTAAATATGCAATAACTTTTGTACTTGTATTAAGCGGGATAATATTTTGATATTTCTTTGAGCAGGTAATATCATCAGTTTAATCATTTTTAGGAAAAATTCTTAATTTAAGAATAGGATAAGTAAAAAACCTCTTCCGAATTCGGAAGAGGTTTTTTTTGTTTTTTCGATTTTGGTAGCGTTACGGAGAATCGAACTCCGATTACAGGAATGAGAATCCTGTGTCCTAACCGTTAGACGATAACGCCGAGGAAAACATACCGTCCCCCTCTCCACGGTTGGAGAGGGATGGGGTGAGGTTTTTTATTTCTTGAGATCACTGGTGATACCCATAGATCGAGCAGAACCGGCTACGATAGAAGCAGCATGCTCCATGTCGTTGGCGTTGAGATCGGCCATCTTGAGATCGGCGATTTTCTTGAGTTGGTCCATGGTGAGATGGGCAACTTTTTCTTTGTGAGGGAGTTTGGATCCGCTCTTGAGATTGAGTTCTGTTTTGATGAGGTAGGTCATCGGTGGCTGTTTGGTGTAAAAATCAAATGAACGATCTTCGTAGATGTTGATAACCGTCGGGAGAACTGTCCCCATACGATCTTTGGTCACATCATTGAATTGTTTACAAAAATCTGCAATCTGGATACCTGTAGGTCCGAGTGCGGTACCAACCGGAGGAGCCGGAGTGGCTTGTCCTGCCTTGAGTTGGAGTTTTACCACTTTAGATGGTTTCTTTTTTGGTGCCATAATATATGAAAGATAAATAAAAGATAAAGTTGAATCTATTTGCGGAGAAACAAATAGGGTATATTTTTAAGAAGCGGGGGCATTATAGGGAAATCAACAAAAAAATCAAAAAAAAATAGATTTTTCTAAAAAAATGGGTATAAATACGTCATTCATTACCCAGTACCTTATGGCTATCAAATCCACCAAGACCGATTCTGTTCCCGAGAGGATTATCACACCATCGGAACGAGAGACGGACGCTACGCACGAAAACATCCTCCGTCCGAAGACGCTCGACGAGTATATCGGTCAGGAACCGATCAAGAAGCACCTCCGTATCGCGATAGAGTCAGCTCGCATCCGCAAGGCACCACTCGAGCATATCCTCCTCTATGGTCCTCCCGGACTTGGGAAAACGACCCTCTCGGCGATTATCGCCTCGGAGATGAACTCTCATCTCAAACACACGAGCGGTCCCGCGATCGAGAAACAATCCGACATCGTCTCACTCCTCACGAGCCTCGAAGAAGGAGATGTGCTCTTCATCGATGAGATTCATCGCCTCAAACCGCAGATTGAGGAGATTCTCTACTCTGCGATGGAAGATTTCACGATCGATATCATGATTGGCTCCGGGACGGGCGCGACATCCATCAAGATGGATATCCCCAAGTTTACCCTTATCGGTGCGACGACCAAGCTCTCCAAAATCACCGGACCACTCCGAGATCGATTCGGGAATGTCCTCAAACTTGATTTCTACGAACTTATCGATCTCGAGACGATCGTCTCTCGATCTTTTGGACTCCTCGGAGTCGTTGTCACAACTCCATGAGTCCATGTGCTCGTCGCCAAAAAGAGCCGCGGGACGCCTCGTATCGTCAATCGTTTCGTCAAAATCCTCCGGGATTATCAGGTTGTCGGACACGATATCGCCGATGCCATCACGAGCGAGAAGATTTTCACTTCCCTCGGGATCGACGAACTCGGACTCGACGGACTCGATCGCAAAATCCTCGAAACCCTCGCCTACACCTTCTCCGGACGCACCGTCGGACTCCATACACTTGCCTCTGTCATCTGAGAAGAAGAAGAAACCATCGAAGACGTCGTCGAACCTTACCTCCTCAAAATCGGCTTCCTCGAGCGCACCCCACGCGGACGCAAGCTCTCCGAGGCCGGAGAAAAATACATTCGGATGGGGAAATAAATGGGATTTTATTGCATTTCCCTCAAAAAAGCGTATTATTTCCGTGCCAGATTTGATCGTATTTTTTCATTTTTTTCTTATGAAACTCCCAAATAATTTATATTCTCGTCTGACTCTTTTGACTACAACCACCCTCGTGGTCGGATACTTCGTGGTGTATGCCTGGACGACTCTCGATCCAGTCGATGCAGGTCCTACTAAAACCCTCACTGCAACTCTTATGCAAGGGATAGTAAATAATATCAATGACCTCAATACTCGAGTTTTAAACTTTGGATTCAGCGCTGGGAATGTGGGTATTGGAACCGCGAGTCCATTACGGAAATTACATGTTTCTGGCGATTGGATAATAGCTGATAATACATATGGTTTGCTTGGCTTGAATACTACGGGGGGACAAAAAATTATTTCGCAAATACGAAATGACAATAGTTATGGGTTTGGTGAGAGTGCCTTAGTAATTACAGATGCTGGCAATGTCGGAATCGGAACATCAAGCCCGAGTGTGAGGTTGGATGTTGCTGGAGATACAAAGTCATCAAGATTTTATAGTATTAATGTAACTACCGCGAGCACACCAAGTGGTGTGCCTGTGACCATATATAATGCGACTGGCCAGTATGGTTTGTATCTTGTTTCTGTAGATAATTATGGTGATCCTGTACATTATGGTGCCTTTGCTGTTGTTACTGTCGGATCGACCGGTGCAAAAGTTTTATATAATGTGGGGAATGTCTATATGGCTGGTATAACCACATCGGGTTCAATGATACAAGCTACTCAGAGTAGTGGTGCCGCGACTACCATTACTGCTACGCTCACTAAATTACAATAATTGTTGTATCAAAGAGATAATAGGGGAAATAAATTTGACTTTCCCTATTTTTCAGTACTATCCGAATGTCGTTCATAACCATTCACTTTTTTAAGGGAGGAGGGACGTTATGATTGTATACCACTATCTTCGCAGTGTCTTGTCTCGTTTACTCGGCTCGCTCTTCATGAGTGTGCCGAACGTATCTCATCTCAATTCTCATCTCTCAAGGAGGGTAGAAACAAAGAGGGGCAGATCTTCTGTTAGGAACAAGTACTACTTGCCGAAATAACTGGCAAGTTAATGTGGATTTCAAAAGCCGGGGTTTCATTACCCGGCTTTTTTTGTGGAAGTCAAGACCTCTTTATTTGCCAAAAAGATGGTACATGTGGTACTATCGAGATGTTGAGTTTATTTCAAATACACATACAAATGAAACACATTATTGCAATCACTCTTGTTTTTACAAGTCTTTTTTCCATTTTTTCTCCGGTACTTGCCTCTCCAAATGAGACATGACCTCAGAAATTCGTCGTAACTGCGTATTATTCGCCACTCCCGAATCAGAGTTTCTACCTCCGAGGGAGTTATGAGGCAGATGTCCGTCTCAATGGGAATGGAACACACGGAGCAAGTGGAAAGGAGGTCTATCCAGGGATGCTTGCCGGACCGAAGACGTATGCGTTCGGGACGAAAATATATTTCCCAGATATTGGCGTGGGAACAGTAGATGATCGAGGTGGGGCTATTGTTTCTTCTGGATCTCGTGGATATGATGCAGATCGTATCGATATCTGGATGGGGAGTGGAGATGAAGGTTTGAGGAGAGCCCTTACTTGGGGGAAACGAACAATAACCGGGAAGATTATTCCATATGATATATCGAGTGAACTCAGTCCTATTTCTCTTGAAAATTTCACAGTAGGAAAAGTGAATACGGCCAAATATCAAACATCAAAAACACCATCTCCTACTCCAGTTGAATCTCCAAGTACAAAGGAACAACCAATACAAGAAATTGATATTTTTACGGTTTCTGTATACAAAAATAGTACACCAGAAACCATTAAACGCCTCCAGGAGGTTTTGAAGAGCATATCCTACTACATGGGGGATATCGATGGGAAATACTCTGATGCTCTTGAACAGGCTGTATATAATTTTCAGATAGAAAATCAAGTGATAGTGAGTAAGAAAGACAAGGGTGCTGGATACTATGGCGTAAAGACCCGTGCACGCCTCAAGGAGGTCTATGCCCGATTCCAAGAAAACGAACAAAAGCGCATCGCAGAAGAGGCAAAAATCGCACTCGCAAAAGCTGAAGAACTCAAGAAACAGGAGGAAGAAACGAAAGAAGTTGCCCTCTTTATTCAGGATTTTGGGAATCCAAAAGCAGAAGAGGTTGGGGTTCATGTCCGCCGTCTCCAGCAATCCTTAAAACTCCTTGGATACTTCTCTTATAAAGATACGGCCATCTTCGGACCGAAAACGCGCGAAGCACTCATTCATTATCAAGAAGATAAGGGGATAGATTCTGAAGAATTTGGCCACATCGGCAAGGCGACAAAAATAGCTCTCCTCAAAGATCTTATGGAGCTCAAAAAACAACAAAATAATATACTTGCCCTGAATACAAAATAAAAAAGCATCCCCTCCGAATGGTCGGAGGGGATTTTTTTGCCACGTATTCCTTTTTTCTTTTGACTAATAGAGACTTTTTTATATAATCTCGCCATACGTTTTTTCGTATCCTATTTTGTAACGTGCTCTCTATGTCTTTTTTACAAGAATCCATTAAGGAGTTTGACCATGTTGTCTGGCCAACAGCCTCCGAAACAAAGAAGTATTTTAACATTGTCGTTTCAATGATTGTTATCCTTACGGTATTGCTTTTTACAATAGGGACACTCTTTTCTGTTGGTCTTTTTAGTCTCAAAAAACAGATTCAGCCGATAAGTCCAACTCCGACAACATCATCGACTCCAACTACACCAACAGGACAGGATCTTAATCTCGACAATCTTAAGCTCGAAACGACTCCTACTCCAGATACGGCACCAGTAGCAGCTCCAACTACTCCTGCTACTCCCCCTGCTCAAAAATAATTTTATCACTTAGTTCATTTTTATTATGTTTGATTGTCTTAATACTGCTGGAAAAGGTGAATGGTATGTTATCCGTGTGATTTCTGGAACAGAGGAAAATGTTCGACAGTCACTCATGCAACGACGAGAAGCCTTCAACCTCGAAGATCATATTCTTGAAGTGTTCGTTCCAACACATGATACTATTTCAGTAAAAGCAAATGGAGAAAAAACGAAGAAGAAGAAGAATATTTTCCCAGGGTATATTCTCGTAAAGATGGTCGTCACCAATGAGAGTTGGTATATCGTCCGCAATACTCCGAATGTCACCGGATTCCTCGGTGCTGGGACTGTTCCTGTTCCTGTTCGTGGAGAAGAGCTCGATCGTCTCAAGGGAGTCCTCTCTGAGAAGACAGAAGAATTTAAAATCAATTTCCAGGTTGGAGAATATGTTATCATCAAGAGCGGTCCATTCGAAGGAAGTGAGGGAAAAGTAAGTGAAATAAGTGAAGAAAAAGGACTCGTGAAAATCAATATCAATATGCTCGGACGTGATACTCCGGTTGAGGTCGACTTTGCTCATATCAAAAAGAAAAAATAGAAAATAGAGATTAACCATTTGTTTATGCGTACTTTTTCCTACATCCTTCTCGGTATTGTGATAATCTTCGTTGTCAATATCGTGATATCGCTCACAGTTCCTTCCTATAGGGAAAATCTCATCCTCATGAGAGAGAAGATAATCGGGAAAAAGATATCAACACCAGTAGATGAAAATAAGACGATTCCACAACAATCAACAGAACTCACAGGATCAACAGTACTCGTGAAAACCGGAGCTATGGTGATGGAGAATAATACCGGTGCAACCGTGATTATCCCGACCCAGACAGGTTCGGTTGCGACATGATCTGTGGTGACGACTCATTCGGGGGCACAGATTAATCAGATTATTGTTCCAACAATAAATACGCCGATTGAACCAAATATTCCCCTTTCCGGACTATTTCTCGCCAAGATTATGCCGGATATCGATCTTAAGAAGACTGAAAACAAGGGGATGTTCAATATCTATCTTTTTAATAAAATCCCATTCACTACATATGTAGATGAAAAGAAAAAAATAAAAGTTTATGCATTTGATGAAACATATGATACTATGCTCGCGAATCTGAAACTCACGAGCAGTGTGTATAAAATCAATGAAACGGACCAATTCTTCTGATATACCTTTTTCTTGAACCCTACCCGCAAAGATTCGACGATTCGCTTCGTCACAGCTATGGAGGGTCGGGCAATCGGTGTCGAGGTTCCGAAGAGTTATTATCCAACACTCAAAAATATACTCTTAAAAGAATAATTTACCCTATATCTACTTTTTTAACTCTTATATTTTATGTCCAAAACAACACTCCTTACCAAAGAAGGTCTCAAGGAAATACAGGATCAGATTCAGTATCTCAAGGAAGTCAAACGTCTTGAAGTAGCCGAGAAGCTCAAAGAGGCTATATCATATGGGGATCTCTCAGAGAATTCAGAATACGAGGATGCTCGAAATGAACAGGCTCAGACAGAACTCAAGATTATTGAGCTCGAAGAAATCCTCAAGGATTATGAACTCGTTGATGATAAAAAAACAACAAAAAAACAAAACCGTGTGAATGTTGGAAGCTTCGTGACCATCACTTCTCCGGAAGACAATAAAAAAGAAGTGTATCATATCGTCGGTTCCACCGAATCAGATATTTTCGAAAACAAGATATCTAATGAGTCTCCAATCGGTCGAGCACTCATCGGGAAAACGGTTGGTGACACAGTGAAAGGGCAAGCAGGAGCAGGGACATTTGAATACAAGATTGTTGAAATAAAATAAGTTTTAGTCTTTAGAAATCCATTCAATTTATGCATATTTTTTCCAATTACATTATCTTTATATCGGCAGTTGCATGGATTGTTGCTGTTATTATTAAAGGGATTTACGGAATCAAGCGGGGAACTTTCTCTGTTTCACAAACTCTCGGATCCGGTGGTATGCCGAGTGTCCATAGTGCCCTCGTGACGAGTGCTACAACAGCGATAGGAATCAAATATGGGATATTTTCTGACCTCTTTGCCATTGCTCTCATCTTTTCGATGATTATTATCTATGATGCTATCAATGTTCGATTTGAAGCAGGACTCCATGCTCGAGCCCTTAATAGTCTCAAATGCAATAAAGAATCGGGGAAAAAATATGAATTCAATGAATCTATTGGACATCTTCCTTCTGAGGCTTTTGCTGGAAGTATTATCGGAATAATCGTTGCTATGATTTTAATGAGTTTCTAATGTTTTCCATCCACGACGAATCCAAGCTCAAAACCCTTTTGTCCGAACATGGACAGAAGAGTTTTCGCTATACACAGATAGAACATGCGATCTATAAAGACCTCGTGACCGATTTTGAGGCGATGACGACCATCCCGAAGGAGCTTCGTGAACTTCTCAAAGAGCATTGTTTTTTCACATCTCTCACCGTCAAATCGACGGTTACTTCTCCCGATTGACAGACAACCAAGTTCCTCCTCGAAACAAGTGACGGTACATTCATGGAAGCGGTTATTATGCGACATCTCTCGGGACGTAATACTCTCTGTGTCTCCTCACAGATTGGGTGTCCGATGGGGTGTACATTCTGTGCGACCGGCAAGCTCGGACTCACGCGTAATCTCGAGTTCTACGAGATCGTCGAACAGATTATGATCGCCGTGCACGAGCTCGCTCTCGAGGATAAGAAACTCCGCAATGTTGTCTATATGGGCATGGGAGAACCATTTCTCAATTATGATAATGTGAAACAATCTATTGAGATTGCCTGTGCTCAGAAGAAACTCGACCTCTCCAATCGTCGCATCACTGTCTCGACCTGTGGGATTATTCCAGGAATTAAACGGTTTGCTGTGGATTTCCCACAGACATCGCTCGCCATCTCACTCCATGCCCCAACCGATGAAGCTCGATGCAAAATTATGCCGGTCGAACAGACCTATCCGCTCGCAGACCTTATGAAAGCACTCGATGAATATACTCTATCAACCAATAAGCGCGTTTTTTACGAATACATCATGATCAATGGACTCACGGATCGTCCAGAGTATGCCACTGCTCTCGCGAATCTCCTGAAGAGTCGTCTTGCACACGTGAATTTTATCCCGTATAATCCGGGAGAGGGAGTCATTTCCCCCTTGATAAGGGGGGATGAAAGGGGGTTGCCGATGCGACCAACCTCAAAGATCATGATTAAGAAGTTCCAAGACGCACTTGAGGCAGTCGGAATCCCGTCCACCGTTCGGCATACCATGGGCGACGATATCGATGCCGCCTGTGGGCAACTTGCACTCAAGGAACAGGATAAAAAATAATCTCGCTTGCGAGATTATTTTCCTAAAAGATATCAGAAGAGTTTCAAACTCACAAGAGTTTTTTTGAGATTCTTTCTTGGTTGAGTTATAGCCCTATAGAGCCATTCTCATCGTATTTTACGGATCCATTCCGGAGCACGTTTCTCAGTACCTGCCCAGAAACTCAGAAGTCCTCCAATTCCAAAAGTAATGAGTTTATGTTCCTCTATTTTATCACGATTTTCTTCGATCCAAATTTCCTGAAGTGGAGTTCATCGTCCAACGAGAAGTACCTGTGTTTCATTTTTTTCTCGTGTTTCCAAAATATCTTCAAGTGCATTCCAATCAAATTCCTTGAATCCGTCATTATGGAATATAACAGGATGTTTTAAAGTATTTTCTATGTATTTTTTTGCTTCTTCTCAAACAGACGTTCTTTCTCAATAGAGTATAACACTTACCTTCTGTTTTGTTTTAAGATATGATAAAAAATAAGGTAAAAAGTCTGTCCCATTGAGATTTGAGAGTTTTTTTCCGAAATACTTCTTATAGAGTAATTCTATGGCAATTCCATCAGGGAGGAGAATATCGGCATTTTCAAGAGATGAAACATATCTTTCTTGCCTATTAGTTCTTGTATCTTGATCAAGTCAATTAAAAACAGTATTGGCAAAATAGAGGAAATCAATAATAGTATATGCTTTCTGAGCATATACTTCCATTATTTTTCCACAAGCAGAGGTTTTATCTCAAGGGAAAAGCTTATCAAGAATGGATGGGAATTTTTTCATTTTTAAATTAGAAGAAGATATTTTTGATAGTACCGAAATTTCTTGCAAAGTCAAAATAATTCCCTTGGAATTTGTACTTTCTCCATAATTGCAAAACAATTATTAAAATAAGCTTGCATTGCTGGTAAAATTTGGGTCTAACATTACGCATTTTTAGTACATTTCTTCGAGAGTCTTTTTGGCAATATCTCAAACAGCCTCGTCTTCCAGAAAGGCTACAATTTTCATTCTCACGGCTTCACCCAATACAAAAATCCGCTCATCACCCAATCTCTTTGCGAGTACGAGAGCGGCTCGGAAACTCGGATAGGGATTTTCTCCATATTCCTCATTCATAAGCTTCGTGAGATTATCGATATCTTGTTGTGAGAGTTCAGTTTCTGATATCGAGAGAATACTTGCTGCAAGATCTCGAAGTGCATAATTTTCATCGAATAAATTCATTCTTGCCCAAGAGACAAAGGACTTCATATTCGAATATTCTGGAAGATGAGCATCAATTTTTGCCCAAGTTTCATCTGTGTTATCTTCGGCAAGTATGATAAAATCAGCCAGTGCAGTCATTTCGAGGCGTATATTTTCTTTTCATAATGAACCTACCATTGTAATCTTCTTCATATATAAAAGAATAAAAAGTTAGAATGAGCATCAATATATTTACAAATAAATAAAAGTCAAGATGCATTCGTAGAAAGAAAATAATTCCCTTGGAATTTCCAGAAAAACATATATACTCATAGCACATCTTCAGATGCATGTGCATCTGCTCCGATTTTTTCTCTACAAATTTGTACGCTTTCGGTAGAGTGCGAGTGGTATGGTTTCCGTACCATACACGCTTCTACATACGTTATTTCCCTCATTTGCTGGGAGATAATGATTACCGCAGAAAGAGAATACAAATGGAGGTATAACGGCATCGAGGATGTTTTTTCAAAAACACAGAATAACTTCAATCTTTGCATTCAAATCTTGCGTTCCTCGCTTTCCGTACAGTTGTACGGTTCGCTCCGGTACTCGATTTTCATACAAATATTATCGTTCTTCTGTATTTTCCTTTAATCATCTCCTTTTATGTTTCGATGTCGTGAATGTGGAAATACGAGCCAAAAATGGCAGGGGAAATGTCTGGCCTGTGAGGGGTGGAACACGTTCGATGAGGAAGTTGGCGCATCATCTCCGAAGAGTAAAAAATGAAACACCGGGAAAGAACGGCAGATTTTCAGTATCCTGCCGACCAAGGAGGCACTTTCTCGAATCCGTCTCAAAAGTGAGGAGCTCAATACCGTCCTCGGGGACGGACTCACACCGGGGAGTCTCATCCTCCTCTCGGGAGAACCGGGCATCGGGAAGTCGACATTAGCCCTCCAGATCACCGATTGGTATGCCGATGCTGACCGTACGGCTATCTATGTCAGTGCGGAAGAAAACATCCATCAGATATCCGAGCGTGCCAATCGGCTTGGGATTCATAATGAACACATCAGGATTTTCACCGCTCATACACTCGAGGATATCATCGAAACCCTCGAAAAAGATCCATCTGAGCTCATCGTCATTGATTCAGTGAGTATGATGAGCTCGCTCGATATCACCTCTGGATCAGGGAGTATCGGACAGATTCGATATGTGACTGAGGTTTTTATGGAGTTCTCCAAACGGACCGGACGATCTATTATCCTCATCGGACACGTGACCAAAGAGGGGACCATCTCCGGACCCAAGATCCTCGAACACTTGGTCGATACGGTTCTCTTCCTCGAGGGGAGCAAGTACGAGGATTATCGCATCCTTCGAGCTCTCAAAAATCGCTTCGGTCCAACCGATGAGATTGGATTATTTCGCATGACAGAAAAATGACTCATCGATATCGCCAATCCTGGACTCGAGTTCATCGATCGAGAAAATGAGCACCTCTCCGGGTCAGCTCTCACGATCACGCTTGAGGGGAATCGACCGATTCTCATCGAAATAGAAGCCCTCACGACTTATACAAAGTTCGGTTACCCAAAGCGCTCCGCTCGGGGCATCCCGACCGGTAAGGTCGACCTCATCATCGCCGTCCTCTCCAAGTGGAGCGATCTCAAACTCGAGAGTTACGACGTCTATATCAACGTCGCCCGTGGACTCACGATCTCGGAGCCTGGCATCGATCTCGCCACCGCTGCCGCGATTATTTCTTCCAAGAAAAATACCCCCCTCGAAAGGCGGATATTTCTCGGCGAGATATCGCTCACCTGAGTCGTCAAGAATGTTTTCTGACTCCAGAAACGCTTCGACGAAGCCGTCAAACTCGGATTCACTGAGATCATTCTCCCAAAAAATTCCGGAGTCAAAACCAAAAAATGAGCTTCAGTGAAGCTCATCGAGATTGGACATATTGGAGAATTGGTGAAGGTGTTGTAATGGATTGATTAAGGAATTGTGATTTTTGAATAAGATTGCATGAGGATGTCTGTATTATTTTTCATTTTCAGAAATATGAATAAAATCTCCATTCGTTTTTTCGATAACAAAGAAGTACGTGCCTTATGGGATGAGGAAAAACACAAGTGGTGGTATTCTGTCGTAGATATTGTGTCAGTTATTACGGATAGTCCAAGACCAAGAGTATATTGGGGGACACTAAAAAGTCGTTTGAAGACACAAAAAAGTGAGTTGTATTCAAAATGTATACAACTGAAACTCGTATCTGCAGATGGAAAAAAATATGCTACTGATTGTTTTTCTCAAGATGATATTATCGAGGTAGTAAAAATGATTCCAAGTAAAAAATCCAGAAAGTTCCTCGATTGGTTTATTTATAACGACAATAGTATTGACGGGCAAAGTAAACTTAAGGCTTATGCCCTATTTGAAAGTTCTTTTATTGATCATCTCGAAGTCGGCACTACCAATGGCTTACAACAAATCCACGCCTACTTGTTTTGAGGACTCTATGATTTTGCAGGACAAATACGGCAAAAAAATATTTCAAAAAATGGATTTCAGTTTGCAATGGCACAGTATCTGGACAATACACTCAAAAAAATTGACCAAATGCCCGAAAATACTTTCGATGAAATCGCGGATAAATATATCGATATGAATATCGCACATCCATTTATGGAGGGTAATGGACGAAGTACGAGAATTTGGCTCGATCTCATATTGAAAAAACGCCTAAAAAAGTGTGTGGATTGGAGCAAGATACAGAAGTATGATTATTTGAATGCCATGATACAGAGCGCTTCCAATGGTGATACAATAAAACTCCTTCTGGAGAATGCGCTCACAGATGAGATCGAGAGTCGAGAAATGTTCATGAAGGGGATAGATTATTCTTATTACTATGAAGAAAATTAACAATACTCACGAGTATTAAATTTCCCCAAAAAGATCAGGATATTTCTCTCGCAAATGGGCGAAAGAATCAAGTCCCCCCTCCGATAATCTTTTGCAATCATCCACCACACTCTCGAATTTCTCTCGCAGATCAGTATTACGACTCGCGAGTCCATCCGGTGATGCTCCAGGAAATTCATTTTCCGTCAACTCATCCTCAGGATGATCTGCCACAAAAACTTCACATTCTTCATCGAAAAAATCTCTGACCGCGATAAGATTATGACCATCAATGGCGATATAATTGCCATTGACCGGACTCTTCCGGACAACTGGGGCAGGTGGCAACTGATCTTTTCTATTCTCCGAATAACAAGCAAGTATAAACTTTACAGTGCCTTCTTTCAGGAAATCCTGAGAAGGTTTAATGTTCCGTGGATGTATTTTGAGTATTTTTGTGTGCATGGTAGTTTTTATTTAAATAAAGAAAAATCCCCGATTTCATTATACCCTTTCCTGGGAATAATCAAGAGTGTTAACTGAAATTGCCTTTTTATTGTCAAGTACCAGCCTAATTATCGTCATGGTGTTGATGAAAATTAAAAACAGTTCAATTATGACTCATCAAATGCTTCGTCAATAGAAGTTGTATACAAGCCAAAAAAACGAACACATAATCAGAACCAATCTCATTTTAATTCATTTCAGATAAAAGAAGCTCAGTGTGACGATAATTCAGGAGAGTATAGGGAGGATCGAGAATATGTTCTCGTATGTAAGCCACAAAAAAACAATGTACAGAAATAAAACAGAAACTACCACTTTTTTGTTTTTCCGGTACTTAATCGACAGGAGGTTCCTAAGGCCTCCAAGTAAGTCTGAGGCGACACCGGTGTAGAGTCAGATTAAGAAATAGTGTAAACTCCAGATAAATAAAGAAAATCCGTGAATGGTTTTTGCTTTTGCATCGTCTTTGTTCCAAAAAGCCACTATTCACATCAAGAATCAGACAAGTCCTATTATCTGTCAGGAGGGATTTATTCGGTAAGAAGATTGTAAATATGAGATAATTTCCTGAAGCATATTTTTACTTAAAAAGTTAAATTTTCTTTTACTAAAGCCCTATTTCTTATAAAAATACTTCATCCAGAAACTCTTAAAAATCGGAATAGAGAGGGTTGACAAGAGGAATCCAATGGTTGGAACAATCGCATTGATGAAGGGTTTCGGCAAATCGGCGAAAGAGAAAAATAAGACGATCACACAGTATGTCAGGATTCCGATGAGAATCTTGCGCGACATACTCGTCTCCCAAGCCTTGTCAGCCTCAACTTTCGCGTTTCGTTCCTTGATTTGCTCGATTTCATTTTCGAGTTTCTGGAAATTTTCCATGATTTGTTGGTTATTTGATAGATGTTGCCATTATAAACTTTCTCGGGAATAATCAAGAAATTAGTTTTTTTATCCTTTATACCCAAAAGAAAGCACATTATACTCATCAGTATCATACACACAAAAACCTTTTTCATGCCATAAAACGAATTCCTTTATTCCGATATCAAGAGTCATTTTACTACAAATCGTGCAGTAATTCCCTTTTTATATCTTATTTAAAACTGTATTAAATGAACTAATCACGGTATTTATTTCGCAATCAAACAATTCAATATCTTTGTTTTTAAAATATCACTTTCCATTTCTTCATGCATAATCACCCAATTTATTAATTTTTACGAATTTTAATAACAAAGTATTTTCCGACTCTCATTTTATATCACTCAGATACAGATTAAAATTATTGGGAATAGCCTTTTTAAGTGTATTTATGTATGCCTTACAGATATCCAATTTTAATATTTTTAATAAAAATCCTTCAATTTTAGTAAAACTTACTCAAAACTTACTCTTTTGGATTTCCAAATCAATTAATATTCAGATAAGGACAGAGAAATCATGAGGAACTTTATAATCTGTGATTGTTTCAATGAAATTTGAGTGCTTATGTCAATAGAGCAGGATTTTTCAATAATTATGTTCGAATGGATCAATAATAGTTGCTAAATCCTTTAGTTCAACTGTTTTTTCTATTATTTCTATGACGTCATCTTCTATTTCGCCATAATCAATATTTGATCCTAATATTTTAGTCACCAGACTTATTGCTTTTGATAACATTGCTTCATCTTGCATGATAAAATGTTTAATATTTTCGGCAAGATTAATTATAAATATTTCTTTATTCTTGTTATAGAAATTTTTAAATAGTTCCCTATTAATACAAATTGATAGAGGATCAAAATATGTTCAAATTTTATGTTTTCAAATAATATTTACTCATAAAGTATTATTAAGTCATGTCTTACTTCAAACTGCAACATCACAAGCTGAGAGCGGTGTTGTTGGCACATAAACCAATGGAAGTCATCTATGATAAATGGAAGATATAAATCAAATAGAATTTAATAATCATCAACCTCAAATTACTATAATTAAACTATCTCAAGGGGTAATATTGTGTGATGATAAAAAATTTATATATGTATTTATAAAATCCCCTAAATTTCAATTATCATTTTTTGTTTCAGAACTTTCATTTTTAATTATGATTTCAATATCACCTGACTTTTCAGGAATATTAATTATTTCTGATAATTTTCGATCCATAAAAAAAACTACTTTTCTTAGTTTTATTAAGTCATATCTATCTTTTTTATTTTCAACAAAGATTTTTTCCAAATTAGAAATAATCTCACCATCAAAAGCTATATTATAAAGTGGATATTTATGATTTTTATTAAAAACTGACGTAAAAGATGTTATTAAATCCATTTTTAAGATAAGTTAAAGTTAAATTTTAGAAATCATCCAAAAACTCCATTTCTACCCAAATTCAATCATCACAATACTCACGAGTCCGAGGAACATTCCGGTCTTCCCGATGATCGAGACATCTTCTTTGAAAAAGACTATTCCGATGAACGCCACGATAACGAGATTCAGGATCGTGAAAATCGAAATGGCCTTTGAGAGCATCTCGTACCTCAGGGATAGCGCCCAAAACAGTGCCCCGATGGTGTAGATCCCGAACCCAATCCAGAGCCAAGATGACTTGTTTTCGACCACCCATTTTTTGAAGAAAACATCCCCGATGATTTCGAGTCCGACACCAAGGAGGATAAACATCCAGAAGAGTATTTTTGCGTGCATAAAAGAGATTTATAGATATTGCCTCATTGCTTCCCCCAAATCTCCATCTTTCCCGAGATAGACATCGTATCCGCCCACACTCTCATCGCAGAATCAGATTTTGAGGCATTCTCCTTTGTACATCTGGAGGTCGGTTGCGTCATCTCAGAGGAGAATAATTTTATCATAACCACTGAGGTCGAAGTGGTGTTCGTATTTGTTGAGGGAGGTGATGATGGAATCGGCGTCGTATCACATCGCGACGTTGTTTTCGTTGAAGAATAATCAGTTCCCATGGATCCGAACTCTGTCGAGAGATATGCCGTTTCGGGTGAGGAATGATTCGATGAAATTACCGACTCCGGAGGAGACGATAGAGAGATCGATGTCCTGGGCTTGGATGCGATCGAAAAATGTCCGGAGTCCGGTACGCGCCTGGAAATAGTCGGGATCTTGTGTGACCTGATTGATGAGATTTTTGGTTAGTCCGTATTTCACGAAGAGCTCGAGATGTCTGGACCACCATTCTTTGGTTTTGGTTACATCTCAGGCGAGTTCGTAGTCATGATACTGATCGAAAAAATCGTTTCGTTCTCGTGTATAGTCCGTCCCAAGGAGTCCGGACTTCGCGAATACCGACCACGTTGTCGGATTCGTTCCGGAGGTGAGTGTTTTCGAGAAATCGGAGATGATAGCCGTTGATGAATTTTTCATATTTGATAAAAATGAAAGTGGTATGGTCCGTATTTTATGGAAAAATCGGACGATGGCAAAAGTTTTTGTGGAGAAAACATTTGCTTTTCTGTTTTTTTGGGAGATAATCTCCCCGTTATTTTTCAATTTTCCATTGTATGAAAAAAATTATTGCTTTCTTTTTGCTCTGTATCGCTCAGGTAACGTATGCTGTGAGCACTGTGCCGACTTTCTCGCATCCGGTTCTCCGGAGCGCATACACGGCGATTAATTTCCGGATCGATAAGCAGATTAAAAACATCGTCCTGGATGATGCGAGCAGGAATACGATTGAACAAAAAAAGTCGTATATCACCGATATCCTCCTCTCGGTCGATGCGAGTGTGAAGAGGAAAGACAAGGCGACAGCCATGAAGCAGATACAATCTTTCAAGGCGAGTTACAAGAGTCTTGTCGAGTACATAGCAAGCGTGCAGACAAAGAAGATCGTACAGGTTTCTGCGAGCGAGATTCCGGCTCCTGTTGTGGAATCGACTCCAGTTGAGATTGTGTACTATTCTGATGATCTGGAGGGGAATGGGACGGCAGGTGGCAATACATTTTCTCAAGCATTCTTCTCTGCTGCCAAATGTACAACGCCCTTAAATACCCTCATTCAGGTTATAAACGGAGAAAAATCCGTCATCGTCAAAAACAACGATCGTCCGAATTGCGTCAAACATCCGAATCTCGTTGATCTCACCAAGACGAGTTTCTCGACTATCGGCAAGCTCTCGACTGGCAAGCTCTCCGGTTCTTTTGTGGGACTTGGAAATGTTTCAAAGGGGTATGTTAAGCGGTATCTCGCCAAAGATACATTCGGAGAACTTGGTATCGCTCTGGATTCCAATCTCCCAAATACCTATCTCCAAAATGACACACTCCAAATATCGGGGCTTGTGACTATAGATGACATTGATTCTGATACCGTGCTCTTCCTCCAGTCACCATCCGGCAAGGAGATATCTCTGAGTACCAAAGCGGATGGTTTTCATTTCGACTATTCCTATCCACTTGAGGAAGTCGGAACCTATACTTTTATCGTCGCCAAATGATTGGGATTTAAGACGAGCAAGTTCGAACATATTATCGTCCTTGATAAGGCTGTTGTTGCTGGCAAGAAACTTTTCCCTACCGCTCCTTCACCACTTCAGAAAATTGACACACTCGATATCGAACGACAAGAATTCTCTGATTTGAGAGCCATCTATCAGATCAAATTCCCAACTCAGGATCTCTATACCCTCACGGTTAGCGATGGTACCAAATCTCTCACGTATCAGGGCATCGGAGCTATCGCCCTTAGGAGCGATACATTTACATCTTTTGATCCGAATAAATCCGTGTCAGTTAAGGTAACCGTCCAAAAAACTTCCACGCCGTTTACCCACGATACCTACACGTCCCCAGTGACGGTTTTCGAAAAAACCATGATCCTTGCTCCGGGGTACAAAACAGACAAAAAAGAAAATATTCAAATTTCCCAACAAGATGGCAGTGTTTTTATTCACGGTATCGTTCCGGCTTGAGTCAATATTAAAAAGGATATCAAAATAATCACTCCAGATGGGGATGTACTCAGTTACGAGTTCAACAAAGGTTCTATCGATGCAGATGGATACCTCAAGCGGGGAGTTGTTTTCGAAAAAGCCATTCCTCTTTCGCAACGATGAGTGTACCTCGTGGAGGTCAATTATGATACCGGATTTGCCGCGTACAATGGACCGGTGGTCAATGGTGATTTCCTCCCCATCCTCCCAAATGATTACGACGGAGTCAAAAAAGAAATACATGCGGACAGTTCAAACATAGCACTCAACTCACTCACTTTCATCAATACCGTTCGTGCAAAGTCCGGTAAATCGACTCTTTCTCTCGATGATACACTGAACAATCTTGCCACTATCAAGGCGAATGACATGGCAACGCACAACAATCTCTCCCACTGGGATTCCAATGGAGATCGGATATCCGGGACCGCCAAACGCAATGGTATCAACCTCACCGGCAGTCTCGGTGAAAATGTCGCCGGAGGCAATGTCGGATACGAAGTCCTCCTCGTCGGTCTCGTCTATTCCTGAGGACATCGTGAAAATATGCTCGGAGACTGGCAAAAAGTCGGCATCGGATACGCCGTCAAGGACGGGCAAGTCTATTATACACAGGTATTTGGGGAATAAAAATCTTTTCACCAAAAACTCACAAATGAAAATAGACATTCTTTGGGAAAAGAATATAATCCGAGCTCGTTTCTTATTTTCTCATTTTCTTTTTCATGAAAAAATATGCTGTAGTTCTGGGTGGGATCATCCTCTTTTCGTTTGCGACGACTTCGTTTGCAGCGGATGTTATTATCCGAGGAGTCAATCTCGGAGAGTGTAAGAGTTACTCTGATGGATGTAATACATGTAGCGTCGGGGATAATGGGGTCGCCGCTTGTACGATGATGCAGTGTGTATGGGAAGGGATCCCGAAGTGTCTCGATACGACGAGTGCGGATGATACACAATTAACGGATCTTGAGGATAAAAATACCCAAGTGTTATCGAATGATTTCAAACTCAAGACATTCTCCAGTTGTGATAATATGGAGAGCGTGATAAAAAAATTCATCAAGGATTACTATGAAGTAAATCCAGGGGGTGGGTACCGTGGTGGACCACTCATGATGGAAGATAGTATGACGAAAACGACCGGAGCGGTTCCGGAGGCTACGGCTCCAGTGGGGGCTGAAAATGATGATGCATCCACAAGTACCAGTGCGACTGATTTTTCTACTACCAATCTCCAGGTTGCGGGAGTCGATGAATCGGAGCTCATCAAGACCGATGGAACCAATCTGTACTTCTATAATGACAAAGATCATAGTGTGTACATTGCACGAGCCTATCCGGCCACCAAAGATCTCGCCATTCTCAAAAAGATCAAAATCCCGGGAAGTTTCACAAATCCAGAACTTTTCCTCTCCGGCAAGAAGCTTACGATTCTCGCAACCAAGTACAGTAGTGCAAATTACGGATATCGCTATTGGTTCAATCGGAGCACCAAGACGGTCGTCGTGGTCTATGATGTGAGCGATGTCAATAATCTCAAAATAGATAGGTATTACCAAACCGATGGGAATATAACTCAGTCCCGCATGATCGGGAAGTACCTCTACATCCTCTCCAATACGAATTTTTCATTCCCATACGATATCTACTATGGACCGATGATGAAGGGCTTACCATTGAGTCTCAATGAGCAGAAATTTGATACGGATTTCATAGGATCGATGATGAAACCACAAAAAGCGGAACTCCGCCGAACAGACAAGGAGAATGAGAAAAATTTCTCCCTCAAAGGCAAGATATTACCCTACAATATCTCACAAAAAGACACGACGACGTGTGCCAATGTAGAGTATGTCCTCCCAGATAAAGAAACAATGAAGAAATTTAATTTCACACCGAGTCTCACGACCCTCTCGATTATCGACACGACTGATGCGACGAAGGAGACCAAAACTCAAGTACTCTTCGGTGATGTGAGCGAGATTCATATGAGCCTCAAGAATCTCTATATCGCTTCTCATCTCTCGACCTCGTATGATTTCCGTTGTGCACCGGGGATGCTCTGTATTATGCCATATTATTATCAGGGGCAGAATACTCTCATCCATAAGATGGCAATCAAAGCAGACACGACTTCGTATGTCGCATCCACGATCGTCCCGGGCTCTCCACTCAATCAGTATTCTATGGATGAGGATACTGCTGGGGACTTCCGTATCGTGACGAGCCACTCCTATCCGGAGCAGTCAACCGAGCTCTATATCCTCGATCCGAATCTCGCCGTCCTCGGTAAACTCCAAAATATCGCCAAGGGTGAGAATTTCCAAAGCTCCCGATTTATCGGCAATCGTCTCTATCTCGTGACGTTCCAACAGATTGATCCACTCTTCACGATTGATGTAGCCAATCCGAAAGATCCGAAGATTCTCGGAGAACTTAAAATCCCTGGGTATTCAACGTACCTTCATCCGTATGATGCGACTCATCTTATCGGAGTTGGATACGATACCAAAACCAATCAATACGGAGGAATAGTGAATGCCTGAGTCAAGGTTGATCTCTACGATGTCGGAGATGTGGCCAATCCAAAACAACTCTCGACTTCCACACTCGGAGATGCCGGATCCTATTCTGATGTTCTCAGCAATCCACGTCTCTTCGTCTGGAATGCGACCAAACATCTCCTCTTCATGCCAGCAACCCTCATGACCAATGCCTGAGACGTGAATGAGCCGTATCGCAACAAGGACGCATGGCAGGGGACTGTTGCCCTCAGTATCGACACGACGAATGGTGTAAAGGAAAAAGCCCGCATTACACACATTGAACGAACCGGTATGGAAGCGAAACGCACCGAGGAATGTAAACAGTACGCGAAAAATGATGGACAGCCAATCTGTAAACAGATTATCGGTGGTGGAGAATACTGTACTACTCCATCACAATCCTATGTTCCACCATATTGCTATACCGATTCTTCTATCGGAGAATACTTCGCTGCTCAGATGTGGAATTATAACAATGACTTCATCCTTCGTAACCTCTACTTCGATGATACGCTCGTAACAGTGAGTAACAACAAAATACAGGCGAATGATATCGCAAATAATTATGAGAAGATAGGGAGTGTAGAAATGAAATAGAAATACAAAAAAATAAGGAACGACACAGTCGTTCCTTATTTTTTTGAATGGGAATTATTTCTTCTTACAGATAGTACTATAATACGTACTCACGTCTGTTTTTTTGGAGATCTTCGCGATAACGGCTGCATCACAGGCGATGGTTTTTTCGAAAGATGCTCATTGGAGCGTTTCAATTTTCTTCACCTCGACGAGAGATTCATCGTATTTTCCGACGATATAGTAACTACGATATCGGAGCTTGAGCATCTCGGCATCATTTGGATTTTTCGTCATATATTCTTCGGAGAGTTTGATGACATCGAGGAGTTTGTTTTTGTCGTATGCTGCCTTGATTTGAGCGAAAGTAACATCGCCCGTTACCGGAGTACTTGTAGTGGTTGTTGGAGTGGAGCTTACAGGAGCACTCACTGGAACCACTTCGAAGAGCTTCCCTTTATAGAGAGGATTCTGGATGCGGATTCGTGTGGATTTGGTATATGGATTGGTTCCAAATACCGTTTTGTACCGCTCAACCGTATAGTCGAGGTCGAAGACTCCAACCTTTGTGAAGTTCAGATTCGCATCGTAGGTGAAGGCTATTTTTGTTTTGAAAGCGGTGACTCCGGCAGGATTTTTTCCATCGTCGATGGAGATGAAGAATCCATTTGGTTCGATGAATTCAAAGAGTCCAACCGCCCCACTCGCACTGAGATTATTGTCTGCGAGGATGGTTGGGAGACTCGCATTGATTTTATTCACTATCTTCGTGTATGTGTCAGATTTTGGACCGGTCGGGAGTGTGACAGCCATGGGAGTTGTTACTACTGGAGCAACAGTGGTAGTTGTCGGAACAACCACGGGAGCCGCTCATTTGAGAGCGGTGAGCTCTTTTTTGAGAGCAGCATTCTCTGTCGTGAGTGCTTGGATCTGTGCCTCGTACTTCTGTGTCAGCTGTGTGATAATATCGAGGAGTTTTGCCTTGATATCTTGCACTTCATCAGCATGGATCACTCCAGGGAGTCCGAGGAAGAGTATGAGAGCGACGGCGAGTATTTTTTGTTTCATAGTATGAAAAAGTTAAGAATATGAATAATACCTCAACTATATTGATTCTCGCTCCAAAATCAAATTTTTTATCGGAGCATAGCTCTGCCGATGGATGATGGTCGGTCAGTGCACTTCGAGACAATGTGCGTGAAGTCGTGTCCCATAGCCCTTGTGCTGATCGAAACCATAGTTCGGATATTGCTCGGCATATTTTCGCATCGCGCGGTCACGCGTCACTTTGGCGATGATGGATGCGGCTTGGATTTCTTTGATGAAACCATCTCCTCGGACGATATATTCGATCGTTTTCGGATCGATGCCACGGAATCGGTAATTGTCCCGTCCATCGATCTGGATTTTTGCGATACAATCCGTACAATCAAATACCTGTTTCATTGCCTGTTCCATTGCGAGTCTATTCGCCTCGCGGATACCGACACGGTCGATGATGGTTGAATCGATTATCCCGACACTATACACGATTTCTCATCGTTTTACAGCTGACATAATTTCTTCAAATAGGTATTCTCGTTTCTGTGGGGTGAGTTTTTTGGAATCGTTCAATTTATGATACCAGTTTGTAGAGACAAAAAATTTTTTGTCTCTACAAATAAATGCACACGCACCCGCGACAACCGGGCCAGCCCAGGCACCACGACCTGCTTCGTCGACACCGATAATAAGGAGGGATTTTTTCATAATTCTATCGGAATTTTGCCATACTCTCAGCTACAACATTCGCGACATTCTTGTCGAGAGGGTTGGGGATGATCATGTCTTCGGTCGGATTAGTGACGTAGGCTGCGAGTGCCTCAGCAGCACCGAGTTTCATTTCTTCGGTGATCATACGGAATCGATACTTGAGGGCTCATTTGAAGACTCCTGGGAATACGAGGACATTGTTGAGCTGATTCGGGAAGTCAGAGCGACCGGTCGCGATGATGCGAGCACCACCCGCTCGGGCTTCATCTGGCATGATCTCCGGTGTCGGATTCGCCATCGCGAAAATCATCGCATCCTTGTTCATGGTGGCGACATCCGCTCTCGTGATCGCATTTGCAACACTGACCCCTACGAATACATCCGCTCATCTAAGGGCATCCTGGAGAGTTCCGGAGAGATTATCCAGATTGGATATCTCGAGGATTTTCATCTTCGCGCTGTTGAGATCGGGTCTGTCTTTTGAGACGATTCCCTTACTGTCACAGGCGATAATGTGGCGAACTCAGTAGAGTCGGAGGAGTTTGAGAATAGCCGTCCCGGCAGCCCCGAGCCCGTTGATGACAACTCGTATTTCTTCTTTCTTTTTACCGGTTATCTTGAGAGCATTGATGAGTCCGGCGAGGACGACGATCGCTGTTCCGTGCTGATCATCATGCATGACCGGGATATCGAGCTCCGCTTTGAGACGGTCCTCGATTTCGAAACATCGCGGTGCAGAAAAATCCTCGAGATTGATCCCCCCAAATGTCGGAGCGATCATTTTAATAGTCTGGATAATCTCTTCTGTATCCTGAGTTGCAAGGATGATCGGGAAAGCATTGACCCCGGCAAACTCCTTGAACAGGACACATTTCCCCTCCATAACCGGGAGTCCCGCCTCGGGTCCGATGTTCCCGAGCCCGAGGACCGCAGACCCATCGGAGATAACCGCAATCGTATTGGCCTTGAGTGTGTAGAGATACGCATCTTCCTTATTTTTGGCGATCGCAAGACATGGAGCCGCAACCCCAGGAGTATACAAGAGACTCAGATCGTCACGAGTCGTGATCGGGCGTTTGGAGACGGTATTGATTTTCCCCTGGAGTTCCTTATGGAGCTTCAAACTTTCTTCGAAATAGTTCATAGTATGGGTGAATTAAAAATAATAGATGAGAGTATATGCAAAAAAGGATTTTTTCAATGGGGAAAGGAGATTTTTTTATTGTATTTTCTATATTTTGTATATAATACGGAAGATTTGTACTTAAAATGTAATCGTTTCAAATATGCCTACAGTATATAAATGAGAAGTATTTCGCACTTCTGAAGAATTGGATATCCGGATCAAGTCGTATATAAACATGACCGCAGATGATCTTGTTGTAAATTTGAGAAAACGAAAAAATAGAAATGAGGCTGTCGCGGTGTAGTTATTTACTAATGATGACAAGAATTATATGTGGAAAGTACTATTTTCTTCAAAGTCTGAAGAAATGATCATAGGATATATTGATCTGTATCGGGAATATTTTCTCGATATTTTTGATGATACGGGGATATGGAGTGAAGAACTTATTAGGAATAGGTATATTCAAGCTTCTGATGATCTACAAACAGATATTCGCAACACGATAGTTCGTGGTCTCTCCATGGATATAGTCTGACATACGATTGTTGATGAAGAGATAAAAAGTACCGCTTTCCGTACAAGGAAAAGAAATATTGCCATAGAATATTCTGAAGATATTGAAAATCATATACGATACGTGTGGTTTATTCGAATTCATCGTAAGAAATAAATTTAGATTATCTTTTCATCAAATCTCCCAGAAATGGGAGTTTTTTGCATTTTCATCAAAAATATGATAAAGTGAAGGTAAATTACTTTTTTAAACAAAAACATATATGTCAGAAAAAAATGCATTTCGCCCAGAGATAGCCACTCCTGAGAGAAAATGAGCGGTTGATACGAGGAAAATTGACAGGAATTATTATAATCAAAATCAAGAATCAAAAGGAAAAATAACCCAGGAAGCCAGAGAGGGTATTGATGAGATGAGGAAAAAAGAAATTCTCTCATTTGCAGATGTACAATCTGTTGGGGATTTTGCTCGATATCTAGAAAAAAGATGAGAAAAGAATTTAGATGAATATGAAAAAACTATTGGACTTGATAATACCTGGAAAATTGCATACATGACATATTTATGAACTTGACTTGAATTAGCAAAATGATTTAATCAAGTACTAAAGACATGAGAGCAAACTGTAGATGCGGTAAGAGTATTTGGTGACATGTCTACCAAAGATTTAGAGGATCTCAGTAGAATCTTCTCGGCGCTTGGTTGAGTCTGAATCGATGTTTTAAATGTTGCTTCCATAGTGCCATGAATTCGAATTTTAGCGAAGGGTACTTGAATATCATTGCAAAGAATTTGAAATCTATTGGAAAAGATTCCAAAACCTACAAAATTTCCAAAAATTTTATGAAATGAAGTCGGAGCAGTTTGATTTGATATAAGAAGCTTGCTTAAAAGAGATGCCTCAAAGAAGTTTAATGTACCAAAAGAAGTTTATAAAAATAAAACACTCTGACCAACTGAAGATTTTTCTGTTGAAAATTTTCAAAATTTTTCATTTAATATTAGATATATAGGAGATGACTGAATACAGTATTCTGTTCCTGTGGTTAAGTCTTCATGACTTTGAGGTGGTAGACCCTTTCTTAATCCTGAAGTTTGAGAATATATAGAAATAGGAGATTTTATGCGTCTACCAAATACAACCGGGATTGCCATTAAATCTGATTGAATAGGATGAATTAAGATACTGAATTGACCTAAGGCTATTGAAATAAGTCAATTTGAATGAGTAAGAAATAAATGACAATCTTTTTTAAAACAAGAAGTACCAGTTAATAAAGTAATCAATAGTTGAATGAGGGAAAAATCTGTAAATAGGATATTATCAGGTTCTGGGGAAGTATTTGAAAATAGTAAAATAAAAGGCGCAGGAAATACCTTTGCAAATATAAAAAATCCGGGGAGAATAAATGAAGATAGAATGTTTATAGATTCTGAAAAATGAATTATGGTTTCTTTAGACTGAATGTGATGACATGGTTCTTGAGATAAGGCAGCATCTATACTGGCAAATGCCATAAAACAATATCCAGATGATATTAATTATGCAATAAAAGTAGCCTGAAAAGAGATTGGAGAACAGAGATTATGAAAAGCATGAACTTGTTTTACATATTCAAAACTTTCAGAAGTAAATTGAAAAAAATATGTTGATTTTTATTGGGCAGGCGATACAAAGGGGGTTGTTATTTCAAAAAGTGGAATCATAAAAGGTGAAACGAAAGATCAATCTTTTGTTCAGATGTTAGTCGATGATTGACATATAAGTCAAAAAGGAGCTGGCTCGCATCCAAGAAGAAATGAAGTTACTAATTATGTTTGAGAAAAATGATTGTCTGATCCTAATTTATTATGATACCAGAGAATTGAAATTCAGCCTTGAGATAGAATATTTGTTTATTCCGATTGAATATCTGATAATCTCACTACTATTGAGATTGCTAGAATTATATGATCAGAAGAAGAATGAACGTCCATAATTTCAAAAATTACAGAAGCAGTTAGGAATAGGAGACCTAATGACTGATTTTTGTCTAACCCAAAGAGTGACGATATTTCAATATGAGTTTTTGTAGTCAAGTAATCTTTAAATGATATTTTACCTTTTTTACCACACCACCCATGTTACAGAATACCACACCCCCAACTATTGATCAGCTCCTCGCGATGAGCGAAGAGCAACTTGCAGAGATTTGATACGAGAAAACAGATTTTTGAGTAACGAAGAAAATAGTATCAGTAAAATCTGATGCCGATAGGCTCACACAACTTGATTTGTCTCCTCGAGCCATTCTTGAGCGAGAATGTCTCTCTACGAGTCTTGATGCCATAAATAAATATCTCAATCTTTGAGAACATGGTTTGGTGGCTATTGATGAGATCCATGATGACTATGATATCGCCAATATCAATGGTGGTGACCGTATATTTGTACTCTGAATGGACGCTCATTGAAACAAATTAGAGATTATATTTCATGTTCTCTATCATCTTCAGGACGATGAGACTATAGAAATCTTTCGGAAAAAAGACGAGTGAAATATAGTGTCGACGAGTCTATTGCGAAGTAAGGCGGTTATACATAAAAAGTTCACGAAAGATGAGCTCGTAGCTATGTGTAAGCCAAAAAAACCAACGAAAAAACTTGTCGAACAGCTCCTCGAAGTTGAGCTTGAGAATAATGCGGTTTTTGAAGAAAAAGGAAATTATTATCGAAATGGATATGAGGTTACGGATGAACTTGATTTTTAAAATATTGCAATTATGACCAAATCTCCTGAATACTCGGGAGATTTTTTTGTATTTTCCGGTTTTTCTATATAATGTCATTATAGAACAGACTATTCTCTAAAAATCATAGCACATGAAAGAACTTATCCAAAAAATTAAACAGTTTAATGCTCTTTTGCCACTTGACGGAGTAATGACTAAATCCCTCAAGGATTTTTTGGATGTGAAATATAATTACAACTCCAATGCTATAGAATGAACAACTCTGAGTGAAAAAGAGACGAGTCTTGTTATGAAGGGGGCGACGATTCCGAGACATTCGCTCATTGAACATTTTGAGGTTATCAATCATAAAAACGCGTTTGACTATATTTTCGATTTGACTGGATGATTTAGCAAGTCTCCTATTGATTTCCTTTCTCTTTTTACAGAGGAAACGATTCTCAAGATCCATGCTTTTATCCTCAACAATATCCATAATGAGAGTGCTTGAGTATATAGACGTCAGAATGTGAGGATTGCCTTCTCCAGAGCTGTACTCCCACGATATGAGAAAGTACCGGATTTGATGAAGGAATTTGTCCTCAAATATCAGAATCTTTACAAAACTCTGGATGTATCAGATTATGAAAAGGTATTGGAGTATGGGTATATGCTCCATTTAGATTTTGTAAAAATTCATCCCTTCGTCGATGGGAATGGAAGAACGGCAAGATTATTACAAAATCTCTGGTTCCTCTTCGCTATTAATAATATCAACATCGTGTATTTTAAAAACAGACAAGAGTACATTGAGAGTATTGAGTCTGCCGATGAGGACATCGGGAAATATATACAGTTTATGCATTCGAATTTTCTAGAATTTAAAAAAGAAGAATGGGATCTCGTTGAAAATAAAGAGATTTATAGATATTAATCTTGTAAATCACTTCTTCTTTTTGATTTTTTCACTTTTTTGATACAATACAAGAAATTATCAGCAAACTATGACCACACAACAGATTATCTTCTTCTCGTTCCTTGCTATTCTATTCCTGGCTTTTGGGCTTCTGTATGGCAAGAGACGATATGATTTCCGTCGCTCGATCGATATGGTTTTTTTGCGTATCCTCATCCCCAAGAAGGAGAGTGATCAAGATGAGAAAAAAGAAACCGTGCGAGATTTTAAGGAGCAGATCAGTCTCATGGAGCAACTTCTTTCGTCTCTCAAGGCGATCCATACGAAGAGTATCCGGAGTTGGATTTTTGGGCAGGATTACATTTCGTTTGAGTACATCGCCTATGGGCAGGAGATTCACTTCTTCGTCGTCGTGCCGAAGAAGGCCAAAAATCTCATCGAGAAACAGATTAGTGCCTTTTATTCTGATGCGGTGATAGATGAGGTGGACGAGATTGATATTTTCGCGAATAAAAAAGTCGTTCGAGCGGTAGAACTCGTCCTCAAGAAACCCTTTGTGTATCCGATAAAAACCTATCAGAAACTCGAGAGTGATCCGATGAACACGATCACGAGCACGCTCGGTAAACTCGGAGAAGGGGAGGCGGCATCGGTGCAGATTCTCTTGTCTCCCATTTCTGACACGTGGCAGAAAGCGGTCAAGAGAGCGGAAAAAAAGAAAGGATCCAAATTTTCTTGGAATCCTCTCTCGTGGATGAGCGGATTCCTCTCTGTCATGTTTTCGTCGCACGACGAGGAGAAAAAAGGAGATGACCATGAGAGTGAAGATGAAGATGGGGTGATGAAAGAGAAACGAAAGAAAACTGGATACGAAGCCATTATCCGCATCATCGCAACTGGAGATGATCCATATATCGTCGAGTCAGAGATTAAAAATATCACCTCGTCTTTTTCACAATATTCCATTGCCGGAGGGAATGCCTTCAAATCAGAGAAGAAAACCAATCTTGAAGGATTTATCCGTGAATATATTTTCCGATATTTCCCTTTTTCTTTCTCTCACCGTTCGATTCTCAATATCGAAGAAATCGCTTCCATATTCCATTTCCCGCATTCCAAATACAATAAAACTCCGGAGATTCGGTGGCAGAATTTCAAAATCGTCAAAGCACCGGTCAATCTCCCAACTGAGGGGATCCTCCTCGGATACAACAGCTACAAAGGGATAACCAAGGAAGTCCGGGTCAAGAACGAGGATAGATTCCGACACTTTTATATCATCGGGCAGACAGGAACCGGTAAATCCACTGAGCTTCAGGTGATGGCACGCCAGGATTTCAAGCTCGGGAATGGAGTGGCGATTATGGATCCACATGGAGAGCTCGCTCTCGACCTCCTCCCATTCGTCCCACGGGACCGTGCTGATGACGTCATCTACTTCGATCCGGCGGATATGTCCCGACCGATGGGGGTCAATATCCTCGAGGCGTCAACAGAGGATGAGAAACAGGTCGTCGCTCAGGACGCGATGAATATCATGATCAAACTCTTCGGTCCCGAGATCTTCGGGCCTCGTATCCAGGATTATTTCCGTAATGGAGTCCTTACACTCATGGATTATCCGGGCGGGTGCGCCCTCACCGATATCATGCGACTCTTCACGGATGATGACTTCCAGAAAGAACGTCGTCGAACGCTCAAAAATCCCATTGTTAAGGCATGGTGGGATTTCACTTTCGCCAAGATGGGGGAGCGAGAAAAGGGCGAAATTATCCCGTACTTTGCGGCGAAATTCGGAGGATTCATCACCAATACGATGATGCGCAATATCATCGGACAGACCAAGAGTTCCTTCGATGTGTTCGATGTCATGCAGAATAAAAAACTCCTCTTCATTAACCTCTCCAAAGGGACACTCGGAGATATCAACTCGACTCTCCTCGGGCTCATCATGGTATCCAAAATCCAGATGGCAGCGATGCGTCGGCAGAATGTCGCCAAAGAGGAGCGAAGCGATTTTTTCCTCTATATCGATGAGTTCCAGAATTATGTCACTGACTCCATTGAGTCCATCCTCTCCGAGGCTCGAAAGTACCGTCTCGGTCTCGTTATCGCCCATCAGTATCTCGGTCAACTCCAAAAGTCCGATGCTCTTACTAAATCCAATCTCAATCTCAAGGATGCGATCTTCGGTAACGTCGCCAACAAGATCTGCTACCGTGTCGGACCCGAGGATGCGGAGTTCATCGCCAAAGATTTTGCCCCGGTATTCTCTGATCAGGATCTCGTCAATATTGACAATCGCAAGGCGGTTATGCGACTCTGTATCGATGGACAGGCGAGTCAGGCATTCTCTCTCATACCGAGCAATCCGTACACCGAAAAAGGCGATCCGATGCTCGCCCGAGCCTACAAAGAACTCTCCCGTCTCAAATATGGTCGAGACCGAGAATTCATTGAAAAAGAAATTATTTTCCGTATTGGGGCATAGATAATAAACTCTTTTTATATTATGATTAAATATATCACTACTCTTATTCTCCTTGGTCTTTCAATACAAGGGGTTTTTGCTGAAGAGATGGCACCACTTGGGACGTATGAGTTTTATGCGCAGAGTGTGGAAAATTTTTGTCAGGCCAAAGACAAGAATCTCTGGTCCGATTGGCAGAACGGTGATCTTATTAAATTGGATATGGTCAAGTATGCTGATATATCCAAACAAGACGGTGGAGATACGAAGTATAAAGAGTTCCTCTCCAAAATCAAATCCGACCCATCTCGTATTGATATGATCAATCTCACTACACCATCTCCCAATTTCCTCGAAAAAGCACAATTTGTGTACAAGGAGACGATGGGAACTGTCTATGCTTGTGCGGTACTTAATGCGAAACTGAAGATTATAAAAAATCTCCTTAATAACGTTACAATAGCCAAATCGAATATCAAACAGGGTCTTGAAAAACAAGAGTCATTACTCAGTAAACAGCTTGATACGAAATTCTGTCGTAATATCTCGGAGGATAAGAAGGAACTTTCCATTAAAAAAATCCTCCTTGATAATACGACGTATCAGTACTGTAATTATCGTCAGTATCTCTACTATCTTGATTATTCTTCTCGCAATAATCTTGATACCTATTTTAAGTCCAAAAATATTCCCAATGGTACCACTGATTCCTCTGCCCTCAAGGAAACCGATGGTGCAGCGACGTACACTAAGTATCAAAATGAACATATCAAACAAGAGATAGCTCATGTGAAAGAGGTTTTCCCTCAGGCAATGGTTGCCTACACTGAGTTTGAACGTACGTACGCATCCCACGTCATCCTCGAGCTCATCCTTCAGGACTACATCGATCTCCGATCCACCCTCAAACAGCTCCTGAATCCCATCGGACAGGTGATATACAAGATTTCGAATTGTCAGAGTACTGGAAAATAGGAAACCTTATCAAAACGCGAACTTCACATTCAAATTTCCGTTTCCTCGCTCATCGTACTTTTCAGTACGCCTCGCTCCGGTACTCAATTTTCATGCGAATTTCATCATTTTTATCAGGTTTCAAACTTTTTAACTTATACACTATGCCTCCATTCCTCCAACAAAACATCGATCTCCGTAATTTTTCATCTTTTCATACGCCAGCTCGTGCACGGTATTTTTTTGATCTCAAAAATCAAGAAGATATTCCACGCCTTCACGAAATATATCTGTTTGCCAAAGACAATAATCTCCCAATAATATTTCTCGGGAGCGGGACGAATGTATTATTTGCATTTGATGTATTTGAGGGGATTATCATTCGCAATACCATCCGATGAATGAGTTTTGATGATCATACTGGTACTGTTGCTGGAGGTGAGATACTTTCATTATTTTCATCGAAAATAGGAGAAAGAACAGAAAAATCCTTATTCAATAAATGGATCGGACTCCCAGGGACGGTTGGATGAGCGATCGTTGGGAATGCAGGATGTTTCTGATTTGAGATGCGGGATGCATTCATCGAGGCAACTATTTTCGATATCGAAACAGGGGAGTATAGAACTCTTTCAAATGCAGACCTGCAGTTCTCATACCGACATTCTCTCCTCAAAGAGCAGCCAAACTGGTTCATCGTCGAAGCCAAACTCCGAATTGATCTACTTGGGGATGATGCTACTGATCCAAGAACCTTCCGATCCAATAAGCAACCATCCGGATTTACGTGTGGATCATTTTTCCGAAATCCTCCATGAGATTCAGCCGGACGGCTTATCGATCAGGTTGGACTCAAGGGGTATAGGATTGGCGGTGCCAAAATATCCGAGCTTCATGCTAACTTTTTCATCAATGATCAAAACGCCTCATATGCTGATATACTTGCACTCCGAGATATTGCAAAACAGCGAGTTTTAGAGCAGTTTTCTATTAACCTCCAAGAAGAAGTAAAAATAATTTGACATTTCTGTTAATATTAGTAATATCCAGAAATAACTCATTTTTACATTCTTAAAATTTTGGCTATGAATACCTCACAATTATTTCATACTCCAGCTCCAGAAACTCAAGAATCTCCTCGAAATACACATTCACGGGCACGTAAATTTTCTGCTGCCATGGGTGTAACGGCTATGCTCAATGCGACAGTTCCAGCTACAGTTTCTCCATCGGTTGTTCATCTTATGGATGATACGGTTGGTAAGGCGATGACATTTGTACCACCGAGTCCAAAGACAGAAGCTAATATATCAGCTTCACGCACTATTCTCGTGAAGTATACTGTTCAGCCGGGTGATACACTTGGTACTCTTGCCTGTGTTTTTGGGGTAACAGTAGAAAATTTTATGAAATATAATCCTCAAATTACACACAAAGACAGAATCTATGTATGAGATACACTTATCGTACCAAATCCGAGTAGAAATATAGCCAAATGTGTAGTGGATGTTCGTGGTGAGACTAAAAATATGGGAGATTTAAAAGAAAAAAGAACTCCTATCGTGGGTTCCCAGGAACCACTTTCTCCAGAAGATTTTAAAAAGGCCTTCCTTGCAAATCAAAAAAATATTGTACTTCTTGCTAAGTATATGAAACTTCATTATCCAAAGGAGTTTCAAGAGATAAAGATTGCTCATGTATCCAAAATAGAAAGACAAAAAAGACTCTTTGATCTCTATACAAAACATCAAAATGACATTGAGGCACAGACATACGTACAGGAGATACGAAATTCCGATCCAGATAAGCAGATTACAGAAGGTGCAGAAACGATTTTAATGGATGCATGATATACTGCTAGTGCTAAAGATTTTCTTCAGGCAAAAATGTGGATGGAATCAAGCGGATGAAGATCTCTTGAGGTCATTGCAGAAGCTCAAAAACTCATGAAGCTTTACAATGAAGCAACTCTCCCAAAAGTGAAGGAGAGATTCGAAAAGAAAATAGCGGATTCTATACAAACAGCGATATCATGGATTGTCTGATCTCACAATGATATTTGACCATACGGCATGAGACCGGGGTGGGTGAGGGCTGAGCAACTCAATGGATGGAAGTCCGATACGGAATTAAAACTTGTAGATGATGTGGGTATATTGAGACAGGGCGTGAAAAAAATATTCATCAGTGCGGTCAAAGAAAATCTCTCTCAAAAAGAGATTATGGATCGATTGATAGAGTTGGACAGTAGATTTGATGCTCAACTTATGTGAGAAGCAGCACTTTTTTCTTTTCAGAGAATTTCTTCTAATTTAAAGGAACAATGATTGACATCTGAGCAGGCCGTGAAGTGAGCGAATATCGATTATAATCGAGGTGAATGAACGACCAAGAAGATCATGCAGAAGAAGGGGAATATTGTATCTACGAAATATTCAGATAAGATGGACACTACTCTCAAACTCATGACCGCCTTCAGTACGCCTCAAGCGAAGATGAATACTCAAGAAATCTCTTCCAAAAAGATCAAGAATAAATCTGTTGTTTCAGTAAAACATGGAATCGATCACACAAAAGTACAATCGGCACCAGCTAAGAAAAGTAAAACCGGAACAACTCTTTGTTCGCGGACAGCACATGACAATCTTCGTGAACTTGGTGTCGAGCAGGATAAAATTCTTCGATGAGATGCACGTCATATTGTTCGGAATTTACGCAAGACTGATAAAGCTAAACTATTTCATAGTCCCGAAAAACTTAAACAGTTTTTCTTGGCACAAGCAGCACATGGGAATGTTGTCTGGGATGTGTATGCCAATTCCAGAAGATGACATCGTATGGTTGCTTTTATTGGAAAGGATGGAAAACCATATATACTTGATCCATATTATAGTGATGGTGTAAGTAAAAAAAAGACGAGTCCGAAATTACTTGATGATTATATGTGTCATAATTTCGCACGTCATTTCTCAAAAATGATCGTCAATACGAATCTAAGGGTGAATAATGAAGTTATAAAAGTGGCAACTAAACAAGAGAAGCAACCAACCCCAATGCCTATCATCATGGCGAATGTACCAGCTGATAACATTCCATTTATGGTTCAGAGTGAGGGGGTACTCAAATTGAGTCAAGGTGTTTCTACTTCTGTTGTGAAACTGACAGATACTGTTGCGAGAGATAATCATCTGCATACAGCTATAGATATGGGAAATGATAAAATGTTATTTCCTGCATTGAGCTCTGCTCGCATAAGGAATCGTATTAACTTAGTCCGAGTCCAGATTGAGATACTCACCTCAAATATTACGGATCCCGTTGTGAAAAAAAGGATCGAAAAAAAACTTGGACAAAATCCTGCATGGACTATGGCTCAAAATATAAAACTTCAAAAAAAGAGATACGTAAAGTGATGAGATATTCAGGCACTCAAAAATGCTAAATGACTCTATGATTTGTTGATGATGTGCGAACAAGAAATCGCCAAAATGCCAGCATTTAACAAAATGGCTGCATAAGGTATTTTACTTACACTTACTATATATTATACACGAATGAAATTATTTTGTGCAGAAAAATTGGGTATACACTGACCTCTATACCCCTCTTTTATCCCAACAACCACATCTGGAAGCAATGAAAAAGCAATACATGAAGATAGGGAAAGATTGCGAAAAATAAGAACTGAATCATCTGGACTTATTAGAGCATCAGTGAGAATGAGATGTTATAATATGATGTATCAAGAAGATGAAAAACAGTTTCTCCAGAGGAATCCTGAAATAGGACAAATGTTTAATAAAATTTAAAAAATATCTTCCGAATTTTTCGGAAGATATTTTTCTTTTTATAAAAAAATTTGATTTTAAAAAATACTTGTGTTACAATGAACCGGTACGCAATTTATTTTTTTATATAAAAACACATATGACAAGCTGAAATGTCTGTACAGAAGTTCTTTTGGATGAGCATGGGAAATCCATGAAGATCAGTATCCCCGCAAGTATGACGTTTTCGTCGATACTTCGCGATCTCATTGGTTCTCTTATCCAAAATGATACGAAGTTTTCATCGAAGTGGAAGCACCGTATCCAGCTTATGGCTGACGAACTCATCAATAATGCCATAGAGCATGGTTCATCTCCAGGGAATCTTGTGAAGATTACTCTTACGCTCGCGAATAATAGCGATTTTGATGTCATGATAGAGGATACCGGAACAGGAAAAAAACAAATCAATGCAGAGGAGCTCATGAATTTTGCGAAAACAAATCGAGAGGTTATGACAGCAAATCCACTCTCCAATAAAACGATTCGATGACGAGGACTAGCCATGATTGTCCTTAATTGGAGCGATAATTTTGCATATGAAAATAATGAAAGTGGTGGTCTTATTGCACGAATGTGTAAGAAATTCACTCCTGATTGCTGAGATGTCGAGACTGAAAAGGCTGACGATAAACCGGGTGTAAAAAACCAGATTAAGGTTGAAGCTCTTGTTTTCTAATTCTTATATTTCCCCAATTAACTTATAAATACTATGAAACCAGTTTTTACCGTACAACTCTCTGGACAACTTGACCAGACGAGCATCCCAGAGTACAATACTTCCATTATGGAACTTCTGACAAATAATATTGATCCATTTGTCCTCCTCCTGGAGATGTCGGGAGTTGATTATATGAACTCCACAGCTATTGGGTATGTAGCTGACTGGTACAATACCCTCTCTGAAAAATGAGGAGAGGTGGTTGTCATCGGAGCACAAGAAAATATCAAAGACACGTTTGATATCGTCGGTCTCGCTCATCGTATAGGACTCTATGATACGATTGATGAATTTAAAACAGCTTTTCTAAAAACCCAAACAATATAATACGTTCTCTACTTTTTTATTTTCATCCTATAACACACACAAAATGCAAATCAAAACAAAGTTGCCTCTCTATTATGCGGCCATAGGGGTTGTCGTCATACTCTGACTCGGGTATGTATTCCGGAGTGGAGAAGGACTTATTACCTCCAATATCAAAAATCAATTTCTTGTAAATGTGGAAAATAAATCCCTAGAGATTGATAAGTTTCTCTACGAACGACTCGTAAGTCTTAATACTCTTTCAACTAATACGGCCCTTCAAGAGTCTATTATAAATTTCCCAGCCAATAAACTTTCTTCGAGCGAAAATCTCCGAAAAGCCCTAGAAGACTTTCTCCTTATCAATAAAACCTTTTATTCTGCTGAGATTCTTGATGCAAATGGGATAGTACTTGAGTGAAATGAGATTCTTGAGCGAGAAAATGTAGATAAGGCATACATTGTCCGTGAAGCTATTATTAAAGATATCGGAACCAACAAATCTGGTGAGGCATTTTTCAAAAGAGTGAAAGATTCAAAAGATTATGTTATTGATACGCCCCAGAAGGATTCGGAATGAAATATTTTCCTCTCTTTTGTCGTTCCGGTTCTCAGAAACGTTGGGAATGAGGGAAATATAGAGGTAGTTGGTATGATTAAGGCAAAGCTCTCTATAGAACATATCGCGAAGATATTTGCCGATATTTCTATTGGATCGACTGGTAGGGCATATATCTATACGACTACTGGTGAGATAGTTGCCTCTTTTGATAGACGTGATATTTTGACAAAGTTTACATGAAAAAAATGAGATATCACTCTCTATAAAAATAAAGCACTTATACAAGAGGAAGATTTTTCTTGAGAAAATATCCTCGCAGTCTATAAGCTCATGGATGGATACAAGAAATACAAAGGACTAGGTTGGAGTATTAAGATGACACAAAATTACAGCGAACTCTTTTCTGCCCTTGATGGTATCAAGAGTACCGCTTATGCAACGATAGTCTTTGTTATATTCTCTGTCCTTTTCCTCGCAGCAGCTATTCAGTGGCAATTTATTAATCCACTTTCTCGCCTTCTCGCAAAGGTCCGTACCTTCTCTGCTGGGGATGAAAATGTTCACATAGACGTTGAATCAAAAGATGAGATAGGGGTCCTCGCCGGAGCCTTCAATGATATGATTTTCAAAATTAAGGAAAAAACGAAAATATTGAGTGAATATAAAAATATCATCGATTCAACCGCTCTTGTTTCTAAAGTGGATATAGAAGGAAATTTTATTTATGTCAATGATATTTTCTGTAATAATGCGGGTTGTGAGCTCCAGGAGATAATCGGGAAGCCACACAGAGTGATTCGTCACCCTGACATCACAGATGAGGTATTCAAGGATATTGAAAAAACCATGAAGGCAAAAGAAATATGGAAGGGGATTATGAAGAATATTCGAAAAGATGGCAGTGAGTACTGGCTCCAATCGGTTATTGCACCGATTCTCGACATGAACAATAATATTATCGAGATGATTATGATGGAGACGGATATTACGGAACTCGAGAAAACCAAACATGAACTTTTGAGTTCCTATAATAAACTCCAAGAATCTACTGATGCACTCGTCGTAAAGGAGCGAATCTCCAAAGAGTTCGAGCTCGCTGGGAAGATTCAAGAAGACTTTATGCCAGCACCGGAAGATATGGATATAGAATGAGTGGAAGTGCACTGTGGTATCACATCCGCAACAGAGATTGGAGGAGACCTCTATGATATTATCACACGTAAAAATAATCCAGATCAGACCCTCTTTTACATCGGAGATGTGACTGGACACGGACTCATCGCGGGTATTATGATGGCAATCTGTAATTCTCTCACCTATATTCTCGCCCAAAATGCCGATAATTCCATCAAGGACATCCTCATTAAGCTCAATGAAACTCTCTTTCATAAACTCCCAAAGAAAGTCTTCATTACTTTCCTCCTTCTCGAGTACAATGCGAGGAGTGGTGCTCTCTCCTATGCTGGTGCGGGGCATGATAATTTCCTCGTATACAGAAAAGAGTCTGATATGGTAGAAGAGATTAAAACAGGAGGATCTGCCATCGGAATGTTTCAAAATATCACCAACGATGTGAAGGTCAACGACCTACCATTGGGTACTGGAGATGTCGTCCTCATGTATACCGATGGGATCCCAGAGGCCCGTAATAAGGACGGAGAATTCTATGGTATGGAACGATTCCGAGAGAGTTTCAAGAGCAATGCTCATCGCAGCGTTCAGGCTATGTACGAGGGTATACTCAAAGATCTCCATGACTTCATCGCCTGAGCCGAAATCCTCGACGACATCACCATGTTCCTCATCCGCAAAAAATAAAAAAATTTGACAATACGGATTTTCTGGATACAAAGGACAAGTTGTTTTCACTTACAAACATTTTTACAAGGAGGAATGCAGTATGGAAGAGGCAACAGCAGAAAGTCCAATTATCATTGGCTTTACAAAAAAAGGCAGTCATGATGTGTTGGTTACGCCAATGTTTGATCTTACGAACGTGGGGCTGGAAGATTTGAACACAGCTCCGTTTGGTATCCCCGATGAGCATGGTGAAGTGGTGGATCTGAAAGATGGTGAGGGGTTTCCTGTTTCCATCAAAGGTACTACGTACGTCACAACCGGGAACTACCGGACTGCTGATCTCCTGATGGAATTGGGAGCAAGGCGGATGCCAACCAATTGTATGACAGTGATGACGAGGGACAGTTAGTTTCCTTGCTATCGCTTATCAAAAAAGGGTCTCTACGGAGACCCTTTTTTATGAGTTGAAATTATCCGATGACTTCGCGTGGTTTGCTGCCGTCGGCGGGACCGACGATGCCCATGCTTTCGAGGGTGTCGATGACACGAGCGGCCCTCGCATACCCGAGCTTGAGGCGACGTTGAAGCATGGAGGTGGAAGCTTTCCTCTCACTCTGCACGAGCCGTATCGCTTCTTCGATAATCTTTGGGTCTTCATCGAAGTCTCCCGTTCCATCACTCATACTTCACCCGAAGTTCCCACGATCTCCCTCGACGATAGAGGCATCGTAGATATCTTCGAGCATGGATGGATCGATGGTCCGTTTGATATGATTCACAACGGCTTCGACTTCTTCGGTACTCACGTAGACCCCTTGGATACGTTCCGGTCCAGATGATCCGACAGGACTGTAGAGGAGATCTCCATTTCCGAGGAGATCCTCAGCTCCGGTAGCATCGAGGATGGTACGGGAGTCGATCTGACTCGCAACCGTGAAGGCGATACGAGATGGGATATTGGCCTTGATAAGTCCGGTGATGACATCCACTGATGGTCGTTGCGTTGCGACGATGAGGTGCATACCGACGGCTCGTGCCATCTGGGCGATACGGGCAATTGAGTTCTCCACCTCCTTTTTATTCCCACTCATCATGAAATCGGCAAGTTCGTCGATGATGATGACGATATGAGGGAGTTTGTCTTTTTTTCCGACCTTTTCATTGTATTCTGCGAGGTTGCGGGCACGAGACGTCTGGAAGACATCATACCGTCGGAGCATCTCGGCGATGGACCATTTGAGTGAGTTCAAGGCTTTTTCTGGATCGTTGATGACGGGCGTGAGGAGATGGGGGATCCCATTGTACATACCGAGCTCAACTCGCTTGGGGTCGATCATAATCATACGGAGCATATCCGGAGAGTTGCGGTAGAGGAGACTGATGATGAAACCATTCATCCCGACCGATTTCCCGGAGCCGGTTTGACCGGCGATGAGGAGATGAGGCATCTTACTCATATCGGCGACGATATAATCCCCGTTGATGTCTTTCCCGACTGCCATCGCCATATTGGAGCGATGATTGAGGAAACTCGGACTCTCGAGCACTTCGCGGATCCCAATCATATCACGGCGATCATTCGGTACTTCGATACCGACGAGTCCAACCCCAGGGATCGGTGCTTGGATGCGGATGGACTTGGCCTTGAGAGCAAGCGCGAGGTCTTTTTTGAGGTTTTCGATACGATTGAGTTTGACCCCCTCGGATGGCTTGAGACGGTACTGGACGACCGTCGGACCAGCCTTTTCTCCGATCATCGCGACATCGATCTTGAACTGGAGGAGGGTTTTCTGGATCTCGAGAGACTTCTGTTCGATCTCTTTCGCATCGATGGCATTATCGTGGCGTATCTCATTGAGGAGCGAGATAGAAGGGAAATCCCACTTCCCGAAATCGACTTTGACCGGTTCCTTCTTGGGGATATCGTCCACACTGAGTTGTTTCGGTTTCGCCTCAGGTGTCGTGAGTCCGCCGAAGAGACTTTCCATAATACCTTTACCCTTCTTTTCAATTGGTATTTTCTTTTCTATTTTCTCGTCTTTTGGGTTTCCTCGAGATTTTTTGAGGAGTTCGATTTGTTCCTCGAGTTCTTTGGCCTTGTCTTTATAGAAAGCATCCGATTTTTCTTCGCGCATTTCTTCTTTGATAGCTTTTTTTGTTTCGACAACCGTATTTTTGATGTTGTTTATGGTTGGGAGTGTCGAATGGATTGATCCGAGAATCTTGCGATAAGAGATGCGGAGTGTAAGGTAGAGCGAGACGAGAACTCCACCGATGAGGAATACGAGTGCCGGAGCTTTGCCGAGGAAACTCACGAAAAATGTCCCGAAATCAAACAGTCCACTCCGAAACGGCTCCATAAAAATACCCTCAAGAGACACGATTGATACCCAGAAGAGAAGAAGTCCCATGAGACGGACCATATTCCAAGAGAGTTTATTGATGGCGATGAGTAGACCCAATATAGCGATAATCGGTGCGAAAATAAATCGGTAGTTCTCCCCAAAAATCGTCGTCCCAACCGACGCCACGAAACTCCCCGCCGTCGATCCACTATCGCCTGCGAGCACGAGCACCCCGAGGAAGAGGAGTACCCATCAGATAATCGTATTTCTGAGCTCGTACGACCAAGTCGGACGTGTTTTCTTTTTTTTCTTTGCCATGAAAAGAGTTATGAGTTGTTACTTTTCTCTGCATTATAGCGAAAAATGAGAAAAAGCAAAAAATCCTTTGACTTTTAAATTAGCACGTATATAATGTACGTGCTAATTTATCGTTTAATCCCTCACATATATGATACCAAATAATCAAGAATCTGCTCAGGATGGTGAGAATCTTGAGGAAATCCTCGGGAAGTACACCATCGATCTCGTGGAGCTCGCAAAGGCGGGGAAGATTGATCCGGTTATCGGACGAGAGGAGGAGATCCGTCGGACGATCCAGATACTCTCACGTCGGACCAAAAATAATCCGGTTCTGATTGGAGAACCAGGAGTCGGGAAGACCGCCATCGTCGAGGGAATCGCTCGCAAAATCGTCGAGCAGGATGTCCCAGATACACTCAAAAATAAACGAATTCTGACGCTCGATCTCGGGGCTCTCATCGCAGGAGCGAAGTATCGCGGGGAGTTCGAAGAACGCCTCAAATGAGTACTGAAAGCAGTAGAAAAATCCGAAGGCGATATTATTCTCTTCATCGACGAGGTGCATACCATCGTCGGAGCGGGGAATGTCGAGGGTGGGGCCGATGCGGGGAATCTCCTCAAACCATCTCTTGCCCGTGGGACGATCAAGGTGATCGGTGCGACAACGACCAATGAATACCGGAAATATATCGAAAAGGATCAGGCACTCGAGCGACGATTTCAACCGGTTATGGTGGATGAACCGTCACAGGAGGATGCGATTGCAATACTCCGCGGACTTAAAGACAAATATGAGACGTTCCATGGGATCAAGATTACCGATCGAGCGATTACGGGGGCAGTTGAACTCTCGGTGAAATACATCGCCGACCGTAAACTCCCAGACAAAGCCATCGATCTCATCGATGAAGCGGCATCGAGTGTCAAGATGAGCTCGACAAGCAAGCCGGTCGAACTCGATCGTCTCGAAAAAGAGATCCGTTCACTCGAAATCGAGCGTGAAGCTATTCGGGCAGAAAAAGTCCAGGACCCAAAAATCATGGAAGAACTTGAGAAAAATCTCTCTCTCAAACAAGAAGAGTTTCGAACCAAACTTGCCAAGTGGCAAAAAGAAAAAGATCTCATCATCTCAGTCAAAACCAACAAAGAGAAAATCGAATCCCTCACAAACGAGGCGCTTATATCTGAGCGAAATATGGATTATACTGCCGTTGCTCGCTTGCGTTATGGGGAGATCCCTGCGCTCGAGAAGACGATCACAGAAATCGAATCTGAACTCCGAGAGATACAGAGTAAGGGGGAATCATTCCTCCGAGAACGAGTCGATATCGAGGATATCGCTGAGATTATCGCCAAATGGACACGCATCCCGGTCGGCAAACTCGTCGAGAGCGATCGAGAAAAATATCTTCACCTATTTGAGAATCTTCGCACTCGCGTCATCGGACAAGATGAGGCACTCCGTCTCGTCGCTGAGGCAATCCAACGAAATAAGGCGGGACTCAGTGATCCCGAGAAACCAATCGGAAGCTTCCTCTTCCTCGGGCCAACCGGGGTCGGGAAGACCGAGACCGCGAAAGTTCTCGCAGAAGAACTCTTCAATAATTCTCAAGCATTTATCCGGATCGATATGAGTGAATATGGCGAAGCCCATTCAGTTGCTCGTCTCATCGGATCTCCTCCGGGATATGTCGGACACGAGGAATGAGGTCAACTCACCGAGCTCGTGCGTCGCAAACCGTATTCGGTCATCCTCTTCGACGAGATCGAAAAGGCACACCGTGATGTGTTCAATGTCTTCCTCCAGATACTTGATGACGGACGACTGACGGATGGAAAAGGACGAACCGTGAGTTTCAAAAATACGATTATCATTATGACGTCCAATGTTGGTAGTCGGCTCATCGAGACGACCACAGACAAAACCGAATTGACGAAGGGGATTATGAGCGAACTGAAATGATTTTTCCGCCCCGAGTTCCTCAATCGTATTGACGATATCGTCGTCTACAATCCGCTCTCCGAAGCGATTCTCTCCGGTATCGTCGATATCCTCCTCCGAGATGTCACGGCACTCCTCGCAGAGAAACATATCACTGTGCAGTATGACGAGTCTCTCAAAAAAGAGCTCCTCCTCGAATGATACGAACAGGAATTCTGAGCACGACCGCTCAAGCGAGCCATTACTCGACTCGTCATCAATCCACTCTCGACCCTGGTCCTCTCTGGGGAGATAGGAGAATGAAGTGATATCACACTCGCGACGAAGGAGGGGAGATTGATCGTAAAATAAAAATAATAAGGACCGCAGATCTGCGGTCCTTATTATTTTTAAGCGAACTAATTCGCTTTTTTAAGTGGATCATCCTCTACAGTATGGAACACCATATTTTCTATTTGTTTCTTTATTTCTTCAGTAACAACTGTGCTTCATCCATTTCATCCAGATAATTTACTACATGCTTTCACCATGAGGGCATTTGAATCCATGAGTTTGCTCGAAATCTCGAGAGCGAAGTTGGTATATATTTTGAGCTGATCATTTATTTCAAGACTTTTGATAAAAGATCGATCAAATCTCATCAAAAATGTTTTTTCTTCGGTCACAACGGTTGCTGTTCTTTTACCAGGATTAATGAATCACATTTCACCGATAACACTTATCTTGGTAACATCGCAAATTTTAACCTTTTGTCGCCCTTCTTTTTTGAATATTCCGAGTTTTCATCTGAGGAGAACATAGAATACGTCACAATTTTTATCATGTTCACTGATGATCTCTATTCCTGGTTTTATTTCCACGATAGATACTTTTCATTTAGTGATAGCTCTCATGATGGTAATATACTTGAGTCCTCGGAAGAAATAGGAGTTATCTATGAGTTTATGAACGGTACTTTCTAGGAATTTCTTGTTTTTTTCAATTTCTTCGTGTGTCATCGAAGTTCCATCCTCAAGAATGATACCATCATCACCATACAATACCTTTTCTTTAGTACCACCAAAAAACATCTTTCTTTCAACTTGAGGCTTCGGCTTAAGATGTGGTGCTCATTCGAGAAATACAAGTCAATCCATTCCTGTTCCATCTGACATATATTGATAATTTATAGAAATAAAGAAGTTTCCTAAGTTTTTTGAACCCGTTCCATTATAGAAAAAATATCAAAATGTAAAATAAAAATTATCTATTCTTTTCCAAAATTTTCCTTATATCATCATATGGAAATCCTTTTAATAAGAGCTTTTGTACAATCTTCTGTCGCTCTTTCGGGTTGTTTCTGTCGTGTTTTCGAGAGAGTTTTTCGAATTCTGACCGTATTGATCCGGTTTCATCGGGACAGAGGGTCTCTATGAGTGAAGAGATTTCTTGTTTGAAATTAGGGTATTTGCCTGTGAGTGCGCCGGAAATATATCGACGGGATCGGTTCTTGGTGAGGAAATCCTGTATTTTGCGGGTGATGGTATTTTCATAATTGTTCCAAGAAGTGAAAGTGTCCCCGTAGGCTTCGAGAGTGGTTTCTATGATATCTATCTGAAACTTTTTCGCTCGGAGTTTCTGCTCTATGTAGGGGCAAGTTTTACTCTGTTCGGTATACATTCTTACGAGTCCATCGACGGTTCGTTCTTCGTTGATGTATTGTCCCATTTCTGCCATAACTGTATTCACAAGAATTGTATTATTGGCAGATTTTTTCATGAGAGATTCGCGTAGTTTCGCGAGTGAGGGAAAATACCGCATCGCGTACCACGCGGCGTAATTGAGGAGGACAGATTCGGTTGTGAGGATTTTTGACATAGACTGGATTATATTTTAATTTGACTCTCGGAGATTTTCTATATAATGGGCGAGCCAAAAGGCAATATGCCAATGTAGCTCAGTGGTAGAGCACAGGATTCATACCCCTGCGGTCGGTAGTTCAATTCTACTCATTGGCACCAATAAGTAATCCAAAAAATAACATCTCTTGCGGGGGTGTTATTTTTTTAGGGAAAGAATTTTGGTGATAAATACAACAATAAGAATAAGAACAAAGAAGATGATGATCTTCCCGATTTTGTCCAAGAAAATTGCCGCCATACCGAAGAGGAATGCGAGAGAATAGACGAAATATCGGACGAAGTTTTCACTCATCCCCATATTCATGAGACGATAATGGAGATGGTGGATGCGATCTCCAGAGAGGGGATTCTGTTTGTTATAAAGGCGCATAAGGATGACATAGAGAGCATCGATGAGGTAGATACCGAGGACGGCTGCCACAGTGGCGATTTTCCCACCCGCGATGATGGCGAGTGTCGCGATCATAAAGGCGAGGAACATGGTCCCAGATTCGCCGAGGAGGACTTGTGGGCGGAGATTATATATCCATCCGATGAGGACGGATGGGATAAAGACGGCGAGACACGTGAGGACGAAAACGGAATTGACCTGTGAAGGGGACGTCGGATCGACGAGATAGAGTTTGATAGTCAGGATCGTCATCGTGATGAGGACGACGAGGGAGAGTCCGGAAGTGAGTCCCGGTACGCCATCCGACCAGTTGAGTGAGTTGAAGACGAGGACATACCAGGCGACTGTGAAGATGAGCGGGATGAGGTAGATTTGGAGAGATCCGAGGACGATGTAGTACTGATCGAGGTAGATGACTCCCCCGAAGATATTGGAAACGTAACTGATCTTGATGCTCGTAATCCCGATGATGATTCCGATAATGACTTGCATCGCGAGGCGAACTTTGGCTGGGACGAAAAACGGCGTATCTCGTCGCATCTTGCCGAGTTCTTCAGCTGTTTTTTTCACATTACTTTTCGATTCTCGATCGAATTTATAGATCGTATCGAGATCATCGACGAAACTCACGAGTGTGACGATGGCACCGAGTATGAGGATGATCGTAAGTCGATGTTGATTGACTTCTCCAAGAGTTGGAGAGAGGAAGAGTCCAAAGAGGAGGAAATTGAGATACAAGAGACTCCCAATACCAAATGGAACTGGGGCTCGTTTGTGTCCGTAGGGTGCCGGATTATCGAGGAGCCCTATCTTCTCGAAGAGGTATCTCCCGAGGGCAAAGATGATGAAAGACGAGATGAGAGAGAGTCCAAAGAGGACAGTGATGCGAGGGAAAAGCGTAAGAGTATTCATGCTAATGTTTTGAAAAATAATAAAAAGTTTATACTTTTTTCTGGAGTTTTTCTTCCATTTCCTGTTCTTTTTCTCGGAGGTATGCCTTGAAGGCATCTCGTTTAAAGAGGGCTATATAGAGAACAACGAGAGCGAGAATCCCTGCGAGGACATAGGAGATATATGCGAGGATAATCTTATAGTATGTGACAAATGCAACCCCGAGGATGATAATCGTCGTCGCCCAGAGAATAGATCCGATGATATTGTAGATCCAGAACTTCCCTGTATGCATCCCCATAGAACCGGCGATAAACGGCACAAAAGCTCGAGTGAAATTATGGAATTTCCCGAGTATTATAAACCAAGCTCCATTTTTTTCAATCTGTTTTCTCAGATATTTGAGTTCAGTTCGTCCAAGTCCGAACCAGTCGCCGTATTTTTCCAAAAACGCTTCTCCATACCATTTCCCGAGGAAATATCCGAGGGCATTCCCGATCATCGCTCCGATAATGGCAACGATAATAATTTCTCCAAGGGCGGTTTTACCGAAGAATCCACCGACGAGGAGCATGACTTGCTGACCCGGGACAAGTACTCCGATTACCGGGAAAGATTCGATGATACTGCTCGAAAAGGCGATGAGATAATTCCAACTCCCGAGCAGGTTAATCTGTCGTTCCATCCAACCGATGAAGAGTTCAATCCATTCAGGCTTGAATATCATAATCCCCGTCAGAGCGATGATGATGAGAGAAAACAAGAAATTGAGTACCTGGAAAAATATATGCGAAACATGTCGGATGATTTTTTTGTACATGAAATTATATGAGTACAGAGAGATTATTATATTATTTCTTGTCCATACAAAACCAGTGGTTCATTCACGTTTTCCAAGGCTGCATGAACTTCGAAATAATAAATAATCTCTCCGAGAAGTAAGTATTATTGGATATGAGTGTATGTATTTTTCACAAAGATTCAACTTTTTTGTTTGTGATATACGTCAAATATTGGGTTTCCCTTCTGTATCTGTGCATTGCAACTCACAAACGGTGCATTATTTTCGAAAAACTTGCGATGGACTGGACGGACGGAGAGTTCGAGATGATACTTACTACGGAAATAGTCTTGTACCGCGTGACGGATATCACCTTCGGTCGGAGGGAGGAGAAATGGCTTGTATTCTGTGTTACTCGAAGAATAATAAATGCGGTGGTTTTCGTGAAGTGTGACCAAGATGCTCGCATCTTTGGTCGGGAATACCGTTTTTCGCTTCACGCCCGACACCTCGAGTCTGCCTCCAGTTTCGTGCCATCTGCACCCCGAGAGTGGATATATATCAGTGATTCCGAGAGATCCGAGATCCATAAAAGCCACATTGATCTCCCGTCCAGAGATCCCAGACGCGATGAAATCCGCTTGGATTTGCAACTTCTGTTCTTTTGAAAGTTTTATAAATTTGCTCCCATGATAGTATCGTGCGAGGATTTTCTCGAGATTGGTGTCGAAACTCAGAATCGGTTCATCATACACAAAAGCCCGAATCGCCGCCGCCGTGTACGGTCCGACTCCTGGAAGTGCGACGAGTTTCTCGGTATCATTCGGGAATATCCCCTCATATTCTTCTGTTACGATTTTGGCTGCTCGGAGCATATTCCGTGCTCTCGAGTAGTATCCGAGTCACTGATAGTGTGGGAAAAATTCTTCGTATGAGCTTTCCGCGAGCGATCCTATTTTTCGTCGGGAAGTGAGTGAGAATATCCTTGTAGTATCCAATTACCCGGTCAACTTGGGTCTGTTGGAGGAGGATTTCTGACAGATACACGTGATACGAGAGTTCCCTGACCGGCAACCCAAAATACTGCCGCCACGGGAGTCTGTGCCGACCGTTTTCGCGGTACCAATCGAGGAGTTGTCGGAATGGGAATGGGGGCATAAAAATGAGTTTTTATAATGCCACGGAGTATATCTAAAAAGGAAATTGAAGCAAATTTATCGAATTTTTTAAAAAAACTTGATTTAAAAGTATATTATATAATAATAAAACCATTACATTTTTTATTATTAATCTTATTTTCCATGAAAAACCTCAAAGCCCCAGTCCTATCTGCTCTCGTTTTCTTCGGGACACTTTTCGTACTATCAGTCTGATACGCAGCCTGGATAAATCTAGATCCGACCCAAGCTGACGGCGGAAAACTCCTTACTTCTACACTTTTGAAGTCGATGATCAATAGTATTAACGACATTTGAACAAGAATTGATGGAATTTATGGTACTTGAGGTAATATTTGAATATGAATCACTTCCCCATCTGCAAAATTACATGTAGATTGAGATATTAAATCTATTAATACTCCAAAAGCTTGGGTGGCTTTTAATTGAGAAACTCTCGCAATTTATGCTGGTTATAATGTTTCTAGTATTACAAGAGGCTTAGGTTGATCTGGCTGAGCTTATAAAATCAATTTTTCAACTCCACTTCCTGATATAAATTATGCAGTTATATGATCTTGTAATGCTTGGCAATTTTCTGGAGCCATGTTTACAGTTGAATGAAATGCCATATCTTGAAGTGCTTATCAATGATTGTTTACTACTTATGCACAAGTAGGTTGTAGAATATCTTCTACTAATGTTGGCACAGATAGTAATTATGTAACAGCTATAATTTACGATAATTAATTTTCTTATAAAATCCAATTTTTCTTAGGTAACCAAGCCTTTCTTTTGTCTAAAAATCTCTTCTTCATCTGTTGCTACTCTTATTCCGAGACTGGCACACATTTTTTTTAGATCGTCTTTTCTTCATATTACTCAATTTTTACCTCAAACCATGATCCCTTTATTGTAAGCTACGTTAGGAAATCCAGTTAGGGCTTTATCTCAGATTCTCGGCCAGTCTTGGGCTCATCTGCACTCATCAAAATACCAAACTCCATTTTCTACGATTATTCAAACCTCTCTTTCCAAAAGTTCTTGATGTGAAAGTAGTAAGTTTTTGTATCTCTCAAGTTCTTCTTCCTCTGTCGCTACCCTTATTCCGAAACTAGCATACATTTTTTTCAGATCTATTTTATTATAAATCAATCAGCTTTTATTTCAAACTCCATTCTCTTTATTATAAATGGTATTAGGGTAACTTTCTAAGGACTTGTCTCAAATTCTCAGCCAATTATTGATTCACTTGCACTCACTGAAATACAAAATTCCATTCTCTATAATTATTCATACCTGGTTCACCAAAAGTTCTTGATGTGCGATCAGTAAGTTCTTGTATCTCTCAATCTCTTCTTCATCTGTTGCCACTCGTATTCATAAACTTCCGATCATTTTTTTCAACCCTATTCTATTAACAATCTTTCATCTTATACTTCAAGCTCCAATTTTCTTATTATATGCAGCACTGGGATAATTTATTAAGGACTTACCTCATATTCTCGGCCAATCATAACAATTAACACTTTCATCAAAATACCAAACTCCATTCTCTATGATTATTCATACCTGGTTCACCAAAAGTTCTTGATGTGCGATCAGTAAGTTCTTGTATCTCTCAATCTCTTCTTCATCTGTTGCTACCCTTATTCCGAGACTGGCACACATTTTTTTTAATTCTGTTTTGTTAATAATTACTCAAAGCTTGTCTCAAACTCCATTTTCTTTGTTATATAGGGGATTAGGAAAGTTTCTTAAGGATTTATTTCATATATCCGGCCAATTTTGAGATCATGAACACTCATCAAAATACCAAACTCCATTCTCTATGATTATTCATACCTGGTTCACCAAAAGTTCTTGATGTTCCAATAATGCCCTTTTCCATCGCATAATCTCCTCCTCTTCAGTTGATACTCTTATTCATAAACTCGCAAATATGCTTTTTAGGTCTTTTCTACTGCAAACTTTTCAGGTCTTATCTCAAACTCCATGTTTTTTACTGTAATCTGGATTAGGGAAAAAGCTCAAAGATCTATCTCATATTCTCGGCCAACTATTATTTCATTTAGCTTCATTGAAATACCAAACTCCATTTTCTACGATTATTCATACTTGTTCCACCAAAAGTTCTTGATGTGCGAGTAATATATCTCTCCATCATTCCCAATTATTAATGTCTACCTTTGCTCATAAATTAAACTTCTGTTTATTAACTCCGTTATTTCATTTTAAAATAGCATTCTTTATGTTCTCTTTCCATGAATTGATATCTGCATTCCATATAACTTTTATGGCATCAAATTTACCCAAAAGCAAATCTTTATTAAAAGATATATCTATCAATTCATCATCAGAAAAAAAGTCGTCACAAACAAATGTGGCTTCTCAGTAGTCTTGACATAAAAATATGGTTTTATGTATTCTTGGGATAAAAAGATTTATATAGGACCTTTTTCTCATCATGTTTGGTAAATTCTCCCCATTTCTCACCAAAATATCATCCCCATATACTCATAGTTCTTTTAATACATCAAAAATATGGTATATCTTTATGAGATCTCAGGGCCTTTCCTTAAGCAACTCTCTAGATTGATTCTTTTCTTCTTCAGGCAAGGTATCATATGGATTGTTTGGAACTGTAGAAAATATTACCCCATTAAGCTTTCTGTATTTTAAGCCATATTTCTCACATATTCATTTTAAGTCCACTGCTTCAAACATTTTTTTAAATTGAGATTCGATATGCTCTATAATTCCTGTAATATTTTTTCAATATTCAGTTATTCCGGCATTCTTTGCTACTTTATACAGAATTGCAGATTCTGTTCTGTCTTGCTTTTTTCTTCATTTTCAAAAACTTAGAGTTGAATGTGGTTTGTGTAGTTTTCTATTTTCTATTATTTCTAGCAGTTGACTTTCTACTTGCATCAAAAGAGCCAAAATTGTATTTGCTCACGGCTCTGTAACTGCCGGATCAATATCGGCAACCTTTTTTATTTCAAATAATAACTTTTCAAGATTTCTGTTTGGCATTTGTGATGAATAATCATTTATAAATTGCACTTGTTTGAATTTTCTATAAAAAATCTAAATATTTTCAGGGAGTTCATATCATAATGAGTAAACAGGAAAGGTATGTCTTCAATATGTCCGTTCAGTCTCATATTTCATAAGCTCAGGATATTCCCGCATGAACATTCCCATTGCACCAGTATGTCTCATATATACTCATAAAAAGATATATGTCAATCGTATTTCCTGAAATATATGAATTTTCTTGCAAAATTCTCCTTTTTCCATACAATCCCGGCACTTGATTTATGGAGAGGTCGCATAGTGGCTTAGTGCGCACCCTTGGAAAGGGTGTGTAGGGCAACCTACCGGGAGTTCGAATCTCCCTCTCTCCGCCAAAGTATAATCAAATTTCTATGGAAACTACAAAAATTGCTCTGTTTAAAGGACAAAAAATCCGAAAAACACTTTATCAAAATGAGTGGTGGTTTGTGATTAATGATATAATTGAAGTATTAACTGATTCTCTCGATCCAGCTCAATACTTTAAACGGATGAAGCAACGGGATTCGGAATTAGCAAAACTAACTGCACAAGGAGGGGTACAATTTGTACCACCCCTTATGCTCGAGATGGAGACTGTTGGTGGAAAACAGAAAATGTATTGTTGGGATACGGAGGGTATTTTTAGACTTATCCAATCAATCCCATCACCCAAGGCTGAGCCATTTAAACGATGGTTGGCAAAAGTAGGATACGAACGCGTGCAAGAAATAGAAAATCCTGAGCTCGCGACGAAACGTACAAGGATGCTCTACAAACTCAAAGGTTATAGCGATGATTGGATCGAGAAGCGAATGAGAGGAATCGCGATTCGTGAAGAACTGACGGATGAGTGGCAGAAAAGAGGGGTGAAAGAAAATAAAGATTATGAAATTTTGACGGCTGAAATATCCAAGGCGACTTTTGGTGTGACACCGAGTGAATATAAGAAATTAAAAGGTTTGAAAAGAGAAAATTTACGGGATCATATGGATGATTTTGAGCTCATTTTCTCGATGCTTGGAGAGAAATCAACAACAGAGATTCATCGTACAGAAAAGTCAAAAGGAGTATCGAAATTAAAACAAGATGCCGGGAGGGGTGGGAGAATTGCTGGTATTGCGAGAAAAGAATTAGAAAAAGAGTTAGGAAGATCGGTTGTTTCAAAAGAGAATTATTTACCACCAAAAGAACCAAAAAAATCTTTAATATAAACACAAGTTGTATTTTTCCCATTTTTCACTATACTCTCGTTTATTCTCAAAAAATGCTCGCTTTAAAGCATTTTTTCTATTTTTTAGAACCACTTTTTTATGATTGCACGAATCACCATCGTCGGACGACCTAATGTTGGGAAATCAAGCCTCTTCAATGCTCTTTCTGGGCATAAGATCGCCATCGTTTCCGATACAGAAAATACGACCCGAGACATCGTCGAATACCAGATACATGACGAAGAACACCATCTCTCCTACATCATCGCCGATTCTGGAGGACTCACGGATGCGGAGGACGATGGGGTACTCCTCGATGTCCGCAAACGGGTCAAAGAATCGGTCGAAAGATCCGAACTCATCCTCTTCCTCCTCGAGTACGACAAGATAACCGCACTTGATGAAGAAATCGCGCAGATGCTCCGAAAATCCGGTAAAAAAGTCATCGTCGTCGCAAATAAAGCCGATAATCCAGAACGGATTACTGAGGCATATGCACTCGCATCGATTGGATTTGATGATTTCGTGGTCACGAGCACGGCACATGAGCGTGGGATCGATATCCTCCGCAATGCTATGTCGAGAGTTCTCAAAGAGTCAGGATATGACTACGAAGAAGCAACCTATGGTGATGAATACCTCAAAATCGCCATCATCGGACGACCGAACGTCGGGAAATCAAGTCTCATCAATGCCATTACTGGAGAAAACCGTGCCATGGTACGTGATATGCCGGGGACGACTCGGGACAGTATCGATTCGGTCATTGAGTGGAATGGAGAAAAAGTCGTCCTCATCGATACGGCCGGTATCCGTCGAGTCGGGAAGATCGGGAGTGCCAATCTCGAACAATGGAGTGTCCTCCGATCGGAGCGATCTATCACAAGAGCCGACATCGTCGCGGTTGTCATCGATGCCGATGAAGGAATCACTGCCGGAGACAAACATATCATCCAACGAGCCCTCGAAGAATACAAGGGAATCATCCTCGTCTGCAACAAATGGGACAAGGTCCTCGCTCGTCCAACTGTCCAAACTCTCGAGGAACGAGAGGCAGCTCGACAGGCAGATATCGCCGCATCAAAGAAAAGCAAGAAAACACCCTCTGCCGCTATCAAGTCCAATAATCAAGCTCCAGAGATTTCTGCTCTCAATGAGCGATTCTCCGGTTCGGTTATCATGAATCGATACCTCGAGTACATCCAACATGAGTTCGATTTCATAGCGTACGTAACTCCGATTTTTACTTCTGCAGTTGATGGAAAAAGGGTTGATAATCTCCTCGATGTCGCTATCAGTATCCGTGATGAGCGTAAGAAACGGGTTAAAACAGGAGTTTTCAATACCTTCCTCGAACAGATCACCTACCAACATGCTCCAACCGGGAACAAAAAATCCCATAAACCCAAGGTATATTACGGATCTCAGGTCGATACCAATCCTCCGAAATTCGTCATCTCAGTCAATAATTCGGCACATTTCCATTTCTCCTACAAGCGGTATATCGAGAACCGTATCCGCGAGTTTTTCGGATTTAATGGGACGCCGATCATCGTCGAGCTCAAAGGTCGTGAGAGTATCTTCAAAAAGTGAGGTGGAGGACTCAAGGATGAGTACAATAAAGACGGACGAGTCGTCGAGCGTGAGGAGCCAAAAAAGCGCGAAAAGAAACTCGATCGCAGCGGTCTCTGGGCGAGGCGGAAGAAATAGAAATCAACTTGTCAATATAAATCTCTGAAAATTTTCTTGACTTTAAAATTAGCACGAATATAATACAAGTGCTAATTTATAAAAATTATGCATTTTTTATATTTCTAACTTTTATATTTTATGCAGATACAACCATTATCCGATCGCGTACTCCTTCGTGGAGTGGAAGCGGAGAGTGTGACCAAGAGTGGTATCTACCTCCCCGAAAACGCCAACAAAGAACGACCCCATATCTATGAGGTCGTCGCTGTCGGTCTCGGTAAAAAGGACAAGGATGGCACTATGATGAAGATCGACCTGAAACCGGGTGACCAAGTCATCTCCGGACAATATTCTGGCGACGAAGTCGAAATCGACAAGGTCAAATACAAGATCGTCGGATTCGAGTATATTCTCGCGAAAGTAGGCTAAATTTTTTCGGAATAATTTGGACAAATATAGTTAGGATATCTAAATCCTGTACCTACATTCAAGGCACCACTATTTGTACCTTCAAGACAATAATCGTAATGTTCGTTAACTTTATCACAATTAAGACAATTTGATCATATACCAACGATTATTTCTTCACTTGTGATATCGTCTTGAATCCAAGAAACTTTTTTCTGAACACCAATTTTTTCTACTAAAATCATCATGTTTTTTGGACGCGAACCGCATGAATAAGATTCATTGGTGCAAGGAAAGGTTCCTAGAGACATAAAAAAGAAATTAAAAACTAAACAATCAATTTATATATAAATTATAAAATAAGTCAAATTTATATTTCATAACTTAATTATATTTATGTCAAAAACTCTACTATTCGGGGACGAGGCTCGTCTCCAGATGTTTGCAGGGATGGAGAAGGTTGCGAAGACGGTGACCGCGACGATTGGTCCGAAGGGACGGAATGTTATATTCGCGAAGTCCTATGGGGCACCGCAGATAACTAACGATGGGGTGACGATCGCGAAAGAGATCGAGCTCGCGGATCCGATTGAAAATATGGGAGCGGAACTTATCAAAGAAGTAGCGAGTCGGACGAACGACGCTGCCGGAGATGGGACAACAACGGCGACTCTTCTCATGTATGCGATGGTCAAAGAAGGTCTCCGTGAGATCCGATCTGGGATTAATGCAATCGAGCTCAAAAACGGGATGAAAAAAGCGGGAGACCTCATCGAACTTGAACTCACTAAAAATTCAAAAGTTATCTCCACCAAAGAAGAAATCGCGCAAGTCGCGACTATCTCCGCTCAGGACAGTGAGGTAGGATCGATCATCTCCGAGGCGATGGAAAAAGTTGGAAAGGATGGGGTTATCACGGTTGAAGAAGGTCAGACATTCGGACTCGAGGTCGAAGTTACCGAGGGGATGAAGTTCGACAATGGGTATGTTTCTCCGTACATGGTCAGCGACACCGAGAAGATGGAAGCTCGCATCACAGATGCTCACATCCTCATCACGGACAAGAAGATCGCATCACTCAAAGACCTCCTCCCAGTTCTCGAACAACTCGCCGGAACCGGTAAGCGTGACCTCGTCATCATCGCAGAAGATGTGGAATGAGATGCACTCGCGGGGATTATCCTCAATAAACTCAAGGGTGTCCTCAATGTCCTCGCTATCAAAGCACCAGGATTCGGAGACCGCAAAAAAGAAATGCTCAAAGATTTGGCTGTGCTCACCGGAGCGACTGTCATCACGGACGAACTCGGATACAAACTCGAAAATGCCAGTATCGAACACCTTGGACGAGCCAAAACGGTCATCGCCAAGAAAGACAATACGACTATCATCGGCGGAGCCGGAGATAAAACTCGGATCGATGCTCGTGTGCGAGAACTCTATGCTCAGATTGATAATACGAAGTCCGATTATGACAAAGAAAAACTCGCTGAGCGAGTTGCGAAGCTCGCGGGCGGGATCGCCGTTATCAAAGTTGGTGCCGCAAGTGAGATCGAGATGAAGGAGAAGAAACTCCGCATCGAAGACGCCCTCAATGCGACCAAAGCAGCGGTTGACGAAGGAATTGTCGCCGGAGGAGGAGTCGCCCTCCTCAAGGCTTCGGTCGTGCTTGAAGATATCAAGCTTGGGAATAAGGATCAAGAAGTTGGAGCACACATCGTCGCTCGGGCCCTCTCATATCCAGTCAAGCAAATCGCTGAAAATGCCGGAAAAGAAGGTGCTATTATTGTTGATACAATCCGAAAAAACAAAGATATGAATCATGGATATGATGCCGCAACTGACACATTCGTCGATATGATTAAATCTGGTATCATCGACCCAAAGAAAGTCGCTCGTGCCGCTCTCGAAAACGCGATCTCTATCGCCGGGATGTTCCTCACCACCGAGGCACTCATCGCCCCAGCCCCAACCAAGGAATCACCCACTCCAGATATGAGTGGTGCCGGTATGGGTGGAATGTGAGGAATGGGATGAATGTACTAATTTTAATTTAAAACAGGCAGAAGATTTTATTTCTCGTCCATACAAAGCCAGTGGTTCATTCATATTTTCCAAGGCTGTATGGATGTCGAAATAAAGCTCTTCTACCTGTTTTTTTGTTGAGAATTTTATTGTTCCCGAAAAACTCAGATATTTTTCGCGGTATTTTCGTTGATGCGATTGATGAGGATTTCATTGAGCTCATTGGTTTCATCGGAGAGCTTGAGTATGTCGGATTCTCCGAGGATGAGACATTCCACTGGGGTTTTTGCTCGTACGGTAGCACTGCGTTTTTCGCCACACACGATGGCGTATTCTCCAAATATCATCCCATCTGACAGAGTTGATATAAGTGTTCATTCGATTGAAACCTCCACAGTTCCAGAGAGGATCATATATATTTTCCCATCAGCATCTGATCATTCCGAGATGATAATTGCTCCGGGCGAATATGTTTCTTTTGTCTGCATCTTTTTAAGAGCATCAAGATCGAGTTCCATATGAGTAAATAATTAGTAAACCATCGTACACCCAGTGTCTGTCAATGCTCAGCTTGCATTCACAATCTGATAGGTTCCAGATCACATACTCATCCCTGCCTCATATATTTCGCTACAGGAGAAATAATTCCCCCCAGTTTCGATGGTGACTCATGGCTCGGTGGTAATCCCCGTGAAATCAACTGTACTGTTCGCAACAATCTGTCCGGCAATATCGTAGGGGAGATTATAGCTTCCATTATTAAGAATAAAAAGTTTCCTGTTTGGATTATCTATCGATCCGCTCATATCGATACTTGTCCCACTGTAGGCGACGAGCAGGGTTGGGAAAAGATTTTTCGCGACACTTTTATAATCTCCCTCGACGATCGCACGAGGAGTATCTTGATTCTCTTTGGTCAGGGCAATCTGAAACTGCTGACGATTAGAGTTCACTCAGTAGCTATACCAGTTCGTCGTCTTTGGATCCTTTGGTATATTTTTGAGGACATTCGAGATAATTGCGTCACTCAGGATTCATTGATAGGCGACTGTCCCGGAATTGGTGAGAGTGAAGGGACTCACGGGGAGGGGATAGGCTCAGTCTTTTTGTTTGTGGGATTTGAGATCGATCTTGAGACCATCTATATCACTCTGTCTCTGTGTATCTCGTGCATCGATGATATTTTCGGAATATGATACATATCCGATGGCTCCGAGGATAGCGATAATCGTGACAACCACAACGAGTTCGACGAGAGTGAATCCTTTTTGGGAAAGTTTTTCCATACAAAAAATGAAATTATTAAAATTTAAACATAGTATATCCTCAAATCTCTTTTTTTCAAAAAGAAAAATTTGACCCAGAGAAATAATCTGATACAATAACCGCATTATTCACAAGAAACCCTTTTATGCGCAGTAAAACAAGTACCCCTGGGGTGAAATGAAATTTCTTTTATTCTCGTGCAGTATTTCTTGGTTTTTTTGTGTTTTTTCTTTCGAGTATATTTGTCGCATTTGCTCTCGATGTTGTGAGTACCGATTTCAGTACACAATCAGCCACTTCTGTCGGCTCCAATAATAGTACCGTTTGGTTCTCGACCGGATGACTTTCCCTTGATGAGACCGCCTCGGGGACGACCTCATATATCAATAAAGACAATGACAGCGATACTATCGGGAACTACCTCCGTGGGTACTATTACGACACACAATTCGGATTTTTTCGACTTGATTGGAATCTTGTAGACACGACCAAAAATGTCCGAATTATTTCCTCGACGGATAAGTGTGGAACAGGGTATGGGTACAAGTTTGCCGGATATGCCTACGGTGAGGCTGGTGGGTATATCAAGTTTGATTACAACAATGATATTTTCGTGTATTATTGCGAATCGGATGACAAACTCCACGGATATGCCTACAGTGAGCACACAGGATTTCAAAATTTCGAGGGACTCAGTTTCGAGGTTGTCGCCCTCTCTCAGAATATCCCAAATCTCACATTTGGCAGTGATCCGTTTTTCGTCAATAACACGAGCCTCATTCTCATGGGACTCCAGGGTCATCTCACCGACATCCAGGGCGAGAGTGTCGCCAATCAAAAATGACGCGAAGTGATTTTTTATATAGTGAAATAATTATTACGTGCATTTTTTTCATTATTACTTGCATTTTTGATAAAAATATATACTATACTTGTGATAATTTCCTTTATAATAAGCCAAAATTATTACGTGCATTTTATCTAATTTTCGTTGCATATGAAAAATATCCGTACACAATCAATATTTGATTTCATAAAGAAAAAAGAAACCCTTACTTATAGTGAGTTATTGAAAAATTTCTCTGATATCAATGAATCCACTCTGACAAGAAATCTCAATAAGCTCATAAATGAGTGAAGAATACAAAAAGTGAAAACATGAAAAAATACTTTTTATAGAATTGCTTGAAAGGATAAAATTTTAGACTATTTGAAAGTCCCATTTTTTGAAAGGGACAAAAAAACCTATAATTTCGATTTCCTTTGAGATTACATACCAAATCAAACGAGTTTCCTTTGAGGTGCATATGATATCATAAAAGAAAAATATCTTGATCATACGATACTATCTACATATGACTACAAACAAAATATACGGATGATAGAAAATCTTTTGATAGATTTGAGCTTCTCGTCTTCCCAACTCGAATGAAATACCTATAGTTACCTCGATACCGAGATACTCATAAAATACAATAGTGCAGCAGAATGAAAAACACAAGTAGAAACACAGATGATACTCAATCATAAAAATGCTATCAAATATATTATCGATAACCGAAAGGAAATATCCTATACAAAAATGGAGTTTCAGAATATCCATTCTCTTCTCTGAAAGTGACTCTTATTGGAAGATTATCTCTGAAAAATACGATCTTCCGAGGTAGGCATCTGATGATCTGCCTATATTCCACTCGATAACACATTCCAACTCGAAGAACAGTTTGAGATATTTCTCCGTAAACTCGCCGAGATACAAAATCCATTCGAACAATCGCTCTTCATCCTCGTATTCATTCCATATTTCCAGATATTTATGGATATAAATAAAAGAACCTCAAGAATAACTGCCAATATACCACTTATCAAAAATTGATTTGTTCCATTTAGTTTCTTGCAGGTAAAAGATAGGGACTACATCACCGCCATACTCGCCATCTACGAACTCAATGACACAAGTCTCCTGCGAGACATATTCGTCGATAATTATATCCTTAATATGAGGAGGTATATCTAAAAAACTTGATTTCTCTGAAGTAATACATTATACTTCTTCAGATAACAAAAATATAATCCTTAATCTTTATCTATCATCCTATGTCACTTTCCAAAAAATTCCTCATAATCACATCTCTTCTCCTTTGCCTCATTAGTAGTGGTATTCAGACAACCCAAGCCCTCACATTCACTGAGGTTGTCAATCTCATCCAAGCTCCAGATATCAATCTCCCAACCGGTGTCATCAATCCCAAGGGCAATATCGGATTCATCCTCTCGAATCTTTTCTGGGGAACTGCCGATGGAACCAAAAACGGCAAAATCAAACCCGAGTATCTCGACTACTCCGGAATCTCTGCTTGGACACAATCCGGAGTTGTCACGTATCTCACTGTTTCGACGGGGAGTGTCGGTATTGGAACCCTCAACCCCGGAGGCTACACCACCGCCATCCGCGGATCAAACGATATCGCCGGAAGTGGTGCCCTCTGGGTCAGCGGATTCTCCGCCACCACACCCGGTCTCATGGTCCGAAACGACGGCAATGTCGGAATCGGGACCGCGAGTCCAGGATTTCCTTTTGAAGTACAAAAATCCGTTCCTACCAATTGGATATCAAGAATATATAATACAGATACAACTTGAGGATTCGGATTACTTGTAAGATCAGATAATTCAGGTACGCCAACAGCTACGTTTGGTGTATATGCAAATAATGCTTACAGACTTTGGGTACAAAGTGATGGAAATGTCGGAATCGGGACGACGAGTCCAGCATCCAAATTACATATTATACATTCGGGTAGTATAACAGAAGATCAATCAACGGCGTTAACTGATGTATGAATATGATTACGTATTCAAAATGTGACCGCATGACAAGTCTGAATATGAACCAAAAACTCGGTTTGAGGTCCATATGAATGAGATTTTATAGTATATAATCAGTGGTTTAATGGGGCTCAGTATGTATGGAAAGAAAGAATGCGAGTAAGATCAGATGGTAATGTCGGAATCGGAACCACGAATCCCTATTGAAAACTTGATGTAGTGTGATCATGAGATACAAAAATTAACTTATGAGATAATACAGATGCAAATCGTGGTATTATATTAAAATCTGGTACATCTGTAAATTTGGTATCATCTGTTACTACCAATTCCGTAAACAGAGAATTGGCTCTATGAGTAAATGAAATTGAATATATGCGTATTAGAAATAATGGAAACGTTGGAATCGGAACTTCTGCTCCTGGAACGAGGTTAAATGTTCGGCAATCTTCAAATACCGTTACAGGTGGTCTTGGGGTTGAAAATGTTGGAGGTGTAAGAGGTTTTTATTTTTGGGTAGACGATGCTAACAGAGGGAGAATTGATGTCGCCTCTGATGGAAGTAATCCTTTATCAATAGGTTCAGGAGGAGGTAGTGTCGGAATTGGTGTACTGTCACCGTCGTACAGACTCCACGTGAATGGTACTGCTGCTGGGACATCTTGGACGAATCTTTCGGATAAGCGCTTCAAGAAAAACATCACCCCAATCAGTTTTGCCTTAGCTATGGTCGATAAGCTTCAAGGAGTCAATTTCGACTGGAGAGTGGGGGAATTCAAGGATCGAGATTTCCCTACCGGCAAACAGATCGGATTCATTGCTCAAGAGGTCGAGAAAGTATTGCCTGAGGTTGTGACGACTGATCGTGATGGGTACAAGGGAGTTGAGTATTCGAATATTACAGCGGTTCTCGTCGAGGCTGTAAAGGAACTCAAAACAGAAAATGATACTCTTAAAAAGAAAAATATCTTTTTGGAGAAAAAATTTAATGATCTCAGATATCTTATCTGCCTTGACCATCCGAAAGCGGAGATTTGCAGATAAAATAATTTGCATTTTTTGAAGAAAATCATACTATTCCGTCACAAACATATTTATTTTCTTACTTATTTACTTTTATGAAACTCCCTACTATTAATTGGAAAGCGACACTTTTGACTCTTTGGGTTATATTTTCTTTTGCGTATATCACGTACAATATGTATGATAATTTCAAGACGAATGTCATACAGAATGCGTATCTCGCTGGTCAGAATGACACGGTGAAGGCGCTTATAACTCAGGCAGAGAATAAAGAATGTAAGCCGTTCAATGTCTACGCCGGAGACAAAAAAGTCGATCTCATCAACGTGACTTGCCTCCAGCAAGCAGCTCCGAAGACTCCAGAGACAAAATAATAATCAAAAAAACTCTCCAGATCGGAGGGTTTTTTACTCCCTCTCCACGAGTGGAGAGGGTTGGGGTGAGGTAAGGTGAGGTCATCTATTTCCGTATCAACTCTCGGATCCCTGCCTTGATAATCTGGTGGGGCTCCCCGAGGGTTGTGTCGTTTTTTTCAAGGAGGAAAACTCGAGAATAGAGAGTTCATCCGTAGGATCCGGTATTGGTTACGAGATCTCCATCACTGTTGATATATCGGTAGCTATCATTGGTCGTGCCTGTGAGTATCTGAAAGATTTTGGAGGATGAATCCTTGGAGAGATAGAATATATCCTTTTCTGCGAGCGATTTCGTATCCATCTTTTTGACGATATTCTCCGCATTGGTTCGGAGGAGGAAAACAGTATTATTGGTATTGTAATCCTCATCGATAGTGCGATTCTGCATGAGGATAGTCGTGATGGCACCGATGGCGAGAGCGAGGATGATGACTCCGACGAGGACAGAAATGAGCGTTTCTCCTCTTTTTGATTTTGCGAAATGAAACATATTGAATATAATGTGATTAGAGAATATATGCATTATATCAAAAATATCATAAAATGAAAATGAAAGATATAAAAAATACAGGTACCGGTACCAGCAAGGGTACCGGTACCAAAACTCCCAATCGGGGGGGTAAAGGTTTCACGCTCATAGAGATTATTATCGCTATCACGATATCGGTTATCGTGATGGGCGGGGTATTTACATTCCTGACTCGTCTGCAGGCAGATATCATCGCTTCACGACAAAAAACAGCCGTCTATACGAATCTCTCTGATTTCATTGGGACGATGCGCAATTTCACCAAGCTCTACGAGAGTGCGGGACTCGTCGTCGATGGGACCGGGTATGATGTTATGCTCATGCTTTCGAGAGATAAGGCTGCTGGAGTTTTGATCGGAGTTGTCGAGCAGGGGACTGGGAGTACTTCACGACTCGATCCCATCGCCGATAAAGATATCTACGGTAAGAAAGTTATCGCTTATCAAAAAATCACGACTTGGCAGATAGATTCAATCCTCGCCAATACCGGGAGTGTCTATGATATCGATTTCACCGATGAGGGACTCTTCAAAGATTTGTCCGTCACGGACTTTTCCGTTACTCCGTATAATGCTGGATCTCTTTTCGAATACAAGATATCTGTCGAGATTCCCTATTATGAGAAGCTCGTAGGACAACCACGGAGTAGTATTCCTCAAACTATGACAACTATGTCTTTTACTCTTGATTTCTAAGTTTATGATAAACAAAAAATGAAGTATCTTCCTTTATGCTCTCCTCCTGAGTTTTTTCGCGGTGGTTATCGGATATATTGTCCTCGTCAAGATGGATATCCTCTCGAGCAATCTTGATCTCCAGAACTACGATACTCTCCTCCATGCGAATATCAGTGAAAAAGCAGAACTCGCTTTCAAGTACGATATTTCGCTCAATACCAATGGGAGTGGATTCGTCGATACGATCGCTTGCCCCTCTACTGTCACGATGAGTGGGACGCTCAGTGGTTCAACGAGCGAGATTATCCCGACCTCTCCATTTTTTAATGGCACTATTCTCACATGTTCTGGGATGACCGCTTCGGGAAATCTCCTCCTCCAGTATGGTTCTGGATTTACGATCTATACGACGGGGAGTTACCTCGGATCGACCATAACCCTCACTGGTTCTACGACACTCTCTGGTACATTTAGTGATATCAACGGAACATATATTTCTTTCGTTGCTCCCGTTGATTATTCAGGATTGGACAGTAACTACAATTCTGATGATTATCGTCCTATTTCTTCTCTCAACACACCGTATCCTGCGGGATATACCGACGATGATGATCTCGGGAGACGGACTCTCTATGGATATGTCAAAAAAGATGCAGGATGGTACAGCGCTTTCAATATCAATACACCGCTTCGCAAATATATCGCGAGCAATACTTTCAATACGGGTGGGTACTCCGAGGTAATCGGTGCGAGTGGAACCGGATATATCCGTCTCGATGTCGATAATCCGTACAACATCAAGATTGTCGAGTTTGACAAAACTATTTTCGAGCAAACCAGAGAGCTTCGATTCGTGAGCGGTTCCGAGGCTTCTTTCAGTACTGGGGGCATCGGGTGGATTATGCCGAGCCTGAGTCTCTCTGGGACCGCTCCTGCGAGCACACGAAAAGTATTTGACTTCCAGAATCGGGATTATGCCTTGTTTCTCTCATTCTCCGGCAATGCACTTAATGCAGATATAGATTTCCTCAAGTATCAGATCACCATGGTCAATGCTACTGGTTCTGGACTCTACATTGTCCCACTCGATGACACTGGATTCGGGATGATCAAGTACCTCGGGTTCGATATCGTCATCGATTCCGAGCAGGATTATCGATACAAACAATTCGAAGTTGTCCGCGAAAATACCGCCCTCCCACTCATCGATAATGGCTGTCTCTTCGGGGCGTATTTTGGTAGTGGGTGCTTGTTTTATTAGGGAATTTGTCTTGCAAATACGCACAAAATAGTATACAATCACTACAAAAACATTATTTTTTCTACTCTTACCCACTTTTTTCTTTCATTCTCATGAAATCACCTAAAAACACCAACCTCTATTCTCGTCTCGCCCTCATAACTTCCATAACTCTCATCACCGGATATCTCATCGTTTCAGCGACATGGACATCCATGAGTCGAGTCGGAACCGGCGATCAACTCTCTGCCACTCTCTGGAACACCTTCGTCGACAATCTCAACGATCTCGACACTCGCCTCAAATCCACCGCCTCCACCTGGCCCACCGTCACCGGCGGTATCGCCTATACTGGCGGGAATGTGGGAATTGGGACGGTGAGTCCTGCGTATCCATTGTCTATTGTTGGTGGTAGTGGTACCTCATTAAAGATGTCCATTTCTAACCTAACCCCTACAACTGGACATAGCTATACATTAAATTCAAGTTCTGACGGTAAATTTTACCTTAGTGACGATACTGCTACTACAAATCGATTCATGGTAAATTCTGTAGGTAATGTAGGAATAGGTACAATTGATCCTGGTGGGTATCGTACTGCCATTCGTGGATCAGATGATACCTCAGGAACCGGTGCCCTCTGGGTCAGTTGACTGACGGCTGGTACACCAGGTCTGATGGTGCGAAATGACGGGAATGTCGGAATCGGGACAGCAACGCCTGGAGCAAAATTAGAAGTTATATGAGGAGGGGATGATATTATCAAAACTACTCGTTTAGGAATTACACGATTTGTTGTTAAAAGTGCTGTAAATTCAGTTGGTATTAATACTGATATAGTTAATAATGCTCTCACCGTAAATGGTGGAGCTGATTTTTCAGGTAATGTTGGAATCGGAACAACGAGTCCAGCGGTAGCTCTACATGTTTTCTCGAATACTTCTGGAGATATTGCGAGATTTGACAGAAGTTCCGATGTGGATGGTATAATAAGAGACTTTATTCGTTTTCAACGGACTGCTCTAACGGTTGGTGGAATTAAAACATCAAATGACACAACTCTCTTGTATGGCCTCAACAATCTTGTTTTTGGAATTAATGAAGTAGAAAAAGTTAGGATTGATGTGAACGGTAATGTTGGAATCGGGACCGCGAGTCCAGGAAATTATAAGTTAAAAGTTGATGGATGACCATTTGGGGTGGCTCATGGACAGAACACGAATACTCCATTACAGATAATATGAAAAGATGCTGCAAGTGCTGCGACTTATTTAGCTATGATGGCGTCAGGTAACTGAGCAGATAATGAATTTTTGTTTCAATCAGATGGTACAGCGAAAGCAGATGGTACGTGGAATGGGGGAGGGGCCGATTATGCGGAGTGGTTTGAGAAGGAGGGGGAGATTACTGGGGGAGCACTTATCGGACTTAATACTGAGACGGGGAAAGTGAGAACCTGGAGGGAGTGAGATACGTTTATCTGAATCCAATCACTCAATCCTGGGTTCGTCGGGAATAATATCCATGGAGCGGAAACAAAGGAGATTGATATGGTAAAAACCCATGTCTTGGTGGCTCTTGTTGGTCAGGTAGAGGTGAAGAGTGAGGATATTATCGAACAGGGGAGGAGGATTATGACGAGTGACGGACAGTTTATCGGACTCCGACTTGCAAACGGAAATGTTTTCATTAAATAATCATTAAGCCTCCTACTTCCGCATCCATTCCCTCGGAAATGTATTGGTAAGTTTCCCGTTTTTTGATTGTCCTCGCTCGAGGGAGAGGGTGAGTCCGTCGTGTTGGAGTACGTACCACCCATCTGTAATGTCCGATCCAATCTCCGCTCATCGGAGATAATCATCGAGTTCCTGGGTATTCTGTATCTGGTATATGGGAGTTTTGGCGAGTTTGAAATCCCGACCGAGTCGATTGTCTGGCGTGAAGACTCCGTCCTCGATGCGTCCGATCTTCTGTCCGAGACGGACAAAGAAGAGCTCCTGGAGGAGCGGTCGGAAGTCCTGATTCTTCCTGATCGCGAGGATGTCTTTTTTGAACTGGAAGAGGAGGTGATCCCCGAGATCGAGTCCGACTTTTTCGGTAAATTTCGTGAGAATCCGTTCAGATTCTTTGCTGATCGGGGTGATCTCCTCATTTTTATGAATCTCATGTTTTTTCGTATTTTTTTCATCTGGTGCGATTTCTGTATTCTTCCGTATCTTACACACGAAAAATCCTCCGGAGAGTTCCTCGTGGGGCCAGAATCGTTTCTCGAAGAGGATCTCGAAACTCTCGGGATAGCGATCTCGGATCGTTTCGACCACGCCTTCGTTTTCGATTTGGTTGAGGGTGCAGGTCGAGTAGAGGAGTTCACCACCGGTTTTGAGCGCACGAAAGGCGGCATCGAGGAGTTTGGTCTGGAGTCTCGCTATGGTGTGGATATTTTTGAGATTCCAGTATCGGACCGTTTGAGATTCTTTGAACCCGATGCCTTCACCCGAACATGGCGCATCGAGGAGGATACGATCAAATGTTTCGGGCACGTGACTATAAAAAGTCCCGTCATAATTCGTGATAGCAGTCGTATCGGCCCCCATTCGCTCGACATTCTGCACGAGCTGTGCCATCCGATCACGAGTTGGTTCATTGGCGACGATAGTCGCATTGGGATAATGCTCACGTAACTGAGTCGTTTTACCACCGGGACTTGCAGCCATGTCGAGTATTAATTCTCCCCCCGGCTTTCAGCCACCCCCCTCGGCCGAGGGGGGTAGGGGGGAGTATGTTAAATAGTGTACACTCATACTCGCGGAAAGCTCTTGAATATAAAAGTACCCGAGGAGGTGTTCGAGGGTGTGACCGAGGGGCAGACGGGTATCGACGCGGTCGATACGAAAGACCGTCGGATTCGGAGTCGGGGTGAGTATCCATCCATTTTTCTTCGCACGTTTCTCAAAATCCGCAACACTGATGCGATTGGTATTCACTCGAATCGTCTTCGGGAGTGGTTTGGTGAGAGCCGACAAAAAGGACGCGAGTTCCTCCGGGCGGTCCGCGAAAAAAGTCTCTCGGAAATATTCGACGAAACGGTCATTGATTTGTGTGTGTTTTTTGAACATAGGATAAAATTAAGATACCTTTTTTGAGATGATTCTTTGTATTCTTCCGCTCACTGCGGAACTTAAACCATACCGCTTTCGCGGTATTGGGATACGGACAAGTCCTCGCGAGCTTCAGAAAAACAAAATATCATCTTACTGAAATTTCGCCATCTCGCGATCCATATCCCGACTGACATCGCGTTCTTTGAGGACCTGTTTTTTCTCGAAATGTTTGCGACCGCGGGCGAGGGCAACGGAGACTTTGATGAGATTCCCTTTGGAGTAGACCTCGGTCGGGATGAGGGAGAATCCTTTTTCTTTGAGCTTGCCGGAGAGATAGTCGATGGTTTTGCGTCGGAGGAAAAGTTCCCGGTCGGCGGTCGGATCGATGGATTTTTTGTTGCCGAGGTGTCCGTAAGGGGATATATGGAATCCCTTGATAATCGGACGACCGGAGGCGAGTGTGACATAACTCCCCTTGAGATTGCATTGTTTGGCTCGGATACTTTTGACCTCGGATCCCGTGAGCTTAATCCCCGCTTCATAGCCCTGCACGATTTCATAATCGAACAAGGCTTTTTTGTTGGTGTGAAGTGAAATATTTTGCTGTTTCATATAATTTATATTATTTTCCCCCTATTTTAGGGGTCAGGGGGTAACTGACGGGCTTATTTGGTTCGTGTGGCGATTTTATTCGCCAAATCCCTGAGTTCGTTTGAATCTATGGAATGGGCAATTTCGAGGGTTTTCGCGAGATATTCATCCTTGAGGATGTGTATCCGTTCGTGTCCAATGGCTCCGTAGAGTCATTTACCGGCATCGGTATCTTTCCCGACAGATTTCCCAATCTCGGTGGCATTCCCTTCGATATCGAGGATATCGTCGGTGATCTGGAAGAGGAGTCCGAGAGCGGTCCCATACTTCTTCAATTGTTCGCACATCTCTTCCGAAGCACCTGCGAGTATACCACCGATTTCGATGGCAGTCCCGAGGAAGAGGGCGGTTTTTTCGTAGTGGAGCCGGAGGATAGAGGATTCATCTGGGTAGAGCTCCGGATTCATATCCTTCATCTGTCCGCGTACTACCCCGAGGTCTCCAATCATCTGTGCCACGAGCAAGATGATATCCGTATTTCCGAGTTTTGCAAGAGATTCGAACGCCATAGATTGGAGCGCATCTCCCACGAGGATTCCCGTATATTCGCCGTACTTTGCCCAGACGGTCGGGACACCTCGGCGGAGTGTGTCATTGTCCATGGCTGGGAGATCATCATGAACGAGAGTATAGCAGTGGAGGTATTCGAGTCCGATAATCCCTGGGAGGATATCTTCTCGATTTTCCCCACCAGTGATGACATATCCAAGGAGGGCGAGCATTGGTCGGATGCGTTTCCCACCGAGAAGTACCGCGTGTCGGATCGCTTCCTCGAGCGTCTGTTCTGGTTTGGAGATATCGATCCGATTGTATCGTGCATCGAGATCTTTTATGAGTGCCTCATCAATCTCATTTTTATAGAGACTCATCCAGGTACTATTTTCAGAAGTTGCGTTTGGCATTGGTTAGGGTAGAAAGGGCTAAATAAAATGCTTCTTCTTTAAAATCCGGCCAGAGTGTCCCCGTGAAATAATATTCGCTGTACTCGCTCTGGTAGAGGAAATAGCCCGAGAGTCGGGTATCGCCTCCAGTACGCACGATGAGGTCCGGAGCCGGGAATCGTCCAGTGTCGAGTGATGAGAGGAATGTCGTCTCATCGAGGGAGTCGATATCACCTCAGCGTTTCACGAAATCCTTAATCCCTCGGATAATCTCATCCTGACCACCGTATCCGATAGCGAGGATGAACGTCATTTTCTCTCCATTCTTCGCTTGTGCTACCGCATCATCGAGGAGCGAGACGGTGTGAGAGGGGAGGATATCAGGATTCCCGACCCATTCGAAACGAATCCCTTTCTCGACAAGACGCGGCAGGAGTGTGTTAATTCCTTCCTCAAACATCCGATAGAGATAACTCAACTCTTCCTCACTTCGTGATTCTATATTTTTTTTCGCGAGCGCCCAGAAACTGCAATACTCGACTCACTCTGTATAACAGAGTTCGACCATTTCTTCGAGACGTTTCCGTCACTCTTGGTGACCGAGGAGCGTCTGGAACGCATGCTGCTTCGCCCATCGGCGATTACCATCCATGATGAATCAGAGGTGCATAATTTTTCGTTGTTAGTTTCTAATAGATTCCAGATAACTCTGGAGGAAAATACTCGCAGCAACATCATCAACTGCATCACGGATGTGAGCGGTGCCGATCTGCCCGAGTGAGCTTCGTGCCTCGAATGTCGTGAGACGTTCGTCCCACTCGATGTAGGTGAGTGTTTTCGGGAGGATATTCGTGAGTTTCTTCATAAACTCACGAGTTCGAGTGGCGTGATCTGAGATGGTTCCGTCCATATTATTGGCTATCCCAATCACGATCGTATCGATATTGCGTTCTCGGACAATCTTCGGGATAGCAGAAAAAGCCTCTTTAGTCGGGATAATCGAGAGAGGAAAAGCAATCCCCTCAACCTCGATGGCAAGTCCGATTTTCTTGGTTCCGTAGTCGATGGCAAGGTGGGACATATGTTAATTTTTTACTTTTATTTCCACGTGCATCCGTATATGCACGTCGCTCCCGAGGTTGATCTTGATATCGGTTGTCCCGACTTTTTTGAGGTGGTGTCCTTCTGGGAGGAGGACGTGTTTTTTCTCGAGTTCAACTCCATGAAGTTTTTTGATTTTCACGATGATTTCATGTTCGCCGATCCCCCCGAAGATCTTATCTCCACTTCCAACAAGCTCAAAAGTCAGGGTTGTATCATGAAGTTTCTTCGCGATCTCATGTCGCGCGCTTATGAGATGACTTCGATTATCCTGCATCTTCTTCTTCTTTTCTTTTTCTCACTGAATAAGATCAGATGTTGCAAGACGAGCAAGTTTCTTGGCGATGAGATAATTCCTCGCATAGGCATGACTTACCTCGATGATCTCACCCTCTTTCCCAACATTAGCAATGCGCTGCAAGAGTTGTACAGAAACTTTATCATTAGACATAGTTTATGGGATTTAAGAATTGAATTGATAAAAAATTTTGAAAAATGATGAAATTCGTGTGAAAGTTGCGTACCGGAATGAATCGTACAAATAGTACGATGAATGAAGAAGCGTAAGACTTGAACATGAAGTTCGCATTTTACATAATTTTTTAGTCTTCTTTTGCTTCGAGGATGATTTTGTACCCCAGTAGATCAGACGCGAGATTGATGTTGGCTCCGCCCTTTCCGAGGACTTTGGCTTTCTCATCTTCACTCACGGTACATCGGATCGTTTTACTCTCTTCGTCGATTGAGACCTTCTCAATAATTCCTGGTACAAGAGATTTTCGTACAAGTTCTTCGCGATTGGCAGTATAGTTGATAATGTCGATTTTTTCTCCAGCGATATCGTCGACGACGGCTCGCACGCGGGCTCCTTTTGGTCCGATAAGACATCCGGCCGGATCCACTTCATCATATTCACTTGCGACGATGATCTTCGTTTTAAATCCGGGAGTTCGAGCGATACTGACAATTTCGACAGTGCCATCTTCGAGTTCTGGGACATTCATCTCGAAGAGTTTCGCGACGAGATTGGTATCTTTACGAGTGAGAGTGACGCGAGGTCCAACCGCCGTGTCTTCCTCTACTTTTGCAACAGAGAGATAGATTCGTTGTCCGGGGATATATTTGTCTTTGGAAACCTGTTCGGATTTTGGGAGTACAACCTGATTTCCGTTGTAATCAAGGAGAACTCGGTTCTTTTCCACGAGATCGATTTTGAGATTGACGATCTCGCCTTCTTTCCCTCGGAAGAGATTGTAAATTTTTTCTTTCTCAGTTTCTTGAATTTTCTGGATGATAACCTGACGAGCAGCTTGAGACGCGATACGTCCGAATCCCTCGGCATCGCTGAGGACTTCATCACTCACATCGATCTCGATGGTGTCTCCGATAGAGAGTCCCTCAGCAGCATCTCCAAGTTCGGCGAGAGTTATTTCGAGATCAGGATTTTCAATGGTTTCTACAATAGTCTTCTCAACAGAGATTTCAATCTCTCCGGTATCAAAATCGAGATGGACATTCACATTACTATCCTTATTCCCGAAGTCTTTTTTGTAGGCGGTTTTGATAGCGGATTCGATAATTTCTACGAGACGTTCTCGTGGGATTTTTTTCTCAGCAGCAATCTGATTAATTGCCGTTTCAATTTTTTTAATATCAATCATAGGAGTAGAGAGTTAAGAGTTTAAAATTAAAAAGCATATAACCGCTTTTTACGAAAAAAGAATTCGAGTCAACCCCAAATCCTTTTTTCTTGTTTACGAGAGTAAGTATATCGAAAATTATTGTTTTTTCAAATTTTTCTTTGTATTTTTGATAACTGTATAGTCTCGTCCTGCTTCATAAACGCTTGTCGTCGGAGTTGGTTCAACAATTTCCGGAGTTGGTTGTACTATCTCTGGAGTTACTTCTGGAGTGGTTGCAATTGTTTCTGGAGTTACTTCTGGAGTTACCTGAACCTCCTCTTCTTGTACTGGAGTCGCCTCGGGAATTGTTTCCTCCGGAGTCGGTTGAGATACCTCTTCTGAAACAATAGGCTGTACTGCTTCTTGAATATTACTCTTGCCTGCTGGTACTGCAGACGAGAAGAATCCTGCCGAGAAAAGTCCTATCAATGAAAAAGTTGTGACAATTCCTATTCATGCGAGAACACTTGCTTTTTTATTGGCAAAAAAGCGAAATCCTCATTTTCTCTGTTCACTGAGTTCATTTTTGACTTCTTGGACATGTGTTGTTGGCATGGATAATGAAGAAGACTCTTCTTTGGCTTCTTCTATTGGCATTACGGCAACGATTTCTTCAGCCTCTGTAACGAGAGATTCCGTTGATTCTATAATTGACATTGACACCTCTTGTTGTTCGATAGTCTCCATTTTCTGTTCCTGCTCATCCTTCATAATTACTTGTGGAATTTTGCATACATCACCTATGTTGATGGTTTCACTTTCCGATCCGATAGGAGTCGTTGTTTCTGGCTTCAGAGATACGTCTTCGATTCCGAGTAAATCATCGGAAATATTAAAATCCTCCATGAGGTTGAGGCTCGGAAAAAATTCTTTCGCCTCCTCTATTTTTGTTTCAGGTTCTTGAGGAGTAATTACTTCAGATTCCTGTTTTTCGAGAGTCTCTGATGAGAAGATAGATTCTCCAGAGCTTACTTCTGCAGCTTCATTATCCTCTATAGTGAGAGAGGTGGATGTTTCTGTGGCGGGAGTTTCAAGAGAAATAACTTCCATTTCCTCAACAACATTTATTGTTTCATTCACTGCCTCATTGATCTGAGGAGATGTATGAATAACCTCTTCCTGTATAGGAGAGGTGAATTCCTTTAATTTCATAAGAGAAATCTTCGGCGTTCATGATGGAGCCTCCACGGTTGTCGTGGGAACTGCATCTTGAATTGTATTTTCCGGAGACTCAGGAGCTTTCTTTTTGAGAGTGTCGAGATTCAGACTTGCCATATGTATTTTTGTTAAAATATAATGTATACATTCATTATGGCATATTGTTTCGTATAAGTCAAAAAAATGAGGTATAAATTTTTCTCTTGCAAAACTTCCTCGATACAGTATACTCCTCCCAATATATTTATTATCCTTGTTATGCCCAGATCCAACATCGTATTTTTCACGGGAGCGAATCGCATCTTTTTGCATCGCGATCTTGATAAGTGGATAGAAGTATTCATATCCAAGTACGGCGAATATAATATTTCCCGACTCGATGTGGGGTCTCTTGCGAAGACGAATATCATGGCAGAACTTCAGACTCCCGTATTTCTCGGAGAGAAACGACTCATTGTGATTGATGGGATTCCCGTATCGGCTGCCTCCGGAGAATCTGAGAAAAATACGGTACTCGAGGATACTGAAGTGGCTATCCTTTCGGCCCTCGATAATATTCCTGATTCTACTGTTGTTCTTTTCGTCGAATCTGTTCCAGATAAACGAAAGTCTCTCTATAAGCGCCTTGTAGAGACTGCTACCATTAAAGAATACCCGCTCCTCGAGGGACCGGCACTTCGAGAATATATTCGCAAAAAAATCCCACATATAGATATCACTGCCATATCACGTCTCATAGAATTTACCGGTGCGGATATTAATCGGATCGAGAGTGAGCTTGATAAACTCAGTCTCTATAAGCAGGACGGATGGATAACGGAGGATGATATACGGTCCTATGTCCTCTCCAATATTGAATCGTCTATCTTCGCTCTCACCGATGCGATTTTCGCTCTCGATAATATCCGCGCTCACGCGGAGTTCCTTCGTATTATCGAAACACACAATATCCACCAAACTTTCACGACGCTCATATCGACGCTTCGGACTTTTCTGTACTCTGCCCGATTGATTGAGCTCAAGTATCCGCCAACGGAGGTGCGCACAATCCTCAAGATTCATCCGTTTGCTTTCGAAAAGATGCAAAAATTCCTCCGCTTCACTCCGAGGATACGAGCGGTTTTCGATGCATTTCTCCTGCTCGATCGACGTGTCAAGGTAGGGGAATGAATCGGCGATACGGATGATGCACTCCGTCTCTGAATCGAAAAAACAATTTTATGTTTGCAAAAAACATAAAAATCCATACGATTACCCCGTTTTATTATTTTTAATTTTCTTTTATTATGAAAAAAAAGACTCTCCTTACGAAAAAAGTTTGGATTATTGTTGTAAGTATTCTTGTTGTTATAGGGTTAGCAGTTGCTGGATATATATATCTTGGTAGCAAAAATAGCATAAGTATGACAGATACTGGATCTACAGGAAAAACCGTTGTATCATCCGGCGATACTATATCGGTTGATTATGTTGGACGATTGGAGGATGGGACCATCTTTGATTCCTCTCTCGAAGAGTTCGCAAAACAGATGAAGAACTATACATCAGGACGAACATTTGAACCGCTTGAGTTTACTGTTGGTGCTGGTCAGATGATACCTGGTTTCGATGCGGGAGTTGTCGGGATGAAACTCGGAGAAAAAAAGACTCTTACAATCGCCCCAAAGGATGCTTATGGAGAGCCTAAAGAACAGGAGATTGATGCGAAGTATCTTCAGGACGTGTTCACTGAGACGGTTCCACGTGAAAACTTCAAGGATGTTGTTATTCAGACCGTTCCTAAATCTGCTCTCGGAGAAAATGGGAAAGACCTCGTAGTTGGGAAGGTTATAGAAGCAGGATCTATGAAAGCAAAGGTAACAGCAATCGAAGGAGATAATGTAACGGTTGATATTGAAAATACAGGGAATCCATTTTATGGAAAGAAGTTAGCAGTCGGGCTCACAGGAGAATTTGAAGGAAATACCGTTACGGTGAAAAAACTTGATGACAAGGAGGTGGTCATTGAAGTAAATAACAAGGCAAATCCATTTTATGGAAAGAAAATTGAGGTTGGAATGGAGTGAATGGCTGGTGGAAATACGGTAAAAATTGTTGCCATTACAAAAGATAAGGTAACGATAGCAGCTGGACATGAGCTCGCTGGGAAAACCCTTACATTTGACGTAGAAATCAAATCAATAAAATAAATTCTTAAATGAAATTTCATATCATTACCCTCTTTCCAGAACTTCTCCGACCGTACCTGAGTACGAGTATCATGGGGCGTGCTCGGGAAGGGGGTTTTGTTGAATTTTATCTCTATAATCTTGCAGATTACTCGGTTCGTAACACTCGTCGCTCGGATGATCGGCCATATGGAGGATTTCCGGGTACGATTCTCGCTCCGGAACCGCTCTATAGTGTTATCACAGAAATCGAAGCAAAAGAATGAAAACAGCTTCGTAAAGTCTATCTCACTCCTCGGGGTAATCTTCTCCGACAGGAAGTCCTCGAAGGTTTTGCTGAAAAATCCGATGATCTCATTATTATCTGTGGACACTATGAAGGTATCGATCAGCGTATTATCGACCTCTTCAGTGTCGAAGAGATATCGATAGGGGAGTATGTCCTCTCTTCCGGAGAACTCTCCTCTCTCGTTCTCATTGATGGGATTACTCGTCTCATCCCCGGAGTTATCAGCACCGAATCTCTCGCCGAGGAATCCTACAGCCCCGGCCTTGACCGTCGCAAAGAATATCCCCAGTACACTCGTCCCGAAGTTTTCCAGGGATTATCCGTCCCTGAGGAACTCGTCTCCGGGCATCATAAACGGATTGCGGAATGGAAAAAGAAACAGTTGTCGTAAATAAAATTTGCTTTTTTCAAGAAAGTCAATACACTCTGCGATACCATTTTTCCGCGGAGTAGAGCAGTGGTAGCTCGCAAGGCTCATAACCTTGAGGTCGTTCGTTCGATTCGAACCTCCGCAACCAAAGAAACCAAAAACAGGAAAATCTCGATTTATTTCGGGATTTTTTTGTGGCATCCGCCGGCACATAGACTCGAGATCATACGTTCGATTCGAACCTCCGCAACCAAAAAAATTAAAGTACAAGCAAGATTTATGGCATCCGCCGGCACATAGACTCGAGATCATACGTTCGATTCGAACCTCCGCAACCAAAAGAAATCTAAGTAGAAAAACTTCAGTGAAAACTGAAGTTTTTTTGTGTATTATCTTGATTTTTTCATCAAAGAGTGATAAAATAAAGAGCATTAGAATTTAAAAAAAGAAATATGAATTCTTCTCAGAAAAAAATGATATCAAAATCGGAGGTTGTCGTCGTCCATGGAAGTGGTCTTCCGAGTGATAACGTATTGCGAGCGAGAGCCATTTCTGTGGGGGTGGTATGAGAAATGATTCTTGCTCGAACTCAAGAATTATTAAATATGAAAGTTGATCGAGTTATAATCTTTTCTTGATCACATACCCATGGGAAAGATAAACCTTCGGAGGCAAGAGATTTGTATGATGTATTTCTCAAACGACTGAAACTACTTGATAAGTCAGGAAAAATCCCATGAGGGATTTCTTTCCCCGATCAGACGGAATGACTGGATCATTGGACGGTACGAGTTGGCACAAGAGATATCACTATTTATATAGAGGATCAGTCAGTCGATACTGAAGATAATGCGGAGAAATCAAAGAAGATTGTTGAAAAAATTATAGAAGATGGGAAATATGATATTGTTTCCATTTCTCCTTTTTCGAGTGATTTTCATACCAAGAGAATATGAGAAGCTTTTGAGCGGAATTTTTTGGAATGATTCCCTCAGACAGTCACTCATATATGTCCTCCGATTTCTGCTGAAAAAATTCTTAAAAATTCTGATGGGAGGTACAAAAAGTATGGTGAATTGAAAGAAAAATCCATTTGACTTCAGAAGCAAATTATAGAAGTTATCCTCCGGACAGTATCTCAATCTCAACTCGGGAGGGATGCAATTAGAACAGTAACACAAAGAAGGGTTGATAAATAAGGGGGGGTCAATAAAAAAAACAAGCTCTACTGAGCTTGTTTTTTTGCCTCGTCGGCTTTGCGTTTCTTTTCTTCTTTCATCTTCTCCTTGTAGGCTTCTTGATCCTTTTTCCATTTTTTTTCCTCCTCGACAATCTTGGTGGCGAATTCGTTGATCTTCTTCTCAACGAAGTCGACGGGTTTGGAGTATTTCTCGCGACTGACTTTCATGATAACCTCTTTTTTTTGTTCTGGAGTAGGGACGCGGAGTCTGATGGGTCAGAATGTGGTGGCGGAGAAAACCTTGGATGGCATCCCGTTGATGAGGAGTTTGGTGTAGATGTCGTATTTACCGAGATTGACGAGATCGTTGGTGGAGACGACCTCTTCGTCCATGAGTCCGGAGAGGACGGCAGCATCGGTGAATCCGACCTGGAAGCTGGCGATGGTTCCGACATTCCCAAAGACGGCTCCGCGGACGGTTTCGGACATCTGCTCAATGTATTGGTTTGCCATCACGAGATTGAGTTTATATTTGCGGGCCTCCGATAAGATTGTTGCGAAAGAGTCGGTTGCGAAGTTTTGGAATTCATCGACATAGAGGTAAAAATCCTCACGCTTATCTTCATCCATATCAGCTCGTCCCATCGCCTCGATCTGGAACTTGGTGACCATCATGGCTCCGAGCAGAGCACTCGAATCTTCTCCGATTTTCCCCTTGGAGAGATTCACGATGAATATCTTTTTATTATCCATAATCCAGCGGAGTGAGAAGGGATTCTTGGGCTGACCGAGGATATTGCGAAGGAGGGTCGATGAGAGGAACTGTCCGACCTTGTTGAGGATGGGACTGACCGCCTCGACCATCTGTTTTGGTTCCATCGCTTCGAACTCTGAGGTCCAGAATTTCTCCATCATAGGATCCTTGATTTTGGTGATGATTTTACGTCGGAATGATGTCTGGGTGAGCATCATCGGGATGGACATGAGGGTAGAATCCGGAACCTGGAGGAGAGTGATAATCGTATTGCGGAGGATGTACTCGAGACGAGGTCCCCAACTCTCGGCGAACATCTTCTTGAAAATCGAGAGGAGTCCGGATGCGACAATCGGTTGGAGTTCTCTTGTAACACTCTCGAGCATATTGAAAGCGATAGGATTCTTGTAATCGGATGGATCAAAGACGATGACGTCATTGGTTCGCGATTTTGGGATATTTGAGAGAATCGTATCCGCGAGGTCTCCATGAGGATCAATAACTGCGACTCCGCGACCCTTGACGATATCGTCATAGATCATATTTTCGAGCAGTGTCGATTTACCCATACCCGTTTTCCCGATAATGTAGACGTGACGACGGCGATCGGACGGGAGAATCCCAAATTCGGTTCGACTTCCACGAAAATTCGTAATTCCGAGTGGGGTAACATCTTTGGTATTGGTAACGAGAGGAAGAGAGGACGGTGGCTCAAGCATCTTGGTAGTTACCCAGTTAATCCCAGGCGTTTGGACGTAGAGAGTTGGTAAATGAACGAGGCCTGCGAGTTCCGAAGAATTGAGGACGATGTTATTTTTTCCGGTTCTTTTGATGAGCTCACTCTGTGTATCCGCAGCGATTTCCGAGGCAAGTTTAAAGGTATTCCCCGACGGGAGAGAGAATATATTGAGTGAGGAAACCGCTTCTTTGATTGTTGCCTTGGCAGTGATTGCATCAGTTCCGAAGCATCCGATATTAATACCAACCCGGAATCCAAATCCGGCGAGCTTCTTGTCGATTGGATCATTTTTTTCTTTTTTTTCTGGGGTTTCTTCTTGTTCTCCTGGATGGACGACGAGGAGGATAGTGTAGACGAGGAGGGTGATCGGTGAGAAGAGGATTTTATAGAATATGGCATACTTGGAGAGAAACAGTTCCTTCATCCACTTAGGGTATCCGGATTTGAGAATGGCGATTTTTTTCGGACTCTTCCATGATGTATCATGGACGGGAGTGAATCGGATTTGGATAAGTTTGATATCGCTTTTACTTCATTTCTGGAGAGCGCTTGTGATGCTCGAAAAAGGATCGATCATCTCTTTCTCAGTCTTTTCCTTGAAATCGGTATAGGTTTTAATCGGGAGAATATAGGGCTTCGCGAGTTTGAGCTTCCCTACGTATCCTGTTTCCTCAGGGATATAGTCAGTAACGGTGTGGATCTCGATATTGGGATAGTGAGCATAGATCTGATTCTCGAGGAACTCCGCATATTCGCTATCGACCACGAAAAAGAATCGAATAACCCCATTTGTATTGGCTATCTCGAAGCTAAATTCTGGAGCAGAATAGGTTTTGTAGAAAAGATACTTGTGTTCCTCAAGGGTGTTGTGGAAGATATTCAAGATTTGTTCCGCCATAAAAACCCCCTTTTCATTGAGGCGATCGACAGCGACTTCGAGGATAGTTTTATGTGTGCTCAATTTTTTTGGGAATAAATTGCTTGAATAGAGGGATTGTAATCAAAAACGAAAATAGAGCAAGCTAAAAACTTGATTGTTTATAAGAGATGGCTTTTTTGTCAGAAAGAGTCTGATTATTTTCTACCATAGATCCGAGTAGGGGAGCGATATTGCTCATGATTCGCGTATCGACGTCATCAATCTTCTGACCCTTTTTGCGACCGAGGACGAAAAAACCTTTGAGGTTTTCTCGAGTCTTGAGTGGGAGGAGATACACAGTGTCACCCTCTTTGGTTCAGAGAATGGCTCCGGTGCTCTCCAAGAGCCCTTCCGGTTGATTTGCCTGTATTTCTCCTTCGACTTTCTGGTTGATCGGCCAAATGGATGGGAATGTGGAATTATATTTGTAGACGAAAAGTCCATTTACAACTGGGTGTTGTTCGATGTAGATAGTGTAATCAATAGAGAGCGCCTTGGAAACATAATCGACGATACCCTTGAATCCCACCTCTCCTTGTTTGGCGAATTCATCGATCTTCTCGGTGAGTTCATAGAGAGTAGCAATTTCTTTTCCGGATTCAAGGAGACGTCCATTGGTAATCTCGACGATATATTTGTACATATCGAGGACTTTTGCCGGATCTTGCGATTCGAGGAAATCCATATCCGCTTTGGTGAGGACAATGATATTGGTTCCATCTCCGAGAGCAACCGCCTCGGTGTCTTTCTGATTGCGTCCGAAGAGGACTCACTCTCCGAGGAAGCTCCCCATATAGGCGCGACCAATTTCTTTCTTTTCTCCCGATGGTGTTGCTCGGAGGATGGTGAGTGCTCCGGATGAGACGATATAAAAATGCGGATTTTCTCCGGGCGAGAAAAGAATCTCGTTATTGACGAGAGCTCGTTTCTTTTTCTTAAAATAAGTATCGAATCCCTCAAGGAAGGCGAGGACCGGACTGATAGCGAGTCCCTGCTTGAGCACGTTTAAAGATTGCTTCATCGCCCCGGTTTCCGGAGTCTTGAGTGGTTCTTGGAGATATTGTGTTTCCTTTGACATAAAAGTGATATTTTAGCAGTTCTTTTTTTAAAATCGTCCGATGAGATCCTTGTCGCGGAGGCGACTTTCGAAAACTTCGCGAGTAATCATGCCTTTGGTATAGAGCATCTCGAGGTATTTGTCCATGAGTATCATCCCCTCAGAACCACCGAGCTCGATCATCGAGTAGATCTGATGGGTCAGCCCCTGGATGATGATACTGCGGATCGCGTCATTGTTCATGAGGATCTCACGAGCGACAACTCGTCCGGTGGAGTTCTTCTTGGGCAGGAGGGTCTGACTGACGACCGCCGAGAGACTCATGGCGAGTTGGACGCGGATCTGACTCTGCTGAGCGGGAGCGAAAGAATCGATGATACGATCGATCGACTGAACGGTATCGTTGGTATGGAGTGTCGAGAGGACGAGATGTCCGGTCTCGGCGAGGGTGAGGGCTGCCTGAATCGTCTCCGGGTCACGCATTTCCCCGACCATGATAACATCTGGATCTTCACGGAGGGCGGATTTGATTGCTCGAGCAAAAGACTCAGTATGCGTTCCGACCTCTCGCTGATGGATGAGACAATCCTTGCCCTTGAAATTAAACTCGATCGGATCCTCGATGGTGATGATATGTTTTTTCATAGTTGTATTGATATATTCAATCATCGAGGCAAGTGTCGTCGATTTCCCGGATCCGGTCGGTCCGGTTACGAGGATGAGCCCCTTGTCACGATGGAGGAGCTTGATGATGTCTTCGGAGACATTGAGTTCCTTATACGAAGGGATATCGGTCGGAATATATCGGATGGCAATACCGAAACCTTTCGCATTTTCGAAGACATTCACACGGAATTTGTGTTCATTATAGGCATATGAAAAATCTCCTTCGTGATTTTTTTGGAGGATTTCCTTTCGCTCCTTGCCGATCATTTCCTCGATAATTTCTTCGATATCAGATCGTTCGACGATACCGAAACTTTCCAAGAGTTCAATCTCTCCAGAGTGCTTGCGGATGTGTGGACATGACCCGGTTGTGAGGTGGATATCGGGGATCTTGGTGGCGATCATATCATCGATAAGCTGCCGGAATTTTTCTACTATCATAGAGGTTTTGTAAAAAATATCTCTTCCATAGTACCACTGTTTTTCCCAAAATGCAAAAAAAGAGCGATTTTTTCATTGATTAAATGATATTTTTCCGTATATTCTTTCACGTTTTAATTCATTACTCCATTTTCATGCAAAAGATCCGCAAATGTATCATCCCGGCAGCCGGCTTCGGGACTCGATTCCTACCAGCGACCAAAGCGCAACCAAAAGAGATGCTCCCGATCGTCGACAAACCAGTCATCCAGTACCTCGTCGAGGAGGCAGTCGCTGCCGGTATCGAGGATATCATCATCATCACCGGTCGAGGGAAGCGCTCCATCGAGGATCATTTCGATGAATCTTTCGAGCTCGAGCACACGCTCGTCGAAAAGGGGAAACATACCCTCCTCGCCGAAGTCGAAAAAATCTCCCACATGGCGAATATCTGTTATGTGAGACAATCGGTTCCAACTGGGAACGGGGATGCCATCCTCCGCGCACGTCCTTTCATCGGCAATGAACCATTTCTCGTCCTCTTCGGAGACGATCTCATCAAAGGTGAAAATGCCGCGACGCAACTCATCGAGGCATACTACGAGAAACAGTCCTCCATTATCGCCCTCGAACGAGTCACAGATGAGCAGGTTTCAAACTACGGGATAATCGAATCACTCGCTTCACAATGACGAATCCATGAAGTCCTCCGATTCCTCGAGAAACCGAACCCAACAGAGACGACTTCACGACTCTGAGTCGTTGGTAAGTACATCCTCACCCCAGATATTTTCGACTATCTCGCCCGTGCGGATGATGGCGGAGACGGAGAAATCGGACTTGATGATGGATTCCACCTTATGATGGCAGAAAAAAAGATCTACGGACTCGAGATGATCGGGGACCGCTACGATACTGGCGACAAATTCGGATTCCTCCGAGCCACCATCGACTACGCCCTCGACCGCCCCGACCTCTGACCCAAACTGAGAGAGTTTCTGAAGACACGGGTTTAGAATATATTTTGTGAAGGAAAATTAATCTACCGGATGAGTTCCAGCGAATGAAAAATAATCTAAAGACGATGAAGCATCAAGATAGATTTTACCATCAATATCAATGAACGCGAGACAGGCTGACGCTACATGTGTATTTGTCCAACATACGGATGGTATATAAAGGCTAACAGATGGTCTACATTCTGCAGGCAAAGTTCATACAACCGTGGCCCAGATAGGTGTCACGACACCGGATGTATAGTAGATATATTTTTTGATCTGCAAAAAACTTCCAATTCGACGACATGCCGCATTTGATGTTGTCCATCCAGCTGCGGCTGGAATGGCACTCCATGCAACGGGACTTGTGAATGTGTTGGCCGTGACTCCACCGTTGACGGTGAGGGTATCGGATGGAGTTGATGTTCCGATTCAAACTTTGCCATCTCTACCTATCGTTAATGCATCCAGCCCTCCTTGTAGGTATTTAATCTTAAATTTACCATTATCAGTATAATCTCTCTTGACCTGCCATTCGTAATCCGACCCGCCTAATTTTACTATTGTATCAGCTGTACCATTTCACATATACAAATTACCAGAAACGTGTAATTTTTCAGCTGGACTTGCCCCAATCCCTACATTCCCAGCACTGAAAGTAAAATTTGAAATCCGGGTATCAAGATCCGTGAGATTGCCGAGTATATTGTTTATGAGAGTTGCTGTGAGGGTTTGTCAGCAGGTGACATCGGATATACTGGTCCATGCTGCATACACCACGAAGTATCCGACGACGAGTGTGACGGAGGTGGTGAGGGCGAGGCGGGAATAGAGGGATTTTGGGGTTTTCATGGGGTGGACAGTAAGAGGATAAAATCCGATAAACGGCGCATATTATATGTGTTTCTGGTGGGAAATCAAAACTTTTTAAAAGGTTGCTATTTGTGAGAAAAAGATACAATGAGAGGTGCGAAAGCGATGATTTTTATTCTATAATTTTATAGCTTTATGGAAACATCTATTTTTCTTGCGAAGCTCCTCGGACCTTTGCTCGCAGTTGTCGCGCTGAGTATCCTCATGAATGGGAATACTTTTAATCATATTTTGAAGGAATTCCCCAAGAGTTCCTATGTCCTCTATCTGTCCGGTCTTATGGCATATGCCATGGGGGCGCTCATCGTCCTCAACCACAATGTGTGGGTGATGGATGGATTCGTCATCATCACCGTACTTGGGTATCTGGCTCTCGTGAAAGGGATCCTCATCCTCCTCTTCCCAGATGGGATGATCAAATTGGTAAGTAAAATGGATTTCAGTGGTTGACTCCTGACTTTCGTCGGAATCGTCTACCTCTTCATCGGTCTCTATCTGAGTTATATCGGTTTCATGGCATAAGCAAGACATTTCCTCATCATCGATTTCGTCGCAACATACGATAATCCTCCCGAAATTCGGGAGGATTATTTGATAATAGGGAATTATGGAATTATCCTTATCTACACGGATATCATTTTACCACCCCATCTCATCTCTCTGTTTTCCCATGGCAGAAAATCTCTTTCATATTCATCGATAATGATCCCGATGGTATAATCTTTTCAAGAATTTCGAGAGTTTTCATAATCTGATTTTCGGTCAGATTTTTTCATTTCAAGACTGTTACATGAGGAGTCTGAATCGAATATCATTGATATTGAAGATGATCAAACAGTCAATTCTCAATCTCGGCAGGGAGATAGATGATATCTTCTCCAGTTGTATTACTGACAAGATGTTCCGGAACTCATAATATAATGGAGGCAGCATTGCGTGCACGATTGGCAATCAGGAGCATCACACGAGTCCCGAGAGCGAGATCCTTTAGTGTATCAGAATGAATCGATCCGAAGTAGTCGAGTGTGAGGTGGGGTACTTTCACTGGACATATTCCGTTTTGTTCTGTCTGGGATTCCAGACAAGATTGGACAATCTTCTGAGATTCCTTTTCCATATGGAGTCCTATATAGGCATCGTGCAAGAGCATAATCTTGAAAGATATACGATTGAGAGAATCTCAATTCAGATATAAAGTACATTCCTATTATTAACTGTGCAATATCCCGTCCTCGGAGATGCCTCATTCAAAAGTTACTCATGGGGTTTTTGATAAGATTTCCTCGGTCTTTTTTCAAACGCATTCTTCGAGATAAAAGCATCCTACACACTTTGAATTGTATCATATACTCAGAACAATTTTCTGTGTAGTTTCATTAATTTCCAATTCCACGGACCGGAAGTCATAATTATCCTGTCCATCTCATCCACAAAGTCTCTTTGTCGACATATTCATACGGCAATAATTCGCTAAGAAAATAATATATGTGTTTATATTCATTTAAGCTGATTTGTCAAAGATAAATGGGATACAGTTTCCCGCTCCAGCTCTTTTTGGTAAATAGGTTTTAATTTTTTGCATTAAAAAGAATTCAGAATATACTCTGACGAGTCTTATTTCTCTGAATACATACCCCCCACATGGTTCCACATATCTCCCGACTCATACGTCAGATCTGATTCTGAAATTTCCTCATTTCCCGCCCATCGGACATACGATATCTCCTGTGAACCGAGGATGATCAGGGGATTGAGATCCTCATCGAGAATCGGGTGCCATATCTCCTCGTAAACGCTCTCATTTTGGAGGAGATACAGGAGAGATTCGCGGAATATACGATCGTCAATGTCGCGAAAAAGGGGCAGATGAAAACACTTTTTTCTCGTATCAAACTCCTCCAGATCGATGTATCACATACATCACTCAGACAAAAGGAAAAACTCGAAAAACTGGGGGTAAAGAAGATCAGATGAACCCAGGGTATCGTTTCAAATCTTAGGAGAGTGAAGACGAATGAGGAAATCAGAGCAATACGGAGATCCCAGGAGATAAATTTGAAGGCTTTTCAGAGTGTTTTGAGCGAAGTGAAACTCGGGATGACCGAATTTGAGATTGCCGCCCTCATGAAGATATGGCACATCAAACTTGGAGCGACCGGTGAAAGCTTTGAGCCAATTGTAGCTTTCGCTGAGGAGTGAGCTATTCCTCATCATACGAATAGTCGAGAAAGGAAGCTCGTGAGGTGAGATCAGATTCTCTTTGACTTCGGATGCGTATATGATGGATACTGTTCAGATATGACTCGGGTTGTTTTCACGACTACACCGAGCGAGGAACAAAAACGATACTACGATCTCCTCAAGTACGTGACTCACGAATGTATGAAATATGGGAAAATCGGGATGAAATACCGAGATCTCCACGCAAAAGCCCGCGAACTCCTCGGAGGGTACGACACATATTTTACCCATAATCTCTGACACGGGATAGGAGTCGAGGTCCACGAGACACCCCTCGGGATGAAGAAATTAAGCGATACCATTCAAGAAAATGAAGTATTTACCATAGAACCAGGACTCTATTTCCCCGGACGATACGGATTCCGGTATGAGAAAATCGTAGTCGCAACAAAAGATGGACTTGTGGATATCTTGTGAGGTTGTGAAGAGGGGGAATATGTTTTGGGATTATAAAATTATTTTTAAATATTCAATGTATGCAAATCAATAAAAAAATTATTATTCCTTCAATTCTTTTAATTTTCGTTGTTATTATTAATTCGATTATTTATAAATATTGAATAGAATTTGGAGAATTAATAAATATTTTCTTTCCTTGCAATATGGACGGATATATAAGCTTTCCTTGCTATTGAGTATATGCTATTTACTTATTTCTAATATTTTTAATAATTTGAATACTTTTACTTGGTAAAATTACTTATATTCTTGTTAATCAAAAAAATAATATACAAAAAACAAAATTGCAAGAATTTATTTTGATTATCCTATATTCTGTTTGAATTTGATTTATATTTTTTGTTATATTTAGTTTATATATGCATATAGTGGTAAATTAATACAGAATATAGTTTTTTATAGCCTACACAACCCCCTTTTCCTCATATCCCTCACACGTATTTTAACCATTTCATGAAGAGTTGGATCTCCTATATCAAAAAATTTAATTTCATTATGCTGACTATCCGAAATTCAGATATTTTTCTCTTCATATTCGCTTAAATGATAGATATAAGTAATGGATGTCGTGTGAGTCGCAATACTCTCAAATGCAGAATTATCAAATATATCATCATATACCGACAATAAAATTAATTTTTCAACATCAATATCCAATCATAATTCTTCTTTCATTTTTCTCATCACTCAATTATTTATCGTCTCGTTCTTAAAGCGTCTTCCACCCGGAATGTAATACACTCATTTGAGCGGCTCATTATTCCTCAACCCTAGCAAAATTTCCCCCTCCCCATTCACAAAAATAACATCAACCGTAACAACAATTGAATTTTCCAAAATAATCTTATATATCTCTGGCTTTAAATACATAGGGGGCTTAGATTAGGATTTTAAATAGGGGGATCTATATTTTCAACATAGATTTTTTCAATATTTAATCATAAATTCTTTTCTACACAACCTGATTAAGTTTTACATATTACTTCATGAAATATTCATATGATAAAAATAATCAAAGAGAAAGAAGTATGAGAAGTATACCAAATACGACAATGTAAAGTAATTTATAGTGAGCTTTCACAGCACTAAAATCGGTTTTTATGGGGATTTTAAAATAATCCGAAACTATTTTTGCATACTCCAGAGCGAGAGGTTCGTAGGAAAAACCGATTGTTCTTAATAAGATTTTCTTGTGTCAATTGGCAAAAATATTTACCCAGTATTCAGCTTTTGTATTTCTCCCAGCAGAACCCGGTATAACAACTCATATAACTGAAATCTGTGGATTCATGGAAGATATATCCTGCATATTAATAGTAAATTTATATTCCGGACATCGCTTAAGTGTTGATGGGAATAATATACCAAAAAGAGGTCATCCAATTATCATCCACATGAAAATAAATCAAATCGATGATGCCTGTGAAGGAGAATGTTTAATATATAGATATCCTGTTAATGTCCATAGACTAAAAAGGATTAAGGAGACTGAAATACCGAACATCCAATGAAGTACTATACCGTAATCTTTCGTGATTATCTGATTAGGTTCGAAAGTGGCTAAAAAAAGACCGAAACGTTTATTCATATTAATGGAGATTAATGAAAAATATTATGAGAGCAGACGAGATTATTTTTATGATGTATTGCATGAGTGTTAGTTGGGTTGTGTGTGGGGGTGATTATATTCATTTAAGATGATTTATCAATCATATGTGCCGTATAAAATATTACTCTCTCAGATGGGGCTCTTCCTCACAGGCTGAATGCCGGTTTCGGATGCCCTCGACAGAGAGACAAATCGTTGTCTCTCCATTTCCATTTGCTTTTCTGTAAATAAGTATATAATTATTAGTCCTAATCTTAACTTCCTATATATGGCTATCATTTTGAATATTTTGATATCGGGGTTGGCGGTTGCTTTTGCTTCGTATCTGACTCCAGGGGCGTATGTGGACGGGTACATGACGGCAATCATCGTCGCTGTCGTCCTCGCCGTAGTCAATAGTACTATTGGACCTATTTTGAAGCTCCTGACATTTCCCCTGAATGTACTGACACTTGGACTTATGTCCCTTGTGATCAATGTTCTTATGGTACTTTTGGTTGCGAAAATCATTCCAGGATTTACATTGGATGGATTCTGGTCAGCCTTCGTATTTGCCATCATCCTCGCTCTCGTCAATATGATTCTCGGGGGAGTACTTGTGGACAAGAAATAATGATTCTGAAATAGAGAAAAATCCCGCTATCGCCATTTTTTGTCTTAATAGAGGGATTTCTGTGTTTAGTTATACATGGTGGGACTCTCGGGGCTTTTTTTCCACTGCGTTCCGAAAAACGCCTTGCCTAAAAAGCCAAATCGTTGGCTTTTTACCACATCACCACTTTGTGGATGATGTGGAAGGCTACGGTTTCTCGCCCCGGTCGGTTTCATCGAAAAGTCACAAAAAGAGACCCTCACTTGCGTGAGAGTCTCTTGTTTTGATGACTTTTGGTGGGACGGGCGGGGCTCGAACCCGCGACCTTGGCCTTAAAAGGGCCCTGCTCTACCTACTGAGCTACCATCCCAAAAATAAAAATACATTACATTTATCTTGAATTGTGCGGGCATTGTATAAAAAAACCTCTTTTTGTCCAATCTTTTTGGAATTTTTGTGTTTTCCCCTATAATCCCAACCAAAAGAACTTGGAATATGAAGTAAAAAATTCCATTTTTACTTTTGTCTTTTATCTTTCAACTTGTAACTTATATTTATGCCGTCTTTTGTTGCTTTTGATCTGGAGACTACGGGACTTGATCCTAAGAATGACGCTATTATTGAGGTGGCGTTTGTGAGGTGTGATGAGACGGGGATACTGGAGCGATGGAGTACGCTCGTCAATCCGGGGTTCCCGGTGCCACCGGAGACGCTCAATATCACGGGTATCACGGACGATGATCTGAAGGATGCACCGTTTTTTTCGGATATCCGACCGCGGATTCTGGAATTCTTGTCGGATGAGACGCCACTCATGGGGCACAATGTGGATTTTGATGTGTCGTTCCTCAGAGAATACGGGATCGATCTCGGGTCTCGTGTCCTCATCGATACGTTCCGTCTGTCGCAGGTGGTGTTTTATGGGGCCAAGAGTCTGAATCTGGGGAGTCTGCTCGAGAGTCTGGGGCATGCGGTTGAGGGACAGCATCGGGCACTTGCCGATACGGAGGCGACGGTCAAACTCTTCGAGCTCTGTCTGGCGGAGTTAGATAATCTCTCGAAAGAGAAACAATCCATTCTCTCGTTTTTGTCGAATATGATGCCACGGGGGAGTGCCTTTGGGTATGTACTCACGCAAGCAGGATTCCCTCGGGAGATGGTTTCGATCGACCAGATACAGGAACTCGTACGATCTCAGAGAAAGGCAGCAAAAGAGCTGTCTTTTGCCCTGGATGAAGAATGTACACTTGGATGGCAGGATATCCTCAAGGGGTGATCACTCGAGGAGCGACCCGAGCAAGCCAAGATGTTGGATCTCACGACCACGGCTTTTGCCGAGAGGGAGCTCCTGCTCATCGAGGCGCCGACGGGGATCGGGAAGACCTTTGCATATGGAGTTCCCGCTATCTTGACATCGATCCGGACCGGTAAACCGGTGTTTATCTCAACCAATACCAAGACCCTCCAAGATCAGATTTTTGAGAAAGACATCCCTATGCTCCGGGATATGTTTCGAGAGGCGGGGATTCTCGATTTTTCTGTCGCCAAGATCAAGGGACGATCCAATTATATCAGTCTCCTCCTCTTCCTCGAGTACGTGAGTGCCGATCTGGTTGAAGAACAGGAGTTCATCTTCGCTGCCAAGATACTCTTTTGGCTTATGGATACGCAGTACGGCGAGCTCGATGAGTTGTCCTTTTATGGGGCAGAATACGGATACCTCGAGCGGATCCGTGCGACGGATCGTCGCGTCCTCATCCCCGAGAATCCGTTCCGCAAAGAAGAGTTCCTCTATCGAGCGCGTCAAGATGCCAAGAATGCCAATATCATCATCATGAATCACTCACTCCTGCTCACGGAAGTGGAGAGTGAGGAGGATGCCCGTATCCTGCCGGAAATTAAGTTCCTCGTCATCGACGAGGCACACAATCTGGAGGCGGTGGCGACCGATTCTCTCAAACAATCCACATCGCTCCAGACTATCGAGTCCGCCCTGGATGCGATCGAGCTCATTATGAAGAAGCAGAAAAAAACACCGACGACGGAGGTATTCCTCTTCCCGGAGTTCCGGGATATTCGAGAGTCAATCGTACTTAACTTCGGGATGTTGTTCGATATTTTCTATCGCTATCTGGCGATGCGAGTTCCGCAATCTGGTGATAATAAATACAATCAGACCTTATTGGAGGCAGATTTTTTCCGTCAGGATTCCACGTTTGGGGGGACACGGATCCTCGATTCTCTCTCGGAGCGGATTCATACGTGCATCTCCTATCTTTATAGTGCACCCGAGGCTCTCTATACGCAGATGGGTCGGCATATCAGTACCCTTGAATGAGGACTCCGCGTGGTAGAGACCCTGTTCCAAGAAAAGGAAACGAGGTATATCAAGGTCGTTTCGCTCTATTCATGAGATATCAGCGTCTCGATGACACCGCTCCATGTCGGGAATGTCCTCGAGGAGAGATTGTACCACAAGCTCGATGCCTGTATCGCGACGAGTGCGACGCTCGCCGTGGATGGGAATTTCGAATACATAGAAAAATCTCTCTCCATGCAGTCATTCCACAAGCACGTACTCGCATCCGATTTTGATTATAACTCCCAAGCACTTATTTTCATCCCATCTGACATTGGTGATATCCGCGATAGTGCCAATCGTGTTCAGATTAATCAATTTATTGGTGAGATTATCCGTCGAGTTGGTGGTAAAACTCTCGGCTTGTTTACATCTTTTGCGAGTATCAAGGAGACTTTCCTCGAGATCAATCTTTCACTCAAAAAAGAGGGGATTGATCTCCTGACTCAGTGACTCTCCGGAGGACGAGCCCGCATGATCGAACACTTCCGCAAAAATGCCAAATCATCCGCCCTCTTCGGGACGGATAGTTTTTGGGAGGGGGTCGATATCCCGGGAGATGACCTCGAGGTCCTCATCATCTACAAGTTCCCATTCGCCGTCCCAACCGATCCGGTATTTGTCGCGCGGTCACGACTCTATCGTGATAGTTTCTCTGAGTATTCACTCCCCGCGATGATTATCAAACTCCGTCAGTGACTCGGGCGACTCATCCGAACCAAAAAAGACCGCGGAGTCATCGTCCTGCTTGACTCACGCATCAACTCCAAGTGGGGAGAAACCGTCAAGCATGGATTTCCTGAGGGGATCAAGATTCGATCCGGGAATCGGGCAGATTTCTTAGAAATGATAACGAAAAAGAAAATGTAAAGTACTTTTTTTTGCATTTCTGATGAAGTTATGTTATTATGAACAGGAACTTTTAATTTCCTTCTTACTTTCCATGGAAGAACAAAAAACAAATTACATTGAGATATCAGATACTCCCCAGGGAGTTGGGAATATCTTTAATGAGCTCTCCGGAGAACTCGGGGATCTTGATTTCGGCGACGAGAATCAAGAAAAACAAGAATGAGAAAAAATACAGAACCGGTGGGCTCTTGCTTACAGAGTAAGTGGTATTGCCTTTACTATTTCTCTTATTCTCGTAGTCATTTTGAGTGCCGATGTATTTATCCGCACCTCTCCTAATAATGATTTTTTCGTTAATCTTCCGATTTGTGGCTATCTCTCTCTGGGGATAGACGATTATGATAATGCTGATTGTAAGACTCTCCCAATGATTCTTGAGACGGCGATGGCTGAGAAAGAAAAAACTGAAAAAAATATCATCTCTAATCTCGTCATACTTGTTCCGAAGCTCCTTCAATCTCTTGATATAGTAAATTCTCCAAAAGTACGATTCATCCAAGAACATACCGGAGATGCTCGTGTTTCTATTACGGATATGATTACCCGCTTTCTTGATATAAAAGGGCGGACCAGCTATCATGGCGAAGATATTGATTGTCATAATATTCTCATGAATGAGAAAGGGGAGATGAGTATCGCATGTGATGTATATGGATGAGCTCTTATTAATCCAACAAATTCCACAACCAAGACATCGCGTGAGACGACTCTCGATTTCCTTGATAGTCTTTTAAGATCAGAAAGTGGATTCCAGGTTCTCTCATATCCAAAATCGCTTGATATTACGCAATATACAAGTAATGAATGAGGACTCCGCTCTATTTTCTCAACCAAGACCTCGATTGATTTGAAGCTCCAATATTTACCCTCTAACAAAATGTAATTATGGAAGAAATAGATAAAAAACAAAAAGATCGATACATAAAAGGGATATCCCTGAATGTATTTATAATTCTCGGTATTCTTGTGTATATTTTCTGGTTCGTTCTTCCAAAGTATACTTTTATTGGTGAGCTTTCCGCAAAAATAAATGACACCTATTCTCACATTCATTCCCTTCGTGATAATGGGGTTGATGGGGCAGAGTTCAAAAAACTCCTTGCTACCTACAATAAGAAAAAGGATATTCCTGATTCCGTTTTTTCTGACGCTGCAAAATTAGAACAAGTTCTCAAAAAACCAACCACATTCAAAGGAAATTATCTTGCCTGGATACTCGATGCGAATGGGAAAATCGAAACCATTAACGCGGAAGTGGAAAAGAATGATCGTATTCTTGGGAACATTATCCCAAATTATACGAGCGTCGCTCTTTCAGAAGATGCTGCCATTATCAAAAATCAGATTACCTTCTCGAGCTTTATTAATTATGTTGAAAAAGAGATTCTCAATAAATATTCACTGACGAGCTTTTCAACACTCGGACTAGATAATATTTCTTTTGATTCCGATAAAAAGTCGACAGTAAATATTGGGAGCTTCAAGATTTCGCTTGATTTTAAGGGAAAAAACTCAGACATACTTGCTCTTATAAATGCTTTGCAAAATTCTGGGAAACTTACTATTCGTAACGGGAAACTTATACCTCAGGAGGGTATGCAGAAAAAGAAATCCTCTACTCTTTCAGAACTTTCCAATCTTCTTGTCGGTATTAATTCGTTTTCTCTCACCAATGTTCTTGAAGACCCGAGTCAGGGTTCCCTCAAAGATATGAACCAGGGAACACTCTCGCTTGAGTTCTATGTTGAGGGGATGAATTACCAAAAACTCCTCCTCCTTCGAAATTCCGCGGTAACGGATTTTGAGGCGCTCAAAAAATCCATCAAGATAGATGGCGCAAGATGTGATAAACCGGGCAATACTCTCTGTAATGAAGGTGCTACCAATACGGCAGTTTCGGTTATCAAAAATCTTTCGAGCAATATGGCAAGTCTCCAGCCAAAGATAGATGTCCTCAAAAAGAATGAGCTTATTACGGATGTAAATAAGGAATTTGATACCCTTTCAGATATTAAGGCCTCCATACAGGCGATAAAAATACTATACAATAAAAATGTCGCTATTCTCAATAAGAGCAAAAATACAACTAACAGTAAATAATCCAATATATGAATAATCCAATGGTCGATCTCCTCAAAGAAGAAATATACAAGGGGGACAATGCACAAAAAATCTGTGATATCATTATCTCTGCAGCAGCTTCTGTGGGGGCTTCAGATATCCATATTGAACCACTTTCCAACGTTGTTCGTATTCGTTATCGTGTCGATGGGGTCCTTGAAGAGATTCTTGAGTATCAACTCTTCCTCCATCCGCAGATTGTTGCTCGATATAAGATTCTTTCCAATCTTAAAATCGATGAGTCACGCATTCCACAGGATGGCCGTATTTCTATTACCCTTGATGGACGATGACTCGATATGCGTGTATCGACACTCCCAACGGTTGTCGGAGAGAAGATCGTCATGCGTATCGTTGATAAAAGTAAAAAGGCACCACCACTTGAACAACTTGGTATTGAAGGAAAAAATGGGAAAATTCTCGAGAGAGCCATAGCCCTCCCAAACGGGATTATCCTCACATCTGGTCCAACCGGTTCTGGGAAGTCCACCACTCTGTATTCGTGTCTTGCCAAACTTAATACTGCAGATGTCAACATCATGACACTTGAAGATCCGGTAGAAAATACTATCGATGGAGTGAATCAAAGTCAGGTATTCCCAACCATCGGATATACGTTTGCGAGTGGACTTCGTACGGCTCTTCGTCAGGATCCAGATATCATCATGGTATGAGAGATTCGTGACACGGAGACTATTAATATCGCTATTGAAGCCTCTCTTACATGACATCTTGTTCTTTCCACAATCCATACGAATTCTGCCGCTGAGACGATTACTCGTATTCTTAATATGGGTATACAGGCATTTCTCCTCCCTGCTTCTATCAATGCAATCATCGCCCAGCGTCTTATTCGACGACTCTGCGATTGTAAGAAGCAAATTTCGGCGAATGATCTTGATGAAAAAACCAAACAATCGGTACGAAGGGCGATAGCGAGAACAGATAAACAGGAACTTTCCGATCGTGTTCCAAAGGAGATACTTGCAAATCCGGTATTTTATGAACCATGTGGATGTGAGAAATGTAATCAGACCGGATACAAAGGGCGAGTTGGTATTTATGAGATTATGGAAATCACTCCAAAAATCAAAACTCTTATTCTTGAGAATGCGAGTGGCGTAACTATCAATGAAGTAGCTATAACCGAGGGTATGATCTCGCTCGAACAAGATGGTATTATGAAAGCGCTCAATGGACTCACTTCTCTCATAGAAGTGTATGCCGCTGCAAAAGAAGAATAGTCACTCCTAACTCCTAATTTTTACATTATGTCCGATCTTCTCATACTTGATACCCAAAATGAACAAACAGAAGCTTCCAAAAAAGTTTCGGGATTTAGTATGGATACAATCGATGCCTGGCTTATATCAAAACAGAAGATTAAACTCGAACAAAAAGTTATATTTTTCCGCCTCTTGGCAACGATGGTCAATGCCGGACTCTCGGTTATGAAGGCGGTAAATATCCTCGAGAAACAAGAAAAAGATGTCCTCCTTAAGAAGGCCTATATTAATATAGTTACGGGGATAAAATGAGGGAAGAACCTCAGTCAATCCCTCCGTGAATATGGAGATAATTTTTCTGATTCCGAGTGTTCGATTATTGAGTCTGGAGAAAAAACCGGGAAACTCAATACTTCCCTTATACAACTCGCAGAACAGGTCGAGAAGGTTTCGAGTATCTCAAAGAAACTCAAGGGGGCACTCATGTATCCAGCAGCGATCATCGTGGTTATGATAGGTTCTATTATGGTCCTCATGACGATGGTCGTACCCAAGATTGTTGAGATTTTTGGAGACAAGGATAAGCTTCCGCCACTTACACAATTTCTTATTGCAACGAGTAATTTTTTCGTTCATTTTTGGTGGTTGATAATTATTGGATGAGTAGGATTTGTGATTTTTGTCTCTTTCTGGAGACAGACTCCCGTCGGGAAGTACAAATTTGATAAGATTATGCTCCATCTTCCGATTATTGGGAAAGTCCTCCAAAAAGTTGTTTTGTCCAAATTTGCTCGTGTTCTTTCTAATCTCCTTTCAAGTGGTATATCTATCGTCGAATCTCTCCGTATCGTCTCCGATGTTGTCGGGAATGAAGTTTATCGTCAACGAATCCTCCTTCTGAGAGAAGATATCAAGAAGGGTATCAAAATTGGAGAGAGTCTTGAGGATGATAGACTTTTTCCTGAGATGCTCGTCCAGATGATTAAAGTCGGAGAAGAAACCGCGAAACTCGACTCGATTATCTTGAAACTTGCTGATTTTTATGATGAAGAGGTTGATACAACGATCAATAGTATCAATAAACTCCTCGAACCGATTATCATAGTCTCGATGGCTGTCGTCGTCGGGTTCATCGCGGTCGGTATTATGCAACCGATAATGAACCTCGCAGATGTCGTATCTGAAAAATAAGAAAACACGAAATAACTTCAATCTTCATATTCAAAATTCCGTTTCCTCACTCTCCGTACATATGTACGGTTCGTTCCGGTACTCATTTTTCATACGAATATTATCGTTCTTTCGTGTTTTTGATATTACGAATTATATTTTTATTTTCTTTGTTTCTATATAATTCTTGAGATTTTGTTCGAGTACGTGTGCAACTTCGAAGACTTTTTGTTCTCAGAGGAGTGGTCCGAGGATCTGGAGTCCGACGGGGAGTTCGATTGTACCACCATCTTCTGGGAGACTATATCCAACCGGGAGGGTGAGTCCTGGGAGTCCAGCGAGACTCGCATTGACCGTGAAAATATCTGAGAGATACATTTTGAGGGGATCATCGACTTTTTCGGCGATTTTCCATGCAACGGATGGAGCAGTCGGCGTGACGATGATATTGACTTCGTCAAATGCTTTGCGGAAATCTTCGCGGATGAGTTCCCGTACGAGGGACGCCTTGCGGAAATAGGCATCATAGAATCCGGATGAGAGGACGAATGATCCGAGCATAATGCGACGCTGAGCCTCTTTGCCAAATCACTCCGAGCGATTGAGGGCAATGTTCATACCAGTATCGTGTGAGTGTCCAAATCGAATACCGTCATAACGAGCGAGATTGGTGGAGACTTCTGCCGGCATGACGATATAATAAACAGCGAGTCCATATTCGGTGTGGGGGAGAGAGATTTCTCGGATTTCGGCACCGAGTGATTTGAGTTCGGCTATAGCCTTATTAATTTCTCGCTTTACTCATTCTTCGATTCCATCGATGAAGTATTCTTTTGGGACTCCGATTTTGATTCCTTTGAGGTCTTTCCGCTCCCAGATTGAGGGATCAATCTTGACTGGCTCATTGAGACTCGTCGAGTCTCCGATATCGTATCCTGCCATGATTTCATAGAGGAATGCCGCGTCTTCGACCGTGCGGGTAAATGTCCCCGGAGTATCAAGGGAGCTTGCCATTGCCATGACACCTTTTCGAGAGTTACGTCCGTAGGTCGGCTTGAATCCGACTATCCCACACATACTTGCCGGTTGGCGGATCGATCCACCCGTGTCGGTCCCGAGCGCAGCCGGTACCATCCCCGATGCGACAGCGGATGCTGATCCAGATGATGATCCCCCAGGGATTCGGTCCGTATCCCACGGATTGCGAGTGATACGGACGGCACTATTTTCTCCGCTTCCTCCCATCGCGAACTCGTCCATATTGAGCTTCCCGATGCTCGAAAATCCTGCTGTTTTGAGACGGGAAATGACCGTCGCATCATACGGCGGTTTGAATCCGATGAGCATCTTGGATGATGCCGTGGTTTCGATTCCTTTCTCACAGAAGACATCCTTGACCCCGATAGGTACTCCTGCGAGAGGAGATGATATATCTTTTTCCTCAAAATTTTCATGCACGACATTAAAAGCCTGGAGCTTCGGATCGAGTGTTTTGATCTGACCGAGGAAGTGATTATACACTTCTTTTTGAGTTGTTTTGCCTGATTTTATGGCTTGTATAAGTTCTTTGAGACTCAACGTTGCGAAATTCATAATGTTGTACTTGGGAATAAATTAAAAGGATGGTCGGTATTATAAAGAAAAGACAAAAAAATCCTAAAAAATTTTGAATTTTTTAGGAAATCCGCACCAGCTTGGTCGTATCAGAAGCTCCGGCGATGATCTCGATGCGGTCTTTGGAGATAGTGAGCTCCTCTGAGATGAATCGAATAAGTTCGGCATTGGCCCGACCCCGTTCGGGGACAGCTCGGAGGCGGATTTTGATGGTACCGTCGTCGAGAGTGCTCATATATTCGGTTTTGGGCTGTTTAGTCGTCACTTTGATGCGGATATAGGTTTTGGCTTCGCTATTGAGTTTGATGGGGAGCATAGTGATGATGGACGAGGGTAAAAGGTATCTTTTGATGAGATTATATTGAAGAAATGCAAAAAATCCATATATTATACAAAAGTTCTTAATCATTTTGATTGTATGCGCATCGGTATAGATTGTCGGATGAGTGATCCATCTGCCCTCCCACATGACGGGTTCCTTTCGGATATTCTCACACATCTCGGGCGGGATGGGGGGGATGACGAGTATGTTCTTTTTTTTCATGAGCCACAATTTTCTCAAGTATCCCTTCCCGATAATTGATTCCAAAAAGTATTGGTTCGCCCATCGGTCGGATCGCTCTCGGCACAGATTTCCTTTGCCTGGAGTCTCTATAAGGCGAAGCTCGATTGTGTGTATTTCCCGCATTTTCATGTACCGTTTCTGTATATTCGTCCGTATATCATCACCGTTTCCGATCTCAGGGATCTATTTTATCCGGACAAAAATACTGCGAGAGGACTCGGACGTTATATGTACCGATTTTTGCTCACACATGCCGTCAGGTATGCCAAACGAATTATCGTCTGGAGTCAGTATACGGCGCGGGATATCGTCGAGACTTTCAATATATCCGAGACAAAAATAGTAGTTATCACTCCGTCAATCGGGGGAGGGAGAAAGGAAAATATCCAAGAAGAAACGAAAAGATACCTGACGAAACAGGGGATAGAAAAATCGTACATTCTTTTCGTCGGAGATATCCGGGAATACAAAAATCTCCCGAGGTGTATTCGGGCGTATAGTGAGATCGTCGCTGAATGAGCGGATATCGATTTCGTCATCATCGGCAGAGAGCTTCCAACCTATCACGAGGTGCGCAACACGATCATCGAACTCTCTCTCCAGAGTCGGGTTCATGTCCTCTGACACATCGCTCCGGAAGAACTTCCATTTTTTTATGAAGGAGCGAAAGTATATATTCTCCCCTCCATTTATGAAGGATCCGGATTCCCTCTCCTCTCAGCTATCGAGTACGATCTCCCGATTATATGCTCCAATATTCCGAGCCTCTCCGAGGTAGTCGATGAAACTCGCGCGGTCTTTTTCCGACCACTCAGTGCCGAAAATATGCGAGAATCTCTCTCGCAGATACTTTCAGACACGACGCTATCCGATCGTCCGAAAGGGAAGGGGTCTCAGAAATCAGCGAAATGAGTGTGGGATCCCATCGCTAAAATAATCCAGACATGTCAGAAAACCTCAAAGGGAAAGGGGAAATAGAGAAAATTTCGAAAAAATTTTACATTTCAGAGAAAATCTATATACTCGCACCCGCATTTCAATGAAAGAGTAACTTTTGCACCCATAGCTCAACTGGATAGAGTGCCGGCCTTCGAAGCCGTTGGTTGTAGGTTCGACTCCTACTGGGTGCACCAGAATTTTTTTGCTCACTGTATAAGAAGTTTTTCATCTGAATTTGATTCTTACATCACCTGTAGGAGTCGAATAGGAGGGTAAAATCGTGAAGCGATTTTAAGAAGACAATGATTTGTCTTCTGACCCGTAGCCGTCTCCGGCGATTGAGGAACGACTCCTACTGGGTGCACCATGATTTATATTAGCCCTGGTGGTGAAATTGGTATACACGTACGCTTGAGGTGCGTATGCCGAAAGGTGTGGGGGTTCAAGTCCCCCCCAGGGCACCAAAGTTTAATTTGTAAAGACAAAGAATCTCTCTATTGAGCCGAAAGGTGGATATGGAGATTTTTTTATTTGCATAACTCACCGATTTATATATACTTTGGTGAGTACTTAATCCAAATCCTATGATAAAAAGAACTATTCAATCCGAAATCGAAGCAAAACTTTTTCAAGGGCGGATCATTGTGATATATGGAACGCGGCGTGTTGGAAAGACAACACTCGGGAAAGTGATATTGGAAAAATATAAAGATACCCTCTACCTCAATTGTGATGAACCAGATGTTCGCGAAGCCTTGACTCATAAAACTTCCACTGAACTTCTCCGTTTTATTGGAAGAAAAAAGGTTGTTTTAATAGATGAGGCACAGCGCGTGTTAGATATTGGAATCACCCTCAAACTCCTTGTCGATACTGCTCCCGATATACAGTTTATCGCTACAGGATCTTCCTCTTTTGATCTTGCAAACCGGATCTCAGAACCGCTTACCGGACGAAAGTACGAATTTTTTCTCTTCCCATTTTCTTTGGAAGAGATAGAATCATCGAGTTCTACTATGGAAACCAAGAGGATCATCGATGATCTCCTTATTCATGGGAGTTATCCGATGATTTATACTGATACTCGGGATCGAGTGACTCGACTCAAAGAACTGATTGGAGGATATCTTTTTCATGACATTCTTACTTATGAAACCCTCCGGCGTCCAGAGCTTCTGGAGCGTATTCTTAAGGCACTTGCCCTCCAGATAGGATCAGAGGTTTCGTATACAGAAATTGCCAATCTTGTAGGAACCGACAAAAATACAGTTTCTCGATATATAGAACTTCTTGAAAAGACATTCGTAATATTTAGACTTCCTTCCTTTGCGAGAAACTTACGAAATGAGCTCAAGAAAGCACAAAAAATCTATTTTATGGATCTGGGTATTCGTAATGCAATTCTTGGGAACTTCACACCCATTGATGCACGAACCGATATATGAGCACTCTTCGAAAATTTTTGCGTTCTTGAAAGAAGGAAATATCTCTTTGATCATGAGATGAATGCTTCAATGTATTTTTGGCGAACACAAACACAGCAAGAAATCGATTACATAGAAGAGAAAGATGGTCTCTTACAGGCGTTCGAATTCAAATATCGCAACACTAAGGCGAAACTCCCAAAAATCTTTTCGCAAACGTATCCGATGTCTGAATTTCAGATTATTACGAAGGAAAATGTACTTGATATATATACAAAATAAAAATCATTTGCCCAAGGATACAAAATAGTATACAATTCACACAAAAATATTATTTTTACTTACATTTACTTTGTTTTACCTTTTATACCTATGAAATCACCTAAAAACACCAACCTCTATTCTCGTCTCGCCCTCATAACTTCCATAACTCTCATCACCGGATATCTCATCGTTTCAGCGACATGGACATCCATGAGTCGAGTCGGAACCGGCGATCAACTCTCTGCCACTCTCTGGAACACCTTCGTCGACAACCTCAACGATCTCGACACCCGCCTCAAATCCACCGCCTCCACTTGGCCCACCGTCACCGGCGGTATCGCCTACACCGGCGGGAATGTGGGGATTGGGACCACGAGTCCATCTCAAAAGGTTCAAATTAAAGGGGCAGTTTGAGAAAATCCCGCCCTCCTCTTCTCAGCAAATGATGGTGGTGCTAATATAAGACTCAGAATGGTTGATTCTGCGACGGCGGGTCTCCAAATCGAAACAGGCGGTGGTACTGGTATTATGTCAATCTTAAATGCGGGTAATGTCTGAATCGGTACAACTGATCCGGGTGGATATCGTATGGCTATTCGTGGATTAGACGATACCTCCGCAAACGGTGGTCTCTGGGTCAGTGGTCTGACCGCCAGTACGCCAGCTCTCATGGTGCGAAATGATGGGAATGTTGGAATCGGGACAGCGAGTCCAGGTCATAGATTAGTGATCCAAGATATAACGAATAGTCCTTATCTTTCATTAGTTGGTAGTGCTACTGGTTTTCCATGAATATTGATGGGTACAACATGAATAAGTAATGCTGGACAAATCTATTATTCAAATGCAAATAACAGCATGACTTTTGCGACTAATGCAGCTGTTGCTATGACAATTTTAAATAATGGTAATGTTGGAATCGGGACGACCAATCCATATGCCAAGATTCATACACTCTGACAGACATTTATGATGGGATCGACGACGGATCTAGTCTGGGGATCGGTCGGAAGTGTGTTCCAGTGAGAATTCTGAGCCGCGAGCGGCAATACGTACACGAAATTGGAATCATTCATAAATGGGGGATCTGCATATGGGAATCTTGCACTTAATCCTGGGGGTGGGGATGTTGTTATTGGTCCCTATGAGACATGAGCTAGTAAGTTTAGGGTTATACAACCAACAGTTGGTTCATGGACTGCTCTTATGAAGAATACAAGTGCCACCGTGTGAGAGAATTGGTGACTTACGGTTCGAGCAGGTTCGAGCTCTGGAGATGCAGGATTTTCCGTTATGGATAAAACTTCAACAAATTTTCATCTCTATGTACGATGAGATGGGAATGTCGGAATCGGGACGAATACTCCAGGACAAAAATTAACGGTACTTGGTGGAAATATCGCTTTGAGAGCAGATGATAATTGAACCGATGCTATTTCAATGGTTTCCGGATCGACTGAAGGGTATGTGTATGTTAATAATGCAGGGTCTACAAAGGTACTCTTATCGGCACACCCATCTTATGACAGTTATTTTTCCGATAACGTAGTTATCGGTGGGACTGATTCGGGGACTTATAAACTCTATATCAATGGTACAGGATATCTCGGTGCGGCTGCTTGGGCATATTCTTCGGATAGGCGTCTCAAAGAAAATATTACCCCTCTCAAGTATGGTATCAAAGAGATTATGAAACTTGATGCCAAGAAGTTCGATTATATCAAGGGTGAGAAAAATAATCTTGGATTCATCGCGCAGGATGTACAGTCTATATTTCCAGAACTTGTTACGACTGGATCAGGCGGGATGCTTGGACTCAAGACAGATATGATGATCCCCGTTCTCGTCAAAGCGATACAAGAACTCAAAAAGGAGAATGATGCGCTGAAAGAGAGGATTGAAGGTGTGGAAAAAAGATAATTTCTTTATTCGTATGATTTTTTATAAAAACCATCAAATAATGTTTTGCAAAAAAACTGAAATATGATACTATGTAAGGGAGTTTAAATATAGTCCAAACACCGGAAATCCCCTATGAATTATTCACGAACCCAAAGATACCTCTCGTCACTGCTCATTTTCTCGATTCTCTTCCTCCAGACGGTAGAGATTCCACTCTTTGATTCGACGCGGGCAAATGCTCAGATGAATGCAGATCTCATCTCTTTTATCGTGGATACGGATATATATTCTGGTACGGTTAAATCCAAGATTAATCGATATGCCGAGGACATTCAGGCATATCTCCCACATACTCGGGTGGTGATTTTCCCGGTATCCAAAGTGAGCAATCCCTTCAATATCGCCTCCATTAATGAGAAGCTCTATTATGAGGGGGATGGACAATGACTCTCTCGACTTATCGGGACGATCCTCATTGGTGAGGTTCCATTGCCAGTCGTACATCGGGAGGGGAAATCTTTTCTGAGTGTCTATCCGTATGTAGATTTCGATAACAAAAGTTTCATCTATGATCAGATGAAAAAGAGCTATGAATATACCGTCCGAGTCACTACAGATGAAAAGCCAGAAGCTTGGCATTCGGTTATCCGCGCCAATACCGGTAGGGCTGCTGACGATGAATCAAAGCTCATCGCCTTCCTTGACAAAACTCATGATTTTTATCTTAAACAAGGTCTTTTCTCTGCCGAGAATACTCGAGCAGAACCACGGGTGTTCTACTTCGATGCCCTTCATGATCAGTTGACGAGCAGTGCCGAGAACCTCCAATCATATGAACAATTCCTCGCGAATATTGAAGATATAGCGTATAATCGGTTCAATAAATATCTCGCGAAGACCCTTTCGGATGCCACCGCGGGAATTATGAGTGTGTCAGATGAAAATATTAAAGATCCGGATATTCGTGCCATTATTAATCAGTATTCCGGGTCTGTTATGAATCTCTCGAATGTTCCGGACATTACGACCAAGGATATTATCGAAAAGGCAGCGAAACAATTTTTTGAGATTTTCAATGCGAAGTATATGGGAGATATTCTCCGTTATGTCCATAATGCTGGTCGGTACGGAGATGCGACGAATGTACGAGTGGATTCGACACCGGTGGTGATTGCGAAAAAAGATATCCTCATGAGACAGGCTCTCAAGGATACCAACACCGTTCTTGAATCTGCGATAGATCAGCTTGTACGAGGGAGTATTTCCAATCCCCTTAGGGTTTTTACTGCATATGAATATGCGACAAAATATCGAAATATTCAAAATTCAAATACACTTTTGTATAAGAATTATTTTTTCGGACAAAAAGCAGAAGATATAACGAAGTCAGAGCAGTGTACGATTGTCAGGGGATGAGGTGGGACAGGCTCCATCGTAGCGGAGGCAAATAGATGATATGGCGTACAGAATGCTGAGCCGGATATGAATATTTTATTGAATGATCTCCCAAAGCCACAGTGTTTCCCGGGGAATGTTCCAGCGACTATGTCTTTTTGGTGAGGGAATTCACCTCTGAGTCTCGATACGAATAGTATGTCGAGTGGGATTATAACTCTTAAGCCTCATGTATATACAGGATTTGTGAAACCGATTTTTGATATCACTGGATCACGAGAGCTCGAGACAAACTCTCCTCTTCATCAGAGTACTCCGCTTGATTGTTATGCTAAGGATTTTCTTTTTCAGCAACCTTTCAATTGTCTTACGACCCATGTTCGACCGATAGAAACATTACGGGATTATAAGGGCTATATGGCGGATATTCAGCCAGAAGCGTGTACTCTTAAGGTTGTTGAGCTTGATGGGAAAATTGTAAAACAGGCATACGGGCAGTGTATTGTTGATGGCCCATCATCATCAGAGGAGGATACTTCTGATCCAGATGTTTGTGATGAGCCGACTGTGAGGGTATGTTCGGGAGGCACGTACAAAAAAACGTATCGTTTCAAAACAATACCTTCAGTCATGATGCACAAATCTCCGACCGATGAAGAATACGGCAAAGAGCTCACGAGTCTCACGACTCCATCTCTCCCATCCGATCGGGATCGGTATATTGATTTCCTTGATAAACAAGATCGCTATGCGAAGATTGCCTATCCGAATCTTTTCCGTATCTCGCTTGCTACAGAAGAACTGAATTATACTGGCGCTCTCGCGAAAATTCGCCAGCTCCTTGATGCGAAAACGACTGAGATTCGTGCGATGGGAGGAGATATTGATCTCTATAACATCGTCGCTTCCGATTCCAAGGCTCTCAACGCACTTGTGGAGAGTGTTATTTTCCATAATCTCGATAATGCGACACGTAAATATGCGTCCCTCCTCGAGCAGTCGCTCGACATCGATGGGGTATCCAAGACCTCTCCTGATAATCGTAAAAATGATTATGAGATTGCCTATCTCGGTGCCCCCGGGGATGCCAAGTGAATGTACATAAAAGTAGATCCTGCAGAGAAATGACCACTTGATTCTCGACTCAATAGCATAAGTGACCGGATGAATACCTACCGCGGACTTATTGATGGGACAAATGTTGCCGGTAGTGATGGTGCTCCAGTTTTCAAATGCGGTCCGCCAGAGGGAGTTCCTATTTATAAATGGATGCCAGCGATTTTCTGTTGGCTTGGAGATATGCTCCCGCCAACTATTGGAGCGGGGAGTTGTACCGATACGACTCTCGGAGGAGACACAAATCAGTCATCCTCGGATTCCTTTTCTCGAGTGGATGCCAACAATAATGGTATCCCAGATATCAATGAAGATGCAAACAAAAACGGCATCATCGACAGTAATGAAATTATCGCGACCGGTAAACTTGTATTGGATGATCCAGAAGATCATGTATATGGATATAACGAAAATATTCTCCTTGCTGCCCGACTTATGAAGGACGGGAAAGTTATCACCGTTGATAGTTTCAATAAAGTATCGTTCGATGTGAAGAAAATCATTGCCTATTCCGGAGGGACTCTTTCTCATAATGGACGTACAGTATATGAACGAGGAACAAACGAGGTTCTATCTGATGTAAATGCTATTGCCCAATACATTAATTTCACACCGACGACGATTCGTGCTGACAAATGAGTGGCACAATATCGTTTCACAGCGAAAAATAGTGATGTGGATGTCGTCCTGGATGCTCATATCCTCACCAAAGATCAGAAGGGAAATATCGTTGTAGACAAAACATCTCTGCCGATTACCCTTGTCATACGTTCGGATCGTATCGCAGTCCAGAGCAGTGTCCGTACTGGTACGGATTTTGTAAATGGGACGGTTATAGAAGCGGGGAATACACACGGGATTCGTTTCAATCTCCAGAAAGTGAGTCAGAATCAGATTGTGGCGAACAACAATTTCCCGTATACTCTTCGGGTGTATGATGATATCAATAATAAACTCCTCTCTGACCCTATTAATGTTACACGTTCCGAATACCTCTACAAAAACACACTTCTTGAAAAATCCTGAGTGTACAGATTTGAATTTACCGACAGGAGAGGAATAAGAGGATATACGACGATTACCGTACTTCCGGCACCTCCATCGCGTATCGAGATAATTCCCGCATCCAATATTTTCATCAAAGACGCCAAGACAACGCTTCTTGTAAAGGTGCTTGATGTATTTGGTAATTATGCCAATGCAGAAGTTTTCTCAATTGCAGCGTCGATTTCCGGTTGAGGAGTCCTCCTCGACGATAATGGAAAGGAGGTTGGTGATGCATTTTCCAAGAATATTATAGAAGGGTATACGAGCTTCGATCTCACGAGCCATAAGGCAAATGACAGTATCCAATTCAAGATTCGTATCGCGAGTAAAAATCTCGAGTCCCCACTCCTTACCCTTCATTCCATTGAGAGCGCGAAAATTTCCGTCGAAGTGGAAGATAGGGATAATATCGTCGTTGGAAAAGAAAAACATCGTTTGAAAATACGTGTCAAGGACAGCAATGGAAATGTTCTCTCTCGACAAAATGAATCTCATGGTGGATTTAATGGGATTGTTTCTCTTGATTTCCCGAAACTCTCCGGGGTTGTAGAGCCTGCTTTCGCTCGAATCGTTGACGGCGTTTCTGTTGGAGATATTTTCTTCATACCAAAATATGTCGCAGGAAAAAACCTCGCTCTTGATATACAGACTCCAGGGATAAGTGCGGTAGAAGGGAATAATATAACCGTACTTCCAGATGCTCCGATGAGTTTTGAATTTTCCGGAGGAGGGGGTAAGACCGAGGCAAAAGAAGGAAATAGAGTAAGTATGCGAGCGAGCCTCTCTGATCGATATGGGAATATTGCAGACAATACTACCGGCTATCGTCTTACACTCGATGTACCTGAAAAATATAGAAGATATACGACATTTTCATCGGGAACTGGAGGGTATACAAAGACGGTGACTTTTGTATGAGGAATAAGTGATTTTGATGTCGTGACGACATCACTCCCCGGCAAGGCCTATATAGTCGGGAAAGTCTCTCCATGACTTGACTCTCAAAGCTTCAGTCTTACTGATAAATCGGGACAGAGTATAACGGTACATGGTATTTCTGAGAATATCACGACACTCAGCACGTACTATATTTTCAACAAAGAAAAACTCGACCGTATCTGATATGATGCCCTCTATAGCGTGCTCCTTGGGGGGAATTATGGAGATATAACCGAACAAGAATACCTTGGCGGAGAGATTCTCTTTAACGTCAACTCCAAGTCTCTCGCAGTGACAACCCTCCTCAATAATCCATGGCGAGAACAGGGACTCTTTGGATTCACTCCAGCCGGAAAGTATACGCTCGTTGCAAATAATGATGCGAAAGAAAGTCTCCAAACAGAGATTTCCAGTACCGTAGACAAGAGTTTTATCGCCTTTTATGATTCATTCCACAAGGAATATATCGCACGGACATGGCTCAATATCGATCCGGAAAATACCGCCTATATGCCATGTCAATCCACTGGATCGACTATCAGTGATTGTGCGCTCGCAACCGATAAGACAACCATTCTTATGAAGGGATTTGATGGTACAACAACGGCTCTTGTAAATAATGAACTTATTCTCTCAACACCAAACGGAACCCAATTGGTTCGTATACATAAGAATGGGAAAATCGAAAAATATCCAGGAGTCGAACTCGAATTGGATACGAAAAATACGACCAATCTCCTCGGGATACGAGTTCTTTCCAATCGAGCCCCAGTCGGATACATCGGTATCAAGTTTTTGACTAGTACCATCGAGGCAGTATCAACTATGGATCTCTCAAATAGTCTCGCCAATCATAAGGGTTCTCTCGTTATTGAAACTCTTTCTCCTCGATACAGCCATCAGAAGACCTATCTCGGTATCTCATCCCGAGGATCTCAGGGGATAATGTTTGGACTCAGAGATATGGCGAATACTGACGAGCTCGGTGAGCCGGATGATACGTATTCCGGACGACAATGAGTGGTTGGATTCGAACAGTATCCGAAAAAGGCAGGGATAGGATGGGAAGAGGATAATCGGACACTTCTCGATCTCGCCGGTGGCGTGACGGTCGGAGATGCGACGAAATGGTATCAGACATTCTCCACGATTACGCTCGGAGATGCGGTAGCACATCTCCCAAAAGCATCACCAGACCAGAATTTCGATCATACTATCGGGAAACAAATAACGATCGGAGCAGGAGAGCAGATTGAATCATACAAGAAGATAGATTTTAATGGAGATGGCGTCTCAGATATTGTGATATTTTATGAAAGTGGTAAGATTCAACTTCTTGCGAATTACAAGGGTTCTTTTAAAGATATGGGATACCTTGCATATATCTCAGATGCCGGCAAAGAGCGCAAGGAGGTGGGAGATTTCTTTAAGGACGGTTTCGGGGATATTGTTCTCACTGACAAAGAGGATCGCCTTGTCCTTCTTGATAATATCGAGGGGAAGTTTATACGAAAAGAGCCGGTTATATTGAGTGCTTCTGGAAGTGTTACGACACTCGCCTGACGCATTCAGCAACTTAAGGTATTCGACATGGATCATGACGGACACAGTGATATCGTCACGGTTGATAGTGCCTGAGAGTTGAATATTCTCTATGGAGGTGTTCGAACCGGTTCTGAGCATATTTTCACCAAGAAACTTATTGATAATGGACTTGGACTCAGACTTTCAACTGAGACGAGAAATGATGGCGGAGCGTTTTACTATAAAGGACTCGACTATCCAACTCAGACGAGTGTCTCGCCTGACACAACAGCTCTCTCGGGGGCAGTGAATCAGGGGATGATCGACAACCTTATCTATTACCGATACAATTACAGCAAGAGTCTTACGGGCATAATCGATCCGACGGTTGTAGATATGAGTCAGTATTTGACGGCATCGGGATCAGAAGAGAAGGTATTTATCCGGTCTCAATTCGTTGAATGAAAAGGGCTCAAGGTAGAGAAAAAATATACTCCTATAAAAGATGTGAATACGAACCGGATTGAGTCGGATAATCGGGTGGAGGTCGAGCTCAAGCTAACCAATACTTCCGGACGTCCTTTTGTGGATGGAACCTATCTCGACTCCAATGATGCCAAAATTTTCAAACCAAATGAAAGCATGACGTATACTCTGATCCGCAATGGAACAGGGGGGACTTTGCCAATCAAGACACTCGTCGAGGGAGAATATGACTACGCCTTCGATCTCGGACATATAGCTGCAAACGAGGTGGTCACGATCAAATACAAGATGAATATTGCCTCGTTCTCCTATGGTAATATCAATGTTGGCTTGCTTGAAAAATGAGAAGTCGGAGACGATGTTTATGGAGATGTCAGTCTTTCACCCAATAATATGTGCGGAGGAGAGCTTACCATGTGGCGATCCACGGCAGTACGCCAGTATCAGAAAGGACTCAAAACATTCGCTAATACATCCGAACTCCCAGAAGACCTCCAGAAAAATACGCTCGATGCGGATGGGAATGGGGTGCCAGATTACATTGATGACCTTATAAAGAGTGGAAAGTGAGATGCATCACTCCTCCAGAAGTACAATCAGACACAACTCGAAGATTATAATAAGGATACTAATAATAATCGCATACCTGATCGAGTCGACAAAAAAGGAGACCCTCTCGTGAGTTATGATCAGAGCAATAAAAGTATCAATATTGCCGGACTTTCCTCAGCCAATATCGATGCCATCGACAGTCAGGTTGATGAAATACTTCAGGGTCTTGGATGTGGATTTGGTTGAGGATCATGTATGTCGATGCCTATGAACTGGGCACCACTTGCGCCCGGTACGGCACCGAGTATCATGGGGTATCCACTCACATCACTTAAACCAGGAACGGGATTACCAGCATTCTCAGCCCTCACTGGTATGCGAATCGGTCCGTATTGTATCCCATCTGTTTGGCCACTCTCTCCACTTGATCTCGGGAACCAGTGTAGTGGACTTGGAGCTGGATGATATCTTGGTGATAAGGGGGCCTCGAATTTTTTCCGACTCTATATTACCCCGACAATTACTGGTGCCATTGGGGTTGCTGCCTGTTTTGATAGTATTCCATCCGTAACAGGACAGATTCCACCAAAAGGAGTGTCTCCTATTGTTCCTGGGGGGAATTGTATTGTGGCTGCGAAACCGTTTTTCTGATGTAAAGACGATGGATCGGATGGGGACGTTGGATCATTGGGGCTTGGATTCAATTCAAGTTTTGGGCCAGATAATAGCTATGTGAACGCAAATTCCTGTCGAGCAGGCTCATCGAATTCTCTTCTCAGTAGTAGTGATCGATCGAACCTCCTCCGATATGTCGGTGGTGATCGATCCGTCCTCCCAGAGATTAATGCGAGCATAGCGGCAGGGAATATTCCAAGCAGCCTATCTGCCGGTCCACTCATTGGTATTGGACAGGAGAGTGGAGGAGAGGGGGGCTTCGAAGCCTCCATCGATGTCACAGCTCTCAAAAATTTTGATATTGGGAACATTGTTAAAATTAAAAACGATCGTGTGTCCGCATTCCCGGATTTCCTCATGGATTGGGCGAATCGTCAGCTCGAAGAAGTTGTTAACAAACTTACAAGTCTCCCAACCTTATATGTTATCTTCCCGGATTTTGCAGGACTTGATCTTTCTGGATATGAAAATTTCACCGATAAATTAGATGGGGCATTTCAGAAGGCAAAGGGCGAAGATACAGCAAATTATACTGCAGATGCACGGTCAAACAGTGTGCTCCAAAATTCTACCCTCCAATCAGTACAAACAAAGTATAATGATATGGTTGATAGCAATGGCGGGACGATCAATTCTCTTGGACAGAATGTTTCTGGGGTCAAAGCAGCCTATGAGTTCATCTCGCATCTCCCACTTGTCAAACTTGAGAGTCAGGTAGTGGATATCTCTGTCCCATGGATGAGTTTCGAAGAATCAAATAAATGGCTCGTTGATGCAGAATTGACTCTCAAGAAATACAAAAAAGAACTCGCTGATAAAAAAGATAAATGGACTAAGGCGGGAACTCCGGCTGGAGCTGATTCCCTCGCTATTATCCAGTCCGACGCACTCATTAATTCGCTTGAAGAAAATATCCGTATAATCAAGGAGTATCGCCAGTTCCCGTCCAAGCTTCAAAAATACCTCACCTGGAAAGAGCGGTATGCAACACAGATCCTCTGTAATATCGAGGCGATCGAAATGATGATGGGTGGATGGATCGCGGATAATGGTCAGCGTTTCCGTACGTGGGTCGAGCTCTATATGCTCATCAAATCCATCCTCAAATCTTGGCAACTCATCGTCGATCTCTTTTATGATTATGAAGCGGAATGTGCCGTGTGTCGGAATGAGCGATATGACCTTAAGCAATTTATCTTCAAGATTGTCTCGGCGATTATCCCGAAGATTCCGATTGTCCAATTCCCAAAATGGCCGGATATCTGGCTTGACCTCCACAATATTCGTGCAGGACTCCCAATCCCTATGCCGGAGTTTCAGTTCAATTTCGTGCCCATCGTCCTCCCGCAGCTTCCAAATTTCCTCCTCCCCGATGTCCCAACAGGATCTCTCGATATCCCGAGTCTTCCTCTCCTACCGAGACTCCCTGAGCTCCCAGAACTTCCGGATATGCCAAGTCTCCCACTCATCACTCTCCCGGATCTCCCACCTCCACCGACTATCCCGAAACTTCTCGGTTCTATCGCGGCGGTACTCGATATCTTCAAACTTGTCGCGAAAGTGAAATGTATTATGAATATCAATCCATTTGTCCCTGAGTGGCGGGCAGGAGATCAGATTGCTCAAATTACCGAACGACAGGGAAAGTCGCCGATAGATTTCATCGATCTTGAATATCCGAATTTCCCGATGAGTTTCACGGACGGGATTAAGGTAAAAACCTATGTCAACCTCGAATTTGAAGTTGATTTCATCCTTGAGATGGCCAAAGCAACACTATGACCACTCAATACTTTTACCAATAATGTCTCGAATCTGACCGGGTCCCAACCAACGATACCGGACATAAATCTCCGCGATACCGTTCCTGATAATATCAACATCAATACGGAAATACAGGGGTATACTCCAAAAGAAAATCCACTCAATACTGTTGTTCGTCGTCTTTCTTTTGATCTCCTGAGTCACTTTATCACCCTCAATACCTACATGCAACAACATGCTCGGGAAGAGGTAAGCGTGGGTGTATTCAAAGATATTCTCCAAGGAAATATAGCAACCATCTGATCACAGCATGATCCGAGAACGCTCGCGATTACCGATACCCTCCAGAGGGCTGTTGATTATCGTGGAGATGCCGAAAATGCCTTTATTAAGGAACTTGCAGTACAAAATACGGAGAAATTCCGTGTACTCAAAGAATATATCCGCGGAGAGAAGGCCGAGACAACACGACTCAAAACGGAGATGAACACGATGCTCCGTTCTGGGAAAATACCCGAGAGCATCCCTGGTCTCTCAACTCCATGGTCTGCAAATATGAAGATCGCAGCGCTCAATAATTCCCTCTCTTCAAATACTGCGGATATACAGAAACAGATACGTACCAATAATGAAAAAATCATCCCGAGCATGAAGGCAATTGCCTCCGGACAGGGAGACAATGAGCGAAAAGAAATTACTCAGACGTGAAAAAAACTCCTCGCAGAAGTGCAGATGGGACTCACATCTTTTGCTTCGGATATGCAACGAAATACTGACCTCCACAGCGATGAATACAAGCAGTCATCACAGAAGCTCCTCGCACTCGAGACGGCTGCGAGTACCACAACTACAACGACTCCTTCTCAGACCCAATCCATGTATTCATACGAGTACAACGGGATCTATATCCTCGATAAAAACGGGAAGCAGACACGGTTGTTTGATTACACTGAGGGGGTCGATGGAACAGAGGATCTCCTATATCTCGACTGTGATGGAGATGGAGATGATGATATCGTCTATCGTATGGGCAATAGTCTCTATCTCAAAGAAAATTCCAAATCACATCCGAATGGAGAACATAATACGAGCTCTCCAAAAAAGCTTTCCTGGCAGGATTTCCTTGGTATCGATAATGAAACATCAACACTCGCACCGGCTCCGAATTATTTTGAAGAGAATTTCGTTTCATCCAATGAGATTAATTTCTGATTCACTCCGGCAGGTGGGATGAAGGATACTCTTTTCCGGTTGGAATATTATGATTATATTGACCGATTCGATCGAATAAACGGTTGAGAACAAAATACATCTATTCATCCAAAAACAGGAATTCATAAGGTCGATCTCGTTCCAAATCTCTTGAATGATACGGTCGTGGATACAACCATATCTGGATTTGTCGGACGCAAAAATATTGCTATGTTTGGGCGATGAACGGGGGAAGGTATGATGACGATGAGGAAGTATCAGAAACTCTCTTCAGGATCAGCTCCTATTATCATAGGTGCCGATCGGACGATTTATACCGATGGTGGTGGTGCGACGATCGAGTATTTACGAGAATGAGAAACGACCAATAAAACACTCTTCTTGGATGACAATACGAATTACGAATTCCTCGCGAATGCTAAGATATGGGTAAAATCCGGAAATATCTATCTCTTCAACGAATCGACTGAAGAGAAGCTTGTGAATCTCGGAGATCTTCGAGGTGTTCCAGTACTTCCCGATACACAGATAGTAATCGACAGTACCAGTGCGTTTATTTCTTTCGATTATTATGATAAGAGTACGATGCGACTCGATGGACCTGGGGCATACGAATATTATTCTCTCTGAGAAAAATCTCAAAATTATCACGTGAGCATGAGTGCAACCAATGATTGGTACTATGCACGACTCTATTCCTTCTCTGCAGATAAGATAAGCACGATAGCCAATCTTACACTCCTCTCTCCACAACGTCAGGCAGATAAAGAATGACCACTCATTACCTATGGCGATACGATTCGCGTGCCAGTCTATCAGAAACAAACAGTGAGTCTTGCTCAGTATATCGATGATATATCAGGGATCAGGAAGGTATATGTGGATACTGATCCTACCAAGGATACCGACGGTGATGGGAATGTAACTAATGATGCCGATAGTCTTGATTCTCATAATACTTCCCTTATCAAACAGGGACGAACTATCTTCGATCTTGAGATTGGTGCCTTTGATTCACTCTTCGTCAAAAAGATTCGCCTCTATGCCGAAGATGAAAACGGAAATGTTTCGTCAAAAGATCTCACACTTGTTGTTTATGCACCGATACCAGAGATTCAATCCACGTCCGGAAGTATCGTTTCTGGGGCGATTAATGAATCGCTCGTTTGAGAACCGATCGATATCTTCCGATTCAGAAATGGCAAGATGACACGTCTTAAGATTGATACTCCATCTACTGCTCTGACAAAAGAAAATGGACTCTTCTCGATTCCGACGAGTCATCTCCCGGATATCGTCCTCAAGCGTTCCGGATCCGGTGTCGCCAACATCTCAGAAACAACCGGGAAGATTGCCTTGCAGAATCCCCTCTATTCCATCTCTGTACTCGGGGCTACGAGTACCAATCCTCTCAAAATTCAGATCAAGGATAGTGGTGGACAAGAAGTATTTTCCGAGCGATTCTCTCTCCCGAGCAGTGCCCGACTCGAAGGAGTCACTTCATTTGACAGCATAACCAAAAGTGGACTCTATGTTCTCCCGGGTAATGCAGGAATCTCTTTTATTAAAAATACCTCAACTACACCAACTCTCCCAAGCGGAGGATATATCACAGACAGTTCGAAACATGCAATCGCCGGAATATCTGCGCAAGGGGATATTTACGTGCTCGATACCACCTATAGTCTCTCCTATGATACATTCGGATCATATGTGGTTATTAGGCTCAAGGATTCATCCGGTCAGGTTACAGCGAGCATGCTGTATCGAGTAGATGCGGAGTATGTGATGCGATAATACCAAACAATAAATTTGCATCCCGTATAGAATACTATATAATATCGCACGAAATCATACCCGTAGGGGCAGACCTCTGTGTCTGCCCAACCAAAACATCAGGGCAAGCACACAG